>JAEEGH010000525.1_pt1 | contig 141524 bp, 129 predicted proteins | sample 9134181 | NCBI WGS metagenome assembly JAEEGH01 (sample SAMN16246544, study PRJNA631951) | gut metagenome | biome: gut microbiome; feature: rumen; material: DP-attached | host: Bos | place: Iran: Karaj | collected 2018-10
GGATTGAACCTCACGCAGCTTATTGACAAGTACAATGGTTTGCTCGTCGGCGAGCGTGTGTATAAGAAGTTTGGCAATCAGTTTCCGCTGCTAGTGAAGTTCATCGACTCGCGCCAAGACCTCAGTGTACAAGTGCACCCTGACGACAAACTGGCGATGGAGCGTCACGGCTGCCTGGGCAAGACAGAGATGTGGTACGTGCTCAAAGCTGATGTGGGATCGAAGATCTACTCCGGTCTCAACCGTAGCATCACACCCGAGGAGTACGAGCGTCTGGCTACCGCCGAACCCGTGAACGGGCACTCGCCGATGCAAGACGTCATCGCTACGCACGAGGCGCACCAGGGCGACTTGTACTTTCTGCCTGCCGGACGGTTGCACGCCATCGGCGCGGGTAACTTCCTCGTAGAGATACAGGAGACCAGCGACATCACCTACCGCGTATATGACTTCGGACGCAAAGATGCACAGGGCAAACCGCGTGAACTGCATATAGAGCAAGCCAAGGATGCCATCGACTACCGTGTGTGGCCGGAGTACCGCACAAGCTACGACTCCACCAAACCGAACTCCGAACTCATCCATTGCCCGTACTTTACAGTCAACCGCGTCGTAGTACAGGTTGCCGCTGAGGTCGATCTGCACACCGACTCATTCGTTGTCGTTGTTTGCCTCTGGGGCGAAGCGAACATCAACGGCATCCGCGTCAAACAAGGCGAGACGCTGCTCGTGCCCGCTTCGGAGAACGTCCTATACATCTTCGGCAATGCCACGTTCCTCACCGCCACGATGTAAGCGATGTATTCACGGCTTAACAGCTTAACCGTTTAACAGCTTAACCGTTTAACAACTTAACCTCCATAAAGCGACCCTCACCGGTCGCTTTTTTATTGTCAAACAATCAAATAATTAAACACAATGACAACCTATCATTACCTGCTCAAAAAAAGAATCCGGAGAATTGAGCATTCTCTTCCGTCTGGGATTACCCGTACAATTCACCCAATGGATGGAAATTTGTGAGGTCCCACCCCTTCCCATTCCGAACAGGGTCGTTAAGCTCAGCAACGCCGATGGTACTGCGTTTTGTGGGTGAAGCGGTTAAGGCGCACCAAGAATGTCCAATGGACATTCGTAGGAGTAATTGCGCCGCGCGAGTTCGCTCAGCCCTCACCGCTGAGCGAACATAGAACACCTTAATCAGAGTAGGTAGCCGCCACTTTTAGAGCCGATGTCTTTTGACACCGGCTCTTTTTGTGTGCGTGCACCTACGTCCATCGTATTATCGGGGTTTCCACAATCAACGTGCAGTGGGGTGTCCTTTCCACCGAACCGTATTTTGCATCTCGGTCACATTTTTGTAACCTCTAATCGCCTTTCCCATTAATTTTTCCACTTTTCTCTTCCTTTTTGCAAAAATATTCACCTACCTCTTGCATATTTGTATTTTTTTTTGTACCTTTGTCGGCTTTTATTTTTTGTCGTTGTCGCAATAGCTGTTTACTAAAAAAAATGAGATGTACTTATATTTTCCTCCTGACCTTTTTAGTCATGATGGTAGCGTGTCAAAAGCAAGATACGGCTCTGCGTGAGTTAGATTCCTTAATTGAAGGGCGTTATGCCATACATGCCCATCACCAAAACGACTTGGATTCGTTGTGTCGGATGCCGATGGAGCAGTTGAACGACCGAGACCGTTTTGAGCGCTACGGGCAGATATTTGACCGCTACCGTGCGTTCAATATTGATTCGCAACTTGTATATGCAGACAAACGTCTGGCTCTATCTCGAAGCATTGATGACGCGTTTTATCGGGAGGCGTCACAGATGAATATGTCGGAAGTGATGATGCGTTTAGGTATGTATCATGATGCTATTCAATATCTTGATTCATCGTCAGCAAAAGGGGTGATTGATGTGTTGTATCCGTATTATTACAATCTTCGTCGCACGCTATACGGATTGATGGCTGATTTTGCTATATCTGAGGCCCAGCAGACTTCCTATCTCTCTCTCAAGCGGCTTTATACCGACTCGTTGATGCAGGTGCAAGAGCCCGGTTCGTTCTATCAAGAGGTAGTGCATGCCGACGGGCTATGTGCGGAGGGGCAGTACACCGAGGCTCTTGAATTGCTGAGCCGATATGAATCTCAACACTCTATCAGTGCAGACCAGCAGGCGATCAGTGCTATCACCAAGGCCCAGATATACCATAATCTGGGCATGACAGATCAAGAGAAAGAGCAGCTGATCATCTCAGCTTGCAGCGATATGCAGGCTGCAATCCGGGAGTATATATCTCTGCGTGAGTTGGCATTACTATTATATCACTCAGGTGATATTGACAATGCTTACCGCTATATGCGTTGTGCCATTGAGGATGCCAAGGCCGGCTGTGCTCGCGGCCGAACTGTTGAGTTGGGCATGCTCTATCCTATTATTGAGAGCGCCTACCAGCGGCATGAACAGGTTCACCACCGACTGCTGATAGGATTTATGAGTAGTATAGTGCTTGTAGCCGCATTGCTGGCGGTGTTCCTGCTGTACAATGCCCGTCAGCGCAGGCGGTTGGCATTGCTGAACAAACAATTGCAGGTGACTTACTCCGAGTTAAAGGAAAGTGACCAAATTAAAGCCGTGTATGTCGGTCGGTATATGGAAATGTCGTCGCTGCTGATTGACCGCTTCGACTCGTGGCGCAAAGCATTGAATCAGCAATTCAAGAACAACGAGATAGCCAAGGTGCAACAGGAACTGGCTTCGCACCATTTTACTCAAGAACAGTTGGCGACCTTCTATCGCAATTTCGACGAGGCGTTCCTCAATATCTTTCCCAACTTCATTAACGATGTCAAGCAGTTGCTGGTGGATGGCACAGAGTTCCGCATCAAGTCGGGCGAACAACTCAATACGGACCTGCGTGTACTATGTTGTATCCGTTTGGGAATTACTGACAGCGCTAAGATAGCATCGTTCCTGCGCTACTCTTTATCTACTATATTTAATGCCCGCACGCGTATGCGAAATCTGGCTAAAGGGGATAGGGATAGTTTCGAAAAGAAGGTCGCAATGCTCTAAAGCGGCCTTTTTGCTATGTTCGGTTCACTACTTTTTTCTTACGGTGGACTAACTCATTCGTATATGAAAATCAGCAAAATGTGGGTTTTGTACATGCAAAATCCACTACTTTTTGCGTTAGCGCTATTGCGTATGTGAAAAAAATGTAGTAACTTTGCATCGTTTTTAAAAAACAGATATCATGAAAAATTAACAATCCGATACGTATGAAGAGTATTCGATTTTTCTCCATTCTAAGCATTCTGCTATGTATCGTCTTGTCGGTCCGGGCGCAGGTTAGTGGCGTTGTTGTGGATAACACAGGTGAGCCGCTAATCGGTGTGAACGTTATGGTTAAAGGTACGACCATAGGAACGATTACAGATTTTGACGGCAATTTTGCCATTGATGTAGCCCCTCCGGCTACGATTGTAGTCAGTTACATGGGCTATGACACGAAAGAGTTGGAAGTGGTTGGCAGCGAACCTGTCAACATCACTCTTACAGAAAGTACCGAACTCTTGGAAGAGGTGGTTGTAATCGGTTACGGTGTACAGAAAAAGAGTGACTTGACTGGTAGTATCGCTCAGGTTAGCGACAAGGATCTGCAGAAGCAACCGTCACCATCGCTTGGTGCAGCTCTTGAAGGTCGTGCAGCCGGTCTGCAGGTTACCGGTTCCGGTGCACCGGGTAGCAATGTGAGCCTGAACATTCGTGGTATTGGCAGTATCAACAACTCCGAACCGCTGATTGTGATTGACGGCGTACCAACTGATGTTCCGCTAAACATGATCAACATGGATGATGTTGCCAGTGTGGATGTGCTCAAAGATGCCTCGGCTACAGCTATATATGGTTCGCGCGGTGCGTATGGTGTAGTAATCATCACCACCAAGAAAGGTAGCAACGAGAAGGGACACATCAGCTTGAAAGCCTCGTTCGGTTTTGACCAGATTCAGCGAACATTACCACTGCTCAAGGCCTATCAATTTGCCTCGCTGCACAATGAGATGATGGCTGCTGCCGGTCAGCCGCAGAACCCTGCGTTTGCCGACCCGACCGCTTTGGGCGATGGTACGGATTGGATGAGCGAACTTTATCAGTTTGCTCCCACGCAGAACTACGCCATCAGCTATAGCGGTGGTACAGAAAAGAGCAACTTCTACGTATCCGGCGCATATTTTGATCAGAAAGGTATCATTAAGACAACTGATTATAAGCGTATTACCTTGCAGTTCAACCATGACACCAAACTGTTTGACTGGTTGCGTTTCGGGCACAAGTTAAGTCTGAACCACGACATCAAAGCGCAGGGAAACTATGACATCCAGAATACCATGCGTGCACTGCCTACGCAGGCAATTAAGAACGAGGACGGCTCATGGGCAGGTCCTGTCGGCCTGGCAATGTATGTAGGTGACATAGCTAACCCTATCGGCAAAATGATGGAGAACAGCAGTCAGACCAAGGGCTATAATCTGTTAGGTAACATCTATGCCGAGATTACTCCTATTGATTGGCTCATCTTCCGTACAACGTTTGGCATGCAAATGTTGTTCTGGGACTCCGAAGGATGGACGCCGCAATATGACTGGCAGCCCATTGCCCAGCCGGAGTCGGAGCGCAGCCGTAGTTTCAACAAGAGCATCACATGGCTGTGGGATAATACGTTGACTTTCAACAAGACGATCGATCAACACTCCATTACGGCTATGATCGGTTCGTCAATGCAGGCGAACACATACGAGTTTATGAATGGCGCTGTACAGGGCTTCATCTCTCAGACCGCCAGCCAGCTTAGCAACGGCCTGTTGGAACCGACCATAGGCGGCAACCGCAGCCAATGGTCATTGCTCTCGTTCATGGCGCGCGCCACGTACGGGTACGCGAACCGTTATATGATTACCGCTACGGTACGTGCCGACGGATCAAGCCGTTTTGCAAAAAAGAACCGTTGGGGCGTGTTCCCTTCCGTAGCTGCAGCATGGAGAATAAGTGAGGAGCAGTGGTTCGAAAAATCGTTCTGGCTCACCGATCTCAAGTTACGTGCCGGTTACGGTCAGACGGGTAACCAAGCCAGTGTCGGCAACTATGCTTACGCCAGCCAGTTGCAGACCGTGCAATATGTGTTCGGTGACAAGCAGGTGCCCGGACTTGCTCCATGGGTGCTGCCTAACCCGAACGTTCGCTGGGAGACTGTGGAGCAATACAATATAGGTGTTGACCTTTCGCTGTTTGACCAGCGCCTGCATGCGAATGTCGATTACTACATCAAGAATACAAATGATATGCTCGTGCCGATGTCTGTACCAATCAGCAGCGGTTATTCCGATGAAGCAGTGCCAAATATCAATGCGGGAAGGATGCGTAACTCCGGTGTGGAGGTCAGCCTGAACAGCATGAATATTAAGAACAGCAATTTCACATGGACTACTACGGTGAACTTTGCCTACAACCGCAATCGCATCCTGTCACTCAATGGTGATGTGCCGATGTACTTTGGATGCAATATCCACAAGGTTGGCTACCCGGTTGCCGCATTCTATGGTTATGTGACAGACGGCATTTTCCAGTCACAAGCCGAGATTGACGCGCATGCCGTGCAAACCATCGGTAGCGATGCATACACCAGCACCCAGCCGGGTGATATACGATTCAAGGATCTGAACAACGACGGTGTTATCAATGAGGATGACCGTACAGTCCTTGGCTCGCCTACACCGGCATGGACGTTCTCGATGAGCAATAGTTTTGATTTCTACGGAGTTAGCATCGAAGTGTATCTGCAAGGCGCAGCCGGTAACAAGATTTACAATGGCAACCGTTCCACCCTTGAGGCGATGTCCGTAGCCCAGAACCAGATGACTACGGTGCTCGACCGCTGGCGTCCGGATAACACCAACACTACCGTGCCGCGTGCAGTGTTCAGTGATCCGAACAAGAACAACCGCGTCAGTGACCGATTCCTTGAATCGGGCGATTACTTGCGACTCAAGAGCATTACTGTAAGTTATACGTTGCCCAAGCAATATACCAAGAAAGCCCTCATGGACGAGGTGCGTTTCTCTATATCAGGTCAGAACCTCTACACGCTCACGCGCTACACAGGTCTTGATCCGGAAGTCGGAGGCAGCGGTATTGACAGCAATGTTTATCCTCTCACGCGTAACTTCACTTTCGGACTTAATATCACCTTCTAATGCCTACGATTATGAGAAAGAGTATATCTAACAACCTGAAAAACGTAGTTAATCGTGCCCTTGCGGCTAAGAAAGGTAGTCTAACAGTGATAACGGTCTGTGTTCTGACAGCGTTAGCGCTCACATCCTGCAACTTCCTTGAGCGTCAACCGTGGGATTCGGTGGATACCACCAACGGGTTCCAGACCGAAGCGGATGCCGAGGCGGCTGTCAATGCCTGCTATCAGCCATTGCAATGGGCGAAGTTGTACAACATGCGTATCTGGACGCTGGATATTATTGCCAACGAAAGCGTGGTGGGTGCTGGCGGTGGCTCGGACGGCTTGGAGACGGTTGAAATGGCTAACTTCATTGCCACAGCCGACAACTTCGCCGCACTTGATCTCTGGCGCGGACCTTCACCGGGAATATTGCGTTGTAACTTCGTGTTGAAAGAGGTGCCCTCAATGCAGATAGAGAACGATCTTAAGAATCGCATGCTCGGTGAGGCACATTTCTTGCGCGCACATTACTATTTCATATTGGTTCGTTTGTTCGGTGGCGTACCGATGCCTACCGAGCCGCTCACATCTGACAGCAACCTGAAGATGCCTCGTGCCTCGGTTGACGAAGTATATGCGCTGATTATTTCTGATTTGCAGGAGGCTATAGCCCGTCTGCCGCAACGTAGCGCCTACGGCACAAAGAACGTTGGGCGTGCCAGCAAAGAAGCCGCTATGGCAGAACTGGCACGTGTCTATCTGACCTATCAGCCTGATGTTGCCAAGTACAACGAGGTGGTAAGGATCTGCGAAGAGATAACATCCATGGGCTACCAGTTGGCTGCCGACTATGCCGACAACTTCAATCCCGCCAAGCAGAATGGGGTAGAGTCAATCTTCGAGATACAGTATTACGGCAAGACGAATCACGACTTCTGGTCCAACGAGAACCAGGCTTCGTGGATCAGTCCGTTCCAAGGGCCGCGTAACTCAGGTATGGCGGCCGGTTGCTACGGCTGGAACCAGCCTACACCTGAGTTCGCCGGTCAGTACGAACCCGGTGATCTCCGACGCGACAAGACCCTCTTCTATGCCGGATGTCCGACATTTGACGGCTATACCTATTCAAGCAGTTACTCCACGACAGGCTATAATGTCCGCAAGTTCCTGCTCACCAAAACGCAGTCGCCGGACTACAACACCAGTAACCAGAACTGGGTAGTTACCCGTTATGCGGATGTACTGCTCATGCAGGCGGAAGCGCTCAACGAACTCGGACGTACCACCGAAGCCGAAGCGCCGCTCTATCAGGTGCGCAAACGTGCAGGCCTCAGCAACCGCAGCCAAGTGGAAGGCCTGTCGCAAGCGCAGATGCGCGACAAGATCATCCATGAACGACGTATCGAACTTGCCTTTGAGGGTCACCGTTGGTTCGACATGATCCGTTATCCGAATAACTATGCACTTAACTTCCTGCACTCTATAGGCAAAACCAATGCTACATCCAAGCATCTGCTGTTCCCGATACCGATGCAGGAGATTGAGGCAAACGAATTATTAACCCAAAATCCCGGCTACTAATGAAAACGACGAAATATATACTCTGTTTCCTGTCGTTTGCGCTTTGCGCACTGACAGCATGCGAGCAACCGGTAGATGATCCCAAGCGTGATGAGGCACTTATTCTTACCTCTTCTGCCGATACCGTCATCTGCAAACCGCAGTTAGCCGGTCAGGCTGCTCTGCAACTCACGTGGACTGCCGGCACGAACAACGGTACAGGCTCGGCTATCGCTTATACGATAGATATCGACAAGGCTGGTAACGCCTTTGCCTCAGGACTCCAACTGCTTATCGGTCGCACCATGGACCGCACCATAGTGTTCAGCCATGATATGTTGGCAGATACGCTCAAACAGGCATTTGCCGACATACAGGAGGAGCAGTTCTATACCTTTGAGATGCGCGTACGCGCCAAGGTGGTCAAGACGGGCGACGAACAGGTTTCACCGCTTATCAAGCTCGTCGTCAAACTCAAAACACCCGTACCGGAGTTATACCTCATCGGCGATGCCACACCGAATGGATGGTCGCTTGAGCGGGCTACAAGCATGCTCATTGATTATGACGATCCAGGTCACTACACATGGAGCGGACCAATGTATCAAGGCGAGTTCAAACTACTCACCTCCACCGAGAGTTGGCTGCCGTGTTATGTTAGTGACGAGACCGATCCTAAAGTGATGCACTATCGCGAGAACGAAGAGGACTACCCCGACTTCAAATGGCAGATTCCATACTCCGGTAATTACACCATTGAGGTGGACACCCGATCGCTGACCATGGTTATCATTTCGCATAGTGAGCCACCGGTAGAGGAAACATACAGCCATATATATATGATTGGTGATGCTACTCCTGGCGGTTGGAGTTGGGATGCCATTACCGAACTCTCACACCCGCAGGTGGATGTCTTTACCTACGAAGGACCGCTCAATGCCGGGCAGATTAAGTTCCCCACGGAGATCAAACACGACTGGTCGGGCGAGATGATCTATGCCCCCACGCCCGATTGCGCTCCTGCGGAGAACGGCAGTTACGACATCCACACGGGTGACCCCGACAACAAGTGGCTCATCCCGTCTGCCGGCAACTGGAGCATAACGATTGATATCAAGAACAACACCATCTCATTCAGCGCCTTATGATGAAAACAATGTATCATACACTACTCGTCATGCTGCTTGTTGCGGCATCAGCATGTAATATTATTGCGCCGGAGCATGATCCGATCACGTATGGTGAAACGTATATTGCTAACCAGCTCAGTACAGACAAGGCTTGTTATAAGCCGGGCGATGCGGTGCAATTCACTATCAACAGTCTGCCCGCAGGTGATGTCAAGGTGCGCTATCAGCATTTGGGCAAGATACTTGAGGAAAAACCTGTCACAGCCACAAGCTGGTCATGGACTGCACCTGCCGAGGATTACCAGGGATATATGGCGGAACTCCACGCTACGGTCAATGGCAAAGATACCGTCTATGCCGCTATCGGTATTGATGTATCCTCCGACCCCAAACGTTTCCCCCGTAACGGATTCCTGTCAACCTATGGCAGTATGTCCGTTCGTGAGATTGAGTCTGTCATAAGTGACCTCAACCGCTATCACATCAACTACGTGCAGTTCCAGGACTGGCACTGGAAGCATCATCACCCGCTGGGTGGCAGCGCTGTGCAGCCGATGGATGTGTGGACGGACATCATCTCCCGTAACTGCTATCGCTCCTCCGTACAGGGGTATATTGATGCGGCGCATCGTCGCGGGATGTACACCCTGTTCTATAACCTCGGCTACGGGGCGTTGGAGGACTTTGAGACCGATGGTGTGAGCCGCGAGTGGATGCTCTATACCGACAAACTTCACCGTAACCTCGACTACCATCCGCTGGGTTCGCCGTTTAAGAGTTCAATCTATCTGCTCAACACCCACAACGCGGCTTGGCGTACGTTCCTCTCCGAGCGCAACGACGAGGTGTATGCCGTCTTCCCCTTCGATGGCTGGCAGATCGACCAGCTCGGAGTGCGTCCGACTGCTGTATATGACTACAACGGCACACCGGTTGATCTGGCAAGCTCGTTCGGCTCATTTATCACCTTCATGAAAGAGCAACAACCCGCCAAAAGCCTCGTAATGAACGCTGTAGGTCAATATGGTCAGCAAGGTCAGATAGCACCTGCACCCGTGGACTTCTGCTACACCGAGGTGTGGGAGCATAGCAATACCAACGGATATGCCATCTTCTCGGACATCATAACGAATAATGCTTCGTGGTCTAACGGCAAGCAGACCGTTCTTGCCGCGTACCTCAACTACGACAAAGGTCTGAAAGGTCGCGGATGGTTCAATACGCCTGGCATCATCATGGCTACGGCTGCGGCTACAGCGTGGGGCGGTACGATCCTGCAGATGGGTGAGCACATGCTGTGCAACGAGTATTTCCCCGACGACAACCTTGCCATGACCGGTGAACTCAAGCGGGCGATGATTGCCTATTACGACTTTACTGTCGCTTACGAGAACCTGCTACGTCCCGATGTTCCTGCCGCAGGCATCAACAGCGACTGGTACGGCGTGGATGTGACCTGTACGGACGGCAAGTGCGTATTCAACCAGTGGGCACCTGTTAGCGAACAGGTCGCTACGGTCGGCCGTCATGTGGGGAGCCGCGATGTCATTCACTTGCTATCCTACCGCAATGCCACGCATCTCGACTGGTGCGATACGGATGGTGACCAAGGCGCACAGACGATGCTACGCGACATAACTGTATCCGTTGACCTGAGCAGCAAGCCCGAACGCGTATGGCTGGCTTCACCCGACTGGCAGCAGGGCGCGGCTGTCGAACCAGAATGGGAGTATACAGCTGGTAAGCTTACACTCACCGTACCTGCACTGCAATATTGGACGATGATTGTGGTGGAGAAGTAGCCAAAAGACAAAAGCATGATGAAACGTTTTTTTCTCATAGTAGGTCTGTTCGTGGCGGTGTTAGCCGGCGCACAATCTAATCTGGTGATTGTGCCGTTGTCCGGCTCCGAGCGCGCCTATGCGATACAGCAGATCGGAAAAATCCGCTTCGAGGATCGCTCAGCCTGCCTCTATGACAAGCAAGGAGAGCAGTTGGAATGCACGCCTACAAGCGAGATAAGGAAAATCGTTTTCAGCGACCAATCCGAGAATCCCACGGGCTTCGACAAACTGTTTGCGTCTGCCATCGAGGTGTATCCCAATCCTACGCAGTCGCAATTGGTCGTGCAAGGGATAGAGGCGCAACAAGTAGTACGAGTCTTCTCCATGCAGGGGCAATTGCTCATCACTGCTGTCGCCGATGCTAACACCGCAACAGTGAATGTAAGCGGGCTGCAGACAGGCAGTTATCTGCTGCAAGTGGGAGCAGAAATAGTTAAATTTATCAAGCAATAAGATGAAAAAGGTATTCTTACTGGCTGTACTTGCTATCGTATCAGGCATCATGTATGCAGGCACTCGGACGGAGATGCGTGTGCTGAAAGGCGACGTTGCTGCCTACAGCGTTGACGTAAGCGAGATCGACAGTATTGTATTTGTGGATATCCATTTTCCCGAACATATAACGTCCATGTTCCTGGTAGGCGACGCCACTCCGGGGGGCTGGAACATCGGTCAGGCGTCACCGATGAACATGGACGCCAACGATTCCGAGCACTTCACGTGGACGGGAACGCTCGTTGCCGGTGAACTGAAATTTTTGACCACCAATCAAGATTGGTTCCCGTGCTTTGTGCGTGATGCCGATGACTCAACCAAGATCCGCTACCGTGAGGTCGATCAGGATTACCCGGACTATAAGTGGGAGATAGCAGAGGAAGGCAAATATACGGTGGATGTGAATATTCGCGACTATACCATATCCATCACTCGCCATGCTCCCGAGGTTATCGATCCTATATATATGATAGGAGATGCTACCGCCGGCGGTTGGTTTGTGGAGAGTGCTACGCCGATGGATGTGGATGCCGATGATTCGGAGCACTTTGTATGGAGCGGCACGCTCAGTGTGGGCGAGTTCAAACTCCTGACCTCCAACGAGGCGTGGTTTCCGTGCTATGTACGTGACGACAAGGATCCGACCAAAATGCATTTCCGTGAGACCGAGGATGCCTATCCGGACTATAAATGGCAAATATCCGCCACTGGAGATTATACGATTGATGTCAACACCCGTACGCTCACTATACTCATCACCTCACATGCCGATGTCGCGAATGCTGTGCCCGATCCGGTCAGCACCGATAAGGCGGCTTATCTTCCCGGAGAGGCTGTGACCTTCACGCTGAAAGAACTGCCTGCGAATCTGCAAGTCCGCTACATGCATCTTGGGCAGGTCGTAGCTCAGCAGCAGGTTGGTTCGCTCACGTGGACATGGCAACCGCCTACCGACGATTTTCATGGCTATATGGCGGAACTGTTCGTTAGCGCCAACGGTCGCGACAGTGTGATTGCTGCTATCGGTATAGATGTATCTTCCCAGCCGAGTCGCTACCCGAGAAACGGGTTTCTGTCATCGTTCAGCAATATGTCGGATGCACAGATCAACTCCGTACTGAATCTGCTGGGACGATACCATATCAACTACCTGCAGTTTCAGGACTGGCACTGGAAACATCATCACCCATTGGCTGGCAATGCCGCTCATCCGATGGACGAATGGAAGGACATTCTCGACCGCAACTGCTATCGCAAGACCATTCAGGATTATATCGATGGTGCGCATGCGCGCGGCATGCTCACGCTGTACTATAACCTCGCTAACGGCTGTCTGGAGGACTATGCTCAGGATGGCGTCAGCCCCGAATGGATGATGTACACAGATAAGCAGCACACCAGCTTGGACTCCCACACTATTGGCGAGCCGTTCAAGAGTAATATCTTCCTGGCTAACCTGCATAGCCAGGGTTGGCGGGATTATATACGTGCGCGAAACGACGAGGTCTATTCCGTCTTTAACTTCGATGGTTGGCAGATTGACCAGTTAGGTCCGCGCCCGACTGAGGTCTATGACTACGATGGCAATGAGATCACGGTATGGGCGGATTTCGGCTCATTCATCGCGGATGAGAAGACTGCACGCCCCGACAAGCGCCTCGCTATGAATGCCGTATGGCAGTTCGGGCAGTACGGGCAGATCGCACCCTCACCGGTGGATTTCTGCTATTCGGAGGTTTGGGAGCACAGCGATACCGACGGCTACAAAGTGTTCTCGGACATCATCACCGACAATACCGAGTGGTCCGAAGGCAAGCAGACCGTGCTGGCGGCGTACATGAATTACAATCTGGCACTCAAAGGCGAGGGCTATTTCAATACGCCCGGCGTGCTTATGGCTACGGCTGCGGCTTCCGCGTGGGGCGGAACGATCCTGCAGATGGGCGAACACATGCTCTGCCACGAGTATTTTCCGCTCGGCAACCTGTCGATGACCGAGGAACTGCAACGCGCCATGATCCGCTACTACGATTTTGCCGTAGCGTACGAGGAATTGTTACGCCCGGAGATGCCCCAAGCAGGAGCGAATACCGACTGGTTCGGGGTAGATGTGACCAGTACGCGTGAGGGATGTACGTTCAATCAGTGGAAGCCGCAACTCGGACAGATTGCTACCGTAGGCCGTCAGGTAGGCAACCGCGATGTGATCCACCTGCTCTCGTACCGCAACGCCAAGCACCTCGACTGGTGTGATACCAATGGTGACCAACCTGCACTGACGCTGCTGACAGATATACCCCTATCCATCAACCTCAGTGCCAGACCGCAGCGCGTGTGGGTGGCTACACCCGATTACCGCCAAGGAGCAGCACAAACTGTCGACTGGGAGTATGCCGACGGAAAGCTCACCTTTAACCTGCCCGCCCTGCAATACTGGACGATGGTAGTCATCGAAAAGTAAAATCATAAATCACAAATTTGAAACTTGAAATTTGAAATATCATGAACGCCAAGCAATCCATCTTACTCCTCGCTCTATGCGCAGCGGTCGTTAGTCCTGTCGCTGCCATCGAGAAAGTTGAATCTCCGTCGCTTAACCTTACGGCGTATTTCGACGTGCAGGACGGTCGTCCTGTCTATTGGCTCTTGCACAAGGGCGACACCGTCATCCGTCCCTCGCATCTGGGGCTCTCCCTCCGCGGCGAGCGCGGTCGTGCCGAGTTCAATGACTTCAATGCCGCATCCGGCAGCATGGGGCTGATGAGCGGTTTTGTGCTCACCGGTTCGGAGCGTTACAGCCACGATGATACATGGCAGCCTGTATGGGGTGAGGAACGTAACATCCGCAATCGCTACAACGAGATGCTGATCACCCTTAAGCAGCCCGCTAAGGATCGCAGCATACAGATCTGCTTCCGTCTTTATGACGACGGACTGGGATTCCGCTACATCTTCCCGCAGCAGCCTAACCTCAATTACTTTGTTATTGAAGAGGAACTGACGGAGTTCGCCATGCCGGGCGACATCACCGCCTATTGGATTCCAGGCGATTATGATACGCAGGAGTACGAATACACACGCTGCAAGCTCAGTGAGATCCGTGGCATTCAGGAGAATACCAGCAAGGCGAACCTCTCCACTACCAATTTCTCCACGACCGGAGTGCAGACTCCCGTACTGCTCAAGACCAACAGCGGTCTGTGGCTCAATATCCACGAGGCGGCTCTCATCGATTACTCCTGTATGCACCTCAATCTGGATGAGAGCACTATGACCTTCACCTCATGGCTCACGCCGGATATTGATGGCACCAAAGGCCATATCCAGACCGATGCTGTCAGCCCCTGGCGCGTGATCATGGTGGGCGAGACGGCAAAGGACATCCTTGCCTCACGTATCGTGCTCAACCTCAACGACCCCTGTAAGATTGAGGACACCTCATGGATCAAACCGATGAAATACGTAGGCGTATGGTGGGAGATGATTGCCGGTATGCGCGATTGGTCTTACACCTGGGATTTCCCATCCATCCATATCGGTAAGACCGATTACTCCAAAGCCAAGCCCCACGGACGTCACGGTGCTACCACCGAGAACGTTAAGAAGTACATCGATTTTGCAGCCCGTTACGGCTTTGATGGCGTACTCGTTGAGGGCTGGAACGTAGGATGGGAAGACTGGTTCGGCAACGAGAAAGACTTTGTCTATGACTTCGTCACCCCGTATCCCGATTTCGATGTTGAGGGTATCCATGACTACGCCAAGAGCAAAGGTGTGAAGATGATTATGCACCATGAGACCTCGGGTGCTATCCGTAACTATGAACGTTGGCTCGATACCGCCTACCAGTTCATGAAAAAGTACGAGTACCCGGCTGTCAAATCCGGTTATGTGGGTAACATCCTGCCCATTGGCGAACACCACTACTCGCAGTTCATGAATAACCACTATCAGTACTGCCTGGAGAAGGCGGCTAAGTACCATATCATGGTCAACGGTCACGAGGCCGTACGTCCTACCGGTATATGCCGCACATGGCCGAACCTGATCGGCAACGAGTCCGCACAGGGAACGGAGTACCAGGCGTTCGGCGGATCGGCGCCTAATCATACGACCATGTTGCCTTTCACCCGTCTCATAGGCGGTCCGATGGATTACACACCGGGTATATTCGAGAACGACATCCATAAGCTCAACCCGAATAGTAACTCCTGGTGCAACACCACGCTTTGTAACCAACTCTCGCTCTATGTCACCCTCTACAGCCCGCTACAGATGGCTGCCGACCTGCCCGAGACCTACGAGCGCTTCCTCGATGCCTTCCAATTCATAGTGGATGTGCCGGTGGAGTGGGATGAACCCTACTACCTCGAAGCCGAACCCTACGAGTACGTGACCATCGCCCGCAAGCAGAAAGATGTGGACGCATGGTTCGTAGGCTCAACCAATGGCTATGACCCGCGCACCTCGGTGCTTGACCTCTCCTTCCTGCCCGCTGGACAGAAATTCACGGCTACCGTCTATGCCGACGCCAAGGATGCGCACTACCGCACCAACCCGCAGGCATACACCATTACCACCAAGACCGTGACCTCCAAGACCAAACTCAAGCTCTTCGAGGCTGCCGGTGGTGGGTATGCAGTAAAGATTGTTCCGAAAAAACAATAATACTATTTTATTAACCTCTAAAAATTAATGTTTTATGAAAAAGTTATTTACTTTATTCGTAGCACTGATGGCTGTAGTCAGCCTGTCTGCTAAAAAAATTTATTTGATCCCCAACGATGATTGGAAGTCGTTCGGTGCTGTGTTCTTTGTTCACTCATGGGGTGGAGCCGCTGATGGTGACGCCAAGCTGGCAGCTGTAGAAGGCGATGAGAATGCGTTCTTCGCCGAGATACCCGATGACAACAACAATCTGCTTTTTGTCCGTGCACAAGGTGATAGCGAGTCTATACCTTGGGATTCCGAGAACCTGTGGAACAAAACTGCTGACCTCGAGATTCCGGAAGGTAAAGACTGCTTCCGTATCACAGGTTGGGAAACCGGTGAGTGGATGAAGTATGGTGAAGTTATTCTTCCCGAGGTAGCCATCGTGGGTAATTTTGGCGAAGACACATGGGGCCCCGTTTACAAGATGACTCCTGCGGAAGACAAACTCACCGCAAGTGTAACCATCGAAAATCTGACTGCCGCTACCTATGAGATGAAAGTATGGGTTGACGGTGACTATCTCAGTCTCAATGGTGCGGATGATACCATGTACAGTATTAACCGCGGTTGGGATCACGCAGACAATGTCAACCTCGTCAACGACGGTAAGAACTTTGAGTTCGTGGCTGACGTAACAGGTGACTACACCTTCACATGGACATACGAAAGCCATAATCTGGTAGTCGCTTTCCCCGCTGCATCGCCTACTGAATGTGTGAATGCCAGTGCCAATGTAAAGATTGTTAAGCGCATTGTGAATGGCCAGCTCGTTATCATCCGTGATGGCGTACAGCTTAACGTATTAGGACAACAGTTCTAATCCTATCAGTCCTGTGGCATTGGTTTGCCGCAGGATTACTAACAACAGCCGGGCCGTCCTCGCGCCCCTGCTGCGATTAAATAATGTATAACTTATTACGAGTATATGAAAAACATTTATTACTTTAAATCTCTTTTCCGCACATCGCTCGTCGCCTTGTGCCTGCTGACTGCAGAAGTCGGACAAATGCGGGCAGGAACCAGACGAATATATTTTGATTATTCTGCTGTAAGTTGGTGGAAAGACTATACGAATCTGAATAGTGGCGCAGGCTTTGCAAAAGTACATTGCTGGGGGGGCAACTCCGGCGACCAGGATTATACAATGTCTGCCTTGGCAGGACAAACTGACTTGGCGTATTGCGACATTGATGACGGTTGGACAAATATCTGCTTCTTCAGATGCGGAAGTGATGGTACATGGTGGACAAAAACACATAATTATGATGGCATTGGTTCAAATAATAGGTTTAAAATCAAGAATGATGCTGACAATGATGGAATAGACAAGTACAAATGGGCTGATTCGGGAGCAGCCATCCGATGGGTGCCGGGCGTATCCATTGATGGTTTGATTGATGTGCATAACCCACACAACCAAGCATTCTCGTTTTCAAGAAACGATGGCACATATGCGGTGACTCTGTCTGCACATTCTACCTATCAGTTCTGTATTCGGGACGGCTCAACCCGATATACATTGGATAACAACGTGTGGACGAGTAACATTTCCAATTACACGCTCAACACCAGCGGCTATGACATTCGTTTGACAACGGCTGGTGCAGGAACTTATACATTCACGTATAACAAAAGCACCCACGTCATATCTGTAGCGTACCCGACAGTTTCCCACCCAAATATCGATTATTGTTACATGTATGGTTATACTGATTGGGATCATAAATACCTTCATGTTTGGAACAGTTCCAGCAGCATAGCCGGAACAACATGGCCTGGTACGGAAATGTTCAACTACGTAACCATCAGTGACGAGAAGTATTATTACTATGCTCCCGGAGATTACGCCAATAGTAAACCCAATGACAATAGTGGCAACCAAACAGATGATTTGACCAATTCCCAAGGCTATAGTAAATATATGAAGCACAACGGTTCCACATGGGTTTGGAATACCTTTACCGTCCGCATCCAATTGGAGAACGAGGATGCAACAAGCGCCGGCACAGAATACCAGGATATAGCCTTTAACTCCGGTGTGCTATCAGATATTACGTGTCCTGAAAAAACGCATTATGACTTCCAAGGCTATTATACCGGAGATGGTGGCACGGGTACACAAGTGATTGACAAAGATGGTCATTGGATTGCTTCCGTGGCCGGTTATACCGATGCTTCCAAGCATTGGATAAAAGATGGTTCTTCCAATACACTATATGCCAAGTGGACGGAACATGAATATGCTATCACTATAGCTGTGACCGGTTCTGGCTCAACAAGCCCTGCTTCATCCACCACAGCTAAATATGTTACCGCATCCGGTGATATAAGCGCTATCCCCGCTTCCGGCTATTCATTTAGAGACTGGGACTTCTCAAAAACAGGTGAAGATAACGATGTATATAGCGCGGATGGTTATTCTTCAACCTCAAATCCTATTCATATATTAGCGCAACATGACGGTACGCTGACTGCTAACTTCACTGCTAACGGCTATACCGTGACATTGGAAGATTTGGGCGCTGATGAGGGACATAAAGGGACATCGAGCGTTAGCGTAACCTATGATGCCACAACGAATCTCACCTCTTCCATCACGTGCCCCCAGAAAGCACATTATGACTTCGGTGGATATTGGACCAGTTCCAATGGCGGTTCAACGCTCACTACGCAACTTATTGATGACAATGGTGCTTGGATTGCAGACGTTTCCGGCTATACGAGTGCCTCCAAGCAATGGATCTATGCCGGCGACATCACACTTTACGCCAAATGGACGGAGACGGCATATACGATTACACCGAGTGTCTTTCCTGCAGGTGCAGGTTCTGTCAATACCGTTACCGATGCACACATAATTACCGCTTCCAGTACCATTACGGCTACACCCGCCAATGCCGCATGGACGTTTGATTACTGGGAGTATGGCGAGCATGTGGGTTATGCAAGTGGTAGCGGAAATGCCATTACGGTTACAGCAAGTCAAAATTCTACTATCACAGCTCATTTCAAACCGCGATTCAGTCTGGTTGGTTCATTGTATGAAGGCGATGAGGGTGGAATGCCCGGATGGGAGGACTACACGAAGACGTTCGCCGTCAATAGTACCTCTCCGATGGATTTATCCCGTACTTGCACCTTACAAGCAAATAGCACATACAAAGTACAAGTCCATGACAATGCCACCTCAACCAATCTTGGACGAAGCGGATGCGATCCTGTCTGTGTGCTGGAAGAAAATGCCTCGTTAGTAATGGAAAACAGCAATAACGATGTGTTCCTCTATACCAGTGGTGCAGGTGAATACATCTTTAAGATTACGGCCATAGACGGAAGTAATCATCCGACACTGACTGTTCTTCGTCCGTATCCTGTTAACTTCGGACAGAAATACCTCGATATTGACGGCACATTGCATATAGGCACTACCGGTGGCACGGCAGAAGCAACGGCAGGTGGAGATGCTTTGACTTCCGGCGACTATGTAACCTATAATACTTCTGTCACCCATACCGCAACTCCTGCCGGTGGATATACTTTTGCCGGTTGGTGGAGTTCGGATGCATTTGAAGGGGATGCATTCACTAACAACAACCCCTGGTACAATTACGTCACTTCCACAGACAATGCCTACGCCAAGTTCGTAGAAACTTCCACCTCCGTCACTCTCTCTAATGACGGTCACGGAAAAGTGCAGATAGGTGGAGCAGATGCGACAAGCACCACCTGCGGTGTGACGACAACTCGCGAGTTAACCGCTGTGCCGAATGAGGGATATAAGTTCAGCAGTTGGTCGAAATCCGGTTCGGATATTAGCCTTACAAGCACAAGCACCAACCCGACGACTTTGAGCGGTAATGGTTCCGGTGCTACTTCCGGTCAAACGGTTACCGCCAACTTCGTAGAACGCTATTCCATCAAGGGAACAATGAATGGTGAGAACTGGGGTACTACCCATACGCTCACCAATATCGGCACCAATGCCGGCAGTAAGGACACCTGTTACGTGACAATGACCCTACCGGCTAACACTACCTATGAGTTCGCAATCTACGATGAGCAGACCGGTAACTGGCTCAAGAATAGTACTACCGAGGTGTTTAAAATGACCTATGGTAATAGTAGCGCGTGGCCATTTGGTACCGACAAAACCGTCAACTGCGGTATAACGACCGCCGGAAAGGGAACCTATAAGTTCATTTTCAACATTACTGACAAGACCGTCACGGTTGTATATCCGACATCGTATCAAGTCAACTACGGCGCTTCGGTCGGAGGTAGTGTCACATCCGTCGTGGATGGAGACGGAAATGCTGTTCCGAATGGCGGGTATGTTGTGGCCGGTGGTTCCGTCACCTATACAGCAACTGCGGCTTCCGGATATACTTTCGTGGGGTGGTGTAATAACGACTCGTATGGAAATACGTTCACGACATATAATCCGTGGACGAATAGCAGCATAACCGCCACTTCCAATGCCTACGCCAAGTTCAAATCCACCAACTTCGTCATCTATCGCTCCGGCGACAAGGATGATGACCCGCGTGCCGCATTGGATGATGTAGAGTCTTATGGCGGCGGTACAATCACCGAAACCATCGAATTCCGTATGAAAGTACGTGATCTGGATATGTGGCACACCCTCTGTCTGCCGTTCACAGTAAGCGCAGTCAAGGTGTGGGATGAGGTCGATGGACCTGCATACTACGACATCGTGCCGTATTACCGTTCGAGTGGTACGTTCTACACCGGACACTATATCATTCGCACACCGGAAAAAACAACTGATCTTTCCATTGCTGAGTTCGGCAAATGGAATGACCCCGAGAGTCCGACCGGTTATAAGCCATCCAAGGATACCCCGTACATCATCCAGTGGCATGACAGCTATTTCTTAGGTAAGTATATCTCCTTCTTTGGCGCAGCGGATCAGACTATTCCTTCGTTCAGTGCAGGAAGTGCCCCGAGTTTGGACAATGTAGTCAATGTATGCGTCAACAAATCGATGCAAACAGGTTCAGTGGCTGGTGCTTACATGCTCGAAAGCGATTACGGCAATGGTGCATGGTTGCGCTTGGATATTGCTGATGAGTCACGACCTATACCTCCGTTCGAATGCTACCTGCTCGTCAATAATCCAACACGAGCACGTTACATGGCTATACGTCCGGGCATGACCGCTGCCGATACGCCTACAGGCTGGGACGATGTCGTCAATTCCGAAACGAAGACGCACATAGTCGTTTATTCGATTAGCGGTGTCTGCCTAACGCAGTATAGCAACTGCTCAATCAACGAAGCCGGACAACGGCTCAGTGAATCCTATGGCGAGGGATTGTATATCCTGCGCGCTGACAACGAGAGTGTTAAACTAATGGTAGGAGGAAAGTAAGATGAAACGAATGATCACTATACTGATTTGCTCCTTAGCTATCAATCTGTTTGCTGTGAACTTTACACCGTTTGTCGCACCGGCGAATTTTCCCTTGGCTGAAATGCAGTCGGTCAACAATGCATCCAATCTGTTTGCAGTGAACTTTACACCGTTTGTCGAACCGGCGAATGTTCCCTTGGCTGAAATGCAGTCGGTCAACAATGCATCTTTTATGTCCTCTGGAAGCACCCATGCTTCGACCATCTATGAGGTCAAACCGTCAACTCCGGAAGCAACCGGACGCTCCATACGCAAAGCCCCTCCGGGGACAGGTGGAGAATCGGGCTACGACCCGAATAACCCGCAGTTCTCCCCCATAGGCGATGCTGTACTTCCGCTACTCGCGTTAGCAATACTCTATGCGGCTTTTCTGTTCCTGCACTTTAGGCGCAGGCAGACTTGCCTTGTTACTCAAGCAGAATAAGTTATTCTGCGTTTTCACTGTATTTTGTTCCCCGCTGCTCGTGAGAGTAGCGGGGTTTTTCCCGTAAGTATGCACGGTGGCTTAGACCCGACCGGCACGTTGCCGGCTGTTTTCCCGTGCATACTTACATGACTACATACAATTATCTGCTCAACAAAAAATCTTCCGGAGAACTGAGCATTCTCTTCCGTCTCGGCTTACCCGTACAATTCACCCAATGGATGGAAATTTGTGAGTTCCACCTCATGTATCCCAACCTTAGCCAACTGAAAGTGGCACTACATTTCCGCGTCAGTGCCAAAACCGTCTGGAGAGCCTATAAACTCTTAGAATCAATCATTTAACGATAAATCGTCATTCGGTTTATTATCCCATCTACCAAGCAACGCCAAAATCGGCGTTGCTTTTTTCGTATATTTCCCGTAACTTTGCACCGGATTTCCAAAACAAGGCTGGCGCCAGCCATAATTTTTTAACTAACAATTATCAAAATTATGGCAACAACAAATCAAATCTTCCCTGCGAAGGGAAAAGCATTAGATGGCACTGAACTCCGTTTGTGTCCGCTTGACCGTACACACGGCAAGCCCCTCTATTGCTCCGCCGACGGGCGGTTCTTTAACTACAAAGGCAGGGAGCTCCGCCCATCCGTTTTGCGTCAACGCACGTGGCGTTCGCATAACGGCATAAGCGGCTCGCACTATCCTTCCATGCGCCAGTATGGCAACTGCCACATCCTCATCGCGCTCACATGGATAGGCCCACGCCCCGAGGGATACGAGTGCCACCATCGCAACGGTGACATGTACGACAACCGCGCCTCCAACCTCATCTGGCTCTCCCGTGATGACCATCGCCGTTACGACGCAGCTCTCCGCGCCGCCCTCCGCCGTGGTCTCAATCTTGCCGGCGATGTCTATGAAGGCGACTAACCGGCGTCGTCCATTATGCTGAATGTTATTCAGTGCTCACTTTGTCAATTACGTCGGATTGTATCCGACACCAACAATTTTTCTTTGAATTACAGGCGGATAGAATCCGCCGCCTAAAAAAAATAAGTTATGAAATCCGAAAATTTAAAAGAACTGCGCTCCCTGCGCAATACCATCAAAGCCGCTGAGGCTCGTATTAACCAAATTTCCGACGCTGCCACCTCCGAAGCCGTCGCCATCCTCGCCGCTCAAGGCTTGGAAAAAGGCGAGTTTGAGGTCGAAGGAGTAGGCACGTTCCAGCTCCAGCGCACCGACGTCTTCAACTTCGCCGACTACCACAAGTACCCACAGGAGCAAGCCGTCAAATGGCGCGAGAATGCCCGCGAAAAGGTCAAGGAGCAGAACCTTGTCAAAGCACGCACCGCGGTCATGAACGGCTACATCAAGACCTTCGTCGAACTCTATCCCGACAAAGCCCCCGACGAAATCAAACTCACCGTCAAGTGTGTTGATTTATAGCCGTTTGAGGCGTGGCATGTTCCTTTTTATTTGCAATAGGGAACATGCCAGACGCCCTCAAAGGATCTCTGCATCCTAATGCATCGACCAAGCTTGGGCGATCAATGATCTCCCCAATGTATCGACCATGCATGGGCGATCAAGAATCGCGAAAAGAAAAAGAACCAAAAAGAAAAGAAAAAATGGTGGTGGTGGTGAATATACCCTCTATTATCCCCCTAACACCAACACCATCACCACCACCATTTTTTTGAACAATTAATTTTTTAACACCATCACCTTTATGCAGTTCGATACAATCTGGCAAGTCCTTCTTGCCAACGGCACAAGCCCCCGCCGCCAATACGAAGCGGCAGCAGCCTGGGCGCTCTACAGCCCACAGCAGCAACAACAGATCCACGACATCATCTGCGACCGCATCCGCCAGCGCAAGTTTGTCGCTTTCATCCCCACGCAGGCGTTCATCGAGGCATCACGCCTCATCACCGACAACGCCCCCGTCAACCATTTCGGCAAGCCTCTCTCCCGCAGCCTCACCTACTACACTGCCATCTACAACGGCACGAAAGGTCTGTACACCGCTGCTGATGTCGAGCGCTTCCACATGTCTAACCCCGAAAAATTTGAGATATGATCCACAAGCAATATTTCGAACAAGAGCACTACGAGGAAGAGTACTATGAACAAACAGACTACCGCTCCGACTACGAGCGCCGCTGGTGGGACTACACTTACTATGAGGATTCCCGCTTCCTCTAAGATTCTTACATTGACCCGGATACTATCCGGCACTTTGTATCAAGTTATGTTAATTTCGTCGGATTCTATCCGACATCTAAAACCCCAATCAATATGAATACCAAAGAATTAGAAAGACTCTACCTCACCCACGAGGCAGAAATCAAGGCTTCCCTGATTAACCAACACATCTTCGACGAAGATCTCTTCCAGGACACCTGCCTCGAGTTGTGTATATATGCACAACACAACGACATCCGGAACCTCCCCGGGCTCTTCATCGAGCGCTACAAAAAATTGCGCAAGCGCCAAGACCAGCACCAACTCGACTTCGTCCCCTACGACAACGCCCAACTCGCCGCCCTCGACATCCCCGATGACAGCCAAGACGTCGAAATCCTCGACCAAGCCATCGATGGCGATTCCGAACAATTTTCCGCTGAATGTATATGCCGCGATGATGATAAAGAGCGCCTGCAACAACTGCTCGATGACTATTACAAGCATCCTCAACCCGATGAGCGAAATCATAAACGAGCCTGTAAGATACTTAAATTGTACCTTCAAGGCAAATCCGAGCGAGAAATTGCAAATAAGTTAAAAATCTCTCAACAGGCTGTAAATCAGTCGATAAAACGCACTGTGGAACGCCTCAAAGTTGTCACCCTGTGACATTATTATAGAGGGGCATCCTTCCGAAAGTGTTCATCTCATTCGTTTAATTCGCTTAATTCGTGAACAATTAATTCTGTTAAATCTGATTAATCTGTGAACAAAAATTGTTTTAATTGTCTTTAATTGTTGACCAATCGATTCCGATGCATTTCCGATCCATTTCCGATCCGTTTCCGATCCGTTTAGCAGCCAACTTCGAGTTTTTAACCTATAATCATTTAAAATATGGCTAATTGTAATCTCTTCCAAGGCATTGCCTCTATCTCAGGCAAAATGGGCAACGTTATCTTCAAGACCTTCACCCGTCGCGATGGCACATCTTTTACCCGCGTCTATTCCTCCGAAGGTCACAAACAGCGCTGCACCCCGCCTTCCGACCGTGAGAAAGCCCAGCGCACACGTTTTGCGGCTATCTGTCGCGCTGTCGCCCAACGCCAACGCAACGGTGATACCCGCCCCAAGAAACTCATCTGGGACGAACTCGCCCAATCTATTCAATAACGTCTGCTCCAACCAAGAGTCGTTTATTTCAGGGCAATGTGATTGCCCGCCTAAACCCTAACTATTTTATTAACCAACCTTAACTCTCCCACGTCAGCCGGGAGTAAAGCATGGCTGACATACAATGGCTAAAGTCGAATATGCCGACGCAATCAAAACCGTCAGTGGTGCTCTCACCAAGATCAACAAGAAGTCCCAACACGCAGCCGACCAGAAGATGGTTCTCGCCACGCACCGCGTTGCTGCAACCACCAACCCTGCCTGCTCACGCCTCTATCTCCGCGGCTTGTCTGCTGTCACCCGCACCACTCCTGTGACTGCCGACGAGCAGGCACAGCGCACGCGTTTCGCGACGGTGGCACGTATGGTGCAGGCTCGTAAGCAAGACCTGACGAAGATCGCGGGTGACCTGGCAGCCTTCAACGCCCAGAAGGACAACGCGAACGGCAAGAAGACGATGAGGTCTTACCTGTGGATGGTTTGCGACGCGGAACTTGGGTAAACGGGGAGTTATTTAACAAAAACCTATAAAACACTGCCGGTTGTTTGATGTGCTGCGCACAATGAATCATTGTTCAGCCAGCCTGCTCACAAACACGTTTGCAGCAGCCGCTTGCATAGACGACCAAACGACTACAGCATAAGTCCGAAAGGACGACTGACAACCGAGGGGTTTAGATAGGTTTTTGTTAAAGAATCCACCCACAAAAATCGAAGCGTATGAGTAAACAACAGATTTACAAGATCATCGAGACGATTGTCCTTGCTCTACTCACGTGTTGCGCAGTAGCGCTGGGCATGACGTCCTGCAAAGCCTGGCGGACGATCACCACCACGGCAACGTACAGCACCGCACCGGACAAATCCGGCAGCCCCGTCACCACGATTCAGACCAAAACCACTGAGGAGTATACGGGAGTAAAGAAAAACTGAGCCGAGCGCTCAGTTTTTTTATTTCAAATTTATGATTTGTGATTTGAGATTTGAAGATTTAGCAGGGTTTTTCGCGCAAATGGCAGAAAATTCGCACTATGTGCATTTTTTTGCCTAAGAAATTTGCATAATTCATATTTTTTTGCTATCTTTGCGTCCCGAAAAGCATAAGGCGTTTGTTGTCGCTGCCCGGCTCTCGAAAACTTCGCAACTTTCCGTATGTGGTCGCCGCAGTACAATGAATGTCTTCGGAATATGCTCACTCAGATGCGGGCATATTCCGTTAGAGCATCTTAACTTCCACCAATATACCTTTTACTTGATTTGAACGCGTGACAGCGCCCGCTTCACGCTTCGTGTCTTGTTGTATGAGACTTATCTCAAAAAACATATAAATTCGTCGCTTTTCATGAAAAACGGAAGAAATATGCCACCTGTTGCAATTTTTTGCCAAAGAAATTTGCATTTTTCATAACTTTTTATTATCTTTGTAGTCGATTTTGTGTACGTATATTTCTTATTGTACGCGCGCATGATCATCTGCCATCACGCCGAAACGGGTTTATGCCCTTTCGGGGAGTGGCAAATATTGACATAAAAGGCGTTTGTTGACGCTGTTTGCGACTCTCGAAAACTTCGCAACTTTTCTGTTTGTGGTCGTAGCAGTTAGCAATGAATGTCCTCGGGATATGCTTATTGTATCCTTAACTGAACTATTGGCGGAAGTAAATGTACTTCTCCTGTGTATCTTCGTTGGAAGATCCGTTTTGGTGTAGTTCCGATAGTCAGTCAAGGGGCTGCATATTCGGCGTGAGGCATCAATTGTTTTTCTACCACAAAGGGCATTGCGAAGGCCTACGAGAGCGTGAAGAGCAACTTGCTTCACGCTTTGTTTTGTATATGCCTATGGCTAAGAATGATATATATGATGCGTATTCTGATCGTGACCTGATTGATGCTATTCTTTCTGGTAACGAGGAGGCTGCTATATACCTTATATATAACAGGTACTATGGGGATATACGGTACTTGTGCTTTTCCTATTGCAAATCACATTGGTATGTAGATGATGTTTGTCAAGAGGTGTTCTTAGCATTAAAAGGGAAAAACGGAGATTGGCGAACGCTTGCGACTTGGACTGGGTTGTCGACTTTTCGCACATGGTTGAATAGTGTAGTTTGTCATTGGCTTCAAAAAAATCGTGACTATTTGATAGGTTTGCGCGAAAAGAAACTCTATAGTGAAAAAGAAGATGATCCTGATCCGGTAGAACAAGTCGCGGCTGTCCAGCCCACTCCGGAAGATGCGATGCTGAAAGTCATGCTGCTTGAAGCCATCAATAGCCTGAAGAATCCAGACCAACGACTGGTTATCTTGAAAGAACTGCAAGGATACAACCACACTGAAATCGCAGGAATGCTAAACTTATTAAAAGCAAAAGAGAATAGAATAAAGGTTGACGAATATGGGAAACCGATGCTTGTAAATGCGTCAACGATTGATAGAATTAAGCAACAGGCAATTTTTCAACTTAAGAAACGATTCGCTGCGTTAAAAGAAATTTAGGATAATTATGGATATATCAAATGAAATGATTGCTGCGTATGCTGAAGGCAATTTGCCAGAAGAGGACTTACCAGCAGTTAGAAAATATTTATCGGAACACCCTGATGAATTAGAGGACGTCCTTTTGTTAATGGACTCTTCGTTTTCCTCGTTTGGTTTTATTGGAGATACAAATTTCTCCAAGATTAGTAAAGATAGTGTTTTTAAGTCGTTTAAAACACAGTCAACGCAAGTAGACAGCGGCATATTAGCAAAAGAAATGCCAAGTTCACATCGCAAGAAGAATGATATTATGTCCAATATTACAAAACTTTTAAAAGAAATCATGTAACTCTCATGAAAACTCCATTTTACGCATCGTTTTTCCCACATCGAATAATGACAATTTCCCTCGTTGATCCTTTTGAAGGTGATGATGGTTTTGATCTTGATAGTGATGTTAACCCACTTGATGATATAGAGACCTCTCATATTTTCGATTGGAAGCATATTGATTCTATTTCATTTACCGGATTGGAGGACATGCGGCCTGTAGAGGAAATATTCAAGGAAGATAATCTACTTAGTTTATACGATGACCCATTTGGAGTGTATGCTATAAAACATAACACCTCGCATGGTCTTTTAATTGATGATTTTATCCCGAAACCAGAGTTTGGAGATAAAATCACAGAGGCAGATCTGCAAGGTTTTTGTAATCAGGCTTTTGACGCTATGGGATTAAAGCATATTCCTGTTACAGTCACAACGATGGTGGACAACGCAGCTTATACCCCGGGACTTATTCCTCGCCTTTCGTTTGATGATGGATTATTTATTAACCCCAATTACGCCAATCGTTGCATAGAGGGAGTAGGCTCTACTGACATCGTATTGTCTGATTTGGCACATGAAATTGGTCACTATGCATCTCATATGGCAGGGGGACCAAACAACACCTATGAATCAGAAAAAATTGCAGATTTTGTTTCTGGTTTTCTTAATGCAAAATTTAATGTAGATGTTGACGTAGCACGTAAATGGTTTCAAATGTTTTATGATCCTAATGGTGCAGGCGGCTATCCTGTCTCCGAGGAAAGATGGGACATTGAAGCTGCTGGTTATCACTTTGGGCAACATGCAACGTTTAAAGATTTAAACGAGGCATTAAAGGACAAGCACTTTCTTGGAATTATTAAGGATTATAATTCAGGATCATCAGGACAATTAGCAGAAATAGAGCGTTTACAATTACTTCAATCTAAAGACATGGAGTCTAAAGATATTCTTAAAGCTTTAGGATTGAATAGACCTCAAGCAAGGAATTTAATCGCACAAGCAATTCATATACTTAAACGGAGATAATCACAACAAATATGAAAGACAACAAGAACAAAATGAGCAATGGTTCAGAGCCAACAAATGCAGAATCAAATCAAAAACACCCTGAATCGTCTGAAACATTTGATTTCATCAAATCATTTGTAGAGCACGTCAAATGTATTTTCTGCAAGTTTACAATCAAGACCTCTTCTCCAATAAAGAATGAGGAATTTATTAACCTAGGGCGTACAGAAGGAGAAAAAGAACAAATTGCAGAGATGTGTCAACATGTGGATGAAGGTTATGAACTGCTATCTGATTTGCGAGGTTCTAATCTTACACCTGAAATGTGGTTGCAAAACAAGACACAAGAAATTCTTCATGACTGCACCGAAGAGGAACAAGAAATCATCATACAGGCTGTTGAAGAAGAAGGAGAAAATGCAACTTTGGCACAAGCGGAATACTTGGATGAATCCATCAGCAATTTACAAATGAATCAAAACAAACAAACGGAGGAATAATTATGAAAAGAACTATTACAATCAATGATTATGATGTTATAGAAGAGTGCCTCCGCGATTTTACCACATACATGGAAGGCTTATATATTAAGCCTGACACCTCTTTTTTCTCTTCCGAACTAGAGGCACAACTCATTGAATATTATCGGTCTGAGAATCCTGCAGTACAAGCCGCCTACAAAAAGATGATTGGAACAGCTGTTATCCAAACGTGTTACGATTGTCCAGACATCCCACAAGCAAACAAAAAGAAGGTAGCCGCAAGGATGGTCAATGAGGTTTTTCAGAGTATGGAGGCATCAAAAGAAACATTTGATTATTTATGTTCAAGAGGAAGATATGCAGGTATGACTCCCGGCACTAAAAGTTCAATACAAGAGCATCAAAAAGCCATTCGAGAGTATAAGGTTGTAAGAAAAGCACAAACAACAATCAGGATAAAAAATATTTTAAAGAAACTTGGTAAGCGTGTTGCATTAGGAGCAACTACGTTTAAAGCTACAGGTAGTAAAGTCGTAACATCAATTGTGCTGGTCGCAAATTCACTAGCAAATGTCTTGCTACCCCAAACTGTAAGAGAAAAATTCAAGGAAAAAGCCGAGAAGATAAAAACAACTGTAGTAGCGCAAGCTCAGAATGTTCTTCAGAAAGTGGAAAACCGACTAAACGAAACTCCTGCAGGCAAAAAGGTTGTAACCGTTGTAAAGAAAACGGCTACCTTCATAAGCGAAGTAAAGGAAGAAACCCTTCGCATCATAGACAAAGGAGCAGAACAAGTTCGTCGAGGATTGGACATAATAAAAGAAAAAGCTCAACGAGGATTGACTAGATTAAAGTCTTTCTTTGTCTGAATTTAAAAAAGTAAAAACTTTATGGAAACTATAATTTGGATTATACTACAATTTTGCGTGGATTACGCTAATTGGTTAACAATATCTCTTGGTATAATTGTATCAATTATTTCTTGGTATATTGCTAAAAAGCATCATTCCGAACAATTACGTTCTTATGTCCCTAGCATATGGACTAGTTTGGGTATTTTCTTCACCTTTCTTTCCATATACGTAACACTCAGTAGTATGGCATCGACATCCGATGATCACATACAGATTACAGAGATTATCCGAGGAATTATACCGGCTTTTAGTACTTCTGTAATCGGTATTTTAGGCGCAATTGTTACTTCCTATATTGATAGGTTACAAAAGTCTTTCGAAGAGGCAAAAGACAATATTAATCTTGAGAATTTTAGCAGTGGTAAGTTTTCGGCTATTGGCAAAGAGCAAACTCCTGATATTATTTTATTACAATTAATCCGAGAAATAAGCAATAATGTTTCAACGTTAATTTCATCTACAGAAGAGACTACAAATGTCCTTAACAATAATGTGATGCATGCAATTGAAGAAAACACGACAGAAACTGCCACACGCACAAAAGAAGCATTACAAGAGCAAAAAAATCAGCTCAAGACGTATATAGAAAAATTTGTTCTTGATGCGAACAATACGCATCAGAAACAGATTGAAGACCTTCTTTCCAAATTTAATGCAGATTCCGACAATCGAGAAAAAAATCATATCGGTTTACTTCGAGAGTTTGCAGAAACTGCTCGAACTAATAATGATCTTATTAAAGAATCTTTATGCAAAGAAGCAGAAAGTCGCCAGACTAATCTTGAGAACTTTATAAAGGAAGAAAAATCAGAATTGAAGACTTTCATAGAAAGTCAAAATAAAATGATGGGAGACGCTCTATCGCAATCAAACATAACAATCAATAGTGCTGTCGAAACAATTAGCACATTATTTGAGACGAAAATAATGGGCGACATAGAACAATTTGCAAAGGCTTGCTATGAGAAATCAGAACAGGTACTAAATGACCAAGAAAATAGTAACGCGGAATATCTTAAACAACTATCTGGCGTTCTACAAACAACACATACAAGTCTGATCAATGACATCAACTCATTAAAAGATGCGGTTATTCTCCATCTAAATAAGTTGAATGAGGAAAATGAACAAAGCATGTCGAAAATTTTGAATCAACACACCACAGATTTCCACACCGTCTCTGAAAACATACATAATCTTGATAAGGAATATCTAACATCATTAACTAAAGAAATAGAAAACTTATACACTAATCTTGATTCACGAACAGAAAAGTTAGAAAAAGAGCATTTGAAGAATGTAGAACGCATCCATCAAGAGAGTGAAGAAAAGATAAAAGTTGCTGATGAAGCACTTAAAGAAGAGATTTCGAGGATGATCGGAAATATTCAGGAGTTGCGTGCTTCTATTGAATCTTCTTCGAATAGTTATATTTCAAAACATGACGAGATTAAAAAGCAAATCTCAGATACCACCACGCAGTTGATCAATGAAATGTCTAAGAGATTTAGTGATTCTGCGCAAATTAAAGCGATTAAAGAAGCAAGTTTATCCCTTAATGAAAAATTACAAATAACTATTAAGGCATTAGACCAGAAAAATCAGTTAATTTCTAATTCTATTGAAAATGTTGCTATCCAAATCGAAAATTTTGCCAAGGTAGCTGATGACACAAAACTCCTTAACGAATACGTCCACTCTACTATTGACTTATACAAAAAACACTCAAATACCATGAAAGCCCTCGAAGTTGGCATTGAAGAGATGACTGATACTATTAATAATGCACTGAATGCATTCAAAAATGCATCTTTGAATAGTAAACAGGATGCGAAGCGAACAACAAGTGGTAACTCTATACAAGATAACATCAAATGAAGTATCTATTTAAAGGTAAACAAGAAGGATTACATGATTTCTGGATAAGTTATACCGATCTCATGTGTGGTTTCTTAATCGTATTTATCATTGCAAGTATTATCGCCAATAAAGATGCAAAAAAAACGTATACTGAACTTCAAGAGTACAAAGGCAAAATGGTAAATATGAATAACGCATTTGACGATATATTTCAAGAATGTGACGGCTATCTTATAATTGATTCTTTGGATTGTATCAGGATTTACCCTGTGGGGGAAAAGGAATTGTTCAAGATAGATAGCGACCGCATGGAAACTAATTTAAGACGACGCCTCGTTGATGAGAAGATGGGAATGAGATTCGTCCAAAGGGCGATGGAACTCGCAAGCAGTGGTATGAATATTAATGAAATACGCATCGAGGGACATGCTGATTCAACCGGAGAATTTATGCACAACCTTAAGCTATCTTCAGATAGAGCATATGCTGTATATCGCTGTATACATGAAGATTGCGGACTGTCAGATAGCGCAAAATTATTCATAGAAAAACATATGATTGCCGTAGGCTATTCCACCGCAAAACCTGTGATTGAAAATAATAAAGTAAACATCGACAATTCTCGCCGAGTAGAATTCAAAATTATTGGTAAAGGATTTGTTGTTAAATAAATATAACTATTATGTCTGCATTAAAAAATTACGAAGAACAACTGAAGAAAGCTATTTTTCTCGCAAGACCTCTCGTACATATTGAAACAAGTGACTACGATTGGGATTGTAAAATCATAGAAAGGCTCTTGCTGCAATATAATGCAGTTCACTCTAATAAGGAAAGGACTATATATTCGTGGTCTCCACATCAAGGGTTTCGCGACGAATCAGGCAACAAAAAAATACAGATTGTCGGAAATACTCCATCAGAGCATATCATAGAGACATTAGATAATTTCACTGAATTAGACGGAATCAAGGTTCTCGTTGTTAGAGACATCGCTCAATTTTTTGAATCTGATAACCTCCGATCATACGCGGACTTTTTTTCTATGTTATCTTCACGACTATATGACTTTTACACCAATGAGGATAGGAAATTTACATCTCAGGATAAGTCCATTATTTTTATCGTATGCCCTAAATTCAATATCCCTATAGAACTACAAGGTTATTTGTATAGACTAACGCCTCCTTTCCCAGATGAAGAAGACATAGCTCACGAATTGGGCTTAGATGTTATTTGGGAAGGGGACACCACTATATCTAATTTAAAAAATGGAGTAACCATAGGTAATGTTAGTCCTTCTAATCCAAGGATTTTTTATCGATATGGAAAATCCTTTTTTAAGAAAGAACATGGTGGAGGCATATACTCACAAGAAGGGTTTGAAGAAAACAAGAAGAAGATTTTATCTGCATTTAGAGGCATGCGCATAAAAGCCATCCAAACGTTGCTTTCTTATAACGAAACTCCATATGAAATTAATGGAGGAGATAAATCTGATTTTTTATTAGAAAGTAAAAAACGAATGGTTATGGACTCTGGGCTACTTAAATTAGAGAATGTCCCTGAAGGATATAGCAAGTACGTTGGAGACATTGATGGATTAAAAGATTACATCAATGAAGTGAAAACCATCATAGATAATCGCGTTAATTATAACGAAAAGATGTCTATGCCCAAAGGGATTCTGCTTGTTGGTCCTCCGGGATGTGGCAAATCAGAGACATCGAAAGCTATTGCAGATATACTAAAAATTCCTCTATTAAGTTTGGACATGGGAAGTCTGATGAGTAAATGGTCTGGAGAACAAGAACATAATTTCGAGAATGCAATTGCTCTCGCGGAAGCCGCACAACCTTGCGTCCTTAGAATAGATGAATTAGAAAAGGCATTTTCTGGGACAGGGAACACTCCTAATAGCGATCAATCAGGGGTGAGAGTGCTCGGTTTCTTTTTAACATGGATGCAAGAAAGAACTTCTATTACAGGCTCAAAGTCGCTTGTTTATTTAGTTGCAACTGCTAATAACTTAGACGAACTACGTCCGGAGTTTTTGCGTAAAGGAAGATGGGATGAGATTTTTTATCTTATATATCCTACATATGAAGGAATGGCAAAAATAATACAAAGTTGTCTTCAAAAGTACAATCTGTCCATCATAGATGACGAGGACGACATATCGGGCGATGATGAGTATATAATAATTAGAAAAGTTACGTCCGCCTTTTTTAAGCAATACCCAAAATGTAAAATTTCTGGGGCAGAAATTGCTGATGCCATTGAACGCGTTTATAAAAAACAATTTAAGAGAGATCCTTCAAAAAATATAAATGTAATCGACGTAGAAGAAATCAAAGAAGTTCTTGAAGATTTTGCAAAGAAAAATAGGAACTATGAACTTGACAGAAAAGTCCGCGATGAAATCCGGAGTATACAAATTGAACATCAAAAAAGATATCATCCGTTGACCGAGGCACAATCTTCTATCATAAAAGATATTATTCGAAAGAAATATTCGAAAGAGAATATTGAAGTTCTTATTCAACAAGAGATTGCCAATCTTCGTGTAAACCATTTTATGCATGATTCCACAAATAAGTTTAATGAGGCTTCAGTCTCAAAAGCTGTAAGAGATAAATACACCGACAAATATATAATGAAATTAGTTAACGATGAGCATATTGATGTCACGATGAGTTTCCATATCAACAACGAGCCAGAGATAGATCCTAATACTATTAAAATGCTCGAAACTAAACTTCGTGAGAAATTTGAAGATGTTCAAGATTATGAGGAATTTTATAAGTCGAAAGGTTACAAGTCTGCATCCAAATTATGAAAAATAGAGTTATATGAATGACTTGCAAATATATAATATTTTCCAAGAGTTAACATCATCTTATATAAATAATTATCTTGATGAGGAATTAGGTCTATATATCGATTGCATAGAGCCCATTAACAACGAATTGCACGATTCAAAAGACACACAAAGTGATGTTAGAATAAATATCATATTAAGACTTATTCTTTGGGATAAACTTTTTTATAAAAAATTTGAATTTGAAGAAAGCAAAATTCTTGGTTCATATAGACGAAAGGCGTTTATAGATGCCTTGTTTCCCATTATTCATAATCCTGAAATATATACAAAATCACATAACATGCTCGTTGGCATCTTTAGCAGATGGCCGCAAATTAGGGATTTTATCTTCCGACCACAAAAAAACAAACTAGATAAATGCAATTCATCTGATGATTTTTTGTCCTTTGCGGATTCGAGTCCTTATCTAGAATACGCATTGTATGCCAAGTATAGGATAAGTCAATTAAATAACACACCGTTCATCGAAGCAAAAATAGCTATTGAGAATTTTCCACAAAGTGATTTGTTGCCGATTAATCAACTAAAGTCCTTATTTCAAGAGGTTAATGGGATTCACTTTATGTGGAAAGGAATTGCATCAGAATCAGATAATAACATTGGAATCAAAGAAGTAATCATGGATATAATATCTAACAGCAAACCGTCTAATACAAATGATGAGTACTTCCTTCATAATCTGCCAATAGACTATTATTTGCTTAGAAGGATTCTCTCATCCCTGACAGAAGCCTCTAATGAAAAATCGTTGAATTACGAACTATATCTACATGATTGTCAAAAAAAGGAAAATAATGACAAAATAGCCATTATTTCATCTAAAGAATTCTTCTTCTCTCTTATTTCAATGCTAAATGATGTAGTATCTGGTATAAACTTTTCTTTACCTAAAGTCGGAATGATTCCAATAGAAAAATATACTTCTACGGAATATTTATGGGCAGAGTTTCCAGACAATTCTATGAAACAGGTTGTGATTAGGTGTAAAGATGGTAAAATATTCCCAGACTCGAAAGGTTTATATGCGGGATGCATATTAATGCTTGATACATAGTTTATTAAGGGCATGTATGAGAAATTAATCAAAAGAGTCAATACCAAATTGCAGAGAACTGAAGTTTGGATAAAAGAGACTAGCTCACAAATTGCAGCAGGCTTCAACAATATCATAGCTGATGTTGCTGAATTTTGCGGCAATCAAGAGTTATGCAAAAATGCTAAAAGAAGACAACAAGAATTTGAATCGAAGAATGCTAAATGGAACAAAAGAAAAGAGGAACTCAGGGTGCAAGATAGGTACGAGGAAAAGGGTGGTACATATGAAATACCCGACTTGAAATTAGTGCAAGAAACTATATCTTATTTGGACAAACGCTATTGCCATAATGCACCAGCTAAGATGGTAGAAATAAGTCCATTAGAACGTACTAAAGAAGTAGAGATTGTTGCAAAAGATATGGGAAGAATTATGGGCGTTGAAGTGACAAAAGTTAATATTTATATCCCCAGCAGAGAGAATTATAATGAATGTGGTTCTTTTAATAGAAATACCGGTGAAGTCAATATTAACATTAGACAACTATTCAGCGAAAATGAAGAAATTTTAGTGGATGTTATTTCTACCATTGCACATGAATTATATCATGCTCGCCAATGGAATGCTGTTTCTGGAAAGGTGGAATATGGATATTCCGCAGAAAAACTTGTTTCCTGGGGAGGAAATTTCTTGAAATATTATCCACCTATATGTGGTCCCTTGTATTACTACCAACCTTTGGAAGCTGATGCTAGAGGCTTTGAAAATGCAATCAAAGATTCATTAAAATAAGCGATATGATAAAGATAATTAAATACAAGAACCTTTTCATGGTTCTAGAACATGAATACGGATTCATCGCTGCCATTAAATTCATTAATCGTATCCGTAAATTTTCACCTATGTTATTTGATGCTCTGTACGAGTATATTCAGAACTATCAGATTCCAGTTGTCGAAGTGAGAGGTGTATCACTCATAGAGTTAATCGAAAATGAGATGATGAGTCCGATAATGGCCTTTATCACACTTGATTGGATAGAAAAAAAACCTATGGATGCTTTTGATTACATGCAAAAATACAGATATAGCGCTCCTCTTCAAGAATTATCTGATATGCAAAGAATCATGTTAGAAGAGAGACTAAAAGAGTTGAAACAAAAGAATAACATCATAGGACCAGCACCAGAGCCATTAATTGAAACTGATCTAAAGATAGACAACGAAAAGATAATCTGACTTCTTAAAGAAAATGAAAGACAACATGTAGTAATCTATTGTTACAAATTCAAAAACTATAATCACGCTGCAATATATTCTACGAAAAGTATTAGTTCTTATACTTTAACTTTTTCACATGCCTATTCAAAAAAACAATTAAAAAAATATTAAATTTTTGCAAGTTATGAAAACCATTAAATCAATCGCTTTCGCAGCAATCTCTTTGTTGATTGTATTTCTTGTTAGTTGCAGTTCTGCTCCTAAAGATCCACAAATTACATATATGGAGGTTTTTACTCAGAGCGCAACTCATTATCCGTATTTTGGGTCATCACGCACCTATTATAGATTATACGATGCTAATCGGCGATGTTCAAAACATGGAAGCGACTGCTTCGTTGTTACCAAAACAGATCAAATAATCAACACTGCAGACCGTTGCGACAGATGTCGTCGAAGCTGGTACGCGCATGAGAAGAAATAGTGTGTACACAATCTTTTTGGTAAAATATATCCTTATTTCTTAACGATTTTGTGAGCCTAATAGAAAAACATTAGTCGCATACATTTGAAAGCCATTGGGTACGATTCATCAAAACGTCAGGAACAAAGGATTCCGACTCGTCGATTTGACATGAAACAACTTTTTTATCATAGCCATCTGCGTCAAGCTGCAAGGGAATGTGCGCAAGCAGACTGGAGGAACATAGACGAACCATAAAACCAAAATAATAGCATAAAACCTCTCCTTAATGATAGATTATACATCAATTGGCGCTCTATAGTAGTAAAATTGTTTAACCATTAAAATTTTACGATTATGAACGCTATCAACATTCCTACGAACAGACATGCAAAGCATTCGACCTTTGCAAAGATGCTGGTACTGATCATTGCCTGCACAATCAGCACAAGTGCCATGGGGCTTGACAAGATGTGCCGTGACGGGCAACTCTTCTTCCTGCTGAATGATCGCGCCAAGACGGCTGAGGTCATCTCGCCCAAGTGCTTTGAAGCACCGAATGACGAATATTTCACCCGCAACAAGCCAAAGATTGAGGCAGAGTACAAACAAATGTCCGAGATGAGCATACCGGCACAAGTCACATTCGAAAACATCACCTATCAAGTTATCGGTATTGGATTCAAAGCATTTGAAGACTGCTCCACCCTAACCCAAGTCACTATTGCCGAAGGTGTCGGCTATATTGGTGATTATGCATTTGAGAGTTGCCGCAGTTTGCAATCCATCCTTATCCCGGGCAGCGTAACGTATATCGGGGAGGCTGCATTTTATGACTGTGACGGACTGGTGGATCTGACTATTCCTGAAGGTGTAAAGAGTATATATGTCAAGGCATTCGGGAGTTGCGACAACTTGGCATCAGTCACTTTGCCGGCAAGCCTTAATATGATAGATAACGACGGCTTCTGCCATTGTTACAAGCTGACAAAGGTGACCTGTAATGCAGAGCGGATTCCTTGCTTGGGAGATTGCTTCTTCTCTGATCCGGACGAGCACAAGGTATTCACCAAAAGCGAATACTCGGTTCAGGACACCTTGTATGTTCCGCAAAAGAGCATAAAGAAATACAAAAAGCTCCCGGAATGGCGGCTGTTCAAAGTCATTCTGCCTATTGAGGACAGCATTAACTAAATGCATAAAAGGAGGATAATTATGTACAATCGACCATTCACACCGGAACGGATAACCGAACTGAAACCGAATGAGATATTTGTATTCGGCAGTAATTTAGACGGCGAGCACTTAGGTGGCGCAGCATATATCGCTCACGAACGATTTGGCGCAGTTTGGGGGCAAGGAGTCGGACTGCAGGGGCAGAGCTATGCCATCCCGACGATGCAGGGAGGAGTGGAAACTATCCGGCCATACGTATATCAGTTTATTGACTATGCGTGGAATCATCCGGATTATACATTCTTGGTCACACCCATAGGATGCGGTATCGCCGGTTTTAGTCCCGAACAAATAGCACCGCTCTTTAGCGATGCATTGGACGTAGAAAATATTATTCTGCCGGAGGACTTTGTGAAAATTATTGATGAACGTTAATCGTCTGCAAAAAAATTTAAAGAAAAAAATCTCTCGAATGATAGATTACCTGTCAATATGCGCTCTATAGTAGTAGAAAATGTTTAACCACTAAAATTGTAGAGTTATGTTAATGATTTGTATTCTGATCTATTTAGGATTGATTCTCTCTAATCCCATCGCGTCACTGGTTGAAAAACTGAAAGACGTCAACTGGAAAGAGAAGTTTGCCGAGATGTGGGACTTCATCAAGGAGTATGCCAGAAAAGCCGGACGCATGGCTGCGAAACCGCTGCTGCAATTCTATTATGTTGTAACGGATGGTGAAACAACCACTGCCGAGAAAGCGATGATCTATGCATGCATAGCGTATGTAGTACTGCCGTTTTCGCTGTTGCCGCGTGCTGCGTACAAACTCTTAGGCATCATGGACGAAGCCGCAGCAGTGCTGTTCGTATATACAAAAATTAAGGACAAGATCACTCCGGCTATCGAAATTGAGGTGGAAAATACTTTGGATGCCTGGTTTGGTGCGGAGTATTCCATTGTCAAGTAACCCGGTGTATTTATAACCTCACATGTTTAACTCTCTAATTTTTACGACTTATGAATAAGATGTATAATACTATCATTCAAGCTTTGGATGAACTCGAATTGCATTATGACCGTGATGACGAACATTGCATGGCGGATATGAAGATTATGTGTGAAACCACTCCATTCCACTTGCGCATGGTTGCAATGGAGGATCAAGAAGTGTTGTACTGCTTCTCTGTATTCCCTATTTATGTCCCCGAGGATAAACGCCCGGCTATGTGCGAACTTATCAACGCCATCAACTACGATAAAGTTATCGGTTTGCTCACCATGGATCCCAAAGACGGACAACTTACCAGCCGCGTGACATGTTCCTTGGATAACGGAGCGATTAACACCAAGATTGTCACAGTAGCACTTCAACAGGCTATTAGCGGATTGGAAGACAACTATGCCGCCATTCTTAAGGTTCTTGCAGCATAATTATGCGACTAACGTGTGTATGCGAAATACGATTCACCCCTTAATAGGAAACGCATTATGCAATTTGTATTAACACACGAAGATTTCAAACTCTGGAGCAGCAATTTCTTCGGAATGGAATTGGCAATTGAATATACCCATGATAACTATGCAGGCATTCAATTAACCGTTCCTGATACCGGCTTGCGGAAATTACTGCTCCAAGTTTACTTGAATCAACGCATCACTCTATGGATAGAGAAATGCGAACCGACTTGCATTACCGTTTCCGCAATGAGGGGAGGCTGTATAAACGAGGATTTTATGCGCATGTTTGTCGGCTATGTCAACAGTTATTTGAAAAACGAGCTGATGGAGCAACTTCCGTTCGGACGCATCAAAATTCATCTGGATGAGGAATGGGGACATATAGCACTGCAATCCGTACGATTTGACGAGAACAGGTTAGTAATTGATTATGCTGACGACAAGGATATAGGTGAAGAACTTCGGATGTTGCAGATGCTTTTGCGAGCAGGATATACACATGTCCGGCTAAAAGCAAAAGATTCGGAACCTGCCCGCTATTGGTTCACAGACGGCATTCTGGAATATACACTTCTGATGGCTGACCATCCGGCAGATATACGTCTGAGCAGCTACATCGACGTGCCGAACTGGATGAATTTGAGCCCGAAAACATTGCAAGAAATATTGCCTGAGGATACGCCCAACCTGCAAACTGCATATGATTGGGGCTACATCATTCTATCCATACCGGTTACCATTGCCGAGCCGATGATTGACGCAACTACTATCAACCGCAACTGCAAACGTTTGCGAGACACAATTACCGACATCCTGTATGCCATACTGTCATACGAGCAACCCATGGATCTGAGCGAATATACAGAAGAAGAGTTGAGGGAAATGATAGGTCTACCGGAATTACTAAAATAATAAAGTTATGCATATCCTGTATATTTGTTCCGGTAATCTGTCCCGTTCACCTTTGGCGGAATGTATCACCCGCCAGATGCTTTCCGAAGCGGGAGAAACTGACATCACCGTCAGTTCTGCCGGTACATATGATCTGCAAGGCGAACCATACGATCCAAAGATGGCGGAAGTTGCCGCACGGCATGGATATCATTTATCCGGTCATGCCCAACAGATGACCGACGAGATGCTTCGTAATGCCGACTATATCATCGTAATGGAAGACTGCCACTACGTGAAGGTGCAAAAAGAATTGCCCTATTCGCGATGGGACAGACTCTTCCTGATGAACAAGATTGCATGGCGAGAAACAACAGGAATAGATGATCCGCTGGGCGGCTCAGATGCGCAATACGAGCGAATATTCAGTCAGATTGAGGCTTGTTGCTCAAGGATAATCCAGGTTATCATCTTTACGCGCCACATCAAGGAAGAACAAAATGATGCCAAAGACCCGCTTCCAGGTCACCCATTTTAGTTAAAATAGTAACGCATATCATCATGAATAACTACAGAAATACATATTGTACTCATGCTGTCAGGACGGTGCTGGCTTGTATTATCGCGATTGCGTTCCCGATGGTGCCGTGCAGTTGCCGGGCAAGCAACCAATCCACAAATAACGCACGGCTGCTCTCAGTCAAAGATGCGGATGAGTTCATGATTCCACGGGGAGTGGATCCTTCACACGAGGTGCCATGCCCGGAGTTTGATACGATGGAGGAAGCGGAGACTATGTTCGCACAATCAGGACTGAACTACTGCTTCTGCAAGTTTATTGCCGACCATCCTGCCACAATGGATTATGCTTTCAGCACCTTACAGTGGACAAATAACATGCCCTTGACCATTGCCGATGCTCCCGACGGCTCGATACGTATCTACGGCTGGGACAACCATATGGGTGGCACATGTACCAATTGGAGTGCCATCTATCAGATCAGGGACAAAGGCAAGGTTTATACCTACGAGGGGTTGCCCGATTGGCCATATGACAACCATCTTATTGCGGCTATCTACCAGCTTCCGCACCCCAAACGTCATCTCTATCTGTTTGACACCTATTTCCGGGAATGGTCAACTCAATCGTACAACGGTTTTGTGGCATACGAGCGCATCGGGCATGAACTCAAACGCGTGCCAATTATACGCAATGAGGAAGGCAAGTTAGTAAGCGAAATAGGCTTTGAGTATGACGTGCCGGAGTTCTTCTTCCATTTCGCCCGCACGCTGACGTGGGATTATCTCTATGATTGGGATGCGGATAACAATATCCTCTATTTCCCTGTCCCACGCGGGGACTACCACACAAGTATGACTGACCGGTTCGTCCGCTATCAATGGAACACGAAGACACTTGAACCGACAGATACCGTTGCCAATCCTCGCCTCTATCCACCTCTGCGCAATTATGTCGTCAGTCTTCAGCACACCAAAGCCAGTTATGTTCAAGTACGGGTGGACAGTATGGCTGACGGGCGTTTGCGTTATGCGGCATGGGATAGAGACCAGGACATTAGCACCATTCCCAACATCGTTGTATATGGCGAGCGGAAAGGCGACGAGTTCCACTTCTATAATCCTCCTTCGTACACGTATGTCGTCACGATAGAAGACCATCCGGAAGTGCGCGTGTATTATGGGGATTCAATCGGACATTTAGGCGAACCCGGTAGTGTTTATTCAGAATATTAATGGTAATAACCCCTTAACAAACAGATATATTATGAACGCTTGGAAAAAAGTTTTGATTGTTGCGCTGTGCGTGTTGACGGTCATGGCAACCGTCATAGTGTGTATGCTTGCGGTCGGATATTACAATTCATATCAGCAGCATAAAGAGTACCTTGATGGTTACTACCATGCCAACTTTATGTGGCTGTCCGAGAATATAGTAATGGAAGATGGGATTGCTTCGTATTCTACTCCGCGGCACTGGGCGGAGTATGTACGCGTGCGGGATGTCCGAACCGGCAAGTTCACCACACCGAAGTTGCAACGCGTTTACCGCAATACGCGCACGCCTGATAGCCTTGTCGTATATTTCGACCTGCAAGGCAAACGCGGCTATCTTAACCGTTTCACAGGACAAATAACCATTCCGGCGCAGTATGATCATGCGTGGAACTTCTGCGAGGATGTCGGCGCGGTAATGAAGGATGGGCAATTGTCGTTCATCCTGACGGATGGCACACCGGCGTTTGACAAGCAATTCCCTACCCAATTAAGATGGGAGGAGGGTTTCATGTTCCACGATAACACCTGTGCAGTCAAGGATTGGAGCGGTAAATGGGGATTGATCAACAAGCAAGGTGAATGGCTCGTTGCACCACAGTACAATAGCATTGATGCCCCATATCATGGTTTCCGGAAAGTGTCGAATGGTACACTGTTCGGCTTACTGGATAAGGATAACCATATAGTCTTGCCGGTAGAATACAACCAGATACGTCGTGCTTTTGACGGACGGGGGTTCGTTCTTGTCAAAGATGGCAGAGCGTGGGAAGTGGATTACGATATGAATACCATCGAACCGTTTGTGTGCGACCAACTGTATCCTCTATACAAGGGCTTGATGAAGGATGATGATCGTGAAGAAGATTATATGTGTTCGGAGGAATATAAGCGATTCTATATTACCAATTGCGGCTGTGGGGTCGTTGATTCCAAGGGAAACATTGTCATTCCGGCACAGTACTACGACATTCGAATGGTGAATGACAACCTGCTGGATGTCCGAACGGAAATATACGGAGAACATTTTCTTATTCCATTGAAATAGATATGAATATTCTTTTTATTTGCACAGGTAATGTATCGCGCTCGGCAGTAGCGGAGTGTATATTGCGCACAATGGCGGAACGGGAAGGCAGGAGCGATATATCAGTGGCTTCTGCCGGTACGCATAATCTGTATGGTCAGCCGTACGACCCGAAGATGGTTGCCATTGCCGCAAAGCATGGCTATACTATGGCAGGACATTCGCAGCAGATGACGAAAGAACTGTTGCAGAATGCCGATTATGTTTTTGTGATGGAACGGGATCACCGGAAACAAGTACAGAAACTTTTGCCCTATACCGAACGCTACAAGGTGCATCAGATAACCCAATACTGCTTTGGCGAAGAATATAACATCGAAGATCCGCTTTATTCGGATGAGCATTACGAGTTTGCGTTCCGTCAGATTGAGGCGTGTTGCACAAATATCCTAAAGCGGTCTGCCCGGCGGGCATTATGACCCGATGCGGCTGCTGCATTTTGCGCATATAGCCAACGACGTATTATGATACTCGGATGGTGAACGACAACCTGTTTGATGTCCGAACGACAATATACGGCGAGCATTTTCTTGTTCAACGAAATAGTTGTGCGCGAATTTCCCGTTTTTATCGCCTAAACGTTAGAAATTTCACCGTTCTTGCATTTTTTTAGTAAAAAAACTTGCAAATATGGAAAATTTTTCGTAATTTTGTAGCCGCTTTGTGCGTGAAGTAAGAATTATGAAAAATTTTGCCCTAATAGGCGCCGCAGGATATATAGCTCCGCGGCACATCAAAGCCATCGCCGACACCGGCAACAACCTGATGGTTGCATACGACAAGTTCGACTCAGTCGGTCGTTTGGATTCATCGTTTCCGGACTGTTCGTTCTTTACCGAGAACGAGCAGTTCGACCGTTTCTGCTCCAAACAGATGCGTACGGACAACCCGCTGCACTGGGTAAGTATCTGCACGCCTAACTACACCCACGATGCGTTCATCCGTTACGGACTGCGTCTGGGCTGCGACGTGATATGCGAAAAGCCGCTGGTGCTCAATCCGTACAACATCGACAACCTGATGGAGCTGGAGCAGGAAACGGGACATAACGCCTACACGATCCTGCAACTGCGTCTGCACGACAAGATCCGTGCCCTGAAAGAGAAGGTGGATCAAGGTCCGAAAGACAAGATCTATGACGTGGATCTGACGTACATTACGAGCCGCGGCAAGTGGTACTACTCGTCGTGGAAAGGCGATGTGCACAAGTCCGGCGGCATAGCCACGAACATCGGCGTGCACTTCTACGACATGTTGCAGTGGATATTCGGTGCGGTAAAGAAGAACATCGTGCATGTGATGAGTTTTGATCGCGTGGCGGGATACCTGGAGCTGGAGAAAGCGCGCGTGCGTTACTTCCTGAGTATCAACTCGGTCTGCCTGCCGGCAAATGCCGTGCAGGGCGAGAAACGCACGTTCCGCACGCTGAGCATCGACGGCGAGGAGTTTGAGTTCTCGCAAGGGTTCACGGAGTTGCATACGGAGAGTTACAAGCAGATATTGGCGGGCAACGGATTCCGCATCTCGGAGGCACGTAACTGCATCGAGACGGTAGCGCAGATCCGGAAGGCTGAGCCGATAGGGCTCAAGGGGGACTACCATCCTTTAGCAAAACTTCCTTTAGTTCCACATCCCTTCGGTTGGGATGAAAGACGATAATTTTGTTTTTTCGAGGCATCTTTGCGTTTTGATTTCGGTCATTATGAACCACATAACTCCCTCAACCGAAAACACAAATCTGCTCTCGAAAAATTCAAAATTAGAACACTACACAGTAAGATGAAAAAGAAAACAAATATATTGATTTTGTGCTTGTTGGCGATGGCGTTGAGTTCGTGCTTGACGTCCAGGAAAGTCAACCTGCTGCAAGAGCCTGACGACAAGAGGATCCCTTCGTACGCGGACACCTTGGACTTCGAGGACTACCTGATCCGTACGGACGACAGGTTGTACATACAGATCTATTCGGTGGACGAGAATCTGACGAAGCTCTTCAACCAAGGCAGCAACGCGTCGTACATGCGTCAGCAGATGATGAGCGGTCAAAGTGACACCTACGGCACGAGCGAACTGTACTCGTACCTGGTGGACGACAACGGTAACATACAGTATCCCATGCTGGGCGATATACCCGTTCGCGGCAAAACAACCCGCGAGGTGAAACGCCTGCTGGAGGACAAGTTAGCCGAACTGATACAAAGCATCGGCACCTACTCGCTCATATCCGTTGACGTGCAGGTTGTTTCGCGGTTCTTCTCGGTGATCGGTGCCGTGCAGAGCGCGCGTGTGCCGATGATCAAGGAGAAAGTGACGATCTTCGAAGCGCTGGCTATGGCAGGCGATATAGCCGACTACGGTGACCACTCGAAGATCCGTATCGTGCGCGAGATAGAGGGCGAGACAACGATCCGCACCTTCGACGTGCGCAGTAAGGACATCATCAACTCGGAGTTCTACTATATAGAGCCTAATGATGTGATATACATCCAGTTCATGCCCGGACATACGTTCGGCATCAACCACGTGACGACAACGATTGCCGTGGTAGCCACAACGATCTCGTTCGGAGGATTCATTTATGCTATTGTACAGCGTTCGATCAACGCTGCTAACGCCGCGAAGGCATCTAATTCAGGAGGGAAATAATATGAAAACGAATAATCATCTTCTATATCTCCTGCTGTTAGTGGCACTCGCTTTCACAGGCTGTTACTCGAACCGTCAGATCGGTTTGTTGCAGGAGCGGAAAGGCATACCCGAATACGATACCGTACCGTACGAACCCTATCGTTTGCATGTGAACGATCAGATCGTCTATCGCTTGATCACGATGGATGAGACTATATCCAAGGCGATGAACGCCGGTCAGCAGTACACCAGTTCGCAATATGCATACACCTACCGCATCTACCCGGACGGCACGGTGGACATACCCTTCCTGCAACCGATTCATCTTGAGGGATTGACCGAGAAAGAGGCACAAGATACCTTGCGCTACTACTTCCAGCAGATCATCCCCGACGCGGATGTGAAGTTGGCGCTGTACAACAAGAACTTCACCGTGCTGGGTGACCTGGGTTCGGGGCAGTACAAGATCTACAAGGAAAGAATGACAATCTTCCAGGCACTGGCGATGACCGGTGATGTGGATAACAAAGGCGACAGAAAACACGTGCGCATCGTTCGCCCGAACGGCAACGAGCCGCCGGAGATCCTGGAGTTTGATATCCGCTCGAAGTCAATTATCGACTCGAAGTATTACTATGTTTATCCGAACGATCTGATCTATGTCAGCCGCGAGAAAGGTGCGTTCTACAAAGTGCCCTCGTATAGCGGATTCATAGCACTGGTAACATCCTCATTGTCACTACTTATATCTGTGTTGAACTATATACCGAATGTGAATTTCTAAGTTGAGTGTTGAGAGTTGAGTGTTGAGAGTTAAGTGTTGAGAGTTGAGTGTTGAGAGTTGTTGAAAGTTGAAAGTTTAATGATAATAGAATATGGCAGAAAATAATCCTTATAGCAATCCCTATGGTAATCCGTACGGCAATCCGTACGCCAACCCCTATAGCAACCCGTATGGCAGTCCGTACGGCAATCCGTACGGTGCGACGATGGACAATGATTCCGGTGACGGCGACGGTGGTTCGAACATCAACGTCATGGAGTGGGTCGTACGCTTCCTGCACTATTGGTATCTGTTTGCGTTGGGTTTGGCTATCGCGTTCAGTCTGGCTATGCTCAAGAACCGCCGGTGGATTCCTTCGTACTACAGTTACGGCACGGTGATCATCAAGCAAGCCACGGGCTACGGAGCAACATCGCTGATGCGCGGATTCAGCATCGACGAGGGCATGAGCAATGTGAACAACCAAGTGCTTACCTTACGTTCATATGACCTCATCGGCAGGGCGATCGACTCATTGCCGTTTCTGGATGTAGAATACATCACCATGGGTCGCTTCAAGACGCGTAACCTGTACCACAATACGCCGTTCACCATCGAGACAACGCAGATCAACGAGCGCGCATACAGTATTCTGTTCCGCTTGGATATACAAGAGGACGGACTACTCACCGTTTCGATTGATGACGACGAGTCGGAGAATCCGATGCGCGTCGAGACGCACTATGGAGAGTTCTTCGAGACGCCGTATTTCGCGGGATATATACTGCCAACACAATTCCTGGCAAGCAAAGGACGGATGTTCTTCCGTTTCCGCTCGCGTGAATCGCTGATCACCGAGTTCATGAACCGCATGCAGCTGAACTTCCTGCAACAGAGTTCGACGGTGCTTTGCATCGGTCTGACCAGCGAGACGCCGGAACGCGACTGCGAGTTCATCAACAAACTGTCGGATATCTTCCTGTTGCAGAACCTGGAGCGCAAGAACGAACAGGCGGAGAACTCCATCCGATTCATCAACGAGCAGTTGGTTGTGCTGCAACGCTCGCTGGAGACCTCCGAGGGCGAGATGACTGCCTTCCGTCAGGAGAATAGATTCGTGGATGTCGGCTCGTATGCTTCGCAGCTGATGTCGATGATCTCCGGTTACGACCAGCAAGTGCTGCAACTCCGACTGAAAGAAACCTACCTCGATTACCTGGACAACTATCTGCATGAGTCCATCGAGCAAGGCACGGTGATCGCGCCTGCATCGCTTGGATTGAACGAGCAGATGCTGATGGGATTAGTAACCCAACTCAACGAACTGCAGATCCAACGCGGCGAACTGACCGAGAAGAACGTTTACTACGCCAAATACACCAAAGACATCGAGAACGTCAAACTCACCTTGGCTGAGGTGCTCAAGTCGATGCGCAAATCGCTGGAGATAGAGAAGCAAGACCTCAAGGAGCGCTATGCCGAAGTGGAGCAGAACATCCAGCACCTGCCGGAGAAAGAGCTGCAGATGGTTGCCATCGAGCGTAACTACCGCATTGATGACAACTACTACACCTTCTTCCTGCAGAAACGTGCCGAGTCGGAGATCCAGAAGGCTTCGAACATGCCGGATAACGAGATCCTTGACCGCGCACGCACGACATCGAAGCTGGTGAACGAGAAGGTGAAGAAGAAAACGATGACCACCTTCCTGGCTATCGGTTTCATTATTCCTCTGGTGCTGATCATCCTCTCCGAACTGCTCAACGACAAGGTGCGCACGCCGAAAGAAGTGGATAAACTCTCGAAGTTCCGCTTGATCGGCACGTTGCGTCACGCCCGTTCGCAGAACCCTACCCTGGTCAAGACTTCGCCGCGTTCCGGCTATGCCGAGATGCTACGCGCTATGCGAACGCGTATTGAGTTCATCGTCGGGCGCAAGGAGAAACTCTGTATATGCGTTACTTCTGCCGAGTCCGGTGACGGTAAAACGTTTATGTCCACCAACCTTGCAGCCCTGTACGGCATGACGGGCAAGAAGACATTGCTCATCGACCTTGACGTGCGCAAGCCGAACGTTCACACCAAACTGGCGGTAGATAACGGCGTAGGTATGACGAACTATCTGATCGGCGAGTGCACAGAAGACGAGCTCATCCTTCACAACGAGAATTTCGACTTCGACTTAATCCGCGCCGGTGCTGTTCCGCCTAACCCGGGCGAACTGATCCACAGCGACAAACTGCATGAGTTCATCAACAAAATGCGTGAGCGGTACGAATATATTGTAATCGATACATCGCCTATCGGTCAGGTGCCTGATGCCTTGTCGCTGGTGGCTGATACAGATATCACGATCTTCGTTATCCGCTGCTTGCAGACATCCAAATCGTTCTGCTCGCAGGCACTCGAAGCACTGGAGGAAGATTACGCCGACAAGATTCATCTTGTGCTGTCGGATATCCCGACCGAAGGCTTCCACTCGGGCTACGGTTACGGTTACGGCTACGGCTACGGAGGCAGAAAGCAATACGGTTACGGCTCAAGATATGGCTACGGCTATGGTTATTATGGTTACGGTAGCAAACATCATTCATCCAAAGACAAGAAGAAACGCCGCATGCCGCTCAAGCAGCAGATCTGGCTCATGTTAGATGATGCTATCCACCGCCGTCGCCACAACCCGTATAACTACTACTCCGAAGACGAGGATTAACCTGCACACAGCCAAGCTTGGCTGCCACAAAACAGAATGGATATATTAGCTAAGATAGAAGGCTTGGAGGGCAAGTTCCATGAGATTAACTTGCTGCTCACGGACCCGGCGGTGATTGCCGATCAAGCAAGGTATGTGCGTCTGAATCGCGAGTACCACGATCTGGAACGCGTACTCTCGTCTGCCGGCAAGTACAAACAGGCGGTGATGGAGTTAGCCTCAGCCAAAGAGGTATTCTTCCACGAGCAGGATCCGGAGATGAAGGAGCTGGCACGTGAGGAGATTGACTCCCTCGAAGCCCAACTGCCTGCCCTGGAGGAAGATGTCAAACTCCAACTCCTGCCGCAAGATCCCGAGGACGGCAAGAACGTAGTGATGGAGATTCGTAGCGGCACGGGCGGTGACGAAGCGGCGTTGTTTGCCGGCGATCTGTTCCGTATGTACACCAAATACTTCGAAATCAAAGGTTTCAAATACACTGTTTCCTCATTCTCGGAAGGTGCAGTGGGCGGATACAAGGAGATCATCTTCAACGTAACCGGTCAGAACGTGTACGGCACGCTCAAGTACGAGAGCGGTGTACACCGTGTACAGCGCGTGCCTGCGACGGAGACACAAGGTCGTCTGCATACATCAGCAGCCACGGTTGCCGTGCTGCCCGAGGCAGATGAGTTTGAGGTACATATCAACGAGGGTGAGATCAAGTGGGAGACATTCCGTTCAGGCGGCGCAGGCGGTCAGAACGTCAACAAGGTGGAGTCCGGCGTGCGGTTGCGCTATATGTGGAAGAATCCCAACACCGGCGAGGTGCAAGAGATACTAATCGAATGTACGGAAACGCGCGATCAGCCTAAGAACAAGGAACGCGCGCTCTCGCGCCTGCGCACGCAAATCTACGACAAAGAGCACCAGAAGTACATCGACGACATCGCCTCGCGCCGTAAGACGATGGTTTCCACCGGCGACCGCAGCGCGAAGATTCGCACGTACAACTACCCGCAGGGACGCATCACCGACCACCGCATCGGCTACACGGTATATAACCTCGCCGCGTTCATGGACGGCGATATCCAAGGCGTGATTGACGCACTCACCGTAGCGGAGAATGCCGAGCGGCTGAAAGAGGCGAACTTATAGACCGCTGCGCTCAAAGAGTAAAGACCGCTGCGCTCAAAGATAAAAGACCCCGATGTACCTGTTCTACAGCACAGATATTCCACACGATATTGCTATCGGACAAACCGTTACGCTGGATGACGAGCAGAGCGCGCACGCTGTGCGCGTGTTGCGTCATGCGGCAGGTGATACCATCCACATAGCCGACGGGCGAGGGAACCTGTATGAGGCAATCATCACCAACCCGCATCCCAAGCATTGCGAGGCACAAGTCCGGCAGATTACGCCGCAAGCCAAGCACCACCGCGCTGACGTGCATATAGCCGTTGCGCCGACGAAGAATATCGAGCGCATGGAGTGGCTGTCGGAGAAATGTACGGAGATAGGCGTAGACAGGATCACGCCCCTACTCTGCCGGTACTCCGAACGCAAGGTTATTCGCACCGACCGGCTGCAAAAGATCATCCTCTCTGCCGCCAAGCAGAGCCTGTCAGCCTATCTGCCTGAGCTCAACGAACTCACACCCTTCAAAGATTGCATTCTGAATGCCACCGAGCAGCGACGCTACATAGCGCACTCGTCGCCGTGGCTCGACAAGAAAGACCTGCGCGACGAGTTGCGCAAGTCCGATGCGTCGGCGTCGGCTATTGTGCTCATTGGTCCGGAAGGCGGATTCAGCGACGAGGAGGTGCAGTTGGCTATCGAGCACGGGTTTGTGCCGGTCAGTCTGGGCGATGCGCGTCTGCGTACCGAAACAGCTGCCATCGTGGCTTGCATGATGGTCAACTATGTTTGAGAGTTTGAATTCCATAGATCAATCGTGGCTGCTCGCCATCAACGGCGCGCATACACCGTGGTGGGATGCTGTGTTCTGGCAGATTAGTCAGGCAGCCACATGGCTACCGCTGTACGCGCTGCTGATAATATGCATGTTTGTCACGCTGCGCGGGCAACGCACGGCTGTGGATCTTGGGATGTTGCCCGTCCACTCTATCCCGACGATCGTTTTTGCGCTACTGATGATAGCCATAGCCGTTGGCGGCTCGGATCTGATCTGCGCACAACTGATCAAGCCGCTTGTAGCCCGTCCGCGCCCGACGCACGACGCCGAGATCGGTGCACTGATCCATGTGGTGAACAACTACCGCGGCGGGATGTACGGCTTTTGCAGCAACCATGCGGCAAACACGATGGCTTGCGCGGTGCTGTGCTCAGCCATCTTCACGCACGGCAAGCGGTGGACAGCACATCTGTACATCACCCTGCCGATGATGATCTGGGTGATGCTGAACTGCTATAGCAGAATGTATTTGGGAGTACACTATCCGCTGGACATAGCGGCAGGATTAGTGGTGGGCAGTGTTATGGCTGCAGTGGTGTGGCTTCTTGGTCGAGGCTATCTTTATCCGCGCGATGCGCACGAGCGCCCTGCTGACGCGGAATAGCCTGCAAGCGTTCGAACTGCTGAGGACTGAGGATGCCTTTCAGTTCGCCCAACAGACGGTTCATCCGCTCGACAGCCTCTGAACGGCTGCTGACCTGCTCACGCGACTTGGCGTAACGCAGATGAACGCGGTAAATAGTATCGCGCAGCAACGAATCGCGGATGTCCAGATCGCGCACAAGCATCTCTGTTTGCTTCATCGCTCGCTCTTCCGCCGTACGGCGAGGTACAGACTCCTGTGCACGAACAAGCACTCCGACAGCAGCCAGACACAACACAAGCACTATGCGCAAACAGTAACTCATAACAATAAAAACTAAGCAAAAATCGTGCCAATGAATACGGAATGGCTCATAGCGCGCAGATTGTATTACTCATCAGCGTCCCATCGCACTGCCCGACCGGCAGTACGTGTGGCGTTGGCGGGTATAACCATCGGCGTAACGGTCATGTTGATAACCGTTTGCGTAGTCATTGGCTTCAAGCGTACGGTGACGGAGAAAGTCGCGGGATTCGGTGCGCACATTCAGATCACAAGCTTCGACAATAACAATACCTACGAATACCAACCCGTCTATGCTCCGGACAGTCTGCTGGATCTGCTCACGCATATACCGCACGTAACGGCGGTCAATACCTTCACCACCAAACCCGGTATGCTCAAGACCAACGACGACTATCAGGGAATCGTGCTCAAAGGGTTGCCGGTAGTCAGCGATCAGCAATCAGCGGTCAGCAGTCAGCAATCAGATGGCGGTTGGCAGTTCTTTCGCGACAACCTGATCGAAGGCACATTGCCGCAACAGCCCAACGAGATCCTGCTTTCGCAAGAGAATGCGCGCGTGTTGGGGCTTTCGGTGGGAGAGTCAGTGCTGTGCTACTTCGTAGGCGATGCACTCAAGGTACGCCGGTTCACGATCAGCGGCATCTATAGTTCGGCATTCACCGAGTACGACAAGTTGTTCGTGCTTTGCCCGCAGCCTACCGTCACCCAACTCAACGGCTGGGAACCCGAGCAGGTAGCCGGCATAGAGCTGCGCATAGATAATCTGTTCTATCTCGACCAGACCTACGACGAGGTGTACTACACCGTAGCCAACCGCCTGGATGACGAGGGCAGCGCGTATTATCCGCAGAGCCTGATTCAGACGCATTCGGCAGTATTCTACTGGCTGGATCTGCTGGACATGAATGTGGTGGTGATCATCCTGTTGATGCTTGCTGTGTCGGGCTTCAATATCGTCTCGGGACTTATTATCCTTATTCTGGATGCCATACCGCTCATCGGCATCCTCAAGGCTCTTGGAGCCAACAACCGGTTCATCCGACGGATCTTTATTCATGAAGCAACCATACTGATCGGCAAAGGCATGTTGTGGGGAAATATCCTCGGTTTGGCACTGACAGCCGTGCAATACTTCCTGCATCTCATCCCCTTGGATGCCGCGACGTACTACGTCTCGTACGTGCCTGTCACCTTCCCGTGGTTGTGGCTGGTTGCACTGAATCTGCTCATCCTTGGCGTGAGCATGCTTACCCTACTCGCCCCCGCCTCGCTCGCCACACGCATCTCACCGGCGAAAGTGATGCATTTCGAGTAAAGGCATTGCAAACAAGTGATGCATTTCGACAATACAACAATAGCGTGCCGCAAAGCACGCTATTGTTTTGTATCCTATATGCGATTTACAGCGCTCGGAGTTGCTCCAGCATCGAGTCGCCAAGTTCGGACTTCTTGCGGATGTGCTCGAGCACGGCGAGCACGAACGAGTTGCTCTCGAACCGACCACGTACGTTCTCGAAGTCGAGGTTCGTCTGCTCGTCGTTGCCGTCCGCACCGAATCCTGTGCGGGCATTCAGGTTGAACTCTTTCTTGGCATCGTCATAAACCATGCGGTCAAGACTGATGACAGCTTCTTCCCAGGCTTCGATGGTATGAATCAGGTCAGCTATCTCAACTTGCTCGACTTTCTTTCCCCAGACTTGCTCAAGTTTTTCGATAGCCCACGTCCACTCGTACGAGTAGTAGTTCGTGTGCATCTGTTCGAGCCGCTGCTGCGCCTCATCAAGCGAGGTGAGTTTGCCGTTCTGGATATCATCCAGCAGACATGTGATCTCCGACTTAGGCGCGAGCATGCCCGAGCAGTCCACCCATTCGCCGAGTCCGATATTACTATCCGGACGGAGCGCACGGCGCAGTTCGTCGAGGTTATGCCACTCAGTCTTTTCCAGACGTGAGATCAGCGAGTTGCCGAGGAATTTCTTGATGCCGATGTTATAGAGTTCGATACCTTTGCGCAGCGAGCTGTTGCGGATCTTGCAGTTCTGGTAGGAGTAAACCTCTGTTCCCTCACCCGAAAGGTGCATAATATCGCGCAACACTTCCTGTCCGCGGTACATCTTTTGGATGGTGTAGGGCGAGAGCAGGTTGTAGTTGATCAGGTCGAGTTTGTGCGGATCTTTGCGGTTGTCACGCTTCGGCCACTTCTGCGCATCACGGATCGTACCTACCGAACGCAGATTGACTGCCGGCACGATATAACTCTCCGTAGCATTCTCTATCATGTACGAGAACGGCAGTGCGGAGGTGTCGCTGTGCTTGGTGTGACGTCCCATGACGAGGGTGAACGCACCGATCTTGGCAGGCCACAGCAGGTAGGAGTCAGAGGTAGTCTTAGCGCCACGCTCTGCCATGCCTTGGTGAATAGGACCAAGCTTGTACATATGGTTACTCTGGTTGCTACCCGAACCGGCATTCAGGAACGAGAACATACCTGCAATCAGCAGCGTCGATTTGTGGTGCGTCACGGTGTAAGGCCCTGCAAATATGGCGGTTGCCTCGCCGTGGAAACCTTGGCAGTTGCAGAAGAACAGCGACTCCAGTGCGGAGTAGTGCTTACCCATCTCGCAGCCTTGTCCGACAAAACATTTGCCGACCAAGGTACTGTCGGTGATGCTTACGCCCGAGCAGATGATAAAGTCGTTGCACTTCACGCCCGAACCGATCTTCACCGGAGCGCTCTCGTTGGAGTTCACCGAACCGTTCTTGAGCACCGATGCGCCGGTGATCTGTGCAAAGTCGCCAATGCGAACGTTCCTGATGCTGCCGCAGTTGATGATGCGCACGTTATTGCCGATGAATCCCATGTCGGAGCGTTGGCTCTCGGCGTAGGCGTCGATCATCTGCGTCAATCGGTTGATCATCTCCGGACGGTGACGATACAGGGTAAGGAAATACGCAAGGTGAGCCGACAGATGGTCGAAGATAGGTATCTCACGACCGCCGCCTTCGTTCATCACAGGCACGCGCACACCGTTACCGAAGGTGGATGTGCCGTCCACGACGATGGAGTTGACGTTCTCGATGCAGGTGTTGTCGCCCACACGGTAGTTAGCCATGTAGTTGTGTACATTGTAGATGTGTACGTTATCGCCGAACTCACAGTTGTGAATCGTGGAGCGATAGATGCCGCTGTGTACGGTGAATCCGCCGGGCAGAGTATATTCGGTCTGCAAACGGCCGATCTTCACCTTGCCGGAGAATGCTACTTGTCGGATATACTCGGGATGAAAGGGCTCGGCTACTTCTATCTCCGCCCAGTTACGGGCTGTGCAGCCTTGTGCTGTGAGTTGTTGAATTTCTTGTTGTGTTAACTTACGCATTTTCAAATTTCAAATCTCAAATTTCAAATTTTCAAACAAATCTATATTCTGTTACTTGTCGATAGAGTTGTCCCGGACGCAGAATCGGCGATGGGAAGTTCGGATGGTTGATGGCATCGGGGCAGTTCTGCGCCTCGAGGCACACGGCGTGCTGGATGTCGTATTGCTTGCCACCCTTGCCGACGTTCTGCTCAACGAAGTTGCCCGTATAAACCTGCAAAGCCGGTGCTGTAGTATAGACCTCCATTGTTCGTCCGTCGGCGCTGAGCACAGCCACCTTACGGAAACTCGGGTCTTTCTTGTTCTGCTGACGCTCCTCGTCGGTAGCCGGACGGCATATCCAGTTGTTGTCGATACCTCTACCCGGTGCGAAGAACGGATCGTTGATGCGATCGCCTATGCGTACCGGCTCGCGGAAATCCATCGGCGTACCGGCTACGGGCAGGATCTCGCCTGTAGGAACAGCCGTATCGTCAAACGGAGTATATTCGTCGGCAAACACCTGCAGCAGATGGTCATCCACTCGTCCCTTGCTCTCACCGGCAAGGTTGAAGTACGCGTGGTTGGTGAACCCGACCAAGGTCGGCAGGTCGGTGATGGCTTCGTAGGTGATCTTCAGACTGTTCTCGCGCGTCACGGCATAGGTCACCTCAACATCCATGTTTCCGGGGAATCCTTCCTCTTCGTGGATAGAGCGGTAATGGAAGGTCACCGAGTAAGCCGTCTGACCGACTACCTCCCAGATCTTCTCATTAAAGCCGTGAATACCACCGTGCAGGCAATTCTTACCGTTGTTCTGCGGCAGTTGGTAATCGACATTGTCCAAGGTGAACTTACCGTCCTTGATGCGGTTAGCCACACGCCCGATAACGGCGTTGAAGTACGTCTCCTTGTTCATCCACTCGCCTAAGGTGTTGAATCCGAGCACAACGTCGGCTTTGACGCCTTCCTTGTTCGGCGTGACGAGCGAAACGATCTTCGCACCGTAGTTAGTGACTTGCGCCACTAACCCGGTCGAACTGCGCAGGGTAAACAACCCTACCCTCAACTGACGTTTCTTTCCGCCCTGCATGACGGGCAGAATCGTATTGAATGATTGTTCGTTAATCATAACGTGATTGTTTACTGATCCGCCATAGATGGCGGATACATTGCATTACTCCAAGCGGCGTGCGCCGTCACTGATCTCGGCTACGTAGAACTCCGGTTTGATGCCTGTGATGCGCTCGTAGTTCTCGCCTACCTGCTTCTTGAACTGCTCGATAGCTTCGTCCTTGACGAGCGATACCGTACATCCGCCAAATCCGCCACCGGTCATACGGCTGCCGAGTACGCCGGGCACTTTCCAAGCCTGCTCAGCCATCGTGTCGAGCTGCAAACCGGTTACCTCATAGTCGTCACGCAGGCTGACGTGGCTCGCGTTCATCAGTTTGCCGAACTTCTCAATGTCACCTGCTTTCAGTGCCTTAACGGCATCGGCTGTACGTTGAACCTCGCCAACCACGTGGCGCGCACGTTTGTGGGCTATCGGGTCGGTGATGGCGTTCTCTATCTGCTTGAACTCAGCCTCCGTCAGTTCGGCGAGGTTCTTGAGTTCGGGACGAACGCTGCGCAGCTGCTTGAGTGCGAGTTGGCACTGGGCAACGCGGTCGTTGTATGCGCCTGAATCCAAGTGGTGCGGCGAGTGGGTGTTGGCGATAACCACCTTGATGCCATTGAGCTTGACGGGCACGTGCTCGAACTCCAAGGTATCGCAGTTCAGGTGGATTGCGTGGTCTTTCTTGCCCCACGACGAAGCAAACTGATCCATTATACCGCAGTTCACACCGGCAAACTCGTGCTCAGCCAACTGACCGATCTTCGCGAAGTCGGTGTGGTTGTAGTTGAGTCCGAGATAATCGTTGGCGGCAAAAGCGGCTACTACCTCCAGGGCAGCACTACTGCTCAATCCTGCTCCGGCAGGTACGTTGCCCCAGATGAGTATATCTAATCCTTGGTCAAACTTGTGTCCCTGACGTACGTACCACGCCATGCAGCCCATGGGATAGTTCACCCAACTCTTGCCGGGCAGCGGTTCGGTGAGTTTGTCAAGGGGTACTTCGACAACCTCGGGCATATTCAGCGACTTGAAGCGCATTGTTTTTGTGCCGTTGGGAGCCAGCAGCAGATATGTACCAAACGACAGGGCGCAGGGGAATACGCTACCGCCATTGTAGTCGGTGTGCTCGCCGATAAGGTTAACACGCCCCGGTGAGAAATACACGGCCGAAGCCTCTTTGCCGTACGCCTGTGCGAAGGCTTGTTTCATTTCTTTTATTTCCATGATAACTATTTAATATTTAGTAATTATTGTATCTACTATTCTACTCTCTTTCCGGAAACGCTGTAGGTCTTATCACCGGTAAGGATATATACACTACCCTGACGCACGAGTTTCCGGGCAGCATTGGCAGGATCATGCACCACTGCAGGTGCAGCATCATCAAGTGACTTATATACAGCCTGAATCTCAATAGCATCCTCAATGAGTTCAGCTACAGGCTGCCAGCCGAGGAACTTAAACCCTTCGATAGCCGGTGCTTCGGGGAAGTGGAATACGAAAATCTCGTTGTCCAATATTTTTTTGGACTTATCCAGATAGTTGATCGTCAGCGTCTTGCTTTCGCTTGCGCCACCTGATGCCAGCGGATTATTCTCCTTAAAGTCCGCATCGCAGAAATATACAGCATCCAGATTGAGTTGTGCACCTTGTACACCTTCGGAAAGATGAACAAATACATTCACACCGGGCTCAACTGCCAGATTAGCCAACGCATTGGCGAATTGCGTCATCGGGATATAGAAATCGTGCCATGCTCCGTCACGATCGAAGTTAGCATAAACAGCACCGTCATATACTGCGTTTGCACCAATTACGAACTTCGTTGACTCTGAGCCGAAGAGATAGAAACAGTGGCTGTAGTTGTCAGTGGACTTGATGGCAAGGTGGAGGTAGTAATTACTCGGATTAGCTACTATAGCCTCCTTCAATGCCTTCGCAGCCTCCCAGCCGTTACCGCTTGCTGTCAAGCAATAACCTGCACCCGACCAACCGGAGCCACCGACTGTTAAAGCAATGTAGCCGTCGGTGTTACCGTAGAAGTTCTTGCCGGTAGTCGTAGCACCAATGTACGTTCCATCCCAGATATAGAGGAACTGATCCACTTCATTGGGTTGGAAACTTGCCGCTACATAAGGTGCAACTGTTTCAGAAGATGTTCCGTCCAGAACGATAGGCCATATTTGCATGGCAGACAGGTTGCTCGCAAGCACAAGCGCGAGAACTACAAAAATAGACTTTTTCATTGTCTTGATGTTTTTTAGGTTAATATGTTGGTTAATTTACTGCGGAATTACCCCTACACCGGCTTGCCCACCGTCTTGCAATCCGGGCAATCCTCCACTCACTCCTTGAAGCACAGCATAAGAATGAATAGGTGTGATGACTGTAGATGGAGCCGTATAGTGCTTATTTATATTGATTGCTTTCATAATACAAACTATTTACTTGTTGAACATTCTATTTGACATTGCTATCATTTCACCAACATACCTTGCGCGTTGTACGTACGTCCATCGCGTAAAATATACAATGCACCATTATGCAGATATTTTTCTACATTTGCATTGGGCTTTACGTCTAAAGCATCAATATCCGTAGCGACCTGATCAGCCAACACAATGCGCGCCGCTCTGCTGGGAGCTGGAGAGCCTGCGGGAATCTCAAAGTAGCAACGGAAAGCACCCATATTTGTGCCACCGGCTGCCGGTGAGTACAGGTAGTTATTCGGTCCAACGAAACGCTGGTTGTCAGCATTAAGAGTAATCAAATCATATGTGCCTACAAAATGCATGACGGCATCACCGGATACTATAGGTGTCACACTCTTAATTGTAACACCTTCAAACGTAGGAGCAGTCGCAACTGCGGTTGTCGGTTTAAGCATGTATGCTTTACCTGCTGTAAGTGCGCTAACGTAATCAAAATTCAAATGTATCAATGAGCCACGATCTTCCGAGCCTGTCATTTCTGCCAGTTGGTAACCCGCGCCAAACACTTCAATCAATTGCTCATTCGTCAAATCAAACGGCAAACAGATGGTGTACCATTCGTTAGCTGTTGCGAATGTACGATTGAATTCAACATCCATGAGGTCATTGGCGTGAATGCTGATTTTGTCCGAATTATCCAATGCATCATCAAGAGCCAGAAGAGTATTCGGCTCCGAATTCTCAGCACCAACAGTGTAGGATATATTGCAGTTATCAGCACCATTCACAAATTCAGCACGGAAATAGAAATTATGTGCATCGCCATCTACAAACGGACCATCATTTGTATAAGTGGCATTTCGCTTTCCCTCATCTTGAGACATGGTGTACCAATTATCGTTATGATTAATCTTCATTGCGATACCTTCAATAGGCTCTGACAAGTGTGTTTGGTAAATCAATTTATGATCAATAGTTCGCGTGATGCTATAATTGAATGCCACCGGATTGCCTTGAATATGGAATTTACCTGTACCATACCAAGTTGCAGCTTCCAGAACACCAACTATCGTTACTGTACATGTAGCCTCCACGTCATTAAATGTAGTAGCACGGACGGTCGTTGTGCCTACGCCTACCGGATGTACCAAGCCACCTACTACAGTAACGATATCCTCATTGTCCGAAGTCCACGTCAAACTCTGATTAGCAGCGTCGCGGTGATGAATCTCGGCTGTCAGTTGTAAGTCTGCATCTGTCAAACTCATTGATATACTTGAGTTGCTCAATTTCACAACAGATGGTTCAATCGTCGGCATTACATTATCCGCACCTACGGTATAGGAGATATTGATGATACTTGACGCGCCTGCAAAGTCTGACTGAAGAATGATTGTCAGGTTTTCGCCAACAGTATAGGTCTGCGTTGTGGTGCCTTTCTTCCAGCCCTCCTCTTCACCATCAGTTACGTTAATCCCTGTCCAACTGCCATTGATGTTCATTGATGCACCAACAAGTCCGGTCTTATCACCTTGACGCTTAACGTGAGCAACTATATGGTGGTCGGTTGTATATTCAATGCGATAGGTGTAATCCAAATCATGATCCGTTCCGTATCCGTACCAATTATGGGACTGAGACGTTTGTACGGTTACTGCACAGGTCGCTTTGATACTCTCCGATACTTTTGCCGTGATAGTTACATTGCCCGGAGCTACCGGTGTAACCACACCATTGCTTACTGTAGCCACCGCATCATTGGATGTCTGCCATGTAATATCGGCACTCATATAAGCCGGAGTAAAGCTGGGTATAAGCGTCAACGTATTACCCATATCCAACGTAGCTTCTGACTTATCCAAAGCAATTGCTGTTATCTCCGGCTCAGCACAAGCCTGCGAATACTCGATATTTGTCAGTTTGTCAAATTGTCCTTCGTATTTGCCAACGATATTCACATACATTTTTCCACTAATCATTTCTGGTTCAATTGTAGAAGTAATTGTACCTGTAAGCGTATGATTATTATTGGTAAGAACACCTTTGTTATTTAAGTTGTAATTAGATGTATTTTCTGCATTCACAGCTTTAACACGGAACTCTGTATTGCTGAAGTTGCCTAATTGGTATTCTGCACGTACAATAAGTTGATACGTATTTTCTGCTGTGCGTTTCATAGTTACATATGCATCATGCTCTTGTCCGCCATTACTGGAATGTACCTGAGTGTTGCAATATATATTTCCAAGCGCACGGAAATTAGCAGTCAGGTTCATTGCAGCATCAACTGTTGCATTGAAAGTGGCATTGGTGCTGCCATTTGACCAGTTAACGAAGATGTATCCGTCATTAGCTACAGCACTGAAGGTAACAGTAGAACCGGTTTCTACCTCAGTTACCGCAACACCATTCTGCTTAACCGTCGCCGTTCCCATTGCCGGGTCATTAACAACAGCAGAAACAGATTTGGTTGGGGATGCAGACTCTGTACCAAAAGCCTGGAAGTCAAAAATCTTCATACCCCAACCTACTTCACGAAGAGCAGAAGCTTTTACACGGATATAACGACCTTGTGCATTGATAGGATAGAACTGATAGTTATGATCATTATTTCCACCTATCTCAGGCCATCCTGATTTAGTTGCTACATCCGTCCAATTAGCATCATCCGAAGAAACTTGAATAGCGTGCTCTGTTGGGCAGGCGCCTTCCCATTTAATGATAACTAAAGATAAATCGTATGTTTCCTCTAAATCAACACGCCACCACATGTCGTCAACAGGTCTATTTGGACCAAGTGCCCAATAAGAATTTAAATTCGCATCATTTGCTTCTGCTATAGGTGTTTCGTAAGCTCCGGCAGTAGCGGGCTTATTCAAAGCAAGGTTGGCGCTTATTGTATTGACAACAACACAAGATGCTTGTTTATCCGAACAACTTGCCGTAATTGTAGCCTCACCCACTTGACTTGCCGTGTAGTGTCCGTTGGCATCAATAGTTCCGGCAGAAGCAGGTGATACAGAATAGGCGATGGTTTGACCATCCATTGGCAAATCGTATTGATCACGTGCCTCTGCGGTAATATCTATACTACTGCTAATCGGACAAACTGTTTTGCGCCGTGGGGAAGTGATAACGACACTCGTTAAAACAGATGTCTCTACCTCCATGATTTCAAACTCATAGAAAGAGAATCCATAATCATTTCCATTTTCTGTTCCAACAAACTTCACATAGCGATAGTTATACAATTGGTCTAAATCAATAACCTGCTTATATGGGAATCCAGAAATAGTCTGCCCGGAAACAGTAGCAAGTGTTGTATATGACTCATCGTCATTCGAACCTTGAATAGTGAAAGATTTTGCGTAAGAATTCTCCCACGTGATATTTACTCGGTTAAAACGTTGAGAAGTACCATAATCCATTTTCCACCATGCTTCTCCTTTATTTGCTGCCTGCCAGCGGGTTCCTGTATTACCGTCAACTGCCAAGAATGGAATAAGATCTCCACCGAAAGAAGAAGCCGTAGCGGGACTATACTCTATCAGCGTTAAGTCACGGATAGTGATATTCGTATTTTCGCCTACCCAGCCAAAATCAAACACCGTGATTCTATTATTACCCGTTTGCCCTTTAAAGACCTTCTCGTAATGATAAGGAGCACTTGCAGTCAGATTAATAGTCTGATTCTCATAGACTTCTCCTTGGTTGTCATCTGTTTTAAATGTAATACCGCCACAATCTTTATCTGCTGTAAGAGTAAAACCTACTTTGTATGTTTTTGTATTCTCGAAAGAGACATTGTGCTGCAATTTCAATTGTCCTTGCCATTGTCCTCCACCATAAGAAGCGATATTGACATTGAAATCATCGCCGCTCTTAGATGCAATTACGCGTTCTGCAGGCCATACTTGATTGATATTAAATGTTGCTCCTGCAGGTTCGGGATCGGGAGTAGAACCACCACCAGAACAAGCATTGTCAATATCAACACTTCCTAATGTAAAGCCGGCTACCGCAGGATTTCCTGCATTATGATCCATCAAAATGTAAATCTGGAAATTACCGGTCGTCGGATACGTAGTAAAAACAAAATCCTTGTACCAAGTTGTTCCGTCTTGCGTCCAACCTTGTGCAAAGTTTGCTACGGCATCATCTTGATTAGCCCACACGCCATTACCCCACTGCTGGAATGTACCGCCAGCACGAATGCCGGTAATGTGTTCGTTATCAAGAATAACACGAACAGTTGTGGCATTTTGCTTTTTCACTGTTACGGTGACATTCAAAGATGTGTAATCCACAGTAGTTGTCACTACTTTTTCGCAATACGCTTCAGCCCACCCCACTGCACTCACGCACAGCAGTGCGAAGATCGTTAAAAGTTTTTTCATAATATTATCAGTTTTATTGTTTTCTCTTTGTTACGGTACAAAACCGCATGCCATCCCGCATGCCATAAAACACACAAAGTTACAAAAAAAATCCCACATTTGCAAATTTTGAAGGATTTTTTTAGGATATGTCAGCAAAAAAATAACATTTTTCACCAAATCGCCGAAATCACCTCCCTTTTCTTGTGCCAAAACCGTAAAAATCACCCTTCGCACAAAAAAAATACATAGAATTGTTGCAATTGTCATAAATTTTTCGTAACTTTGCAGCCGATTGTAATTTTATAAAAAACTTAACATGAAAAAATCACTCTCAAAAATCATGCTATTCGCTGTATTAGCTGTAGCTATGTGCGCTTGTAAATCATCTGAAGGAAACACGCCGACGGATTCGACGATGCCGAAGATCTCGCGCAATTTTGACGAACTGACCACATGGTTTGCCGAGGCGGTCAAACGCACGCATCCCTATGTGACATCCGCTTGGAATAGCGATGCGGACATTGCAGACTTCAACCTGCTGCTGGTCAACGAAGAGAAGAACCGTATCGTCAAGATAACGCCGGGTGGCAAGAAAGAGTTGCCGGAAAGCGAGTGGTCGGATCAACTCAGAAGCGAGTTACTCACGATCAGTTCGTACGGTTATACCACGATCAATGATGTCAACCACACCCTTATCGTATGCAGTTTTGCCTATTTCGACGAGAAAGCCGAGATGACCAAACAGACACTTGGCTATGTGTTCACGGACGAGGAGATTGTGTACGATTGGCTGGCGCTGTTCTATCATGAGTCTTTCCACCATTTTGTGCAAAGACCGGACAAAGATTGGATATCCTCCGAGCAGCCGAGCGACCGTTCGCAGAGCTATCCTATTGACTACAAGCCGCGTATCTATCGCAAGTTAGCTTTGATAGCTTTGAAACAGGCTTGGCTGGATGAGTCGGTCAAGGCTGCTCAATACGCCCGCGCCAAATATTGGATGAACAAGTATGAAAAGAATTACGCACAAGAGGCGGCGTCAATCAAGGATTACGATATCGACGAAGCTTCGGCTGAGTATTTCTCGCGATTCATTATGCATTCGGCTTTTCCGTCCTATAATGCGTTGTTCGATATCGACGGGATAAACATCGCGACCAGCGTGGATGTTGAGAGTTATATGCAATGTGTTGCCTTGCAATTGCTGCGTCATGACGGACGTTTAAGCGAAGCTGTTGAGGCATGCAAAACAAGTTCATTGACACCTATCAACTGCCTGCTCAAGAACACCGATCTGCCGGCTAACTATGACGAGAGTCAGGATGCCACAGATATACAGCGTATCACCGAAGCGATGGACAAGATGTACGGCAACAATCCGCTGTTGCAACCCATTGCCGAACTCACTGCGCGTCACAAAGCAGGTCAGCAACACTATCTTGCGTTACGAACCAAGAACGGTGCATATGTGGATCTGATGGGCGAGTATATTTTGACCGAACTGCCGGGGCTGCGATGCCAGATCAATGTCTCCACTTCTCTGGAGACGTATGAAATAGAAAGCCTTACGGTTCTTTCAAGTGGGTTCTACTATCTCGTGCCATTGGCGGGCGAGAGCAGCATCTCGCTGTCTGATGTGCAATCTTCGGACGAACTGTCGCCGGTTGAGGGTGTGACCGTTAAGCAGAAAGCACAATTGACCGCAGCGCAAGAAAACGGTGTGAACATCAAAAAACTACCGGCTGAGGTGCTTATCGGTAATGACGCATTCGGGAATAAATACTACATTTGTAAATTTACCGATTGATTCCATCCGGTGCGCGGCTTGCCGAACGCAGACATGCCAATTCAGAAAAAAGTGCTCCTCGGGGCACTTTTTTTGTGCAAAGATTTGCATAATTCAAAAAAAAGTTGTATCTTTGCAGCGTTATTAACTTTTAAATTTTTTATATTATGAAAAAAAGTATTTATGCAATCTTTGCAGGTCTTGTTTGCTTGATGATGGTAGCATGTAGCTCCAAGGGCAATGAAATCGACGGTCTTGATCCTTCTACGCTTGACAACAAGGTAGAAAAATGCTGGGAGATTACTTACTCGTACGGCGGTCAGTCTGCATCTTCGTACATTTGGGGAACGGAGAGAATCTGTGTTGAGAGCCTTCAACAAGCACAGAAGACGGTAGGTGTAGGTAAATATACCTATAAAGAGTCTTCTGCAAAAGATGCTAACGCTTGCTACGAGTTGGATGAAAAATCCAGACAATAAGCACTCTGTCTATTTACTTTAGATGACAGAAAATATGAAAGAAAGAATTGAGCGAGGAATCGCTCAATTCTTTTCTCGCTCTGCTCGAACGATTACTACTTTACTCACTGCGGCAAGGACAACAATTAAAAACAAAAAGACTTTCTTCATACGATGATTATTTATAAGTCCAAAATTACCCAAAATTATCAAATAATCCCCAAAAGTGTTCCTCGGGCACTTTTTTTTGTGCAAAGATTTGCATATTTCAAAATATTTTCGTACCTTTGCGGCGGATTTATTTAAGTCCGTTACATATTAATTTATACGAAGCGTTTGCTTTACTCTTATAAGAAAAACTAGGAATCTTTCGAGACAAGAGTTTGCAAAGGGCTTCCGCGTGTCAGCGTGGAGCTATTGTGTGCATACTTGTCTCACGGTCATTCCTAGTACCCTCTTATAAAGTGTGAGCATAGCAGCCTCACGCTTTTCTTGTATGGTAATTTATGGCTATGCAATGGCTGTTCATAGCCGCTTAACAAACATATTATGAAGGCCTTAAAGCATTTCTTTATGATCGCCGTCCTGTTCGGCGCAGTGGTTTTAACAGGTTGTGCTAAGAAAGACGCTGCCACAATCAACGTCAAAGTGCTGAAAAACGGTCAACCCGTTGTTGGCGAGTTCGTGTACAAGTACCGTAGTTCTCTGGGAGAGTCGTTCCTTACCAGCAAGATTCACGCCGACCAAGAAGTTGCGACCGATGAACAGGGCGTAGCGGAATTCAAACTGTCGAATATTGACTTCGGTGCCGGATCATCGACTGCAAGTTTCGTCTTCGAGACTTTTGACAGCAAAGAGGTTGTCAACGGCAGAATAGCTGCTTCTGTCAACAAAGGACAAACCAAGGAAGTTACCATTACACAGCGCTGATTACAGCCTGCTGAACGCTGTTCAATAAACCATCAGTCCGACCTGCATCGGGCTGATTGGTTTTTTTATATATACTCTTTCTGTAAAAATATTTGCAAATGTCAAAAATTTTTTGTACCTTTGTAGCCGCATTTATTCTAATCCCCATTTGCCATGAAACAATCGTTTGATGTCGAAGCAGCATATCATCAACTTGTCAGCGACAACCAATCGCTCGACACGTTCCCGTGGACGGACTTTACCCGTGCTTTGTATGAACGCTGGATAAAGCAACGGGATATCTATTCCCCTTTCACTGCTTTTCAGGAAGCACTCTTCCCCATTGAATCCTATTCCCAACGCATTTCCTGCCTGACCTGTTTGCAGCAAGCTGTCAATGAAGTTATTGACGACGAACAGCACCAGAAGGAATGGGCGGACGACATCAATGCTCTCATCAAGTACAACGAACGACTCCGCGAACTCAAACAGCAAGACATAATCATTACTGCACCGAAATGGGAAGACAATATCTGCACAATGGACGAAGTGTCGCTGCTCTTTGAACATATAACGCCAGAGGAACTGGTCGCATTCATGCAGGTCATGCCGCAGTTCATTGTCTGGCTCAAACCCAAACGCAGCCTAAAGAACTTATTGTCCTTTTATTCACACATTTACGGAGAAAAACGCATTGCAGGATTAAGCAATAAATCCATAACGGATTTCCTCATAGACTATACGATTGCATCATTACTGCGCTCGATCATGATTGCGGGGAAAAGCGTCCTCCGTTCTATACAGTTTAAGCCATTACCTATTTCGTTCCGGAATGAGTGTTTCGAAATCTACATACGCGAACGAACGAAGAAGATTTACGAGCAACTGGCCGAGGCGGATGACACACGTCCCTATCCGCCTACCGAACAGGAATGTCTGGGCGTTATGCTCGACCAAGACAAAGCCGAACTCCTTAAACGGCAGGCGAAATCTTCCCACGAAACAAATGCTCATTTGCAACAGGTAAAAAATGACCCTCTGTTCAAACAAGTCATGAAGTCTGTATGGCTCAAACTCAAGCAGGTCAAACAGAAATATGGCGAACTGACCCATTCGTTGGACATGAGCGCATTTGTGATCAAAATTATCGGAGCCATGCCTTCCACCGATAAATTGGATCAGTGCTATCTGCGTTACCTTGAAGACCGCATGCTCCACGCCGACCATGTGCACTATGCTCCCAAGCCAAACGCCAATGAGGCACGTATAGCCGAAGATGTCGCCTACGAAGAAGTGCAACAATGCTTCCAATACATCACGGATCTATGCGTGCAAAAGGGCATGCAGCAGCACGTGGAAAACCATTTGCGTACTGCTTGCTTAGGCTCTGCCGAAGCACTGTGGAAATGCATCCACGAGTATGAATTCATGGGCTACTTAAGCACAGCCAACCTGCATGCTTCCGTTATATATGCTGCTATATGTGCATACTTCGGAAAGTTACCTTATGATGAACGAAACTTCCGAAAATACAGATAAACAACTTCCTCATAACTATACAAAACCAGTTCCGCGCAGTTCCGCGCGATAACAAAAAATTCAAGATTTTTGCGGAACTTTAGTTCCACGCAGTTCCGAAATGCAGTCAAAATTTGCTTGGCTGCATTTTTTGTTGTACTTTTGCATCGTCTTTCGAGAGCGAAGGACAATTGAACGAACACGGAAAAGCACGGAAAGCTTCTTCCCTCCGTGAAAATCTGTGAAAATCCGTGTCGAATAAATTAACCCCCGCGAAGTTGAGTGTGACTCGCACGTGCAATGAGTGGCCACTCGCATACCTGACCGAGCACAAAAATTTCGCAATTATGAAAACTAACACAATCAAACGAATCAACGTCAAGAACAACCAAGGTCAGTATGAGTCCATCTATCCGGTATCTAACATGACCATCGTATCCGACCGCCCTATCCAGCAGGGCATGAAGTACCGCGGCACGATCACCGTGGACGACATTGAGCACGGTGACAGCACCTTCCGTACTGAATCCACCATCCACCATGAGTGCCCCGAACGCCGCTACCGCACGCTGGCAGATACCGAGGACGGAGCGATCAAACTCAACGCCAAACGTGTGCGCCTGTTGCTCGAGATGCCCTACGCAGCCACAGACACCGGCACGGACATTGCCGCACGCTTCAAACCCCAGGCGCTAGCCCTCATCGCCAAACTCAAGAAGATCGAGGCATATCTTGCCGATGAATATGCCGGCAAGATCATCGAGGCACAAGCCGAGGCGCTTGCCGAAGCCAAACGCGAACGCAACCTCCAAGCGCTGCAACGATCCACGGAAGAGTAGTTGTGGCGTAATGTGCTCGCGATTTCATGAGCGAGTCTCTGCATCTTAAAGCATCGACCAATCTTGGGCGATCATCCCCATCGTCAGGCATCGACCATATATGGGCGATCAATCCGCCCCTATATATGTCCTTCTTGCTATCCGCATGGCTGAGCGCTCGGCCGGGAGCACCCGGCGAAAAGAAAAAGAACCAAAAAGAAAAGAAAAATGGTGGTGGTGGTGAATATACCCCCTATTATCCCCCTAACCAACACCATCACCACCACCATTTTTTTAATCAATCATTTTTTAACACCACCACCTTTATGGAATTCGATACAATCTGGCAAGTCCTTCTTGCCAACGGCACAAGCCCCCGCCGCCAATACGAAGCGGCAGCAGCTTGGGCGCTCTATAGCCCCGAGCAGCAACAGCAGATCTACGACACCATCTGTGAACGCATCCGCCGACGCAAGTTTGTCGCTTTTATCCCAACGCAGGCGTTCATCGAGGCATCGCGTCTCATCACCGACAACGCCCCCGTCAACCATTTCGGCAAGCCTCTCTCCCGCAGCCTCACCTACTATACTGCCATCTACAACGGCACAAAAGGTCTGTACACCGCTGCTGATGTCGAGCGCTTCCACATGTCTAACCCCGAAAAATTTGTTATATGATACACGAGCAATATTACGAAGAAGAGTACTATGAAGAAGAGTACCGCGAGGAAGAAGAGGAGATTGACTACCGCTCAGATTATGAACGCCGCTGGTGGGACAGCACCTACTATGAGGATTCCCGCTTCCTCTAAGATTCTTACATTGACCCGGATACTATCCGGCACATTGTATCACCCTTCGTTTATTAACGTCGGATCCCATCCGACCCCTAACCCCCAATCATTATGACATCACAACAATTTTTCCAAACTTACGCTCAATACGAGCCCGATATCATCAAGATCCTGACCGGCAAAAACATCTTCGACGAGGATCTGCTCCACGACACCATGCTCGCTCTTTACGAGCATTCACCGCACCCTGCGCCCGACGAGTTCGTCACCACATTCGTCTCTTTCTATACCAACGCCCGCGATTGGCAAGCTCAGCAAGCATCCCACTTCATCCCCCACGACAACGCCCATCTTGCTGCCCTCGATATCCCCGACGAAAGCGTCGGCGAGGATGCCATCGACCAGCACCTTGATCACACCAACCGCGCCACATATCGCGAACGATGCAGAGCACTTTTGCCCAAGGTTATCGACTATTATTTCTCTCACCCACAGCCCGGTGAACGCAACCGCCGACGCGCCTGCCGAATCCTCCGTCTCTACCTTCAAGGCTTGTCCGAGTGCCAAATTGCCCGCGAACTCAACATCTCACAACAGGCTGTACAACAGAGCTTTACACGCATCATCCGCCGCCTGAAGGTTGTAGCCCTTGTATTATATAATAGAGGGGCATAACTTCCACCCCTTCAAGTTCAACCCTTTACCAATTTAACAGTTTAACAACTTAACATTTTACCCACCATGCAAGTTCAACTCCCTTTTGGCATAGCCTCCATCTCCGGCAAGATTGGCAACACAGTCTTTTATTACCGCAACGGCAAGCAATTCGCCCGCCGCCTCAACCGTAACACATCTCCGCCACTCAATCCCGACTCGGAGGAATGTCGATCCATTCTCGATGCATTATCGATCCATCATCGGGAGTGATCAACATCAATAACGTCCGCTTGTATTTTGCATTTCGTGCACATTTTTGTGCACGCTCACAACAAGCGTCGTTTATTTCAGGGCGATGTCATCGCCCGCCTAAACCCTAACTTTTTTTATTAAACTAACCCTTAACCCCTCCCAACGGCATGGAGGAGCCTTCCCCCCTCGGGATGCAAGCTAACGAAGCGCTTGCAGACCGAAGAGTGGAGGCATGGGGCGCCCCGATGATGCAGAGCATCAGCCAATGCGCGCCCATTGCCGAACACGAATGGCTAAAGTAGAATATGCCGACGCAATCAAAACCGTCAGTGGTGCTCTCACCAAGATCAACAAAAAGTCCCAACACGCAGCCGACCAGAAGATGGTTCTCGCCACGCACCGCGTTGCCGCAACCACCAACCCTACCTGCTCACGCCTCTATCTCCGCGGCTTGTCTGCTGTCACCCGCACCACTCCTGTTACTGCGGACGAGCAGGCACAGCGCACGCGTTTCGCGACGGTGGCACGTATGGTGCAGGCACGTAAGCAAGACCTGACGAAGATCGCAGGTGACTTGGCAGCCTTCAACGCACAGAAGGACAACGCGAACGGCAAGAAGACCATGCGCTCGTACCTGTGGATGGTGTGTGATGCAGAACTCGGCTAAACTGATTGCGTATGAGTAAACAACAGATTTACAAGATCATCGAGACGATTGTCCTGGCGCTACTCACGTGTTGCGCAGTAGCGCTGGGCATGACGTCCTGCAAAGCCTGGCGAACCATCACCACCACGGCAACCTACAGCGCTGCCCCGGACAAATCCGGCAACCCCGTCACCACGATTCAGACCAAGACCACTGAGGAGTACACGGGAGTAAAGAAAAATTGAGGTTCATACGAACCTCAATTTGTTTGTTTCCCCCTTTTCCTCTGCACGCTTGGCGTGCTCGTTTCCCCCGTTTCATCGGGGGAACATCATGCCGCAAAGATACGAATTTTTGTTTTGAAATATGCAAGAGTTTTGGCAAAAAAACGCGCCCGGAGACGCGTTTTTTGACATAGGCTATGGCATTAGCCATTGGCTTTTTATTACATATCTTCTTCTACAAAGGTGTAGGTTGAGAGTTCTTTGTCGCCGCCATAGGTGTAGATGAGCGTGACGGTAACACCTTTCAATGCAAGAGGAAGAGCTATTTGCGAGCGGTCTTTGTCAATGGTTTTGCAACGATTTTGGAAGACCTCGGTCGCTTTTTTGTTACATGCATTCTTCTCGCCGGTGAGTTTCCAATAATGGGTAGAGACGAAGGTGAAACCTGCATCTTCGAAACCTTTGTCGATAGAATACGCCAAGATATCCATATTGTCGAAGAAATCGCCTTCGTCAACATGATACATGACATCACCTGTTTCGGTTTTTCCACAGGATGTGAAAGAAAGTCCCATGAATGTTAAAATACCAAAGATGGCAAATACGTTAAAAATCTTTTTCATTGTTGTCAAAATGTTAAAAATTGATTTTAATAATATAAGTATAAATTTGTTTGTTTATCTGCAATTTTGAGGGATGAGGTTATTTGCTTAATGTATCCAAAATCTTGGCAATGTCTTTGCCAAAATTGGCAAACTCCAACTGCAAATCCTTTTTGTATGTTCTGCCAATAATCATTATGCGTCGATGCTTGAAGTCGAAAAACTCCTGTTTGTTCTTGTCAAAAATGACACCGGAGAGAGTTATTTTCTGCGCTCCGGCTCCTGCTCCTACCCAAATTCGCAGCGCCACGTCACCCATATCCAACTCATCAAAGCGCAGGCATAATCCTAAGGATTTGTCATCCAGCTCAATCTCATCCAGACTATTGACTGTCAGCACCTTGATGTTAGGTAGTTGCTTCTTGATGTTCTTTGCGATTATTCCCGGAAAGGCTTCCAGAGACTGTTCCAAAGCAGGGTATTTGTTGTCCGTTTTGTCCGGCCATTGCACACCGGAGGCATCTACAGGGCAGAGATAAATCTTCTCATACTTGTTGATGTCTATGGGCATAACAATATTGATATAGTCCAACCATTTATGCCAATTGTTATATACCTGTCCTTGCTGACAAGCCACGCCGCTGAAATCTTGCGCCATCATAGGAAAGGTGAGAAGAATCGCAGCCAGAACAACTAAAAACTTTTTCATATTATCAATATTTAAATGTGATATTGCAGAAAATTTGCTGCAAAATTACAAAAAAACAGTGAAACTAATGTCTCACTGGCGGAAAAATATGTCTCAAATCTGGTATTTTTGCTATTTTTGTCCTGCAACCTGCCGATATTCGCTACACGACATGCCGTATGTATTTCGGAAAAGTCGGGCAAGCGTGGCGCGGCTTGGGATACCGGATAGCTCGCCGATAAGGGCAACAGGATTGTCAGTGGTTTTCAGCAGATGCGCCACTTGCTCCAGACGGTAACGGGTGATGAAGTCCATGACGGTCTCGCCATGCGAACACTCACGAATAGCCTGCTCCACATACTTGGCATTGGTGTTAAGAAGCCGGGCAAGCGAATCGCGGTTCAGGTTCTCGTCGGTGTACGGCTGCTTTTCGGTCATCAGTATACACAGACGGCGGTAGAGTTGCTGCTCGGATGTGAGGCTTTGTTCGGGTTGAGCCTGCCAATAGCGCCGTTCATCCTCCTTCGCTTGTTCGCGCTGAACCATCTGTTCGTAGAGACGGCGATTCTTCTCGGTCAATAAGCGGTTGTCGCGACGCACGCGCCAGATGATGTAACCTGACAAGAGCAACAGCAGCAAAGCAGCCACGAGAATAATGCGCTGCGTACTAATGGATTGGCGGTTTTGGGCTTTTTCCTCTTTCAGTCGCAGGATTTGCTGCATCTGCTCCACATTGGTCTGTTGCTCCTGCCGTTGCAGCGAGTCTGTCAGTTGCAACATATAATCACCGACCCTCATCGCATCTGCCATGCGTCCTGCACGTTGCAGCGCCTCATACTTGTGTTTGAGCAAGGTTTTGACATAGATGTCGGTCACCAGTTCTCCGTTAGCACGCATCAGTGTGTCCGCTTCATCGAACATCCTTACCGCCTCGTCGTACCGGCTCATCATCGTCAGACAGACCCCAGCTGCCGTCTTGTCGCTTGCGTCAAGATCTTGTGACTGCCGATGTTCGTGCAAAAGGGCTTCCGCTTGGTTATACTGTCCGTTTGCCGCATAGACCATAGCCTTGCTGACGGTCGCGTTGTTGCGGCGTTTGAGCAATATCCATTCCTCCTCATCGCAACATCGTGCCAGACGGTTGACCGCCGTGTCCAACTGAGGTATAAGAGGGATCGCCTTCTCGGGCATTTGGTTGTCAATGTACAGGTCGTTGAGCGACAATAAGGCATAGATAAGCGGATCAATATCGCTACAATCGGTGGCACTCACGGTGCTCTGCATGAGCATATCGACGCATTGCAAGAACAGCCGTTCAGATTCGTCTATATGGTTCAATTCGCTTTCACACTCCGCTATCAGCGTCAAAGCCCTGCATCGCATGATTACATCATCAGTTGCCTCACCTTCGCCTATAAAAGCAAGGATATCCTTCGCCAGCGAAAGCGATTTGTCATATTCACCATTGGTGAAAGTGACATCCGACAGTATCCATCGGGCAACGCAATAGAGCGTGCTGTCAGCGGATGTTTTAACAACTTGCTGCTCCTCTGCTGCGATAGCTTTTTCGGCATAATAAGCCGCCAGTTGCAACTTGTCCGCATTCTCATGCATCATAGCCTTGACGGTATTGGCACGTACAGCCGTGAACAGCCCCGCCTGCTGCGCACTGTCAACCCGCTGCATAGCATGTGCGATATCAGAAAATCCTTCTTCGACAATCTCCTCGCTCAACGCAACTGCCTCGTCGCTGCGGTCATGATCCGTGCAGCCCGTGAATAGACAAAGAAGCGCCACACACATACATACGCGCGCCGCGCTTGCTAAAATAAGATTATATGTGAGTTGACCTACCATGTAATTATAAATCGGATGCAAAGGTACAAAAAATTTTTGAAATATGCAACAATTAAACGTTCTTTTTTCGTGCGCAATGTGATTTTTTCGGTTTAGGCACAAAAAAAGCAGCCCGTGGGGTTGCGCAGATAGACTGAACAGCAAGAACAACGGTCGGGGAAAAGGGGTCACATGACGGGTTGAAGCCCCAAATATCAAAAAAAATGCCGGACATGAAAAAAAAGATGCAAAAATTCTTGCAAATGTCAAAAAAAAATTGTATCTTTGTAGGCTTTTTGTATGCATAAACGTCAACGCAAGATCATATTGTGCTTTTTAGCCATGCTTCTGTGTGTAACACAGATGTATGCTCAGCGTGTGGCGCGTAACCAGTTGGAGGCAGGTGTTCAGGGCGGATTGATGTTCTACGTAGGCGATGCGCACCCGAAGATGTTCCAGGACATCCGCGAGGTGTATGGCGCTGAGGTAGCGTACCTGTTCAACTATCGTTGGTCGCTTATGCTGCAAGGCGTGACAGGGCGCATAGCCGGTCGTACAGCCACGGAACAGGGACTTCCTGACCCGCAGGGCGAAATTTGGACGAACAGGCTGGTGAACATTGATGTGGTAGCGCGGTTTAACTTCCTGCCGTTCGGCGTGACGGACAAGTACGACCTGAAGGTGCGGCCATACACGCCGTACATCTTTGCAGGATTCGGTCTGGCGATGCACGACAACTTCAGCCGATTCACGCCGTACGTGCCGGTAGGTGTAGGATTCCGTTGGGTGTGTTCGCAGCATTTGGGGATGTTCGTGGCGATACAGAACGACATCTGCTTCGGTGATAATCTGGAGACTACACCGGGTTACGACAACATCCACGAGCTGAACGGCTCGAACCCGCTGAACTGCGATCTGATAACGACAATACAGTTTGGCATAGTTTTTGAGTTTGTCAAGGAGAAAAAGATTTGTAAGTTCTGCAAGGAGCGGTGAGAAAGTTGAGAGTTTAGAGTTGAAAGTTGAGAGAAGCCGTCTAGTATAAAGTTATGAGTTATAAGACAGAGATTATCAAAGAGCGGATACCGCGGCACATAGCTATCATCATGGATGGTAACGGTCGTTGGGCGAAGAAGCAAGGTTTGGCGCGGATGTTCGGGCACAAGCAAGGTGTGACTACGGTGCACAACATCACCGAAGCCGCAGCGGAGATCGGCATCGAGTACCTGACGCTGTATGCGTTCTCGACAGAGAACTGGAACCGCCCGAAGGAAGAGGTGGATGCGTTGATGGCACTGCTGGTAGATACGATAGCCAAAGAGACGCCGACGCTGATGAAGAACAACGTCAAGCTGCTGACCATAGGCGATGTGGATCGTCTGCCGAAAGCCACGCGCGACAAGTTCCTCGGGTGCATTGAGCAGACGGCAGGTAACACCGGCCTGAACCTTGTGCTGGCACTCTCCTACTCTTCGCGCTGGGAGATCATCGAAGCCGCCAAACGTATAGCTGCCGAGGTGAAAGACGGCAAGATTGCCATCGACGAGATCAACGAAGCTGCGATAAGCGAGCATCTGACCACGCAAGGCATACCCGATCCGGATCTGCTGATACGTACCTCGGGCGAGTTGCGTATATCGAACTTCCTGCTCTGGCAGATAGCGTACAGCGAGCTGTACTTCACAGACAAGCTCTGGCCGGAGTTCACAGTGGAAGACCTGTACGAAGCCATCGTTGATTATCAGCACAGAGAACGCCGTTTCGGCAAAACATCGGAACAATTGAAGAGTTGAAAAAACTACTCACATATATAACGATCATCCTGCTGATGTGTCAGCCAATATTGGCTGACACTCAGGACAGTGCGGCGGTGGCAACATCAGCTACGGTGAGTGTGCCGAAAATCGAGTATGCCATGACGCGCAAGACCTACGAGATAGCCGGCATCAGCGTGAGCGGTGCACCGAGTTACGAGGACTTTGTGCTTATCGGTTTCTCGGGCTTGGCTGTGGGCGACAAGATCGAGGTGCCCGGTGACCAAATAACGAAATGTATCCGCCGGTTCTGGAAACAAGGACTGTTCTCCGACGTGAAGATCGCCGCCACGAAGATTGAGGGCGACAAGATCTGGCTGGAGATTCAACTCAAGCAACGCCCGCGTGTGAGCGACATCACCTACAACGGACTAAAGAAAAGCGAGAAAGAGGATGTGGAAGTCAAAGTGGGCATCAGCAAAGGTGCACAGATGACGCCGAACCTCGCCGACCGCGCCAAGACCGTCGTGTTGAAATACCTCGCCGAAAAAGGTTTCCACAACGCCGATGTACAAGTGCTGCAGCAGCCCGATCATGACCGCGAGGGGTACGTGAAGGTGCTGGTGAATGTTGATAAGAAAGCCAAGACAAAGGTCGGCAAGATCTACATCACCGGCAACGAGGCACTCAGCCACACGAAGATCAACAAGGCGATGAAGAAGACGAACGACAACAACATCATCAACCTGTTCCGCACGAAGAAGTTCGTCACCGCCGAGTTTGAGAAAGACAAACAAGCCGTCATCGAGAAGTACAACGAGCTCGGTTACCGCGATGCGTACATCGTAGCCGACAGCGTCGTACCCAACCCCGAAGACCCGACGCGCGTGGATGTGTATATGACCATCAGCGAGGGCAACAAGTACTATGTCCGCTCGATCAACTGGGTGGGCAACACCGTATATCCGTACGAATATCTGAACGCCGTGTTAGGCATCAAGCCAGGCTCGACATATAACCTCAAGGAGCTGAACAAACGCTTGAACGAGGACGATGATGCCGTCGCCAAACTCTACACCGACCAAGGTTACCTGTTCTTCAACGTTGAGCCCGTAGAGGTGAATGTGGATAACGACTCCATCGACTTTGAGATGCGCATCTACGAAGGTCGTCCGGCGACGATCAACGAAATCAATATAGTAGGTAACACGCGCGTATATGAGCATGTCGTTCGCCGTGAGCTCTACACCAAACCCGGACAACTCTATTCGCAATCGGACATCATGCGTTCGCTGCGTGAGTTGGCGCAGATGGGACACTTCGACCAAGAGAAACTTGTGCCGGATATCCAGCCTAACCCCGAAGAAGGGACAGTGGATATAACCTATCAGTTGGAAACGAAGTCTTCGGATCAGATCGAGTTCTCGCTGGGTTGGGGCGCAACGGGTATCGTGGGTTCTATCGGCTTGAAGTTCACGAACTTCGCTATCCAGAACCTGTTCAACCCGAAGAGTTACCGCATCGTGCCGCAAGGCGAGGGACAGACGTTCAGCATCAATGCCCGTACGAACGGTGTGTACTACACCTCGGCAAGTATATCGTTTATGGAGCCATGGCTCGGCGGCAAGCGACCGAACTCGCTGTCAACGAGCGTGTTCTTCGCTTCGCAGACGGGTTACTCCGACCGTTACTATCAGGCGTACAGAAACCTGTATAACTCCTACGCCTACAACTACGCGTACTACGGCAACTCCGACTACTACCAGCAATTGGCGGAGTCGGAAGCCGACCCCGACAAATATCTGCGCACCTTCGGCGTGAGCGTCGGTTACGGTAAGCGTCTGCGTTGGCCGGACGATTACTTCTCGTTCTACGGCGAGTTGTCGTACCAGGTATATTGGATGAAGGACTGGGCGTATCTGTTGATCTCCAACGGTACAAGCCACAACCTCGCTCTGAACCTGCAACTGTCGCGATCGAGTATCGACAACCCGATCTACACACGCCGCGGTTCGCAGTTCACCCTGGGACTGAAGATCACGCCGCCATGGTCACTGTTCAACAAGAAAGACTACTCACAGATGACTACCGACGAGCGGTATCACCTGATCGAATACCACAAGTGGACGTTCAAGGGCAAGATATTCACGCCGCTGACCCGCGACTCCAAGCTCGTGCTGATGTCGCGATTTGAGTTCGGTTACCTCGGTCACTACAACAAGTACGCCAAGTCACCGTTTGAGTCGTACTACATGGGCGGCGACGGTATGAGTTCGTACTCGTCGTACGCAACGGATTATATCTCGATGCGTGGTTACTCATCCGGTTCACTTACGCCGTACGACCCGCAGACGGGACGAAACATGGGCTACGTGTATAACAAATTCACCCTGGAGCTCCGCTACCCTATCTCGCTCGAACAGAACGCCACGATCTGGGCACTCGGATTCCTCGAGGCGGGTAACTGCTTTGCAGACATCAAGGATTACAACCCGTTCAACCTGAAACGTTCAGCCGGTGTGGGTGTGCGCGTGTTCCTGCCGATGTTCGGATTGCTCGGTATAGACTGGGGCTGGGGCTTCGACCAGATCAACGGAAGCGATCAGTACGGCAAGAGCCAGTTCCACTTCGTCTTAGGTCAAGAATTGTAAAAAAATATGAAAAGATTTATTGTATTGATGATTAGCGCGTTATGCGCAATTGGCGGCATGCAGGCGAAAGATAATTCCGTCGCTTACGTCGATATGGCATACATTTTGAAGAATCTACCACAGTACGAGACTGCAAACGAGCAACTGACGATGATAGCCAAGCGTTGGCAAAAGGAGATTGACGCTCTGGAGCAGGAAGTGCGCGTGATGACCACGAACTACCAGACCGAGCAGATCTTCCTGTCCGAAGACATGCGTCACCGCCGCGAGGAAGAGATACTTGCCAAGGAACAAGAGAGCATCGAACTCAAGCGCAAATACTTCGGCGAGTCGGGCGAACTTGTCAAAAAACGCGAAGCACTGCTCAAGCCGATACAGGACGAGATATATGCCGCTATTCAGGAGCTCGCCAACGAGAAACATATTGACGTAATCAAAGACCGCTCGTCGGATCCCGGGTTGCTGTATATGTCGTCGAAACTCGATTACTCGGATCAATTGCTGCAGAAATTAGGCGCAAAATAACAGCTGCCGACCAATCTTGGGCGGCATAAAAAGAAAACAAACAAAACAACGAATATGAAAAAGATTGTAATGATTATTGCGGTTCTGGCTTTGACGCTGACCGCCAATGCACAGAAGTTCGGCTATGTAAACACGCAGGAGTTATTCATGCTAATGCCTGAACTTAAAGACGTTCAGGCTCGTATGGACAGCTTGAACAAGCAATACGAAAACCTGCTGATGAACATGCAGGAAGAATATCAGAAGAAACTCCAGGACTACCAGCAGAAGCAGAGCACCATGCCCGAAGCTATGCGTCAGATTCAGGAGGAAGAGTTGTACTCGATGCAGCAGCGTCTGCAAACGACCTATCAGACGGCACAACAAGACGTTGAGCAGAAACGTGGCGAGTACCTCAAGCCAATCAACGAGCGAATGGCGAAAGCCATCCAAGAGGTAGGCGCTGACAACAACTACACTTACATCTTCGACTCGGCTGCTACCGTATATATCGCACCCGACGCTGATGATGTTATGCCTCTCGTAAAAGCCAAACTCGGAATCAAGTAATGGCTGACGGCTATCTCGAAGCGCATTATGCGGAATATGAGAAGCGTAAAGCCGAATGGCTAAAGAAAAAACGCACAACACCTCACCCTCGCAAACCGGAGGATGAGGCGTTGTGATTTCAATCACAAATCACAATTCGTATTATGGAACAAATTCAAAACTTACTCCGTGACAAAGCTTGGGCACGATGGACGGTGCTCGTGTTGGTGGCATCGATGATGTTCTTCGCGTACATGTTCGTCGATATTCTTTCGCCGTTGGCATCGCTGCTGAACGATACCCTTAGTTGGGATCAAGGCGTGTTTGGCACTTACGCTGCCGGTGAATACCTATTGAATGTATTCGGATTCTTGATCATAGCCGGTATCATCCTCGATAAGATGGGTGTGCGCTTCACAGGCTTGCTGTCCGCCTCGCTGATGGTGATCGGTGCGGCAATCAAGTTCTGGGGCATATCGTGGGCAGAAGCCAATACGGTAGAATGGCTCAACAGTTGGTGGCCGTCGATGCCGGGTTCGGCTAAGTTGGCGATGTTCGGATTTATGATCTTCGGTTGCGGTTGCGAGATGGCTGGTACAACCGTGAGCAAGATCCTCGCCAAGTGGTTCAAGGGCAAAGAGATGGCACTGGCTATGGGCTTGGAGATGGCTATCGCCCGTCTGGGTGTGTTTGCCGCCATGTGGCTTGCACCGCTACTGAGCATCAAGTTCGCCGTGGATGGTACGAACTCCGTGGTTGCTCCGCTGCTGTTCGCCTCGCTGCTGCTCGTGATCGGTTTGCTGAACTTCTTCGTGTTCACGATCATGGATAACAAGTTCGACAAACAATTGGTTGCTATCGGCGAAGCTCCTGCCGTACATGATCCCGAAGATGAGTTCAAGGTGAGCGACCTCAAGCAGATCTTCTCGTCGAAGATGTTCTGGATTGTTGCTCTGCTGTGCGTACTCTACTACTCGGCTATCTTCCCCTTCCAGCGTTTCGCTACGAACTTCCTCGAAGAGACCCTGAGCATCACCAACGCCGAGGCTGCCGGACTGTTCAAGTGGTTCCCGATACTGGCTATGGTGCTCACCCCGTTCCTGGGTGCGTTCATCGACTATAAGGGCAAAGGTGCATCGATGATGCTGCTGGGTGCAGTGATCATGATTGCCTGCCACAGTGTGTTCGCCTTCGTGCTGCCCGCCTACCCGAGCAAAGCGTTGGCTCTCATCACGATTCTTGTGCTGGGCGTAAGCTTCTCGCTTGTGCCGGCATCGATGTGGCCGAGCGTGCCGAAGATCATCGACGAGAAGGTGCTGGGCTCTGCATATTGCCTGATCTTCTGGGTGCAGAACGTAGGTTTGTGCCTTGTGCCGCTGCTGATCGGTAAACTGCGCGTGGCAACGGAAGGTTACCTCGTACCGATGATAGTATTCGCCTCGTTTGGCGTGCTGGCGTTCTTCCTGAGCCTGCTGCTCAAGGTTGAGGACCGCAAGAAAGGCTACGGTCTTGAATTACCGAACAAGAAATAATCATTCGCCTTTATACAAGACACAAAGAAATCCCGCAAACATCTGTCTGCGGGATTCTTTTTGTTATACGATTCCATTACTTTTTGTTCTCTTTCGCTATGCGTATCACCTCATCGGCTATACGTGCTGCAGAATCGGTCTGTGCGAGGGTGAGGATGTTCTTGCGCATCGCTTCCTGGCGCGGTTTGTCTGCCAACAAGTCAAGAATCGTAGGCAGGAGTTTGTCACCGCACTCGATATCCTTCACGAGCAGCGCTGCATCCTTGCGTACGAGAGCCATCGCATTGTGCGTCTGATGGTCTTCCGCCACGTTCGGCGAGGGAATGAGTATAGAAGCCTTACCGAGCAGACAGAGTTCGCTGATGGACGATGCTCCGGCACGCGAAACGACGATATCCGCTATTGCATACGCATCGGGCATATTGCTCAGGAACGGGGTGACAACGATGCCCTGCTGCTTGTATGCTGTGAGCTTTTCCTCGCCAATATTGGCGAGGATCTTGTCGATATAGGTCTTGCCGGTTTGCCAGATAACCTGTATGCCTTGCTCAGCCAAGGTAGGCAGACCGCTCAACATCGCCTCGTTGATGGTGCGTGCACCCAGACTGCCGCCGATGATCAGCACGGTGGGTTTATCCGCATTGAACGTTGCGCCGTACTCCTCTTTCAGCCAGGCTATCGCGTGTTTCTTGTCGCCGGTTGTCAAGTTCTGGCGCACGGGATTGCCGGTGAGCAGGATCTTGTCTTTGGGGAAGAACTTCTCCATGTTCTCGTACGCCACGCAGATCAGTCGGGCATCGTCCTTGAGCAGTTTGTTGGTCACTCCGGCAAAGCCGTTCTGCTCCTGCAGGATGACGGGAATACCCATACGTGCAGCGACCTTCATGGCTGCACCGCTGGCATAACCGCCTACGCCTACTGCCGCGTCGGGTTGGAAATCGCGCACGATCTTCTTCGCCTGACGCATCGAGCGCCAGAGGTCAAACAGCACGCTGATGTTCTTCCACGGCTGCGCACGGTTGAAACCTCTGACCGGCAGACCGATGATCTTGTAACCTGCCTGCGGCACACGTTCCATCTCCATACGACCCAATGCTCCGACAAACAGGATCTCTGCATCTTTGTCAGCAACTTTCAGCGCATTGGCAATACTTACGGCGGGGAAGATATGTCCTCCTGTTCCGCCTCCGGATATAAGATATTTCATATTGATTTGATTATTCGAGTTCAATCTCCGGCACATCCTCGTAGGAGTCAGCACGCGACTGCTCCACTTGTGCCTGTATCTCGTTTTGTTCGCGGCTCACGCACATCAGTATGGCGAAGTACAGACTTGTCACCAGCACCGACGTACCGCCGCGGGAAACCATCGGCAAGGGCTGACCGGTGACAGGTCCCAGACCTACCGCCACAGCCATTGACACAAACGCCTGGCTCGTGAGCATCAACGCCAAGCCCATCACCATGAGCATGGCGCCATAGTCGGCGTATTTGGATGAGGTGTAGCACGCTCGGAACAATATGACCACATACAGGATGATCAGCGCCAGCGCGCCGATGATGCCTGTTTCCTCCACGATGATAGCGAATATATAATCAGCGTACGCCAGCGGCAGAAAGTTACGCTCTACACTGTTGCCCGGCAGTACACCCAGCGGTGACGCGCCGCCACGGGCTATAGCCAACGTAGCATGGTTGCGCTGGTAGTCATCTTCGGCATCGACATCATCATCCGCTACGAACTTGTCGATACGCCCGACCCACGTGATGGCGCGCTTGAACGGACCGGTCATCTGACGATGCGCACGCACATAACCGAACTCCACGATAAAATAACCGGACACCAGCACAATGATGGCAATAGCCAGTATTCCGCCCAGGTACTTGAGCGGCACGCGCGCCAGGAACCACATCAGGAACACCACTCCCCCCAACAACAACGCGGTAGAGAGGTTGCCTAACAATATAGGGAAGATAATAAATGCCGACAAGCCCAAGGTGCGATAGAACTCACGGACAAGTTCCTGTTCGTCGTGCGCCTGCGACAGGCGGTCAGCGACCACGATGATCAGTCCTAATTTCGCCAACTCCGAGGGCTGGAAACTGAAACCGAAGATCTTGAACCATCGTTCGGCATCGTTGATTGTGCTTACGAAAGGACTGCCCGGAATAATCATCAGATACAGGCAGATAGCTGCCAAACCCAACAGCGCATACCCGCCCCAACGAACGAACTTCGAGGGGAACAGCTGCACCACAAACCCGATAACCGCGCCAATAAGGATGAACTTCACCTGATGCCATACAGGCCCGAGCAGACTGCCGGTCTTGAATGCCAGCGTACTTGACGCCGAGAACAACTCAATCACGGCTATCACCACAAGCAAGATAAACACCGTCCAATACGTCTTGTCCACGTACTGCAACTTGCGCTTGACAATATCCATGAATCGTGAGTTATCCATCTGCTTTTGACTTTATACTATAACTGTTTTACCGCTGCCATAAACTGTTCGCCGCGGTCTTCGTAGGACTTGAACAAGTCGAAGCTTGCGCAGCAAGGTGACAACAGCACGGTGTCGCCGGGTTGTGCCGCCTCATAGCACGCCTGCACCGCATCTGCGAGGCTGTGGGTGTCAATGAGAGTAATTAGGCTTTTGTCTTTGAGCGAAGCGGTCTTTTGTCTTTCTACTAAATTCCCAAAGTGCTCCATGAGCTTCTCGTTATGCAGCCCCATGAACACAAGCGTGTGGCACTTTTGCAGCACGAGTTCGTCGATCTCGGAGTAGTCGTTGCCTTTGTCCTTGCCGCCGAGGATGAGCACGGTGGGCGTGGTCATGGCTTCCAGCGCGTACCAGCAAGAGTTAACGTTCGTCGCCTTGCTGTCGTTGATCCAGCGCACGCCGCGAATGGTTGCCACATATTGCAGCCGGTGCTCGACGCCCTCGAACTGCGTCAGGCTCTCGCGGATCACATCGTTCTTGATGTTTAGCAGTTGTGCAGTGATAGCCGCAGCCATCGAGTTGTACTGATTGTGTTTGCCTTTGAGCGACAGCAACTCAACCGGCAACTTCAACGGCTCACGCGCCTCAACAACCATATTCCGCCCATCGACGTACGCCACGTTCATCTGCTGATCGCTGACCGCTGATTGCTGACTGCTAACTGCTGACTGCTCCCCGAAGGGGTACAACGTCGCCGTCGGACGGAGTTTGCGTATCTCGCGGTCTATCACCGGATCACCGCTCCAGAACACGAACGCATCTTCCCGGCGTTGGTTGCGCGTGATGCGCATCTTGGCGTCGATGTAGTTCTGGAACTCGAAGTTGTAACGGTCGAGGTGGTCGGGCGTGATGTTCAGCAGGATAGCGATGTCTGCACGGAAATCGTACATATTGTCGAGTTGGAACGAACTGAGCTCAATCACGTAGTAGCGGTGATCCTGCTGCGCTACTTGCAGCGCGAGCGAGTTGCCTATGTTCCCCGCCAAACCGACATCCAGCCCGGCACGACGCAACATGTCGTAGATCAGCGAGGTAGTGGTGGTCTTGCCGTTCGAGCCGGTGATGCAGATCATCTTCGCCTGCGTATAGCGTGCGGCAAACTCTATCTCCGAGATGATCGGTGTTCCCTGCTCTATCAAGGCTTTGACCATCGGTGCTGTGTCGGGTATTCCCGGCGACTTGACAACCTCGTCGGCATTGAGAATCAGCTCAGCCGTGTGCTTGCCGCTCTCGTACGGAAGACCGTGCTGCTCCAACAGCGCTACATAGTGAGGTTTGATCTCGCCCATGTCGCTCACAAACACCTCATAGCCCTTCACCTTAGCAAGAATAGCAGCACCCACGCCGCTCTCGCCTGCACCTAATACTACTAATCGTTTCATACTATCGAATCTTCAATGTCAGGATTGTGAATGCAGCAAGGAGCAGGGTCACAATACAGAAGCGGACAACAATCTTCGTCTCGTGGTGGAGGTTCTTCTGTCCTTTGCACAAGATACGACAGGTCGGGTCATTCTTAAGTACCTGCTCCACGGACGTGCGGAAATGGTCGTGCAGCGGCGCACGTTTGAATACACGCACACGTTGACCTCTCTTCTTGCTGAACTTATACACCTGCGTTTGCAGGATCACGCTCACACTCTCCATGAGGAACACGCCGCACAGAATTGGCACAAGCAGCTCCTTGTGGATGATCACCGCACAAACGCCAATGATACCGCCGATAGTCAGACTGCCCGTGTCGCCCATGAACACCTGAGCCGGGAAGCCGTTGAACCAGAGGAAGCCGACCAGCGCCCCGACGAACGCGCCGAGGAACACTACCAACTCTTCTGAGCCCGGGATATACATGACGTCGAAGTAATCCGCCAGCATTGTGTTACCCGACACGTACGCCAGCACAATGAGCGCAATGCCGATGATCGCACTATTGCCGGCACACATGCCGTCCATGCCGTCGTTCAGATTTGCTCCGTTGCTTACTGCTGCCACAACGAATACCGTAAGCAGCACAAAGAATATCCAGCCTGCACGGTATTTCCACTCCTCACCCAGGAACGTAAACATATCGGCATAGTTGGCGTTGTGGTTCTTGACAAACGGAATCGTCGTACGTGTGGACTTCACTTCTGGGGATTTCTCGACGACGCGGACATTGTTCTCGTAGTGTACGCTGACGGTCTCGTTCATTGTCGTCACCGGAGCGTAACGGAGCGTCAAGCCGACGATAAGTCCGAGTGTCACCTGCCCGATAATCTTCACCCAGCCGTTCAAGCCCTCTTTGTTATGCTTGAAGGTCTTGATGTAGTCATCCGCAAAACCTAACAGTCCGAGAATAACCGCGGTGATAAGCATCAGCCACAGATAGACATTTTTCAGATTCCCGACGAGCAGTACAGGCAATATAGTAGCCACAATCAGCACCACGCCGCCCATGGTTGGCACGCCTTTCTTACCCACATTGAACGGGTCAGTCTTCTCGTCGCGCTGCTGCTCGGAGATGTGCTTGCGCTTCAACAGGTCGATAAAATAGTTACCAAACCACACGCTCGTGATGAACGCGATTACGCCCGCCACAATCGCACGGAAAGAGATGTACTGCCACAGACCAGCACCGGCAAAATGCCCCATAGTCTGCTGCAAATATTCAACAAGATGATATATCATAATTTATTGATTTTTCCTACTTGAAACATGGTAGTTTACCTCTACCATAATAAGCCATGCAAAGTTACAAAAAAAAAATCAAATTTGCAAGTATTTGTGCATATTTTTTTATCATTCGCACAGATTTCTACGTTCAATATCGCCTATTGTTTCCCTAAATATCAATACATAGTGTGCAAAATTGCAACAAAACGCACAAAATTATGCATTTTTTTGCCAAAAGATTTGCAAAATTCATAAAATTATAGTATCTTTGTGTCCGCTTTTGACCGAAGCGAACGGAAAGTTGTCTGAGTGGTCGAAAGAGCCACACTCGAAATGTGGTGTACGCATTACGTCGTACCGGGGGTTCGAATCCCTCACTTTCCGCAAAAGGAGCAGCGATTTGTCTGTCCAAGTTTACTTGAGCAAGCAAATCGCTGATTCTTTTGCACAGGATGCCGTCGGCAGACTTGTAGGGATTACGAAGAAATCCCTCACTTTCCCACCCCGCAGAAATCCCTCACTTAACCCCAATTCACTATGACCCTCCAACAATACATCGAACAATCCATCCTGCCGCAATACGAGGCATTTGACGGTGGTCACCGACGCGATCACGCGGATTCGGTTATCCGCGAGAGCATCAAGTTAGCGCGTGAGTACCAGGCAGACGAGCGCATGGCGTACACCATTGCCGCCTACCATGATCTGGGGCTGCGCATCGACCGCGAGAAGCATCACATCCATTCGGGCGAGATATTGATGGCGGATGAGACGCTGCGTCAATGGTTCACGCAGGAGCAGCTGCTCACGATGCGCGATGCGATAGAGGATCACCGAGCGAGCAGCAAGAACCCACCGCGCACGATCTATGGCGCCATTGTAGCGGAAGCCGACAGGCAGATGGTTCCTGAAACGGTCATTCACCGGACGATGGCGTATAGTGCGAAACTTTTTCCGAATGGAGATTTTGAAACCTTATACCAACGCAGCAAAGAACACCTGTTGGAGAAATACGCCGAAGGCGGTTATATGCGTCTGTGGCTGAACAGCGAGCGGAACATGCAGGGCTTACAAGCTCTGCGCGATATCATACGCGACGAACAGCAGTTACGCGCGCTATGCAAACAATGGTACGATAACAGATAAACGTCACCAACGGATCGGTTGGAGACCGTGCTGCTGAAGATAATCGTTCGCAGCCGAGAAATGTCCGCAGCCGATGAACCCGCGATAAGCGGATAGCGGGCTCGGGTGCGGGGCTTCCAGCACAAGATGTCGACGTCGGTTGATGAACTGCCCTTTGCGCTGGGCATAACTTCCCCAAAGCATAAACACCAGATGTTGGCGGCGTTCGTTGAGCGCCATGATAGCGGCATCGGTCAACTCTTCCCAGCCCTTGCCCTGGTGACTGCCGGCACGATGCGCCTCAACGGTCAGTGTAGCGTTGAGCAGGAGCACGCCTTGCTCTACCCAACGCGCAAGATGTCCGGATGCCGGGGCAGAGATGCCCAGATCACGCTGTTGTTCCTTGTAGATATTCTCCAGACTTGGCGGGATTCTCACGCCTTCGGGCACCGAGAACGCCCAGCCTTCGGCTTGTCCGGGTTCGTGATAGGGATCTTGACCTAATATAACGACGCGCACCTTGTCGAAAGGGCACGCGTCGAAAGCATGAAAAATCAGCCTTGCAGGCGGATAGCAGGTCTTGGTAGCGTACGCATGACGCACGAACGAGGTCAGGATCTCGAAATACGGCTTGTCGAACTCCGGCTGGAGCACTTGCCGCCATGACTCGTCGATTCGTACTTGCATATAGACCGCTTCGCTAAAAGAATAAAGATTGTTAATCGACAATCAGCATGGCGTCGCCGTAATCGCCGAAACGGTAATCTTTCTTTAATGCCTCTTTGTATGCAGCCATAACCGGCTCGAAGCCACCGAAAGCGGCAACCATCATCAGTTGCAGCGACAGCGGGAAGTAGAAATTGACGAGCAGCGCCGACTGCACCAGGGTGTCGTACGGCGGATAGATGAAGCGATTCGTCCAGCCCTCGTACTCCTTGATCAAACCGTTCGTACCGGCTACAGACTCTAAGGCACGCATCACTTCCGTGCCGACGGCACAGATACGTTTCTTGGTCTGCTTGGCGCGATTGACCATCTCAACGCACTCGCGCTCGATGATAATCTGCTCGGAGTCGACTTTGTGCTTGTTCAAGTCCTCGACATCCACAATCTTGAAGTTGCCCAGACCGACATGCGAGGTAAGCGTGGTGTAGTTGATACCGCGGATCTCGATGCGCTTGAGCATGTTCTTGCTGATATGCATCGATGCCGCAGGAGCAGCCACAGCGCCGACGTTCTTGGCGAAGATGGACTGATAACGCTCCTCGTCCATCTCGCGAACGATAGGTTCAAGTTCTGCATCATCCTCGATCATAAACGCCTTGCGGAAGTTACGCGCCGTTTCGGCTTTCATCGGACGACGGATATACGACGGCAGCGGAGTGGTACCCAGTGCATAGAGCTGTGCCACCAACTTGTCAGGCGTATAGTCCGACTCAAAGCGGATAGTACGTCCGCGTGAGGTCGTGTTGTCAACAATCTCGCCGATGATCGAGTTGTCGTCATCCAGGTAGAGTTTGTTACCTATACGGATCTTGCGCGCCGGTTCAACCAGTGCGTCCCAGCAGGAATCCTCGTGATTGAGTTCGCGGAGCAGGAACACCTCGATCTCGGCATTCGTCTTCTCCTTGATACCATACAATCGTGCCGGAAAGACCTTCGAGTCATTGAATACCATCAGATCATGCTCGTCGAAATACTCCACAAGATTAGTGATCACCTTATGCTCGATCTTTCCCGTTGTACGATGTAACACCAGCAACTTCGCATCCTCACGATGCAAAGGCGGGAACTGAGCAATCTGGCTCTCGGGTAACTTAAACTTGAACTCACTAAGTTTCATATAATCATTTATTTATTTTCAATTAATTGTTGTTGCAGCTGCTCTATAGTGATGCACTTGTCAAGCGTATAATCCCCCACGCGTGTACGCCGCAAGGCTATGAGATGCGCACCCGAATGCAGCCGCTCACCTATATCGCGAGCCAAAGCGCGGATATATGTTCCTTTGGAACAAACGACGCGTATGGTCAGTTGCATCGTTTCGGCATCGAAGTGCAGCAGTTCTATCTCATCAATCACCAGCAGTTTCGGTTTGATCTCTATCGTATCTTGCTGCCCTTTGCGCGCATATTCGTACGCCCGCTTGCCGTTGATCTTCACGGCGGAATAGACGGGTGGCACCTGCCATTGTTCGCCCATGAATGTCGGCAGCACTTCGTCGATCAGCTGGCGGGTGATATGCTGTGTCGGATAGGTCGCATCGATCGGGTGCTCGAGGTCAAAACTCGGCGTCGTGGCACCTAATTGCAGCGTAGCCTCATACTCCTTCGTATGGTTCATCAACTCGTCAATGTGCTTCGTTTGCTTGCCGGTGCAGACGATCACCACGCCTGTTGCCAATGGATCGAGCGTTCCGGCGTGACCGACCTTCAACTTCTTCACGCCCAGTGCCCGGCAGAGCATACTGCGCACGCGATTGACTACATCGAAGCTCGTCCAATGCAGCGGCTTGTCAAACGCCAATATCTCGCCCTCCACAAAATCCATTTAGATCACCGACCAGATGATAGCGAACGCACCAACACACAAGCAGTAGATAGCGAAATATACCAGTTTCTGCTTGCGCACGATGCCTAACATAAACTTGCAGGCAAAGCAGCCGGTAACGAAAGCCGCAACAAATCCCACAAGCAGCGGAACTATTCCAAGACTGCTCGTCATCTCCCCTTGCAGCATCTTCAGCAGGTCGAGGAACGCCTCACCCAAGATCGGTATGAGCACCATCAGGAACGAGAATTGTGCTACGCTCTCTTTCTTCACGCCGCACAACAGACCTGTTGCAATCGTCGTACCGCTACGGCTCAAACCGGGCAACACGGCACACGCCTGCGCCAAACCGATAACGAACGCATCGCGGTACGAAACGTCGTGCCCCGATTTTCCTTTGGCTGCCATACGCTTGCTCAGCCACTCGCTCAGATACAGCAAGATAGCAGTAACAATCAAGCATATACCTACCAACAGCAAACCGTTGCCGAAGAATGCCTCTACTTCGTCCTTGAAAAACATTCCTACGACAAACACAGGAATCATCGACACACAGATCTTGGCGACGTAATCTTTTTCCTCATTCCATTGCAAGGTAAAGAACGTGCCTTTGAACAGTTGCTGGATCTCTTGCCAAAGAATAACGATAGTAGCCAGAACGGTAGCCGTATGCACTACCACAGCGAAGGTTAGATTCTCTTCGCCGGCAGTACCTAACACGGCGTGACCTATCTCAAGATGACCGGAACTGGATACCGGCAAGAACTCTGTCAGACCTTGAATAATGCCTAACAGCAATGCTTCCCACCAACTCATTGCTTATCCTCCTTGTTTTTCTTGGGGAAAAGGATAGCCACAATCATCAGCACAAAGCCCGCCAATGAAATCATCGGACCGAGAGTGATGCGGCGGAAGGAGAATATATCAGGATTATACTCAGTAGCACCGGACGGCTCACCCGTCATCAGCGCAAAGCCGATAACGATAATCAGCACACACGCGGCTATGAGTATCACATTGAATTTCGGTAATTGTTTCATCTTTGTCTTTTGTTTTTTAGCGCAGCGGTCTAAATAGAATACATCCGCTCGGTATCCATGTGGATATATCGGTTAACGGCAATCAGCGAACCGATCAATGTCAGCAACTCACCCGTCAATATCACGACTCCGGCTATAAGCAACACATTGGTTGCTGTAAGCGGCATCAGCGTAATGTTCATCGAGTATTGCACATAGTAGAACAATCCTGCCAGCAGCACCAGTGCCAGCAATGCCGACCAGCAGCCCATACGCAGACTGCGTGCAATGAACGGGCGTTTGATCACCCACGGAGTAGCACCCACAAGGCGCATCGTATTGATCAGGAAACGACGACTATACACATGCAAACGGATCGTGTTGATAATCAGCACGTAGGCTATCAGCAGCAACATCACAGCCAAGCCCAACAATACCAACGTCACTTGGCTGACATTATGCTCCAGCAGTTCCACCAGATCCTTTTGATACAGCACTTGCTTCACATATGGCAGGCGACTCACCTGCTGCTCCACAACGACTATACTGTCAGCATTCGCATACGCAGCATTCAGGCTCACTTCGTACGATGCAAGCAGCGGATTATAGCCCAGGAACTGAGCAGGATCATCACCCAGCGAACGGATATGCTCATCCAGCGCCTCTTCACGGGATATATACCGGCACGTGTGGCAATACGGCGATGCTTTCAGCACTGCACCGCAACGCTCAATTTGCGCCGAATCAGCTTCCTGCGACAATACAACCGTCAGCGTGACATTATGCTTCACCTGCTCAATCATACGATGAGCAGACAATGTGACCATGGCTACCAACCCCACCAAGAACAGCACCAACGTGATACTGACCGTGGTGGTAATGTACATGTTCCAAAATCTTCGTTTCTTTTGCATAACCAATAAGCACCTTGATAACAGGCACTATTTATATAACCTACTAAACGCAAACGAGCAGGCTGTTAACCTGCTCTTGTTTGCCCGATGGATTAGTATTCCCACAAATCCAATTCTGTATTCAGCAGTTCGTTGAATATGCGATCCTGATCGCGATGAACAAACTCTTCGGTAAGCTCTTTCTGACCTTGCACAATCATGCGGTCGAAGATATTATCGTCACCGATAATGTACGATGTGTACAAGTGCTCGGAGAAGAAGTTGTCAAACGTCATACGCTTACTGCTGTTATTCGACGGAATCATGTACTTGCGAGCCATGAACGGACGCAGATCGTCGAACAGAATCCAGAACCGAACCTGACTGACAAGATTGTCATACGGATCTCGCTCGGAAGCCATGGCTGACTGCAATGGTGCAATAGCCATAATCTTCTGATAAAAACGGGATGTGTGCTTATCAAAGAACACGATCTCCATCGTCAGATACTTGATCTGGTTTTTGACGTAGTTGGAATAACCGTACGTATTGATGTCCAGCCTGTGATTGATTGAATCATCGTATGTAACCAGATACTCGTCACGGTCGTCGGTATCGATAATCTCGCTCATAGGGCGTACCGCAAAAGCCGTTTGCATTTCTTTGCCACGCGCAATGACTGCCGAGTCAAGGAACAAAGGCTTGATTCCACGGGGGTTAGCTCCGTACAAACGCAGATACTCTTGCTGTCCGTCCAATGTCGTACGACCGTTTACAACGGCGTCCATAATCAGTCGGAACAGACTCCAATACTTCGGATCATCAGGGTTGGTCGGGAAGTAGAGCTGATAATTCTGCTTGAAACGCATATCAATGATTCTGTAGATCACGCGCGACCATACTACATCGTCTGTACGATGGAAGATGGTAGCAATCGTATCGGCATTCTCATCCAACTCTTGCGTCTCAATACGTACTGTTCCCAGTTCGTTGAAGAACGAATTGATGCGGTGCTGCGCTTGCATACCAAGCACAACACTCATCAATGCGAGGATTAAAAGTGTTCTCTTCATAAGATGTTTTTTACTTTAATAAGAGCGTCAAGTTACCTTGGTACAACGTCTCAGCGCCGCCCTTGGTGCGATATTTGATGTTCTGAACGAGCACCATATCACCACTCTTGAGCTGACCGATCAGTTTAAGCTGTGCAGCCGAGAACTTGTTTCCGCTGGACTTACCTGTCTTACGCAGAATATAGGTATCGAAGCCGGTAATCTCGAAGGGCACCTCAAGCAGACCATCCTCACCGTAACCGATCTCGAGTACGGTGTTCTTGTTCAAGCTCTTACGAGGAGTGCTATTGGAGTTAACCTGCTTGCCGCCATCTACGAAGTACGGCATAGGTTGCGGCAGACGCTGTACTTTGAACGTCTTCTCGCCCATGGTTGCCATACGGCCGTTCATGTCAGCCAGCACGGTTACCTTAACCGTCTTGGCATCAGCTTTCGGACGCAAGATATAGAACTTGCCTTGACGCTTTACGTCGGCTCCTACAACATTGACTTTCAACTGGTTGTCAGTCATACCCGGAGCGGATACTACGTAGCGGTTATCGAAGTCTCGATAGATAATGTTCAAGTCTTCGTTCATCACCGATGCAGAAGGCTCACCAACGGTGAATGCTGCAGTGAACGGCAGGCTGACTGTATCACGTCCTTGTTTGTAACGTACGATACCGTTGTAACTCTGCACTCCAGAACCGGTGGCTGTGCAACGGTAGATACCGTCTTCACCCAACTCTACATCGTTAACGAAGTAATCCGGCTTGGCGGTTGAGTCAACGGCAGCGAGGATGATTTGCGCCTCATATTGGTCACCACGGATTACGTACGATGATTTAGGAATCACGTACGCGCGAATATCGTTAGCCTTGAAGTCGTTGGCGTCAATACGCTGATACAGACGGGTTAACGTACGGTTTTCGTATGCACGGATATCGTTTTGATACTTCGTCAAGATAGCCATACAAGCACCCGCAGGCATACCCTCGAACACCGAAGCTTCCCAACTGATTGAGTCACCATCGTTGTTCACGCCCTTACCGGTGTTGAAGATACCGTTCAGGATGTGTGCGGGTTTACCGTTACGCGCACGCTCGCTCCAGTGCTGTACGTCCATCAACGTTGCCTTGTATTTCTCAATCTTCTCGCGCAATACTTGACCGTTGTGTTTGGTGGGGTCTTCCTTATCCCACTCAACCATAGCGTACTGACCCGGCTTATCGAAGTCAGACTTGTTGATAATGGTGCGAGCGGTTGAGTCGAATGCATCACCATCGACGAGATGAGCTACATCAACCTTAAAGCCCTGAATATAATAAAATAGTTCATCTGATGCCTTACGCAGCGAGTCAGCCTGGATATACAACTGACCAACCTTGGTGGGGTTCTCTGCGTATGCACGCTCAAAACGGCGATACTGCATAGCATTCTGCTCTTCAGTATTTTCCAGCGTGACGTGCAAACTCGTGTCCACCTTCTCGAAGGCATCAAGCACGTTCGTACTTACGTTCAACGCCAACATGGCGGTAAGCACGAGGTACATCATACCGATCATTTTTTGTCTCGGGGTTTCCGGACAGTTAGTTGCTCCACTCATTTCTGAAATTCTGGATTTATATCTCTACGGTTTACCCCCGACTTAACCACGATTAAAGTCTAGGATACACCCGATGAGATCAGTTCATAATTCTGTTATCATTTCGGAAACGGGTTGCTTACGCGAGTGCATTGAGCATATTTCCATAAACCTTGTTAAGATCTGCAACTTGTGCAGCCAGTTGCTTAGCGGCAGCTTCGTAAGCCTCGCTGCTCTTGGCAGCAGCAGCAGTAGCAGCAGCAGCTTTCTTCATATCAGCAGCCATCAGCTCAACCTGAGCGGTAGCAGCATTGGTCTTGTCGGCTTGGAGTTTGAGAGCCTCAGCCTGAGCCTGTACGTTCTTGAGTTGGAGCTCATATACGGCGTTCAGGTTATTCAGGTTAGCGTTTACAGCATTCAGACCCTTCTCGTAAGCCTCGGTCTGACCGGACATATTCGTAGCCGAAGCAGCGAACTTATCCATTGCCACACCTGCAACTTCCATCTTCTCACCGAGTTTGGCGGTACCTTCAGCTACTTTGCCAAGGTCGTTGAGCTGTTGAGCCGTCTTAGCCAATTTCTGAATACCCTCGGAAAGTGTTGCCTGATCTTTCTCCGACAATGGGCTGACTGTAACACCTGCCGCACTGGCGTTCACGCTACCACCGCCACCTACGCCACCGAGCAGAGTCGGTTTTTCGCGTTGCGAGATCTCAGCATAGAGTTCCGGTTCGCATCCGTGCTCCAGCGAAACGAGTTGCGGGAACACTTGCTCCCAAGCATACGTCGGGTGAGGAGCATCCAAGGTACCGATAGTGAAAAGGAACGCCTCGGTGAACATACCGATCATAAGCACTGCCGAAGCACCCGGCCAGTGAAGGATCTTGAACAATGCACCGATAATAACGACTGCAGCACCTACAGAATAGATGATACCAGTAACACGTTTTCCTTTGTAGGATTCATACCATTTCATGAATCCACCTTTTTCTTTGTGAGCCATTTTTTTTGAATTTAAATGTATATAACTTAAGTTAACTATATTTTCCCGATTATTCACCAATGTACGAACGTACGCAGCGGAATCCGATATACGGACGGCTCTCGTACTGGTACTCATAGTCGCGTGCGCCGCACTGCAGGTAGTCCTTCACATCCTTCCAGCTACCACCCTTGATGACCTTACGCTTCAACTGATCCGGGTCATTCTTGCGCGCCATGTAGGCGTGGTTGGGGTTGTAGTCATGAACGATCGAGCTGGCGGTCGGTGTAAACGACTCCATCGTCCACTCCGATACATTGCCTGCCATGTCGAACAGACCGAAGTCGTTCGGACGGTACGAAGCCACAGCCATCGGGCCGTTGCCGGTATCATCGTTGTACGCACCGTGGTAGGGCTTGAAGTTGGCAAGGAAGCAACCTTTGTAGTCACGTACATAGTTGCCGCCCCACGGGTAAGCAGCCATCTTTCTGCCACCGCGTGCAGCGTACTCCCATTCGCCTTCTGTCGGCAGACGATACAGGTGGGCATCCAGCTTCGTGTTGTCCTCCATGATCTTCGTACGCCAGTTGCAGAATGCGTGTGCCTGCTCCCAAGTAACACCTACTACAGGATAGTTGGCATAGCCCTCGTGAGCGAAATACTTGAGCATCTTCGGGTCGTTGTACGCATACTGGAAGTCACGAATCCACACCATCGTATCCGGATAGATATTGATGATACACTCGGTGTAAAGGTCTTTCGGCTCCACGAGCTTGCGAATGATGGTTGTATCGAAGATTGCACCATTACCATCCACCCAGAACGAGTCAACACGCGCTTTGGCGTTGTCGGGGTACTTACCCTTAGCTACGTCGAACTTGTTCTCCTGCAACTTTGCCTGATCGTAGTTCTTCCACGAGTAGTGGTAGTGCATACGGTTGGTGTTGAACGTGTGGTCGGAATAGAACAACGGACGCAGGATAGCGTGTACGTCAGGATCGGACTTGTACTTGTTCCAAGGGATCTTGTTCGAAGCCACCCAGTTCAGAGCGGTATCCGGCTCGATGCCTTCAATCTCTTCCGCATCCTTGGGCACGATCATGAACTGCGCGCCATCAGGATACTCGTCTGCTGCACGATAGAGCAGAGTCATGGCAATCGAGTCACGAACCCACAGCACAAACTGCTTGTACTCGTTGTTCGTGATTTCCGTCTCGTCCATCCAGAACGCATCCACGGTGGACATAACCTTGTTGTCCGGCAAGGTGAACAGGTTCGACTGCGTGTTCTCACCTTTCATAAAACTGCCTTTTCTAATCAGCAGCATACCGAACGGGTCAGCTTCCGAAAAATTCTTTGCTTTACCGGCACCTACCAATTCACCGGCAGGCTTGTTGCAGCCCGCAAACGCAATCATAAGCGCCAGAATTGGCAGAATAGTTTTCAATTTCATATCGATAAAAAATTGTTTTTGTTTCGTTGTTTGTTTCTGTTTGTCTTGTTACAGGTATCGTACACTCTTGTAGCGGTTTGTCCGCTTCGGCTTGAGTATATCAAACCCGTATGCCAAGTATATCTCGTGTGAGCCGTAGCTCTCGTATATCAATGCCGATGTCGGGATCTCGTAAGTGTAGCCCAACTGCAATCCCGATATAATATCTATGCCCAACAGTATTCCGACATTTCCGAGGATGCGGTAACTCAGTCCGAAGCGATACTTCTCCTTGAGTTCTGCCATCATACTGAGGTTGATGTCCCACTCCCGGAAATCGGTCATCACCAGTGCGGAAGGTTTGAGCACCCAGTTCTTGTTCCTCAGTCGCCAATTGTACCCTCCGGTGACGTACATCGTTCCCTTCAGGTGGAAATCCGACTCATCGCTCCAATGCAGCGTCGGGAACGTCAGGTGACTCATGCTCGCGCCTACCCACCATGTCGGTGCCGAATACCATATTCCCACTCCGAGGTCGAACGTCATGGCGTTACCGCCTTGACCGGTCGGCAGTGCTTGATCCGACGAGGTGAAATATTCGGCGTCAGGCACGTGCACACTGTCTTTCGCAAAACTGATGTTCGCAAACCCCAGATCCACGCCTGCTGACAGATACCCCTTGCCTATGCGATGCTTGTACGCATATTGCGCGTGCAACGCCTGGTTGGAGAACAAGCCGAACTTGTCGTTCATAAATCGTACTCCCGCAGCATGTTTTGTCTTGCCTATCACGAACGGCGAGCTGAAAGAGAAGTACGTTGTCATCGGGGCATTCTTTATCCCCGTGAACTGCATCCGGTGCAGACCGGCAACTTTCATCAGGTCGTCATCACCCGCCGCTGCGGGGTTGTAGGCTGTTGGCAAATACATGTATTGGCCTATCTGCGGGTCGAACTGTGCTCGCATTACTGCTACGCCACATAGCACGACGCCCAATAATAGTACCAACCGCTTCACGCTCACGCCAACACTGATTTGCATCCTATCTGCATTGGATCAATACTCTTCTTCGTCAAAGAAGAAGTCATCCTTGGTCGGGAAATCCGGCCACAGATCCTCTATTGACTCGAATTCCTCCTCATCATCCTCAATCTCGTTGAGGTTCTCGATCACCTCCATAGGCGCGCCCGTACGCTGCGCATAATCCAACAACTCGTCCCGCGTTGCAGGCCAAGGAGCATCTTCCAATTTCGATGCTAATTCCAAATTCCAATACATAGTGTTGTCTTACTACCGTTTACATACGCAAGAAGTGCGCTTTTTGGCGCATACTTCATGCATACTTCACAAAATTTCGCGCAAAGGTACAAAAAAAAATCGAAATATGCAAGTTTTTTTGCATTTTTTTTTATTTTTTCCACTCAATAGGCGATTTTTTCTGTATAATGGTGCATTTTCGAGCCAAAACGAAGCAATAATCCGACAATCGGTTCACCCAACGCATCGCTCGCATCAGGTCATCCTTTTGTACTTCATTTTGCTGATCATTTTCCGCCAGACGTACCATCTGTCGCTCCAGCCTGCGGGTCACTGTCCGGCAAATATGCGCCGCAGCTATCGCCTCGCTGCCTGCCGGAAGGATAAATGCGTGTTGTGGCGGCAACTCTGCCTGTATGGCGTCGATCCACTGTTCAACCTCCGCTACATCAGTATCTGTCACCCATTCGCCGGGTGCGAAGGACAGAAACGCACCAAGATTGAACAGTTTGTTCTGCACCGTGGCGATCTGTTCGGTATAAACCTGAACTTCTTCATGCGGCAACTGCTCGAGCAACGCCCGCAGCCAGCCGAAGAACGAGTTCAACTCATCCGCCGTGCCGTATGCCTCGATATACGCATCGCACTTGCTCACACGCTCGCCGTTCGCCAGCGAGGTGGTACCTTTATCTCCTGTCTTTGTATAAATCATAAATTTGAAATCTAAAATTTGAAATCATAAATCTCAAATCCTCATTCTATAGTGCTTACGGATATAATGCTTATTAAAGAATACCAAGCCTACGTGATAGCAGTCGATCGTGCTCGTCACCTCTTTCATCGCTTGTATCTCATGCCACGCGCGCTCCATCTCGGGTGAGTGGTGTATATCATCAATCACGTATATCGAGTGCTGCGTAGCCGATGGCAGCAACTGCCGGAAGTACCGCATCGTGGCTTCGTACGTATGGTTGGCATCGATAAACGCCAGATCGGTCTTCTTCGCCTTGTACCGGCTCAGCGTATCGTCTATATTACCTATCACGGGAACGATGTTCTGTATGCCCAACTCGCGCCACACCAGCATAGCTACATCCGCCACGTCTTCCGCTCCCTCGTAAGTCTGCACGCTGTTTTTCTCTGACGGCATTGCCAGATAGGCGGTTGTTATGCCCAGCGACGTACCTAATTCCACGATCGTCAAGGGTTGCTCCGATACACCCGTCAGGTAGTTCACCAGCCTGAAAAGCAACTGCCCGATGGACGGCGACTCAAGATGGGTGCGGGCTATATCCGCCACACGGCGGGTCTGCACCGGTGCGTTCTCCCCTCGCGCGCACGCACCCGTACCATAATCAGTATGGCTGACAACAGCCGTACTGCTTTTCAATCGTTTACGCTGCTGCTCGATCTTCGGGTAGGCATAGTACGCATTGTCGTCGTATAGCACCATCCGCACTATGTAAAACAGCGTAGGCGAATGCACACCTTCTCCGCCCGTATGCCATGCCGTCAACTCATGGCGGACATAACTCTTGATGCGATATAATGCTATCTTCCAGTTCACTTATCTGCGCGTTGACGAACCGCTGCGGGTGCTGGTGCTTGTGCTACGGGTAGGACTTGCTGCCGGCGTGCGCGTTGTGCTGGCTGTGCCGGAGGTACGCACGCGGGTTGTTGTCTGCGACTGAGTCTGCGCTTGGCTGCGGCGCGTCTGCGGCGCTACGTCCTGCCTTTGCTGCGTGCTACCCGTGCGCGTAGCTGGCTGAGCGGTCGTAGTGCGTGTGCTCGTCGAGGTTGTAGAGCTGCTGCGCGTGCTCGTTGCAGGTTGTGTTGTTGCAGGTCGTGCCGTCGTCGTACGGCTGGACTGCGTCGCAGTGGTGCTACGGGTACTCGTTGCACTCGTGCTACTGCTTGTAGAACGGCTGCGGGTGCTCGTACTCGTGCTCTTCGTGCTCGTTGTCGTGCGGGCAGCACCGGATTGCTCTACAGCCTGCTGCAACTGACGGGCGTTCGTCACACGGGTTGCCGTCTGGCTGCCTGCGGGAATATACGTAGCCGTTGTACGACGCGAGAACGACTGTTCGGGATGCTGCTGTGCATAGTCGGTGCGTGATACAGGACGGCACACATCAGCATAGTTGGTATAGTGGTAATGATCCACATAATGCACATTATGGCAGTAGTGGTGATGCTCCATATACGTCGTCACGTATGCCTGATAGTGCCCGAGGTGATACATCTCGTGATGGCCGTAATGGCTGGGGAAGTGATCCCAGTAGTACGGCGAACGCCAGTAGGCGTATGTCGGGCGACCGAAACGGTCAAACAGCGGCGGACGTTTGTAATAAACAGGTTCGATGATGTAGTTTGCACCATAGATATACGGCGCGCCGATCACCTGAACGTACGGCGTAGCATAACCCATCTCCACCACCAGAGTGGCAACATCCTGATAGATGTTCGCTGCCAGCACGGCTTGGATGAGCAGTACGTGTGTGTGTCCTTCCAAAGTCTCCAACACGCGCAGGTAATCAATATACCCGTCGCGGTTCAGATCGAGGTTGGAGATAATGTACGAACTCGAGTTCAGAATCATCTCGAACTCCTCTACACTGTTCGCTTGCGCAAATGCCGCTGCTACGGCCTGCAGATCCAGATACAGGCTTATATCCCGCGTCAGCGGAGTCACCTCGATGGTTGTTGTACGGGTGTTGCTGGTGCGCGGATAGGTTACAGTGGTGCTCACCGGCTGCGTATAAACTACCTGTGTTTGAGGTTGGGGTTGAACCACTACAACCGTTTCAGGGGCTGCCTTGACCACTACCGGTTCCGGAGCCACAGTTACAATACGCGCCACACCGCAACTCGCCATCATCAACGGCAGAGCTGCAAATAGTATTGATTTTTTCATAATTCGTATAGTATTTGAAATCTTCTTTAAGGCCGGCAATAGTCCGGGTTTGTGAGTGGAGTATAGGGGACTCGAAAATTGCCTTGGCAATAATCGTTCGCAGGCGAAGCCGGAGATAAGAACCGGGGTATCGAGTCCCCTCTCATACTCCCACAAGGCCGGCGATAGTCCGGGTTTGTGAGTGGAGTATAGGGGACTCGAACCCCTTACCTTAACATTGCGAACGTTACGCTCTACCAGATGAGCTAATACCCCATTTGTCGGAATTACGCTGCAAAGATACAAAAAAATCTTGACATTTGCAAATTATTTTCACTATTTTTTTGTTTTTATCAAAAAAAAATTGTATCTTTGCGCCCGATTTGTGAAATAACTATGCGTCAGTATCTATCTATATTGTTTTTTCTGCTGCTAACCTTGCCGGGTTATGCCCAGACTGCCAAGCAGGCAGACGACCTGTATGCTGCCCAAGAGTACGCCGAAGCGCGCGCTGTATATAATGCCTTGCTCCGCAAGCAACCTACCCACCCCTTGTACCTGTACCGCGCGGCACGTTGCGCCCAGGAGCTCGGTGACCTGGATGAAGCGGAAAAGCTGTTCATTAAAGCCGGAACGAAGTATCCGCTCCGCGATTTCTTCTTGGGTGAGATCTACTATCAGCAATGGCGCATGCCGGAGGCAATAGCCGCCTACGAAGCATTTCTGCCTAACATCAACGAGGAACATGAGCGTTGGCGGCACGTGCAGCAGCGCATAGCCTCAGCCGGGGTTATAGCACGTTACATCAAGCACGTCAGCCGCATCGAGGTGCTCAGCGTCAAGCGTGTGCCGCGAGCCGATCTGCTCAGCGCCTACGCCATCAGCGAGGAGAACGGTACGCTCCGGCTCGACTCCCTCGGCAGCAGTTTTACTACGCAACGCGCTGACCGGCGTTACTACTCCGTCCGCGTCACCGATACCATCGACAGCCTAACCGCCACACGCACCCTGCTCGTCAGCCAGCAACGGCTCTTGCATAACTGGGAAGAACCCGATACCCTCAGCACGGCTATCAACAGCGGCTCGGTAACCAACTACCCGTTTGTGCTCACCGATGGCGCAACGCTGTACTTCTCTTCCGACCGCGAGGGAGGGTTAGGCGGACTCGACATCTACATGACGCGCTACAACGCGGCACTCGGGCAGTGGCTTCCGGCGGAGAACATCGGCCTGCCGTTCAACTCGCCCGCCGATGATTACCTCTACGCTGCGGACGAGACGAACGGCTATGCATTCTTCGCTACCAACCGCCATTGCTTAACTGCTGCCGACGACTCCACAGCCACGACACATGCCGACTCCGTCGATGTCTATCAGATCGCTCTCGGCGAACGCACGTTCCTGCGCGGACTGCCTGACAACGAACTCGTTGCTCTCGCACGGCTCGACAGTCTGATCCCGCTCATGAGCAGCAGTACGCAGTCCTTCGGGGAAGTGTCCGAAATCCGTACAAATGTACGGGAATATCGGGGCATTATCGGGGGAACATCGGTGGAATATGCATCCAATAACCCCTCAAACCGCTCTCTTTCGACCAATGCACACGCCGATGCTGACTCGATCTTCTTCGTCCTGAACAACGACATCACCTACACCTCGCTTTCGGATTTCCGCAGCGACTCGGCGCGCACGCTTTACGAGCAGTACATCCGGCTCGAACAAACACAATCGCAGGCAATCGAGATGCTCGACAGCCTGCGTCATCAGTATTACGATGCGGATAAAGCCACCCGTGCCTCACTCCAAGCGCGCATTCCTAATCTCTCCAACGAGATTGACGAGCGCAAGCGCACTCTCCGCCAAACCCTCACCCAGATCCGCTCCCTCGAATCCGCACGTTAACCGCACAACATAAGCATGGTTGAGCGATTTTAGCAATTAGGCAAAAAGCTCCTTGAGGTCGGAGTGCAAGAAGGTTTCCACAGGAAGACCACCCTCCCCGACCAGAACAGAGCGATGCGGATGGTACAACTCGTGGAACGTATGCAGTCCAGAGGTGTCTTTGTCGTGATTGCTCTTAACCTCCACAGCTACAATCTTTGAGTTCTTAACAAGCACGAAATCCACCTCGTCCTTTCCCTCACGCCAATAATAGACCTCGAAACGCCCGGTATAAGCGCAGTTCATGATATGTGCGCCCACGGCAGATTCGAATAATCTTCCCCAAAGCTTGTGGTCGGCTCGTGCGGCAGCAAAATCATGCTCGCAATACAAACTCATAAGCGCGTTGTTAAACACCTGATATTTAGGAATAGAGTTGCGTCGTCGTGCCTTGTCCATAGCGAACTTGCTGAGTCCGCACACCATCCCGCTTTGTGCTAATAGTTCAAGATAGTGCGCAAGGGTGGTAGTATTGCCGGCATCCTGCAGTTGCCCTATCATCTTCGTGAGCGAGACCAACTGCCCGGAATAGGCGCTACTGAGTTCGAAGGTCTGACGCAGCAATGCGGGTTTGGCTATCGGCGTATCCATTAGGATGTCGTTGTTGATAGTGGCATCCACAATCGATGCGGAGATATACTCCTGCCAGCGATCAAGATCGTGCCTGAGGTCGGCTGCACCCGGGTAGCCGCCGTAATAGATATACTCGTCGGTCGTAAATCCGAAGGCTTGCTGCATTTCGCGCAGTGACCAGTTAGGCATCTTAATCGTTTCAAAGCGACCCTTTAGGCTCTCACTCAAACCTTTCTCCAAGCGCACACGTGACGAGCCTAACAGCACCACTTTGATGTTGACATCATTGAATGTGTCTGCATCCCACTCTTTCTTGACGACTTCTGCCCAGTTTTGAAGTTTCTGCAACTCGTCAATAACCAGCAGCAACTCGGGAAGATGTTCCATATGCAACTTGTTACGTGCCGATGCCCAACAATCGCTGATCCACGCACTGCGTGTAGCCGGCACGTTATCTGCGGCAAAATGCATCCATGGCGCGGAAATGCTATGTAACACCTGCTTGATAAGTGTAGATTTACCGACTTGTCGGGGTCCTTCGACTATCTGAATGAACTTGCGTGGCTCGTTAATTCGTACTACAATCGTCTGAAAGTATGAGCGTTGTATCATATCTAAAAAATTTACTCAATGCACTGCGTAAATTTACTCAGTGTGTTGCGTAGTTTGTAAATCCGCTGCAAAGGTACAAAAAATTTTTGATATATGCAAATTTTTCTGTAAAAAAGTGAAAAAAGGCGGCTCACCGAAGTGAGTCGCCTGATGTAACAGTTGAACGATTAACAACTTAACGGTTTAACCGCTTAACCGTTTGAAGATGCAAACGCTTGATTAACGGATCACAGCACCCTGTGCATTGTAATCCTTACCATTAGCGCGGATGATCAGCTGACCGTTCTCAATGCGCTTAGCAGCCTTCTGAGCAGCCTCTACGTTCTCAACAGCGGTAGGTTGACCCTGATAGGTCAGGTTCCACTTGTCACCGTTCACGTCAAGGATAGCAGCCTCAATGTGCTCTGCATTATTCACAATCGTCTTTACGAACGTAGCCTCAGCATAATCGATGTAGTTATAGCTTGTCCTATCCAAACCGTACGAGCGGTTGGTATTTGCACCCATGTCTTCGGTGAACGTGTAAACCTTGTTAAGCTCAATGTCCTCTTGGCCTTCCGGCAGAGTGATTGCGAAGAAGAAACGATATGAGCCGTCCTCGCTGTCCAGAGTGTACTTGATATCTCCGTTGGATGAGCGATACTCACTTGCAATTTCGCCGATGGTGATATTGGTCTCCTGCGGCTCGCGAGACAGGTTAAGCGTGTACTCAACGTTGTTGGTGCCCAATACAGTACCGGTGATGGTCACAGCGCCTTCCTCAGATACGGCAATGGTAATCGAACCGCTAAAGATCTCAGCCTCTGCACCTTCTGCAGGAGTAATAGTACCGGTGAAATCGGTTCCGGCAGCATATTCGCCAGCCATCTGAGCGCCAATTCCCGGAACGGTAACTGTCAGATCGATTGCATTGTTCTCGTCAGAAGCAGCAAAGCGTACGATACCATACGATGAGAAATAATTCGTGTTGGTCTCCAAGTTAGTAGCAGTAAGCGACTCTTGCTCTGCAGCTACAGGTGTAACGAAGAACATCTTAATGTTATAGGTAACAGCATCCTTACCAAGAACGGTAGCTACTACATCAATACGCTCCTCTGTTTCAGTTACGGTAATCGCTGCCGAATAAATCTTAACAACATTTTCACCGATTACGATACCGCTATACTCCATATTAAGATCAGCCGCGGTATATGTACCGGCTCCGCTCTCTGCATTGTCGCTATTGATTACAAACGCTACAACGCTGTCGCCCGATACAGACTTCGTGTAGAACTCCCAAGCATTGATGTCGGTGTAATACATCGGAACAGCCATCGCAACGTCAAAGAACAAGTCAAACTCTTCGCCCGAAGGTTCAATCGGCTTCTCGTCAAATACAAGGTTATATACGTTCAGATCCTTGTCGGTTACCTCAGCCTCGATGTGAGCCAAGCCCTCGTTGCTCAGGGTCTTTACAAAATTAACCTTCGCCAAGCTAACCGTTGTGCTACCGAATTTTGCATAGGTATAGGTTACACTCGAATACATATCATCCAGTGTATAGGTAGCGCCGAGTTCAACGTCTGTCTGCGAGGCCTCAAGTTTGATATCAAATACGAACGTGGTATCCTTGGCAGCACTGGTCAGCGTATAAATAATCTCGCTGTAATATGAGTTATACTCGCCCTCTGCGTCAGCGATTACTACATCAATCGGCTCAGCAGCTTCCTGAATGCTCAGAACAGGGTTGGTATAGTTACCGTCATAGTACTGACCAGCAAGTACGCCGTACACTTGACCGGTTGCGCTATATGTATTAGCGTCTGCATCGTACGTAAATACGGTCTCACCATTGTAGAAGAAGTAGGATGAACCATACGAGCCGTATTCACCCATATACTGCTCAGCAGCGAACGTAACAGCGTTACCTTCTTTCGTACCTTTTACCCAAGCCTCGGGGATATAGGCACTCATGCCTTGGAAATAAACATCATTATCCACAACAGCTACATTGATAAACTTGGATTCAGCACTACCGCTCTTTGTGTAATTCATTACATATTCCACAACGGTAGCACCCTCAGGCAACTCAACTACTTCCGGAGCCTCAGGCTCTTCTGCGCTGAAGACCGGACTTATCCAATAGCAGTACAACGACATTTCGGTAGCCGATTCGCTCTCCATAATGTACGTCGTGTTCGATGTCAGCGTATTTTTCTCCGGATCGAAGGTGAACACGATATCACACAACGTTTGACCGTCATTGGAGCCAATAAGGAACTCGTCACCATAGTCATCCGTGCCAACCAATTGACCATTGGCGAATGTGATGGTGTTGCCTTCCATGGTACCAACAATAGCACCATCCTCGAACCAATAAGCCAAACCGGTAATTGTTACATTGCTTCCGTCAACAGTTACCTCTACAGAAGGCATATAGGACGTTGCGTCCTGCCAGCCACTGCTACTATTAATATAAAATGTACCGCTCTGGGTGTAAAACGTACCCGACTCAAGAGCGGCGGTTGCCTTCGGAGCACGCTGAACCGGATTAACGTTCTTTACTACCTTCTCCATACGAGTAGCAGCAGGAACATCAATCTTCTGAGCTGCTACCTTCTTCTCAAAAGGAGCAGCACTTACGCTAAGCACAATAGCCATAGCGCAGAAAATAGATAAAATCTTTTTCATAATTGTTAATAAATTAGTTAATAAATTAGTTAATAAAAAATATACCTTAAAGTATTCACAAATACCTTATAAGTTTAATTTATTATACACTATTGTATACGCGCATATCGCGCGCAGAAAACTAATACCGACGCAAAGGTACAAAAAAAACAGGCGATTTTGCAAATCTTGACGCCATTACTCTTAAAAAAATGCACCATTTTCATAAATTTGTCACCTAAACAATAAAATCACACTACATTTCAACGGTTTTGGACCACAAAAAAGAGTGCATCATTACTGACACACTCCTTTCTCTCTTTTCCTGTGCGTTTAGATAACTCCGCTGAAGCCCATGAATGCCATAGCGAGGATACCTGCGGTGATGAGGGCGATAGGTGTTCCCTCCATAGCTTTGGGCACATCGTTGCGGCGCAACTGCTCACGCAGACCGGCAAACAATACCAACGCTATAGCAAAGCCCAGAGCGGTAGCCAGCGCGAAGATCGTACCGGTCAGCAGGTTATGGTCCAAGCCTTCGGGCAATTTGTTCGTGCCGTTTGCCACGAGAATAGCTACACCAAGGATGCAGCAGTTGGTGGTGATCAGCGGCAGGAACACACCCAGCGCCTGATACAGCGACGGAGAGATCTTCTTCAATATGATCTCAATCATCTGCACCAGCGTGGCGATCACCAAGATAAACAGGATAGTCTGCAAGAAGCCGAGTCCGAACGAGTCGAGCAACATCTGCAACAGGTAGGTTACAATGGTAGCCAGCACCAGCACGAACGTTACGGCTGCACCCATGCCCAGCGCGGTGTCGATCTTCTTACTAACGCCCAAGAACGGACATATTCCCAAGAACTGACTCAATACGATATTGTTAACAAATATCGCCGATATAAATATCAAGAAGTATAACATAATCTATTTTGTCTTTTAGTAGCCATAGGCTACGGTCTTTATTCTTTTAGTGAAACGGTCTTTCAGCGTTAGCGGTCTACTTTTTCACGTATTTCTGGAACAATCCCATCAGCAGACCCAGCACAATGAATGCACCCGGAGCCAGCACAAACAGCAACATTCCGTAGTTGTCGGGGATAATGTTCAGCCCGAAGCAGGTACCTGTACCGAGCAACTCACGGATGATACCGATCACCGTCAGCGACAGCGTGAAGCCCAGACCCATGCCTATTCCGTCCAGAGCCGACATACCTACGCTGTTCTTCGCAGCAAAAGCCTCAGCGCGACCGAGCACGATACAGTTCACAACGATCAGCGGAATAAACAGACCCAGCACGTCATAGATTGCCGGCGTATAAGCCTTCATCAGCATCTCGACGATGGTCACAAACGTTGCGATCACCACGATAAACGCAGGAATACGCACCTTGTCGGGGATCACATTCTTGAGCATCGAAATAACCACGTTCGAGCAAACAAGCACGAACATCGTCGCCAGACCCATTGACATACCGTTGATAGCGGATGTCGTCGTGGCGAGTGTCGGACACATACCCAGCACCAAGGCGAACGTCGGGTTCTCCTTAAAGATGCCGTTCAACAATGTTTTAGATGAATTATTCATAGTGTCTCGCATTATTCGGGTTTAACAATTTCCGTTACCTCAACTTCTACCACTTCTTCCTCAACAGCCTCTGCCTCTTCACCTTCGGGAGCGGGGTGATGTTGCTGGCTTGCGCCGGTGAAGGCATCGTGTCCGTGCAATCCGGCATAAGCGGCATTCACCGCACCCAGGAACGCACGCGACGAGATGGTAGCCGCCGTGATGGCATCTACCTCACCGCCGTCCTTGCTTACGGTCATGTGACCGTCAGCTTTTCTGCCGATGATGTTCTGTCCAGGCTTATCACCGTTCTTGAACCACAGCACAATATGCGAACCCAAACCCGGCGTTTCGGCGTGCTCGAGGATGGCATAATCCACAATGCGGTCGTCGGCATCAAAACCTACCATCAGTTTGATCTTCCCGCCAAAGCCGTTGGTCTCGGTCTGCACAGCCGCACCCACAAACTCATCGTTGGCGTCGTACGCACGGTAGATCACCAGCCCCTCTGCCTGTTCGGCATCAGCGATGCGTGCATGAGCCGGCAGCACAGCGGAGATAGCCGCTTGCTTCTGCGCCTCTTTCTGGGCATTGATCGTCTCCTCGGTCAGCATGTTCACACCTGCCAACGCCGCACCTGCCACAATCGTGATGCAGGTCAGGGAGAGCATCATATTCTTCAGTGTACTTTCTAACTTCTTCATTTTCATTTATCTTTTAGTAGCCAAAGGCTACGGTCTTTTGTCTTTTAGCGTAGCGGTCTTTCAGCGCAGCGGTCTATTTTTTAACAACTTCGCCGAAGCGTTTGGGTGCAATGCGATTGAGCAAAGGCACACAGCCGTTCATGATCAGGATAGCAAACGACATACCTTCCGGATAAGCACCCCATGTACGGATAACTACGACGATCACGCCGATGCCTACGCCGAAGATGATCTTACCCCAAGCCGTCATCGGGCTGGTCACATAGTCCGTTGCCATGAATATAGCACCGAGCATCACACCACCGGTCAGCAGGTGAGTCATCGGACCGCTACCTATACCGCAGGCACTCAGTATAGCCGTGAACACAGCCACCGTGCCCAGGATCGAAACAGGTATATGCCAGCTTATCACGCGCGTACATATAAGGAATATACCGCCGATGAGCAGCGCCAGTGCACTGATCTCACCCATCGAACCGCCCATGATATGCTCCGGCACACAGCTCAGGAACGCATCTTTCAGGCTTTCCAGTTCAAACTGTTGCCCTTCGAGCACGGCATGTTTCATGTACGAAAGCGGTGTGGCGGCTGTTTCGGCATCGAGGTAACTCGTCGCAAAGCCCTTGGCTACAGGCCAGGTCGTCATAGCTGCCGGGAACGAGATGAGCAGGAACACACGTCCTACCAAAGCCGGGTTGAATACGTTCTGACCAATGCCGCCGAACACCATCTTACCGATACCGATGGCGAATATTGCGCCCAGAACGGTCATCCACCAAGGCAGGTTACTCGGCAGGTTCATCGCCAACAGCAGACCTGTCAGCACGGCACTCAAGTCGAGCAACGACGGCTGCTGCTTGAGCATATACTTCGTTATGCACCACTCCGTCAGCACACAAACGGCTATACTGATCAACGTGGTGATGAGTGCTCCCCAGCCAAACGCAACGAGGCTGACAGCAAACGCCGGCAGCAACGCCACAATGACCAGAAGCATGTTTTTCTGCACACTGTCTCCGCTGTGTACGTGCGGAGCCGCAGATGTCATCAATTGACTCATATTCTTCTTTTATTAGTTTAATTCGCTTAATTCGTGAACAAATAGTTCTGTTTAATCTGATAAATCTGTGAACTATAAAATTCGTTTAATTCGCTTAATTCGTGAACCCCTACTTCTTCGCAGCCTGGCGTTCGCGGATCATAGCGCCCACTTTGCCTTTGCCTGCGCGTATTCCGTCAAGCAGCGGACGGTGAGCAGGGCAGGTAAACACACACGAACCGCAATCGATGCAGTCCATCACTTTGTGTTTCTCCATCTCTTCCCACTCTTCGCCTTTCGCCATGCTCGACAGCAAGTACGGCTCCAAGCCCATCGGGCAAGCCTCTACGCACTTCCCGCAACGGATACACGGCGACGGTTGCGGACGATAGCACTCGTCTTCCGGCATAAACAGCAACGCACTCATGCGTTTGTTGGCTGGCATCGTCTCGATGTTCGACATCGAGCGTCCCATCATCGGTCCACCGGCAATCACCTCGCCCGTGCGCTCAGGCACGCCGCCAACCATCTCTACGAGTTGCGACGTCGGAGTACCGAAACGTACAAGGTAGTTACCCGGCTTCTTCACGTTCTTGCCGGTGATGGTCATCACGCGGGAGATGAGCGGTTTGTTCTTCTGTACAGCCTCGTAGATGGCAAACAACGTAGCCACATTATCCACCACAGCACCTGTCTCGATAGGCAGCGCACCCGACGGCACTTGTCGCCCTATGCACGCATCAATCAGCTGTTTCTCACCGCCTTGCGGATATTTAACCTTCAGTGCACGCACCTCTATGCCCAGCACTCTCGATGCCAACTCGCCCATGTGCTGAATTGCGTCAGGTTTGTTCGCCTCGATGCCGATGATTGCGCGGTTCACACCGAGAGCCTTCATCACGATCTTGATGCCCACGATGATCTCCTCACCGTGCTCAAGCATCAGCTGATGGTCGTTGGTCAAGTACGGTTCGCACTCTACGCCGTTCACGATCAGCACCTCGGCTTTCTTGCCCGGAGGAGGCATCAGTTTCACGTGTGTCGGGAAGCAAGCGCCGCCCAGACCCACGATACCTGCATCCTGAATCTTCTGGATGATATCCTTCGGCTCCAATGTGCACTCATGGATGAGGGTAGCCGAACGGTCGATGGTCGGCAGCCACTCGTCGCCCTCAACGTCGATAATGATTGCCGGAGCAGGTACGCCCTGACCATCTAACACATTGTCGATCTTCGCCACCTTACCACTAACCGGCGAATGAACAGGAGCACTCACAAAGCCACCTGCTTTGGCGAGCAGCGTTCCTACCTGCACCTTGTCGCCCACAGCCACTATGGGCTGTGCCGGCGCACCGATATGTTGCGACAGAAGCACGGCTGCCTGCTTGGGCAGCGGAGCTTCCACGATCGCCTTGTGTGCAGAGTACGCCTTGTTGTCATGCGGATGAACTCCGCCTATGCAAAATGTATTCTTCATATCGTTAATATTTTCGTGTTGTTATCCGCCAAAGTTGGCGGATGGTATTAAGCCAAATGCCCCAGCAAATTGGGGAAGATAGCACGCGGTGTTGGCAACGACTTGATTACCTCGGCGCACTTCGGGTCGCTGATGAGCACATCCGGCGCACCCAGAGCCACCGCACGTTGCGGCGTGAACGCACCTGCCTGAGCGGCTTCCTTCGGAGCCTCAGCCTCAGCCGTCGGCACAAGGATAGCAGCCACCTGATCCATAACGGGCTCGCCGCCTACGGGGCAACTCAATCCGGTTATGTTGCCTTGCTTGACGCACGCCTCTGCAAAGTTCCGGCAACCGGCAAATCCACAGCCGCCGCAGTTAGCACCCGGCAATACAGCTTGCACCAAGTCGATGCGCGGGTCTTCCTCCACGGCAAACTGACGAGCCACCACATACAACAGGATCGATGCAATCAATCCCGTCAGTCCTAATACGAGTAGTGATAAAAGTATTGACATATCTAATGTTTAATTAATTTTGCGCACCCAAAACGTGAATTTGCGTTGCAGTTTATCCCTGAACATCCTCAGCACCACATAGTACACTGCCACGCTCACCAATGCCGCTGTTCCTGCTTTCGCTTCGCTCCAGCCCATTCTGTCAAACCACGCAACAGCCGCCACCAACAGCAAGAACGGAATAATGTACGCCAGGAACACCGCCAGCCAACCTGCTTGTTCGCGTACCAGCACCTCAACCTCATCGCCCACTTGCAGCGGTTCGGTCATCCGCGCCTCTATCCGTTTCTCCCTGCTCTCAGATGCCATACACATCTTCGCCGCGTGACACGCAGCACACGCGCTGGTTTGAGCGATGCGAACTATCGCCATCTCACCATCCACGCGCTCTACAATTCCATTATGACGGATAGAGTCTTCCAATTCGGCGACAAAGATACAAAAAATTTTTTATATTTGCAAGCAAAATGCATTTTTTTATATATTTTTCCACATTTTTGACAAAAAATTTGCAAATTCGGTATTTTTTTTGTATCTTTGTTGCGGATTATTGTACATATGCACGAAAATTATGGCAAAAAGACCCTCTAAATCCCGCAACGAAGCGGAAGACAAATTCATAGATTCTCTCACCGACCCCAAGAACCTGAGTTCTATCGCCGGCAAAGTAAAGACCGGCGTGCAGTCGGAGCAATTCCGTGTGATATGCGGCGTTGTGTTGGGGCTGTTTACGCTCTATCTGGCGATAGCATTCATCAGTTTCTTCTTTACGGGCGACGCGGACTTCTCTATTCTGGAGATGAGTCGTGCCGAGCGCGCTGCTAACCGTCTGGAGATCCAGAACTGGATGGGGCTGCCGGGTGCTGCGCTCGTATTCCTGATGGTGCACGAAGGCTTCGGCTTGGCGAGTGCGGTGCTGATCGCGCTACTCGGTATGTGCGCGAACAAACTCTTGCGTCCTGCCCAAACAGGCTTGCTGAAGTTTACTATCTGTGCAGCATTCTGGGTGCTGTACGGTGCTGCATTGCTCGGTTACGTCGATTACCTGCTGGGCGAGAAACTGTTCTTCCGCCTCGGTGGTGCGTTTGGCGCAGTGGTGACCACGTGGGCGGTATCGTACGTCAAAGTAATCGGACTGCTCTTCATACTGATCGCATTGGGACTGATCTTCTTCATCTGTGTCGATAAGACCTTCATCCCCAAGATGCGCAAGGTTTGGCAGTGGCTGAAATCCCTCGGTAAGAAAAAAGAACAGGCAGAGGCAGACGAACCCGCAGAACAGATAGCCAAAGGCGATGAACAGAACGAACCCGAAAAGACGGAGATTGAACTAGTGATTGCCGGCAAGCAGGAGGACGAAGACAAGCCTGACGAAGGCAGCGGATTGACACTGGAGATTGTAGGACAAGAGCCGACAGAGGTGGTGGATATCAATGCACCGGTAGACGAAGAAACAGAGAGTGAACCGAAAGACGAACAGATACAGGAAGAGCCGGAACCTACTCAGGATGAGGGCGATGAGAACCCCGACCTTGAGATAGCCGATGTCAAGGAAGTTGAACTCGCCGAGGATTCCCCGGAAGCGCTGTTGCAGAAGTACGGCGAGTACGACCCGCGCAAAGAACTCGAACTCTATGAGTTCCCCTCGCTCGACCTATTGAAAGTTTATCCCAACGAAACATCGCCCGTCATCGACCAGGCTGAGCAGCAGAAGAACGCCGACAATATCGTTACAGCGCTGCGGAACTTCGGCGTGGAGATCGACAGTATAAAAGCAACCGTCGGACCTACCGTCACGCTCTACGAGGTGCGCCCGAAGGCCGGTGTGAAGATCGCACGGATTCAGTCGCTCGAGAGCGATATCATGTTGTCGCTGGCGGCGAAAGGTATCCGTATTATCGCGCCGATGCCGGGCAAAGGTACGGTCGGTATAGAAGTGCCGAACGAGAAACCGCAGATGGTCAGCATGCACTCCGTTATCGCATCGAAGAACTTCCAGGAGAACACGAAGATGCGCTTGCCGATAGCTATCGGACGCACGATCACGAACGATATATTCATGTTCGACCTCGCCAAGACCCCGCACTTGCTCGTTGCCGGTGCTACAGGTCAAGGTAAGTCCGTTGCCATCAACGCTATCATTACCTCGCTGCTGTACAAAAAGCACCCGGCTGAGCTGAAGATGGTGCTCGTTGACCCGAAGATGGTTGAGTTCGCGCCCTACAAGCCCCTGCTCAAGCACTACCTCGCCGCGATGCCCGATGCCGATGAGAATCAGGTAGTCATCACCGAGTGCGACAAGGTTATCAACACCCTCAACTCCCTCGTCATCGAGATGGAGAACCGCTACAAGCTCCTTATGGATGCCGGTGTGCGTAACCTCGAGGACTACAACGACAAGTTCGTTCACCGTCGCCTCAATCCGGAGAAGGTGGTCGATGGCACGTTGCATCATCAGTACCTGCCCTACATCGTCATCGTTATCGACGAGTACGGCGACTTTATCATGCAAGCCGGCAAACAGGTCGAAACGCCTATCGCCCGCATCACACAGAAAGCGCGTGCCGTAGGTATGCACATGATCCTTGCTACCCAGCGTCCTTCCGTCAACATCGTCACAGGTGTCATCAAGGCGAACATCCCGACGCGTATAGCCTTGCGCACGCAATCCGTCATCGACTCGCGTACCGTGCTGGATGCCAAGGGTGCGGAGCAACTCATCGGTCGCGGCGATATGCTCTATGCCGGCAACGGCGAGATCACACGTATCCAGTGCGCCTTCGTTGATACGCCGGAGGTGGATGCGATCGTTGAGCACATCGAGAAACAGCAGCACTACTTCGAGCCCTACCAGTTGCCGGAGTACATCCCTGAAGGTGCTGAAGCCGAAGCTCTGGCTCCCGGTAGCGTGGATATGAAGCGCCTCGACCCGATGTTCGCCGATGTAGCGCGCTATGTGGTCAACAAACAGGAAGGTTCAACCTCGCGTCTGCAGCGTGCGTTCGAGATAGGTTACAACCGTGCCGGCAAACTCTCCGACCAACTCGAGGCGGCGGGTATCGTAGGTCCGAACAAAGGTCCCAAGGGACGCGACGTACTCATTCAGGATCCGAATCAACTCGACCAACTCCTCGAAGAACTCGGCGTCAAGTAATGAATTGTGCCTGTGGCAAAAGAATTATAGATTTGACATCACAAATTGTGATCTCATAACCGCTGTGTTCGGCAGCGTAAAAAAGTGAGTACATAAAGACATAAACAGCGCGAAGCGTCGCGCCACATAAAGCGTTATAAGCCGAAAATTTGATTCTTCGGAACCCTAGACAAGTTACAAAAGAATCATTATTAGTTCAAGTACGGTTTATGCACGCTCACGTTTTAGCGTGAGTTTTTCCGTGCATTAGTTTGAACTAATAAGGTAAGTCTAGGACCTCGAAGAATCAAATGAAGCGAACGAGAAGCGCACGCTTTTTCGTGTGTATATAGTATAAACAATCAAAAAACAAATCATTATGAAAAATCTATTCAGAAAGTCCCTCATGGGCAAAAAAGCAATCGTAAGTATGTTGGCTGTTATAGCCGTTCTATCTCTGTCTCTCGCCACCATGACTTCGTGCGAAAAAACAGAACAAACGATGGTTTATTGTGTCGAAATTGTTGATTTCAACGACAACACGGACATCTTGAGATCCAGTATTGACAAAGGATTTGAAGAGGCCGGGTTCAAGTCTTCGCTCAATCACATTTGGCAGACATTCGGCACCGAAAGTTCATGCAACCAAAAAGCCACTACTGCTTTCCAAAAACGCGTGAAAGAGATTGACAAAGACCGTACACAACTGAAGGACCCTTTTACCGGGTTATCTCTGCCTTTGGCAATAAAAGGCGTTACGGTAAAACTCATCAATCTGGGCTCCGGCAACAAGGAGATAGAAATAGACTCCTATACCTTTGTAGAAGAAGATCTTTAATGGACCTCGGTTCCGCAACGAGCGATTGAGATATGAAACCGTTTATTGAAAACACGCTTGCCGGTACAATCGGTACAATCATTGGTATCGTACTGACTATCGGCACAACGTATTTGGCCACCAGAATTGAGACTCGCAAAAGCGAAAAACAACAAATCCAAATGCTGGTTAAAGGCTTGGAGCAGAATATCAAAGCCTTTGAGGACTTAGCAGAGACGCTGGAATATGCTGATTCGCTGAATATGATTATCCACCTACACAAAGACAACTTGTCGGTTTTGCCTGATAGCACACTTTATGAGTGGTCGTCTTATTTGTTGAGTCTTAACTTAAATGCAATAGATATGACAGCGGCGCGTATCTTCTCGTCCAATATTGAGACATGGAGAAATATATCTTCTCCTGAATTCATAGATAATATGGGACGTTCCTTCTCGGTGATAGAAATGCTCATAGAACTAAACGCCCGACGAGAAGATGCGTTTTTCAATCAAATGTATGAAGTGTATGAATTAGAAAGAAAAAACACCTCTAAATCTATTGTTGAACATACCCAGCGCGTTATACAACTACCCGTTGTGGACAATTATATGCGTTCAGTACACGAATTTTATTCACGCGCTTTCCGTGGCAGCACAAAGTTACTGCGGGAAAAACTAAACGAATCCAAGCAATTTGTCGGTCTGCCGATAGAGGAAGACGAGCTGCAAATAACTCAAAACAGCATTGCTGTGCTACCAGATACGCTGCAAGCGGATACTGCACGGATAGATTCCATTTTACAATTAACACAATAAAAGACTCTTTACAATGAAAAGAACAATCAAACTGGCAGCGCTATGCTGCATCGCCGCTTTGGCTTTTGTCCTCTCCTCTTGCGAAGAAAAAGTTGTTAGTGTACAGCTTTTATATAATTTTGCAATTACGGAGTATAATGGCGATATTTTCGAGATGGTTACTGTTGAAAATTACATTAAAAGCAAGACCACCCTCTACGGGTCACAATCTTTTGAAGCTCAAAGTTATTCCGAGTGTGACCAAAAGTGCAAGGAGGCATTCGACAAAGCAGTAGCCAATTTCTCTTATGCTGAGCTTGACGCACTCGGCTTGAGTAAAAACACGAGTTTTGCATTTACCGCCAAGCGTTATTCCGAGAATAAAACCACAATCACTATTGGTGAGTGGAGATACCCCAAAGCGAAATAACGGGTATGTCTAATCACTCCTTTTGTAATCTATTAAAATAATCATTATGAAAAAATCTTTTATGACGCTTGCAACCGTCCTTTGCTGCATAATGACGATGGGTTTGATGAACTCATGTAAAGAAAACAACCAGCCGACGCCACCAACGCCAACCGAAGAGAAACAGTTGAGAGCGGAGTACATGTTCCAGGGTGTTGAGGCACTACGGACGTATTGTGATGTGACCATCGAGTACTATGACAGCGTAGGAAACATCAAAAGCGAACTACTTACGCAAGACAAATGGGAAATGACATTTTGGTCTGAAATGCCTTGCAAAATAGGAATGCGCGTGAGTGTAAAACTCAAAGAAGGTGTGGTCGCAAGCACCGTACCTGCAGTCGATTTAAGTTATAGTTATAAATGCATGTCACGCGTTAATGAAGGAGTTTCCCCGGGAATCGAAGAAGAATTTTCGCCTAATTTAGGAGAAGGAGAAATCGCAGAATGGATTGAAGATACCCAAAACGACGGTGGTCTTGTGAACTATCTCATCACATTTGACAAGAACGGTCATTTTACCAAAGGCAAATGGAAATAACCAACGGTTGAAGATGACAAAATAAGTCCCTCTATGCCGGCAACGCCAGCATCACCCGTGTGCAGTGTGCGTTTGTCGATACGCCGGAAGTGGATGAGATAGTAACGCATATCTCCAAACAGCAGTGTTACCGTGAATCGTACCAGTTGCCGGAATATGTGGGTGAAGGAGGTGATAGCGAGGCACTTGCTCCGGGCAGTGTGGACATGAAACGTCCTCATCCAGGATCCCAACCAACTCGAAGCCAAACTCCAGGAACTGGGAGTGGGATAAACCGAGCGAGTACCGTTGACCCTTTCACGGTAGAGATATAATTAGACAACTAGTCGGTTGTCTATAAATCAAAACACCGAGATAGCACTACGCTACCTCGGTGTTTTGTATTCTTGATTTATCGTGTACGACTCAAAATATTGTAAGAGACGTCGATATTGGGTTTCTATCGCCTTTTTCTCCGCCACGCATCACCCGCAATCCGTTTGTTCATTGGGATTGCATAGGAGGTTTATTGGGTGATCTTCGATATTCCCTCGATTGAACAGCACGTTAATAACGCATTAGAGCATTCAGTATATAACATAAGGGCATTTACTATATATTACATAGTAATATATATACGTTGGGTTATGAGTAGGGTTATGTAGGGAGAAGCATACAATGAGCATATATTCAGCATATATTCAGCATATATTGAGCATATATTGAAGACTCGAGGAAGGAGCGAGGAAGAATCGAAGAAAGAATGGGGAAAAAAGGATAAGCGCCGCGCACTAAATGACTGCACAACTATCCAGCGTTGGAAGCGCCGGACGCAGGACACTAAGACTTCCGGCCTTTTAATACTACTGAAGATTAAGTTTTGGGATTAGCATAGCAAAAAACCAGCGGTTTTTGCCATCTAATCCTTAAATTTATATTGATATTTAGGATTATAATCCCAAATGTTTATGAAAATTTTGGATTTTTAATATATTTTTTGTACTTTTGTTGTCTAAAACGAAGAAAGATATGGCATTCATTAAAAGACAACTTGAACAAGTGATCAGAAATCACATGTTTCGCGGCAAGGCAATCATTCTAATCGGAGCAAGGCAGGTGGGCAAATCCACGCTGTTTGAACAGATACTGTCAGCTCCTATGCCGGAAATTAACGATAGCCAAATACTCAGAATCTATTGCGATGATCCTGAGCAACGGAAGTTGCTGGAGAATGCCAATCTTGCGGATTTAAGCCAGTTGCTTGCCGGCAAGCGTATCGCAATGATAGATGAAGCGCAACGCATACAAGGGATAGGCCTGACGCTCAAACTCATCACAGACCACTTCAAAGATATACAACTGCTCGTTACGGGTTCGTCATCGTTCACGCTCCAAGGACAATTGAACGAACCTCTGACAGGACGCAAGTTCGAATACCACCTATACCCCATATCTACACAAGAGATTTATGATGACGGAGGTTTGATCCGAACAAAACAGACATTCGAATCGCGACTGATTTACGGATCGTATCCGGATGTAATAACCGGAATAGATAATCCTCGCGATATATTGATGAACCTGTCAGGCAGTTACATGTACCAGGATTTGCTTACCATGGAAGGAGTGCGGCGACCGGTGTTGCTGGAAAAACTGCTGGTAGCTCTGGCTTTGCAAGTAGGCAGTGAAGTGTCGTATAGCGAATTGGCACAAACCGTAGGTTCTGACAATAAGACTGTTGAGAAATACGTTGACTTGCTGGAGAAGTGCTATATAATCTTCCGGCTTAACGGTTTAAGCCGAAATCTGAGAAACGAGCTGAAAAAATCCAAGAAGATATATTTCTTCGACAACGGCATACGCAATGCAGTCATTCAGCAGTTTGCGCCACTTGAACTGCGCAATGATACCGGTGCACTATGGGAGAACTTCTTTATCTCCGAGCGTATCAAGCGCAACCATTACATCGGTCATTACTGCAACACCTATTTCTGGCGCACAACGACACAGCAAGAGATTGACTATATCGAAGAGTCTGACGGAAAAATGACAGCCTTTGAAATGAAATGGAATCCGAAAAAAGGCAACACCACATTTCCAAAGGCATTCATGGAAACCTACGACGTCAAAGATTCAGTTGTTATTACTCCCGATAATTATCTTGACTGGTTGCACTAAATCTTTCAGTTGCGGTGGATCTTGCTGGCGCCGAGGGAGATGGATTGCTAGACGGACGGATTGCCCTGGTACTCAATCTTGCTGGCACCGTTGGCTTGTGCCCAGAGCGAGTCGTTGACGTTCAGTTCCGCCTTGCAGGCACCGGTGAGGTTGATCGCCTCGAGCGAAGGCACATTGATCACGGCTTTGCCGCGATGATTATCCACGCCGCAGATCTTCAGCCTTGAGAGCAAGGGGTACAACGTACCTTCCACGACCAGCAGATCCGCCTTGCGCAACGCCTCAAGGATATCGGAAGTATAGACCTCCTGCCGACTGATGATCGACAGAATGCAATAATACAATATATTTATAGTTAGTCGAAAGACGAATACAAAGATACTACATTTTTCAGCACTATGCAATACATAGTAGTATAAAAAAAGAAAAATGTCAGTTGATTTCACGAAAAAGTGCAAATATGGTTAGCAATTTCGGGTGTTTTGACGAGTGTTGTGAAAAAAAATCAGTTTGCAGAAAATTTATCGTGATAAAACTTGCAAATGTGGCATTTTTTTTGTATCTTTGCATGCGTGTTCGGCAAACAATCGGCAAACGGCGCAACAGGTGCCACACAGGCACGCTGTTGCTGTGGCAAAATGCCAACGCTATTAAACATTAGGATTATGAAAATTCTTCTACTGACAGTACTGCAATCATTGTTTGCCCTGCTTGGGCAGAAGACGATGACTACGGACTTCACGATCACCGTGCAACAACAGGCTTCACAGCCTGTATCGTACACCGGAACAATGTCTATGCACGGTGAGCAGTTCACACTCGAGGCGTTCGGCACACAGGCATCATACGACGGAAAGACGTTGTATATGTTCAATGAGGATGCCAACGAACTGACGCTCTCTACCCCATCCCGCGAGGAACTCTACGAAGCCAACCCGCTCATCTTCGCCAAAGCCATGGCGGATGCCTGCGAGGTGACGGAATCAACCACCAACGGTCTAACCACCATCACCTTCGTCCCCAAAGAGCCGGTCGGCATCGACAAGATAACGATGAAAGTCAAACCCCTCACCTCCGGCAAACAGGACTACGCCCCCACCACCATCACCCTCAAGGAAGGCGCACAAACGACCACAGTCCTGTTCCGCAACCTCCGCTACAGCGATGACCTCCGCGAGTACATCCTCAAGCCCGAAGGAGCCTTCATCAACGACATAAGATAACAAACTAAATATTGAATCACATGAGAACAAGAATGGTTGCAGGCAACTGGAAAATGAACAAGACCCTGCAAGAAGGCGTTGAGCTCGCCCAAACGCTCAAGAACGATGTTAAGAACCCCAACTGCGCCGTAGTTATCGGCACGCCGTTCATCCATCTGGCAACCGTAGCCGAGTTGCTCAAGGGCTCACCTATCAAGGTAGCTGCCGAGAACTGCGCCGACAAGGACAAAGGTGCATTCACCGGCGAGGTTAGTGCCGCTATGGTAGCTTCGACGGGTGCTGAGTACTGCATCCTCGGTCACTCGGAGCGTCGCGCTTACTACCACGAGGACTTCGAGATCCTCAAGAACAAAGTCGAACTCGCACTGGCTAACGGTCTGAAGGTGATCTTCTGCATCGGCGAGGTGAAAGAGGAGCGTCTGGAGAACAAACAGAACGAGGTTGTGAAGGCACAACTCGAAGGTTCGGTATTCCATCTGAGCGCCGAGCAGTGGGCAAACATCACCCTCGCTTACGAACCCGTTTGGGCTATCGGTACAGGTCTGACCGCTACCCCGGAGCAGGCACAGGAGATCCACGCGTTCATCCGCGGCTTGGTAGCTGATAAGTTCGGCAAGCAGGTGGCTGACGACACCACGATCCTCTACGGCGGCAGCTGCAACGAGAAGAACGCAGCCGAGCTGTTCGCTTGCCCGGACATCGACGGTGGCCTCATCGGCGGCGCCGCACTCGTAGCCGAGAAGTTCGAAGCAATCATCGCTGCACGCTAATGGCTTTAGTAAGATCCATACAACGTGACGGCTTGACCCTTACCCCGCAGATTGCACCCGACGTCTTCCTGGCGGAGAATGCAACTGTGGTGGGTGAGGTCACGATAGGCGAAGGCTCGTCCGTCTGGTTCAATGCCGTGCTCCGTGGCGACGTTAACACCATCACCATCGGCAAGCATTGTAACATCCAGGACGGCTCGGTGCTCCACACGCTCTATCAGAAATCCACCATCACCCTGGGCGACTACGTGTCCGTAGGACATAACGTGACGATCCACGGCGCGGATGTCGATGACTACGCACTCATCGGCATGGGCGCTACCCTACTCGACGGCGCGCATGTCGGCAAAGGGGCGATAGTGGCAGCCGGAGCGCTGGTGCTCAAAGGCACACAGATAGGCGAAAACGAGATCTGGGGCGGCGTACCGGCTAAGTTCATCAAGAAAGCCGAGCCCGAGCAAACCGCCGAGATCAACCGCAAGATCGCCCACAACTACGCGATGTACGCATCGTGGTACAATTAACAGTAGCTGCCAATATTGGCTGCTCAAATATTAACCCTTAAAACAATTACAACTATGGCAAACAACACCGGTTCAATCATTGCTGCGCTGTTAGGCGGCGCACTCGTTGGAGCTATGGCAGCATTGCTGTTCGCTCCCAAGTCAGGTCAAGAACTCCGCGATGACGTTGTACGTATCGCTAAAGAGAAAGCCTCTCATCTCAACAAAGAGGAACTCGAGGAGTTAGTAAATAATGTAATCGCACGCGTACGCGAGTACTTCACCAAAGAGGAGATCGAAGAGGAGGTTGACAAAGCCATCGCCGAAGCAGCTCCGCAACCTGTAAAAGCTAAAGCTTAAATTCACTGCACCATGTTTGATTCTGATAAATATCAGCAGACATGGGCTGACATCAAGCAGTTTGCCTCCACGAAGTTCGACCTGCTAAAGGTCGGCTTCCTGGAGAAAGCTGCGCGGATTGTCGGGCTCATTCTGTTTGCTTTGGTACTTGTATTGCTGCTGTTTGCGGTTATATCGTTCGGCTGCCTGGCACTTATCTACGCGCTCGGTCAGACGCTGCCCATGTGGGCTTCGGCATTGATTGTTGTCGCGCTGTGGTTGCTGATCATGACAGGCGCTATCGTGTTCCGTCAGCAGCTGTTCATCAACCCGATGCTGGCTGCCATCAGTTCGATCCTCTTCGAGCCGACCGACAAAGAGCAGCCGCAGCAGAGTACGGACATCGTTCCCGCAGGAAAGGAGGTAAGCCATGAATGACCTGAGTACCATCCGCAACATGCGCGACCTGGAGCATCAGCGCGCCATACTGGAGAAGAAAGCCGCCATCGAGGAACGCAAAGTCCGTCAGGACATCGATGCCGTCAAGGCAGATTACACCCCGATTATCAACGGTGTGAACAGCATCCGCAACGGCTTTGCCAAAATCAGACTCATCGTCCCGCTCCTCTTGCCCATCTTCCGTTTCTTCTGGAATCGCCGCCAGAACCGCAAGCGGTAACCCTGGCAGGAATAGTCTAATGCATATCATACATAAAAATTTGAGGCATTTGTGCCTCATTTTTTTTGACAGCTGACAGGAAATTCTGTCTTTGCCACGACCCGAGCCGTCCTCGAGCCGATATCGAGCCGATGTCGAGCCGTTTACGTTAGATTATCTCTCCTTTTCTTCCTGCTCATTGTGCATTTCTCGCGTTTCATCGTGCACTTCTCGCGCACCTGCGCGATTGCGCTAATTAGGTGAAAATATCTGTCAATGTTGTGGATTTCTACGCATCTGACGAATTTTTCCACATATATGTGCGCGAAAATTCGTACCTTTGCAGCGCTTTTTTATAGAATATAAAATTTATGTTCACTAATTAAGCGAATTTGCGATGGACAATTATCGCAGTCACATAGCAATTAACAAATAATTAATTCACAATATCATGAAAAAAACTTTCAAATTTCTTACTTGCCTGTTTGTGGCAATCCTCTGTTTCGGCCAGATGTGGGGAGATGCATATACTCCAACAGCCGATGAGGTGATTATCTTGAATGCCGTTTACAGTAGTTCAGCGACAGATGCCGGATACTCAAGCCACTCTGCTATTGCATGGGGTGGTTCAGTATCATCAACAAGTAGTAAAAAAGCAGGTGACCCTAATAATGATGGTGCCGCAACGAGCAGTAATGTGACTTGTTATAGTGTAAAGGGAAACGGCGGAGGAAAAAATATAACTATTTCCATTACAGGATGTTCCAAAATTATCGTTTATCATGAGAGTCACGCATCGAGATATGTGGAATTAAGAAGTGGGAGTAAGTCTGGAACATTAATAGGCAAAGGATCTGCGAGCACATATTATACAGAAGTCAACCTAACTCCAGCTACATCGTATACAATATTTTTGCATGGCACTACTGGTTCTGATGATCAAGATTTTAATGTCTATGCTGTTAAGTTGATAAAAGGATCTGGTGGTTCTGAGACGCCCGTATGTCCGAGTGGGTTGAGTATTTCCGGAACTACATCTTATACAGCAGGACAGACAATCTCGCTGTCGGCAGCGTTGAGTGCGGGTAATGGAACGATTACTTATACATGGTACAAAGGTGCAGATCTTGCGACGGCAAAGACGGCAGGTTCCATTGGAACAAGTGCATCATTTAGCAAGGCTTCTTGCGTCGAAGGCGATGCAGGAAATTATTGGTGTGAGGCAACCAAAGACGATTGTTTGGCAGTAAGCAATGCATCAGCATATACAGTGACGGTTGCTGCCGCAAAGACTGTGGCCGACTTGGTAGCAATCACGGACGATTGGACGTTTACGCCGAGTGCTACTATAGCAGCCGGAACAATGGCGGAAAGCGATAAGTTGTTTGCTGCTGGTTCTAATGACTGCGATTATTCCAATGGAATGCGCGTCAAGCAAAATCGCGCATTAGCTTTCAAGGTTGCTGACAAGGCAAAAGTGAAAGTGACTTTTACTGAAAATGGTTCTCGTCAGATTCAATTAGGTAGTGCCTTAAGTGATGGTAATTATACTACTTATGGATCTTCTGCTACCAGCCCATATACGTTTACCGTTTCGACAGGTGGCGTAGTTTATCTGACCGCATCGAACGATCTGCGTTTCTCCAAACTGGAAATCATGTATCCCCACACCGTGACGTATGCTTTGAATGATGGCACCGGAACAACTCCGACTCAGGCATCCAAGTATGCTGGTGAAACGTTTACAGCTCATGACGGAACAACGGGTATTACCGCTCCAGCAGGCAAGGAGTTTGAGAAGTGGAAAGATCAAGATAATGCAGATGTGGCAGCAGGTGCTACTTATACGATGCCGGCGAAAAACGTGACGCTGACTGCTCAATGGCGCACAGTGACAGTGAAATATACCGTTACCTATGATTTGGATGACTATACGGCAGGTGTGGCTCCGACAGAAACGAACAAGGCAGAGAATGATGTCATTACTATTAAGGCTGCGCCGGAACGTGCAAGTTATGACTTCTTAGGTTGGTTGTGTGATATTGATGCTGCAACTTATCAGGCAGGTGATGACTATACCATGACCGCTGCTAATACGAAATTCACGGCTCAGTGGCAGGCATTCTTCACCATTACCTATAAGGATGGCGATGAAACACTTGGCACAGAGAAAGTGAATGCAGGTGATAGCCCTGCGGGCATCGCTGACCCGACGAAAGAGTTGTATAGCTTTGTAGGTTGGACATTAGAAGGTGAGGATGACCTCATTGACCCGACAACTCTGGATGCTTCCACCACGCTCTTTGCTAAGTGGGTTGATTTCGAAGGCTGCGCATATTTGGCACCGGAGACTAGTGGCGATGCTTTGACTGTTGGTGCAAGTGTAGATTTGAAATCTGCTTCGTTCGGAGGAAGTGTGAAGGTTGCAGGACTCAGTGGGTCAGGTAAGATTGCATACAACGCTGCAGGCTTGGCATTTACCGGAGGTGGAGGTGACTCTATCCGCGTTACATTAAACAACCAAATGCAAGTTGGAACGAAGATTTCTGTTTATTTGCAAGCCGGAGGAACAGGTTCTCGTGGTCTGAAACTTCAAACGTTGGCAAAAGCGAACGTAGCAACACTTGGTTGGAGTTCTGCAACTCAAGGTGCAATAGAAACATTCACTTATACTGTTGCTGCTAATGACGGATTAGTAGGAGAAAAAGCATTCCTACTTGCTCGTAACAACACTGTTTATCTCAAATTCATCACCGTAGAAGAATGCGCTCCGCAAGACTTTACGGTAACGTACAAGGATGGTGCATCAACCATGGGTACTGAATATGTCATTGAGAATGAACACCCGACTGCAAGTGGTATTGCAACCCGCAAGAACGGCTATGTATTTGAGGGCTGGGCAGAAACCGATGGTGGTAGTGTGGTTGATTTGGATGATATCACTATTACCGCCGATAAGACTCTCTATGCAGTATATTCGGAACGCGTATGCGCGACGAGTGGCTCGATGTTCAAGTTCCAAATGAAGACCGATCTGACGAATGGTAATGTCTTCGCTTCTGCTCCTAACTCTATTGCTGCCACAACGGATAATTATCTGGCTACATTAGCAGGTGGTGAAGTTACATTCGCTGTAACGGGAACGAATAACAACAGACTTCAGTTCTATGACGGGAAAGCGGTTGGCTTTGGTGATGGAGGTTCTATCACTGTATACTTGGATTGTCCGTTAGCAGAGAATGATGAGATTCGCTTCATCAACTATGCAAGTAGCGGTAATAGTATTACTTTGTCGGATGGCACGAACTCCACGACATTGGATGGAAATAAAAGCGAAACTGTACAAACGTGGTCAGTTCCTGCAGCATGGGCAGGCGCTTATGAATTGACGATGGTTCGCAATGCAGGAACTGCGAAACTGACCTACTTTGAGATCTACCGTCGTCCGGTATTAACAAGTGTTTCATTGGAAGATTTGAATTTGAAAGTAGGTGCAACCGGAACTCCTGTCATGACTCTGAATCCGGAGGGAGCGTTAGTAACCAGCCAAGTTTGGGATATAACAGCATCAACGGCAACCGGTACGACGATCGATGAGAATACAGGTTTGATTACTGCCGGTGAGACTGCAGGTGAGCTTACAGTACAAGTGACCCTTAACTCAGATAAAGTGGCTACCTGTACAGTGAAAGTTGTTCCGGGATTTGAAGCACCGAAACCTGTTACCGGAACTACTACATGGAACTGGGCTACATTATCTGTTCCAACGGGCGATGGACCAACTATCGCTAATCCGGATACGGTTCTTGCGAACTATCTGTCCGGTGAAGAATGGGAAACACTGGCCGGAAATGCGGGTGGCCGTCCATACAGACATAACCCTAACTACATGTGTTATCAAGGAACAAAACTTAGTTTCAAGGCAGCTGTTCCGGGTATATTAAAGATATATGCCGGTAGCACTGGCTCCGATAAGAAAGTATATGTGAATGGCTATGAAGTAGGTACTGTAACCAGCACAAAGGCTTATCTGAATAAGATTGTCGTTCCTGCCGGTGATGTTGTGATCACCTCGGAATCTATGCGAATCTATTGGATGAAGTTCGATACAGATTTGAGCGCATATACGTTGGAGGATAACGTGCTCGGCGGCTACGATCGCACGATAAAGGCAGGTAACTACGGAACAATCTGCTTGCCTAACAGCGGCGTAATGTCAGGGGCTTCGATCTTTGAGATTGCTTACTATGATGAGGCTCAAACCAAGATCTTCTTTGACGAGGTGGTTAACGGTTACATGGTAGCCGGTCGTCCGTATATCTTCTTGCCGAACGATGGAGTAAATGAGATTACAGTTTACTCTACTGACAATGCTAATGCTGAGGCTGGAAACTGGAGAGGCTTGTATGGCTTCTTTGACACTTCAGAAGATGATGCAATCAAGAAGTTGGAAGAAAACGACTACTTCCTCTATAACAACCAATATTATGTAGTTGACCATGCAGCTGTAGGTCTCGTAGCAGTCGGAAACTATCGTGCGTACATTAAGTTGTCAGATGTTGATGGCTATCCTTCTGATCCGGCTCCCGGACGTCGTCGCGTATCGATGAACGTAAATGGCAAGCAAGTGGCAACAGATGTGGAGAATGTAACTAATGCTAATGTTCCGCAGAAGGTTTTGATCAATGGACGTATGTTCATCATCCTTGGCGAAAAGATGTACGATGTTACAGGTCAGATAGTAAAATAACAATTTTATAGAAAATACTGAACGCATATGAAAAAGTTACAATATATCCAGCCGCAAGTTGACATAATGACAGCCATTATGCCTACAGCAATCTATTGTGCAAGTACCGTTTTTGGCGGTAACGCATCGGGTGTCTTACCTTCTGAAGTTACTCCGGAGAATCCTCTTATCACCGATTAACGCCCACCGCAGGTATGAATGATTTAAACACAAAGGCTGAGATCTTCGGATCTTGGCCTTTTAGTATGTCAAAAATTGCCAAAAACACCCCAAAATATATAAATATGAGTAAATTTAATTGTTTTTGGCAGAATTATTTGCAAATGTCAAATATTTTTTGTAATTTTGCAAGCGGAAATAGTGGATGACGTTATGAGTCCTATATTTATTCGCGAAAAAGGATATGCATTTAAGATATACTCCAATGAGGAGGAACGAATGCATGTACACGTAGTGAAAGAAGATAAAGAAGCAAAGTTTTGGTTAGAGCCAAAGGTAGAGGTCGCCACAAAGGGTGACTTCAAGCAACATGAAATAAATCAGATTCAACAGATTGTAGAAATTTATGCAGAGTACTTTAAAAAACAATATCAACTCCACATCGGCGGACGTGTTGATGATTAATGACAAAGGCATTATGATTTCAGTACAAGGGCAGGATTACTTTCTGTCGTATAATCGCGTTCCGTGGATGCGCAATGCTACAATCAGCGAGGTGCTGGATGTGCGCATGAGCGGGAAAAATGCCATCGAATGGCCTAAGTTGGATGTTGATTTGGAGGTTGATTCTCTCAAGCACCCAGAGCGCTATCCGCTAATCATCAAGCGTAACGAATTAGATTTCGTTGCACAATGAGTTGACTACAAATTGTAGCAACTCACTGCTGTAACACAACTAGAAAAACAAATATACGACAAAGGCTGAGGTCTTCGGATCTTGGCCTTTTTGTCTAACAGCAGAAGTGGCTGATTTTGTTCTAAAAGTAAGGTTCTTGGAACATGGTCCCGTGATGGTCCTGTTATAAACCGCACATAATGGTTGACCTCTAACGAAAGCAATCAGGGGTGAAATATCGGTCAATGGTGTGGAATTGCACCTGTTTGACGAATTTTTACACACAAATGTGCGCAAATTTTCGTATCTTTGCAGCGTTTTTTATAGAATATAAAATATTAACCGATAAATCTAAATTCAATGAAAAAAATCTATTCTTTGCTGGTTGCGGCTCTGACGAGCCTTACCATGCTGGCAGGCGAGAATGACCTGCTGTGGGATTACACTGAGAAAGCTCCGAGTGCCAATCCGGACAACGGACTGTATTACGGCAGTAAGGTAGATGACGCTGCCGGAACGAACAACGGACTGAAGGGCGTAAAGCTTAACGGTAGCGGTTGGGCGTATTTCGAGAAAGCCGCAGTAGCCGGTAAGCTGAAACTGACCTTTGCCAACCGCAAAGCGCAGACCGCTTATGCCGTATCAGTATATAGTGCAACGAAAGCAGCCGGAGAAAATCCGGTAAAGGGAGAGAAGATAGCGGACACTAAAGATATTGAATTCGGCGGGTCAGCCACGATTGAATTGTCAGCAGATGTGTCAGGTGTGTACATCGAGCGCAAGACAAGTGCCGAGGGAGTATTGAGCAAGATTGAGTTCAAAGAGGACGTAGCCCGTACGTTCGTGGACTTCAAGATCGACTTCCGTGACAACCCGTATACGGTGCTGCTGCCCGAGGGCGGCGAACTGCCTGCCGATGTAAGCATCGAAGGCACGACCTATAACGGCGGTCAGCACGGTATATACGGCGGTTCGATTACTCTGCATGTGGACGGCCCGGTGAAATTCACCATAGGTGCCTGCCAATACAGCGGCACGCCGATTAGCGTCTTGCTCGGCGGCCTTGTTGATTTAACGACCGTGGATAATAAAGACGCTTGCGGCGAGACGGCAGGTCATTTCGATCAATTTGTGACGTACACCTACACAGGTGGTGCAAATTATCTGACGTTTAAATTGGCAAACAACACGTATGTGCCGTATTTCTTTGCAGAGGCTTGTGACGTAACGCCTTGCAGTGTTCTGTTCAAGGACCAGAATGGCGATGTGTTGGGCAAAGTCGAGACTATAGAAGGTGCAACTCTTGAGGCTATCCCTTACACCGAGGCAGACCTGCCGGCTATAGCAGCAACAGATAAGTTCCGCGGCTGGTTCTACACAAACGGCAAGAAAGCGAAAGCAGGGGATGTGATTAATGGCAATACGACTATTCAGGCGAAGGTGACTCCGATTGAGAAGGCGATCACAGGTTCCATACAGACCTATGATTTTACCAACCCGATTTTCTATCCGGAGGATCACGAGACGGTAGAGGTGTATGACGGCAGTTATTATAACAACCACGGTTGGCTATTCGGTCAGAACGGTTGGATCGGCGTAGATGTAGCCGGTAAGGCAGTGGTAGTAGTGACACTGTGCCAGTACTCGGAGAGCGGCGACGTGATGGTGATGGACAGTGAGCAAGAGATAGCCAAATATGCCGTAGTAAAAAACGAGACGCCGGACGGCACCGAACTGGCAGCTAAGTTTAACGGTGGAGCTACCCGGTTATATATCCGTTGGACAGCCAAGCAGTATATCCACAAAGTAGTGGTATATAACGTGAACGATTTCCCGGAGAAAAATGCGACAACAGGTTATTATGAGGTGCCGTCGGGTGACGCAGCAGCGTTCATCATGGCGCTCACGATGGCCGAGAGCGGCGACAAGATCTTCCTGCCGAACGGCACGTACGACCTCGGCGAGACCGTACTGACTACGATCAGCAAGAATAACATCGCCATCATCGGTCAGTCGATGACAGAGGTGAGAATAAAGAACGCTCCGGACGTTAAGAACGAGAGTATAGACAAGACGGCAACTCTGCGTATAGCAAAGAACGTGAGCGGCATCTATCTGCAAGACCTGACGATCGAGAATGATCTGGATTACTACAAGAACGACAACGGTCGTGCCGTAGCCTTGTGGGATCAGGGAACGCAGACTGTTTGCAAGAACGTACGTCTGCTGTCCTACCAAGATACGTACTACAGCAACCTGCCGGGGGCAGTCAGGTACATGGAGGATTGCGAGATCCACGGTACAGTCGATTTTATCTGCGGTGACGGCAGTGTGTATTTCAAGAACAACCTGCTCTACTGCGAGATACGCAAGAAAGACTTTGGCGGTAGCGATGCGTTGACTGCCAATAACGGTCAGGCAAGCGACAAAGGTTACGTGTTTGAGGGCTGCACGCTCATGAGTGAGTGCCCGGTCGTATCGCTCGGCCGCGCATGGAACAACTCGCCGAAAGTGGCTTTCCTCAACACCTTGGTCGATTATAGCGAAGGTGAGTTCAGCTTCACGGACGGCAGTAAGATCGAGCGCTGGACGAAAGAGCTGATGAACCCGAACGCGTGGCCGCAATTCGGCGAGTACAACACCCATCTGGCAGACGGCACTGTTCTCACACCTGCAAGCAACGTAGTGACCTTCATTGATACCAAGAGCGCTAACGCCACACAGGATATTCAGACCGTTCTGACGGCTGATGAAACTGCGACTTATACGATGGAGTACACCCTCGGCGAGTGGGCTGCTACCGCTGCCAACGATGCCAAGCAGGCAGTATGCGATCTGCAAAATATCGAAGCAGAGGGAATCTACCTGGTAGAGGCGGAGAACGGCAATGCAATGATGATGACCGGTACACAGCTGGCTGAGGAGATCTTCCCGGATGACGCCTTGATAACTGTCCGTAAGGCTAATGATCGCGGCGGATTCGGTGAGGCTGTGCTGTACAACCCCGAGGCTACCGCTATCGAGGCAGTCAGCAATCAGCAGTCAGCTGTCAAAGCTGAGAAAGTGATGCGTGACGGACAACTGATCATCATCCGTGACGGCATGCAGTACAACACCATCGGACAAACGATTAAATAAGCATCTGAACATGTTACGCAGGATATCCATAGTAACCATCATACTCTGCGCGCTGATGAGCGTCAGCGCGTGGAGTGTGACTGTGGATGACCTGGTAACCATCAAACGTAGTTGTACTATCACTGCGGATGAATATACCAGCAACGGCACAAGCGAATGGACAGCCAACACGCTGCGTGCCGATGACCGTATATTTACCCCTACCGGTAACACGGTTGCGCAGTCGAAAGGCAAATCAACCATCAACGGGCAGTCGCACCTGAACTGTCTGCGGATAAAGAATGTGCAGAACAAGTTGGCATTCCGGGTGATAGACACCTGTAGCGTCACGTTCTACACTGAGTTTCGTGAGGAGCGCGGGCTGATTCTAAGCAAGCGTGACCGCACAACCACCTCCGATCCCTACTACGCTATGCAGCCGATGAGCTCTCCTGTGTGGACGATCCATCTGGATGAGGCAGGCACGTACTACCTCTCCGGCTACGGAGGAGACTTCTTCATAGCCGGCTTCCGAATCGTGCTGCCCGATGACGGCTCTGCGCCCGAACGGCCCGTGGTGCGGTACTTTGACACCAATGGCACCCTGCTTGGTCGGGATACCGTGGAGGCTGGCACCCAACTACGATACAAGTACAGCATTGCTGACGTGACTGTTCCTGCCGGGCAAGCGTTCCGCGGATGGCGAAACGGCGATGAACTCAAGGTCGATGAAGGTACAATTGTAACGGCTGACATCAGCCTTTTTGCCAAAGCAACGGAAATCGAGCAGGCAAGCGTAGGCAGTTATTATTACTACGACCTTGCAAAGTGCTCCTTCTACCCCGAGGATCATGAACTGCTGACCATCACCGGCGGCAAGTTGTCCGTGCAAGTGGCAGGCAATGCCGTAGTGGACATCCTTACCGATGGCGAGCCGACGACCTATCGGTATGAAGGTGCAGCCACTACGCTCACGTTCACACCGCGCAAGGGCGAACATGTTCGCGGCGTGAAGGTATATAACGTGGCTACCATCCCTGCGCGAAACGAGGCAGGTTACTATGTGCTCAGCTCGGGCGACGGGGCTGCATTGCAACTCCTATTAGCAACCGCTCAGGACGGCGACAAGATATTCCTGCCCAATGGCACGTATGACTTAGGGCATGAGACGCTTACCCCTATCCCTGCACAGATCAGCCTGATCGGGCAGTCGATGGATGGCGTGCTGATCGTCAACCACCCGCTTGCATCGGGTATGAACCACGCCGAGACATTGGTGCTCAAGGCGGACAACATCTACATGCAAGACTTAGGTATCCGCTGCGATGTATCGTACCCGACCAGCATAGCACACGGGGTGGGTATAGCCGTGCAAGTCCAGGGCGACAAGAGCATCTTTCACCACGTGAGTCTGCAAGGTAATCAGGACACCTATTACTCCAATGGCTCAGCCACCCAGCGCGGCTGGTTTGGTGATGGACGGATAGAAGGTACCGTGGATTATATCTGCGGCGGAGGGGATATATGGTTTGAGAACGTACTACTGTACAACAACGACCGCAAGAACGACGATGTCATCATCGCTCCGGCAACCAAACCGGCTACGCGGTACGGCTATGTGTTTAGCAACTGTACGATTGACGGCGTAGCCTCACAAGCCGGTCGCTGGCACCTCGGTCGCGGATGGAAACATTCGCCGGCAGGCACGTGGCTCAATACAACCTGCCGCATCGCTCCTTCCGCACAAGGCTACACCCACATGAACGCAGGACTCAGAGTGCGCTTTCATGAATACAACACCCACATGGCTGACGGCACAATGATTGTATCGCACAACCTGGATGGGCTCAACTATGCTGCCGATTCCGACCCCATCTATCTGGACAACCCGGGTATCTATACCTACCAGAATGTGGTACTCGGTGCCGACAATTGGGACGCTGCTGCGATGGCTGCCCAAGTAACGGCTAATCCTGCTGCCATCGATACCGATGCCGCTTATCTCATTGAGGAAAATGGTGCATTTGTAGCCATCCTCAAAGGCGCACAACTGACAGCGGAGCACAAGGGCAAAACCATCCGTCAGGCTAACAGCCGGGGAGGGTTTGGTGAGGCTGTTGTGTATTAATTTGATAATTGAACACATGGATATGAAGAAAACAATCCTTCTTTTGGCAGTCGCTCTGTTGAGCATGCACGCCACGGCAACGGTAATCCCGTTCTCAATGGATGCTGAGGCATCGGGCAAGAACACTCCCGAGGGCTGGACAGCAGTCCAACTGCCCACCGGTCTGCCAGCAATCACCGAGGCAAATACCTTCGTTATCACCGATGCACCGTACAATGCATCGACTGCTTCTGATGACAACACGGCTGCTATACAGGCCGCACTCGACGCTGCGGCTAATGCCGGAGGTGGAGCGGTGATTATACCCGCCGGTACGTTCCTGAGCGGAAGCCTGACCATAGGCTCGAAGACCATCCTGCACCTGAGTGAGAACGCCACACTCAAGATGCTACCTATGTCCACCTTCCCCACGGACGGCAACGGCTATCATAAGATGGCTGACCCGTTCATCACGGGCAAGAACAAAGCTTCGGATATCGTGATTGAGGGCGAGAGCCGTGAGACGTCGATTATTGACGGACAAGGTGCGCCTTGGTGGGACCAGGTGGAGACAGCCAAAGCTGCGAAGAAATCCACTACCCGCAGTGCACTGATCCGGTTCTGGCAAGGCGAGCGGTACTTGTTCCGTAACTTCCGAATCCAGAACGCCCCGAACACGAATATTACTATCGGTCGTAGCGGTAAGGGTGCGCATGCTACGGCACACGCTATCACCGTCAAGAACCCTGCCTCGCACGGCGTAGAAGACCCCTCTCACAACACCGACGGTTTCCCCATATGGACGCAGTACGTCAACATCTACGATTGCGAGATTGATACCGGCGACGACAATGTTGTTTGCGATGAGAATGCACAATATGTGCATGTATGGAATTGTACCTTGTTGGCAGGTCACGGTGCATCGTTCGGCAGCTACACAACGAACATGCACGATATCATCTACGAGAACTTGACGCTGAGCGGTACGGATGCAGGTTTCCGCCTCAAGTCCAACAACGACCGCAGCGGCGATGTTTATAACATCGTGATGCGCAACTGCACAATGACCAATGTGCTCAGCCCGATATCGATCACCTGCTGGTATGACAGCCTGCCTAATCCCGAATGGATTGACGCCCATGCTCCGGCACTGGTAGATAAGACCCCGCGATTCCATGACATCACCCTCAAGGATGTAACCATCAGTGGGTGCAAATCCACTACAACCAGCGGCAAGAACGGATTTGGCATCTTCATCTATGGTCGTCCGGAGAGTTATGTGCGAGACATCACGTTCGATAATGTCAATATCACCCATACGAAAGGACTGAAACTCAACTTCTGCGACGGTATCCGATTCCAGGACTGCTCTATCAAGGTGGGCAACGTGGCATCGACAGAGGATGAACTGCCCGGTGCGCTGATTGAGCAGCAGTACAAAGGCAACTTTACGTGGAACGATGCCGAGCCGGTTGCGAACCCTAAACAAGTACTCTTTTGGAAAGACGGCACTGAGGCTGCTAACACGATCACGGTAGCTGACGGATGGAAACTCACCATCAGCGGCAATGCCGAAAAGAACTGGAGCTACGGCAATGGCAGCATTAAGTATGAGGGTAAGAGTTACATGACGCTCAAGAACTCCAACGGAGCACAGAACACCCTCAAGTTAGCCGAAGGACAGAAAGCAGCGAAAGTGGAGTTTTATGCTACGACCAATAATGATGCCGGATATGGCAAACTTTCGGAGTTCAACGGGGAAAGTTGTTCGGATGAGGTATCGTCCATCAAAGATTATACTAACCCGTCGCTTATTACCAAGACATTGGCAACACCAGCCAATGAGTTTACGTTCACGTTCAGCAGCAAACAAGTGTGCTTCATTGCCGTGGTAACGCTGGCAGATGAGGGGACAGTGACGGAAGTGGAGAAACTCCAATGGGACAATCAGCCAAGTTTGGCTGATAAGATTATCCGCAATGGGCAGATGGTTATTATCCGTGATGGCGTGGAGTATAACGTGCTTGGAGCAAGAATGCAATAAAGATTGAGATATGAAAAAGGTATTGTTTATCATACTGCTTGTTTTTGCAGGCTGCGGGTGGCTGACAGCAGGCTTGAATGACCTGACCTGGTATCAGGTATGCACCGGAAGCATGTCCGGTGAGTGGTACGGCTCGCAGGAGGCTCTGGATATTGCCGACATCGTGATTGCCGTGCAGAAGGCCAACGGCGGTTGGATGAAGAACGACCAGTTGCATAAGCTCTCGCAGTCGGAGTACCAACGTTTGCTCAATGAAAAAGGCGCTCATTCCTGTCTGGATAACGTAGCCACCACCCAAGAGATGCGTTATCTGGCGCGTGTGTGGAAAGCGACCAGCAATCAGGAATCAGCCGTCAGCTGTCAGCAGGCTTTTCTGCGTGGACTCAATATGATCCTTAGCGCTCAGAAGGGCTGCGGCGGATGGAGTCAGTACTGGCCGCTGAGTAATGATAACGGCTATCAGGACTATGTCACCTTCAACGACGATCTGGTGGTCAATGTGCTGAATTTGCTTAGGGATATCTGTGGGAACACGGGCGACTTTGCGAACATCACCGATGCCGAAACACGCGAGGCTTGTCAGGCTGCATTCGACCGCGGTGTGCAATGCATCCTCGATTGCCAGATCATCATTGACGGCACGTATGCAGCCTGGTGTGCACAGCACGATACCGTAGCGCCGTACTTGCCTACCGAAGGCCGTCCGCATGAGTTGCCGTCGGTCAGCGGGTGTGAATCGGCTAATCTGCTCTCATTCCTTATGTCGATTGACGAGCCTTCGGACGAACTTAAGGCACGTATAACAGCCGCCGTCACCTGGCTGGATGAGCATAAGATAGCCGACCATGCCGTGGAAGATTTCACCAATGACAACCAGCAGAAAGACCGGCGTATTATAGAGCAGAAAGGTACGCACCTGTGGGGACGCTTCATCCAGATAGGCGGCAATACCGGTGAGCAGGTATATAACAAGTTGTTCGAAAAACTCAAGAACCGCGGCAAAAAACGCAGTTATACCTACAACGGCAAGACGTACACCTATACCGAAGAAGAACTTGCGCGTGCCAACTACGATCCTAACAAGGCATATGAACCGATCTATGCCATCTACAAGGATTCTATTCCGCACATGTACTACCGTTTCCTGTACAACTTCGAAGACACCCCTATAGCGTTCGACGACAATGGCTGCCCGTACTATACCTCACTGTTTCGCGCGGTTCGCATGGGTTACCAGTACGTCGGTTCGTGGTGTCAGCGCGTGATAGAAACCGAGTACCCGGCTTGGAAAGTCAAGTACGGAATACACGACGATGGCACGTATATTCTGTCAACCGAGAGTTGTGTGTCCAATCGCAACGAGCAGACCTATAGGTTCAACAACGCTTTCAGCATCACCAACGATGGTAGTGCGGGGTATTCGACTGCTAAGGCGTACAGCATCCGCTATACAGCCGATGTGACCTATACGATCCATATTCCCTCTGACCTGCAGGTAACCGAAGCCAAACTGTACGGGTATTGCAACTGGGATGATTTAGATGCCTATGTACAAATGTGGAACAACACGACCTATACGGCCGATGACTATTTTTTCCCGCGAACCAAGAACGATAAAGCACAGTGGGTGACGCACATCATCGACCACGCAGCGCATCCTGTGACCAATGAATTGGTGTTCCGGCTCGCAGGCAAGCAGGCATGTATGATCATCACCCTGACCTGTGCGAAACGGGGAACAGCGTTGGAGAATACACTAAGCGACAATCAGTCATTGGCTGATAAGATCCTGCGCAACGGACAACTGCTCATTGTGCGTGGTGACAAAACCTACGACGCCTTAGGCAGACAGATAACTGAAAACTGATAACTCTAAATACTAACGATATGAAAGCATTTATGGACAAAGATTTCCTGTTGCAGACCGCTACTGCACAGGAGTTGTATCACAATCACGCGGCTAAGATGCCGATTATTGACTATCATTGTCATCTTATCCCGCAGATGGTGGCGGAGAACAAACGCTTCGAATCCATCGCACAGATCTGGCTCATGGGCGACCATTACAAGTGGCGTGCCATGCGTTCGAACGGCGTGGATGAGCGTTACTGCACCGGTAAGGACACAACGGACTGGCAGAAGTTCGAGAAATGGGCAGAGACGGTGCCTTACACCTTCCGCAACCCGCTTTATCACTGGACACATCTGGAACTCAAGACCGCTTTCGGTATCGAAGAGCGACTGAACCCCGAAACGGCACGTGCTATCTACGACAAGTGCAATGACCTCATCGCAAACGATCCGAAGTTCTGCCCGCAGGGCTTGATGAAGCACTATCATGTGGAACTCGTTTGTACAACGGATGATCCGGCTGATTCGCTCGAATGGCATAAGATGCTCAAGGATGACCCGAAAGCCGAAGTACGTATGTTGCCGACCTGGCGTCCGGATGCAGGCATGAACATCGAGGCTGCTACATGGAAAGCATATATCGAGAAGCTTGCTCAGGTTGCCGGTATGGACATTCGTAACTTCGCCGACCTCGTTGCTGCTCTGCAGAAACGCCATGACTTCTTTGAGTCAATGGGTTGCCGCTTGAGTGATCACGGCATCGAGGAGTTCTACGACGAGCCATACACCGACGCCGAGATCAATGCGATCTTCGAGAAAGCGTTGGCAGGTAAGGCACTCTCCACGCTCGAGATTCGTCAGTACAAGCACGCTTATCTCCACACTCAGGCTGAAATGGATTACGCTTCGGGTTGGACACAGCAGTACCACTACGGTGCAATCCGTAACAACAACTCGAAGATGTTCGCTCAACTCGGTGCAGACACCGGTTTCGACTCCATCGGTGAGTTCACAACTGCAAAAGCCATGAGCCATTTCCTCGACGAGATGAATAGCGAAGGTCATCTGGCTAAGACCATTCTCTACAACCTCAACCCGTGCGCAAACGAAGTGATTGCTACTATGCTCGGTAACTTCCAAGACGGTTCTGTTCCGGGTAAGATTCAGTTCGGTTCCGGCTGGTGGTTCCTCGATCAGAAAGACGGCATGGAGAAGCAGATGATGGCGCTCTCGAACCTCGGTCTGTTGAGCCGCCTCGTAGGTATGCTTACCGACAGCCGTTCGTTCCTCAGTTATCCGCGTCACGAGTACTTCCGTCGTACGCTCTGTAACATCCTGGGCAACGACATCGAGAACGGCATGATTCCGTACACCGGTTACGAGAAAGCCCGCGTTCAACAGATGGTCGAAGACATCTGCTACAACAACGCAAAGAACTACTTCAAGTTCTAATCCCTCTTACATCCCGCTTGCCTCTCTGCAAAGGGAGGCAGGCGAGGTGGTTGTTGTCGAATAAAACCATGCCCGATAGTTTGCTATGCGCTTCAAAATTTCGATAGTACTACTAATCGTAGCGGCGACAGTTTCTGCGCAGGAGTTTCTGCAGGTGTTCTCTTTATACAAGAGCCCGGAGCCGATTGTGAAAAATGTAGTCAGGTACAACAATGCGACCAAGTCGAAAGATCGTATTTATATCA
>JAEEGH010000527.1_pt1 | contig 140848 bp, 103 predicted proteins | sample 9134181 | NCBI WGS metagenome assembly JAEEGH01 (sample SAMN16246544, study PRJNA631951) | gut metagenome | biome: gut microbiome; feature: rumen; material: DP-attached | host: Bos | place: Iran: Karaj | collected 2018-10
CCGGCATAGTAGTCGACGCCATAGTTCAGCTTCACCGTCTCGTACCAGTCGTTCTGGCCGGGCGCATTGTGGAAGCAGTCGTTTCCAGTAGCTTTGGCGGGCTGTTCTTTATAGGACTCTTTCTCACCATGATAGAGGTCAAAATATGGAGTAAAGCTTTCGCCTGGGCAATAATAGAAATTATTCTGTGGCGAGAAACCCTGCTCGGGGTTGTCGTCCTCGCCGAGGTCTCTGACGCCGTCGGGCTTGGCAATGCTCTTGTACTGGCGCGCCACATGGTTTGGCACGAAGTCGATGATGACCTTCAGACCGGCACGATGGGTGCGGGCTACCAGCCGCTCGAACTCCTCCATGCGCTGGTCGACACGGACAGCCAGGTCGGGGTCTACATCGTAGTAGTCGGTGATGGCGTAGGGCGACCCTGCCCTGCCCTTCACCACGGCAGGATGCTGGCGGGGAATGCCGTAAGGGGAGTAGTCGGTCATGGTGGCATGGCGGATGATGCCGGTGTACCACACATGGGTGACGCCCAACTCGCGTATCTGCTTGAGTACTGACGGCGTGAATCCGTTCATCTTGCCGCAGCCGTTCTCTTCGATGGTGCCCCAGGGCTTTCGCGTAGTGTTCGTGTTGCCATAGAGGCGGGTGAAAATCTGATAGATGATGATTTTTTCCATAACAGGCGCAAAGGTAGTGAAAAGTTGGGAGACAGGAGACGGGAGAGGGTAGTTTTTTTCTTAGCAGAGAATTAATTATTGTTAAACGCGGGGAATTAACTCCTCACTCTTGACTCCTGACTCCCAACTTTTTCGTACCTTTGCAAATTAGGAGCATAAACTAGGAATAATCATCACTATCCATACATTTATGAAAGCAAAATCTTTATTTATGACCATCGGACTAGCGACAGCAACGATGATGCCGTTTTGTGCCTGCCAGCAGACACAGCGTGAGAACCCGCTGACAGCAGAGAGCGAAATGCCTTTCGGCGCGCCTGACTTCAGCAAGATACAGACAGCCGACTATATGCCGGCCTTTGAGGAAGCCATCCGCCAGACGCGAGAGGAGATACGGCAGATAGCAGAGAATCCCGAACCGGCCACCTTCGAGAACACCATCCTGGCATACGAGGAGAGCGGGAAGCTGCTCGACCGGGTGAGCCGTGTGTTCTTCGCCCTGACAGAAGCTGACAAGACCCCGGAAATAGGCGAGATAGAAAAGAAGGTGATGCCCATGCTGACCGACCTGAACAACGAGATGATGTTCAACAAGCAGCTCTTCGAGCGCATCCGGCAGGTCTACGACCAGCAGCACGATGCCCTGCAGGGTGAAGACCAGAAGCTGCTGGAGGAAATCTACAAGGAATTTGTGCGCAAGGGCGCCCTCCTGCCGGAGGACAAAATGGCACGCATGAAGGAGATCAACCTGCGCATCGCAGACCTGCAGCAGCAATGGGGCGACCAGCTGCAGGAGGCCACCAACGACGCCGTGGTGTGGGTGGACAGCGAGGAGCAGCTGGCCGGACTGACCGAGGCCGACATCGCCCAGTGCCGCAAGGACGCCGAGAACCTGGGCGGGAAGGCTCCTTTCGCCATCGTCATCGTCAACACCACGCAGCAGCCGCTGCTGGCCAGCCTTGATAACCGCGACCTGCGCAAAAAGGTGTATGAGGCCTCAATACTCCGCGCAGACGGCACAGGCGACTACAACACCTATTCCATCGTCAGCGAGATGGCGAAGCTGAGGGCAGAGAAAGGCGAGCTGATGGGATATCCCAACTATGCAGCCTATTCCCTGGAGAACACCATGGCCAAGACACCTGAGAACGTCTATGACTTCCTCAAGAGTCTCATCGCTCAATATAAGCCAAAGGCTGATGAGGAGACCCGTGCCATCGAGGAGTTCGCACGCCAGACTGAAGGGGAAGACTTCCAGCTTCAACCTTACGACCGGTTCTATTACTCTGCCAAGATGAAGAAACAGCAGCTCGATGTCAGCGATGAGGAGGTGAAACCTTATTTCAACATTGACAGCGTACTCATCAACGGGGTGTTTTATGCAGCGAACCGTGTGTATGGGCTCACCTTCAAGGAGCGGACTGATATCCCGCTCTACCATACCGACATGAAAGCCTTTGAGGTGTTCGACAAGGATGGAAAGTCGAAAGCGCTCTTCTGCTGCGACTATTTCCGTCGGCCGACCAAACGGGGCGGGGCATGGATGGACGGCTTCGCCAAACAGAGCCGCCAGTACAATCAGCTGCCTATCATCTTCAACGTGTGTAACAGTGCTAAAGCCCCGGAAGGAAAGCCGTCACTGCTGACATGGGACGAGGTGACTACCATGTTCCATGAGTTCGGACATGCGTTGCACGGCATGCTTTCCGACTGCCAATACAACCGACTCAGCGGCACCAGCGTGGCACGCGACTTTGTGGAGATGCCGTCTCAGTTCAATGAGTCGTTTGCATCTATCCCGGAGATTTTCGACCATTATGCACGCCATTATGAGACAGGGGAACCGATGCCTGCCGACCTGAAAGAACGTATGCTCAAGAGCATCACCTTCCAGCCGGCATACGCCTTAGGTGAGAACTTGGCTGCCACATGCCTGGATATGGCTTGGCACATGTTGCCGTCAAATAATATTCCGTCGGCTGAGGAAGCCGCCAAATTTGAGGAGGAGGCACTGAAGAAAGTGGGGCTGCTTGACCCCCAGATACCGCCACGCTACCGCACCAGCTATTTCAACCATGTGTGGGGAGGCGGTTATGCAGCCGGTTACTACAGCTATCTCTGGACGGAGGTGCTGGCTGTTAACATCGCTGATATTTTCAAGCAGCGTGGTGCGCTCGACCCTGCTACGGGCAGCGATTTCTGCGAGAAGGTGCTCAGCCGTGGCAACACGGGCGACCTCATGCAGATGTTTTCCGACTTCACTGGCATGAAAGAGCCCGATGCTTCCGGGCTGCTTAAGGCACGGGGGTTATAAAAAACTTTGCCATATCTGTCAATGGTGGCTGGTTTTTTATTTGCCCTTTGCCAATGTGGAGATAACGCACAAGTATGAGGAGGACAGATGGATCCTGTCTTCACGGCTCATAATGGGCTATTCAACCAATATGAAGTTTGTGCTACGCTTGCTTAATCGTAACTTTGCATATAATCTGTCAAACCAAAGAAAAACAATCTATGAAAAGAATTGCAATGATGATCATGCTGCTGATGATAACACTGTCTGTCGGCGCACAGAACCTGAAAGGTTTTATATCTACCGGTCAGGATGTGAATGTGAGGAAAGGACCTGGCATGAGATATCCCGTGATTGACTCGGAATGGGGTAAAATCCAGCTGGACAAAGGCGAGGTGGTTTGCGACATGGGGAAATCGAAAAACGGCTTCCGCCAAGTCTCTGTAACCAAACTGATATTCGGCTCGGTGGTCAATGAATATGAGGGATGGGTTTCCTCAAAATATCTTCGTCCCGTTAAAGTATGCCCCGAATGCTACGGCACCGGCTACGTCGGAGAAATTGAAGACATGAAATCCTGCGAAAAATGTAAGGAGAAAGGACACTTATAATAATATTCGAATAAAGGACATGCTACCTACCCACGAGCAACTGAAAGAGCGGATGGAACTGCTGCAAAAGGAACTTAGAGCTACTAAGCGACTGTTGATCAAATAGATGATAATAAGGAAAGTATCTTAGAATTCCGGACTATATAATAACAATATACACTATGTGATTATTTTTTAATCACTAAGCTAAAGGTAAGGAACAATTAAAGCAAAAAAACATGGTGGAATAACAAAAAATGTGTATTTTTGCAAAAGCTTTGCAAAAAGCTAATATATATTCTTTTGGTATGGTGTAGGTGTAGTGATATACTTGCACCATTATTTTTGCAATATAGAGATAGCAAAAGTCACCAAAAGTACACCTATATGATAGAAAGTACACTTTTAGTACAACTTAAAAACAAAAAATCCTTTATAAATCAAGCATTTATAAAGGATTTAATAAAATACAATGTACCCAGATCCGGAACATAACCGCCTCAAACAAAGGAAAGAAAAAGCAATAAAGTAATTGATATACAGCTATTTACGATGTTTTTCTATTTTTCGAACTTTTGATAAAATACCCCATTTTTGCCCTTGTTTTGTTAGAATTAACACCTTTTTAACACCCCAATTAAAACTTTAGTACCTTTGCAGACGAAAAGAAAACATCAGCAAATAAACGAGTTATGGCAGAATCAAGAGGCAAAAACAAGAACCTCGTGGAAGCAGGAAATCCGCGATTATTGAAGAAATTAGTGAAGAATGACACCGAATATAGCCTATATTTGGAGTATCAGATGGGTTATAATCGTGACAATGGCACGTCCATTCGCAAGAAGGAAAGTCTGTCACTGTATCTTTTGGCATCACCCCGTACACCCATCCAGAGACAGCAAAACAAAGAGACGCTGGAACTAGCTAAGAAGATACGTTTCGAGCGTGAACAAGAGTTCCTGGACAACCGCGAGGGCTACCGACTAAAGAAAGAGAAAAGCATCAACTTCCTCGACTACTACCAGTCGTACATCAGCAACTACTCCAAGAAAGACATTCGCATGATTCAGATTGCCCTCAATCGTTTCCATGACTTTCTTGCGGAGTATCATCCGCTGTTGAAAGACTTCATCCGGCCCGATGCCATCACCCATGAAATGATGGTAAAGTTTGCCGAATACCTTCAGACTCGTAGTGTGGGCGAAGGGGCAAAAAGCATCTTGCAGCGATTCAAGAAAGTGGTACGTTCTGCCGTTGACCAGGGCATCATGGCGAAAGATCCATGCAAGGGAGTTGTCTGTGTCGTTGATGACCAGGTGCTGAAGAAAGATGTGCTCTCGCAAGAGGAGATTCAGAAACTCATGGATACCCACTATCAGTTCGAGAAAGAGAACGTCCGCAATGCCTTCATCTTCTGTCTCTACACAGGCATGCGTTTCTACGATGTCAAAGACCTGCGCTACTCCAATATCGACTATGCCAACAAACTCCTACGTTTCGAACAAGACAAGACTAAAGGACACTCTGCCCGTAGTTGGGTCACCATTCCCCTCAATGATGGACTTATTCATCTGGTCGGTAGGCCAAAGGAAGGTGAGACAAAGGAATCGCTCGTTTTCAACCTACCATCATACGAAAGCTGCTGCAAGTCCGTCAAGCGGTGGGTAAAACGTGCCGGCATCGACAAGCACATCAGTTGGCATTGCGCTCGCCACTCCTTTGCCGTGAACATCCTCAATAACGGAGCCAACATCAAGACCGTTGCCAGTCTCCTTGGCCATAGCGGTTTGAAGCACACCGAGAAATACACCCGTGCCGTTGACAAGTTGAAAGAAGATGCCATCAATAGTTTGCCGGAACTCAATTTATAATTCTTGATGAATTTCTACTGGCGAAGGAATAAATATTTTTTCTCTCGCCAGCATATAATCATGCCTGACGATATTTGACAATAAGTTTAGTCCACATTGCGTATATATAGCAAAGGATGATACTAAACAACAATTGAACCCCATAGAATATAGACGAAAGTATAGGCTATATAATTAATGAAATGAAGTAAAATGCATACTATTTGCCTATATATGTTAAATATGCTTAAATATCAAATAATAATCAATGATTGTGTGCTATATTTCACAAATATAGACTATATTTGCAAAAAATAGAAATTTAATCTAAGGAATATGGAAGATAATACTAGACGCAAAAGATTTACTAAAGTTGCAAGTAATCGCGTTCAGAAAATCATTGATTACCTGAACCTTCTGCAAAATTGTTCAAATCGTAGAAACTACGAATATGATGAGGATGATGTGAATCATATGTTTGAGGAAATCTCAAAAGCTCTCAAGGACGCTAAGGCTGTTTATGCTAACGAACTTAGCAAAGGAAATGGAAAGTCTGGTTTTGCCTTTAAATAATGTATTCGCGCATGAGTAAGTATAAGTGGACATTTGCTAAACAAGGAGGGGACAATCGTGGCGATCACAGTGAAGATGTCTCGATCAAACTTTTTCGTGATTATACTAATCGTTGTCTAATCAGAGAGTTTGCTCAAAACTCTATTGATGCCCCATCAAACGCTCCCAATGCAGAGCCAGTCGAGATACATTTGTCATATATGCAACTTGATGATGATGTTAAAGAGCAAATGGTTGACAGTTTATATGAGCGTATGGTCGCTTGCAAGAGAGAAAATGATCGCACAGGAAACAGCAAGAACGCTTATATTAACAAAGTTCAATTCCTTGAATTGTGTAAAGATAGAAAGGTAACATGCCTAAAGATATCAGATTATAATACCACAGGAATGGATTATTATGATGAAAGCCTTTGGGACACCGAGGAAGAATACTATAGTCACCCTCAGCCTCCATTCAATTCATGTGTGTTATGTGATGGTGCAAGCAACAAACAATCAACTCATGCAGGAGGAAGTCATGGCCGTGGAAAAAATGTAGGATTAGAAAAATCAAGAATAGATGCGGTTTATTATTCAACTATGACAGAACCCTTTGACCAGCAGGGTAATGAATGTGAATCTAAGACTTTCGGTGAAGGAATAATCAAATTAAGTAATCACAGACTATTCTCAGGTCCAGATAAGGGGTGCTATATGAAAGATGGATTTTGGGGTGCTCAAGACGGTAATATTCCTGACGAGGGTGAAGATATCCCCAAATGTTTCAGACGTACGAAACCTGGCACGGATGTGTATATTATTGGAGTGGATAGATCTGAGGATGACATTACTGAGATAAAGCAGTACATGCTTCGCAGTTTCTTTGCTGCTATCAAGCTTAAAAAAATAAAATTCGTACTTTTTGGTGAAGAATTCAATTCTGAAAACCTTGAAGATAAGATGGATATCTATTTCCCTGAGTCAAAGTATTCAAACTTTGACAAGGTGTATTCATATTATCGTATAAAGTATAATCCTAGGCCCTATTGCTTGAAAGCTCTCTGCGCTCCTCGAGACGAGGAACACTTTATGACTATAGAGGCTGATGCCAGCAAATATCCTCATTTAGGGGATGCCAAATTATTTATATGGAAGGATGAAAGCATTAAACTGAATACAAAGCACAAAGATACAGTACTATGTTCCAGAGACAATGGAATGATTATTGAAGTCCGTCGTTTAGATAGTTCCAAAGGTTTTTGCGGATTGTTGATTTGCGATGGAGAAGGAGGAAAGTATCTCAGATTAATGGAAAATGTTACCCATGACGAATGGTCAGAGGGACAGCTGGCTGATGCAAGCGATGCAGACAAGGCCTTGGCAATGCGCACGTATGCCGAGGTAGACCAATTCCTTAAAGATGCGTATAATAATTTATTTCCTAGAATAGAAGGAGATGAACAAAGTGTTCCTGGACTTGATAAGATTATGGGGAGTTTAGGTAATGACAGACGTTCAGAAACGGGTATCTCAACTGATGGTTCCGAACAAAATGAAGATTACAATCTATTAAACTTTACGGTAGTAACTGATGGATTGAATGAGAAGAGTCATTCTGGAGAAAAAGCTGGTACTTTAGTGGCCAGAAAGAGAGGCGGTATTAATAAAAGGATCAAGAATAAGTTGACAGCCCAGAAGCTTCCTAAACTCAAGACGGAGAAAGAAAAGAAGGATGATGACGATGAGAATCATGATCAGGGAACTGAGAATAAAAAGAAAAAGACTAACAACAACAATAAGGAGCCTGATAACAGCGGAACTGTTTTACAAGTAGGCGATGTTGATTCTGCTCAGAAGGGAATGCACTCTGAGGTAATACCTGCACTATTCCTGCAGAAGAGTATTCATTCCAATCAGGGGATTGTTCATAGAATAAGAATTAATGTATTTGATGACTATGATTATTGTTCTATGGTGATCAATGTCGCAGATATGGGGAATGGAACACCCCTCAGAATTGCCAGCATAAAGAGAGCTGATTTTGGTAGGAATTATGATGTCGTTTACAATGACGAGTTTATTATAGAAGGATTATATGGTAATTCTGTTCGAGGTTTCCGCCTTGATAAAGGTTACAACTATTTTGATGTTAAATTTGAAGATGAAATAGACCACAGTTTAATGATTACAGCCTATGAAAATAAGTGAAAAAATATCATATCCATATCCTATTTGGGGATGGTTTGAGAACTATAAAACAAATAAAGCAAGCTATCGTTTAGAGCAGAATTTAAACGATACCGATTCCTTTATATTTAAGATGACTGTGAATAATCAGGATTCTGTGGTAAAGCAACTAATAGCTGAACACAAGGCAGCATACGCATGTATTGCTACTTGTTCATCGACTTTTTACAATCAGTTTGTTACAGAAGAAGATCCAGTAATTACAATCAGTATCCCAAGAGATGACGTTTATGGGACTGTAAACGTTATTTTTATGATTGTTGCAACTTCTAATATACCTGACTATCAGAATCCAAATCTGGATGACTTTTACGAAGGATCAGCTTTTTTGCCTAAGGGTGCTGCAATTGCTCTGCTATACGAAGGGGATTTTGAGGCAGTAGCAACAAGTGGAAAAACTCTGGGCGATGTAATAAAAGTTGTAGAGAATACGTGGAGTAACGAAATTGAAACTGATGTAGATAATCCATGTATAAGAATTGCCCTACCTGCGGACGAGTACAACGTCTTTGATACCTGGGGGGCTAATTACAAGGCCGTATTACATTCAACGATTGTTTATAATGCACTCTTAAAGGCTATTGGAAATCTCCAATCTTTTTCCAAGACAAATCCAGACTATGAATGGGTTAAATATTTGGATAACGAAATTAAAGGCATGGAAGATATCCTTGATGTTGAAGATTTAGCAGAAGAAGGACAAGATGAAAGAGGTTATTCTATTCACGATGCAATGAAAATTGCCAATAGAATTCTAAAACAGCCCACTCGCAGGGCTTTGGGTGAAATATCAGACATAGAATCAAGAAGCTAGCCATATGAATGCCAAAATATTTAAACCAGAATACGCCAAAGACCTCTCTTACAATATAGAGAGTAACATGGTAAACTATAAAAATGAAAATTATGACTGGTCTCATGATGCGCCAATGGATACAGAGCCTTTGACGTTACCAGATGATTTGTGTGAACGGATGTGTAGCTGTTATAATCAGGACATGTTTGGTAATTTCATTCCTGATGGTAATAGTTTCGCAAAATATGATGGAAAGGCAGCAATCGTACTTTTTGAAGCGTTACAAGACTTAAGACCAAAGGTGGTTGCACAACATCATTTATGGGTTTCTTTAGCACACATGACACTCATGACATACATGAGAAAAAGATGGTCTAAGATTAATCAAGCAGATTTCAATGATGTTAAGTATATTAAAGAGCATTGGCTGAATAATGATAGAATAAGAAATTGGCTTAAAGGTCTTTATTGGCAGGTGAAATGTACTGCAATACCTGTTGATGAAAATACGTGGGATTATCAATATACTGACTTCTTGTTTTCAAGACAGAATCTGGGTAATAGAGGTATTGCCGCTAGACCTTCCCTAATTTCAAATCCAAAACTCGTTAAAGGAACGTTGGAGTTCTTAAAGAAATACGAAAAGGATTTCTTGTCACCTCATTTTGAAGAAAAAGCAGAACGATGTTTCCAAATTCTTCTTCAAGAAGGAGCTAAGATAGAGTATGGTACTTGGTCTGAAGAAGATTTCGTAGAATTATTGCTATCACACAAAAAAGAGCTTGAAGTTATTCTAGATAAAAAAGTTGCGAAAAAATTACGAGAGGAACAACTCAATGCAAATGGCATTGATGTTGCTACACTTAAAAAGAAGAAAGCGAAGAGCAAGAATAAAAAACGTAAGAAGCATAAGAAAAGATAATATATGGCAGAAATAGAAGAGTTCAAACAAGGAAAGACTCCGATAAAATTCATTGATCTCTTCGCTGGCGCAGGTGGCATTAGCGAGGGGTTCTTGCAAGCATATACTGACGATAAATATTTCGATTTTGTTCTGGCAAGTGACATCAATAGTAACTGCGAGCTGACCCATAAAGTGAGATATAATCGCCAATTGGGGTTGGATACTGCGTTCATTACAGAAGATATTATGTCAGATGATTTTTTGGCACGTCTTGAAAAGGAGATTGGTGGCCAGAATATAGATGTGGTAACAGGTGGCCCCAGTTGTCAGTCATTCAGTTTGTCAGGACGAAGAAGAAAATTTGACAAACGCGACAATCTCTTTATTCACTATCTGAAAGTTATCCGCAAACTCCGTCCCAAATATTTTGTGATGGAGAATGTGAAGGGTATTCTGACGAAAGACAAGGGTAAGTTCAAAACGGCAGTAATGAATGAAATCCGCTCTATTATCGACGAGAATCAGGTGGATAATATGCTCGCCTATTTCAACGGTGTTTTAAGCAGAACGGCCAATGATTCAGTTCGTCAATGCTTCATTAACAAGATAAGAATAGAGGCCGTTGAGGATGGAGAAGAAGACTTTTTCATAGACAAGTATTTCCAAATTGTGGAATCTGTTTATAAGCAACTGACAAAGCCTGTTACGCTTAAAGTTAGCAAAAGCAATAAGCATATCACAACGATACGCCATGCGCTGTCTTTACTTAAGCTTTCTTCGGAACGTCAGAAGCTGATGAATTACATACTGCATCTGAAGGCAGAGGCTGATGTTGACAACGACCAATTAGTTGACAAATTCAATAAGTTCCTATACGCAATAAGCGATGATGATTTGGTAGAAACCATAAACAGACATCTTTATTGGGTTGAGGAATTTAAGGCTCAGCCAGAAATTGTGGAAAGGTTCAAACTGTTGGTAAATCTTTATACATTGAGCCTCGAAGAAGTCTTTGGCGAATTGCGGAAATATGCAGAGGATGACAATTCTCTTGATGAATACGAGCAGATAATGAATGAGATACACCTTTATCGGATCAAGAAGCCGCTAATACTGAATTCGTCGGATTATGGTGTACCTCAGAATAGAGAAAGGGTTATTTTCATTGGGTGCCGTAAAGATCAGCCAGTGATATCGGAAATACCTGCCACAACTGTGGATAACAAAGTAACTGTCTATGAGGCATTGCACGACTTGGATTTCTTGAATAATGGTGAATCTGCGAATGACTATTCAGAAGTACCTGACATTGACCAATTCGCAGCTTTGGATGTTACTAGAAATATTGACGGAAGACTAGATGAAAACGGTGAGACCTATTCTGAGTGGTCAAGACAAGGACGACTTGGACACCGTTTTACTGTCAAAGAGCCTTTCTATGTGAGGAGTCTTGATAATCTTGAAAACGAGATTATTGAACATGCTCACCTCTTCAATCATCAGACAAGCAAGCAGAGTGAAGAGGTGCTTAACCGCTTGTCTGTCATCGCTGAGGCTGGTGACTATACTGATGAAGTAAAAAAGCAGCTGTCGGATATGGGACTCAACTCCGACAAGCGTAACTATACAGTACTGAAGCCAGACGGTCAATCTCCAACAGTTGTTACCTTGCCAGACGATTTCATTCACTACCGCAGCCATCGTGCACCAACGGTAAGAGAGATGGCACGTCTGCAATCTTTTGACGATTCATTTGTGTTTCAAGGAAAGAGAACAACGGGCGGCGACAAGCGAAAATCCGAAACTCCACAATACACGATGGTTGGTAATGCGGTACCACCACTTATGGCGAAGGCGATAGCAAATAAGATTTTGGAAGTGATAGAATTAAATATGTAACATATGAGAGAAGGATTTATCAAGGAACTGAATGCATTATTTGCAGACTTCCAAAAGGCTGGTGCTGATTATGAAAGCAATATAGGGAAAGGTGTGTCGCTAGAGTCTCAATGTGGTGAGATTCTAAGAGGTGCTATTCCAAATAAGCTTAAAGAGTTGTTCTCGACGAACGACTATCGAATCAAGGGCTCAATAGGAACCGGACGTGTTTCCAAATGTCCTTGGGTAGCCATCATGAATAAAAAAGAGACAGAGTCGACCCAAAGTGGAATCTATCTGGTATTTCTCTTTTCTAGAGGTTTGAAGAAGGTATATCTGTCATTGGCTCAGGGAGTAACCAATTTGAAACTGCCCGAAATAATAAAGAATCGCGATACTTTAAGAAGTGAGCTGCGTCTAAAGAATGATTTACTTCTCCACTTTAACGATCAAGAAATAGATAGTGAAGAGTATAAAGCATGTGCCATTTACTCAAATGAATGGAAATGTAATGACAATGCATATTGCGAAAGACTTTTAATCGCATTTATTGATGCGTATAATACGTATATGGAGCATAAAGAAGGAAAAGTCAACATTCTGACACCAATAGAAGTGCCTAATCTGTCTGATAACATAGATTTAGGTTTTTCTATCAAGAAAATGATTGGTCATATCAAAGAGACGGGATTACTTTATAGTGAAAACCTCATAAAGCGTTTTGCTTTCTCGTTGATGTCGAAACGATTCCTGATACTGAGTGGTCTGGCTGGTTCGGGTAAGACGCAGTTGGCGTTGGCATTTGCAAGTGCGTTGGTGAAGAACAAGGATAAGCAGATGTGTGTGGTGAGTGTAGGTGCAGACTGGACAAACCGCGAGCCGCTGTTGGGATTCCCCAATGCGTTACAACCAGAGAAGTACGTGAAGCCAGAGAGCGGCGTGCTGGACTTGCTGATAGAGGCAAATCGCAAGGAGAATGCGGACAAGCCGTTCTTCTTGATACTTGATGAGATGAACATGAGCTATGTGGAGCGATACTTCGCAGACTTCCTGTCGGCAATGGAGAGCAGGGAGAAAATTAGTCTGTGGAATAGCAATACGGACTCCGACAAAGAGATTGACGGCGTGCCGCAGCGAATTGACCTGCCAAAGAATCTCTTTGTTATTGGTACCATCAACGTTGACGAGACAACGTATATGTTCTCGCCTAAGGTGCTGGACCGTGCCAACGTGATTGAGTTTAAGATTTCGTCGAAGGAGATGGGCGAGTTCCTGCAAGAAATGCGTGAGATAGACCGTGACAGCATTATCGGCCAGGCAGCTGGAATGGGAGAAGACTTTGTGGCAAAGGCATGTAAGAAGGACTTGGCCCAGGACGGTGAAGCTGTTGAGATGCTGCAGAAGTTCTTTGACGAACTGAAGAACGTGAATGCTGAGTTCGGTTACCGTTCAGCAACGGAGATATTCCGTTTTATCTGTCAGGCAAAGGCTAACGATGATACAGACAAGAAGATGACCGACGAGGAAATCCTGGATGCTGCCATTGTGCAGAAACTACTGCCCAAGCTGCATGGTTCACGAAAGAAGCTAGAGCCTGTGCTAGCTCAACTTTGGAAGCTCTGTTTTACTGGTGCTGGTAAGGATTTGAATATAGCAAAGGAGAATGTGGAGAAGGCTCAATACAAAGAGAGTGCCGACAAGATAAGACGTATGTATGAGTCGGCAACAGCGAATGGATTTACAAGTTTTGCGGAGGCGTAAATGTATTCTATATAATATGAATTGATTATCTTTGCAAGTAATTATGGAAATGAAAAGATATACAATAGCGGAACTGCAACAGATGCGTGAGTCGGAAGACCATGTGGAGTTCAAAAAAGGCGAACAAGGGAACGTTTCATACAATGGGGGTGATAAAGTGAAGCCCAAAGATCGTCGTAAATGTATTTTGGGATATGTAACAGCCCTTTGCAATGAGGGTGGCGGAAGGATGGTTATCGGTATGCACGACGACTTTCCGCATAAGGTGACGGGTACGAAACAGAACGAGAATGCCCTAGGAGAGCTGGAGAGCAATATTTATCGCGATACTGGCATTCGCCCTGAGGTATATGAGTTATTTGAGGACGAGGTCAATAAGACTGGCCGTGTGGTGGTGATAGAGGTCCCTTCAAGGCCAATAGGCAAGGCATATAAATTTGAGGATGTCGCATTGATGAGAGTTGGTGAGGATTTATTGCCAATGGATGACAAGGTTCTTTTGTCTATCCTTCAAGAGCAGGAGCCGGACTTCTCGGAACAGTTTTGTGAAGAAGCGACATTCGACGACTTGGATACGGAGGCCATCAAGGTAATGAAAAAGAAATACGCCAAGAAACAGAAGAACCCGTCTTTTGAGTCATTGGATGACAAGCAGGCGTTGAGCGACCTTCGTCTCATTGTGGGTAATAAGATAACCAATGCTGCTGTGCTGCTTGTTGGCAAGGAGTCGTTCATCAATAAGGCGTTTCCGCAGGCTAAAGTGATGTTGGAGTACCGCAATACAGAGCCTCAGATTCATTTCGACAACCGCATGCAGTTCGGGCAGCCATTCTTTATACTGATTGACAAACTATGGGAGGCCATAGATTTGCGTAATGGCTCAGTACCCATCAGGGAGAATTCTTATATCTTTGATATTCCGTTCTTCAATGAGGATGTTATTAGAGAGTTGGTGAATAATGCTTTTGCACATCGCGACTATCGAAAGAATAGTGAGATAGTGGTTAAACAATATCCTACTAGGCTTGAAGTGCTGAATGCTGGAGGGTTCCCTCATGGCGTAACTGTTGATACTATGTTGACTGTGCCTAGTACTCCAAGGAATAGATTGCTAGCTGATGTACTGTCCAAGACTGGTGTTGTTGAACGTTCAGGTCAAGGTATTGACAAAATATATTTGCTTACATTATCGGAGGGTAAACCCGAACCAGATTATACAAAGAGTGATGATTTCACAGTGCTTGCTATTTTACTGGCTACTGTGAAGGACAAAGCTTTTGCAATGTATGTTCAGGGTATTCAAGACAGTCTACCAGAAGATAAGAAACTGACGGTATTTGAGGTTATGGCACTCTGCGAGATAAGAGACGGGAAGAAGAAACCAAGCGATAAGTTGATTACACATAAACTTGAACAAATGGGGTATATTGAGAAACATGGTAAGACAAATGCGATCTATTATATCCTTCCTCGACGATACTATGAATTGTCTGGAGACATGGCTGCCTATTCTTTGGCAACGGACTGGGACATTGATCAAGTTTGGGCTGTAATTCTTCCTTTCCTACAGAAGTATGGTAAGGCGAAACGATCAGACATAGTCAAAATAATAGGTAGCCATCTTTCTGAAAAGCAAATAAGAAGATTTCTGGATATACTTAAAGCTAATGGCTTTTTGAAAACAGAAGGACAGAACCGAACCACCACTTACTATTTGGGCGATTCATATGCAGCCAATAATAAACTTATTAGCAAGGCTTTAACTATTGGGCTGCAAGAACTTAAAGCAAAGGGAGAAATCTAAAGTTTTTTGAAAGGGCAGATAAAAGGGCAGATAAAAAAGGCAAGCAAGCAAGCAATTAAGTAGGTGAAATCTTCTAACTTGTTAAATATCAATACTTTTGAAAGGGCAGATAAAAGGGCAGATAAAAAGACTTTGAATTGAAATAATTATATGTTAGAGCATCTCGAAATACCAGTAGGAGGGAAGTGCAGCGGTTTGAGGCTGCTGATATACCCGCAGTCCGCGAAGGCGAAGGTCTTTGAGGAGAGGGAGCCCTATGCGGGAGAGTCGAGATGGCAGTTGATGGAGGGATGTACATACACCTACGAATTTGTGCCATTCGAAACGGCACAAACTTCGACGGGATGTCGCTACCAGTTTGATAGGGAGAATGAGATTGTGAGGTTTCATCCCAACAAGACAAATCATGCCTGCGAAGGAACGCTGACGACAGGTATCTATGTGGGACACTTGGCATTGCAGGTTGTAGATGTGGATACACAGAAACAGGCGGGGAGTGTGAGCTTGGAGATAAGGAGCACTAAGTCGGAATACAGGAGTGACTACCGTCTGATGTTGGACGAGATTGCGGAATACTATACTGATTTGGTGTTGCAACAAGGATCGCCAGTGACACAAAAACTGGAGATAGATCAGTCGTGCTCGTCAAAGACACTCTATCAGCGATTCTCGTTTGTACGCTCACTCATAGATAGCGAGGCATTTTCGGAGGCTATTCACAAAATCATCTCAAACCCTGTGAGGAAGTGGACGGATGCTAATATTGAGCGTAACATTGTAGGCGTAAAACGTCTTAGCCGCAAAAACATCCGTCAGATTGTAGCAAGCACGGATAGGATTCAACTACCGATGGGGATGCGAATGGGTATGCCGGAAGGTCTGACCAGTGTACCAAGGAGAATAGAGGTGGAATATAAACGCGACACGACAGACTGTCAGGAAAACCAGTTTGTAAAGTTCGTGCTGCGTACCTTTGTGAATTTCTGCTCAGAAATAAAAGGGTTTGTCAATGCTACAGAACAGCTGAAGATGGAAGCCAACCAGACACTGGAACGGTTGTACGGACATCTGGATAACCAGTTCTTCCGTCAGATTTCACAACCAACACATATGAATATGAATAGTCCTGTGCTGCAGCGCAAAGAAGGCTATCGTGAAGTATTGCAGGCTTGGCTGCTGTTTGACTTGGCTGCAAAGCTGAACTGGACGGGTGGTGATGATGTATATGAAGCAGGAAAAAAGAATGTAGCTACGCTTTATGAGTACTGGCTGTTCTTTAAGTTGCTGGAACTGGTGAGGGAGTTCTTCCACATTGAACCACAGGCAAAGAAAGAGCTGGTGGACTTTAAGGAGGATGCCATCAACCTGAACCTGAGACAAGGGCGGATGCGGATGGTGAGCGGACAGCAAGAGACTTTTTCTCGGATACTGAATGTGGCATTTTATTACAATAGGACGTTTAACAGAGTTGCCGATGGAGAAGACTCCATTCACAAGGCTGGCAGTTGGACGATGACCATGCGCCCAGACTATACGCTGTCGTTATGGCCTGGCAAAATATCCGAACAGGAGGCAGAGCGTCAAGAATTGATAATCCATATACATTTTGATGCAAAGTATCGTCTGGACAAAGTACTGCTGGAGGATAAGGACGTAGGAAAGGATATTGGCGAGGAACTTGCAGAAGAAAAGCAAGAACAAGAGCTTAAGATATATAAACGTGGTGACCTGCTGAAGATGCATGCCTATAAAGACGCCATTAGAAGGACCAGCGGTGCCTACGTGCTCTATCCTGGTGATGAGAACAGGGAAATGCGTGGTTTTCATGAGATAGTGCCTGGATTGGGCGCATTCAGTATTCGTCCGGGACATTGGCGAGAAGACTCCGTCTATTTGAAGCAGTTTCTGGCAGAGGTGAAGGCTCACTTAATGGATCGCACGTCAGACCGTGAAAAACTGTCATACTATCAGTATGACGTGCATCTGGAAAGGAATAAAACCATGACAATGGAAAGTCTGCCAGAATCAGAAGGTGAAAACCGCGATTTCCTGCCTGATGAGATCACAGTTCTAATAGGTTATTATAAGAGTCAGGAGCATTTTGACTGGATTATGAAGAATTGGCTGTATAACGGACGAGCTGGTGAAAGGGGTGGAGCAATTGCCATTTCAAAAGAGATTGTGACGGCACGATATATTTTGCTGACAAATGGTAGAGAGTGTTCGCTATTCAAAATCAACTCTGGCGGCCCCAAAGTGTTTGGTTATAAGGAGATGAAAGAACGTAGTTATCCTTTTAATCCCAATGAGGACAACGAGGGTAAGATTTATCTAGTGTTCCGGCTGAACAAGAAAGGTGTTGAGAAAGAGCTACAGAAATACGAGTGGAATCCCCAAGATATGAAGATGCTAAAACTGTCAAAATATGGACGGTTTGACGTTGTTGGGCTGACGGACCTGATGAAGATTGCGAGAATAAAAAGATAGGATATGGATAAGCTCACGACGCAACAGCGCCATAAGAATATGGCGGCAATTCGGTCGAAGGACACGAAGCTGGAGATGATTGTGCGGCATGGTCTGTGGAAACGTGGATTCAGATACAGGCTGAATCATAAGCGACTGCCTGGACATCCGGACTTGGTACTGAGGAAATACAGGACGTGTATCTTTGTGAATGGGTGCTTCTGGCATGGACATAAGGTGATGTCTGATGTAAGATGTAAGAAGGATGATGTTATTGAGAGTTCGGAGTGCTGTAAGATTCCGAAGACGAACCGTGAGTTCTGGGTGGCGAAGATTCGCAGGAACAAGGAACGGGACAAGGAGGAGCAACGCAGGTTGGCAGAGATGGGCTGGCACTGTATCACGGTATGGGAGTGTGAGTTGAAACCCAGTAAGCGCGAAGAGACATTGGAATCGATAGCGTTTACGCTGAACCACATATTTCTGCAAGACAGAAAATGTAAGATGGCTGATGTTAAGATATATCCTCAGATGGAAGAGGAAAGCGATAATTACCTGAAAGCCGCAGAGGAAGAACGATGAAACAAATAGAAGTGGTAGCAGCAATCATTCGCAAAGGAGATAAGATATTCGCTACTCAGCGTGGATATGGCGAGTGGAAGGACTGGTGGGAGTTCCCTGGCGGGAAAATGGAGGCAGGGGAGACACCAGAGGAGGCGCTGGTAAGGGAGATTAGCGAAGAGCTATCTGCCGACATCAGCGTGGATAAGTTCCTTTGTACTGTCGATTATGACTACCCAGCCTTTCACCTCACAATGCATTGCTACCTCTGCTCGCTATTGACAGAGGCTCTCCACCTGAATGAGCATGAGGCAGCAAAGTGGCTCACTAATGATGAGTTGAATAGTGTAAAGTGGCTGCCAGCAGATATTAAAGTGGTGGAATTGATTAAATCAAGAATACAATAAAAGAGCGAGATAATTATGGAAAATATAAAGCAAGTATTAAAAGCTTATTTCGGTTACGACTCCTTCCGCCCCTTGCAGGAGGAAATCATCAATCATGTGCTACAACGGAAGGATGCGCTGGTGCTGATGCCTACTGGTGGCGGTAAATCGATATGTTTCCAAATACCAGCCTTGATGATGGAAGGTACAGCTATAGTGGTTTCACCGCTTATTTCGCTGATGAAGGACCAGGTGGAGGCATTGCGAGCCAATGGCATTGCAGCAGAAGCTCTGAACAGCGCCAATGATGAGATAGCCAATCGTCAGATTGCTGAACGATGTTTGCGGGGTGATATTAAGCTGCTGTATATCTCGCCTGAGCGACTGATAACGGAACTGAAGTGGATGCAGACGATGCTGAAAGTGTCGCTCTTTGCCATTGACGAGGCACATTGTATATCACAGTGGGGGCATGACTTCAGACCTGAATACACGCAGTTGGGCAATCTGCATGAACTTTTCCCCAATGTGCCTATTATGGCTCTCACGGCCACTGCCGATAAGATTACCAAGGCAGACATTATAGAACAACTGCATCTTCAGGAACCGGAAATATTTATCAGCTCGTTTGACCGCCCTAACCTGAGTTTGGACGTCAGAAGAGGATATTCAGCCAAAGAGAAACAGCGCACAATACTGAACCTGATACGCCGTCATCAAGGCGAAAGCGGTATCATTTATTGTCTGGCAAAGAAAACTTGTGAGAAACTGGCTGAGAAACTTCAAAAGGAAGGTGTATCAGTAGGTGTCTATCATGCAGGACTGCCTACGGATGAGCGTAATCGGGTTCAGGAGGACTTTATCAACGACCGTATTCAGGTGGTCTGTGCAACGATTGCCTTCGGAATGGGTATCGACAAGAGCAATGTGCGTTTTGTGGTTCACTATAACCTGCCCAAGAGCATTGAGAACTACTATCAGGAAATAGGGCGTGGAGGGCGTGACGGACTGTCTTGCGAGACCATCCTGTTCTACAACATTGGAGATATTATCACGTTGCAGCGTTTCGCAGAGGAAAGCGGACAACGGGAAATCAATACAGAGAAACTGCAGCGTATGCAGGAATATGCCGAGGCACAGGTTTGCAGGCGGCGCATCCTGCTGAACTATTTTGGCGAGACCAGCGACAAGGGCTGTGGCAACTGCGACGTTTGCCATACGCCACCACAGACATTTGACGGAACAGAACTCGTTCAGAAGGCTCTTTCTGCCATATTGAGGACGGGTGAACAAGTGGGATTCACGCTGACAATCGATATCCTGCATGGCAGTTTTTCGCCAGAAGTCATGTCACGCGGATATAACAAGATAAAGACTTTTGCAGCTGGCAGGGATGTGCCAGTGAGAGACTGGCACGACTATCTGCTACAGATGTTGCAGATGGGATTCATCGAGATTGCCTATAATGAGGATAGTCATCTGCATGTTACGCAACTTGGAAAGGATGTTATTCACGGGAAAACACGAGTACAGTTAGTTGTCATCAGCCGCGAAGACTATAGTGTAAAAGCCCGCCGTAGTCGGATGATGGAAGAACAAGTCTCGGTTGTGACCAATAGTGGTCAGAGTGAGAACATGGAGCTATTTGAGCGATTGAAGGTGCTGAGAAAAGAAATAGCCGACGAAATTAACTCCCCCGCATTCGTCGTGATGTCTGACAAGACACTCCATGCGTTGGCAACTGATATGCCTACAACACTTAAAGCCTTTGGCAATACGTTTGGCATAGGTGAACATAAACGCGACACCTACGGCAAACGATTTATTGAGGTGATTAAACAATATGTGCCAGCGGAAACGGAACTTCCGTTCAAGGAGGTTACTGCTACCTCTGTCTCTCCAGCAGAACCTAAAGAAGAAAACAAAAAGAAACATAAGAACCAAATAACCATACAAGGAACGACTTACGTCATAGATGAGGATCTTTGGGATTCAGAACAAACGCTTCCCCTTCATGGATGGTGACCATGATGAGATTGCACTAAGGAAGTGGCATAGGGAAATTGGACATGGCCTGATGGCGATTACAGATGAAGAAAAGATTCTATTCGATAATCTGAGTACTGAGTTTGCCGACATTCCTAGGAATAGAGGACAATTGGAAAAGTGTCAAGAAAAAGACTCTTCTATCCTAACGGATGAGGTGTCTGTTGACTATTAACCTCTTTCCTTGAAGAGGTACTTTGTGTTAGGTGCGTAAGTAGCTCTTGCAGCCTGCGTTTTAACGCCATGACGGTTTTGAAGTATAGGTTTGCTGAAAAATTCTCTAGAGAATTTGTTGACGAAGTGGCGTTTCGCGTTGTTCAAGTATAGGGCTTGTCGTTAAATTCTCTAGAGAATTTTTCTTTATATATACTTATTGTTATCGGCAAGCCGTTGTATCGTGAGCTGCGAGGGGTATTTGAACGAGGAATGAGAATGGGGTAAGTGTGATGAAAAGGGTATCATAAAAATCCGTGTAAACCATTGGGCTTACACGGATTTCTCGTGTTGTATTGCTTGTTGTTTGCTAATCAAATCTTATTTGACTTCGTCGAATAAAGGCTGCGCCTCGGCTATGCTCATGCAAGCATGGCATTGCTCTCGGCTTGCACTTTACTTAACCTCCTCGAAGTCGGCGTCCTGGATGTTGTCATCCTTGGGAGCCTGTTGCTGCTGACCGCCGGCCTGCTGGTTGTAGAAGGGACCTTGCTGCTGGTCAGCACCGGGCTGGGCACCAGCACCCTGGTACATCTGCTGTGAAGCGGTCTGCCAAGCGGTGTTGAGGGCTGCGATGGCGGTGTCGATGGCTGCGATGTCGCCAGCCTTGTGAGCGTCTTTCAGCTGCTGCAGGGCTTGCTCGATGGCGGGCTTGTGCTCTGCGGGGATCTTGTCGCCAATCTCCTTCAGCTGGTTCTCGGTCTGGAAGATCATGGAGTCAGCCTGATTCATCTTATCGACGCGCTCGCGCTCCTTCTTATCGTTCTCGGCGTTCTGCTCTGCCTCTGCCTTCATGCGGTCGATTTCGTCCTGTGACAGACCTGACGAAGCTTCGATGCGGATGGCCTGCTCCTTGCCGGTAGCCTTATCCTTGGCGCTGACCTTCAGGATACCGTTGGCATCGATGTCGAAGGTTACCTCAATCTGAGGAATACCACGGCGTGCGGGAGCGATGCCAGTGAGGTTGAACTGTCCGATAGACTTGTTCTGGTTGGCCATAGGACGCTCACCCTGCAGTACGTGAATGGTCACTTCTGTCTGGTTGTCAGCAGCGGTAGAGAACACTTCGCTCTTCTTGCAAGGAATGGTCGTGTTGGCCTCGATGAGCTTGGTCATTACACCGCCCATGGTCTCGATACCGAGGGTCAACGGAGTGACGTCGAGCAGCACGATGTCGCCTACGCCGCCTTCCTTGTTGAGGATAGCACCCTGGATAGAAGCACCTACGGCTACCACCTCATCGGGGTTAACACCCTTTGAAGGCTCCTTGCCGAAGTAGTTCTTTACCAGTTCCTGTACGGCAGGAATACGGCTTGAACCACCTACGAGGATGACCTCGTCGATATCGGCAGTGCTCAGCTTGGCATCAGCGATGGCCTTCTTACAAGGCTCCAGACATGCCTGGATGAGGTTGTGTGCCAACTGCTCGAACTTTGCACGTGTCAGTGTCTTTACCAAGTGCTTGGGAACACCGCCAACAGGCATGATGTAGGGCAGGTTGATTTCGGTAGAGGTAGAAGAAGACAGCTCGATCTTAGCCTTCTCGGCAGCCTCCTTCAGACGCTGCATAGCCATGGGGTCAGCCTTCAGGTCGGCACCCTCGTCGTTCTTGAACTCCTGTACCAGCCAGTCGATGATGACCTGGTCGAAGTCGTCACCACCGAGGTGCGTATCACCATTGGTAGAGAGTACCTCGAAGACACCACCGCCGAACTCGAGGATAGAGATATCGAACGTACCGCCACCGAGGTCGAATACGGCAATCTTCATATCCTTGTTGGCCTTGTCAACACCGTATGCCAAAGCGGCAGCGGTAGGCTCGTTGACAATACGCTTTACGTTCAGACCGGCAATCTGTCCAGCCTCCTTGGTAGCCTGACGCTGAGAGTCAGAGAAGTAAGCAGGCACGGTGATGACGGCATCGGTGACTTCCTGTCCGAGGTAGTCCTCGGCAGTCTTTTTCATCTTCTGCAGCACCATGGCAGAGATCTCCTGCGGTGTGTACTTACGTCCGTCGATGTCAACACGCGGATAGCCTCCCTCGTTTACTACAGTATAAGGTACGCGCGAGATTTCCTTCTCGGTCTGCTGCCAGTTCTCACCCATGAAGCGCTTGATAGAGTAAACAGTCTTCTTGGGGTTGGTGATAGCCTGACGCTTGGCGGGGTCGCCAATCTTGCGCTCACCGTTTTCTACAAAGCCAACGACAGAAGGTGTTGTACGCTTACCCTCGCTGTTGGCGATTACTACGGGCTCGTTGCCTTCGAAGACGGCAACGCAGCTGTTGGTAGTACCTAAGTCAATTCCAATAATCTTTCCCATAATTGTATTTGTTTTTTAATTAATAATTCTTTGTTGTCTTTGTCAGATGCCGCTCTGTTTCAGCAGACACCCTGTCACTATCATTAACAGCAAAGGGTGTGCCAAAGTCTCTTACAATGCTGCCATGATGACATTTTGTCAGTGTCAGACATCCTTGCTGTCAGTCAGGCGATATTCAAAAAATGCAAATTTATTTGCTTTTTTATTCACTTATTCGTACCTTTGCAGACAAATTAGCATACAACAGATTATGAATAGAGTCATATTCCTCCTCGTTTTGTCATGGAGCGTGCTGACTGCTTCGGCTCAGACAAACGATTATATAGTGAAGACCAAGGGTGCCAAGAAGACTGTCAAGGCGGCTCCTGCCGCTGCTGCCGGTGGCGGTGATGCGCAGCAGGATGCCGAGCCTAAGGACTTCATGGGCAAGAACTTCCCTTACTATAGCATGTGCGACTGGCGAGTGGGCATGCGCTTTATGGTGATTCCTGAAAAATACGACCTGCTGGTCAATACCTTCTGTGATGCAGAAACCAACAGAGAGGTGGGCAGTGGTCGTCTTCGTCATCATATCCTGACATATCAGGGACACGAGGAAGCGCCCAATGGTCGCACGCATGTGCTGTTTGCTGACGAGGGCGACGGAAAGAAATACTACTTTGAGTTGCCCATGGGGTCATTCGAAGACTACTGCTACAGCCGCAAGGGTGTGCCGACGCTGGCTTATCTGGGCGATGTCGATAAGGCTCGTGAGTTGCTGATAGACCAACAGGTGCTGACGCGTGCGCAGAAATACTATGTTGATACCGACTATGACAGCGACGGCAGTAGTGAGGTGACGGTTAAGAAGAATATCGTTGTCACCATCAAGGCCATCGGTGTCGGTACCCGCAACTTCCCTGTGAAGATTATTGCCGAGGACGAGCAAGGCAACCAGTTCTTCCAGTGTGTCGCCATGTCGAAGACCAACTGTGGCCTGCGTGACGACGAGTTCATCATGGACAACGAGAAATTCCTTTTCCAGAACTCTTTTGAGTATGCAGATGCCATAATGACAGTATCCGAGAATTACAACGACTATATTGGCAAGACCATTCATACCAATCATCCTACGATGATGCGAAGCAAGGGTTCCGGTAAGATTCGCGACATCCGCATTCCGCGCTTTACCGGTTTTATCGTCGATGAAATCAAGCCTGTACCCGACACCCGTTACTATCTGCTGACCATGCGTGAGGTGGAGAGCCGTCGTGTCTTCACCAAGGAGGTAGCCTTCACGGAGAGCGACGTCCTTAACACGCGTAACGGCAACATGGAGAACGACTTCTTCGGCTATGTCTTTGGCATGGGTGACGGTGCTGTCAAGGAGACCAGCAAGGAAATCCGTGCTGCCATTCGTGAGGGACGTGTCATCCGTGGCATGAACAGGGATCAAGTATTGCTTGCCATGGGTGAGCCCTTCCGGACTGTTGTCGAGGACAATGGTAATGAGAAGTGGATGTACTCCCGTTCCAATGGCGTTATCTTTGACGTATGGTTTGACCGCGAAACAGGTCTTGTCGTTAATGACAAAGCCCGTAAGGGTACCGATGATGACAAGAAAACCACTACCACGGCAAAAAGGAAAAAGCCGTCACCAGTCCGGAAGGCTTCCTCAAGGGAATATACCGAGACTGATGGCGACTTTACGACAGGAACACCTATCCAGTGACTATTCCTTGTCCTTGATAGCTTGCATGATTTTTTCTTCCAGCTCTTCGCACAACTCAGGGTTGTCCTTCAGCAGCTGCTTGGTGGCATCACGGCCTTGAGCCAGCTTGGAGTCTCCGTACGAGAACCACGAGCCGCTCTTCTTGATGATGTCGTACTCTACAGCCAGGTCGATAATCTCGCCAATCTTCGAGATGCCCTCGCCGAAGAGAATCTCAAATTCTGCCTTGCGGAAGGGAGGAGCCACCTTGTTCTTGACAACCTTCACTCTCACCAGATTGCCGATGACGTTGTCGCCGTCCTTGATGGGCGATGACTTACGGATATCCAGACGTACCGAAGCATAGAACTTCAGGGCGTTACCACCCGTCGTAGTCTCAGGATTGCCGAACATGACGCCAATTTTCTCGCGCAGCTGGTTGATGAAGATGCACGTCGTGTTGGTCTTGGAAATGGTACCGGTCAGCTTGCGCAGGGCCTGTGACATCAGTCGGGCGTGCAGACCCACTGCCGAGTCGCCCATGTCGCCCTCAATTTCCTTCTTGGGTGTCAGGGCAGCCACGGAGTCAACCACCAAGATGTCGATAGCACTTGAGCGGATGAGCTGGTCGGCAATCTCCAGTGCCTGCTCACCATTGTCGGGCTGCGAGATGTACAGGTTGTCAACATCCACGCCCAACTTCTGTGCATAGAAGCGGTCGAAGGCATGCTCTGCATCGATGAAGGCAGCAATGCCGCCAGCCTTCTGAGCCTCGGCAATGGCATGGATGGCCAGTGTTGTCTTACCGCTCGACTCAGGACCGTAAATCTCGATGATGCGTCCCTTGGGGTAACCGCCAACACCCAGTGCGGCATTCAGTCCGATACTACCCGTGGGAATGACCTCCACGTTTTCTATTTTCTCTTCGCCCAGTTTCATAATGCTGCCTTTGCCGAAGTCCTTTTCAATCTTCTGCATGGCAGCCATCAGGGCTTTCATCTTCTCCTGTTGCGGAGACAGCTGTTCTGTTTCTTCTTTCTTTGCCATATAATTAATTTACAATTTAACGATTTACAATTTACTATTTATTCGCTATTTGACGATTTTTCAATTTTCAAATTACAGCTCCAGGTCGCCGTCGTGGATCTCGTGCCAGGGCAGTCCCTGCTTGTTCAGCTGTTCCATGAAGGGATCGGGGTCGAACTCTTCGACGTTGTGGACGCCGGGCTTCTTCCACAGCCCCTTGCAGAACATCATGGCACCAATCATGGCGGGAACGCCCGTGGTGTATGAGACGCCCTGCATGCCTGTCTCCTCGTAGGCAGCACGGTGCGAGCAGTTGTTATAAACGTAATAGGTATGCTCCTTGCTGTCCTTGCCGATACCACGAATGCGGCAGCCGATGCTGGTCTCGCCCTCGTAGTTCTCGCCCAAATCCTGCGGGTTAGGCAGCACGGCCTTGAGGAACTGCAGGGGAACGATCTTCACCTTGACGGTCTTGCCAGAGCCATCGGCCAACGGAGCCTCGTACTCCACCTCGTCGATGCGGCTCATGCCAATGTTCTGAATCACCTCCAGGTGTTTCAGGTACTGCTGTCCGAAGGTCATCCAGAAGCGGGCACGCTTGATGGTGGGGTAGTTGATGACCAGCGACTCTATCTCCTCGTGGTGCAGCAGATAGCTGTCGCGTGGTCCGATGTTGGGATATGTCAGGTCTTTGTGAATCTCCAGTGGCTCGGTTTCCACCCACTGGCCGTTCTCCCAGTAGAGACCTTTCTGTGTAATCTCGCGGATGTTGATCTCCGGGTTGAAGTTTGTGGCGAAAGCCTTGTGGTGGTCGCCTGCATTACAATCGACGATGTCCAGATACTCGATGGCGTCGAAGTGGTGCTTGGCAGCGTATGCCGTATAGATGGACGTCACACCCGGGTCGAAACCGCAACCGAGGATGGCTGTCAGTCCAGCCTTTTCGAAACGTTCGCGATAGGCCCACTGCCAGGAGTATTCAAAGTGAGCCTCGTCCTTTGGCTCGTAGTTGGCAGTATCGAGGTAACTGCATCCGCAAGCCAGACAAGCCTCCATGATGGTCAGGTCCTGATAGGGTAGGGCAAGGTTGATGACCAGCTCCGGTTTGTAGTCGTTAAACAGTGCCTTCAGCTGCTCTACATCGTCGGCATCCACCTGGGCTGTCTTGATGTCCAAGCGGTAGCCTGCCTTGTGGATATCCTCCACTATCTTGTCACACTTGGCCTTTCTGCGACTGGCTATCATGAACTCTGTAAATACGTCAGCGTTCTGTGCTATCTTGAACGCTGCTACGGTGGCCACGCCACCGGCTCCAATCATCAGTACTCTACTCATCTTGGTAATTTACAATTTGACTATTTATTATTTACAATTTATTTTTCTATTTGGTTATTTCGCCATTTATCGGCATTTTCCTATCTCCTCGCCCTTGATGCCCAGGGCTGCCATGACCGAGTAACCCAGAATCTCCTGTCTGAAGTTCCCGCCCGTAAGGGGCTGCATGGCAAAGAGCGTGATGCGTTTCTCGTCATCTACCGACTTCAGCGTATTACGTACCTTATTATATATATGCTCGTCCTCGGCATTAGGAATCACCATGATACGCTTCACTTCCTTTTGCTCCGCTATCAGTCTCAGAGCGTCTATGAAGAAGTCGCCATGTGCCACCAAGTCCTCTTCCGTGCGGTAAGCATCGAAGATAAATTCTCCCAGATGGTCCTTGAATGCCTTGTTTGTCAGTTCACTGGCAAAGTCCGATGGCTCGAAGTTGTCCATCTGTAGTTTCTCCTTCGAGTGAATCAGCAGCACCTGTGTCACGTTGTTACCTTCACGTAGTCCTCCGTCCAGTGCTACGCAGTCTGCCCATCGTGCCATGTCAGCCTTGGGAATCCGTCTGTTCAGCATCCGTTCAAAGTTTACCGTCAGGTTAAATGCTACCTTGTCGATGTAGTCAGCATCGGCCAGTATTACATTCTCGTGCCATTTTGCTTCATTCATACCTGCAAAGGTACAAATAAGTGAGAACAATACAAAATAAAAAAGCAAATTTTTATTTCTTGTTGAACGGAAGTGCTATTAGAATGGGTATCCGATGGCAAAGTGAAGCGTCTGGTGACGCTTGAAGGTATAGGCATTGAAGTAGCCTGACTTGTCGGTATCGTAAGGCACATGGAGACCCAAGCCCCAGTCGAGGCGGATGATAAGGAAGTCGAGGTCGTAGCGCAAGCCGATACCCGTGCCGAGGGCTATCTCGTTGAATAGGTTTTTCAAGTGGAACTTTCCTTGATCGGCCAGTTGCGTATATTTCGTGTTTTCTCTTTCCTTGCTTTCGAGGTTCCAGACGTTACCGGCATCGAGGAAGACGGCACCATGCAGATTGCCAAAGAGCTGATGGCGGTACTCCAGGTTCATGACGAGTTTCATGTCGCCGTTCTGCACCAGGTATGAATACGCCTTGTTGCTGAGTCCTCTAAAGCTACCCGGACCAATCTGTCGTACTGAGAAGGCTCGGATGCTGTTGGCACCACCAACATAGAAGAGTTCGCTATTGGGAATCCAGTCGCTGTTGCCGTAGGCGTAGATGACACCGGCATTGACATGACCGATGAGGCGAGCATGTCGGTCCAGCGTCCAGGTTTTGGTGAAGTCGGTCTCGAGTTTGAGGAACTGCGAATAAGGATTTTTGAACATCGTCTTGTTCTTCTGGTTCCACGACTTGCCTGTGGCAAGGTCGTAGAGGGCTACTCCATTGCCTGATTCGGCAAGTGTCGTCTCCCAACGAATGGGATTGAGCAGGCGCGAGGGACTGGTGTAGGTATAGGTATAGCGCATTTCGGGGATGAAATAGTCCTGCATGGTTGCCCACAGATAAGGATTGACGTTCATCACCGAGTCGAAGTCGGCAGTATGGCTGTTCATAAACTGGTACTTCAAGGTAAGTGGCGAGAACTCATGACGGCTACACTCAGAGGTCTGCCAGCGGTAGGTCCATTCGCCAGACACCACGTGCATCTTGTAGTAGCCCGGACGGTAGATGATGTTCGTAGCAGCCTTGGCAAGAGTCGTGGGTGTTGAGTAGAACATGCTGCGGCGACGGAAGCGTCCTGTCTTCTTGTCGCGGCGGAAGAACTTGTTGGAAACGAAGGGAGCGATGATGCGCGGAAACTCCACAGAGGCATCGGCACCGTATTCGTAGTTGTTCATACTGGAGCCGCTGCTGGTAGCCCACTCGTAGGAACCGTGGATGTTGACGTCAATCTTCTCGGCTCCTCGGAAAGCATTGCGGCGGGTGACACCCATCTTCAGCTCCGGACCGACACGTCCGATGGTGCGGGCATTGACATCGGTCTCGATGTAGAAATCCCATGGCTTGTCGAAAGTACAGTTCAGGGTAAGATTCAGCGTGTCGCTATGGGCGATGGAGTCGAACTTGAATTCCGTCATAGAGAAGAGCCCCATGGCATTGATCTTGCTGCTGGTCTCTAAGTAGTCGCTATAGCTGTACTCCTTGCGTGGACGCATCTTCATGTCAGCAAGCAGGACACGCGGCCGGATGGGAGGTTTCTTGCCGGCATAGCGGATGGTGAGGAAACGGCCCACGAAGGAGTCGGTGGGCTGTTCCATGAATGACTTGCGCATGTTGATGCTGATGCGCCCGATGTACCACTTGTGAGTGGCTGCCTCGGGAATGCCCTTTGCCAGTTGGAAACGCAACTGTGCCTTGCCGTCAACGAGAAGCGTGTCTGCCAGATAGGAGGCGTAGTCGGGCCGATAGTAGTAATAGCCGTTGTTGCGCAGCAGGGTGTTGATGCGCTGGCGTTCCGTCTCAAGGTTGGAAACCACAAAGGGGTCGCCCTTGTGGATAGCGGCATCGTCCAGGGTTGCATGTATCATACTGTCGGCCTCGGCGGGGTAGCCCATATAGCTGATGCTGTCGATGGTATAGAGTGGTCCAGGAATGACGGTATATTGTATCTTGGCTTCCTTGGGATTCTTCTGCGTGATGGTCTCGTAGGTGACACGCCCGTTGAAGTAGCCATGGTTGCGCAGGACTGTCTGTGCCACACTGGCACGCAACTCAGGATTCACCCATGACATGAGAACGGGCTGCTTGCCGAAGGTCTTCGTCATCCAGCGGGCAAAACCAGTCTGCTTGGTGGAGTATTTGTTCCATACCGTGACGCCCCACGAGAATGGCAGACGGTAGTAGCTGCTGCCAAACAGCGAACCGTTGGGTGCCGTAGCCAAGGCAGCCTCTACTTCTTCCTGTGTGGAAATGAGGTTGTCGGAAGGCTTGGCATCCTGATAGACGATGGTCTTCAAACCCGTGAAGAGCTGCTCGTCCTCGGGAATGTCCTTGGTCATGGAGCAGGAGGTGAGCATCAGCAATGCCGCTAAATATATGATGAGGTTATTTCTTTTCATATTCAATCGATTTTTGGGGACGCTGCGGCATCAGTTCCTTGTCGCTGAAGCGGAAGATGTCGGTAAACTTCTGCAGCGAGCGGCGCCAGATGAAACCGCCACCATACTTCTGTGTATAGCCGTCGAGCCAGTCGTAGCTGTTGTTCTCGAAGAAGAGGTTGAGGTATTTGTTGGCGGTATCGTCTATGCGGTACTCCATGGAGACGTTGTCGAAAAACGACTTGTTGCGGCCTCCCGGCATCTCAGCACCGGAGGTCACCATGCCACCGACGGCAACCTTCAGACGGTTGTTGAGGAAACGCTTGGCAAACTTGAACGAGTAGTTGGTATGCGACTGTCCGGCGGCATCGGTAGTGTTGTCCATGCCGAAGGAGAGGTCGAGGGTGCGCAGGGCATTACCCGTGAGATTGTTGATTTCTGAACTGAGGAATGAGCTGAGTGCTGAGTTCATGGAGAACGCCTTGGTATTGCCGTCTGCCAGATACATGCCCGTGGTGAGCATGGAGACTGCCAGTTTACCACGCTGTTCTACACCCATCGACTGCAACTCGCTATGCAGCTGCATGTCTTCCGGTGCATCGAGGGTAAACACAAGTCCCATGTCGCTAAGCGTCTTGGTAATCTTAACACCACAGTCGAAGACTACACTGCGTCCTACGCCGTTGCTGCCCGTTACTGTGGCCTTGGTGCGTTCTGTGGCAGTGATGTTCAGAGTGGGGTTCATGGGGTCGCCGGTAAACTCTACATACGAACCGTCCTGAATGGTGAAAGTCTTCAGTGGGATAATGGGCATGGCGTACTTCATCTCACCGTTCGACAACGTATAGCGACCCGTCAGCTGCAAGTTGTCGGCAGGATTGTACTGCATGCGCAGCGTACCGCCACCCAACAAGTCGATGTAGTTGGAGTGGTCGGCATTGAGGTAGGCCATGATATGGGCACCCTTGGAGATGTCCATCGTCATGTCCATGCGGAAACCATTGAGAGACGGGCGCTCCACAACGGTTTTTGTGGTATCGGCAAAGTCAGTGAACTTAACCAGATTATCCAGTTGATTGTCGGTGGTCAGCGGAGAGTCACGCAGGATATACCCCATGTCTGTAGAGCCTAATACGTTCAGTCGTCCTCTCATGTTGAGATTGTCTAACGGACCATTCATCATGGCATAGACATCGACAAAGGCCTTGCCATAGGCAACACTCTTGGCATGCTCCTTGGTGCCGATAATCTGGAAGTTCTTGGCACGCATACGGACATCAACCATCACCTTGTCGAGGTTGCTGAAATTGATGTTCCCCTGAATGTTCAGCGGGTTCTGGTTGTGGGCATAGATGGTGAAGTTCTCAAACAACAGGTTGGAGTTGACAATGCGTACGGGGTCATCGTCGAAACGCAGCGTGACACCATAGGGAACGCTCTCGACATACGACGAGGAGAGCATGATCTCGCCATTGACGACAGGACGCGAAACGGGTCCCTTTACTGACATCTCGCCATCACCGAAACCTTGTAGTCCGAATATCTGGTCAGCAATGAAGCCGTTGACGATGGACAAAGGGAAATGGTTGAGTTTCATCGTGGCATCCAACGAACCTTCTCCAGTGTTGATATAATCGCCGCGAAGAATGGCAATCTCCTCGTCATCCTTCATGAGGCGTGCCTCGACGGCATGGGTATCATCTTCCTTTTGGAGATAGACCATCTCGGTACTGATGTTACCGATGGGACTGCGCTCGTATGTCATGTTCTGTACTGACATGTCGCTGACCATAGAGAAGTGCCCGTTGGTATGCTGAACGACATGGTAGTCGCCGTTCATAATGCCCGACATGCGTGGAGCATAGGGAATGACAGCGGTGATTTCGTCGAGGTTGATACGGTTGAGACTGAGGGTGATGTCCTGCAAATCGGTAGCGTCATGTTCGTTGGAATAGATTTTCGCACCTGTTCCGTCATCGGCTATCAGGTCTATCTTTGCCTTCACACGTCCGTTTCTTGCCATGAAGACGTAATTGTCCTTGTTGAGCGTGAACTCTTTGTAACCTATAGTTGGCCGCTCAGGTATGAGGTGCAGCTGAAGCCCGCTATCAACCATCTCTGCCTGCATGCCTAAACGAAGTCCTAACTTGTTGTCGGCATCAAAGACACGAGCGCCGAAAGTTGCGCCACGCTCTTGCAGGATACCATCGAAGAGGGCGTTGAAAACAAACTGCGGATTGCGCTTGTTGTTGCGTATCTGTCCACCAAAGGAAAGCCGTTCCTTGCGCTGCGTCAGTCGGAAATTGATGGTGTCCAGACGGGTGTCGCCAAAAGACAAGGCATGAACATATCCGTTGCCGTTGACTCCTTTTTCGACAGAGGTGGTGACATCAAACAGCAATTCCTTGAAGTGCATGTCCTGGCTGGCCTTCAACAATGCCACTACAGGGTTCTCCTGCTTGCTCTCTACATGGAGTTTCATGGTAGGCAGCAGTCGGCGCAGTGCTGGCTGGTCAATGGTCTTCTTTTCTATCTGTGCCATCGCTGAATCGCCTAACATTGTCAGTTGCTTGAGCACCTCTTCGTAGTTGCCGCTGGCATCGAGCTTGACAATGAAGTCGCCGCTTTGCACACGCGCCAGAACGGTGTCGGCATCCGTCTTGATGTGCAGCCCAACGAACTCCTCACGGTAGGTTCTGGCAGAGTCGCTGATGGTGATGTCGCTGATGAGGCCGCTGACAAAGTGTGACAACTTGAAATCGGAAGTAACATCGACGTGACCGCAGAGTCCTAATGCCAAAGGCTTCTCGGAGAGGTACATCTTGAAGAAGTCTATTCTGTTGACATCGGCAGTCACCGTGGCGTTCAGTTTCTTGGTATTCATCAGTGCATCGAAGTTGATGTTGCCGTTGATGAGATCATTCTGGCTGCTGATGTCTGCTACCGCATGTCCGTCCTTGATGGTTGTCTGAGCCATGATGTTGTCGAGATGCCAATGACCATAGTGTAACTGATGGATTTTCGCATCTGCCTGCAGAGTGGTCTTGGGTGACAGAAAGTCAGTTCCTTGTCCTTGTGCCTTGATGTCGGCAGAAACCGTATAGATAGAGTCACGGGGCATGAAGTGGTGAACATTCAGGTCATGGATGGAAAGGTCTGCATTATAGCGCATGATGCCGGCATGGAAGGCACCCTTCACCTTGACTGTGCCCGTACCTTCGCGGGCTGTAATGTCTGCTGTGTATTGTTCGCCATGAGCTGTCACACGTCCCTGAGCGGTGAGCGGTGGCAACCGATAGTTCTGTCGCATATCGCGGGGTAGCATCGCCATGAGGAACTGCAGGTTGCCTGTCTGTGTCTTGAACTGCAGGTCAGCAGCAAGGTGCTGCGGATCGTTGAGGTTGGCAGCAAAGCCTGTCGCTGTGGCACGAAGTGCCCCTGGCATCTCGATGCTGACGTCCTGCATCTCCATGCGCTGAAGGTTGCCACGCAACAGACCGCTGATCATCAGCGGCTTGTCGGGCCATTGTCGGCGTACATCCTGTGGTAGGTCTCCCAGGAAGGGTAGCAGCGTTTGACGCCCTAACTGAGCCTGGAGGCGCAAGCGCATCTTTCCAGGGTCAATAGAGTCTGTAAGCGACAGTGGCATATCCATATCTACGGCAATGTCGCCATCAGGGGTCTTCAGACGGAAGTGTGGCAGATGCAGGCTGCCATTCTCCATGACAACGGGACCTGCTAAATCCGTAATCTGCAGTCCGCTCCTCTCTTTCAGTGCAACGGTACGCAGTTGAAGACGTAGGGTGGGATCGTGGAAGAAGATGGAATCGATGCCGACATGAATATCGGTGAAGTCGAGGTGGGAGAAGTCAATGGCAGAACCAGCGACTATCGTAGGAGTTGCCCCGTTGGTCGCAGTGCTATCAAGCATGGTGGGAACGTCATACTTCAAAGCACCGTGAATCCAGTCAACGCTTGCTACGGTGTAAGTCTGTGACTCCAGATTTATCATCGCCTCCCGAGCAGACAACTCACCCATGTGCGTGCTGATGTGCATGCTGTCGCCCGGCATGTGGAGGGTGATGTCTGACTGTCGGACGGTGGCTTGGTCGATATGAATTTTCCAATGGTTCTCAGAGGTCGTAGTGTCTTCAGGTACTGAGTCGTTGAGTTGGATATCCAACTGGGCATTTTCCAACATGGTACCATTCAGTTCGACAGTCTCCTGTGACAAGTCGATGCCCTTGCTGGCGACGAAGAGACGATTGAAGCCTCCTTTGACATGTGCCGCCTCTACCATGTCGTCAGTATCTAACTGCGTATTGAGAATTTCCAGTTCGTTGACAACCACTTTACCGCCAAACAGAGGTAGCAGCTGGACGTCAACAACAGCACGCTCAATACGTGCAAGAGGGGAGGAGGAAGCAGTGAGAACCTGGACGTCGTCAACGGCAAGGTCAAGTGGGAAAGAAAGGTTGACATGCCCGACGGTAATCTCCATGCCTGTGCTCTCTGAAGCCATAGAAGCCACTTTATCCACCGCCCAGTTCTGAACAGGAGGCAGATAGAGCAGGATGAGTAGTATGACGAATAGCAGAATAGGGCTTAATAGGATGCCCAGTATCCACCAAAATGCCTTTTTCATAAATCAAACCTTGCAAAGTCTGCTGCAAAAGTAAGTGAAATTTCGCAAATACGAAACTATTTTACCAACTTTTTTAGTGTTTGCCACAGATTATCTTCCGGTAAGGGTGATTCAAGGACGATATTTTCTTTAGAAACAGGGTGGATAAATTCTACACGGTGAGATAATAGAGAGATGCTGCCGTCAGGATTGCTGCGTTTGGCGCCATACTTTAGGTCACCCTTGATGGGCATTCCCAAAGCTGCAAGCTGACACCGTATCTGGTGATGACGTCCGGTCAGCAGGTTGACTTCCAAAAGTGTGTAGTGGTCAGACTGAGCGATAGGCCTGTAACGCAATATGGCTTTCTTGGAATGGGGTACCTCATGGTCGTAGGCGTACGACTTGTTTTGTTTCTCATTGCGTACCAGCCAATGCGTTATCTCGCTAAATGCTGAATGTTGAATGTTGAATGTTGAATGTGATTCATTCCTCATTTCCACTATAGCCCAGTAGGTTTTGTGGACTTGTCCTTCGGCAAACATCTTGTTGAGACGTGTCAGGGCTTTGGAAGTACGGGCAAAGACAACCAGTCCGCTGACTGGACGATCCAGTCGGTGGACTACTCCCAAGAAGACTTCTCCAGGTTTCTGGTAACGCTCCTTGATATACGCCTTTACCGTATCAGAAAGGGGGACATCGCCCGTCTTGTCGCCCTGGACGATCTCCCCGCTCTTCTTATTGACTATGATAATATGGTTGTCCTCGTAAACGACCTCCATACCTCTTACATCTTACATCTTACATCAGACATCTTACATCAGACATCTTACATATTCATGCCACCATCGACCTGGATAACCTGTCCGGAGACATAGCTGGAGAGGTCGCTGGCAAGGAAGGTGGCCACGTTGGCAATATCTTCCACCTGACCGCCACGGCGGAGGGGAATCTTCTGCTTCCATTGTTCGCGCACCTCATCGGGCAACTGAGCAGTCATGGCAGTCTCAATGAATCCGGGGGCAATAGCATTGGCACGGATACCCTTGGGACCCATCTCCTGTGCGATACTCTTTGCCAAGGCGATAAGACCAGCCTTAGAAGCTGCATAGTTGGCCTGACCGGCATTGCCGTGAACACCAACAACAGAAGCCATGTTGATGATGCTGCCACCACGCTGACGCATCATGACGGGAATACAGGCATGAATAAAGTTGAAGGCCGACTTCAGGTTGACGGCAATGACAGCGTCCCACTGTTGCTCGGTCATGCGGAGCATCAGACCGTCCTTGGTGATACCGGCGTTGTTCACCAGAATATCGATGGAGCCAAACTCGGCCTTAACGGCATTGACAACCTCCTCGGTCTGAGCAAAATCAGCGGCATTGGAAGCATAGCTCTTAGCCTTGACGCCCAGAGCGGCAATCTCGCGCTCGGTTTCTTCGTTGACTTCCAAATCAGTGAAGGCAATGTTGGCACCTTCAGCGGCATACTTCAGGGCAATAGCCTTGCCAATACCACGTGCAGCACCCGTAATCAGTGCTGTCTTTCCTTGTAATAATCCCATAATTTTTTTCTTTCTTTTATTTATTAATAATGTGTATTACTTAGCGTTTTACTTTTCCCAAAGCACTGTAAACGATTTTTGCTACCTGGGGCTTGGTAGCCTCGGCGGTCATGCCATGGGCAATACGTCCGTAGATGTAGGGTACCTCCAGACCTTTGATACAATAGTGAGTGATGTCAGCTACCAAATCGACATTGTCGATGTCGAACTCACCGTCCTCCTTGCCTTCGCGGAACACTTTGCGGAACAGTTCTATCTCGGCATCATCGAAGTTCTTGCGTACCTTCTCCACCATCCAGATGTTGCGGAAGAACTCGGCACGCAGATTTCCATTGCGTACCACCGTCTCACGAATCATGCTCAGGTGCAGGTAGATGAGCTCGATGATTTTCTCCTGAGGCGGTATGCGCTTGGCGGCAATCTCGTCCAGTTGGTCGCTCAGTCGCTCCAACTCCGACTCGATGACAGCATAGTAAATGTCTTCCTTGGATTTGAAATAGGTATAAAGAGTACGACGCCCCTTGTCCGATGCCTGCGCAATGTCATTCATCGTGGTGTTCTCTAAACCGTTCTTAGCAAACAGTTGTCGGGCTACATCTACTAGTTTTTGTCTTGTTTTCGATATGGACATCTTTGTAATTTACAATTTGATGATTTACAATTTATGAATAGATTGCACATGTTGCTAACAGTGTGCAAAATTAGGAAATACTTCCGATATAGCCAAATTTTTAGGCAGCAAAAGTGGTAAAATACCAAAAAATAGTGATTTTCTTGCAAAATATTTGCAGAATTCAAAAAATAGTAGTACCTTTGCACCCGCATTTGAAAAACAGGTGTAATATTAACATCGCGGAGTGGAGCAGTTGGTAGCTCGCCAGGCTCATAACCTGGAGGTCGCATGTTCGAATCCTGCCTCCGCAACTAAACGATGAGGAATCATTCCTTTCCAATAAAAAGTCTGATAGTCGTCAGGCTTTTTTTATTGAAATGTTTTGGCTATTCCATAAAATATTTGTACTTTTGTCGCCAAATATACAAATATGACATTATAAAAGTGCAAATTATGAAACCAACATTATTTCTTTTAGCAGCAGGCATGGGCAGCCGTTATGGCGGTCTGAAGCAGCTTGACGGGCTGGGTCCCAACGGTGAAACCATCATGGATTACTCTATTTACGATGCCATTCAGGCAGGCTTTGGCAAGATTGTCTGGGTGATTCGTAAAGACTTTGAGGAGCAGTTCCGCACACAAATCCTTTCGAAGTATCAGGGAAAGGTGCAGTGCGAGTTGTGCTTCCAGGCGTTAGACGCACTGCCCGAGGGTTTTAGTGTTCCCGAAGGTCGTCAGAAACCCTGGGGTACCAATCATGCCGTGCTGATGGGTAAGGATATTATCAAGGAGCCGTTCTGCGTCATCAACTGTGACGACTTCTACAACCGTGACGCCTTTATGGTGATGGGTAAGTTCCTGAGCAGTCTGCCTGAGGGTGCCAAGAACCAGTATGCCATGGTAGGTTTCCGAGTAGGCAACACCCTTTCAGAGAATGGTACAGTGGCTCGTGGCATCTGTTCTACCGATGCTCAGGGTTGTCTGACCACTGTAGTGGAGCGTACTGAGATTGTTCGCTGTGCTGCCGATGGCAGTCAGGCTGGTGATGCTACTCAGCCTGTGCGTTACAAGGACGAGCAGGGTCAGTGGGTTGCCGTGAAGGACGAGACTCCCGTGTCGATGAATGTGTGGGGCTTTACTCCTGATTACTTCCACTATTCCGAGGAGTATTTCAAGGAGTTCCTGAGCGATCCGAAGAATATGGAGAACCTGAAGGCAGAGTTCTTTATTCCCTTGATGGTGAACAAGCTCATCCAGGATGGCACTGCCACCGTGAAGGTGCTCGACACCACCTCGAAGTGGTTTGGTGTGACTTATGCTGCCGACCGTCAGGCCACCGTGGATCGCATCCAGAAACTGGTGGATGAGGGCGTTTATCCAAACAAACTTTTCTAATTGACAATTGAGAATTGACAATTGAAAATAGAGAATTGATGCTGAATAATATCATGACTGATGGGGAGTGCAGCATGCTGCGCTCCCTTATTGATGAAGCAGAGACCGTCGTGCTCTGTTGTCACCAGAATCCTGATGGCGATGCTTTGGGTTCCATGTTAGGCATGGGCGAGGTGTTGCGCCAGTTGGGTAAGGATGTGGTGATGGTAGCTCCCGACCAGTATCCCGACTATCTGCAGTGGTTGCCGAATAGTGAGAAGATTGTTCGCTATGACAAGCGCAAGGATTTCATTGATACCGTATTGAAGATGTGCAGTCTTGTGATCTGTCTGGACTTCAATACCGCCTCGCGTACTGACGAGATGGCTGATGCCCTGTTGGCATCGCCCGCCAAGAAAGTGCTCATCGACCATCATCCAGGCCCCGACATTCCTACTGTTGTTTGCGTGTCACGTCCGGAACTCTCCAGTACCAGTGAACTGGTGTTCCGTATGGTGTGGCAGTTAGGGCTCTATGAGCAGCAGGGCAAGCATTTTGCGGTACCGATTTATACAGGAATGATGACCGATACTGGCGGTTTCACCTATAACTCGTCCGATGCCGATATCTACTATATCATCAGCCAACTGTTGACCAAGCGCATTGACAAGGACAAAATCTATCGCAATGTCTATCACAACTATTCCGAGCACCGCCTGCGACTGGTGGGACATGTACTCTGCAACAAGCTGGTGGTCGATGAGGAGCGCCATGCTGCCTATTTTACGCTGACGCGCGAGGACCTGAAAACCTATCACTTTATCAAAGGTGATGCTGAGGGGTTGGTCAACATGCCGCTGCAAATCAAGGGCCTGAAGCTGAGTATCTCGCTGCGTGAAGACACCGACAAGAACAATCTTGTATGGGTGTCGCTACGTTCCGTCGATCAGTTCCCTTGCAACGAGGTGGCAGCGCGTTTCTTCAATGGTGGCGGTCATCTGAATGCCTCAGGCGGGCGGTTGAACTGTTCCATAGAGGAAGCCGTAGAGGTGGTGCGTCAGGCCTTGCAAGCCTTTGAAAGCATGTTAAAGTAGTATAATATCCCTTGATAAATGACCGTCAGGCATGGGCTTTTGGTGAAAAAATCGTACCTTTGCGCCCAAATTAGACATGAAATATTGACAATGAAAAGAATCTTTTATCCGCTGATGCTGCTGTCTGTCCTGTTGATGACGGCATGCGACAAGGTAGAAACCTATGCCGACATGAAGGAGAAGGAGCAAGACGCCATCAGTCGCTTCATTTCCTCACAGGGCATTACCGTTATTGACGAGGCTACCTTCAATGCTCAAGGACAGACCACCAACGTGAATGCCAACCAATATGTGCGTTTCTCGCGCAATGGTGTCTATATGCAGATTGTCCGCAAGGGTAGTGGCGAGAAGTTGGAAGAGAAGAAGAACGTGGTATTGCTGAGCCGTTTCCTCGAGAAAAACCTGCTGACCGACCAAATCGTTATCCGTAACGACATCCATTCCTACATCTCTTTGACGGGAGTAGGAACGGTAGATGTGTCGCAGTATCTCGACAAGATGAACGTGATGCGTACTGGTACTAACTTTACTGCTTCCTTCATTTCGGGCATGATGTACCAGTATCATGGTTCTGCCACCGTACCCAGCGGTTGGCTGGTGCCCCTGAACTACATCAACGTCGGCTATACGGAAGCTGAAAACGACGAAGTCTCCAAGGTACGTCTGATAGTACCCCATTCGCAGGGTACTGCCGACGCTTCTTCCAGTGTGACACCGTATTATTATGAAATCACCTATCAGCGGTCGTTGTAGAAGGAGACCCACCCCGGCCCTCCCTGAAAGGAGGGTGAGAAGAAAGAAATTAGTAATTAGAAGTAAGAAATATATTTATGACACTTATTAAATCTATATCGGGTATTCGCGGAACCATTGGCGGTCGCACGGGCGATACGCTGAATCCGCTGGACATCGTGAAGTTTACAACGGCTTACGCCATGTTTATCAAACACTCCACATCGGCAGACCACAAGCTAAAGATTGTTGTCGGTCGTGACGGACGCATCTCCGGTCCTATGGTTCGCGACGTTGTCTGTGGCACCTTGGTGGGCATGGGCTGCGATGTGTTGGACATCGGCTATGCTTCGACACCTACTACCGAGTTGGCCGTGCGTATGAGTGGTGCCGATGGTGGTATCATCATTACCGCTTCCCACAATCCACGTCAGTGGAACGCCCTGAAGTTGCTCAACCGTGAGGGCGAGTTCCTGACGGCTGCCGACGGTCAGCAGGTACTCGACATGGCAGAGAAGGAAGACTTTCAGTATGCCGAGGTCGATGAATTGGGACATGTTACCGTTGACAACAGCTTTGACGACCGTCATGTACAGTCTGTACTCGATCTTCGTCTGGTAGATGCCGACCTGATAGCCAAGAAGAAGTTCCGTGTCTGCGTCGATGCTATCAATAGTGTCGGTGGACTGGTTCTCCCGAAACTACTCGACCGTTTAGGCGTCACTTATAAATTCCTGAACCAAGAGGTTAGCGGCGACTTTGCCCATAATCCTGAACCTTTGGAGAAGAACCTGCAAGGTATCATGCAGGAACTGAAGAACAACCACTATGACCTGGGTATCGTTGTTGATCCTGATGTGGACCGTCTGGCTTTCATCGATGAGAAGGGTCAGATGTTTGGCGAGGAATATACGCTGGTTAGCGTTGCCGACTACGTGCTGGAGCATACCGAAGGCACCCCTGTCACCGTCTCTAACCTCAGTTCTACCCGTGCGCTGCGCGATGTTACCGAGCGTCATGGAGGCAAATATGCTGCTGCCGCCGTTGGCGAGGTTAACGTCACCACCAAGATGAAGGAGGTGGGAGCTGTCATCGGTGGTGAGGGCAATGGCGGTGTTATCTATCCTGAGAGCCACTACGGCCGCGATGCTTTGGTGGGTATCGCTCTCTTCCTGACCTCACTGGCCAAGAAGGGCTGCACCGTCAGCGAACTCAGAAAGACCTTCCCCGACTACCAGATTGCCAAGAACCGCATTGACCTGACACCGGAGACCGATGTTGATGCCATCTTGGTGAAGGTCAAGGAGATGTTTGCCCAGGATCCTACGGCCCAGGTGAACGACATCGATGGTGTGAAGATAGACTTCCCCGAGCGCTGGGTACACCTGCGTAAGTCGAATACCGAGCCTATCATCCGCGTCTATAGTGAGGCTGCCACTATGGAGTCTGCCGACGAGATTGGCAAGAAACTGATGCAGGTGGTCTATGACATGCAGTAAGCAGACACTACTATAACGAAAAAGAGACTTCGCCGTGAAGTCTCTTTTTTTTATGTTCGATAACCAATGGTCAAAAGTTCACACCTACATTGAAGAAAAGTGCCTGGTTGCGGACAGACTGGAAGTCGTCCTTGCTGATGTTGACGATGCCGAAGTCGAAGCCAGCCTCGGCATACACCATCATATACTCGATGCCACAGCCTATGCGTAATCCTGCATCCGGCCGGTTGACGTTATGATAGGAACTGTAGGAGCTGCGGGTGCGGTACTCCTTGATTTTACCGGCAATGCCCAGCGAACCATACATACCGACAAAGGGTTGTATGTAGAGGTCGTCAGCCACGTCGAAGGAATACTTCGCAACGATGGGAATCTCCAGATACACCAGTCGGCACTTTACCTGTCCGTCCTGCGCGTCACGCGTCTTGCCGCCCTTCTCGCTGTATAGGAGTCCTGCCTCCAACCAGATGGGATTGGAGTTAGCCAGTTGCAGTCCGAAGACGCCGCCGAACGATATTCCTGTACGCGCCGTCATGTCCATATCTACCATGTCGCTGTTCAGCGAGGCAGAGTTGATACCCAGTCGTAACCCATAGTAGTGCTCTGTGTCGCTACGGTTGTAACGGCTACGCTGCGATGCTGTCTGGTATTGTGCAAACAAGGGGGTAGCCATCAGGGCTGCCAATAGGAAAGTGCATATCTTTTTCATATTTCTTGGGTCTCGTTGGTATAATCTGCCTGCAAAAGTACGAAAAGCAACGCAAACTACCAAATTTATTTGCCAAGAAATTTTGTGTTGAGATACTGTTGGAAAGCATCCTTGTACATCTCGCCCACGGGCAGGTAGGTGTCAGCATCCATGATGACACGGTTTTTGTTTACCTCCTGTATGTCGTTCAGGTTGACGATGTATGAGCGGTGAATGCGCATGAAGTTCTGTGGCAGCCGTTCTTCCATCTTCTTCATGCTGAGCAGCGTGATGATGGGTTTCTTTTCGCTGCGCATCCAAACCTTCAGATATTCGCTCATGGCCTCGATATAGCGGATGTCACTGATGTTGACCTTGATAATGCGGTATTCGGTTTTGAGGAAGATGACGTCATTGTCATTTTTAGGGCTAAGAGGTGAGGGGTGAGAGGTAAGAGGCTTCTCATCGACCAGCAATCTTTCCTTCAGCCTATTGGCGGCACGTAGGAAGTCCTGCATACTGAAGGGTTTGAGCAGGTAATCCACGGCAGCCACCTTAAAACCTTCTACGGCATATTCAGCATAAGCCGTGGTGAAGACGATGAGGGGTGGGGCAGTGAGCGACTTCACAAAGTCCATGCCGTTCAGGTCGGGCATGTTGATGTCGCAGAAAATGACATCCACGGTGTCGTTCTCCAAGAACTGACGTGCTTCCACGGCACTCTGGCACTGTGCTGCCAGTTCCAGGAACGGAACCTTGCCTATGTAGGCTACTATCTGCTGAAGAGCCAGCGGCTCATCGTCTATGGCCATGCATCGTATCATAGTGGTATCGTTAGTTCAACGTGATAAGTATCAGGGTTGTCTTGTATGTTCAGGGTAAAGTTGTTGTCGTATAACAGTTGCAGTCTTTGTCTGACGTTGGCCAGTCCTACACCGCCTTTCTCCTGGTTAGGTTTGTCGGCCTTCGAGTTGTGGCATAGAAATCGCAGCCGTTGTTGTTTCACGCTGACGTGAATGTCGATGAAGGAGTCTCGCTGATAGCTGATGCCGTGTTTGAAGGCGTTCTCTATGAAGCTGATGAGCATCAGTGGCGGTATCGTCTTGTCTGGCACTTCAGTAGGCAGTTCCACCGTTATCTTCACCTTGTCGGTATAGCGCAGTCGCATCAGTGAGAGATAGGTGCGAATGAACTCAAATTCGCGGGTCAGGGGCACTCCGTGCTTATCGCCTTCATAGAGGATGAATCGCATCATTTTCGACAGTTCCACGATGGTGCTTTTGGCTTTCTCTGGGTCGATATCTACCAAGGCGTGGATGTTGTTCAGCGTATTCATGAAGAAGTGAGGATTGATCTGATATTTCAGATACTCCAGCTGCTGCTCCAGGTTCTGGTGCTCCAGCCGTTTCATCTTCTTCTGGTCGCCACGGTGTTTGAAATAGCCCTTGACACCCACGTTCATGCCGAATATCAGCACAAGAATAAGTACGGCGATGACATCGTGCTCGCCGATGAAGGCAGGCGGATGCTTGCGTGGGTGATGTGGGTGATGGTGTCTGTCCTTCCAGTGTTTCCCTTTATCGAAATGATGCTCTTCGCCTCGCAGTTCCTGTTTCGGAAAGTCTGGACGGAAGTGACGGGGCTTCGTAGTACACTGATAGACGCTGAAGAGCACTACGATGACGGTGACTATCGAGAAGTAGAGATAGCGTCGGTGCTGATAGACCAGCAAGGGAGCCAATAGAAAGTTGTGGACGAGGAACAACACCAGGAAGATGAGGAACGTAGGCCATACGACCCACAGGTCGCTCCACTCAAAGACGAAGTCCTGGTCGCTGACGGAGTGGACATACATGCTGAGCAGTGGAGCCACGAATAACATGCCCCACAGCACTAAGTATATCAGGTTCTCCTGTCGTGACTGTTTTTCCATCCACTTATGAAACGGGAATGTGTGCATTTTATTTTGTACTTCTTGTTGTTTTTTGTTTTGCTTTTTAATTGACAATGCAAAAGTAGTCATAAAACTGCACAACACATAAAACTTTCAATGAATCTGTTGTTTCGTTCAGCGAACGTAAGCCCCTGTCGGATGCGATGCTGCGTCAACGAAAAAGCACGCTTAACATGATGGCGTTAAGCGTGCTTTGGTATATTTGCTAAGAGCCGGATTACAGACCTAGTCCTTTCTTGACGTCCTTAGCGGTGTTGTCGATGGCGTCGCTGGCCTTCTGCTGAGCAGCAGCCTTGGTGTCTTCAACCTTCTGCTGAGCGGCAGCCTTGGTGTCTTCCACCTTCTGCTGAGCAGCAGCCTTGGTGTCCTCTACCTTCTGCTCAGCAGCAGCCTGCGTCTCCTCTGCCTGGCTCTCCATCTCACCGATGAGACCAGCCAGTCCGTCCTGAGCTTCCACAGAAATCAGAGCATCTACGGCAGCCTGTGCGGCAGTATTGTCGCCAATGACGCTTTTTACTTTGTCCTGGTTCTCCTTGATGAACTCCTGGAGCTTTGTAACACAAGCCTGTGCCAGCTCGGGATTTTCCTTCACCATCTTCAGCACCTCTGCCTTGACGGTCTCCAGAGTTTCCTGCAGCTTAGCTGCGTCACCAGCCTCGATGTGAGTGTTCAGTGCGCTGAGGGTCTCCTGGATGGCATCTTCTGCCAGTGAGTCGATGAGTGCTACTGAGTCAACGGCTTCAGCCTGCTGGGTTTTGTTACCACACGATGTAGTTCCGATGGCGACCATTGCCATCACTGCAAAAAGAATCTTTTTCATAACGATAGTGTTAATATAGTTTATAATGAATGGCGCAAAGTTACGAAAAAAAACGATACGAAACTCACTTTTTACTACATTTAACTAAATAGCCTGCGGAAAAATCCCTTCTTCTCAGCTCTCGGCGGATAGCTGTTTACCAGCCAAAACCGCCTCCTGATGAGTAGTTCGAGAGTGTCAGACTGCTGCCTCCGCTCACTGTTCCATCGATGTTCACCTTTCCGTTCAGGATGTCCGTACCGCCACTGACGGTGACGCCCGACTTGAGGGTTGGTGTCGATGAGGTATAGACGATGAGCTTCTGCGAACCTCCCATGCTACCGCCGCCACCGGGTGCGAAGAAACCGCCACCGCCACTGCTCTTGGTAGGCGTATAGAAGGCTGCAGCCAGTGTGCCGTTGTTATAGAGTGCGCACCATGTGTTGCCAGTCCATGAGGTAGTATATTTGCACGTGCCGTTGCTGATGCTGGCACCGTTCTCCAGGTCGCCGACCGTTACCAGGGTACCGCCCGAGATATAGAGCTTCTTGCCACCCTCTGTGTTGGCGTCGAGCGATTTCTCTGCACCGCCGGCACCGATGGCATAGATAAATCCGCCCTTGACATAGAAGTTGCCGTTGGAGTCCATGGCGTCGTTACCTGTAGAGTAGCAGTAGATGTAGCCGCCATTGACCGTCATGTCGCCCGTGCCGTTGGTGTCTGTATTGTACGAGGCGTTGATGCCATCGTCAGAAGAACTGACATACGTCTGTCCGCCATTGAAGGTGATGCTCGTCTTTGACTCAATGCCCTCGCCACCGGCACCGCTCGTGGTGACGCTGATGATACCGTCGTTGACGACGATGGCGCCATCGACTTTGATACCCTTGGGCGATGACTTGTAGTCGGAGTCATAACGATCGAGCGTGCTTGAGTTGGTGACAACGGACAGTGTGCCTGTCGAACTGGCAACTACAGCATTACCGCTGGTCGTGATGGTCGTCGTACCACCTCCGATGGTCAGTGCACCGTCGGCATTGATACCCTTGCCGCCAGCACCAGTGCTGGTCAGTGTCAGTGTGCCGCCATTGATGTTCATGTTGCCGTCAGCGCTGAGACACGATGCCGACTTGGTCTTCACCTTGTCAGCGTCCCATGCGCCACCGCCGCTGGTGGTGATGGTGATGGTGCCGTCGGTGATGTTCATATCGCCTTCCGACTTCATACCTTTGCAGGCATCGGCAGTGATGTTGGCATTGATCGTACCGCCGAGAATGTAGATGTTGCCCGTGTCCTCGTCCTCGTGACCGCCTTCTGCCGCATCAGTGGCAGCGATGGGTGTGCCCTCGTCGTTGTCAATGTCACACTGGATGCCGTCGTCGCCTACACTGCTGATGTTCAGCTCGCCGCTTTCCATCAGGAAGTACTCGTTACACGAGATACCGTCCTTGGTGGCTGCGAGGATGTTCACCGTACAGTTTTTCATCTCCATGTAGTCGGCGCTCTTGATGCCGTGTGCCTTGCTGCCGTAGGCATAGACGTTCAGCACGCCCTTGCCCTTCATCTCCAGGTGTCCCTGACAGTAAAGACAAGCCTTGGCGCTGCTGGCAGTACCGTCTTTCAGCGTATTCTCCGTACCCTTCTTCACGCTCAGGTCGATGCGCTTGCCGTTGGTGATGTTCAGAGGAGCACCGTTAGGATTGGTCAGTTCCAGTCCGTTCAGCGCCACCGTACATTTGGCAGCCCCGCCTAATGTCAGTGAACCGTCTGTAGAAGCACCGCTGAGGTTATAAGTAATCTCCTCCATGGTACCCTCGTTGATGAGGTCGTTGGTGACGGCGTCGCTCTGGGTGATAGTGACGTGTGCTCCGCTGACGGCGACATCAATATACTGTGCGATGTTGCCGGCAACATATACCAAGGCTCCCGTGCCGTCATAGACCACGTTCACCTCGTTGTCGCTCACCGCACTCTCGTCCGTAAACATCGAGGCGATGTCGCTCAGCGTGAAGGTCTTGTTCAGGATAGTCACTGTAGAGCCACCCGTGAAAGTCATCTGTCCTGCCTGGGCAGCGGGAAACTGATACGTGGCGCCACCGGTAGTGACGTTCAGCGTCTGTGCCGTGGCTGCTGCTATCGTCAGCGCTGCGGCTATGGTGCAAAGAGTCTTCTTCATCTGATGTTCACTTTAAGCGTTCTGTTGTTGTTCTTCACGATGTACACGCCTTTGGGCAGCGCAGCACCTTGCGGCATCTGGCGTCCCTGCATGTCGTAGATGACGGTCTCTTCGTCCGTCACGATTTGGTTGGCACTGATCTGGCTGATGCCCGTGCTGCCATCTGTTGAGAACTCCATGCTGGTCAGCGTCGAGAGGGGTAGGGTAGCCAGCGTCTCGTTGCCGCTGGTGGCTACGAGGTTGTCACTTGTAAACGCAATGGTCAGGTCAGTAGCCGTCACGGCCTGTGTAGTACCATTGCTCAGGGTGAATACCAAATACTGGTAGTCGCCGGCTCTCATCGTCAGACTGCTGAAGATGCAGAGCAGAATCATTAGGATTGTTTTCTTCATATCACTTTGTATAAATAAAAATTTCTGCTGCAAAGATACAAAAAAAAAGGCGTTCTGTTCCAATAAAATCAACGAACGCCCTCTTTTATTCAACGAAACTTGCTAATCGAACTCTTTACCATCTGCCTGGGCCACCTCCAGGATTGCCTCCTGGCATGCCGCCCATGGTGTTGCTGATGCTGTTGGTGGCAGTAACAGTCTGTGACGAACCACCCATGTTCAGCGTGTAGCTGCTGCCGCTACTTAAGCCCGTTGCCGTTATGAGAATGGTACCATTGGTGTTGGAGTAGGGCGGCATGGTAAATGTGGCCAGTGTCGTCGATCCGTTGCCGACGGTTACCGTACTATTGGCTGCTACAGAGCCGCTACAGTTGATGAGGCCTTGTGATGTTGATCCCAGTTTTACGTCCATGCGTCCGCCGATGGCAAACAAGTTGCCGCCTGTGATGTAGAGTGCGTGGCTCTCGTCAGCATCGATACCTGCCTCGGCCCCGCTGGCACCATAGGCTATGATGTTTCCACCTTTAATATATAGGTTGCCGTTGGCATCGATGCCGTCGTTGCTGGTGCTTACGGCAATGACCGTTCCACCGCTGATAGTCAGGTCGCTGGAGGAGTTGATGGCATCGTCGTATGCGGCTATCATTACCGTACCGCCACTGATGTTCAGTGTGCCCTTGCTCTCTATGCCCTCGGCATTGGTACCCTTGGTGCGAACCATGATGTCGCCACCTGTGATGTTCAGTACGCCATGTTGTTCGATGACTGTTCCGTCGGTAGCTGTTGAGGCTTTTACTCCTACTTTGATACCTTTGGGAGACGATGTGTAGGCATCGTCCAGATTGTCCGTGTTGCCTGTGTAGTTGTGGCTTTCTGTCGTGCCGTTACTGTAATAGAGTCCGCCCTCAGTGACGATACGTATCTTACCGCCGTTGATGTATGCCTCGTAGTCGGCCTTCATGCCTTTACCGCCGCTTCCGGTAGCCTTGGCATAAACCTCACCGCCATTGATGGTCATCACCTGCTCGCAGGCCAGCCCTGCCGCCGCCTTGGTCTCCAGGTCTTCCGTGTCCCACTCGCCGTTACCTGTACAGATGACGGTTGTACGCCCACCGTTAATCGTGAGGTTGGTGTCGCCATTGATACCCTTGGCACCGGCGCCAGCTGTCTCGATGTTGATGATTCCGCCGTTGATGATGATGTCCTCGGAAGCCTTGATGCCGTGGTTGGCAGCGTTGATATAGAGATTGATACCTTTTTCAAACATGACGTAGCTTTTCGAGTGGATGCCGTTGTTGTAAACACCGTTGATCTGTAGCGAGCCTGTGCCGCTGAAGAGCATCTTGCCCTTGCCGTACAGCGCACTCTTGTGACTGTCGTCGGCTGTCGTTCCGTCAGTCAGTTTGTTGCTCCCTGTCAACACAATGTATGCACCCTTCTTGCTGTCCAGGTTGACGGCTACTGATGCAGGGTTAGTGATAGTCGTTCCGTTCAGGTTCAACTCGTAGTCGGTGTTGCCCTGAACGGTCAGCGAACCATTGGATGTTGTTCCGCTGACCACGTAGCAGACACCTTGTACGTCTGCGTGGTTGGCCGTTACGTGACCGTCACTGACTGTGATGGTCACACCGTTTTCCGTTTTTGCGGTTGGGTTGGCCATGTCGATGCTGACAACGGTGCCGAAGGTCTGCGTGCTGATGTCGTCAGCAGCGTCAAGATAGACAGCGGCGGCTGTCGTTGCTGGCTCGGCTGTGGTTTGGTCGATGGCTATGCTGAAAGTACTCAGCTCGCCACTACCGGTAGTAACTCCGCCGCTTCCACCAGTAACACTTACGCCTGCATTGAATAAGTCACTTGATGAGTCGTTGTTGCATGCGGTCATCAGGGTTAGCATTCCTAATGCCATTGCAGAAAAAAACATCTTCTTCATACCTTCATTGTATTTGGGGTTAAACATATTTCTGCTACGTTTTGTTGCAAAAGTACAAAGAAAAGTCGCTCTGCCGAAAAATTTTCAGCAAACGCTCTGTTTTATTCAACGAAAATGATTACCTTTGCAGTCTAAATATCATGATTACTAACCTTTATTATATTATATGGCAAATCACAAACAACTGGTAGAATGCGTTCCCAACTTCAGCGAGGGACGTGACAAGCATATTATCCAGCAGATTGCTGCTGCGGTAGAGAGTGTAGAAGGCGTACTGTTGCTCAATGTCGATCCGGGCGAGGCCACCAACCGTACGGTGGTGACGTTTGTCGGTGAACCCGAGGCTGTCTGCGAGGCCGCTTTTCGTGCCGTGCGGACGGCAGGGGAACTCATCGACATGCGCAAGCACCATGGAGCCCATCCGCGCATCGGCGCTACCGACGTGTTGCCACTCATTCCTGTCAGTGGCATCACCCTTGAGGAGTGTGCCCAACTGGCTCATGGGCTGGCAGAGCGTATTGCCCAGGAGTTGCGTATTCCCTGCTATGCCTACGAGGCTGCCGCCTTCCGTCCTGAGCGTAAGAACTTGGCCGTCTGTCGTCGTGGTGAATACGAGGGTATTCCTAAGCGTATCAGCGACCCCAATGAGGCTCCCGACTATGGTGCCCGTCCTTATGATGAGGGCGTGGCTCGTACTGGTTGTACGGTAGTTGGTGCGCGCGACTTCCTTATCGCCGTCAACTACAACCTCAATACCACATCGACGCGCCGTGCCAACGCCATCGCCTTTGACGTCCGTGAGAAAGGTCGTCCCGTCCGTGAGGGCAATCCCATCACCGGTACACCGAAGCGCGATGCCCAGGGTAACATCATCATGCAGCCCGGAACGCTGAAGGGTACCAAGGCCATCGGGTGGTATATCGACGAATACGGCATCGCTCAGGTGTCGATGAACATCACTGATATTAACATCGCCCCGCTGCATAAGTGTTTCGACGAGGTGTGCCGCTGTGCCCAGAACCGTGGCATCCGAGTCACGGGTACCGAGATTGTCGGTCTCGTGCCCAAGCGGGTGTTGATAGAGGCTGGCCGCTATTTCCTGGAAAAGCAGCACCGCTCGACGGGCATCCCTGAGGAGGATATCATCCGGATGGCCGTCAAGTCGTTGGGATTGGACGACCTGTGTCCCTTCGAGCCGCGCAAGAAAGTCATCGAATATCTGTTGGAAGATGCTGCTGCAAACGGTGCCGCACGGAAACTGGTTGATCTCACTGTGAAGGACTTTGCCCAGGAGACCAGCCGTGAGAGTCCTGCCCCTGGCGGCGGTACTATCTCAGCCTATATGGGTGCCTTAGGTGCAGCCTTGGGTTCGATGGTTGCCAACCTTTCCAGTCACAAGGCAGGTTGGGACGACCGTTGGCATGAGTTCTCCGTCTGGGCCGACAAGGGTCAGGAGTTGATGACTACCCTGTTGCACTTGGTCGATGAGGATACACAGGCTTTCAACCGCATTATGGCAGCCTTTGGCTTGCCCAAGGGCAGTGATGAGGAAAAGGCAGCCCGCCAACAGGCCATTCAGGAGGCTACGCTCTATGCTACCGAGGTGCCCTTGCGCACGATGAAAGCCTCCTTTGAAGTCTTCGACCTCTGCCGTGCCATGGCTGCCGAGGGTAATCCCAATAGTGTCAGCGATGCCGGTGTTGGTGTCTTGGCAGCCCGTGCCGCCGTACTGGGTGCCGGTCTGAACGTGAAAATCAACGCTGCCTCGCTCAAAGACCGTGCCAAGGCCGATGCCCTTGTTGCCGAGGCTGATGCACTGATAGCCAAGGCCAACGAGGCAGAACAGGAAATTATGACCATTGTTACGTCTAAAATTCAGTAAGCATACAGTATATCCCTATGACAATATCAGAATTTCAACAAGAGATACGTCAGGGCATCCCCGCCACCCTGCCCGAGATGCCGCAGTATGATCCCGACATCAATCATGCGCCGCGCCGCAAGGACATCCTGACGGTTGAGCAGAAGCGTCTGGCCTTGCGCAACGCCCTGCGCTACTTCCCCCGTGAGTTGCATGCCGCCCTCGCACCCGAGTTTGCTGACGAGCTGCAGAAGTACGGACGCATCTACATGTATCGCTACCGTCCGCAGTACGAGATGAAGGCTCGTCCCATCGACGAGTATCCGCATCGTTCCCGTCAGGCGGCAGCTATCATGCTGATGATACAGAACAACCTCGACCCGCGTGTGGCCCAGCATCCTCACGAGCTGATTATCTACGGTGGCAATGGTGCCATCTTCCAGAACTGGGCACAGTACCGGCTGGTGATGAAGTACCTGTCGGAGATGACCGACGAGCAGACGCTGGTCATGTATAGCGGTCATCCCCTCGGACTCTTTCCTTCTCATCCTAATGCCCCGCGTGTGGTGGTGACCAACGGTATGGTCATTCCCAACTACTCGAAGCCTGACGACTGGGAGCGCGGCAATGCACTGGGTGTGACGCAGTATGGTCAGATGACGGCAGGTTCTTATATGTATATCGGTCCGCAGGGCATCGTGCATGGCACCACCATCACCGTGCTCAATGCAGCCCGCAAGGTGGGCGGCGACAACATGAAGCTGTTTGTCACTGCCGGTTTGGGTGGTATGTCGGGTGCGCAGCCTAAGGCCGGCAACATTGCCGGTGTGGTCAGCGTGACGGCAGAAATCAATCCCAAGGCAGCCCGTAAGCGCTATGAGCAGGGGTGGGTCGATGAACTGCACGATGACCTTGACGAGCTGATTCCCGCTATCCGCAAGGCTGTAGCAGAGAGAAAGGTGGTTTCTATGGCCTACGTCGGCAATGTCGTCAACCTTTGGGAACGTCTGGCCGACGAACACATACATGTCGATCTAGGTAGCGACCAGACATCGCTGCACAACCCCTGGGCTGGCGGTTACTATCCTGTAGGACTGACGCTGGAGGAGAGTAAGAAGATGATGGCCGACGACCCTGCTAAGTTCAAGGAGTGCGTGCAGGCTTCGCTGCGCCGACAGGTTGCTGCCATCAACCGCCTGGCCGACCAGGGCATGTACTTCTTCGACTATGGCAATGCCTTCCTCCTTGAGTCCAGCCGTGCCGGAGCTGACATCTGGACAACTGCTGATGGAGAGAAGCGGTTCCGCTATCCTTCTTACGTACAGGACATCATGGGTCCCATGTTCTTCGACTATGGCTTCGGTCCCTTCCGTTGGGTATGCACGTCGTGCGACCCGCAGGACCTGGCTACGACCGACCGTCTGGCTGCCGAGGTGCTGGAACAAATCATGAAGGAGGCTCCAAAGGAGATACAAGGTCAGATGGCTGATAACATCCATTGGATTCGTGAGGCGGGTCGTAACCATCTGGTGGTCGGTTCACAGGCTCGTATTCTGTATGCCGACGCCGAGGGTCGTACCAAGATAGCACTGGCGTTTAACGATGCTATCCGCCGTGGTGAGTTGAAGGCGCCTGTCGTGTTAGGACGCGACCACCACGATGTCAGTGGCACAGACTCGCCGTTCCGTGAGACTTCGAATATCTATGACGGCTCACAGTTCTGTGCCGACATGGCAGTACAGAACGTCATCGGCGACGCCTTCCGTGGCGCTACGTGGGTTAGCATTCACAATGGCGGCGGCGTAGGATGGGGCGAAGTCATCAATGGTGGCTTCGGCATGGTCATCGACGGCAGTGCCGACAGCGACCGCCACATCCGTGAGATGTTGCTGTGGGATGTCAACAACGGCATCGCCCGTCGCTCGTGGGCCCGCAACGAAGGCTCCATACAGGCCATCAAACGCGAGATGCAGCGAACACCCGGACTGGTGGTTACCCTGCCCAACTTTGTCGAAGACGGAATCATCGACACACAGTATTCCCATTAATATCCTTCATTCCCTTATGAATATCCATCAAATCTCTGCGGGTCATCTGACCCTTGACAAGATCGAACAGATTATATCAGACAACTACCAGTTGGAACTCAGTGCCGACACCCGTCAGCGCATCGTCAGCTGTCGCGAATACCTCGACCGGAAGGTTGCCGAGAGCAAAGAGCCCATCTATGGTGTGACTACCGGTTTTGGCTCGCTCTGCAAGATTAGCATCGGAGCCGACCAACTGGCACAGTTGCAGATAAACCTGATGATGTCGCATGCCTGTGGCTGTGGCGAACGCGTTCCCAACGACATCGTGAAGATTATGATTCTGCTGAAGATTCAGTCGCTCAGCTACGGCTATTCGGGTTGTAAGCTCGACACCGTCGAACGACTCATCGACTTCTTCAACAACGACGTCTATCCCGTGGTCTATATGCAGGGCTCGGTGGGTGCCAGTGGCGACCTCGTACCCTTGGCGCATCTCTGTCTGCCGCTGGTCGGACTGGGCGAGGTGGAGTACCAGGGCGAACTAATGTCAGGTGCCGAACTGAACCAGCGCATGGGTTGGCAGCCTATACGTCTGGCTTCCAAGGAAGGACTGGCTCTGTTGAACGGTACGCAGAACATGGCAGCGTTCGCTTCGTGGGCCTGTATCAAGGCCAAGCGTCTCAGCGAGTGGGCTGACGTCATTGCCGCCATGTCGCTGGAGGCCTACGACGGCCGTATCGATGCCTTCAACCTTGCTGTCCACATGGTACGTCCTCATCTTGGACAGTTGGCTACGGCGCGTCATCTGAATGCCCTGCTCAGGGGCAGTGAACTGATAGCCCAGCCCAAGGTCAACGTGCAGGATCCGTACTCCTTCCGTTGCATCCCTCAGGTGCATGGGGCTGTCAAGGATACCGTTTCGTATGTTAAGTCGGTCATTGACGTGGAGATCAATGCCACGACTGATAACCCGACGGTATGTCCTGACGAGGATTTGATCATCTCGGCAGGCAACTTCCATGGCGAGCCTATCGCACTGCCTATCGACTTCCTGGCACTGGCATTGTCGGAGTTGAGCAGCATCTCCGAGCGTCGCATCTATAAGCTGGTGTCCGGCACACGGGGTCTGCCCAGTTTCCTGGTGGCCAAGCCCGGACTGAACAGTGGATTTATGATTCCGCAATATACGGCAGCCTCTATCGTCAGTCAGAACAAGACGCTGTGCATGCCATCGTCTGCCGACAGCATTCCTACGTCTCAAGGTCAGGAAGACCACGTCAGCATGGGAGCCAATGGCGGCACCAAACTGCACCGCATTGTGCTTAATACGGAGCGTGTGCTTGCCATCGAATTGCTCAATGCTGCCCAAGCCCTGGAGTTCCGTCGCCCCCTGAAGTCGTCGCCCGTCATCGAGCGCATCTTTGCCGACTACCGTCAGGTAGTGCCGTTTATCGAGGAAGACGAGGTGATGTATCCGCATATTGCCAAGAGCGTGGAGTTCCTGCGCAGCGAACGCATAGAATAACCTTGACAGACGAACGCCTATGAACCTGCTGATTAAGAATATTGGTCTGCTGCTGGTGGATCGCCACGGCAAGGAACGCCTGCAGGGTGCCGAGATGGCACGGCAGGACGTCTTGCACGATGCGTGGCTGCTTATCGAGGACGGCCGCTTTGCCGCTTTCGGCGAGGGGGCTGCGCCTGGTCCCGATGGGAAAACCATCGGGCACACGGTGGTCGATGCTGCAGGCGGTGCCGTGCTGCCGTCGTTCTGCGACAGCCATACGCACCTGGTCTATGCCGGTAGCCGTGAACAGGAGTTTACAGACAAAATTAACGGACTATCCTACGAAGAGATAGCCCGTCGGGGTGGTGGCATCCTGAACAGTGCCGACCGTCTGCACGACATGTCTGAAGATGACTTGTACCATGCCTCGATGCAGCGCGTCAACGAAATCATCCGCAAGGGTACTGGTGCCGTGGAAATCAAGAGCGGCTACGGCCTCAATACCGCCGACGAGTTGAAAATGCTGCGCGTCATTCGACGCATCAAGGAGTCGTCGCCCGTTACGGTCGTCAGCACCTTTCTTGGTGCCCATGCCGTAGCGCGAGGCTATTGTCAGAGTGACTATGTAGATTTGGTTGTCAACGAGATGCTGCCTGCAGTGGCTGCCGAGGAGCTGGCCGACTATGTCGATGTGTTCTGCGACCGTGGCTTCTTCACACCCGAAGAGACAACACGCATCCTGGAGACAGGTATGAAGTATGGCTTGCGCGGTAAGATTCACGGTCAGGAGCTGGCCCCGTCGGGTGGGGTGGAGGTCGCAGTACGCTGTGGCGCCCTAAGTGTTGACCACTTGGAGAGCATGACCGATGATGATATCACGATGCTGAAAGGCTCCGATGTCATGCCGACGGCACTGCCCGGTACGTCGTTCTTCCTCAATATGCCGTTTGCTCCTGCCCGTAAGATGATACAACAGGGACTCGGTGTTGCCGTTGCCAGCGACTACAATCCCGGCTCTACCCCCTCGGGCGACATGAAGTTTGTGGTGTCTTTGGCGTGCATCAAGATGCGTCTCCAACCTGCCGAGGCACTGAATGCTGCTACGCTGAACAGTGCGTATGCTATGGGACTGTGCCATACCCACGGCAGCATAGCCGTTGGCAAGGTCGCCAACTGCTTTGTAACTGAGCCCATTCCCTCGCTTGACTACATTCCCTATGCCTACACGCAACCCATCGTACGCCGTGTGTTCCTCAACGGACGGGAGGTGTAGCTGCCGCGACGCAGGCTTACAGCGTCAGGTCCAGCTCCACCGGACAGTGATCGGAACCAAGGATGTCGGTATGAATCTTTGCGTCCGCAATCTGTGGACGCAGACGCTCTGACGTTACAAAGTAGTCGATGCGCCAGCCCGCATTCTTCTGTCGTGCCTGAAAGCGGTACGACCACCACGAATACGTTACCTGTTCGGGATATAGCGTACGGAACGTGTCTATGAAACCGCTGTTCAGTAGTGTAGTGAACTTCTCGCGCTCCTGATCAGTGAAACCGGCATTCATGCGGTTCGTCTTCGGGTTCTTCAGGTCTATCTCCTCGTGGGCTACGTTCAGGTCGCCACACACGATGACGGGCTTCTTCTTATCCAGCGCCATCAGATAAGCACGGAAGTCGTCCTCCCACGTCATGCGATAGTCCAGACGCTTCAGTCCGTCCTGCGAGTTCGGCGTATAGCAGGTGACGAGGTAGAACCCTTCCATCTCCAGCGTGATGACGCGCCCCTCGTGGTCGTGTTCCTCCTTGCCGATGCCATAGCTCACCGCCAGCGGCTGGTGCTTGGTGAAGATGGCAGTACCAGAGTATCCCTTCTTCTCGGCATAGTTCCAGTACGACTCATATCCGTCAAACTTCAGGTCCAGCTGTCCCTCCTGCATCTTCGTCTCCTGCAGACAGAAGAAGTCAGCATTCAACTCCCTGAAGATATTGCTAAAACCCTTGCCCTCGCAGGCCCTCAGCCCATTCACATTCCAACTAATCAGTTTCATGTTCCGTCTTTTTTTTCTCGCTGCAAAGATACGTCATTTTTCTGAATAATCAAAAGAAAAAGACTCTAAAATCCTCATTCCGTGTGTTTCGTGACACACAGATACCTATGGTCACGATATTTTTCCTTCATACTTTTATTTTTATTTGAGAAAAAATGATTACCTTTGCGGTGCCTAAAGAAAACAATATGTTTGAAAATGATAATAACTAAATACTTACCAAATTGAAAGACAATCTTATTATCTCACTGACCTTGTCAGCAACAAACCGTTCCATTTATACTGATGGATCTGTAACGGTGACCCTCAAGTCACAAGGTGGATCGTATATTAAGAAAGACCGCTTCTCTTGTTTTATTTATACCGACGACTACTATCCGATTTGCAATAGTGATGAGTCTGGCAAGCAGCTTCCGGTGAATGGGGGATGCATTGATATTGAAATTCAAAGCAGCAAGGTCTGGTTACCCGGACATTATATGCTATTGGTACTTGATGGAACCACAAAATCACAACTGCGGATTGACTTTAGCCTTGACGACATGCTGAATGTCACTCTGGGACAACCTGAGGAATGCAATGCTTGCAGTCTGGATTATATCTTGACGACATGCGTGGAAAACACCACCGCCGACTGGAATGTGGTTGCTACCGCTCCAGGAGCCTCCCGATTAAGGAAATATATCCTCGAGTGCAACCAGTTTCGTAACTACAACCTGCTTCGCAAGAAGTTGAACGGTGAAGAACTGAAATGTAACAGAAATCTCCTGATATTTACGTTTAATCAGGATTGGACGGCCAAGATGATGGAAATGTTCAGAAAGCTAAGTGTCTTTGGAACCTATTTCACCCACGTGGATTGTTCTGCTGTCAACAATGTGTCCACTTCCAGCTTAGACGAGAAGTTCAGTGGAACAAACAACGTCTATTGTCTTACCAACTTGAATGCCCTCTTGGCGAATGATGGTAAGCAAGTAGTCAAGAAGGTAGAAGAAAAGATGCACGACGAGAAAGGCTTGTGTACACTATGGCTTTGTGGTAGCCGTCAAGAAATCGACACTGCTTTAGAGGCATTTCCGTCTTTGCAGGAATTTTTCCTCAGAAGCCCGCAAGTTGAACAGCAGCCCTACACGGCTTTTGAAATCATACAGGTGTTCGTCTCAGAGTTTGCAAGGGCAAACTTACTTCCTACCGACGAGGTCAAAGACAGGTTGTCTCGTACCATTCTTCAAAGTCAGAAAGACGGTAGCATCGGCTCCTGGTCTATCAGCTGTATCCGAAGCTTTATCAATCAGGATGTTCTTCCACAATACGTCAAAAGAACCATTCATCATGTGATAGGAGAGGAACTGGCACCTCTGACAATGGAAGATATAGACCTGAGTATTCTTCCGCATACCACTACCGCTTTCGATGACAGCATTCAAGAACTAAACCGGATGGTGGGACTTGAAGACATCAAACAGAGTGTCATTACCATGGCTAATCAGACACGCTTCTGTGTGGAGCGGCGCAGGGCAGGGTTCCATACCTCTGATTCAGGTCCCTGTCATGCCATCTTTACCGGAAATCCAGGAACAGGAAAGACGACAGTAGCGAAGATGATAGGCAGAATCTATCACGCTTTGGGTGTCCTGTCCAAGGGTGATGTCATCTGTGCTGACCGCACGAGACTTGTAGGACGCTATGTCGGTGAGACGGAAAACAACATGAAGACGTTGTTAGCCGAGGCACGTGGCAACGTACTCTTCATCGACGAAGCCTATAACCTCTATGACGGCTCTGGTGACCATCAAGATTACGGAAGCCACGTCTTGGAAAGTCTGCTGACCGTTCTCTCCCAACCGAATCCCGATATGGTCATCATTCTCGCCGGATATGAAAAGGAAATGGATGCGATGCTGGATTCAAATCCCGGTTTGTCAGGACGCTTCACCTATAAGTACCGTTTCAGCGACTACACCGCAGAGCAGCTGATGGAGATAGCATGTAACTTGCTCCGTCGTGATGAGTATATACTTACTGACGAGGCCAGGGACATGCTGAAAGAGTCGATTGACAAGACCGTGTCCCAGCGGACAAAGAATTTCGGTAATGCTCGTTGGGTTGAGCAGTACGTAAAGAATGGCATAGTTCCTGCGATGGCAGACCGCGTCAACCATGCTGACACGAAGGACTACCAACATATCATGGCTTCCGATGTGGTAGAAGGATACAAGCGTTTCAATCCTCAGGCTATCGAACTGAAGCCCCGTCGTAAGGTAGGCTTCAGTGCCTAACCGTTGTTGTACAGTTCCGCCATTCGGGATATGGCTTCCTTCATTCTCTGTTGGAAAGAAGATCCGCCCGTCACGTATAGTCCTTGCCCAAAACTCAAGAGACGTGCCTGCAATTCTATATTTGGGATTACCCGAAGCGTAAACTCACCATACCCCTTTTCCTGATTGAAGCTGATAGTCTCCTTTTGGGAAGAATGTAGGGGCTTGGTACGTAATAAGTTGTGTACTTTGAAATCTACAGTCCTAAGTGTAATCACTTCGGGCTGTTGCCCTTCGTAGCGTGTAACACCAACAATGTCCTTGAAATACTCTTTGTAAAAGTTCTTGGGAACCTTTTTCAGCGGAATGTCAGTATGGACCACGATGTCATTATAGGCTCCATTGTATATGATTCTGTCTAACGCAATGTTAACAATCTCCCAACTACCATCCTCTTGCTGAACATATCCAAAGAGAAACCATCGTGAGTTGTATTCCTTCAGGAGATGAGGATGCATCGTAACACTCATCAGGTTCTGGTAGTTTTGTATGTATTTGAAAGTGATCACCCACTTGCCAACATATTTCAACAGGACTTTCACCAAACTTATGTTTTGAAGTTCGGAAACACATTCCAGTTCCACCAGATGCTCAGAAGCCGACTTCCCGTCGAAAATCATCTGTAGGCCTCCTGTAACATATAGCTTACGCTCGTCACCCTCCTTCTTCATGAGTTCGTTTTTTTCTTCCTCACTTCTGAAAAAGTATTCGAAGCCTTTCTTGTATCTGAATCCGTCTCTAAAGTTCTTTCCGTTCTTAAACTCTAAGATATGAGTATGGCGATTGAGCATTTTCTTCAGTCTGCCGTAATCCTTGTCGCCTTCCAACTTGCTTAGGGACATGCCATAATAAGCCTCCATGATAGCACGAAGCGTTACGTACTGCTCCGTAGAAGCCAGTTCATCACAAATCTCATATAGGTGATCCATTGCCTTTTGTAATATAAATGTTCGTATGTTATTCTGCTGGCAAAGTTACGAAAAAACGAGAGAAATACAAAAGGAAAGTTTACTTTTCTTTTTATTTCCGAGTGCTAGGTAAGTTCGGCAAAGCCAAAGTTACGAAAAAAAATGGAACAGCGTGACAAAAGTCGTAAAAATGTCCCAGTAAAAGATCAATATAGTGTTGCATGATGCAGGAAAATAACGTATCTTTGCAGTTGGTTTGTATTCTAAATAATCAGCTTATGTCATTACAGTTAATAAAAAGATTCAGAGAAGGGGAAAATGAAAGCATCCTGAACATGGTTTCCGATTTAGGTCGTGACAAGGACGTTGAATGTATGAATCTCACGGGCTTCTGCTCAACGACCGACGAAATGCCAATCTATGTCTTCGTGACAGTTGATGAAGTCGTCATCGTGATGTTCGACTGGCGGAAACAGCCTGAGGAAGAACTTGCAGACGAAGAAGAGAATATGGGTCAGCCGCCTCACTACTTTACTTCCAGAAACCATCGCTTGAGTCCTGTCTGGCAGTTGACAGCATTCACCCATTATTACAAGCAGGCTATGGAAGAGTCGTTAGTCAGATTGGGGAATGTCTGGAGTGTCCTCATTTCCAATTCTCTTTTTATCAATTATGATGAGATCATGTTCGACTGGGAAATGTCGCACGTGACGGTTTATCATGGTTTCGGGAAAAAGCCATTCCCTTCCGTGTATCATTCCCGTAGATATCATCGTGACCTGGCACTTCCCCAATACAAAGCGTTCAGACTGTGGTGTGAGCGCCAACACGAACTTCCGCGTGACCCTTATGCCTATGAGGATATCGATGCCGACTATGACGAGATGGAGTTCGGACTTGACGATGACGACGAAGATATCACAGGAACGTTTCTGAGTGACGATGATCCCCTTTCAAAGATCTCTTTAGAAGACGATGATGACGACCTGCTGTTCAATATGCATCGCACCAGACCGTTATGTGCCGAAATCCTGCCTCCTTTACCTTCACCACGTGAAGAATTGCAGCAGATGGTAGGCTGTCAACGTATTAAACGTCAGATCAGTGACCTAATAGAACTGACGCGTTACAACCGGAAGGTGAGCCGTTGCTATCCAGAATGGAAACAGCATCAAGTATCCCTGCATGCTATCTTCTTCGGACGACCAGGCACCGGTAAGACAACAATATGTAAGATATATGGAGGCTTGCTGAAAGAAGCAGGCGTGTTGAGCAGAGGCCATGTCGTGGTGTGCAACCGTGCCACCTTTTTAGGTCCCAACTGGGGTGACGAAGAGACCGCCATCCGGCAAGCCATGAAGGCTGCAAAGGGTGGGGTGCTGATGATAGATGAGGCCTATCTGCTGAATTCCGGGCATCCTAACGACCCCGGGAAACTCATTCTTCCGCAGCTGATGGACATCCTTGCCAATGAACAGCAGCGCGACATCGCCATTGTCCTCTGCGGTTATAAGGAACCTATGCAGAAACTGCTCGAGCTTAACCCGGGACTCATCTCCCGCTTTCCTAATCGCTTCGAGTTCGAAGACTTCTCCATCGATGAGCTGATGCAGATCACCCGTCGCCGTCTGGCAGAATATGGTTATCACTTCACCCGTGCCGGTTTACAAAAGTATCGCACCATACTCACCGAGGCATATCGTGTTCGCAACCCCAAGGATTGGGGCAATGCACGTTTCGTTGCCAATCTGTTGGAGAACATCTACCTTGCCCATGCCAAGCGTTGTATGAAGATCAAGACAACCGCTGGTGTGAAGCCATTCTTTGCCATCACCCCTGCCGACATCCAACCCATCGAAGTGTCCAAGGAGAAAAAGCGAATAGGCTTTTAGTTGTTTTATTGATAACAAATGGTTAATAAAAGAAAAAAATAGGCATTGTGATATCGTTTTTATCAAAAAAACGTTACCTTTGCGGTTGGTATAAATCAATAACTGGCTTCCTACGATGAAACAAATCTTTTTTTCAAACTTCAGACGTTTTGAATATTTTCCTCCACTGACATTTGGTGATATTACCTTTTTAGTAGGAGGAAATAATTGCGGAAAATCCACGTTGGTTAAGGCATTGCTACTCACCTTCGACAACCTTCGCCACATCCGTAACTCTTGGAAGGATCCGTCATCTCATGCGCCAAAGTTCCGTTTTGATGCCAACCAGATTCACGATTTGCATGTCGGCACATTTTGGCGAGCCTTGAATCATCAGGCAGCAGACAAGAATGATAAGACCATTTCTTTTTCTTTGATGGTGGGGCAAATCCTTTTTGGTATTACGATTGAGGGAAATGAAAACGATAAGGATGACAGTTACGAAACGCTTTCTCCGATAACCCTTCTTACCATCGAAGATACAGAAGGCATATCTTTGTCGTTTGACTACAAACAATCCCAGGCAACGGTATGTGTCAATGGCACCAATCTCACGATGTCAATGGACAGACCGTCAGTATTTATGAACGAGAATGATATCATCAATCAGATTGTTGATTTCTCGGAAAAGTGCCAAGAATATAAAGACGACCTGCAAGTGCTTGCTCAGAAGGTTGCTGTCACCTTGCGCAACAACGTGATAGAGTATATTTACACACATGCTGTAACACAGAAAATCGTATTCTCCTACGAAGACAAGAACGACTATATAGCTGCTGTCCTGCACGACTATTTCGAAGAACAAATTCAAGAGACAGACAAAGAATATCTGTTTGTCCTGGAATGGATGAAAAAGTTTGGAATAGGTGTTGACTTCAGTATTGACTGCAAGTCAGGTGCAGCCTATTATGTCAAAGTGAAGAATATGGCAGGCAGGGAAATGGAATTGGCAGATTTAGGACTCGGCTACATTCAAATAATGATACTCCTGCTCAAGTTGGCTACGTTTATCAGTCGTTATGAAGGTCCGTCAACACCCACTCCCACCATTGTCATCGAGGAACCCGAACAGAATCTGCATCCCAAATTGCAGAGTATGTTAGCCGACCTCTTCGCTGACATCTACAATGACTATGGATTTCGTTTCATAGTTGAGACCCATTCCGAATATATCATCCGTTCAGTACAGAACATTGTATTACAGCAGTCGTATAATGATCAGGATGAATTGGATGAGAAGAATCCCTTCAAGGTCTATTACTTCCCCGCATCGCGAGCACCCTACGACATGGGCTTCATGCCTAGTGGCCGTTTTAAGAATAAGTTCGATGCCGGTTTCTTTGATGAGGCAGGCCGACTTCACATGACCATCATCAAACACGAAAGGAGGAGGTAGCCTATGCTCAGTATCTTTATTCCTCAAGATACATTAGAGGATATTGTTATCGACAACATGGCTTCCGACATGGAACCTGAAGATCAGGATGTATGGTATAAGATATTTACCAAACAGGAATACATCTATGTGTCTTCTTGGGATGGGCGAGATTATATAACAGAAGACGACCCTCTTTTCCTTTTGACAAAAAGCTATAGTGTCAAAATCGAGGATGCTACGGATTATATAAATGCTATCCCCGATCATCCTGAATCCGTTACCCGTTATTGGAATGGTATTTTCCTTTTAAATATTACGGAAGATGAAGCCGCCGCCATTCAGCGCGACTATGGAGTTATATGTCAGTCTGTTGGCTCTCTGGATGCGTCTGTCTTGATGGATCAAGGTTTACGTTTTAGTCCTAAGAAAGATGAAAAAGACTATTCCTGGGACTTTATGTTACAGAACGTAAATGCCAAACACATTCCTTCTAACCATTTGATATTGTTAGACCGCTATCTCTTCGCTGATTCCAGCGAGTATGACAGCGCACTTTCAAACACCTACGATATCATGAATTCGATGCTGCCATTCCATCACCTGAAATGTCACTATCGAGTTACTTTAGTCATAGGCGAACAAGAAAACGGGAAGAGTGTTCCTTTATCACAAATCGCTCCAGACATCAGTGAAATAACTGAACATTTGAAAAGACCTTACCCAATAGACGTGGAGGTGATTTATCTAACCCACTTGAGCGGTCTTTATACTTCAACCCATAATCGTTGTTTCCTGACTAACTACACTATAACACAGGCAGAGCACAAGTTAAATGCATTCACCGAGGGGGAAGAACATGATGGCATTCGTCCAAAAGTCAGCACTTGCCTGCAAACGATACAACCTCAAGGACTTTTTACCAATAGCGGTCTGAATGGATATTGTGACTCACCTCATAAAACCCATCATGATATCATGACAGCTCTATATAAAAATCTCATCTGGTGGGTTAAGAACTATATGACAACAAAGAGTTTCTATGCTTTCAACGGCAAGACAATTAACATAAAAGATAGGTATGGAACCAAGAAAAATGGAAAATATTGGTCGCTTATAGAAAATAAAAAATTGTAATCGCTTATGGGTAAAATAATTGAAAAAGCATATACTTTTTTTATGATGCCTTTCTATATAAAAGAAGGACAAGAGATAGTGCCTGGAGTTAAGTCTGTATGGAAGCAGACGAAGATGAATATTGACAAAGGCATCTTATACTCTCACATACAAGAATTCCTTTCTAAATCGGTAATAGAAGATAAACAGATTGGTTCGTTACCAACAGGACGGCAACTAGCATCACACGATTACCAAATATATTCGTTGTCTTCAGAATCCAATCGCTTTACGGGAATGATGAGTAGCGACACCGAACATGCAATTTTAATAAAAGAAACTGTCGCAGGGAAAAAGGATTTGAAGCAAATAACTTTCAGATTTAAGAATACAGAGAAAGATCTTCCGCTATTCTTCTCTCCCAAGCTTGTTGTTTGCCCTAATGCCCAAGTGGGAATGCTTCTTTTCTCCATAGAGATGACAGACCGAAAAGACATGGAGAGCTTGAGCAAAATGAACTATGCATTGTTCAAGACATACAAAGAAGATAGCTCGCAGACAGTTCCGGTTTATCTTTCCCGTCAAGCTAAAATGCGCAAGATCGAGGACGAACTGGATGTTATGCGTAAGGAAATAAGCAAAGCCATAAAAGCCGTCAGGAAATTGAGAGAGAGGCTTAAAGTTACAAAAAACGACAAGACTAAGGCAAATGACGAGAACCTTATTGCGTGCAATTGTGATTCTATAAAGAGAAACTATTCGACATACAAGGCTGCAAATGAGCAATTTCTTAATTCGCGCAAAGAGGAAATGCAAAACGATAAGCGATTTACCCAGTGGGTCAACGATATCGACAGTGCTCTTGAAAGGACAGTACCCAGCCAATGGTATAACATCAGAGAGTTATTGGACCATCACTGGACTATGCGTCAGCTTTTAGAAAGCCTTATGGCTGATTTTAAAGGGAAATATGTAAGGGCTGACGATTTCCGCCTACACGTCTTCACATATATTCAAGTTGGAAGGATAGATAAAAATACTGATGACTATTTATATGATTTCTCGCGCATTATCCGCTGTCAAGACCAAGATTATCTTGCTCTTCCCACTTCATCCGGACATAACGTCTACGAACCACTATTTAAAAATGTCTATATTGGTTCCACCGTTGAAGGAGGCGGCGTGATGACTATACAGCAAGGACCTGGCGATGATTTTATGAAAAGCTTTGCAAACGGCCCTTTAACACATAGTTATCTTTGGGTGTATCTTCTTGCTATTATGCAGCGTCACACGTTGTTGCAGATGAGTCGGGAATTAGCAGATGAATATGGTTATTCTGGCAAGGACTTAGATAGTAGGCTCGTACATCTGCGTCTACTTATGAGGAAGATGAGTAAAACCAAAATTAACACATATTTTACAGATGTTTCTGACCATTCCCATTTGAACGCGCTATATGAAATATGCTGCAGGAATTTTTCTGTCGATAGGTATTTTGCTGATGTAGACAGTAAACTTGCGACTCTTAAAGAAACTTTGGAACAGTTACATGATGAACAAATGGAGGCTTATAAGAAGACGGAGAAAGATATGGACAAGATACAAAACAAAATATTGAAATGGGTTGCTGTTTTGGCACTTACACTTACGCTATTTTCTGGGTTGAACGACTCCTATGACTATTTTTCCAACTATTGGGATGCAGCATCTGCTCCTGGTACGCATGGGCTAATAGTCATTGCCATTATAGTTGCTGCAGGAATGATAGCATGGAGAATCGTAGAAGGAATCCAAAACAAGAACATTAACAAAAAACAATAAGTATGAAAGAGCTGGAATTTACTGACCAAAACATCTTGAACGAGATAGATTTTAAAGATTTTCTCGAAGATATACCTGATGTCAAAATAAGATACAAAGATGAGAGTGAGATCAAGACTGAAGATGGTTTAAAGGAAGAGATTTTTGTTAAAATCTTTGAGGATTCTCAAAATAAAGAGAAGTTGAAGTCTGTATTCTTGCTCACGCTAAAACTAATAGAATTTATAAGGAAAAAGGATCAAAAAAGCACTTTTTTTAAAAACATCTTTTTTGGCTCGGTAGAAACTGACGATGTTAAATTGTTGCTAACTGACACAGAGGGCTTTTTAAGGCAGATTGTGGAATTGGTCTACATTGAATCCGTAACAGGAAAAATACTTAAGGAAAAATGGACAATGGGCAAAATTATAGAATTAGAGTACGAAGGCAAACCACTGATTAATTCCCACATAGCCCATCTTTCAGATTTTGCTCATGTGATAAAAGAATACAAGAACAAGTGCGCGTCTCATAATGCAAAGGATCTAAAATATAATCTTGACAGCAGGAAAACAAGGGAAATTGTTCGGAATAGTGTGGCATGCTTCGTTCTGATGATTGTATGGGATAAATACGATGACATCTACGAGGCATTGGATAGGAACGGAGCCTTTGACCCTGAGAATGTGGCCTTGAAGGGAGCTGACATTATTAAGAAATATGTAGAAAAGCTTGAGAATGAACAGTTTGACATTATCAACCATAACATCTACAAGAGTGAAGACAAGACTAACCTACAGCAGATTATTGATATCAAGCTGAAAAGCTATCAGGAAGGTGACGGAGATGACGATGAGTCGGATGCCGCATACATCAGTAGTAACGAGCTGTTAGAAAAATATGACGAGCACTTCACACTTTTGGCCGGTGAGTCGGGGGCGGGTAAGACCACTATGCTGGCCAAGATGATTCACCAAACCATAGCTGCTTGGAAGGAGGACTCAGAAAACAATCCGCTGCCCATTAAGATAGAGTTGGAATACGTCAAGACAGATGACCATTCGAACGTTTTCGACTTCTTTGGGTATCTCTTGGAAAGTATAGCGAAAAAGGAGGAACTTGATACAAAAGCCGAATCTTTGAAACCAGTCAGAATCTATTTGAAGAGAAAGATAGAGGAAGGCAAGTGCATCATGTTTATCGAGGGATTGAACGAGATAGTGCAAAAGGACCAAGCAGGCAACAATGTTTCCTTTGCGTTGAGAAAACGTGTGATAAAATCCATCACGCGGTTCTCCAATGACTATCCGTTAGTTAGGTATTTCGTGACTACCAGAATCAGTGGTATCGACACTAACGACCAGGGTACCATTGACCACTTTAAACGCTACGACCTACAGCCTTTAGATGACTTGCAGATTCTGAATCAAATAAACAACTACAACAAAATTGTAAGCCACACTCAGAAAGAGCAAGGCTATATGAGTAGCGAACAATGGGATATAATCAAAAACCACAAGATAGGAGAATTGGCTCAGAATCCGATGCAGCTCATGCAAATTGTGGAATTGTTTGGAAACAGAGGAATTGAAAAGGAAGAATACGATATTAAACTATCTGAACTTTTTAGGAAGCTTATCGAGGAACGATTATTTAAAAAGGCGAATTTCTTACCACCTGCAGTAAAAGACGAGAAAAGTCTGATATTTTTGGTAAACAATCTTTTAAGGTTCTGTGCAAAAGAGCAATTTAAAAATCAATGTAGATCAACGGATTACGACAATATTTTAGAAAATTCAAAGTATATTATCACTATAACTACAAATTCTACAATAGATGATATTTTAAAGGTTGCTACAAGTCTTTTCATTCTTAAGGATGAATATGGTACCTATAGTTTTAACCATGATTCTTGGCAGACCTATTATCTTGCATATGATTTGGCTGTACAGGTAAAGGAATGCAAGGATGATGATGAGCAATTAGAAACGGTTATTAGTAATTTTGTTAACGCCCCAGAGGATTTGCAAAAGCAGGACATGATGGATGTCCTTAGAGAAACATTTGAGATTCTTGAGTATGAATGGATGTCCGGAAGAAGAAAAACTAGAGACGATGATATCAAGAATATTAGAGAAAACGCCACAAAAAATAACCTAAAATCATATTCCTTCTATGATACCGATGATTTAGAAACGTTACAAAAGAACCTGCAAGCAGAAACGAACAATAAAATAAGGGAAAGACTCCTCAGATATGCAAAGGAAACTAACGATGTTAGAAAAAGAATGAGTCGGTTTGCCCAAAAACTATTGTCATATGGTGGTGATGGCTGTAGTAGGACAAATCCACTTTTGCCAGTACTGGCTTATGCTGTGGCAACACTGCAGGATGAACCATGTAATAATGATGTTAATTCTCCAGGTGATAATCAACAATACATTCAGCCTAAGGAAATAATAAGACAGCAGGTCTCAAATCTACTGAAATATTATGAAAATGTTAACATTCATGGTTTAAATGCTGATGATGCAAAAGCTAAAGTCCAGATAATTGATTTTCTAAAGCCAATATTTACTTGTATTGCATTCATAAATGATGAGAGCCTTTTAGATATTATTTTTTCTCCCTATTGGATCAGGTTGTGGATTATGAAAGCCGAAGACGAAAAGAAAGTTTTTGGTCAAAATAATTCTAAAAATGATTCAGTTAATACGCTTCCCGGAGTATTAATTGAAAAAAATAATAGCCTTCTCCTGCTTTACAAGAAATTGTATGAGATATATAAGAGTTTGGTGATAATGAATCTGTCAAGTACGGCAAAGCAGGCAGAGTATTATATGATGCGTATCTTATTAAAACTTAGAGATGGGGATATTATAAAGGTTATAGATACGCTGCTTGAAAAGGATGAAGATCCAATAGAGCAAATCATTAACCGCAGGCTTTGTGCAAATGCTCTTTTGGTCTTAAATAACGTAGATGTAATGTTTGAAAAACTGGACAATATCAATAAAAGCATGCAGAAGGAAGATGCCAACTTTGAATATCGTTTTAAATCTGGTATTCATCTGAGGGCAGCAAGTAAGTTGATGGGTAAGTTCGATAATCCAAAGATTCAAGAGCTAATAATAGGAAAAGAATGGAGAAAAGAAGGAGAGTTAATCGGTCTGTTGGAAGATTTGCCTATAGGAAGTGATGTCCATTTAAAGATTCTTAGTTCTGTACTCATTAGGTATAATATGGTAGAATCTTCAAGACAAAAAAAACTTTGGAAATACTTAGAAAGTGAAGATGGTCAATTTGTTATACGTAACAATCCTTGGCTTTTGGATTTACTCCCTTATGAAAAGGTCCCCCATATTTATGCTCAATACTATGATAAAGAAGTTATGAATTTTATTAATCAAGATAATGGACCGTATTATATTGACAAAGTGTACTATCATGAGGTAATTTATCAGGATAGACTATATGCTTCTTTCCCAAGACCGCTCAATTATAAGGACATTAATCAGCTATATGTCCGTTTTGACGCCAGTGGAGTATGTGATGTCGTGGAGATAGTGGAATTACCTGAGGAAGTGCAGAAGAAATATAGTAATAGACCCCTTATGTTCATAAAGAAGACCGGCCAGTACAAACGTGGTGATGGTTTTTTGAATTTTTATCTTGAAAAGAATGGTACATACTCTAAACCGATAGGATATGACTCGTTTAAAGATGTTGTTCGAATTAATCACCCTGAATTGTATCATAGTTCTATATGTAAGAAGTTAGTTGATAGTTGTAAAAGTAGTGCAGACTTTAAAGATATTTATTTGTTTTGTAAGAAGAAGAGTGGTGTAAAATATATTGTGAATAAGTACCTTGATAATCAGTTTAAAGAATGGGAGTTCCCCTTGCCTAATGTTTGCGTTGTGCTAGATTCTTTCTCAGCTCAAACTCATTTGTTTTCTCCCAGCAAAAGTGGTATTTTGGAGAAATTTGTTCCCAAACGATACAAAACTGGTTCTTTTTTTATTAACTATGCTTTAATGCCTCATGGAGAGAGACCTGATACTGATAATAACACATTTGTGGTTTGTGAAATAAGTGGTAAGGTTGGATTTTTGGATTTTGAAAAGTTTAAAGCTATGAGAAGTCCCGTTTTAGGATTCGTAAATGGTACTATTGTTCAGCACAAACAACAATTGGCTATTTCTGTGTCAGATGAATATAATTATGTTTTCTATATTGATGATAAAACTAATAAAAACAAGACTTTCCATAAAGGAGACCTGGTGTCGTTTTTCCCATCAATTACTTATTTAGATAACGTGTTGACTAGTGTCGCACTATATGTTGAAATTATTAAATAACCTGGCGAATATGAATAATTCTGAAAAATTTTTATCCACGGCAAATAATACTTTTTCCCAGTTTAATACTTTCTACGAAAAAGCCAAGAAGCAAAAGGATGAACTGGTTGAAATCTGGAAGAATGGGAAAACAATATCTTTAACGATAGAAAAGGCAGCAACTGATGAACATCCCGTTGCAGATTTAAAGTCAAAAGATTTTAAAAACTGGAAATTTCAATTAAGTAGAAGGCTTTGTGTGAAAGGTTTTTTACATAAACAAATAGTAGGAACACAATTAGAACTTTATATTGACAGCTTTGGTGAAGATCAAACAGTGTTTGTATCTTATATCAAGAAAGATAATTTATCCAAAGAAGATCGTGAACAAATTCTTAAAGAATTGAAGGATTTGCTGTATGAAGGTTTAGAAATCAACGAGCAAATTTCATGTTACTTAAAGATGGAACCGCTAAAGGTGAAAATAAACACTGTATTAGAGGATCACATTATCGTTGACTATAAAGGTCTTTATGGAACAATGACAGCTCCAGACTTATTCCATTCAAAATCAAAGGAAGATATGGAACATTATCGTAAGCTACAGGAAGAAGATGGTACGATGAAAGTATATGTCAACACCATTGATTCAACGGGGAATGTTACTTTTAGTGAAACAAGAATGCCTGAATTGTACAATAACCCAAAATACAAGAACCATGAAATTGGACAACCGAAATGGATTAATGACATCCATTATTTTCAAGGCCTTATAGTAGGTCAATCTATAACGTGTGTGATTTGGAATTATAGTCGTAGCGGTCTTTTTGTCGTATTAAAAAATAATGGTGGTTACGTTCAGTCTTTGATACCTATTACTGCTTTAACAGAACAAGATATTTATTTGTGGTCTAAAGAGCATCCGGTGAATTCGACAAATGACTTTAGAGTGGTAAAAATTGATAATGAGCAAAAAAGGATTACTCTTTTTCCTATAGACGTTGAAAAACCCAAATTTCCTCAACAAGTTAAATTGGAGCAAAGAACCACTGATGTCGTCAATGAGTCAGATATTAAAGAAGGACAACTGGTTGATATAGAAGTTATGAGTGAATCAAAGGAAGACCAAGATGTTGTTTATGTTCAGTGTGGTAATTATAGAGGAATCGTCAATGTTATGGAGGACATGCCTAAATGTCTTATGCATTCTTCTGGTAAAAGTGAAAAAGGATATTCTAAGAGATTATTTATCAATAAATTAATTACGAGAAACAATAGTGATGAATCAAGTATTTTATTACCAGCGATTGCTCACATTGTTGATGATGGCCAAAAGAAAATATATAATTTCTCAGTTTTGGATGCTTGTAGCAAATGCCTTGAGGAGCTAGAAGAAAAAGAATTAACTCCAAACTATAGAGAGACTGAAATAGTACTGAGTTGGCAAAATCCTACAACTAATCAAAGGTATTCTATACTGCGCTGGCATAATCTATATACTTTCTTTCATTTAGACCCTAAGGAAATTCATGAGCTTAATTATGAAGGTAATTGGGAGACGGGTAGCAAATTAACAGTATGGGTAAATGGTATAGACCAAGATTTGGCTTTTGATGCAGAACCTACCGATCCTAGCATATGGTGGGATTCATTAAATCTTAATGTTGGTGACTTCATTTTTATAAATAAGATATGGCTTTCAAGGATGGGCGTTTATAGAATCAAATATGATGGATGTACAGGAACAATCCTTCCAGGGTTTATATTAGATGAAGAGCAGATAGAATATCTATTTAAGGTTGTTCTGATTGATAAAAATAAACAGTTGTTAGTGGTTTCTGACGGAAGTCTTCAACTTCTCTCAGAAGCAGAAATTGGAGAGAAAAGAGACAGGGATTTACATCTCTATATGCCTATTTATAAAAATCTGTTTCTGGCAGAAGATAAATTAAGTAGGAAATGGGCTATTATACATACAGATACTACCACTTTCGTTTTTTTAACTGTGATTTATGACCATCTTAATATTGGATCATTCGTTCGGTTGAACGAAGAAGAACAATTGCATTATAATTATAGGGAATTTTCATTTCCATGTCATTATAAAAATAATGATTGGGGTGGCTTTTTTGAATGGGCAGGATTAGTGAAAAAAGACATGGGTGTAAGATTTAATATAAACCTTAAGGCAGTCCTTGAAAGAAAAGGTATAAAAAAAGTAGGTTGGAATACTAATGAAAATCGGTCTTATGATTTTACTTATGCGGCTATGATAAATTGTAAAATATTAGAAAGCGAACAGCATAAGATAAAAAATTGGGACTATTTGAAACTCCCTAAGCCAGATGTATATTTTACGGGAAGAATTCTATATAGCAATCATAAAATCTACCCGCTCTTTTCTTTTGAAGATACAGGTATAAGCAATGTAGTTGCTGAAAATAATATAGATAAGGGGCCTATTAAACTTATTAGCTATGATTGTATTATTGTGCTGTACGACGAAAAGACTTCAACGTATGTCGTTGAATTTGACAATCAACGAGGAATACTAAAATGGCATGGAAAAAAAGAATTAAGATTTTTGACAAATGAAAAAGTAACAGGATATTTCGATGGCAAAATTGATGAAAAGACTCAGATGCCTTGTTTGAGACTATTAGAATTGCCTTCTTCAAAATTAAAGGAGAAACAGATATATAAAGCAGATTTTATAGGTAGAAGAACAGAAGGTGCCATATTTTATATAAAAGAATGTAATAAAAGATTGTTTATTCCTAATAAAAAACTTTTTACAACAAAAAAGGAGTATGATAATAATAATCTTGGAAATATTAATGTAATGTATTTAGGGAAAGAGAATTTTGAAATAGTTCCTCCTCTCGTTGTTGAAAATAAACCACATGATAATTATCAGTGTAAGGTGACTATTATTTCTAAAAATAGTATTGATTATGATGCATATATTAATGGAGGCGAATTTGATGGATTGTTAGGCTCCCTACCAGCACATTATGTGGATTATAAATCTTCAGTGAGTACAAAAGACCAGAGCCTTTCTCCGGGAGATACAATTGATGTGATTGTTGTAAATGGTGAAAAGTCCGACACCATTATATTTAATGCTCAGAATCAAGCAAGTTATTCTGAACAATTTAGAAAAGGGAAAAAAAAGAATGGTGTCGTTATCTCTGAAGAAAAAGATAGATATTTGATATCATTTGATGATATTTATGGTTTTTGCGACAAAGCCAATAAACTTTTTGTCGGGAAGTCATATGATTTTAAAATAATAGAATTTGTACTCAAAAGTCGTGGTCCATTACTAAGTATTAACTATAGAGTGATTTTAAAAGTGGTGCCAATAACGACATTATCATTGAAAAAACAATTGTTGGCTCATATTGTAGACAGTGACAATGAAAATGTCTATTTAGAAGCAGGTGTTTATAAATTCTATGCGAAATTAACCGATGAGCACGTAATTGAAATGTTTATGAATCGTTATGGTAAGATAGAGATAAATTCCGGTACTGAAGTTTATATTATTCCTGTAGATCTTTCTATTGGTACCAATAGATATGATGCAGAAGCGAAGATCGTAAAAATTAAATAATAGATATTCATGAAAATATTTAATTTTGATTTTTTTTCTTTAAAGTAAAACAAATATCGGCACGTTAGTTATATATGAGAACGGTAAAATATTTATACAAGCGGATGGATGAGGTTTTCAAAGCAAAACATATCAAAACATGCGAGATCTTCTGATTATGTTCTCCTTTATAGCTATGTTCAGGGGAATATTCATCCAAATGATATTTACAGGAGAGAAACAAATGACCGAACTGTGAGAAATTCACCATAGATTCTGAGACTAAATAGCACAAATAAAGTATAGGACTTGATGCTTTTTAGAGTATGAAATATTAAAGATTGATAATGGAGAAAACCGAAAATCCTTTAAAAGAGTAGGGAATTAAAAACATTTTATTTATGAAAACAATGAGATTATTTACTTTGTCGGTTGTGGCCGCAGCTTTAACATTTGGAGGAATATCTTGTGCTGACCAAAAAGATGGTAGCGAAGGTTCTGGTTCCTATGAAGAGTTGTTAATTGGATCCTGGCATCGAACGATTGGTGATGATAGCCTAAAACTGGATCAATATTGGCATTTTAACGATGACAAGACTGAACAATTGATAACGATTTCTTCCATCGAGGATGATATCCAACCTACTGTCTATGGTACGTGGGGAATCAATGGTAACGTAATAAGGACTGTTACGCTGTCAAATAAGGAGAAGAATGAAACGGAATGGAAGATATTAAAACTTGACAGGGATTCCCTTAAAATAGAGATTTATGATGCTTCTCATAACCGGTTCGAAAGCTCCTTCAAGAGAATAAACAAATGAGTTTGAACTTTTGATTTTATAAGAACTTATAGAATCATTTTCCGTCAATGTATGTATAACGAAAAAGAGGATGTGCCTCCGTGGGGTGGGGCACATCCTCTTGGTAGGAGGGGTGATTCTAAATATCCTTGTACTCCTCCTGCGCATCGAAGCAGGGACAGTCCTTGACCTTTGGTCGAGCCTGCTCACGCTCGGCAGAGTCGATGCGAGCATCGCTCTGCCCTCGCTTAATCGCAGCCTTGTGGACGTTGGGGAGATCACGGTGACCGAGGATGACGGCCTCGGGGTAGTCGATGCGGAGTGACTTGAGTAGGGCATGGAGGGCGGCTTTCTGCGCTGTGGTGCGCGTGTCCTTGGGACGGCCCTGGGCGTCGAGACCGCCCTCGTAGCAGATGCCGATGCTGTGCTGGTTGTAGTGGCGGGCATGGGCGCCGGGGAGGTTCTCGTGGCGGGTCTGATATACTTGGCCGTCGCGCTCAATGTAGTAGTGGTAGCCGGTGAAGCCGAAGCGGCTGTCGTGGTCGGAGATGAGCGAGGTGACGGGGTACGATTGGTTCTCGCGGGTCGCCGAACAGTGAATAACGATGAGTTCTATTTTGCGCATAGTTTTTTAATTTTTGGAACACAAAGACACAAAGTTCTTTTGGCACGGATTCCGCAGATTACACGGATTTTATTTTTTACAAAAACAACAAAAACCCCTGACAACGTCATAAGTCTTTCAGACTTCTGCAGTGCTTCAAGTGACATGGTCTTTATATGCAAGCATCTACGCCCATATCCCTTGAAACCCTTGCATCTTCCTTCGTCAGCTGATGCCCTTGTCAGGCAAAAACACGAAAAACAGTGTTGTTATGTTCGGGGGTACGAGGAAGAGCCACCCCCAGCCCCTCCCAAAGGGAGGAGGGTTGGAATGATAGTGTTCTTTCATGTTTTTGTTTAATCTATAGAATTCTCTGTGTCTCTGCATCTCTGTGTTTTAATTAATTCCCAATTCATGCAGCTCTGGAGGGCTGATGTGCCGAGGATGGTTGACAGTACGGTGACGATGATCTGAATGATGGTTTTCCAGGTTTCTTTTTTCATGGTTGTTGGTTGTTAGGTGTTAGGTGTTGGGTGTTAGGTGGTGGTTAATAGATTTGCTGGTGTAATAGCCAACACCTATCACCCACCACCCATCACCCGAAATTACGGCTGAGGATTCTCTGCTGCGGCGAGAGGAATCTTAGGAGCCTTCTTGCCGCTCTCGGTCTGGTAGTAGCCGTTGCCGAATGATACCTTCTTGCCGAAGGCCTTCGCCGTCAGGTCGTCCAGGTCGGTGGAGTCAGGACGGAAGCGGAAGCGTACGCCCTCGACGTTCTCGCTGATGGTGAACTCGGTGACGCTGGCGGCGCCGCCCTTGCGGTTCTTGATGGTGGGATAGAAGATGCCGATGCCGTCGAGCTTGACGCCATAGCCCTGTGCGACGAGCTCGGGGATGCACTCGGAGAGTTTGCTGAGCATGCTCTCCACGTCGGCGCGGTTGCCGACGAGTCCGTGCTCGATCATGTGCTGGGCGAGACCTCGTGTGCTGAGGGTGCCGGGGCGATCGACGCGGGCGAACCAGCGGTTATAGACAGGTGACTGGTCGTTCTTGACCTTGCGGAGCACGTAGCCCATGGTAAGTGTGTTTGTTGCCATAGTGATTTTTTTTAGGAGACCCACCCCGGCCCTCCCTGTGAGGGAGGGAGAATGTTAGGGGGTAAGGGCTCAGGGTTAATGATTAATGGTTAAGGGTTAAGGGTTAAGGGTTAAGGGTTAATGGTTAAGGGTTAATGGTTGGTTGAGAGCGCTCTCGTGTCGTGGGGACAAAGTGCCGTTTTGTTGCTTGCAAAGTGCCGTTTTGTCGCGATCAAAGTGCCGCTTTCCCGTTGACGATACAAAGGTACGAAATCGGTGAGCACCGTTCGTGCTCATCACTGTGTTAGCATGCGCAACGATACGATAGCATACGATAAAACAAAAAGAAACCGCAATATTCTTGCGGTTTCTGTCTGATTATAAAGAATTATTCTTCGCTTAGTTTCTTAAGAATGGTGGAATCGTCCTGACGGGTATTTTTCACATACTCTATATAAATGGTGTCATCCATGACTGTATAAAGAAGTATTATCTCGCTGATGACTACCATGCTGCGGTATTCTACCCCTGTGGCTTCGGAAATTGCGGTCTCAAGTTTCCCTGAATGTGGAAACGCAGAGATACGGCGTGTCGCTGAATATATCTGACTGGTCAACTTACGTAGTTGGCGCTCACCAAATTCGGTGTAGGTGTAAACAAAGACCTCAGAGAGACTCTGCAACGCAATAGGCGTCCACAGAATGTGTAAGTTCATAAACCTTGTCGTTCATAAAATGTTCCACCTCATCCATCGTCACTGTCTGACCAGCCGTAGCCTGTGCATGACTTTTCTTCAAAATGGAGATCAGAGCTTCAGTTGCTTCCATAACACTTCGTTTCTTATTTCGATTCACGGTGCAAAGATAGGAACTATTCTTGAAAATAGCAAATTTTTAAGTGATTATTTTTCACTACGGCTCACCAAGGAACTCAACGATGCAGCGCACGGACTTGGCGGAGTAGAACTTGGCGCGGGGCGACTGATGGCAGTCCTTCAGCGCTTCCACCAACATCGGGCACCCGCGGATCCAACTGTTCAGGTGGTTCTGTGCCACATGCGCTTCGCTGTAGGGGAAGTATAGCTGTGCCAGCTCCGACTTAGGATAGCTTTTTACGGTAAATTCTTTCATAATACTTGTAAATTGATAAATGGGTTGTTTTTCATATTTGGGGCGGATGGGGCGGTTAGGGCAGTAGAATTGATGATTTCTTCGCGTACCGCGCGCAGTACGCGAGGGGTCTTAGAAAACCGGTGCCCCATCCGCCCCGTCCGCCCCGTCGCTCTCCGCTGCCTTCTGGAAGCGCAGGGAACGCATCTCGTCAGAAGAACGACGCACCACGATGTACCCTCGTACACCGTTAGACTTCTTAAAACGGAAGCCCAGTTCCTTGAACGCACGCCCCAGCAGAACCGTCGAGAGCTTCTGCGTGATGTTCGCTCCCACGATTTGCAGCGCCATCGATACGGGCAGAAACTCGCCGGGCTCCTTGCCCTCCGGACGGCGGAAGTACTGGTCGATGAGCTCCTTCTCCAGCGACGGCGTCTCAAACTGTTCGTTATGACGGGCCAGACGCCGCACCTCGTCAGCGTCGAACCAGTAGCGGAAGCCTTGACGGTACAGGGCATATGCCTGGCTGTAGATGCCCACGTAGTCGAACGGCGACGAGCGCGGCGAGTCGATGCTGCTCACCTCGAACGGCAGCCACCGGCGGTTGCCCGTCGTGTCCGACAGGAACTGCACGTTGTTGCCCGTGCCACAAAACGAGGCGATGTGCTCACGGTGCTCCTTATGGCGCGCGTAGGCAGCACGCTCGTCGATGGCAGGCATCGTCATCGCCGCCTTCAGCTGGTTCAGCTCCGACGGGCGCATCGTGTCCAGCTCCTCACAGCACACCAGACCGTACTGCGACAGCGTCAAGAGGTCGTCCTTCGTCATGCGGTTCGCATTCGTCTTCGTGTAGAAGTAGCGCCGCAGCTCCGGCGGCAGCAGGTACGAGAACCACGTCGTCTTGTACGATCCCTGCTCGCCTATCAGCACCAGCATCACGTTGTTCACCACCCCGGGGTCCACCCACGACGCCACCATCGCCACGAGCCACTTCTTCAGGTACTCGTAGAACAGCATCTGCTCGTCGGCGTCGCCCCGCACGTTCACCGACAGCGACAGCCCCATGATGTGGTCCGCATCGCCCTCGCGCCACGGCGGCAGGTGCTCCAGGTATTCACGGAAGGGGTGATACTCCGGCACAAAGTCCGACTCTATCACGCTGTGCAGGTCCTGCATGCGCACCTCCTTCTGCGCCTTCAGCTCCGTGTACAGCGTGTTCTCGATGCGGTCCGTCAGCAGGACATAGTAGCCCACCCCCTGATTGGGGTCATCACTCACCTCCCCTCGGGGAGGTCGGGAGGGGGTTATCCATTCCTGCCACTCTTTCAGCCACCGCACGTAGTCCTCCGGCCGTGCCGTCGCCTCGTCTGGCGGCTTCGGTGCCTGCTCGATGACGTGAACCTCCGTCTGCTGCGTGATGACGTTGTGCCGCAGTATCACGCGCTCCAGCAGGAACTGCTTGATGTCGTCTATCGACGCATACAGCTCCCGCCAGTTCTTCTTATGCTCCTTCCGTTTCTTCTCACCACCATTCTCACTCTCCTCCCTTCGGGAGGGGTTGGGGGTGGGCTTTTTCTTCTTTTCCATACCGCAAAGTTACGAAGAATCCCGCACCGTTGCAAGCAAAAACGCCACGACTTTCCGTCGCGGCGTTACATAGAAACCTGTGGGGTTAATACAGGTAATTTCAAAGGCCTAAAAACAGCCTTATGGCTTGTTACTCTAATGGCAAGGGCTTATGTAATTCATGCTTAGCCCAAATGATGCCAACAATACAAACTAGTGATACAATTGCAAAAAGTGTAATGACTGACATAGTTTATTTATTTTTATAGATTCTACTCAATTGGAACAGATAGTAAGCGAGAATTAGTGAAAGAGCAACTGTAGCGACTCCACATATCACCAACCACATTAAGCCGACATCCTCCTTCAAAATACCAGAAAGCACTGCTCCTGCAAACACGAGCTTTGCCATGTCCACGAAGAATTCACTTGCCTTTTCATAAAGGACTTCTTTATCTTTTCTATTAAGTTGTCTTGCCATATTCCGATTGCAAAGTTAAACCTTTTCTTCTAAACTTCCAAATAATTCTATAAGAATTTTACTCAAAACAAATATGGAGCGTCATTCCGAGACCCTCGGCGATGCGCTCCAATTGCTCTATCGTGACGTTCTTGCGTCCACAGCTGATGGCATTCAAATAGGGACGCTTCATCCCCAATACGTCTGCCAGTTCTTTCTCACTCATGTTTTTTTCCTCAATGCTTTCTTGAGGTCAATTGTTGTTGTTTTTTTCATTGCATTACTTTTTAAATTAAACATATTAATTAAAAGACTCTGATTGCAGAGCCACGCTCTGCTTATCAGAGTATCTCTGTCACTCTTCTATATCGCAAAAAAAGCTGCACTTTCACAAGTACAGCTTCCTTTTTTAAGAAACCTCTTAAATAACTTACTACTTACTTTTCACTAATAAACTACTAACTACTTACTTTTTACTAACAAAACTACTAACTAAAATACTAACTAAAATACTAACTAAAATACTAACTAAAATACTAACCAAGCTGATGCTTATGAGAAAATCTTCACTATGAATACGGACAACTGCTTCTCTTTACGCAAAGGAAATGTGTATTTTCCACACATCACCCCCCAAGAGGGTGGTTTCAGCCAATGGTAGCCGTCAGGAACGAGGCGTTGCCGAAGATGTAGAGCACGTTCTCGCAGGCGGGCACCAGGATGGTTTCGCCCTGACGTATCTTGATGCCGTTGACGTTGGCCTCACCCCACAGACACATGACGACAACAAAGGAATCGACGTGGAAGTCGATCTGCTTCGCTACCTGTACCACCACGCGATGTACCACGAAGTGCGGACAGTTGATGAGCTGGCTGATGGGTTTCGTGGAGTCATAGCTGCTACGGTAGGCAGGCCATACCTGGTAGTCGATGGCGTCCTTCGCCTGTTCGATGTGCAGCTCGCGGGGATTGCCGTGGGCATCCTTGCGACCGAAGTCATAGACGCGGTAGGTGATATCGCTCGTCTCCTGTATCTCGGCCAGGAAATTGCCGGCACCGATGGCATGCAGACGACCGGCAGGCAGGAAGAACAGGTCGCCGTCGTGCGCCTCATGGGTGGCGATGACGTCCTGCATGGGAGAGTGGCCATTCACAGCCTCTGCCGTAGCCAGCTGTTCGTAGTCGTCGGGGGTAATGCTCTTCGAGAGACCGGCATAGATCTTCGCACCCACATCGCTCTTGATGATGTACCACATCTCCGTCTTGCCGGCACAGCCGTGACGCTCCATCGCCAGCTTGTCGTCGGGGTGTACCTGCACCGACAGGTCCTGGCGCGAGTCAATGAACTTCACCAGTAGCGGGAACTTGTTGCCGTACTTCTTATACACCTTCTGACCGACGAGCAGACCCTTGTACTTGTCGATAAGCTCGGTGAGCGTCAGACCGACATCGACATCGTCAATGAGACCGCGCTCTATGGCACGGCTTTCATGACCCGGTACACCACTGATCTCCCAGCTTTCGCCGATATTCGGCTGTGCAGTGAATATTCCCTTGAAGGGGGCTATCTGGTAGCCACCCCACAGTGTTGTCTTTAAATACGGTTCAAACTTATACGGTTTCATAATATCAATGTTTCTTCGTTTATTTGCTTACTTTCACTCCGAAGGCACAGAACGTCAGGTAGCCGGCACAGAGCAGCAACACACAGACGCCTGCCGTAATGCTGCCGGCGGCATCGGTAGCGAAGCCGATGAAAGGTGTGGCTGCACCACCGCCGGCAACGGCGGTAATCATCAGACCCGAGATGAGGTTGGCACGCTCGGGCTCAGCCTGCACAGCCATGCTGTAGATGATGGGGAAGATGCACGAGCAGAGGAAGCCGATGGCTCCTATCTGTGCCAGTGCCCACGATTCAGGCAACTGCACGAACGCCAGCGAGAGGATGACCACGATGCACACCGTGATGTTTAGGCGAAAGTAGGTCATGTCGGCTATCTTCGTCATCAGGAATACGCCCAAAAAAGCGCCGATGGTACGACAGATGAAATACACCTGCGGGGCCATGCCCGCCTCGGCAACAGACCAGCCATAGCGCTGTATCATCACCTTCGACGACACGAAGTTGGTGCCGACGTCGATGGCCACGGCAAAGAAGATGCCGAAAAAGAGCAGCAGGATGGTGGGGTTCTTGAGCAGGCCGAAGGTGGCTGCTACAGTGCCCGACGATTCATCGTCGGTAGTCGTGGCGACTTCACGGGGTATGGGCGACAGCATGAGCCAAAGGGCGGAGAGCAGTGTGATGGCACCGAGAACGGGGAATGCCAAATACCACTTCTGCGTATCGCCGCCACCCAGCACGTTCACCGCAAAGAGCATGATGAACGGTCCGCAGAACGACGACACGGCCTTGACCACCTGACCGGCGGTCAAACTGGAGGTGAGCACACGCTCGTCGGTGACGACATTCTTGATAAGGGGATTCTCCGACACCTGCAGGATGGCGTTGCCGATACCTAAGGCGGCATAGCCTACCAAACAGGCCCATGACGTGCCGATGAGCGGTATCATCATGCCGACAATGGTGACGGCCATACCCAAGAGCACGGTATTCTTACGGCCCCACTTGTTCATCTGGATACCTACAGGTACACCGAGGAACAGAAACCACACAAAGACCATCGACGGCAGCAGACCCGCCATGGTCTGGCTCCAGCCAAAGGCTTCACGGGCATAGTCGCTGGAGATGCCGACGATGTCGCAGAAGCCCATCACAAAGAAGCTGAACAGGACAGCTCCGATACAAGAAAGTTGTTTTGCCTTCATATCTGAATTACGTTTTTGTCATGTAATACGGATGAGAAGGCTGTTTTACGTAATTCTTCTTATTTCGTGATCCGTATCCAATCAACATCAAGCCAGCCACGGTTGCCCTGGCGGTTGCTGCATTCGGCGACGAAACCGAACTTGGTACCGATCCACTTACCCTGACGCATGGTGAAGGAGTTGCCAGCCTCGTAATAGCGCTTGCCGTCGAGACTGTAGCTGTAGCGGCACTGACCGTCCTTGACCGTCATACGCAGATAGAGATCGAGATAGATAGCGGGACTGTAAGGAATGGTATCGCGCTCCGAGGGTTGCAGGGTGGCAAGGGTCTGCTGGTCTTCCCTACCCTCTTCGTCAGCACCCATGCAGGTATGACGCTGCAACAGGTAAGCGTCGCCGTGGCGCTGAACGACAAGGGCACTATAGTCGCGACCCATCATGACCACACCGCCATACTGGTTGTCACCCTTAGAGGCAAAGCGCACCTTGGCGGTAGCGGTGAAACGAGGAGCGGTAGGTTTCTGCAGAAGCAGATTGGGCACTTGCCAAAGACTGCGGAAGTCATGCGGCAGGTCGTAGGTATAGAGGCGATAGCAGCCATTGGCGACGGGCATGCCGTAGAGCTGGTGGTAGTTGGCGTGCCACTGCCACTGAAGCCCTAACTCACCGTCGTTGAACTCGTCAGACTCTTGGGGATTGACCGCAGACAAACCAGCGGGAATAGGGGCGGTCTTGGGTTTGCGGTAGCAGGTGTAAGGTTCGCCATGGTTGCCCATCATAGGCCAACCTGATGACCAATCGACAGGCTGCAGATAGACCACACGGCCATAAGCACCCCTGTCGTTGAAGTGCAGGAACCAGTCCTCGCCCTGCGAGGTATGCACCCACGCACCCTGATGAGGACCGTTGACGGCGGTCCTACCCTGCCACATGACGCGCTTCCACTCGTAGGGACCATAGGGCGACTTGCTGCGCATTGCCAACTGCCACCCCATCTCTACCCCACCGGCAGGGTTCATAATCCAGTAGTAGCCGTCACGCTTGTAGAACTTGGGACCTTCGGAGGTGAAGTTCTCCTGACCACCATCGAAGACGATGCGTGGCTTGCCGATAGCTTTCGTTCCGTCGGCAGAGAGTTCGCGGACGGTCAGCACGGAGTTCAGACCGGCACGACTGGCCGCCCAACCGTTGACGAGATAGCAGCGGCCGTCATCGTCCCACAGCGGGCAGGGGTCTATCATGCCTTTGCCAGAGATCACACAAATGGGCTTACTCCATTCTCCTGCTGGGTCTTTGGCCTTGACCATGAAGATGCCCAGGTCTGGGTCGCCCCAATAGATGAAGAGGCTATCGTTATGATGACGGATAGCCGGTGCCCAGACGCCCTTGCCATGCTGCGGAAGGTCGAAGATCTCCTTGGGCAACTGCTCTTGCAGGGCATGACCGATGATGGTCCAGTTCACCAAGTCGCGGGAGTGCAGGATGGGCAGGCCGGGGATACAGTTGAACGACGATGCCGTGAGATAGTAGTCATCGCCTACCACGCAGACATCGGGGTCGGAGTAGTCGGCAAAGAGCACGGGGTTGGTATAGGTGCCGTCGCCATTGTCGGGACACCACACTTGAGACTTGTACTGCGCCTGCAATGACAGCGAGATGAGCAGGCAGAGAGCTACGGAGAATATCTTCATGTCAGACGGTTATTTTTGAATAGTGACTTGTAAAGGGTAACGCTGTGACGTCATGAAACCCTCGATGCGTAACTGCCACTCAGCCTGCGAGCGGACATCGAACTCGCTCCAGGCAGCACCGAAGAAATAGTGGAAGCGTTGGCCGTCTTGATAGTTCCTGAGAATGCCCAATGCATGACTCTCCATTTGCTTGATATCGACTTCGGTGTCAGGGAACAGCAAGGCGGAATAAATCTGGAACTGATGGCGCTCGGGATCTACCGTGGGGTCGGCATAATGGACATAGTCCTTGCCGATGACGACTGTCGTGGGGTCAGCAGGACGGATGGCTAAACCTGCGGCGATGTCAATGGGCTTACTGATACCATTATACCAGACAGTTGCCTCGCAGAAGTTGCTGCCCTTATCAAGCGATAGAATACGATGTTCGGTGATGCCGTTGACTGGTGCAAAGTTGACCTGCACGGTAAAGCGCAACGGACCTTTGTCCAAGATGCTGTAGGTCTCGTAACACCAGGGATAGACAATCTTGCCGTCGCGAAGCCGGCAGGGGGTACCACAGCCCAGCGTAGGGCCGACGCCATAGCAGTCGAGGCCCTTGCCATAGTCCAGATGGAACGACAGACGAGGGTCGTTGCGGTAAAGTTCTTCTAATACCAGTTCGGGAGTGCGTTTCACCCACACATCATGGCCGAAGCCCTTCTCGCCCTTGCGCTGCAGGGCAGGGCCGTAGAGGCGAAAGCCGACGCGGTCGTTCTCGAAGGCAATGTCATCGAGACGTTCGGGATACATGCGACCACCGACCGACGAAAGGACAGCTGCCGGTGTGCCAGGCTGGATGGTAAAAGTGGCCTTGCCATGAGGACGCACATGAACATCCAGCAACAACTGACCATCATAAGTCCATTGTGTGACACGCTCTATACCAAAGGCATCGCGAACCACGACACCCTTAGCGGCATCAAAGCCTAACTGAGAAGCGTCAATGGTCACCAGCTCCTGACGCTGCCAGTCGGTGGGATTGGATACCGTCACTGTCACCGGCTGTGACTGAGAAGCGACGACATTCGCGAAAATGAGTACAAATAACAACAGTGCTCTCATATTATTTCTTATTATAATGACTATCCTGACAGGTCTGGCTGATGACGGTCTTGCCGTCAGAAACAACCTGATAGCGGTCAGGGGTAGAAATGACGGTATCTACACGACCATTCTTGAGCGTCACACGGATACCGACGGCATCGGGCTCTGACGGAGTAAAGAACTCCACCGACTGGATGTCGGACGGTTCGCGACTGTCACTCGGTTCGAAGACGGCGACAAAAGGCTTCGTCCATGCATCACCCTGCTGACGGGCTACGAAAGTCAGCACAGGCTGTTCCTTGACATTATAAGGCATAAAGCTGCCTAACCGCTCGTACTCCATATTGACGGGCGACAAGGCGCGGAATACCTCACGCTGCGGTGAGCCCTGCATCCACATCGTCATGTCAATCTGCCGACCGTCAGGACAAGCAGTGGTGAACGTAGCCTTCACGTCGTTGCTGGTAGTGGCGGAGAACTTGTCGTAGATATAGCTATAGGCATAGAGATGCCCACCGGCAAATGCCAACTCATCGGTAGGCTGCAGACCAAGGTCGGCACCACTGGCAGCCGTCAGCGTCATGCTTTGTCCAAGGTTGTGGTAGAAATAGTCGTGGAAACGATCCTTGCCATCACGGCGCCGACTACGGAAGACATCGACATAATAGCCGCCATGAGGGGTCGTGACAATGCCATTGGTGCGCAGTTGGTCACTCTGCGTCTCAGGCTCAACAAAAGACACCTGACTGACGGAAGCCTGGTCGGTATGGTCAAGGAACTCGACACTGAAGGCATGCTGGGACATCATGACAGGATAGTCGGAGACGCCATCGACGCAAACGGTATTATGGGCCGGGAAACGGCTATAATACTCCTTGTAGTCATCACCGCCGTAGAGCGCACGACCGATACCTGCGTCAGGACCTAAGACATAGCCCTTGCCATAGAGTTCCATGGAAATGCCGTTGGCATGCTGATGGTTGCCTAAAGAACCATTCAGCGAAACGGCAAGGTCGTGCTGGGGATTCATGCCTGTACGCTGAATCAGCCAAGAGACGTTAGGAGCATAGAACACTGGCGAGACATAAGGACTGACCTGCTGCTCGGTGGCATCAGGAAGAATGGCGGCACGGAGCGTTTCAAACTCTTGCTGTAATCCCTTCTTCTGATGACGGCGAGCATAGGCAATTATCGTATCGACAGGCTTGGTACTGAGGTAGTTGGGATGGGTATCGCCAAAGCCGCATATCATACGGTTGGGCATCAGGTACTGCAACTTGGCCTTGACGGCTTGCAACAGAATGGGAATGTCGCGGAACAGGTCGATACCGGCTTCACGGTCCAGCATGTCGGCAAAGCCAACAAAGACATCGATGACGGCATTGCTGCTATAGCCTGGCGACTCATACCAGATGGCTGTCTGGGGGTCGAAGCCAAAGGCAGCTAACTGCTGCATGCTCCACTGACGGATACTCGACTTGTTGACGATATAATCGAGATAATACTGGCGGCCACGACCGTCCTGATAGGTGGCATCTTCGTTCAGCACCAGGGCTATCTTGGCGATGAAGTCGGCTTGAAAAAGATTCCAGTTATTGTGGGGCACGCCATTGGCAATGAGATTCTCCGCCCACTTCTTCAGAGCAGCATCGTAAAGCGGACTGCCGGACTTGCAAGGTTCGTAGCGCTTCAGACAGGCATACAACTCTGTCAGGCTGGTGATGACCTCTTCGTGAATCACCTCGAAGGTGGTCATGGATATCAGGGTCTGCAGGTGACCATGATCCATATCGGTAGGAACATTCCGGTAATAGATGCCTTTCACGTAGGTATCGAACACGTCGAAAGCCATCCGGGCATAACGCTCATCACCATTCTCAGCATACAGCCGCGCAGCATCGCGGGCGATACTTATAATCTTTTGGTTCAGCGATGCAATGGCGACACCAGTCTTGACGGGACTGACACACTCCAGATGGCCATCGGACTTGCTGGCAAAGGTGACATTACCCTGCTCGTCGTCATCGTAGGGAACGACATCGTCGAGTGCCGGAGCACCAAAAGGAGCAACATGGTTGCGCTGACCACTGAACTTCACAGTGGGCTCAGGGGCTCGGCTACCGCCAATGTGATGAAACTGGTCGTCCTGAACATATACATCGGTGGCATGACTCTTCCAGTACATCTGCAGACGAGAGTACAACCAGTCAGGCTGCGCCTGTACCTTATCGAAATAGACATCCGTCTTGGCTTTCAAGCGTGCATAGTCTTGAGGATCCATCTTAGCCATGCTACCAATGGAGCACCATAACAGCACAAACAGTAAGTGATATCTCATTTTTATAGCAATAATATTTCTATTTATACGTTTTGTGATGCAAAGATACGTAAATAATCTCGGCCAAACGTATTGAATAGAAAAAAAGTGATGAAAAAATATCTGCCCGTCATGATGCTTTGCTGCCTGTTGGGTTGCAAACAGAAAGAGAATGCTTTCTCATCTAATCACGCATTAGACTATTGCGCTGCACAGGTAAACCGCGCCCTGAAACAAATGTGCGACAGCGACTACACCATGGAACCACGTAATATCTTGAATGGCGACACGGCATGGAACTGTCGCAGAGCCAGGGCAGAAGAATGGTGCTCAGGATTCTGGCCGGGAATCTTGTGGATGGACTATATGTACACCCAGGACGAACACGTACGTAAGGCTGCCGAAGGCTACACCGAAGTACTGTCATTCCTGGCAAAGCAACCTGCCTACGACCATGACCTCGGATTCTTGGTCATCAACTCTTTCTTGAAAGGCTATGAAGCGACAGGTAGCGAGGAGTATAAGAAGATAGCGCTGGCATGTGCTGACACACTGGCAACCTTATATAATAATAAGGTAGGAACGATTCTCTCATGGCCGCGACACGTCAAGGACTATGGAGGTCATAACACCATCATGGACAATATGATCAATCTGGAACTGTTGTTCTGGGCCAGCGAGAATGGCGGTAGCCAACGGCTGCGCGATATTGCCATACGGCATGCCGAGACCACGATGAAGCACCACTTCCGTCCTGACGGCAGCTGTTACCATGTAGCAGTCTATGACACCCTGACGGGAGACTTCATCAAGGGAGTGACACATCAGGGATATGCAGACTCGTCAATGTGGAGCCGCGGACAATCGTGGGCTATCTACGGCTATACAACAGTCTATCGATATACAAAAGAAAAACGCTTCCTGGACTTCGCACAGAAAGTCACGAACATCTATCTGAAACGACTACACGAGACCAGCAACGACTGGATTCCACTTTGGGACATGGACGACCCTCGCGGGAAGGAGGCACCGAAGGACGCCTCGGCAGCCTGTGTAGTGGCAAGCGCCCTGCTGGAACTATGCCAGTATGTGGATGAAGAAAAGAGCAAGGAATACAAGACTGCCGCCATCAGCATACTGCGCGACCTCAATTCCGACTTTTATCAGTGCAGGGAGAAGAATACTGCCTTCCTCACGCACTCAACGGGACATCATCCTGCAGGCAGTGAAATTGACTGCAGCATCATCTATGCCGACTACTATTACATCGAAGCGCTGCTACGTCTGAAACAGTTATCCGAATAAGGCACGGAGGGCTTCCTCGACTTTGCGGACGGGGACGAGCTCTATCTTGAACTTCTTGCTATTCAGACCCGAGAGGTTGTACTTGGGGATGATGATATGCTGGAAGCCTAACTTCTCGGCTTCCATGATGCGCTGTTCGATACGCGCCACAGGACGCACCTCACCGGAGAGTCCTACTTCGCCAGCCATGCACCACCCTTCCTCGATGGGGGTATCGACATTCGACGACAACACGGCGGCAATGACGGAGAGATCCATCGCCATGTCGGTAACACGCAGACCACCGGCGATGTTGAGGAAGACGTCCTTCTGCATGAGTTTGAAACCCACACGCTTCTCCAGGACTGCCAACAGCATGTTCAGGCGGCGCTGGTCGAAACCTGTCGCTGAGCGTTGCGGCGTACCGTAGGCGGCAGAGGACACCAGAGCCTGGGTCTCCACTAAGAAGGGACGCACACCCTCGATGGCGGAAGAGATGGCGACACCGGAGAGACCGTCGTGGTTTTCCGTCAGCAACAGCTCGGAGGGGTTGGAAACCTGGCGCAGACCAGTCTGTTGCATCTCATAGATGCCTAACTCGGACGTGGAACCAAAGCGGTTCTTGATGCTGCGCAGGATGCGATACATATAGTGCTGGTCGCCCTCGAACTGGATGACGGTATCGACGATATGCTCCAGAATCTTGGGGCCTGCCAGTGTGCCCTCCTTGGTGATATGGCCGATAAGGATGACGGGCACCCCACTCGACTTGGCAAAGCGCAGCAATGCCGAGGCGCATTCACGGACTTGCGCTATGGAACCTGCCGAGGACTCTACGTCTTCGGTGGAGACGGTCTGGATGGAGTCGATGACTACCACGTCGGGCTGTACTTCCTTGATATGGTCGAAGACGGCTTCTAAGGAGTTCTCGCAGAGGATGAGGAAGTGGTCAGACCCCTCCAACCTCCCCTGCTGAGGGGAGGCAAGGCGCTCGGCACGCATCTTGAGCTGATGGGCGCTCTCCTCACCACTGACATAGAGCACACGCTTGTCGGTCAGCTGCAGCATGGTCTGTAGCGACAGGGTGGATTTGCCGATACCGGGTTCGCCGCCCAGCAGTACAATGCTGCCAGGTACCAAGCCGCCGCCTAAGACGCGGTTCAACTCGGCATCGTGCATATCGATACGCGGATCGTCGTGCGACGAAATGTCGCGCAACCGCAGCACCTTGGCAGCATCACGACTCTTACTGCTGATGCCGCCACCGGCACTCCACGAGCCTCCGCCACGGGTAGGACTGGCGGCAGGACTCACTTTGATTTCCTTGAACGTATTCCACTGGCCACAGCTGGGGCATTTGCCCACCCACTTGGCCGACTCCTGTCCGCAATGCTCGCAGACGTACATTGTTTTCTCCTTTGCCATATCAGGGCACAAAGGTAGTAAAAAAAAGGTAAAGGGTAAAGTGAAAAGTGAAAAATCTCTGCCATTTTGTCACTTTTTAGGAGTTCGGCACGGACTTTGAGCGTCAGACGGTAGAAACAAAAATAATAGGAGGACAAAACTATGACATTAGAAAAGTTTACCATCAAGGCGCAGGAGGCTGTCCAGGAGGCGGTCAACACGGCGCAGCGTAACGGTCAGCAGACCATCGAGCCCATACACCTCTTGGCAGGTGTCATGAACAAGGGCAAGGATGTCGTCGGCTATCTGTTGCAGAAATTAGGTATCAACGGTCAGCAGATTGACACGTTGGTGAATACAGAACTACAGCATCTGCCCCGTGTGACGGGTGGAGAACCTTATCTGAGCAGTGCAGCCAACAAGGTGCTGCTGACGGCTCAGGATAATGCCCAGAAGATGGGCGACGAGTTTGTCAGCATTGAGCCGCTGCTGCTGGCACTGCTGACAGAAGGACAGACGGCAGGACGCATCCTGAAGGATGCGGGGATGACGGAAAAGGAACTGCGCAAAGCCATTGCCGAACTGCGACAGGGACAAAAGGTACAGAGCCAGAGTGCCGACGACAACTACCAGTCGCTGGAGAAATATGCCAAGAACCTGGTAGAGCTGGCACGGCAAGGCAAGTTGGACCCGGTCATCGGACGTGACGACGAGATACGCCGTGTGCTGCAAATCCTGTCACGACGCACGAAGAACAACCCCATCCTGATCGGTGAACCGGGAACGGGTAAGACGGCCATTGCCGAAGGACTGGCACAGCGTATCGTCAGGGGTGACGTGCCCGAGAACCTGAAAGACAAGCAGCTCTACTCATTGGATATGGGTGCGCTGGTGGCTGGCGCAAAATACAAAGGTGAGTTTGAAGAGCGTCTGAAGAGCGTCATCAACGAAATCACCAAGAGCGACGGACGCATCGTGCTCTTCATTGACGAGATTCACACGCTGGTAGGTGCCGGCGGCGGCGAGGGTGCCATGGATGCTGCCAACATCCTGAAGCCTGCTCTGGCCCGTGGCGAACTGCGTGCCATCGGTGCCACCACGCTCAACGAATACCAGAAGTATTTCGAGAAGGACAAGGCACTGGAGCGACGCTTCCAGACGGTGATGGTGGATGAGCCTGACGAACTGTCGGCCATCAGCATTCTGCGTGGACTGAAGGAGCGTTACGAGAACCACCACAAGGTGCGTATCCAGGATGATGCCTGTATCGCTGCCGTCCAACTGTCGGAGCGTTACATCTCCGAGCGTTTCCTGCCGGACAAGGCCATCGACCTGATGGATGAAGCGGCAGCAAAACTGCGCATGGAGCGCGACTCTGTACCTGAGGAGCTGGACGAGATCATGCGCCGACTGGCTCAGCTGGAGATTGAGCGCGAGGCCATCAAGCGCGAGGGTGACGAGCCTAAGATAGCACAACTCGACAAGGAGATTGCCGAGCTGAAAGAGCAGGAGACGCAGATGCGTGCCAAATGGGATGGTGAGCGACAGCTCATCAACCGCATACAGCAGGACAAGCAGGACATGGAACAGCTGAAGCTGGAAGCCGAGCGGGCCGAACGTGAAGGCGACTACGGCAAGGTGGCAGAGATACGCTACTCGAAGATGAAGACCCTGGAGGACGATATCCGCGACATACAGTCGCAACTGGCCTCAGCACAGGACGGCAACGCCATGGTACGCGAGGAGGTGACTGCCGACGACATTGCCGAGGTGGTAAGCCGCTGGACAGGCATCCCCGTCACTCGCATGTTGCAGAGTGAGCGTGAAAAACTGCTGAACTTAGAGGGCGAACTGCACAAACGGGTCATCGGACAGGAAGAGGCCATACAGGCTGTCAGCGATGCCGTACGCCGCAGTCGTGCAGGACTGCAAGACCCCAAGCGGCCTATCGCTTCGTTCATCTTCCTGGGAACCACGGGTGTGGGTAAGACGGAACTCGCCAAGGCACTGGCAGAATATCTGTTCAACGACGAGACGATGATGACGCGTATCGACATGTCGGAATATCAGGAGAAGCATACCGTCAGCCGACTGGTTGGTGCTCCTCCGGGATATGTAGGCTACGACGAGGGTGGACAGCTGACAGAGGCGGTACGCCGCAAGCCGTACAGCGTCGTGCTGTTCGATGAGATAGAGAAGGCTCATCCCGACGTCTTCAACATCTTGCTGCAGGTGCTCGACGACGGACGTCTGACAGACAACAAAGGACGTACTGCCAACTTCAAGAACACCATCATCATCATGACGTCGAACGCCACACGAGAACAGCTGCGCATGACAATGCGACCGGAGTTCCTGAACCGTATTGACGAGATCATCACCTTCCAGCAGCTGACAAAGGAGCAGATTGCCGACGTGGTACGCCTGCAGATGAAGAAGGTGACAGACATGCTGGAGCCTCAGGGCATCAAGATGGAGGTAACCGACCAGGCCATCCAGTATCTGGCAGAGGAGGGATATGACCCCGACTTCGGAGCACGTCCCGTCAAGCGAGCCATCCAGCACTTGGTGCTGAACGAACTGTCACGCAAGATATTGGCGGATGAGGTAGATCGTACGAAGCCTATCATCATAGACGAGTTCGGCGACGGACTGGTATTCAGGAATTAGTCCCTTGAGATTAATGCGACGGCATAGGCAGCAATGCCTTCCTGCCGTCCCGTAAAGCCAAGCTTTTCGGTAGTGGTGGCCTTGATGGAGATGTTATCCGGGTCTGTTCCAATGACAGAGGCCATACACTGCTGCATGGCAGGAATGTGAGGATTCATCTTAGGACGCTCAGCACAAATGGTGGCGTCAATATTGACGAGCTGGTAGCCCTTAGTGGCTATCAGCTCTATTGTTTTCTTTAGGATGACCTTGCTGTCCATGCCCTCCGTCTCGGCAGAGGTGTCTGGAAAATGATAGCCGATATCCCGCATATTGGCGGCTCCCAATATGGCATCGCAAATGGCATGAATGAGCACGTCAGCATCGCTGTGTCCTAAGAGACCTAGCTTGTAATCCAGTTTGATACCGCCCATCCACAGTTCCCGACCGGGAACCAGCCGATGGACATCATATCCCATTCCTACTCTAATCATTGTCACCTGTAAACTGTAAACCGTAAACTGTAAACTGTAAACTGTAAACCGTAAACTGTAAACCGTAAACCGTAAACTGTAAACCGTAAACTGTAAACCGTAAACTGTAAACCGTAAACCGTAAACTACTTCCTAAACAAGTCGCGGATGCCATCCATATCGAAGGCCAGCGAGAAGCGAAGCGTCTGGTCAAGAGGATTCGACTTGGCAGTAGAGATGACGTAACCCACGTCGAGTGAGAAGACACTCATGCGGAAGCCACCACCAACGGTGAAATACTTACGGTTACCCTTGTTCTCAGCCTCGTGGTGATAACCGGCACGCAGGGTGAACTGGTCGTGATAGATGTACTCCGCACCAACACCCCACATGATTTCCTGCATCTCCTCCTTGAAACCTCCGGGAGCATCGCTGAAGCTCTTAAAGATACCCGAAATAGAGCTGACGTCACTATACTCGTTAATGACGCGCTTCTCGTAGTCGGAAGTCGATTCGCCATCGTTCTGCTTAGGAACGGTGGGTACCAACAGCTTGCTGGCATCAGCGGTAATAGTGAAACGGTTATACTCGTCAACGGGAACCATCAACGCTGCTCCTAAGCGCATGGTGGCGGGAAGGAACTGTGAACGGTCATCGCCATAGAACTTAATCTTTGAACCAACGTTCTGTACGGTCCAGCCAAGTCCTAACTGACATTCGCGCTGACCAATATTGATGTAGTTGTTGTAATAGACACCCAAGTCGGCAGCAAAGGCAGAGGCAGGCTTGGCATCTTCGGTATAGTCGAAACGCAGGTCGCTGTACAGCCAGCGCAGGGCAACACCTAACGAGAACTTCTCACTCAGCATCAGGGCAGCACCGATATCTACCGACATCTCGTAAGGCTTCACGGTCATGGCGTTCTCGTCGAGCGACGTCATCACCTCACCTAATGAGAAATAACGCAACGAACCACTGACAGAGGCATAGTCGCCAATGCGGTAGTAACCTGCCACGTAAGCCAGGTCAATGTCGTTGACCAACTGGCGCAGCCAGGGGGTGTAGTTCAAGGCGATTCCTGCACGACTGATGCAGAAAGGATACTTAGCGACATTCCATGCCTGAGAGTTGACATCAGGGTCGGTAGCCACACCCACATCACCCATGGCACCGGCACGTGCATCTGGGGCGATGGTCTGCGAGATGACGGCATGCTCAACAGGGTTGAACTGGCTCTTGGTGTCCTGGGCACGCAAGTTCACGGCCAACAGCAGACATACCGCCAATAATGTTATCTTCATGTTTGTCTTCATATTCTTTATCTATTGGTAAGTACTATCAGTTTCTTAGACTTCGACACATGGGTACTGCCATCAGCGCTAATGCTGACACGATACAGATAGAGGCCCGTGCCTAACTGGCGACCTCCGTCGATTCGCAGATCCCAGTTCATGGTATATACCTTGCTGGCCGGCACACCGGTCTCGGTACGTGTCCACAGATGACGTCCCGAGGTATCGAACAATTCGAGCTTGACATCCATCTGCGTCTCTATACGGTCGTGGATAACACGGAACTGGGTATGGTCTCTGGCAGGATTGGGGGCACAATCGACATCGATGAAGAGCGGCTCCAGACCCTTGACAACGTTGAACGACAGTTCTGAAGTAGAAGAGTTGTTCAGCACGTCCCATGCCCTAAACAGCAACTTGTGAGGACCAGTGGACAACTTGGGGATGCTGAAGCCCACCGTACCACGGGTATAACTGCCGAAGTCGTACTGGAAATAGTCGTTCAGCGTATAGGTGGTGGCCACATTGCCATCGATAATGAGCTGCAGTCCGTGACCAATTCCGCTACCTGTGGCGTTGATGCCGTCCTCATCGTTCAACGTGGCAATGAAATAGGGCGTCGTATTGACATTATCGCCATTGCTGAAGCTTTCGCTATTGAGATAGCAATAGATGGAAGGTCCTGCCTCACCACTGGAAGATTCTGCGGTACCGTTAAGTATCAGACTGTTACAGATGCCGTTGGCAGTAATCGTATTCTCCTTGTTGACAGCATAAATATTGATAAGGGCGGTAAGGTCGGAATACTTGATGTCCTTGGGAACTGCAAAGGTAAAGGTAAAGTCGCCTCCCGTCACCACATTGCTACCATTATAGAGGGTATTGGGGCGGTCAGGATAGACGAAGGGCTCGTCAGCCTCGCCAGTATCGTTACGGCGACAGGTAATCTGTTCGGTAATGTCGCGGACAAGAGCTGTCACGGTACCGTTGAAGGTATCGTCCTTGGCAGTAGCATCTTTCAGAACGCATCCGGTCACCTTTGCCGTCGTACCTGCCTTCAGCGTCAGCGTTGTCTCAGCAGTCAGGGGAATGTCATTGATAGTTGTCACCTCGACATCACGGGTAGGAATAGCCAGGCGCAGAGACGGGTCTCCCAAAAGGGAATACTGCATGCGGTTCTCGTCACGATTGGTAGAGCGTATCTCTTTACCGCTACTGTCATATCCGACGAGGACGCCCGTTGTAATCAGCTCGTTCTTGGTCAGGCGCACAGCCTCACCGATGGTGACAGGCTTTCCGTCGCTACCTTTTGACAACACGTGATTGGTAAAAGCGAGATTCATCAGACGGTTCTGCGGCTGATAAACGGTGCGTGCTGTCCCGTAGAAGGCAATGGCGCCGCCCTTGGGATTGAGGAATGCAGCCTCGCCAATGTTGGCCTCTACACCGTCAAAAGGCATGATATCACAAGAGGCTGTCAACCACAACGGCAAGCGCATGGAAGTAGCCGCCTCAAAGTCGGGCAACTGAAGTACGTATTCGTGAGAGATAGCCGTCGGACTACCATGTCCCGAATAGTTCATCATCAGCGCACCTTGTTGCATCTGCTGCTTGATGATACGCGTGACGTCGGGGTAGCGGTTGCCAGTAGAGGTACTGACACGGTTATAGGCATCCCACATAACGCGCTTCACCACCAAGTGCGGATAGTTTTTCTCTACCATGGAGGCTACCGTATTGGCATCGTTCATGTGGGCATTCTGATTACCGTCGTCACCCATAAAGCACAACTGATTCTGCCAAGAGCCAGCCTCCTGATTGGTAATATAGTTCTCTATCTTATCGACTACAATGGTGGCAGCTGCTGCCGTAGTAACAGGTATGCGTCCTACGCCGGCGTCGAGTTCATCACGGGTCAGGATAGCCCCTCCCTCGTTATCGTCTAAAAGCGTAAAGTAGTCATCGGACACGTAGCACTTTGTTTTGCTATAGGAATTCTCGCTCTCGTAGCACAGCAGATAGTCGTCAGGAGAAGCGTTCTTCCATTCTGAAATCAACATTCGGTTGTCCCATGCACAATCGCCAAACAGGAGTAAGTAGCGGGGCATGTCGGCAGTTGACGTGGCACGGTCGTAGAGCATCTTCATGTAGCGACGATAAGCGTTGGCATCGGGTGTACCACTCGAGAACTCGTTGAACAACTCGTCGGCAGGAACTATATTGACACGGAATCCGTCCACATTGGCATGCAAGGTCTTCAACCGCTCTGCCTGGGCACGCAGCTTCTGTGTCGTGGGAATAATAATGACCATATCTGCAAAACCGTCGGCATGATGATTCTGATTGGTAATGTTATAAAGGATGTCAGGCACACCGAAAGTCTGGTCTGACGTGGGGAAACTGCGAGGCTTATTAGTCCACGTGCTGATATAGTCCAGTCGCACAACCCCACTATTCGCAGTAGGCGTCAGCGTAATTTCGTTAGAAGCCTGCAGATTATTGACTGTAAAGGTCTTGGAGACAGGAATCATGGTATCATAGGTTCCTATACGTGAGAGATTGATGACGCCCACCGAGACGCCATTGACACTCACACTCACCTGAACAGGTGCGCTCTTATCGCTGGTCGCTGACGTCAAGGCAACAGTAACGGAACCGCTTTCACTGGTTCCTGTCGCTAATAGGGTATAGCTGTTGTCAACACCATTGATCAGCACCTTACTGTCATACAGGTTACGGCCACCATGGAACCATGCAAAGTTCTCTACCTCGTACAGCGAGCAGTAGTCATCCTCCTGCTCTTGGTATTTGGCTTTGAATTCATCCCAAGAGAGCAATGTTGCCGGTTCGTCATTTTCTGTTAGGAAATAAGCGCCGTAACTGGAATACGGATTGCGGATGCGACGATGGTTGCTGTCCCAGGAGACGGGGCCTACGCCATAGAAAAGGCGTCGTCCCCCCACATCACAGGTGGGCAGTTCTTTCAAGTCGTCGGTATTGGCAATATAGTCTGCCGTCAGCTTCTCGGGCTGCATGGCACCGCCATAGCCATAAATCTTCACCTTCGCCAAACTGGAGAATCCAGCACGGCGAATCAAGTCTTCATTTAATTGCCATACTCCTGTGGTAGGAATACTGATCTTAACCCATCGGCCACTGGCCAGTACGGAGTTAGACGCATAGCGGTCCGCAGCCACACGGGCGGCACGTCTCGCAGACTTACCTTTTATTTTCAGTTGGAAACTGACCAGCTTCTGATAAACTCCCTTGCGACAAACCAGCGGCACGAAGGACACATTTAGCTTGCCTTGCTTGCGGGAGACGCTGATCTGCTGGGTGATTTCTGGAAATTCTCCTAATGGAGCCCCTGATATTTGCTGATAACGCTCAATATCCTCCTGACTCATGGGGATAAACTCAGGATAGTCTATCGTAACCGTATAGGAAGAGTCGGCATAGTGATAGCCTAACTCATGAGCATAGTTGAAAACAGGCAGCACAGAATCCACCTTGACCTCCTGAGCGGTCAGGTTGAAGAATTGCTGGGCATGAATAGTCATACCTGTCAGCAATAGCATTCCTATGATAAACAGTCTTCTCACTTGCAGTTAAATTCCAATACTTTTCTTTCTTCTATCCACCCTTCCAGATGGTCATCGATATGAACCGGCCCCACTCCTACCGGTGTTCCCGTATAGAGCAAGTCGCCCGTCTTCAGCGTGAAGAACTTGGAGATGTAGCTCACCAGTTCGTCCACCTTGTAGAGCATATCGCTGGAGCAACCTTCCTGCACCGTCCGCCCGTTGATGTCCAGATGGAAGTGCAATGCCTGTACATCGCGGAATTGTTCCAGCGGCACCCACTCGCCTATAGCGGCAGAGCCATCAAAACCCTTACACAACTCCCACGGCAGTCCTTTCTTTCGTGCTTCACGCTGAAGGTCGCGTGCCGTGAAGTCGATGCCCACCGTCACTGCATCGTAGTAACGATGAGCAAAGCGTTCGGGAATGCTCTTGCCTAACCGGCAGATTCGCACTACCAGCTCCGTCTCGTAATCCACCTGTTCAGACCAGTCGGGTATGAAAAAAGGCTTGTGATCCTTCAGTAACGCCGAGTCCGCTTTGGTGAAAATAACGGGCTGCTCCGGTTTATATAACGTTCCATCCAGCTCTTTATTGTGCTGGATATAATTCATTCCTACTGCAAATATCTTCATACGTACATTATTATAGAGACTGCAAAAGTACAAAATAAATTTGGCTTTCTACTCGTTTTTTCGTAATTTTGTCGCCGAATTATGAAACATACGACAATCATCATAGCAGCCTTGCTGCTTTTTGTAGCCTGCGGACAGAGCTACGAAGAGACCAAACGCATCAGCAGGGAACAGCGTCGCGAGGCCATGAGACTTGACTCTGCGGCACTGAAGATAGCTGTCCTGCCGACGCTGGACTGTCTGCCACTATTCGTTGCTGAGCAGGAACACCTGTTAGACACGCTGAACGGCGGTGTCAGGCTGAAGATGTATCAAGCCCAGATGGACTGCGACACAGCCTTGGAACGCAAACGTGTGGAAGGTATGGTGACTGATTTGGTCAGGGCTGTGCGTATCAACAACTCAGGAACGAAGATCAGGTATGTTGCCGTAACCAACGCCTATTGGCAACTCATTGGCAACCGCCTGTCGCGCGTGAAACAAATCAAGCAACTGGATGACAAGATTGTCGGTATGACGCGCTACTCCCTGACGGATATGCTATGCGACCGCGTTGCCGACTCGGTAAAAATACCGAGGGAGCACTTGTTCAAGGTACAGTTGAACGACATCAAGGTTCGCATGCTCATGTTGCAGAATAACGAGATTGATGCCCTCTGGCTGACGGAGCCTCAGGCTACAATGGCACGACTGTATAAGAATCCCGTCATTTACGACTCTCGTGAGGACAACCTACAGCCTGGCATCCTGGCATTCCGTGAAAAGGAGATGCGCCGACCGGAGAGAGCCAAGCAACTGGTTTTACTTGTCGATGCCTACAACAAGGCCTGTGACCTTATCAACGAGCACGGACTGCAACACTATAGAGACCTCATCATGGAGCGTTGCCAGATAACTGCCAATGTAGCCGACTCGCTACCTGCCGGCCTGAAGTTCCTACACGCACAAGGGCCATGCGAGGAAGACATCAAGGTCGTCGAGACATGGCTGGAGACCCTAAAAGAGAAGAAATGACTATGAATGCATTTGACGCATCTTTGGAGCGGATGGCCCGTGCCATCTACAGCGGCAACTGCGGCAGGGCTATCCGAGAGATGGAAGTCTATCTGACAGCCTGGCCTGAGCAGCAGACACAAGAGAAACTGAACAGTCTGAAAGCCGACTACGACATGCTAGTCAGCTACTGGAAGAAAGGGGTTGAAGACCCGCAACGCCAAGAGGTCTATCAACGCCTGTTGCAGCGCATCTACGTGCTCTACGCCAACATTCACCACTATCTCCGCATGAAGGCATCGCCCTATCAGCAAAGTCTCTTTACGCGTGTCCGTCAAGGGCAGAACGACTGGAGCCTGTCCAACATTCGCAAGGAAATGGAGGAACATGTCAGCAACGTTGCCATGCTACAGTTAGAACCTGAACATACCCGACAGCAACGCAGCGACGCTATTTACCGCGAACACCAGCAGCAAATGAACAAGTTGTTCGAATACATTGTGACGTCGCGGCAATGGACAGACCATGTCAGCCAGCAATTCATCGAAATGATGACCGCTCCGACGATTGACAGCACAGACCAGCAACTTATGATCAGTGCTGTAACGTTGTCGCTCCTCAATAAGTTTGACATGGGGAAGTTCCGCATGCTGACAGAAGTCTATCGAACAACGCAGGACGAGGCGGTCAGACAACGAGCGCTGATAGGATGGGTATTGGGTATCGATGAAGAAGTATCTCTGGTCTATCCGGAGCAGGAAACGCTGGTGCGACAACTGCTACAGACGAAAGAGGTTTGCCTGGAACTGACAGAACTACAAATGCAACTCGTCTATTGTCTGAATGCTGAAAAGGACACCAACACAATACAACACGAAATCATGCCAGACCTCATCAAGGGCAACAACCTCAGATTCAACCAGCTGGGACTGGAAGAAAACGAGGATGACCCCATGGAGGACATCCTGCACCCCGGTGCTTCGGAAGAACGCATGGAGAAGTTAGAGGCTACCTACCGCCGCATGATGGACATGCAGAAGCAAGGTGCCGACATCTACTTCGGCGGTTTCTCGCAGATGAAGCGTTTCCCCTTCTTCTATGACATCAGCAACTGGCTGGTACCTTTCTACATCCAGCACCCCGACATACAACAATATGTCAGCCGCATGGAGGGAAACCGTTTCTTGCAACACATCATGGCTAACAACATGTTCTGCAACAACGACAAATATTCCTTTGTCATAGCTTTCAACCAGGTGGTGAACATGTTACCGGAGAGTATGCGAGAGATGCTCAAGCGCGGGGAGATGTCGATGGACGAATTCGAAGACCAAGCCGACGAGACCCAAACGCCAGCATTCCTACGCCGCTCCTACCTCATGGACCTCTACCGTTTCTTCCGTCTCTTCCCTCATCGCTCAGAGATGGTCAATCCCTTCAATACGGAACAGTCGGAGACGGCAGCCTGCGAGTTCTTTGCCCTTCGCATTTTCAAGAATAGTCCGTTGGACGAACACAAACGGGAAATCGTCAGGATGCTTTATAAGCAGCATTACCAGAAGATGGCAGAGCGTGTTCTTTCCACCTTCCCTGAGCCGATGCAGGATGCCGAATACTATCTCTGGATGAAGGACTACCAGCAGGCTTTGGCACTGGAACCCGACAACGAGCGCGCCCTGGCTGGTCATGCCCGCCAGTGTTTTGCTGACGGACAATACCAGCAAGCCCTTGCTGACTACGACCGTTTGCTGCAACTCAAACCGGAGCGCGAGCGCTACCTATTAAATAAAGCAGTCTGCCTGGTCAATTTGGAACATTACGAAGAAGCGCTGAAACTGCTCTTCCAGCTGAACTACGAACAGCCCGACAATGACAGCGTCAACAGAGCCTTGGCATGGGCGCTGACTTGTCAGGGAAAGCTGGAGCAAGCGTCAAAATACTATCAGGCTCTTACCCAGCAGGAACATCCTACAGCAGAGGACTACCACAACCAAGGCTGTTGCCTATGGTTGCAGGGACACATAGACGAGGCGGCAGACAGTTTCAGAAAATATGTCGAAAAGGCCGAAACCGGCGATGCCCCACTCTTTCTCTTTGAAGCCGACTGGTTAAGGAAGAGAGGACTGACGGATATCGACATCAACATCATGGAGGCGCTGGTGCTTACATAAACATTTGTAAGAGGTGTGCAAACCATCCCACAAACTTCTGTCCTCTGGTGCGGAACTGGTTCCACGTCTCAGGGGTCAGCAGGAAACTCTTCTGCTTGTCGCGCCAAAACATATCGTCTAACTCGCGGGTTGTTGCCCTATCAACGATGACGGCATTCTCCTCGAAGTCGCACTTGAGACTACGGGCATCCAGATTCGTGCTACCCACCGTACAATAACGGCCATCGACCATCATAATCTTCGAGTGGTGGAAACCGGGCTTGTAGAGCCAGATGGTAGCTCCTCGCTTCATCAACTTGTGTGCCTGATAGAGTGCTGCATCGGGTGTCAGCGGAATGTCGCTCTTGGCAGACAACATGATTTCCACCTTGACACCACGTCGGATGGCACGGGTAAGAGCACGGGTGACGGAAGGGATCAGCGTAAAATAAGGATTGATGATATGGATGGAGTCCTTCGCCTGTTCGATGGCGTTGACATAGAAGATGCGCATGATTTTCGGTGTCACTCCCGGTTCACGATTGATGATGCCCACCATCTTGCGACCTTTCGTGGAGGTGGTGTCGGGTTTCAGACCTTCAAACTTGGTCAGCGTGCCACCATTATAATACTTCGCCCCGTGAACGTTCTGATGGGTAGTACGATTCCAGATGCGCAGGAAGATGCTTTGCAGTTCGTTGACGGCATCGCCTTCTATACGGCAATGCATGTCACGCCACTCTCCAACCTGTTCGGTACCTTTTATATAATAGTCAGCCACGTTCATTCCTCCCGTATAGGCTATCTTTCCATCGATAACCACTATCTTCCTGTGGTCACGGCCATAGATGTGATTGACCCACGGGAAGCGGATGGGTGAATACTCTACGATGTCGATGCTGTCAGCACGCAGGGCCTTCAGGTGGTATTTCTTCAATGGTTGGTTGTTGGAGTCGTTGCCAAAGCCGTCGAACATAGCCCTCACCTCTACTCCCTCACGCCGTTTCTCTCTCAGAATATCGAAGAGTAGTGAGGCGATGGAGTCGTTGCGGAAGTTGAAGTACTCCAGATGAATGCTGCTCTTAGCCTGTCGAATGGCCTGAAACATATCGTCAAACTTCTCCTGTCCTGACATGAGCAGAGTGACGCTATTATTGTCGGTAAAGCGGATTCCGTTCTGACGGAGGGTATTGACAATGAGTGAGTCGGAGGTCTGTGCCCATCCCTCGCCTATGGCAAAGGTGATAAGAACGGAAAAGAGAGTCCGCTTCCAGATACTATAAATATTCATTTCTTGTTCTTCAGTCTGTATTCCAGTGGCGTCATGCCAAACTTCTCGCGGAAGATGTTGATAAAGTTCTCTGCTGTCATGAATCCGACGTTGATGGCCAGCTCGCTCATATTAATATTGGTATCGATGAGCAGTTTGCAGGCATGCTTCAGTCGCAGTTCCCTAACCACCTCAGCAGGAGTCTTCGTGGTGATGGAGCGTATCTTGTGGAAGAAAGGCACGCGCCCCATTCCCATAGCCGACGCCATATCGTCGAGACTGATTTGTCCTCGGCTCATATTCTGTAGTACGAACTGCTCTACCTGCCGCATGAGTTGCTGATCCATGAGGCTATTCATAGAGTAGTCGCCAAGTGTCTTGTCGTTATAATACTTTACAAGGACGTTCTCCTCGGTCTTGTCGTCGGGAGTCTCCTTTGACTCACGGCGTTCTTGAGACTCATTGGACTCATGAGGCTCATGAGTTTCTTCGTCTGATTCTTCTGATGCCTTGGACTGCATGTCCACCATGTCTTCATAGACCATCGTGGCTGTTGTCATGCTGGCGTTGTTGCCTTCGAGCAGACGTGTTTCCTTACCCTCGATGACGTCTTGCGAAATCTCCACGGGAGCCAATCCCAATAACTTATTGAAGCGCAGCACAGCCTCCTGCACGTTGAAGGGCTTTGCCAGGTAGTCGTCTGCCGCCATGGTGATGTTCTGGTCGTCCATCTCCTCCTGTGACAGCACGCCATCGGTCAGCAGCACAAATTTCGTCTTGCTGCGACGCGGGTCGCTCTTGAACTGTGTACACAGCTCGCTACCGGTAATGCTACCCTTCAGGTTCTGCTTGCAGATGACGATATCGGCATCGAGCGTCTCTATGTCGGGCAAGGCTGCCTTGACATTATCATAGACATGGAAGTTATAGACCTCACACAGGTGGGCATTCATGAACTGCAGGAAGTCACGGTTGTCGTCAATGAGTACAATGGTGAATTTCTTGGCGTTCTCGCCTCCCGCATATCTGAGAGGTTGGATGGTCGAGAAGGGCGACTTGCCTCCCTCTTCGTTCTCTTTGCCCATCATGTATGTTTCGTTGAGTTCCAGTCTGTCTTTGGCTGTTGACTCTGCTTTCTTCTCTGGATTCTCCAGAGTGGTCTGCATCTCAGAGATACGGGTAATGATTTGCAGCAGCTGGAAGTGCAGCGAGTTTAGCTGCTCGCGTATTTCGAGTGTCTGCACCTTCATAGAGAGATCGCCGAGAATCGACGTCATGCGTGCCATAGGCATGCGGAGTTCGTCGCTGGTGAGTTTTATTTCCTCACGCTGGCGTATCAGTTCATCGATGACGGTACGCTTCTTTGTCCAGACCGCCTGATACTTCTTGATGCCATAACGCCAGATGACGATGGCAATGATAATGACAATGAGGTAGAGTGTCAGCATCCACCACGATATCCACCACGGCCGGTCGATGACAATTTCCAGTCGGCGCTCCTGATTGCTGACACCTCCTTCGGCACTGACTGCTTTCACCTTCAGGATGTAAGTGCCGCTACTCAGGTTCTTGAACTTCACACCATGCAGCAGGGCATCGCCGTTATGCCAATCCATATCACGACCTTCCAGTTGGTACTTGAACTGGAGTCGTTCGCACTGGTTATAGTTGCCGGCAGCGAACTTGATGGTAAAGGTATTCTGACTGTTCTTCAGCTCAATCTTATGACTCTCATTGAGTGCCTGATGCAGGATGACGTTTCCCGAATAAGGGATGCCTATCTGCACTTCCTCTTCTCCAATGAAGAGCTGCGTCAGCATGACGCTGGGCAGCGAGGCATGCCCGTTCTTACCTTCCTTGCGCACCCAGTTGGTGCCGTAGAGTCCTCCGAAGAGCACGCTACCGTCCTGCAGTTTGATGATAGAACCCGTATTGAACTCGTTGCTCTGCAGACCGTCGCTGATGTCGTAGTTATAGAGTCCGTAATTGAAAGTTCCGTCCTCATGGTTTCGCTGCACAACGATGCGGCTGATGCCGTTGCTGGTCGTTACCCAGATGTTATGGTTATTGTCTTCTGCTATACCACAGACAGAGTTGTGGCACAGTCCTTCCTTCTCGGTGACATAACTGAGCTCATCGTTGACGATATTCAGGATATTCAGACCTTCACGTGTACCTACCCATAGGAGTCCGCGTGAATCCTCGAAGACTTGCGTGATATAGTTATTAGTAAAGGTGGACATATTGGTAGAGTTGCCCGTCAGCACCTTCTTTTCACGCGTGGAGAGGTTCAACGACACGACACCTTCCGAGGTACCGATAAACAACATATTGTCCTTACCATAGTAGAGGCAAGTGACGTTGTTGGTATTCAGCATGCCGTTCTCGCGGGTATAGGACGAGAACGTGTTCATTCTGTGGTTAAACACCTGCAGTCCTCCGTTGGTGGCAATCCAGAGGTTGCCAGACTTATCGGTTGTCAGGTCGTTGACATGGTCGTCAATAAGTGTCTTGTGGTTGTCGCGCGAAGCAGAGAACACCACTCCCTCGCCGTCCTTAATACGGGTCAGTCCGTTCTGCTTCGAACCTACCCACAGGCTGCCGTCAGGTGTGGTAGCCATCGCTGAAACCTTGTAGCTTGCCAGTTTTCCGTCGTACCCTATGACTCCCTGGTCGCCCGTACCATACCATACCTTGCCGTCTGTTGCCTGTGCAATAGCGGTAATATCGCCCAGGAAGTTCGTCTGGAACTTATAGATGTTGTCACCATAGTATGCCAGTCCCGACTTCTCCGTACCGACCCACAACAAGTCGGTGTCATCGACATAGACACTCTGAATGCTCATCACATCCATCTGACTATGTTCAGCAATGGCGTTACGAGGCTGAACCTGCTCCATCTCGAGGGTGTTGACGTTGACCCTGATGAGCCCCGAACGGTCGGTAGCAATCCAGATGTTTCCCTTGCGGTCGCTCGCCATTCCGTTAACGATGCGGTCGGCACTGACACTGGTCATCCCCAGCAGGTCGCCGATGGTCGTATTCCATGAATTGGTACTTCTGTTATACCGCATGAGAGTTCCCTTTCCGTAGAGCCAGATATTTCCCATCTGGTCGGTGAAAACCCTGAGCGTTGGCGTGTTGCGTAACTGCTTCTGTGCGATGAAGTCGTTCTTCCAGACCGTATGCTGCTGATGCATGATGTCACAGCACACAATGCGTCCGTCGCTATAGACGATGAGTGCTCCTTCACCACATTCACCTATAGAGCAGATATCGCCCTGCGGCACTCCCGTCACCTCGTTGCTGTAGGCAAACTCGTAGTGCTGCTGCTGTTGCATGTTGTAAGCCACGACACCCTTGTTGGGCACTACCGCCCAGAGGTTTTTATGACTGTCGATAAACACTTGCGTCGGGGTGTCGCCCTCTATGCCCATGCGGCTATAGACCTGCTTCATGTCGCGTTCGAAGCTCTCCGACTGCGGATGATAGACGCACATTCCTGAGGAGGTCTGCACCCAAAGTGTTCCCTCGAGACTCTCCTGTATGCTGATGATATAGCTGTCGAGCAGCGAAGAGCCGTCCTGCGAGTTGCTCTGGAAATTGCGGAAGATGTATCCGTCGTAGCGGTAGAGTCCGCTGGGTGTTCCCAGCCAGACATAGCCGCGCGAGTCTTTCAGCACGCAGTTAATCTGACTGATGGTCAGTCCGTTGCGCGTATCGAGCATCTTGAACAGATAAACTGCCGCTGCTGCCAAGGGCACCAGCAACATCAGTACCAACAAGATATGTTTCAGTTTCTTCATCTCTCTGTATTCAAAGTTCAAAGCACGCAAGCGTAGCGATCGACGACACCCATCAGGCGACCGTCGCCGTCTGCCACGAGCACGCTATGTATCTTGTGCTTGTTCATTAGTTTCTGAATCTCCGAAATCTTCGTCTCGGGACCTACCGTCTTAGGCTGTCGCGTCATGATGTCGCCCACGGTACGGCTGAAGAACTCCTTCTGCCACTTCTCCATGGCGCGTCGGATGTCGCCATCGGTAATGATGCCTTCGATACGGTCGCCATCCATCGCCACGCCCAGTCCCAGTTTTCCCTTGCTGACATGGATGATGGCCTCGCCCAGCTGCATGTCGGCAGTAAGCAGGGGCAAGTGCTCTTTGATCATAACGTCCTGCGCCATGGTGAGCAGGCGCTTGCCGAGTTCACCGCCCGGATGGAACTGCGCGAAGTCTTGCGGTTGGAAGTGGCGTTCCTCCATCAGCGCTACTGCCAGGGCATCGCCCATGACGAGGGTTGCCGTCGTCGAACTGGTGGGAGCCAGGTTCAGGGGGCATGCCTCTTTCTTCACGCCGACGTCGAGGTGGCACGATGCATATTTTGCCAGCAGCGACTGCGGATTGCCGGTCATGGCGATGATGGGTATCTGCATGTGCAGCACCATGGGAATGAAGCGCAGCAGCTCGTCGGTCTGTCCGCTATTGCTGATGGCTATCACGACGTCACCTTTTGCCATGACGCCCAAGTCGCCGTGGAAGACGTCCAGCGGATTGACGAAGAACGACGGTGTACCCGTAGAAGCCAGCGTGGCGGCTATCTTAGCACCAATGTGCCCGCTCTTTCCGACACCAGTGACGATGACCTTCCCGTGGCAATTCATGATGAGTTCCACGGCACGGTCGAACTGTTCGTCCAACCGAGGTATCAGGTCGAGCACGGCTTGTGCTTCGTCCTTCACACATTGTATGGCAAAATCTCTTACGCGCACGTGTACCTTTTATTATATATAATATAAAACATTAATCCTTGAGACTTTCTATCAGCGTCTCCAGTTTGTCAAGCTCCAGCATGTTGGCAGCATCGCTGAGCGCATGGTCGGGGTCGGGATGCACCTCGACAAACCACCCTGTGGCTCCGAAGGCTTTGGCAGCCAGTGCCATCTGAGGTACAAAGCGACGGTCGCCTCCCGTCTTGCCGTCGGCTCCTCCAGGTCGCTGTACGCTGTGGGTACAGTCCATGATGACCGTCGGCGTGAGCTCCAGCATGTCGGGAATGTTTCGGAAATCGACTACCAGATTGTTGTAGCCCATCATATTGCCGCGCTCGGTGAGCCATACCTCCTGGGCGCCCGACTCTTGAGCTTTCTCCAACGGATAGCGCATGTCCTTGCCGCTGAGGAACTGGGCTTTCTTGATATTGATGATGCGTCCCGTACGGGCTGCCGCCACCAGCAAGTCGGTCTGCCGACAGAGGAAGGCAGGAATCTGCAACACATCGCATACCTGCCCTGCGGCTTCTGCCTGCCATGACTCATGAATGTCAGTCAATACGCGCAACCCGTATTTCTTCTTCACATCGTTCAGCATCAGGAGTCCATGGTCTATACCCGGACCACGAAAAGAGTGCAGCGAAGTACGGTTGGCCTTGTCGAACGAGGCTTTCAGTATGATGTCAGTACCCTGCCGACGGTTGATTTCCGTCAGTCGGGCAGCCACTGTGTCGAGTAGTTCCCACGATTCCATGGCGCACGGGCCCGCAATAAACACTTGTTTCATCACTTCTTAACGACTTAATAATGCATTAATTATCGTGCAAAATTACGCATTTTCCCCTAAATTACCATGTTTTTCATGCTTTTTTTACCGCAAAACGCAAAAAAGTTGCAAAAAAATTTGGAAGTATCATATTTTTTTCCTTATCTTTGCAGCGGAATTAAATCTTAAAATAATAAAAGATTAACCAAAAAGACGTCAATAATAAATGACCTAAATCAATAATTCAGCAGAAAAAAGACAAAAACAACCGCAAAGTGTGCGCACACATTTGAAAAAATGCCTACCTTTGCACCACAAATAACGACAAATGCGTCTCATGACGTTAAATCGTATTAACATTAAAGAAAAAGTAAACATTGTTTAATCATTAATTAATTTAAAAGATTATGAAAAAGATTTTGATGACACTCGCAGCCGTTGCTGTTGCTGCTACAATGAACGCTCAGGTATGGGTAGGTGGTGAACTGGGTTATACTACGAGCCACAAGACCGGTACCAAAAACACTGACAAGGTTCTGACCATCAAGCCTGAGGTTGGTTACAATCTGAGCGACAAGTTCGCTGTTGCTGTTGCACTGGGTTACTCTTATGCAAGTTCACTGACAGACGATGATCTGAATATTAAGTTCAATCACGTCAATACTTGGGCTATTAACCCCTACCTGCGTTACACTTTCGTAAAGGCTGGCAACTTCTCGGCTTTCCTGGATGGCGGCATCGAGTTTGCTTCTCAGCACGCTAAGGGTTACAAGAAGAACCTCAGCACGTTCGGTGTTTCTGTTAAGCCTGGTATCGCTTACAACGTATCTGACAAGGTTACTCTCGTTGCTCATCTGGGCGATGGTCTGTACTACGCTCACAAGTGGAACAAGAGCTTTGAAGGCGACACGAAGTATGCTGTACAGCCCAGCAACAACTGGAACAAGTTCGGCTTCCAGCTGCTGAACGGTGTTAGCTTCGGTGCTTACTACAACTTCTAATAGTTGATCAAGCATAGACCTATAAAGAGAAGGGAAACGCAATGTTTCCCTTCTCTTTTTGTATATGCTTTGCAAGCGGTAAAGTTACGTTTTGTTCGTGACAAAGTTACGTTTTGCAAGCGGTAAAGTTACGTTTTGTTCGTGACAAAGTTACGTTTTGCAAGCGGTAAAGTTACGTTTTGTCCGTGGCAAGGATAGTCCTTATGCCTGAGGCATATTCTTGATGTGTACGTCCTGCTGTGGGAACGGAATCTCGATGTTGTTCTGGTTCAGCGTGTCATAAACTGTAGCGAGCACCTGACTGATGACAATACCACGCTTCAAGGGCTCTAACCACACGAAAGCACGGAAGTTGACGCTGCTGTCGCCCAGTTCAAAGACGGCGGTAGTGATGGTCTTCTCGGGGTCAAGTCCATCAAAGTACTGATTGTTGAGAGCGGTCTCTACCAGTTGCTTCACCTGCTGCAGGTTAGAGCCGTAAGCCACACCGAAAGGAATGATTTGCAGCACATATTCGTGGTTGCGCGTCAGGTTCTTGTAGTTCTTGGTGAACAGTTGCGAGTTCTGGAAGGTGATGACTTCGCCGGTGACGGCTTCGATGACCGTCGAGGTGTAGCTGATGCTGGTCACCTTTCCTGTGATGTCATCGACCTGAATGAGGTCGCCTACCTTGATGCGACCGGTCATGAGCGAAATGCCGTAGTAGATGTTCTCGATGATGTCCTTCGATGCGAAACCGACACCGGTAGAGAGACCGCCGGTAACGATGGCGAGCCACGTCATGGAGATATTCAGGATGCCCATGGTAATCAGGAACCAGGCGCCCCACACCAACACCTGCAGCACGTTCTTTCCCATCACCTCGCGGCTGGCGGCGGTGTCAGCGTCTTTGGTCTCATAGTGCATGCGCAGCAGTTTCAGCAGCGTGCGGTTGACGTAGCTGAAGAAGAACCACAGATTGACCACCATGGCAATGGTGATGATACTCAACTTCAGGTTCTCCAAATCGACAAAGTAGGTGCGGAATATCTGCCAGCAGAGGTCGGAGAGGTTGAAGATTTTCGCTGCCCAGTAGATGCTGATCATCACCGATGCTACGCCCAGAATGGGCAGCAGCACCTCGTAACAGAGGTCGTAGAGCCACGTCTGCGTGACGGGGCGCTCGTTGAAGCGGTGACGCTCACCGTAGAGTTTCAAATAACGACTCACACAGGTAATGGTCAGAATGCAGGTGAGCTGCATGACCCACCAGATGAGTATCTGTACTGACATCAGCGTGTAGCCACCCCACGAGCAGACGACGCTGACCAGGAATACCGCCAGCGAGATGTAGGTGAAGAACATGTCGGAGCGCGGCACGTTGCGGTTATGGCGACGGATAACGCTCCACTGCCACAGGGCACAGAGCAGCAGGATGGGCGGGAAGGCCATGTTGACCAGCTCGTTAGGCACGAGGACAATGCGGATGGCGATGACCAGGAAACCCACGAAGAGCAATGGCGTGTAGATGCGGAAGGCACTACGGATCTGGTCGCCGCTGACACGCAGCAGCAACGAGAAGAGGATGACGCCCAGCAACCAGGCATACTCCACCAGCAAGTTCGAGGCCATGATGACGAAGTTCTGGTCGATGACTACCAGCGTCACACCCAGTATCACGGCAAAGGTAATGGTGGTCGTGGCCATGATGATGCAGGTGCGTTTCTTCATGAACTCCGGTGTCCGCAGGCGCTTCGGCACGACGAAGCGGATGACGGCAAAGTTGATGAGCGTAGCCACGATGGCATAGAAGATAATAGAAAAGAGGAGTCCGAAAATCCAGCGGCTGTCCCATTGCGAGCTGGCGTTGGGCTGATACTTCTTCGCCACCGTCCGGGCCATCATGCTCCAGTAGCGCCCCCAGTCCTTCAGGATGTTGAAGTAGCTGTCGCCGCCGTTCTTGAAGATGTTGGTCTGTATCTCGTTATAGCGCTGCTGCGCATAGTCGTTCAGTCGTGCCAGCCGCTGCTCGGTGAAGTCGTAGTAGCGGATATAGTCGTGCAGCGTCGAGCGGTTCTCTTCCAGCGCATTGCGGATATTGGTAGCCAGCGTCATGCAGATATTTCTATCCACCTTCGCCTGATCTTCCAGCAGCCCCACGGGCATAGCCTTCAGCGCCCCGATGAGCGAGTCGTAGCGGGCTATTTCCGACTCCGCCTTCTGCAGGAACATCTTGAACGGCAACTGCTGCCGCTGGAAGTCCTGATACTGCTCCGTAGCTTCGTGGCACGCATAGGTCAGGTCGAAGACATACTCCTGTTTCTGCGAATAGAGCATCAGCGAGTTCTGGTTCGAATGCTTCATGGTTTCCATCAGCCGCGTCCTCACACGCTCACTCTGCTTCTTGTTCATCTCTATCTGCTGCGACATCTCGCGGTGGTTGATGGTCAGCTCCGTACGCAGAATCTGAAGCGTCTGCGTCAAGTCCTTCTCCTTCATCACGGCCTGTGCGCCCAGCGTCGTCAGCAGCACCAACAATACAGTTACTATTCTTTTCATTTGACTCTTTTTTCACGTTTTGGATGCAAAGATACAAAATAATTGATAATAGTCAACCGATTATTAATAATTATTTCGTAACTTTGCCGTGATTTTATCATCAGACCACTCAAAAGTAATACATTATGTTAAGACTCATTGCCGATAGCGGAAGCACCAAGACGGACTGGACGCTGCTCTTTACGCCCAATCCGCTCGTCAGCTACGAAGTAGTAGCCACGTTCAAGACCCAGGGCATCACGCCCATCCACCAGACGCCTGCCGACATCAGGCTCATTCTGTGCAACGAACTCCTGTCGCAACTCTCTGCCTTCCCACGAGCCAAACTTGTCGATTCCAAGGCCTTGGAGAACAACTTCATGCAGCACATCGACATCTTCTTCTATGGCAGCGGATGCACTCCCGTCCATGTGCCTATCGTCAAGCAGGTGCTCAGCGAGGTACTCTCGCCCAAGAGCGTTGAGGTGTATAGCGACCTCATGGCAGCGGCCCGCGCACTCTGTGGCCACGAAGCCGGCATCGCCTGCATCCTCGGAACGGGTGCCAATAGTTGTCTGTACGACGGTGAGCAGATTCAGCAGAATACCCCCGCCTTGGGATTCATCCTCGGCGACGAGGGCAGCGGAAGTGTGCTGGGACGCATGTTCCTGAACGGCATCTTCAAGAATCCCAAGCTGGCAGCCCTGCGCGACAAGTATCTCGAGGAAACGCACCAGACACAGGCCGATATTATTAAAAAGGTGTATAGCGAACCCATGGCCAACCGCTTCCTCGCCACCACGTCGCCCTTCATCATTGAACACCTGGACAACCCCATCCTGCGGCAACTGGTCATCGACAACTTCCGACAGTTCTTCCGCAGCAACATCGAGCCCTATGGTCGCAAGGACCTGCCCGTCCACTTCGTAGGTTCCATGGCTTTCCACTATCGCAGTCAGTTAGAGGAAGCCGCCCGACTGGAGGGATACACCATCGGACAGACCATGCAGAGTCCTATGGAAGGACTTATCAAGTATCACTCATAAAGAAAAGTCCTGAGCCAACGCTCAGGACTTTTCCTTTTTCGACATTTCGATATTTCGACATATCGCCATAACGACATCCCGAATTACTTATACAGCGGCCCGAAGTTAGCGCAGGCACGATAGTCGGCTCCCTCCTTGTCCATGCCGAAGCTGTTCCAGCAGGCAGGACGGAAGATATCCTTGTCCTCCACGTTATGCATGCAGACGGGAATGCGCAGCATGGCAGCCAGCGTGATGAGGTCGGCACCGACATGACCATAGCAGATAGCACCATGGTTGGCACCCCAGTTGTTCATCACGGAATAGACATCCTTGAAGGCATCCTTCGTGGGATCCAGACGCGGAGCAAACCACGTGGTAGGCCATGTCGGGTCGGTACGCTTGTCCAGAATGTCGTTGGTCTTCTCGTCCAGCTCCACCGTCCATCCCTCGGCAATCTGCAGCACGGGACCCAGTCCGGCGACGAGGTTCAGGCGCAGCATGGTCATGGGCATGCCACCCTTCGTCAGGAAGTGGCTCGAATAACCGCCGCCACGGAAATAGTCGCGGTCGGCAGGCATCCATGAGGTAGCCTTCAGACAAGCCTCCACGTCTTCGTTGGTCATGTTCCAGGGCTCCTTCATCGTGGGCTGTCCGTTCTTGTCGGTCATGGCACCTGTAGCATCGAGCGTCGTGGCACCACTGTTGATGAGGTGAATGAAGCCACCAGCGGCCTGACCCTCGGGACGCTTGCCGGCTACACGCTCTACGGCCTCGGGGCTCCAATAGGTGCGGATGTCAGAGAACATCACACCGCGGTTGGTCAGCAGGTGACCGAAGAGCATCGACATGCCGTTCAGGAAGTCGTTCTCCGTAGCCAGCGTATATGCCTCACGCGGTCCGTTCCAGTCGAACGAGGTACACATCAGCGACTCAGGGAAGTCGAAGTTGGGTTTGTAGTCTGTCCACTGGCGCTGTCCCTGTACACCGGCAGCAATGGCGTTGTGTCCGATGGCCTCTTCCTTGTAGCCCATCTCGAGCAACTTCTCCGAACCCTGCATCAGGTCGCGGATAATCATCATATTCTTCACCGTGAACTCCCAGTCCTCGTCCTTCTCCTGGCGGTTCTTACCCTTGCCCTTACCGTTGAAGGTAGTCATGGGCACACCGGGGAACAGCGGACGGTCTTCGTTGTAGTCGTGACCCTCCTGGGGCTTGCAGTATTTCTCCACCCAAGCCATAGCCTTGGCAAACTCATCCTTGTCGTAGATACCGAAATCGACGCGGCGCAGTATTTCTACCAGCGAGACGTATTCCGTGCGCATGCCGAGATACTGCTGCAGGAAGTCGGCATTAACGATAGAGCCGGCAATACCCATGCAAGTATTGCCCAACGACAGGTACGACTTGCCGCGCATCGTAGCAACAGCCTGTGCAGCACGGGCAAAGCGCAGAATCTTTTCAGCTACATCCGCAGGAATGGTGTTGTCGTTCAGGTCCTGTACGTCGTGACCATAGATGCCATAGGCAGGCAGTCCCTTCTGGGCATGGGCGGCAAGGACGGCTGCCAGATAAACGGCACCTGGGCGCTCCGTACCGTTGAAGCCCCAGACAGCCTTCGGATAGGTGGGGTTCATGTCCATGGTCTCGGAACCATAGCACCAGCAAGAAGTCACGGTAATGGTACTGCCGACACCCTCGCGCTCAAACTGCGCTGCACAGGCAGCACTCTCGCCGACACGGCCAATCGTCGTCTCTGAGATGACGCACTCTACCTTGGAACCGTCGCCATTGCGCAGGTTCGACTCAATGAGGTTCTTGACGGCTTTCGCCAAATTCATGGTCTTCTCTTCCAGACCCTCGCGAATACCGCCCTGACGACCGTCAATCGTAGGACGTATTCCAATCTTCGGATAATTCTGTTTCATATTATTGCTGAAAGTTTTTAGATGTGTTATACCTTATTATTTATATATATAATAGACGCAAAAGGTGCCTCCTTGTCATCAGCGAATACACATTCCAATTCGGAAACACGCAAATAAATTTGGTATTTCGCTCACTTATTCGTACCTTTGTAGGCAAAACAAACAAAAGAAGCAAAACATGATACACTCAATGACAGGCTACGGCAAGACGGTGGTAGCCTACAACGGAAAGAAAATCAACGTGGAAATCAAGTCGCTCAACTCCAAGCAGCTGGACCTGACGACACGCATTGCCCCACTCTATCGCGAGAAGGAAATGGAGATACGACAGCTCATCAGCGAGCGTGTCATCAGGGGGAAGGTGGAGTTCAGCCTCTGGATAGAGAAGGACGCCACAACAGAGACGACGCCTATCAACACGGTTCTCATGCAGAACTATTACCAGCAGCTGAAAGACTTTGCCGACAGCAACAAGATGGAAGGTATCGACTGGATTCAGACGCTTACCCGCATGCCCGACGTGCTGACAAAGACCGAGGTAGAGGTGCTGACGGACGAGGAATGGACCGTCGTCAGAAAGGGTGTCCAAGACGCTGTACAAAACCTCGTGGATTTCCGTGCACAAGAGGGTGCTGCCCTGCAGAAGAAGTTCAACGAGAAGGTGGACAACATCGAGCGACTCATGGCAAGCATCGAGCCCTTCGAGAAGTCGCGCGTAGAGAAAATCCGACAGCGCATCGTCGAGGGACTCAAGCAGATTCCCGAAGCCGATTACGACAAGAACCGACTGGAGCAGGAGCTCATCTACTATATCGAGAAACTGGACATCAGCGAGGAGAAGCAACGTCTGGCTAACCACCTGAAATACTTCCGCGAGACCATGGCTGACCAACCCGGACAGGGCAAGAAGCTGGGATTCATCGCTCAGGAGATGGGACGCGAAATCAATACCACCGGTTCGAAGTCGAACCAGGCGGAGATGCAGAACATCGTGGTCATGATGAAGGACGAACTGGAACAAATCAAGGAACAAGTGCTGAATGCGCTATGAAGAAAGGAAAGATGTTAATCGTGAGTGCCCCCAGCGGTAGCGGAAAGAGTACTATCGTACAATGGCTGATGAAGGAGCACCCGGAGCTGAAGCTCTATTTCTCCATCAGCTGCACCAGCAGAGCGCCACGAGGCACGGAGCAGAACGGTGTAGAGTACTTCTTCATCTCGCCGGAGGAGTTTCGTGACAGAATCGCGAAGAACGAGTTCTTGGAGTACGAAGAGGTGTATCACGACCGCTTCTACGGTACCCTGAAGCAACAGGTTGAGCGCCAGCGTGAACAGGGTCAGAACGTTGTCTTCGACGTCGATGTGAAAGGTGGTGTGAACATCAAGAAGCACTATGGTGACGAAGCCCTGAGCCTCTTCATCCAACCACCTTCCGTTGCCGAACTCAGAAAGCGCTTGGAGGGTCGCGGCACCGACTCTGCAGAAGCTATCGAAGAGCGTCTTGCCAAGGCGGAATACGAGATGACCTTCGCCTCCCAGTTCGACCATGTCATCGTCAACGACGATTTGCAGGCAGCCAAGCAGGAGACGCTCAGCGTCGTAATGGACTTCCTCAATCAGAAAGAATAGCCTTAAGTATGAGGAGAATAGGACTCTTCGGTGGTTCGTACAACCCTGTCCACAACGGACACATCGCCTTGGCGCAAGCCGTCAGGGAGCGTTGCGGACTGGACGAGGTATGGCTCATGGTGTCTCCACAGAACCCCCTGAAACAAGAGTCCGACTTGCTGGCCGATGAACTGCGCTATGCAATGGCTTGCGAGGCGCTGAAAGGCATCGAGGGTGTCAAAGCCAGCGACTACGAGCTGCATCTGCCTAAGCCCAGCTATACGTGGGACACACTGCAGAAGCTGAAAGAGGACTATCCCGACTGCACCTTCGTCTTACTCATCGGCGGCGACAACTGGGCACACTTCGAGCGCTGGCGCCGCTGGCAGGACATCCTGTGGCACCACGACGTCATCGTCTATCCGCGCGACGAGCACCCCGGCACTATCGACGTGCCCCTGCTCGACGTCAGCAGCACAGAGATACGACGGCGTGTCAAAAAGGGAGAAGACATCAGCAAGCTGGTTCCCGCCAATATCATTACAATGGTACAACACTACTATCAGTAGCACCGACAAAGGAAACGACTATGAACTACAAGGAGCACCTCTACACATTCTCACAACAGCACCTGCGTCCATGCCAACTCAAGCAGTTGGGCATCCTGAAGGAAATCGACGCTATCTGCCGACGTCACAACATCAAATACTGGCTGGACGGTGGCACACTACTGGGAGCCATGCGCCACGGAGGCTTCATTCCCTGGGACGACGACATCGACATTGCCATGGACTACCAGGACATGAAGCGCTTCGAGCAGATAGCCCCACAGGAGCTGCCTGAGGGACTCTTCCTGCAAAGTCCGAAGACCGATCCCAGCATCAAGGAGCAGATGGTAAAAATCCGCGACCTGAACTCGCTGTATATCGAGAAAGGCGACAACTTCGTCGATGACTACGTGAAAGGCATCTTCGTCGATATCTTCCCCTTCGAGGCACATCCCGACATTCCGAAGTCGTGGATTAAGCGACTGGCGAAGGGCATCACCAAGAGTGTCTCCATCCTGCACCACCCCCACACTTACTCGCTACGTTCCTTTGCGGAGTTCTTCTGGTTTGGCGGAAAACTACTGCTCTTCCTCGCCACATGGCGACTGTTGGCACTTGTCACCAAGTCGTCGCGCTATGCCAACATCCCGACGATGAACGGATACGGCATCACCCACGACCGCACAACGGTGTTACCGCTCTCTGAGGTGAAGTTCGAGGACGCCTCGTTCCCCGCTCCCCATGATCCCGACCAGTACCTGCGCAACATCTACGGCAACTACATGGAAGTGCCTCCCGTAGAAAAGCGACACTTCCACTCGGTGGTCATCATTCCTGAATTAGTGTAAACGGCGCTGCATTTCCAGCGTGTGTGCCAGACCGTCGGCAATAGCCGTCAGCGGTTTCCATCCCAACACCTCCAGCTTTTCTGTTGAGAAAACGGCGCGCGTAATAGGAGCTGTTGCTACGGGAGTTGCCGTCAGATCCATCACCACCTGGCGATGTTCGGCGGCGGCCAAGAGTTCCGCCAACTGGCGAATGGTAATGTTCGAAGCCTCATCGGCAACGTTATAGGCTTGACCGCAAGCGCCTTTCAGGAGTATCGTCAGCAGGGCTGCGGCACAATCGACCACGTAAAGCCAACTGCGATACTGCGTGCCCGCACTCTTCATCACGATATCCTCGCCTGCCAGCAGGTTGCGGATAAACTGCGCATAGACACGGTTGTCGCTCTCCGTGAAATAGGGACCGTAAGTATGGCAAGGACGCCCGATGACGACATCGGCACCGTATTCTGCGGCATAAGCCACACAGAGTGTTTCGGCAGCACGCTTCGACGAGGGATAGCAGGCACGGGGCGTGGCACAATCCACATAGCCGCTGTCGGTCTCGGTAAAGACGCCACCCGTTCCCTCCCCATAGATTTCGCCGGTAGAGACGTACAGCAGGCGCTTCATGCCGTGATGAAGACCGTACTCCATCAGATTCCGAACCCCAGAGACATTGGCCATAATGACCTCTACGGGCTGCTGCTGGAAGAAGTTCGGACTGGCATTGCTGGCAGCATGGATGATGTAGTCATAGTGCTGCTCACCGGACAACGGCTCGGTGACGTCGCCCTTCACGAAATGGAAACGTTCGTCATCCCAATAGTCGGAAAAGCGGCGACGGGCACGTTCCTCATTACGGCCCAAGGCATAGACCTCGCAATGACCTTGCGCCATCAGCAAGTCTGTCAGACAACCGCCAATCAGTCCGGTAGCCCCCGTCACCAGCAGACTGCAACCGGAGAGCGCTGAGAGGTCGAGGTGCTTCAACGCCTGAAAAAGGTCTTCACGATAAGGAGTTACTTCAGCCATGACTCTGCCTGGATGTTCATCAAAGCCTTGAGAATCTCCAAGTCTTCGACGGTCGTCACCTTGATATTCTTCTCTGAACCCGGCACGATGTGCATCTCACGACCTCCCAGCTCAGCCATCAGCGTACACGATGCCACGCTATTGCTGATGCCCTTCGCCTTCGCCTCCTCGTGGGCGGCAATGATATTCTTCAGACGGAAGGTCTGCGGGGTCTGGGTGCGCACCAGTTTATCGCGGGGAATACTCGTCGTTGAGGAGAAACCGTCGTCACTCTCCAAGATAGCCTCGCGACACTTGATACCCGTAATAGCATAACCATATTGCTGACAGATGGCAATGTTCGACGAGATGATGTCCTGCGACAACAAAGGGCGGACGGCATCGTGAACCAGCACCAGGTCTTCGTCCTTGCAACCGGCGTCGCGGAGTCCGTAAATGCCGTTGCGGATAGACTCCTGTCCATTGCTGCCGCCGGGGAATATCCAGCGCAGCTTGTCAATCATAAACTGGTTGGCATAAGACTGCACGACCGTCTCCCAACCCGACAGACACACCACGGCAATGCCGTGAATGTCGGGATGCTGCTGGAAAGCCTTCATGGTATGAATGATAATCGGACAGTTGTTGACGTGCATAAACTGCTTGGGAATGTCCTGTCCCATGCGGTTGCCAGAGCCTCCGGCTATGATGAGTGCGTAGTTCATATTCTCTCCCTTTGATGGTTATTTGCCTGCAAAGATACAACATTTTGTCGATTGTTGTGAACTTTTAAAGAAAAAAATCGTAACTTTGCCCCCAAATAAGCATGAATATGAAGTATCCTGCAAAGATTGACGTGGCTGTACTGCTGCTGTTCTTCAACCGACCAGAGTCCTTTGGACAGGTGTTTGCCGAGGTGAAGAAGGCAAGACCCGCCAAGCTCTTCCTCTATCAGGACGGGCCACGCGGAGAACGCGACATGGCGGGCATCAAGGCCTGTCGCGACATTGCGGAGGACATCGACTGGGAATGTGACGTGCATCGGATGTATCAGGAGCAGAACTACGGTTGCGACCCTTCGGAATACATCTCGCAGAAGTGGGCGTTCAGCATCGTTGACAAGTGCATCGTGCTCGAAGACGACGACGTGCCCTCACAGTCGTTCTTCCCCTTCTGCAAGGAGATGCTCGACCGCTACGAACACGACGAGCGCATCGTCATGGTGGCAGGATTTAATACCGACGAGGTATCGCCCGACGTTCCCGATGACTACTTCTTCACCACCGTCTTCTCCATCTGGGGATGGGCGTCGTGGCGACGGGTCATCGACCGCTGGGACGGGCAATACTCGTTCTTGGACGATGACTATAACATGCACCAGTTACGACAGGTGGTCCGTGAACGCGGCTACCGGAAGACCATGCTACAGATGTGCTACGACCACCGTGCATCAGGCAAGGAATACTACGAGAGCATCTTCTGGGCGGCGATGATGTTCAACAACGGTCTCGCCATTATGCCTACGAAGAACATGATTAACAACTTAGGCGTGGCAGCGGGAGCCTCCACACACTATGCCGGTTCGTTGGAGACGCTGCCCAAGAGACTTCGCCGCATGTTTACCATGCAGCGCTACGACATCAGCTTCCCGCTGCGTCATCCGCGCTTCGTGATAGAGAACGTCGATTACCTGCACCGCTTCTATGAAATCAATGCCTACGAACATCCGTGGATTAAGGTCAAGTATTCGCTGGAGGAGCTGTGCCTCAACCTGCGCTACGGAAACTTCTCGTTCATCTGCAAGGCTCTCAAGAACCGTGTCGCCAAGCTATTAGGAAAAAAGAAATACAAATAGAGAACTCATGGACTTCAAAACCCTTCCTCCCATCAAGAAACCACGATTAGAGTGGCTCGACGCACTCCGTGGCTTTACTATGATACTGGTGGTGGCTTACCACGTCTGCCAGCAAGGATTCATGATGCCTGTCAAGGTGTCTTCGTCCATGCCTTTCCTCGTCTTGTTCCGCATGCCGCTGTTCTTCTTCGTCAGCGGATTCTTGGCGTACAAGGCCAACATGACGTGGAACCTGCCCAACCTGGGTAAGCTGACCGCCAAGAAACTACGTGTACAGATTATCCCTACCGTGGTATTCTTCCTTTTTGCCGCTGCCGTGATACGTACAGAGCCCAACTTCCTGACAGCCGTTGACACCATGTTCCACTCCACCACCAAGGGTGGATACTGGTTTACGCTCGCATTGCTTTACATGTTCATCATCTACTATGTCTTTGCCTATATAGAAAGCAAGCTGAAGTGGAAGTCGTGCGTACCTATTATTATATTATTCATCGTGTCCATGCTGTTCTACGAGTCGTGCTATCTGCCCCGATACTTCTGGTGGGCATGGGGCCACCGGCCTGCCGTTCACGAGTCATGGCTGCACACCACCAGCCTGCTGCAGGTCATGCAGTACTTCCCGTTCTTCATCTACGGCAATATGGTGCGGCGCTACTGGAGCCAGACGCAGCGCATCATGGACAGCAAGTGGTTCTTCCCCGTGTTGGTGGTCATCGTCATCTTCTGTACGCTCGATGTTCTCAAGTGGCATAGCATGCGCATGGAGTGGGCGAACATCCCCACGACGCTGTCGAAATTCATCCTGCTGACCATCGTCTTCATGTATTTCCGTCACTATCACCAATACTTCACCCGCATGACATGGATAGGACGGAGCCTGCAGTACATCGGTCGCCGCACGTTGGACATCTACCTCATCCACTTCCTCTTCATGCCCAACCTGCCGGGTGTCGGCAACTTCTTTGATGCCAACCGCAACAACTTCATGATGGACATCACACTGTCTGTCTTGATAGGACTGGTCATCATCGGCTTTAGCATTATCACCTCCAACATCCTGCGTATCAGTCCGTTCTTACGGAAATACCTCTTTGGCAAGTAACAACCATGGCGATGACAGCAGCACCCAAGAAAGTACGACTGGAATGGCTCGACGCACTCCGAGGCTTCACCATGATCATGGTGGTGGCCAACCACGTGTGCAACTTCACCTTCGACCTGCCCTATCAGTACTCGTCGTCCATGCACTTCCTCATCCTTTTCCGCATGCCGCTGTTCTTCTTCGTCAGCGGATTCTTGGCGTACAAGTCTGGATTGACATGGAACCTCCCCACCCTCGGCTCGCTGCTGTCCAAGAAGTTCAAGGTGCAGACCATCCCCACCATCGTTTTCTTCCTGCTGGGCGCAGCCATCCTCGGCGAAAGCTTTATGCCGACGGTTCTGCAATGGCTGTCAGTACCCACGAAGGGCGGCTACTGGTTTACCATCACGCTGCTCTACATGTTCATCATCTACTACCTGTTCTGCTACCTGGAGAGCAAGCTGCCCAAGAGCATTCCCTCTTGGCTGCCTATCGTCGTGTTGTTGGTGGTGTCGTTATGCTTTTACGAGACGTGCTACCAACCCAAGTATTTCGCCTGGGCAATGGGGCATCGCGGACCCCGCAACGAATTCGTGCGCTATGCCAGCTTGGAACAGTTGTTCATGTATTTCCCCTTCTTTATCTACGGAAATATCGTGCGACGCTACTGGAATCAGGCGCAGCGCCTCATGGACAGCCGTTGGTTCTACCCCATCTTCATCCTGCTGGCACTCTTCACGGCCCTCGACTCCCAGAAATGGCACGTAATGAAAGGCGCCTGGGCCATCCTGCCGCTGACCATCGCACGATTCAGTCTGCTGACCATCGTCTTCATGTACTTCCGCCATTACCAGCAGTACCTCACAAGATTTACCGTTATCGGAAGCACGCTGCAGTATATCGGTCGCCGCACGTTAGACATCTACCTTATCCACCTGCTCTTCTTACCTAACCTGCCGACTATTGGTCTCTTCTTCAAGACCTACCGCCATAACTTCATCATGGACACAACGCTATCTGTTCTCATCGCGCTGGTGGTCATAGGCTTCTGCTGCATCACGTCGAACATTCTGCGCATCAGCCCCTTCTTCAAGAAATGGTTGTTTGGAAGATAACAGCCGCTGCTTAGTGCTGCCGATTCAGCAGATACTGATAGTTATACACTTGCATCACAGGAAACAACAGGGCTCGGATGAAGTTCTGTGGGTCTTTCCCTTTGGCATAGAAAATCTCTGAGCGGTGCTTCACGAAGAACCATTGCAGGCGTAGCAGGCTCCACAAACTTTCCGACGACTGCCATTGCAGCATGCGCTTGGCGTCCCGGAGGCTAACCGTCTCGGCCTTTATCTGCTCCAACATACCAAGGCGTCGTTGGAAGTGCTGCACCATCAGCGGCTTCACCTTTCGGAAGTGTTTGAACGACCACCACAGGATATACAATCCATTGCCATAGCCAGGAATGCGGTGGCGGTCAACATCGGAATAGGTGGCTGCCGAAGCATGCCGACGCTGGTGTACCAACACCTCATCGACCATCACCAGCTGTTCATAAGCCGCTGCCGTCACGGAAAGTATCACGTCATAGGCCGTACCATAGTAATAGCCCTGCGTGACATCGGGTATCAGCTGCAGCAGGTCACGGCGAAAAAGAAGGGTATGTCCTAAAATGGAGGCATATTGCAGGCGCAGCATCCCGACGTTCGGCAGTCGGGGGTCATAGCGAATGCTGGCTCCCTCGCTGGAGAAAGGCTTGGTGCGATGGGTACACAGCAGCTGCTCGCCAATGGCTGCCATCTGCTTTTCTATCTTCGTCAACTCCCAAATGTCATCTTGGTCGCTGATGGCAATATAGTCGCCGGTAGCCTGATACATGGCACTGAAGAAATTGGGATTGTAGCCATGCGCTCCCTGATTCTGCTGGTATCTGACGAAGGGATAGTCCTTGACATAATCTGCTACGATAGCTGCCGTCTCGTCGGTCGATCCGTCGTCCTGCACCAGCACCTCGTGAAGCGGATAGGTCTGGTGAACGATGGAGTCGAGCTGCTCGCGCAGATACTTCGCACCATTATAGGTACACATAACGACGGATACGGTTTTCTTCATGGCTCGTCAGATGATGACGAGTCGTCAGTAAAGGCTCGCCTGTGGATGAAATAGTCGATACTCTCTTGGAATATCGTGGAGCGCAGCAACCAAAGCGTCAGGCAGTAGGCTACGCCAACAAACAGCACCTTCACGGTGAAGCAGAGATAGAGGTTCTCGATGCCGCTCGTCAGCAGATGGGCGACAAACACCCAAGCAAGGGTAATCACCAGATAGGGGGAGATGTCCTTGATGACATCCCACAGGCGGAGTTTTATTTCCTGGTGAGCGAAGTAGTGCCACACCAATATCCAGCCTACCGTCATCGCCACATAGACCTGAATCATTCGTTCTATGCCATAGCCTGCCGATACCCAAACGGCTATCAGTTGCGACAGACAAAGGGCAATGTGGCACCACATATAGGTTGCTGAATGGCCGCGAGCTATAATCAGGTTCGAGAAGAGGTTGCTGATGGGATAGAAAGCGCCCATCACACACAACCATTGCAACAGCCGCGCACTCTCCAACCACTTCTCGCCGAGCAGGATGACGATAAACTCCTTCGCCACCAATGCCAGTCCCAGCATCAGCGGGAAACTGACAAAAGCCGTAAAGCGCAACAGCTTGCGGAAAATATTGCGCTGGCGCTCCTTCTCCTGATCGGTCTTGGCAAATACCGGCTGGGCAATACCTTGCAGCATATTGCTGATGAGCGACCAACCCATATAGTTCCACTTGTTGGCCTGCGTGTAGTTACCCACCACTTGCGGTGAGTAAAGGCGTCCCAAGATAACGGAAAAGACGTTGGTATTGATGATGATAAAGATATTCGTGATGATAAGCTTGCTGCTGAAACCGAACATTTCCTTCACAGGACGGAAATCGACGGGCAGCGTGGGACGCCAACGGGCGTACCAGAAATTCATACCCGTAAACAGCGTGACATAGACGAGTGTCTGTGTGGCGATGCCCCAATAGGCAAAGCCGCAGGCTGCCATCGTCACACCGACGATTCCTGAGAGCAGCAAACTAAAGAACGAGACGATGCTCTGCTGTCGCACCTGCATGTTACGAAACAGCAAAGCCCTGGGGGCAATGCCTAAGCTGGTGATGAAAAAGCCTAAGAAGATGTAGCGTGACAATGCCACCAGTCGCGGTTCACCGTAGAAGTCGGCGATGAGTGGCGCACAGAGAAACAGAATCACATAGATGGTCAGGCTCAACAACGAACATGTCCAGAATACTGCATTGTAGTCGCGATGCTCAACGTTCTGCTTTCTGTTCAGTGCAGAGATAAAACCTCCCTCCTGCAACGAACTGGCTATCAAAGAGAAAATGGTGAGCATGCCCACCAAACCATAGTCTTCCGTGCTCAGCAACCGAGCCAGAAAGACGCCAAAGACCAAGTTCAACAGTTGCTGGGCGCCATTGCTCAAGCCGCCCCAGAACAAGCCGTTGGCAGTTTTTTCTTTCAGCGACTCCACTACGAACCTATATACTTGGCTATCACCTCCAGACAAACGGGTGCGCTGACCGGTTTTGCCACAAAGTCGTTGCATCCTGCCTCCAAAGCACGCTGGCGGTCGTTGTCAAAGGCATTGGCGGTCAGCGCCACAATAGGCAGGTCTGGGTATGACACCCTGATCTGGCGAGTAGCTTCCAAACCGTCCATCAAAGGCATCTTCAAGTCCATCAGTACCATGTCAGGCTTCTCGCTCTCTACCATTTCGACAGCCTCCTTACCATTCTTGGCACGGAAAAACTCATAGTGCTTTTTCAGGATGTAAGTCATCAGCATATAATTGCTGTCATTGTCTTCTGCTACCAGTATTCGTTTCATAAGACTTTCAATTAAAACACTAATAATATCGTTAATAGACTACAAAAGTAATGCTTTTCCGCTTAAATTCCTTGCGTTTCTCATACTTTTTAACTAATTTTGCATCGGATTGTGCAAGATAGGCACAAAAAGTACATGTTTTTTGAACAAGTAATAGGACAAAAAGATACGCAGGAAAGATTGCTGCAATTGGTGCGTGAGGAACGTCTGCCCCATGCGCTGATGCTCTGTGGCCCAGCAGGTTGCGGAAAATTGGCATTGGCCATCGGCTTTGCCAAAGTACTGCTGGCAGGAGACGGTCAGCAGCCCTCTGCCAACACCTTGGCGATGCTCGACAAGTTGGAGCATCCTGACCTGCACTTCACCTATCCTACCATCAAACTTCCCTCGATGAGCAGTGAGCATAAGCCCGTAAGCGATGACTTTGCCCGCGAATGGCACGAGCTGATCACCGCCGGTCCCTATTTCACCATGGCACAATGGTTGGAGCAGATGGGCGGTGAGAACCAGCAAGCCATCATTACAGCGGGTGAGAGCGACGCCCTGATACGCAAACTGTCGCTGAAGTCGAGCCAGGGCGGCTATAAGGTCAGCATCGTCTGGCTACCGGAGCGAATGAATATAGAATGTGCCAACAAGATTCTGAAGCTCCTCGAGGAACCGCCTCACCAAACGGTATTCATCATGGTCTGTCAAGAGCCCGACCGACTGTTGGAAACCATCCGCAGCCGAGTACAGCGCATCGACGTACGACGCATTGACGACAACGACATTCGCCAGGCACTCATGGAGCGTCGCGGCCTCAGTGAAGACCAGGCACAGCGCATCAGCCGCATGGCAAACGGCAACTGGCTGGCAGCATTGGAGATGCTGGGAGCAGATTCAGAGAACGACTACTTTCTCCAACTCTTCCAGACGCTGATGCGACAGGCCTACCTGCGCAACGTCAAGGAGATAAAGGCGTGGAGCGAGCAGATGGCAACGCTGGGACGTGAGCGCCAGAAGCGTTTCTTAGAGTATTTCCTCCGACTGGTACGCGAGAACTTCATGTACAACTTCCAACAGTCAGTCGGCGAGACGTCTCCTGCGGCTCACGACGCCAAGGAGCTTTGCTATATGACGCAAAACGAAGAGGACTTCGCTCGCAACTTCGCCCGATTCATCAACGAGGCAAACATCCTGCCCATCACCGATTTGGCGACACGCTGCATTCGTGACATCGGACAGAATGCCAATGCCAAGATAGTATTCTTCGACATGGCGCTTCAGATGATTGTACTCCTCATTCAGAAATAGACAGAAGCCTCAAGGCTCATGACACCGAAAAGATAATAACGACATAAAAGTATAGAGAACAATATGGAAAAAGAACAACCCATCATAACTGGCTGCGACCGTGGACTCTGCAAGCACGCCGTGGGACGTCAGGACCGACAGCTCAACACCTACGACTGGCTGGCTGACGTGCCTGGAAATGTCGATACCACCGACCTCGTGGAAGTGCAGTTCAAAAACACGCGAAAGGGCTATTACCACAATGTCAACAAGCTTGACTTGAAGAAGGGCGACGTCGTGGCGGTCGAGGCCAACCCTGGTCACGACATCGGTGTTGTCACACTGACAGGACGTCTGGTGGAGCTGCAACTGAAGAAGGCGAACCTGAAGTCCGCCGATGACATCAAGCGTGTCTATCGCATAGCACGTCCCGTCGATATGGAGAAGTATCAGGAAGCCAAGCGCCGCGAGCATGCCACTATGATTGAGAGTCGCCAGATTGCCAAGGGACTGGGGCTTAAGATGAAGATTGGCGACGTGGAATATCAGGGCGACTGCAACAAAGCCATCTTCTACTACATTGCCGATGAGCGCGTCGATTTCCGTCAGCTCATCAAAGACCTCGCTGCCACCTTCCATGTACGCATTGAGATGAAGCAGATCGGTGCACGCCAGGAGGCTGGACTCATTGGTGGAACAGGTCCCTGTGGTCGCGAACTGTGCTGCGCCACCTGGATGAAGAACTTCGTCAGCGTCGGCACTTCCGCAGCCCGCTTCCAGGACATCTCGCTCAATCCGCAGAAGCTGGCAGGCATGTGCGCCAAACTCAAGTGTTGTCTGAACTACGAAGTCGATGACTACGTGGAAGCAAGTCGCCGTTTGCCCGGAAAGGACATCCTGCTACAGACGCAGGACTCGGACTACTACTATTTCAAAGCAGATATCCTGGCAGGGCTCATCACCTATAGCACGGACAAGAACATTGCTGCCAACCTGGAAACCATCACCGCACAGCGTGCTCACCAGATCATCGACATGAACCGGCGCGGCGAGAAACCCGAATCGTTGCAGGAAGACGGCAACCGCACTGTTGCCGAAGGTCCTATCGACTTGGCTACACAGGAGAACATCAACCGCTTCGACCGTGCCAAGAAGAAAAAGAAGAAAAGGAAGCCTGTCAACGGTGAACGGTCTAACCAGAAAGCCAAGGATACTGCAGCCCCCTCTACCGATGCGCAATAGACACCTGACTGTCCGCTCGTGGTTACCGGTGTTGGTCATGATGCTACTCATCGCCGGCTGTGACCATACGACTGTCTTCCATCGTTACGAGAACATCTCGCAAGATGGTTGGGGACGTAGCGACACGCTCCGCTTCGAGACACCTCCCATCAGTACCGACGGCAATTACCTGGCGACCTTGGAGCTTCGCACGAACAGCACCTACCCCTATACCAACCTGAGCATCATCGTAGGAAGCGACCTACAGCCGCACTCCCAACACTTCAGCGACACGCTCCGTTGCTCGCTGACAGACCAAAGAGGAAACATCACGGGCAAGGGCATCAGTCAGTATCAATACCGCTTCCCGCTGGCGACACGACACCTGACACAGGGACAGGCACTGACCTTCAGCGTTTACCACAACATGCGGCGCGAGACACTTCCTGGCATCATCGACATCGGCCTGCACATCCAAAAAACCGATGGGCGTTAACCACTACGACAATCGACGAATAGCAATAACAATAACGATACTAAACCATCATGATTACATTTCCATCATCAGGCGAAGCACGTCGCCCCGGCCGTATTGAAGTCGTGTGCGGTTCTATGTTCTCCGGCAAGACCGAGGAACTCATCCGCCGTCTGCGCCGTGCCCAGTTTGCCAAGCAGAAGGTAGAAATCTTCAAGCCTGCCATCGATACCCGCTATAGCGACGAGGAGGTGGTCAGCCACGACCACAACGCCATACCCTCCACGCCCCTCGATTCTTCAGCCAGCATCCTGCTGCTTGCTGCCGACATCGATGTCGTTGGCATTGACGAAGCACAGTTCTTCGACATGGGACTCGTCGAAGTCTGCAACGAGCTGGCTTATCGTGGCGTACGCGTCATCATCGCCGGTCTCGACATGGACTTCAAAGGCATCCCCTTCGGTCCCATGCCTGCCCTTTGTGCCATTGCCGATGACGTTACCAAGGTACATGCCATCTGTGTCAAGTGCGGCTCGCTGGCATACGTCAGCCACAGAACGGTACAGAACGACAAGCGCGTGCTGCTCGGAGAAACACAGGAGTACGAACCCCTCTGCCGCGACTGCTACATGAAGGCTCTGGAGGAAGAAAAAGCCAAAAACGAAAAAACATCGGAATAAATTTGGCTGTTTCATCAAAAAGTCGTACCTTTGCAGCCGATTTCGTAAGAATTCACGTTTAGGTCGATCCGTTAGCTCAGTTGGTAGAGCACAACACTTTTAATGTTGGGGTCTTGGGTTCGAGCCCCAAACGGATCACTTTTCAAAATCAGCAAGCACTTGAATATCAATTACTTGCTGATATCTTTTTATCCCCAATGCCCCACATTAGCACCACTAAACCTATACAACAAGGCTTTACATTTCGCCCTTATTGCCAAGAAAACACTCATTAACACTTATTATTATCACAAGAAGCCAGCTCTTTAGGCAACCTTTCAGATAACCCTTTAGGCAACCCTATATTGTTTCACTCTACTATTTCCCAATAGCCCAACCTTGTTGAACCTACACGTCGTATTAGTCCTAACTCTTTAAGCCTGTTAATATGCTTTTGAACATTCTTAAGCGAAATTCCTGTCAAGCTAACCAAATCATTTCTAGTGATATTGGGATTTTCTTTAATATGAGCATATATAGTTTTAGCCGTATTAGACACCCCATTAGACACCCCATTAGACACCCCATTAGACACCCCATTAGACACCCCAGTCCTATTTGATGCTGAAGAAGGCACAGGCAGCACCAGTTCTACTTCGTCAACATCCAGTTTGTTCAACAGTTGCGGCTCGCCCCAATTGGTCTCTTTCCATGCTGCTATAATTTTGGGGAATCCGGAACCGACATTCTCACCAAAGCCAATCATGCGGAGCATATTCTGTATCTTAGGATTACGAGCCTTTGAGTTACCACCCCGATAGATGGTCTCTACAGGTAACTTAAGCAGTCCTGGATTACGGAAGCAGAGACGGTCATCATGTTTCTCTATCCTCAGAATACCAGCATCCATCATCAGATCGCAGTGGATAATGGCATTCGTAAATGCCTCACGTACTGCCTCATGTTGTGGTGTGTCATCGTTCCTTTTCCCTCCCTTTTCCAATTTGAATGGTCTCGGCAGATCGAACTGCACCTTTGGCGATACGATGCGGAAGAACTGATATAGGTTATTTTCCCAAAGTCCGTCGTATGTCAGACGGTCGTGATAACGCTCGTCACCCAGCAGATGACTCATATCCAAATAGTCCATACGGAAGTTAGAAAACCTGTCTCTGATAGCAAGCCCCTTACCAAACATCATCAAGCCTGCCAATGTCAAGCCTTCCTTACCTGTCTGCCTATCTTCAGTATAACCACCAAGATTCCTGAGGAAAGTCTTATCGTCAACCTGATTCCAGACATGGGTACTGTTCTCCTGTCTGAACTCTGTGCGATACTGACGCAAAGAATCAGGATCAATATCATCCATACCATAGTACTCTATCATAATGCTATCGTTCCCATCAGCATTAGAGTCACGAATCATCGCCTTTACTTGGGCCTCTGTGCAATGATAGTCCCCTTCGTTGTTGCGCCTGTACGTACCTTTATATACATTACCATTCAAATAGATTGGTTTTGCTCTCCAGTCAGCCTGAGGAACATGGATACAAACAATCTGCGCTCCATCCACATTCACCACCTCCACATCACTATCAACAAGGATATTCTCATTCACCTTGTCGCTGTTGAGAGTATTCCAGAAATCAGCGATAATCTTGTGTGGTTCATCCACACCAATTATCTGGAATCGCTTACTAACATCCTTCTCCTGCAAGTCTTCATCCACCCCAAGCAGAATCAGTCCGCCTATGGTATTGGCAAAAGCCGAATACGTCTGCCAAATTGATTTTGGCACCTCAGCCTTCGCTTTCTTGCATTCCAGCGTCACTCGTTCGCCTTTGAGCAATGCTTCTTTTATTATTATTTCGTCCATATCCAAATAACGCAATTATTCCATGTGCTCTACCACGCTAATTAAAAAATAATCATGTATTGTTAATCAGTTTCTTTGTTTATTCTTAAATTAACCAGTTCCTTATTATTTGACAAATCAAGATCTGACAGCAAGTTATCGTAACACCATAAAACTTTAAGTGCTGTATTCTTAGATAAATCCAATTCTTTCAATTGATTGTTATAACACCACAGTTCTATTAATGCAGAATTTTTGGACAAATCAATAGTGCCTACCCTATTATGATCAAATGCCAGTGATTTTAGTTTCGTATTATTTGAAATATCAAGAGTAGTAATGCAATTCTCTCCACAATGTAATGTTTCTAATTGTCTATTGTAAGATAATTTTAATGATGCCAATTGATTCTTATCGCAGTATAAGGCAATAAGTTCTAAATTATTCGAAACATCTAACGTTGCTAGTTGATTATCCCCGCACCATAATTTTTTCAGTTTTATGTTTTTTGACACATCAAGCTTAGACAACTGATTGTGTTCGCATTGAAGCGATTCTAAGTTAAGATTTAATGTTACATCAAGCGATTTTAAGTTATTGTTATCACATCCAAGATTTATCAATTTAGCATTTTGAGATATATCCAGATTGCTTATCTGATTACTACCGCAATCTATCGTCTGCAATTCTCTATTCTTAGTTATGTCAAGTGACGCGATTTTATTTTCAGAGCAAAATAGTCTCCATATGTCGGTGTTATTAGATAAATCAATGGAGGTAAGATAATTCCTTTTACAGCTTAGGGTGCCAAGGGATGTAAAATATTCTATTCCCTTTAGGTCCTTAATATTCAAATTGTCAACATCAATCTCTGTAATTTCTTTAATTTCAGAACTTGTTAATTTACCATCTTTACCATACCATTTACTTAAAACATAACTCCTAAAACTATAATCAGGGAAAGTGGACTCATTAATGATAATGACCTCATTTGAACAACTAAATACAACAAGTGTAAATAAGAAAAGGATATTTTTCATATTGCTAATGAATTTTGTCATAAAAATACTTCTTTCAACTATTAACATGTGGTTGGAATTCTTTTTTCATCATTTTATATAGACTTTTGGCTTCATTAATATACATTTCTGAGAATTGTATGTTAGGATACAATTCTTTTGCAATGTTAAATATTGTGGCCTTATGCTTTTCTGCGCATCTATAACCAAAAATAATTTCTTCTATTGTTGAATCATTCAGAGGAATTGCAATCCATTTCTTTTCATCATAGGGGTTGTAACTTATTAGTCGAATCTCGCTTTCGTCAGACCATACCAAAGATTTTCGGCATATTGCCTCTGTGACATCAAATGCTTTCATCCCTTTTAAAGAAATATCAGGTTTATATATTATAGGATGAAGACGTAAAACGCTATATTTATACTCATCATCTTCAAAATTCTCATAAGGCTTACTAGATTTTATAAATTCTTTAGAAAGCCTATACTTTACACTAAATCCTTTATGACTATCTGCGTAATGAGACCACATTTTTACATTATCCAAGAGTTTATCATCCGTTTCATAATTATCCGTATTTGCGACAAAACTTCTAATGCGATAATAATCAAAGGATTCCGAATAGCTATCATTATTATTTCTTTTATTACATATGCTATCTAAGTTTTTGCTTTTACTCCAATAAGACACTATGCTATCAAATGGATCATTCATTTCTGAAGGTGGTGAACAAGTTATAGTTTTATTTATTAAGTCCTCCATAAAATAAGCATTATATGAACGAAATGAGTATACTATAGCACTTTTTTTATTAATCAAACTTTCATGAGGTTTAACTTGTTGTATCCAGAAATGATACATCTTATATGCCTCCAATGATTTAGCATATTCTCCAACATTAGAATAAATATCTCCAGCAAGTAAATAGAATTTGTCAAGAGAAAGGGTACTATGTATAAACGCTATCAGTAACTTTTGTTCTGTGTATAAGGTACTTCTTAAGTTTATGAGATTCAGTTCTTGAACCAACTTGTCTAAAATATAGTAAGCCGCTTCATCCTTGTTAGAAAAATGTAAATCCTTTATTTCTAAGACTATTTTCTTTATTTCATTATCTGACAATTCCATAGTTAATACAATTATTTCATTGCTATTATAGCCTGCATCAAAGCATACACTTCTTCAGCCTTAGACTTGTCGCTACCATATTTCAAGGTCATTGTCGGTTTTTCTATCGACTTGACTCCTACCTTAACAACATACGAAGCAATGTAATTAGAATTGGCTGTGGAACTTGTTGACTCCGTCTTTGCCGTGATAGCACCAACAACAGCACCTGCAACTCCAAGAGTCAAACCACCAACAGCTGCGCGTCCCAACATACTACCTGTATTTGTCCTTGTTACTTGTGTAGGTGGAACATCTTTGCGATTTTCATCATATAATGAACAACTTAGTATGTCACAAAAATCTAATTCTTTTTTGTCGATGATTATCTTCTTTGGCTTCTCAAAAACAAATATATCATCATAATGCTTTATAAAGTCAAGATTATAAAGATTATTCGAAATAATACGAGTTATTGGGCCAAACTTATCAATTAGTTGTTTCTTATATTCTTCGTGCCTTTTATCTATTTCTTCCTGCTTCTTAGCACGTCTTTCGTCTTCTGCTTTTTGTTTAGCTTTCTTTTCGGCTTCTTCCTTTTTAATATTCTTATATCCTTTTTTAGCTACAAAGAAAGCAATAACAGCAAATATAATTAGCAAAAATGCTATTTTCATGTTCTCTTTTCTCTCCTTTGCAGATTTCTCCTCCTTAATAATTTCCAACTCTTTAAAATAGACTTTTTCTGCTTCTTTATCAATTATTGAGCAGAAAAAATCAGAAAAATAACGAATATTGTATTTCTCCCTGACTTCTAAACAAACTTGAAAACGTTTCTTTGTCCAAACAATTTCAAAAGGTCTTGACTGCTCAAAAAAAAGTCTTACCTTTGTTGTATCATTCCCTCCGAGCAAATTTACAGGAAAAGATTCATTTTTGTCTGAAGAAATATAACCACTATCATCAGGTCTAAAATATGCACTATCTGGTAAACCATATTTATTAATGATATCGGTATATAGTTTCAACAATTCTGAAACAAAAGGCTTCTTGTCTGCTGTTACTTTTATATATGCCTTGTAAAACTGTCTTGAAGAGGGCGTGTGATATAAAGTCACGTTAAATTCAGATCCTCCATCTGGATGAATATAGAATCCTCGTTCGTATTTTGGGGTACCTCCAATCCACATAGTATCGTTTGACACATAAAAATCATTCTCCTTGAATATTTTGATATAATAGTCTATACTGGGCTCTTTTTCAAAGTCAAGTAACGAAACTATAGAATCAAATGCAAAAATTGCATTTATATTTAAAATGGAGAATAATGATGCTATTATAAAATGTTTCATATTTCTGTTTTCATTATTTACTTAGTGAATATATTAAAATTCCAATTGACTTAAAATGTTCTCAAGACTCTTTTCGTCCATAATCAACACTTCACGGGGTCTGCTACCATGAGCAGCACCGACTATACCCGCCTTTTCTAATTGGTCCATTAATCTGCCTGCCCGATTATAGCCAATTGCGAACTTTCTTTGGACTAGACTTGTAGAGCCCTCTTGGCTAAAGACAATTAAACGTGCTGCTTCTTCAAATAACGGATCTAAATGAGTCATATCAACATCATTCACATAATAATTTTCTTCATCATAATAAGGATCAGGTAATTCATAAGAACTGACATATCCTTCCTGACAGGAAATAAACTCATTAACACGTTCCACTTCTGTTGTATCCACAAAAGCACATTGGACTCTTATACAATCAATGCTTTTACCTGCTCTAAATAACATATCACCATTCCCCAACAACTCTTCTGCTCCATCACAATCAAGAATGACCTGCGAATCTATACGCTCTGGCAGTCTAAAAGCGATACGTGTTGGGAAATTAGCCTTGATCGCTCCTGTGATAATATCATTAGTCGGCCGTTTTGTTGAAATAATCATGTGAATACCAACAGCACGAGCATATTGAGCCAATTGAACTATTGGGGTCTCGAAATCTTGTCCTTTTTCATCAATAAAGTCTCCGTACTCGTCAATAACAACAACGATATAAGACATGAATCTATGCCCAACAGCAGGATTTAACTGCCGATTTACAAATTTGTTGTTATATTCTTGGATGTTTCTAACATATGCCATTTTCAGCAAATCGTAACGAGCTTCCATCTCCTTGCATAGACTGTTCAACGTACTAATGGCCTGACCACTATTAGATACTATAACAGGTTCGTCAGGCAATGAAGCAAGGAATTGTTTGGCAATTTGAGCGTACATGCCAAACTCAACTCCATAAGGATCCATGAGTACAAATTTTAATTCTGCTGGATGTTTCTTATAGAGTAAGGACATAATCATAGTATTTAATGCAATTGATTTGCCCTGCCCTGTTGATCCTGCAATAAGGATGTGAGGTGCTTTGGTTAGGTCAAACATAAAAAACTCATTGGTAATGGTTTTGCCTATTGCGCAAGGCAATTCCATCTGTGTTTCTTGGAATTGTTTGGTGTTTAGGATACTTTCCAAAGAAACAGTATAAGGGCGTATATTGGGAACTTCTATACCGATAGTGCCTTTACCTGGTATTGGAATTAATATCTGAACATTATGCGAACACAATGCTAAAGCTAAATCATCTTCTAATCCTCTCAATTTAGAAGCATTCACACCAGGAGCAAGTGTTATCTCATATAAAGTGATTCTTGGACCAACGGTGGCTTTTATTGTCGATACAACAATACCAATACTCCACAAAGCATCCACAATTCGATTTTTATTGGATTGTTGCTCTTCCATATCAATGTATGACTTTCCTCCATCATCGTATTTCCTTAACTGGTCAAGTGTTGGATAGCGATAGTTCTCCAAGTCTAATTTGGGGTCATAAGGCTCAATAAGTTCTTCACGGGGGGGTGAAACAATTTCTTCATTTTGTTTTATAGCTGTGGCAGATGCACTGGTATCATCATTGTTGACAAGGGCACCCAGAATGTCTCTTACTTCTTGTCTTGAAACTATAGGAGATGATGACTCATTACTTGATTTCGTCTGGCTATCCATCATTTCTCCTAATTCTCGTGAAGAAAGAGAAGATAAAGGTTTCCCGTTTTCTTTATTTATTAGATTTCCTAAAATATCTCTTGTAAGAGGATGGTCAAAATTTGACGAAGATAATTTTCCATCATTACTAAGGGTATTTGATTCAGATTTTATAATTTGCTTTTCAATATTATTATTTGGACTACTACTATTGTCCTGCTTGTCTTCATTTGTGCCTTGTTTCAACAAAACGGCATTATCCAATGATAATATGAATTTCTTCTCTTTGATGAAAGCTTTTATCCAGCAAAACACAATTAAAAATGTTATCAAGAAAACAAGGATACCTCCATCCCATGATTTTTCATATCCACAGAAGATACTTACAAAAGAACCACTCATTGATAATAGAGGGAACAAATTGAGGACAATAATTACTATATAAAGAGAACATCTAATTATGTGACCTACAATTTCTCCTTTAATGCTATTTACAGAAGCTTCTTCAATTAACTTTATCCTATAAGCAGAATTTTCTTCTTTGAGTGACATGTTATTAATGATGGCAAAGCATAGTATTAATTGAAAGCCAGCATTGATAAGACAGCTATAAAGCATATCTAAACCGTTAATATACCACGCAAAAGCTGCTATTGGGAATATCAATGAAAAGAAATAGAAAATGTAGTGTAATGGATTATATGACAAAAAAGATGTATCCTCGCTATATTCTTCTATGCTAAGATTGTTATTGCTGAATGCATCTCTTTCAGATTCAGTTCCATTACTATATTCATATTTTTTGTCGCTTCCGGAAAGTCTGTCCCTTCGATATAATCCTGAACCAGGAAGCCCTGTATTAACATAGGTTCCTTTAGGCCCAAAAGTTACACTTGCTCCCTTTACACCAACATTGGTGCTTATGCCACTTTTGCTGATATTAATATGAATACCGGGCAATATCTTAATTCTTTTTCTATATCTCCAACCCATAATCCAATCTCTTTGTTCTAGCTTTTACTTACAGATTCCATAAATTTCTTATTGAACAACTCCTCCACGCCAACATTCAATAGTTTTGAGATCCTTGCTAAAGTCTCAATATCAGGCTGTGAAGAGTTGGTACACCATTTAGAAACTGTAGATGGACTCACTCCAAGTTCCTCGGATAACCATTTACTGGTCTTCTTTTGTTCCACTAAAACTATTTTTAGGCGATTTACGTCTTGCATACATTTCAAATTTATAGTTTGGGTGTAAAGTTAGTGAAAAATATTCAATCAGAGCAATATTTGCTTGTTTTTTAGAGTTTATTAAGTCTATGGAAATGAAAGATGCGGCATTTATCCGCATCTTTCAAGTATGTTTCGGACTTCATTACCACCCAAGCCCATTCTTCTTTGTTCCATCCCATTTCATCAACTCGTCGGCATTTCCATTACTGCCACCAATGGATTGACCACCCGTTGATAGTCTCATTTCTGAGGCGAGTTGACCAATGCGGGCAACGGCAACTTCCCACTGGAACTTGCCAATTCTGCCGACTAAGGAATCTGCCATATCAGCGATACTGTTCGCTGCCTTCTGTCGGTCAGACTCGACGTGAGGGTTGAGATTGTTAAGCTGACATTGGGCAATGATGCCCTGACCAATGGTTTGCTCCACATCACGACTGAAGATGGATGCTGTACTATGGGCCCAATCAGCCAGAGCCTGAGCCGCTTTTTTGACAACGGCATGGAGAAGGTTCCAATGCTCGTATGCCTCTGATGCACCTGACAAACGGATGAAACGCTCTATATCAGAAAGACGTCTTTCCGCTTCATTGGCTCTCTTCTCTTCACGATTGCCTCTCATGGTCTGCTCCTGAGCTTTCTGTTCTGCGGCATCGGCTCTACTCTTCTCACGGGCTACGGCTCTTTCGTCGAGTTCAGAGACTCGCTGCCTCAAAGACATATTCTCCTTATCCGTCTCAACTGCTAAGGCCACCTTTTGTCTGGCATCGAGATACATCTTCTTGCCAACATCGTTGATTTTCTTCTTGTGAAGTTTAGAAACACTGAGCAACTGGCTCTGAAGAGTGGTTACAATCTCCTTTGCTTTGGCATTGCGTTCCTTCTGCCATTCTTCACGCTTCAATAAGGGAATAGGTGTGCTAATTTCCTTGTTAAGTCGAGCCAATGTTTGGTTAATAAGGTCTTTAACGGTCAACGGTTCCTTTGAACCTTGGAAAGAGAATGTCATTTCAGCAAATGGCACCGCCTCCAGCTCTTCTTCTGGAACACTCGTTGCAGAAAGCAATTCGTCGATGGCTTCCTGAAGTTTGGTCAACTTACTGTTACCAGCCTCTATTTTCTTCTGGATCTGCCTCGACTCTTCTTTCTTACGTTCCGTATATTCTGCAACCTCCTTGGCACGTATGGCTTCCTGCTCAGCCTTGAAAGTATGAGCATCGCGCCATTTTTTGTTACTTTTCTTGCCACGCTCCATTTTGAGGGCGTTGGCCAGCATGTCCTGAAGTTCCGACATATCATGACGGTTCAGATTGATGCACTGGCCAGTCTCATGGTCAGTCCAATCGAAAACATAGTGAGCATGGTGGTTCCATAGAAAGATTGTCGAACCTTCCGCTGATTCGAGATACTTTCCTTGCTGGTGATCCTTGTCTGTAACAAGATGCTCATGGCCTTCGTCAAGGTGAGCATAAATAGCTTTCGTCTTGATGCCCCAACGCTGCTCAATCTGATTAGCCAGAGTCTTCATCTGCTCCATCGTCGTAGCCTCCGTGATGACGGCTACACCTTCACGGATAGGCTCTGAGTTCTTCGGCATCTTCTTAGGCTTCGAAAAGTCAAGTTCCCATTCAGGAACGACCTTTTGTAGTCCAGTTCTTGGGTCAACGATTGGGGTGCCCGTCCTTTTGTCGTAAGCAGGCATTGTTAATTGTTTTCCATTCTTGTCAAGTTTCGCCTTGCGGCAGAAGTGATGGCTGGAATAGCGTTCCTTTGCCTTGCGGATCTCATCGGCTACCGACTTGAAGTCCTCAGCTTCCCAGCTCTTGTTAAGATGTGAATACTCGGAATGAACGTGCTTCATTTCCTTTTCGCGCCTGTTGTGCTTTTCGGCACCATACTTGGCAGCGCATATATGTATTGATGTTTTCATAATTGTATAAAATTAGAAATTATATAATTCAGATTTACAGTAATTCAGAAGATACCTTGGCGGCAGTCCTTCTGGCGAGAGAGTCCAGGGAGAACGTTTCTCCTTGGTCGGGTTCTTAGGGCTGAAAGTCCTGAGCGGGGGTCTGGG
>JAEEGH010000529.1_pt1 | contig 140333 bp, 124 predicted proteins | sample 9134181 | NCBI WGS metagenome assembly JAEEGH01 (sample SAMN16246544, study PRJNA631951) | gut metagenome | biome: gut microbiome; feature: rumen; material: DP-attached | host: Bos | place: Iran: Karaj | collected 2018-10
TCTACGCCAGCTGTTGATTTCCCATAACAGCTGCGGATAGTTTCGGCTGATAAAATCATAGGAGGTTTTTTGTAAATTCCGGTAATAGCTGTTTCCAATGTTTGAAGAGAAACGGAAAGAATAATTGTAAGAAGGTTTGCTGGTATTGAAAATACTTGATATCCATCTATTTGGCGAGGCTAAAGCGTCTAAAGAAGCGTCATACATAGAGCAGAGCAATTCCGCTGCCACCTTGTCACCGTTTTTGTCCTTCAGCCGAATCTGGTATTGTTCCTGACTGCCCGGCAGAGTTTTGTCGCGGAAAGTCAGAAAGTCGAAATCAATTTTTTTGTGACTGAATGGAATATTGAAATTTAAGCTTTTTTCATACGGTTTGTTGTTTTGTGCGGTGAAGGCATGGACAACCACATGACCGAGGTCTTCTTCGGTCACAGTATAGCTGAAATCGGCCTTGCCTTGGTTGAGTTTCACCCATTTTGACTCTACTAATTTATCATTGGAGATGATTTCGCATAGTACCATGGCATTTTTCAGGTAACTTCCCAAGGTGAAATGAATGGTTTCGCCAACCTCTACAGTGTTTTTATGGGATGATGTCAGCCAAATAGCTTCGTAATTCGCACATTTTTTACTTTTTTCGTCGTAAATCAATACAAAATACTCTTCTTGGATCTGATTATTGTCTTTATCGTAAGTGCTTAAGCTGATTTTGTAATAAGCTTCCTGAAGATTTTTCATATCCTGAATGATGAAAGGATTTTGGCCATCGGTCACAAAATCGCCGTGTTTAACAGTTTTAAGGACTTTCCAATTGCTCTTTTGAGCCTCGTTTTGGAAGTCCAGATAGCGTAGTTTCTGTATCATCTGGGCAGAATCCGACAGATAATAATTGGCATCTTTGCAGCTGTATTTGTAATTTTCAGGAGTTTGTATGGCTTCGATGCGGTAATGGATTGTGCCTTTTTGGGCCTCACCAGCCAAGTTGGCGATTTTTACGGGGAACTGGTTTTTCCCGTTCAAGGCAATGCTTTCAGGGAATTCTGCATTGATCAGCAGTCCGATTTTGCTCACCAAGACTCGGGTGGAGCCGCTGTGGGTTTCGCCTGTGATATCGGTCACATCCACACTGATTTCGTACGTGTAGAGCGGGTTGTAGCGTTGTGACTCCAAGTCGGGTTGGGCGATGAAATCGATGTGGAAATTGCCCTCATTGTCGCTGGTCGTCTCGCCATGGGCTATTTCCTGGGATTTTCCCACGGGTTGCCACCACCACCAACGCCACCAAGGGAAGGAGGCCTTGCGCACCACATGGTATTTCACTGTTGCCCCGCCAATGCCATAGCCAGCGTAGGCTTTCACATGGCCGTCCACGCTTACATTTTGCCCGATTTTGAACTCTTCGGTGGGTTGGTCCATGGTGATTTCGAAGGTGGGGCGCTTGTATTCTTCTACCGAAAAATAATGGTTAGCTATGTGTTTTGATTCCAATTTAATCTGAAGACGAAAATTCCCTGTTAAACCTTGGCTTGGAAGTACAAAACTTCCTGACACAGAACCATATTCATTTGATATAAGTTGTTGTTCGGAAACCTTTTGATAATTGGCATCGTAAAGTTCAACGGTAATTTTCTGCCCATTGCCAGTGTTTTGGTGGAGTATGGTGTTTCCTGTGCTCGTTGTTTCCACCAAAATCGTCTTGAAATAGACCGTTTGTCCAGGTCTATATATGCTTCGGTCTGTGAATGTATAGGCATTTTCAGAGATATTGGCCTCAGGATTTTCATGGTATCTACCCCAATATTTACGTTTGATAATTTGATATTTATCCTGATTCCAAGTGGCATAAGCAGCAAATGTATAGGTGTTATTAGCTATGTCACAGGTGCATTTTCCGTCTGCATCGCAACTGAGTGTCGTGGTTTTGGAAGTTTTTTTGGCGTTGTAATCTGGATAGAAACTGATGCAGACTTCCGCTCCTTTGAGAGGGTGGCCTGTGGTGCGGTCGAACACGAAAAACTCTAATTTTTTGTCATTTTGCCGGTATTGTGCGTCAATATTGGTTACATACAAAGTATAAAAAGAATAACCTTTGTGGTTTTCGTTGGTGAGGGGGGCATCGGAAGCTAATAACACATAAAAGCCTGCGTCTAAAGAGGGTAGCAGAAAATGTCCGCTGACACTACGGTAGTCTTTTTCATTAGGAGCATTGAGTTTTGTCTCATAGACTTTTTTCTGCTGTATCAGCCAAGCGTATAATTTCGTGTTATCCGTGCTTCTTTTCAGCTCATATTCTTCTTCTTTACATGAAATAATGCGAAAATATAGATTCTCGCAATTCTTATAAGAAAAAGTGATGAGGTTGGCTTGGTTAGCGGGAATGATATTATTGCTACTGAATTTCACTACGGAGCTTTTGATGACATCGATAGTGGCCTTGGCATTATGGGCTTCTATGGATTTCGGCGCCACCGCAATGGTCTTGTTGAACCAGTCTATGGCATTCACATAATAGTTTTTGTACTCGGGACGGGTGTTTTTGTCGTATTGATCAGCTCTGTTATCATAGAAAACTCCCAATGCAAAACTGACCATTTCATATCCTTCTTTGCCCTGATATTGTTTTTCCATGCTGGTGAGTGCGGCTAACTGCAATGCTGAGGCATTATCTAAATTGCTGTGTGTGCCCAAATACTCGAAACGACGCAAGGTGGCGTCTAACAAGGCTCTGCTGTCAGGTTCGTTCAGGTGCAAAAGGGTCAACTCTTGCAGGGTGTAAAGAGTGAGATAGGAAAATGACAATTCGTCCGTAGCGGGAATATCAATATTGGCAAATTGTTGAGGTTCAGCCCAGTATCGCTCATCATTCACATCAAAAGGAATCTCAGGTATCGGCAGTTCATAAATTTCATTCCGCAGGAAATCCAAAAAACGGAAGGCTAAAAAGTCGTACAAAGTGGGGCGGTAGGCTTCCGAAGTCACCGAATCTAACAAGACAGCGTACTCTTTGATGGGGATTTTGCTGAGTGCTTCTTTGTTCTCGATAGAAAGCAGATAATGTTTGATGATTTCCTTCGCGAATCGTTGCGCATCCCAGGTGTTGAAATCAGCGGCGGCATTGGCCTCCTCGTCGGCAAGGGCAGTGCGATCCATGATTCGCCAGCGGTTCTGCTGATAGTAAGTCGATAGCAGCTGGGCCATGCAACTTTGCCAAATCGCCACATTGGCAGGATTACTCCTTTGTTGTTCAATCTGCTGATTGATAGATTGATAAATAGTGTCAAAGGCGTTGTCATACTGCTGCATTTGTTTTTCATACAGTTTCAGCTGCCGCTGGATATCTTTGGGGCTTTGTTGTGCAAAAGTTACCATGTTGCAAAAGAAAAAAAGTGAAACGATAAGCGTGGTTCTTTTCATATCTTATAAATTTCTATATGAACGTGCAAATTTACAAAATAGTTTGGATTGTTGATATTTTTACAAGTTTAAACCACTAAGTGCCGAAGGCACGATATTTTAGTAACCCCGCACGCAGCGCAGCGTAGTGTGGGGTAGAAGGGAAATGAGTGCCATCGCAGTATCATAGTAATCCCGCACGCAGCGCAGCGTAGTGTGGGGTAGAAGGGAAATGAGTGCCATCGCAGTATCATAGTAACCCCGCACGCAGCGCAGCGTAGTGTGGGGTAGGGAGAAAAATGTCATATCTCTGCATGCTGGAAGTACGCTACATCTTATGTGTCAGAAAATCAGTGAGAAAAAATAAAAATAAAAAAATGAGGAAAAATCAAAGTTTATTACAATATTTTTTGTATTTTTGCCGTTAGAAATATAAGAATCAAAAAATATACAGTCATGATTGAGAAAAAGTCAGACAAAGGTAACCTGGAAAAGAGAAAATTATCCTTTCTCTTGATTGGTTTTGCCGCCGTCCTCGCGCTTACTTATGTAAGTTTCGAGTTGTTCGCCTCCCGTGACAAAGGTACGGTGATGGCTATTGACGATGACGAATTCATCGAAGTGATGGATGAAGACGTTATCGCAACCGACCAAACCCCTCCCCCGCCACCACCACCAGTGGCTCAGCAGCAGGAAGTGGTCTTGAATATTGTGGATAACAATATCAAGGTCAATACCGACTTCGACTTTAGTCAGGATTTCGACGAGGATGCCGAAGTTGAAGAGTATGTTCCGATTGATATCGTGGAAGAAGAGGCAGAAGAAGCACCTCCTGTTCGTTTCGCAGAAGAAATGCCTGAGTATGTTGGTGGCATGGAAGCCATGTATGCCTTCCTCAAGAACGAGTTACAATATCCTGAAGCTGCCCGTAACAATGGTATCCAGGGTACAGTCTTGTTGGAGTTTGTGGTGGAAAGAGACGGAAGTGTTAGTAATGTGAAACCCTTGGTTTCTCTCTTCCCTGAATGCGACGCTGAAGCTATCCGCGTGGTGAAGAAGATGCCGAAATGGAAACCCGGCAAGCAGATGGGTAAGCCCGTTAGATGCTACTTCAACCTTCCTATCCGTTTCACTTTACAGTAAACACAATTTGGTCAATAAACATAAAAGAGACTTCTTGCAGGTCTCTTTTTTTTTCAAAAATCAGAGGTTGACGAATTTACAAAATACCATTATGTGATTAGTAGAGACGTGCCATGGCGCGTCTCTACGTTCAAGAAATCATTATTCACTACATGAAAACAAAAAACATCTTTTTTCTGATTATCTTTTCGCTCTTGTTGTTCCAACTGCCGGCACAAGAACCCGCTACTTGTTTTCGTATCCAGCTGAAGGACAAAAATTTGAGCCCCTACTCAGTAACACGCCCGGAGGAGTTTTTGTCGCCACGCGCCATCAATAATAAGGCAAGATACAATATTCCTATTACAATCGAGGATATTCCCGTAAATCCTCAGTATAAACAGCAAATATGCGCTATTAATGCTTCCATCCGGATACTTTCCGAATCCAAATGGCAGAATACCGTGGTGATTTATTGCCCCGACTCATTGGCCCTGGAAGCGGTGAAAGTTTTGCCTTTTACCGATACTACAGTGATACCTGTCGCTTCCTATAATTTAACCCCATCTCAAGAGGAAAAAGAAATTGTTCCGAATAACAATAATGATTTGTTACAGAATGATTTATATTTTGACTCTTTGTTTGATTATGGTCCAGCATGGGCACAGATAGCCTTCCATAATGGTCATCGCTTGCATGAACTTGGTTATTATGGGGATGATATGCTGATAGTGGTGTTGGATGGTGGTTGGGAGGGGTTCAATCACATTCCTTATTTCCAAATTATGTATGAAAACGGGCAACTGCTCGGCACCCGTGATCTGATTCCCGACCATGATAATATATATGATGGGGGATCTCATGGTACCAAGGTGACATCAATCATGGCAACCGCCGCCGATGGAGAATATATTGGAGCGGCTCCCCATGCCCGGTATTATTTGATTCTGTCTGAAAATCCTTTTAACGAAGAACTGATAGAAGAGGATTTCTGGGCTCAGGGAATTGAAATCGCGGATAGCTTGGGTGCGGATGTGGTAAATTCCTCGCTGGGTTATTCTACCTTTCCAGAGTTTCATCAGGGAGATTTTACGTATGAGTCCTGCGATGGCGTGGCCAGTATTGCTTCCCGAAATGCCAGTTTGGCTTGCCAAAAGGGAATTGCGGTATGTGTTTCCGCGGGTAATGAGGGCAATAATTCGTGGCATTACATCACCCATCCCGCCGATGCTTTTGATGTGCTTTGTGTAGGGGCTGCCCGTGCTATCGACAGTGCGATGGCTTATTTTTCCTCGTATGGTCCCAGTGCTGATGGCCGTGTTAAACCGGATGTGGTGAGCGTGGGCTGGGATACCTTTGTGGTGAATACAGACGGTAGTGTCTATTCGGGTAATGGAACAAGTTTCGCAAGTCCAGTTATGGCCGGCTTGACGGCTTGCCTGCGACAGGCCTTGCCTCAGAAAAACGCCATAGAAATTATGGATATTATCCGTCAACATGGACACCAGTATAACACTCCGGACTCCATTATGGGCTATGGTATCCCCGATATGTATCAAGCTTATCTTGATAATGCATTGGTGCAAGTGGAGCCTGTCAAGGTCCAAAATAAGTTCACGGTCTATCCGAATCCATGTACAGATAGATTGGTAATACCTAATCCCGAATATACTATTCGCAAAATAGAAGTATATGATGTGAGTGGAAAATTGATATATCATTTCGACAATTGCGGAAGAGCTTTGATCCAGATGCCTGTCAGTCAGCTGATAGATGGTTTTTATATCGTCAGAATCCATTCATCGAACGGTATCGAAACCACGAAAATCATCAAGCGCTAAATGGAAAAAAATCCGTAATTTTGCACTCCAAAATTTTGACTATGCTTAAAATTGAAAATTTACATGTTTCCATTAAAGGAAAAGAAATATTGAAAGGCGTTAATCTGGAAATCAATCCGGGTGAGGTTCATGCTATTATGGGACCGAATGGTACAGGAAAAAGTACCTTGGCATCAGTGATTGCCGGCAAGGAGATTTTTGAGGTTACCGAAGGAAGTATTACTTATAAAGGAAAAAACTTGCTGGAAATGCCGGTGGAACAGCGTGCCCGCGAGGGTATCTTCATCGGTTTCCAATATCCAGTGGAGATTCCAGGGGTGAGTATTTCCAATTTTATGCGTACCGCCCTGAATGAAATCCGCCAATATCGAGGACAAGAAGCTTTGTCAGGTGCACAATTCCTCAAACTGATGGAGGAAAAGAAAAAGGTGGTGGAATTGACCGCCAAACTGAGCAATCGTTCAGTAAACGAAGGTTTCTCCGGCGGTGAAAAAAAGAAAAACGAGATTTTCCAAATGGCAATGCTCGAACCCACCTTGGCCATCTTGGACGAAACAGATTCGGGTCTGGATATCGATGCTTTGCGTATCGTTGCCAATGGCGTTAACCAACTGAAAACCAAGGATAACGCTACAGTTGTCATTACCCATTATCAGCGTTTGCTGGACTATATCGTGCCAGATATTGTACATATTTTATTTGATGGTAAAATTGTGAAATCCGGTCCGAAAGAATTGGCTAAAGAATTGGAAATCAGGGGATACGAGTGGATTAAAGAAGAGTATAACGCAGGCAAACTGAACTAATATGGAGAAGTTTATTCAATATTTGCAACAGACGTTTGCCGAAGTGAAGTCAAAACTGCCCGATGACGAACAGTCAAGGGTTTCCGCTATGCGGGAAAAGGCATTAAACCAAATCATCTCAGAAGGACTTCCCAATTCAAAAGATGAGTTATGGCGCCATTTTCCTATCGAGAAACAGATCTCCTCTTCCTACGATATCCAATTGGAAGCAAATCCATATCAACCTGTAGAACAGTATTTTAAATGCAATGTTAGTGATATAAACACGGACATGTTCACGATGCTGAACGGTTGGTATGTTCATAAAAACGCTCCCTTGACCACCTTCCCCAATGGGGTGATTGTGGGCAGTCTCATGGCGGCTGTGGATCAGTATCCTGATTTGGTACTGTCGCATCTGGCTAAATTTTATTCAGACAAGGCCGACAAGTTTGTACGTCTCAACGAACTTCTGTTCAATGACGGTTTCTTTGTCTATGTGCCAGACCATGTTTCGGTGGAAAAACCGATGCAATTCGTTTCTATTGTCAATAGTCAGCAGAAACTGATGATAAATAACCACAACTTGGTGATTTTAGGTAAGCATGCATCCCTGTCATTGGTACAGTGCGACGACTCCTTGCAACATGACCTGAGTTTTACCAATAATGTGAGTGAGATAATGCTGGAAGAGGGTGCCCATTTGAATTTTTATAAAATGGAGAATAAAGATGCACAGACTATGGAGCTGAATCATATTTTTGTGCATCAGAAAACTTATTCCACCTTCTTTTCCAACGCCATCACCTTCAATGCGGGATTTTTACGCAATATGATTCATGTGGATTTGACAGAGCCGTTTGCGGATGCCAAATTATATGGTTTGTATTTGGTTGATAAAAAGCAATTTGTTGACAATCAGGTGTATGTAAACCATGCGGTGCCGGATTGCACAAGTTATCAGTTGTACAAAGGTATTGCTGATGATGAGTCTCGTGCGAACTTCAACGGGCATATTATTGTCAGATCGCAGGCTCAGCGCACTTCCGCTTATCAGACTAACAAAAATATAGCTTTGACGGATGAGGCGAGAATCACGACCAAGCCGTTCCTGGAGATTTATGCCGATGATGTAAAGTGCAGTCATGGTGCCACCATTGGCCAGTTGGATGAGGAAGCTTTATTCTACCTGAAATCCAGAGGTATTTGCGAACGCAATGCCCGGGCTCTGTTGATGTATGCATTTGCTAATGAGGTGGTTAACTTTGTGGAAATCGATTCTTTGCGTGAGCGTTTGTTGGATATGACCCAAAAACGTCTTAGCGGCGAACTGTCCGCTTGCAGTCATTGTGCGTTCCCCTGTGGCGAGGCGAAAAGCTTCTCGTTTAAGATAGATCTGAGCAAAATATAATTTTAATTAGCAAATTAGCAAATTGGTTAATTAGCAAATGAAATTTAAATTCCCCTTCTATTAGGGTTGACGAAGGAGCGAGTGCAGAAACAAAGCTTGCTTTGGCTATGCCGAGCGAGGAGGAGAACGGGGGCGAAGCCCCAACAGGTGCCCGAAGGGCGGGGTAGTATAACTTGAATTCTGAACTTTGAATTCTATTCAAGCTCAAAGCAGTGAAATGTAAGCATGAATATAGAACTTTTGTGTATTGGCAAGGAAAATGCGGATGCTTTCGAGGAAGCATTGGGTCAGTACATCAAAAAAATCAAGCTGTATAACAACTTTGACATGGCGGTTATTCCCTATCTGAAAAACACCAAATCCATGTCATTTGAGGAACAGAAACGGAAAGAAGGCGAGCTGTTGCTCAAAAAAATATCTCCTTCAGATTGTGTTGTACTCCTGGATGAACGAGGAAAGGAAATCTCATCGGTGGAATTCGCCAATTTTTTACAGCAAAAAATGAACAGCGGAATCAAAAAACTGGTCTTCGTCATAGGCGGCGCATACGGTTTTTCGGAGGCGGTGTACCAGCGTCAAAATGCTAAAATTTCATTGTCGAAACTTACTTTTCCGCACTTGATGACACGCCTTATTTTTACGGAACAGCTCTATCGAGCGTTCACTATTTTACACAATGAGCCCTATCATCATGATTAAAAGTTAGTTATTTTTTTGTGCAAACGTGCATAGTATGGATTTTTTTTGTATTTTTGCCACCTAATATAGAAATATAATGCAAATAAAATACATAGCTATGAAAAAATCTATTCTTTTATTCATTCTGGTTTCTTTATTTTCTTTTTCGTTTGCCACAAAGCCAGTTGTGTCTGTAAACGAAGCCAAGCAAACAGCGACCAATTTCTTAGTCGAACAATGCTATATTAATGCCGCCAGCATTAATTTGACTTTGAAACATACGGAAACCGACGAGAATGGTGAACCTTTGTTCTATCGCTTTCAATTGAACAATCAGGGTTTTGTGATTGTTTCCGCTACAGAACTTTACTATCCTGTGGTAGCTTTCTCGTATGAGTCAAATTATGAAAATTGCAAAGAAAATGCAGCTTTCTGTGACGGCTATAAGAAAGACATTCAGCAAGCTAAAACAGCTCAAATGCCTGTCAACGCTGCTGCTACCAAAGCATGGAACCGTTACAATACGTCAAACTTCTCTAAAAGCAAGGATGCGACTGTTAACGAGTGCCAGCCTCTTTTGACCACCAGCTGGGGCCAGAAACAATATTACAATCAATATTGCCCATTTGATGGTCATGCCGATGCTAACAGTCAGGATTATCGTACAACTGTTGGTAATGCTGCTGTAGCTATGGCTTCAATCATCAATTATTACCGCTATCCTACCCAAGGTTCTGGTGGTGTAAGTTATATTTCCTATATTGATTGGGGTGCATTCCAGGAAACTTATCCTCGTATATTTGTGAACCTCAATAATGTGGAATATAATTATGATGCTATGACTTCAGCCATTAGCAACTATAATGGTGAAGTCGCAAAATTGTTGTTCCATACAGGTGCTACCGCATTGACCGATTATAGCGCAGAAAGAAATTTCAACAATAAAACCAAAACAGAACCTATAAACGCATTTAATGCCTTGAAACAATATTGGGGTTTTTCCAATGATGCTCAAATGACATTTAGACCCACAGAAATTCAAGATGATAGCGTTTGGATGGCTGATTATGTGATTTCAGAATTGAAAGAAAGACGTCCGGTGTTCTATTCCGCATACAAAGAACCCGAATTGTTGAATAATATGTGCATGGTGGTGGATGGTTATAAATATATGACCGGTACTGGTTCAAATGGAAATTTATTCCTCCATGTGAACCTTTCTCCTACCACAACCGGTAACGAAATGAAAAAAGCATATTACATGTATCCGAGTAATAACTTCTCATACAAATCTGGCGAAAGTGTAATCAGATATCTGCAACCGGATGCTGAAAATATCGAAAAACCTATTGTTAGTGAAAGTGAAGTCACTGCAAAGGCTGGTACTATTTGTGATGGTGCTGGTAATATGAAATACCAAAGCAATTCTAACAGACAATGGCTGATTGCTGCTCCGAATGCCAGCAGCTATACCTTTACCTTCAAACGTTTGAATACAGAAGCAAATAATGACGTTATTTCTATCTATTCAGGTGAAGAAGTCAATGCTGCTAATTTGATTCAGTCATTCTCTGGTCAGTACCTCACCGCAGCTGCTACCGACCAAACCCAAGGTTCTTCTCAACAGGTTACTTTTGATATGCCTGCATTGCCCAATGCATTTACAGTAAATTCTGATAAGGTGTTAGTAACCTTTACTTCTAATGATACTATTGAAGATTATGGTTTTGTATTGGAATATGCAGCCACATACGACCAAAGTGATCTTTCAGTATGTGCCCCGAGCCAGAGCTTGACCAATTATCATTATGTGTTGGTTGACAAAAATCAACCTGTTATTGCTGACACGGATCCTAATGCCGAGGAAGCTATTAACGGTATCACTAGCGATGATGAACCATACGCAGCAAATACTATTTGTTCATGGACAATTAAAACAGTGGACGCAGTGGGTTATTATATTGACTTCTCAAAATTTGACCTGAAATATGGCGATTTTATTGAAATCACCACTATTGAAACCAATCCCGAATTACTGTACAAATTTGACGTATTCAATTGGCCAGGTGTTGGTGGTTATAGCGTGGATGCTAGCAAGATGAGAGTAAGATTCGTTACCGACCACTGGATGGAAGGCGATGGTTTCGAATTGGAATACTGGACCATCTTGGGTATCAACCAGGAAAGCGGTCTTTCAGATATCAATATCTATCCTAACCCCGCTACCAATTTCTTGAATGTTGACCTGACTGGCGATGCTCAGAAAATCAGCATGAACGTAGTGGATATGAGCGGTAAGATCTTGTACAATGACGAAATCAACCACAATGGCGGTTCACAGATTTACAAAGTTCCTGTTTCAAATCTGGCCAGCGGAATTTATTTCCTGCACCTGAATACCCCTACAGGAAAAACTATCCAGAAATTCATTGTGAAATAGTTTCGGAATACCTATTTGAAAGTATATATTTTGTAGAGACGTGCCATGGCACGTCTCTACTTATTTTAAATGAAATAATAGGGGAAAGAAGAGGTGCTCTATTTAGATAATAATATTAGCGCATATCTCTTCAAATTCTTGTACGCTCAACTGTTCAGGACGCTTGCCAAAGATGGTGTTTTGCCTGTATTCCTCTAGAAAGTCAAACTGGCCTAACGAGTTGCGTAAAGTCTTTCTGCGCTGGTTGAAGGCTGTCTTCACCACCTGCTTGAATAACTTCTCAGAACAGTGTAATTTCTTTTCCGGATTTCTGATCAAACGTATTACCGCTGACTTGACTTTAGGAGGCGGAAAGAATTGTTGCTCATCTACTGTGAACAAATATTCTATATCATAAAACGCTTGCAATAAAACACTTATAATACCATATTGCTTGTGGCCCGGTGCAGCAGCCACACGTTCGGCTACCTCTTTTTGGAACATACCCACCACTTCGTTGACTAAATCTTTGTAATCCAGTACTTTGAATAGTATCTGGGAGGATATGTTATAGGGAAAATTGCCAATGATGGTCAAACTATTGGAAAATATCGTATCCAAATTCAGGCGCAGAAAGTCTTGAGACAAGATATTGCCCTGTAAATCCGGATAGTGTTGCTCCAGATAGTCAACAGATTCACGGTCTATTTCCACCACTTTGAAATGCGGATAATGATGGTTGATCAGGTATTTTGTCAGCACACCCATGCCAGGACCGATTTCAAGGACGTTTTCGGGCGCTGTGGAAATGCTTTCCGCAATTTGCCGAGCAATATCCTCGTTCTGCAAAAAGTGCTGTCCTAAGTTCTTTTTGGGTTTGACAAGAGGCATGGCAAAGACTAATTATCACCACGCAGGGCTCTATACCGACTGCGGGCGTCGTTGACATATAAACTGGATGGAAAATCTCGCATCAGCTTGCGATAACAGTCCATGGCCTTGTTGGGATCATGAATATAATATTCGTATAAATCTCCCAATTTGAAGAGGGCATCATCAGCCAGTAGTTCTGTATAGTGGGATTCTTCAATTTTACGCAGCAATTGTTCTGCGGTCAGATAATCTTTCTTTTTAATCAGAATAAGCGCTTTCTGATAAAGAGCATCATCTACCAAAGTGCCAAAGGGCGACAGGGTGATAACAGAATCGAACATGGTATAAGCCTCGTCAACTTTGTTCTGGAACAGCAGATAATCGGCTTTAGCATAGTATTGCAAGGGAATATTGACTTTTTGTCCGGAAAAAAGCAGAGTGTCTTCCTCTTCACCATCCTCCTCCTCTTCGTCTTCTTCCTCATTATCCGAAATCAGCAATGAGAAATACATGGCATCATTGGCAATCAGTTTGGAAGTGGCGGCACGTAATACGTCCAATTGGCTTTTTGCCCAGGCAAACTCACCGATGTAAAATGAGAGTTTGGCATTTTTGAACTTGGCACTTTGTCCAATTTCATCATTGGGCATGTCTTTATCTACTTGGGAGTACAATAAAGTAGCATCCCAAATATTATTGGTATATAACAGTATGTCAGCAAGTTGAACCTTGTATTCGTTCATCTGCTTTGCTTCCCTGCTGGCGTTTTTAATGGCTTCTTCCAATAATTGCGTGGCTTCATCGGCTTTGTTCTGGTAGAATGCCAAAAGGGATGAGTATTTTAATATCAAATCAGTAGAGCAGGAGGCCAGACCTTTTTCGGCAACATAATTCTTGTATTCTTTGTCCAGATTGACTACTTCCGTCATATTAACGGGATAGGTGGTGGATATCTTTTGATACTTGATGTTCAGTAATCTGTTAATGGCATTGTCGTATTGGTCACCGTCTTTGCCTTTGGCCACCACGTATTCCAATGCTTCAATGGCGACATCGTAGTTGCGGTTCTGTTCAGCACTTACCGCCAGTTGCACCAAGCGGGATCCGTCTTCATTGTTCTTTTTATCCAAGGCCTTGGCCAATATCAATGCTTCAGGAAAATCCTTGTTGACTTGGTATACCCATGTCAGCAATAGGGTATAACAGTCATTTTCGGGATATTTCTGCATGTTTTTTTGAAGCATGGTCTTTATAGTCAGATACTTCTGCTGATTTTCATCATCCGCGAGCGCATTCTGAATGATTTCTTCCGCTTGGGGAAGATATTTGGCTTCGTTGTCTTGAATTAAAGCGAGGGCTTCTTCAAAAAGTTTGTCAGTTCTGCCTAACTGATTGTAAATGCCCGCGATTTCCTTGGAGTATATTTTATTGTCATTCAATAAAAAACGACCCTTTATCAAGGTGCTTAGCGCATATTCCCTTTTGCCTTTGGCGAGAAAAGCACTGTATAAGTCTCTGATATTGTAATCTTTGGCCACCACATCTTTCAATGCGGACTGGTATTCCTTTTCCGCTTTGCCAGGTTGGTTCGACAGCTCATAGACATAACCCAAATCAACCTTATAGCGTTGCTGTTCAGGGAAAAGTTTACTTTGCTTTTTGACCAATTTTTCCAGTTTGTCGTAGTCACGCAGTTCCGACAGCGTTTGGAAGTGATAGTAGTAAATATAGGAGTTTCTTTTCGTGAGAGGGATTTTATCGAACAGTTCGGCTGCTTTTTCATACTCAGCATCTTTGTAATACTGAATGGCCAATTGTTCGTCGGGGGTTTGCTGGGCAAACACCAACGAAGACACGATGACAAGCAGGCAGGTGAAAAGGAATCGACGCATAGAGCTCATTAGTCAATCATATCGAAGCCCGTATATTTTCTAAGCACTTCGGGCACAATGATACCTTTTTCGGTTTGGTTGTTTTCGAGTAAAGCAGCCAACACACGGGGAAGAGCCAAGGCGCTACCATTGAGGGTATGTGCCAATCTCATTTTGCCTGTGGCTTCATCTTTGAATCTCAATTTGAGACGGTTGGCTTGGAAGCTTTCAAAATTGGAGACAGAGCTTACTTCCAGCCAACGTTGTTGTGCTTTGGAATAAACTTCCAAGTCGAAAGTAAGTGCTGAGGTGAAGCTGATGTCACCACCGCAAAGACGCAACACTCTGAAGGGCAATCCGAGTTTGGTCAGCAGCGACATGGCGTAGGTTTTCATTTTCTCCAGGGTTTCGTAAGAACGGTCTGGATGTTCAATGACAACGATTTCCACTTTGTCGAACTGATGCAGACGGTTCAGGCCGCGGACATCCTTGCCATACGAGCCAGCCTCGCGACGGAAACAGGCAGAATAACCACAGTTTTTGATGGGGAAGTCGCTTTCTTTCAGAATAACATCCCGATAAATGTTGGTGATAGGAACCTCGGCGGTGGGAATCAAATAGAAGTCATCTACTTCGCAGTGATACATCTGGCCTTCCTTGTCTGGCAACTGTCCTGTGCCGTAAGCGGAAGCTTCATTCACCATATATGGCGGCTGGATTTCAGTGAATCCGTGTTTAACAGCCTCATCTAAGAAGAAGTCTATTAGGGCTCTTTGGATGCGAGCACCTTTTCCCTTGTAAACGGGGAAACCTGCTCCTGTGATTTTGCATCCTAAATCAAAATCAATGATATCGTATTTCTTCACTAATTCCCAGTGGGGCAGGGCGTCGTAGTCGAAGTTGGAGGCATCGCCTTCGGTATAAACGATTTCATTGTCTTCGGCGGTTTTGCCTTCTGGAACAGAGCTATGAGGCAAATTGGGCATCAGAAACAGTCTGTTCTGGATTTCATCAGCGGCTTCGGCCACTTTGGTTTGCAGCTGTTTTTCCACCTCTTTCAGTTCAGCGATGCGCTTTTTCATGTCAGCGGCTTCGGCGGCTTTGCCTTCCTTGAATAATTTTCCGATTTCGGCAGACAATTTCTTCTGCTCCATCAGGTTGTCATCAAGGGTTTTCTTGTTCTGTCTGATATCGACATCCAACTGTGTGATTTCAGCTATAATCTGTTCAGCATCAAAATGCTTTACTTTCAGACGATCGATTACAAATTGCGGATTTTCGCGGATTAATTGAATCTGTAACATAGTAGCGATAGTTTTTTATTCTTCGGCGTTGAGAATGTCGGCAATGTGGATTACCTCAAGTCCCATGCCTTTTGATTGTATGAAGGCGTCAAGATGCTGCAGGCAGTTGATGTCTGTGGAGGTGACATATTGAGCACCCATGGAATAAATTTTGGTTACGATTTTTTCTATCATGTGGTCTGATGCTTCTGGGTTGATGACCGAAAAACGCCCATTGGCGGAGCAGCATTCGTTCATCTCAGAATCTGTCAGCAATTCCAGACCTTTTGTGTTTTTCAGCAGGATTTCCGCTTCGTCTTGCATTTCGTACATGTTGCGGGCCGCACACGACTTAAAGTAGAAAACTCTTTGCGGAAAGTGATTGTTCAAATTGGACACACCCAGCTGGTTGACAATAAAGTCGCATAATTCGTATGTGTTGGTCACGAAGTTTTTCAAATCATTGACCACACTGATATTGGTGAGCAACTGGCCGTAATACTTGCGGATAAATCCGGCACATGCAGCGGAGGGAATGACCAAAGGAAATTTGGAGCCATCATACTCGGACATCATTTTTGCACCCAGTTCTTTGGCGGTTTCAACTTCTCCGGAGAAATAAAAACACCGTCCGCAACAGGTCTGTTCAGCATTGTAATGCACCTCAAGTCTTAATTTCTCCAGCAAATGCACAACACTCTGTGCCACAGAGGGACTGAACAAATCCATTTCACAGGGAATGAACAAATTAACATGATTGCCTTGGTCTGCCATGATTTATTTTTTTAACCTGCAAAGATACAAATTTTTTCAATGTGCCAATTATCAATGTGCTAATGTGCCAATTAAGTTAAGAATGTTGAATTGTTGAACTGTTGAATTGTTGAATTGTTCTTAGTTCTTAGTTTTTAATTCTTAATTCTTAATCATCTGTCCCCTGTCCCCTGACCCCTGTAACCTCATTATAGCAGTGTCTGCACAGCGGCTCGTAACTCTCTTTTTCTCCCAGCATCACTTGCTTGTCGCCATGGACAATGCGGTGGGAGTATTGTGCCAAATCGCCGCAACGGGTGCAAATGGCATGAACTTTAGATACGTATTCAGCCACTGCCATCAGTTGCGGCATCGGTCCGAAAGGCTTGCCTAAATAGTCCATGTCAAGTCCTGCTACAATGACACGTATTCCGCAGGAAGCCAGTTGGTTACACACATCAACAATGCCTTCGTCAAAGAACTGGACCTCATCAATGCCCACCACCTCGACGGTTTCCATGTTCACATAAAGCAATATCTCAGAGGAGTTGTGCACGGGAGTTGAAACCATGGAGGTCTCATCATGCGAAACGACATCGTTTTCGTCGTAACGCACATCTATAGCTGGTTTGAATAATTCTATTTTTTGATGCGCAAAAGTGGCCCTTCGGATTCTTCGTAATAATTCTTCGGTTTTCCCCGAAAACATAGAGCCGCAGATCACCTCTATCCACCCTTTGTTTTTACTTCTGCTTGCCTTACTTTCTAAAAACATTTTTATCGTGTTTTGATATTGATTATTTTTGTATTTTTACACACTTTTTCAAAAGGCAAAATTAGTAAATTTATCGGGATATTTTCGGCTTAAAGAAATTAATTATGCGGAACATTAACGAATCTTTGGAGCAAATAATTGAAAATCTTTTGCTTATCAAAAATAATGGAACTGGTTTTTCTCAAATTGACAAGGATATTCTCCTCCAGAATTTAAGGGAAGCTTATTTGACGGTGTTGCAAAGTCCAGTTGATGAAGAGTTGCAAAAAACTGATAATCAGACAGAAACAAAGGAAGAACCAAAGCTTGCCCCAATAGCAGAAAAAGTAGAGGAAAAGAAAGAAGAAGAACCAATTTTGGAGGAACAAGATTCGGAAATTCCGACTGAAAAAATAAAAATTGAAGAAAATATTCCAGCTTCAAAAGTAGTGGAGACACCGGTGCAAATAACTGAAGAACCTGTCCAAAATGAAGCTGAAGAAGAGGAAATGGATACTGATATTTTGGAGTTCATCAAAGATATATCTCAAGCCACTGTTGAGCAAAAGCCCGCCCATAAAGAACCGGAATTGTTTGCTGAACCAATGCCTGAGCCAAAACCAGTTGTGGAACCAGTGCCTGAGCCAGAACCCAAACTGGAAAAAGTAGTTGAAAGTTTTGTTTCTGAGATTTCAGAAATCTCGGAACCCGAACCCGAGCCCGAGCCTGAAAAAGTGGTTGAAGCTGTTATTCCTGAACCGGAGCCGAAGCCTGCACCAGAGCCGGTTGTAGAACCTGCACCCGAGCCGAAGCCCGAACCCAAAGTAGAGATTAAGCCTGAGGTTAAGCCTGAGGAACCCGTTAAGCCCCAGCAACGCTCACTGAACGACTTGTTTAATGAGCAGAAGCAAGACCTCGGTGATAAGTTCCAGCAGACCAAAATCGCGGATTTGACAAAAGCCATGTCTATCAATGATAAGTTTTTGTTTATCAGAGAGTTATTTAAAAATAAAAGTGAAGAATTCAGCAGAGCTATTCAAACTTTGAACAATTGCGAGAATATTGAAGAAGCCTTTGACATCATGGAAGGCCTGAAAAAACAGTATTTCTGGGATTCCACCTCATCGGCTTATTTGGCTCTGTGTGACTTGGTCAGAAGAAAATTCTAATTCATATTATGTTTAATCAAATTTAGTATTTGAAATGAAAAAATTAGTTTCCCTCCTTACGATGGCCGCACTGCTTTGCAGCGGCATGGTTTTCGCTCAGAACGAAGCCAAAAAAGAAGAGAAAAAAGAAGGTTATGTATTCACTAACCTGAAGGAAATCCCTGTCACATCAGTGAAAGACCAGGCCCGTGCTGGTACCTGCTGGTGCTACTCAGGTTTGGGCTTCATCGAAGCCGAATTGCTCCGTATGGGCAAAGGTGAATATGACCTTTCTGAAATGTACATTGTACACAACACTTACATCGATCGTGCCAAAGCCGCTGTCCGTACCCACGGTGATGTTTCTTTCTCACAAGGCGGTTCTTTCTACGATGTGATTTATGGTATGAAGACTTTCGGTTTGGTGCCAGAAGCTGAAATGCGTCCGGGTGCTATGTATGGTGACAGTCTTTCCAAACACGGTGAATTGTCCGCTATCAGCGACGCTATCGTGAAAGCTATCGCTACAGGTGACCACAAATCTTTGCAATGCAACAAGAAGAATGAAGTGTTGTGGGTAAAAGCTATCGAAGCTGTACACGATGTTTATTTGGGCAAACGTCCCGAAAGTTTCGTGTATAATGGTGTTACTTATACTCCCATGTCATTCTACAATTCTCTGGGTTTGAATCCTGATGATTATATTTCTATTACTTCTTACACGCATCATCCTTTCTACGAGAAGTTTGTGTTAGAAATCCAGGACAACTGGCGTTGGGCTCAGTGCTACAATGTGCCTTTGGATGAGATGATGGAAATTTTTGACTATGCTGTTGACAATGGCTACACCATCGCATGGGGTGCTGATGTCAGCGAGGAAGGCTTCCGCAAAGGTATCCGTGAAGGTTTTGCTGTATTGCCCGACTTGGATGCTTCAAGTACCGACAATGGTGGCAGCGACATGGCTCATTGGACTGGTTTGAGCAAGACCGACCGTGCTAAAGAGGCTTACGAACATCCCACACCGCAGCGTTGGGTTACCCAAGAGGAGCGCCAATTGGCTTTCGATAACTGGGAAACTACCGATGACCATGGTATGCTGATTTACGGTAAAGCCAAAGATCAAGCTGGAAATGAATACTATCTGGTAAAGAACAGCTGGGGCAAGGTTTATAAATATGATGGTATGTTCTATGCCAGCAAGGCATACGTCCGCTACAAAACCATGAATATCATGGTGCACAAAAATGGTATCCCAAAAGAAATCAAAAAGAAATTAGGTATCAAATAATACCGAAAAAGGCGGCCAATTGGTCGCCTTTTTTTATGTCTATTGTGTTCATATTATGAGGCTGCCATGATATGACAGCCCTACAATTATTGTGGAATTATTGTCTGTCGTATTTCACAACTTCTTCTGAGAAAAAGTCCAGTTGAACCCCGGCAATCTTGAACATCTCTTCCGATTCGGCACCGGCATGGTATTTTCTCTCGCATACCACGCGCTTGATGCCACAGTTGATAATCAGCATGGCGCATACACGGCAGGGGGTCATGCGGCAGTATAAAGTGGCGCCATCCAAGGAAATGCCTAATTTAGCGGCCTGGCAGATGGCGTTCTGCTCAGCATGTACCGTGCGTACACAATGCTCGGTGACGGTGCCGTCTTCGTGGACTGTGCGCTTGAATTGATGTCCCACCTCATCGCAGTGGGGTAGACCTTTGGGAGAGCCTACATAACCGGTGACCAGTATCTGGCGGTCACGGACTACTACACAGCCGCTGCGACCACGGTCGCAGGTGGCACGCTTGCTCACCGTATTGGCGATTTCCATGAAGTATTCGTCCCAGGAGGGTCGTATGTATTTGGGTTCAGTATTCTCACTCATGATTCATTTGTTTTAAGATGTCATCAATTTGTTGGTACAAGGCCTCGAAATCGCCATTGTTTTGCAGGGTATAGTCTGCCATTTGAATGCATTTCGACAGGTTCTGCTTGTTGGGATCGGTGGAAGTCATTTCGCGTTGTTCGTTCTCAATGAAGGTTTCGAAGCTCACATGGTCGGTCTCGGAATTGCGACCCACGATGCGTTCGTAGCGCACTTTCGGGTCGGCATCCACTGCCAGGAGCACAAAGTTGCCTTTTTGTCGTAGTGAATCTATCTCACCTGGAGTACGGATGCTCTCGATGATGGCGTTCTGGCCGTTTTGCTGGGCACGTTTGAACAGCTCGTCGGTGATGAAAGAGGGACAGTGGGTGGCTCTCAGGTCATTGGCCACCACCACAAAAGTGTCGCGGTTGATGGGAAGTCCTCTTCTTTCAGCTTCCTCTATCAGGTAGCTGCGCACCGAGTAGTGCAGAAACTGCCGTTTTTCAATCAGATAATCCACGATGGTGCCTTTGCCCGCACCTAAAGTTCCGGTAATGCCGATGATAATCATATCACTTTTATTTATGAGGGTGCAAAAGTACGAAAAATAATTAGCAAATTGGCAAATTAGTTAATTAGCAAATGAAGAAAAGGGGGAGTTTCGCTTCGCTCAAGGGGAGTGGACTTCGTCCATGGGGGAGTCTCGGGCTGCGCCCTCGAGGGGAGAAGTGTTGATTACAGGATTACGGGATGATGGATTGGTATGCAGGCTAATCCTGGCTGACGACGCTGTAGCCGCCAGTTTTTTTTGCTCCATTGTACGAAATCAATTTCAATTTTGTCAGTTTTGCCAAGTAACGGCTGACAGAACCTTTTGATATTTTGCAATCATTGCTAATATCTCCAATTTTGCAATGGGTATGGGTTGAAATGTAATGATAGACGGTCAGTAGCTTGGGATTATTGTTACATTCTTCTAATAAAACCTGGACATCTGGCGGAGTTTGTTTGCCAAAATAAATTGTGTTGGAAATTCTTTGTTCTTTTCTGGCAATTTTCGCTAATTGTTTGAACTCTAATTTACTCATCACTTGACTCAGATAGGCATCACCAATTCTGAAGCTTAACGGTTCTGTGTGATTTTCTGTTTTGGTCAATTCCAGTGTGTTTTCATTGCATTTTGAAATTTGAATTATAGGTACAATCACATTTCTTGAGATTCGTATAAACTCATTTTCGCCCAACAGTTCCTCCAAACTATTCATGGAGCAATAGCGTATAAATTGTGTGCCATCCAGTAGATGTATGACCGAATTGTTTCTCTCTTGATTGCAGTAATAAATATCATTGGAGCCGATAAAGAGAGTTTGATGTTTTTCGTTTTTAACATCCAATAAGCTGTATTGTTTTCGAATAACACTTTCCTTGTCCCCTTTTTGTTCTCTCAACCATAGTATCTCTTTGACGGCAAAAGCAAAAAGCACCAAACCTCCATTACGAATTAGCACATATATGGTATCCATAAACAGATATTCCTTTATCTTTGTGATATCAAATTGCTTAGAATACATCTCAAGTAATTGAGGACCAACCAATAGCATTTCCAGACATGTAAACAAAACAACACTGCAAAAGGTAAGAAGCCAGTACGTCTTATATTCTCGGTGAATGTATAATTTAGGAAACAAAAGCCAATAATTGAGATAAATAGCAGCTATGGAAAAGAGTCCTGTTATATACTCCTTATACAAAGTTGGATATGCTGCCGGACGCAAGCGACAGTTGTATCCGAAAAAAAACAACAGAATGACACAAAAAATCACATGTGCCGCTATTTTACCATAAAAACGCATAGAATTAGAATCCATCTCAAAAAGTTTTCAGCAACAAAAATAAAAAAAAAGGCATATTTCTCCCAAATTTACCCGAATGAATCATTTGTTGTCCGTGCTTTATCTTCTCATATTATTGTTTTCATCCTAATATGAGTGAGAAGATAAAAATTCCTGTTTTTTGTGATTTTTTTAAGCTGTTGTCTGTCAAATGATTTTGAAAAAATCAAATTTTTTTATCTTCTCATTTTTATTTTTTTTGTCCTTATTCTATTATTTCGTCCTAATATGCCATTAAGTGAATTTTTTTCATGAAACCTTGCTAAATTTGTATGCGAAATTTACAAAGTAAACAGGTATCTATGAAAAAAACAAAAAAGAAGATATTTGGAGACTCATATTCTGATAATTATGCCATAGCATCTGTGATTAATAAAGGAAAAAATGACTATAGAATATTTTTTTGGGGAGGTGGTGTGAATTATGTCAGAAGATACTTGAGAGCTTATAATCTATTAGGGGATCCTTCGATTTATCCTCTTTCTAGTAACACTATCAATATTTCTAATTTGCCCTCTGGCACATATATCGTACAAGTTATCAGCAAAAGTGGTAAAGAATATGCCTCCAAATTGGTGAAAGAGTAATCGTTTGTGTAAAAAATATTATCTTTGCAAGCAAAAACGGAAATATTATGAAAAAAATATCATTAATTCTATTATCATTGGTTGTCACAGTAGTTGTTTTTACCGCCTGCAACCGACATAATTTTCCTGATGAACTGAAAGCATATTATCCTTATTATCCAAATCAGACCATTTATTTTCATAATGACAATGGTGAGACAATGAGCTTTACAATTACAGATTATATTGTCACAAATTGTGATAGACATTTGGGTAGTAAGTGTCCAGATTTGTCAGAACTGAACTTTCATGCCACAACAAAATTTTCTATTGACGATATAGAAAAATCATACAAAGTTGAAGGATGGATTTCGGCTCAATACACTGTGTATATTTCTTTTGATGTCACTAACATGCCACACGGTGAATTATTTTTTGAGGGGATAGAACCATATAAGCCAGGGGTATCTTCAAGAATCGGAGATACTATAAAGATGAATCCAAATACCATTATCGTTCACAACGAGGGTGTAATTCAATTTGAAGACGAAAACTGCATTTGGTATTTAACGAAATAATACCTTTGCAAATACAAACAATAAAAACATCTATCTATGAAAAACACAACGAGAATAATGATTATTTTCTCGGCAATTTTTGTCACAAGCACGGTTTTTATTTCTTGTAACAAAAAAGTACCGGCTTTCCCACAAGAGTTGACAGCGTATTTTCCTTACACAGCAGGACAGGAACTCGTTTTCAATGATGAAGAAGGTAATGAAATGAGTTTTACGATAAATAACATGTACATCTCTCAAGAGGGGAGCTATAAAGGATGCGCTAAATGTGCTTGGTCTCCACATATGGAATTTGAATCTGTATCCAATGCAGCTAATTATATTTACGGATGTTTATATGCTAATATTGATAATTTACAGGTAAATATTCACATTAAATCACATTATTTTTCAGATTCGATATTTTGTGTTAATCCATTGGCAGATGAAGCGATTACTATAATAGGGGATAATATAGAGATTACGAATGACAATGGGGAAAAAATAGTTATTATAAGAGGAAAAGGAATAGTAAAATATTCAATAGATAACGTCACATGGAATTTGGTGGAATAAAATAACCATTAACACCGCCCATCTTCTAGTTGGCACATATATAGTACAAGTTATTAGTACAAGTTGTAAAATTTATACCTCTAAATTGGTGAAAGAGTAAGAGTTTGTGTAAAAAATATTATCTTTGCAAACACAAAACGACAAAAAACATCAACCCCATGAAAAAAATCACTTCAATTTTATGCATACTATGCATTGCGGTTTTCTTTTCGGCCTGCAAAAAGGAGGGCGTGTACACTCCTTCAAAAAAAATCAGCAAGATAACCTATCATACCAATGCAATCGATGAGTATGGCAATGATATAGGGCTATTAACCTTTACTCAGCAGTGGATTTGGAACAGCAACAATACGCTGAAAGAGATCGTGGAGGATTATGGATATGGACAAAATACCTATCAGTTTGAATATGATGGCAAGAAGCGTTTGGTTCGTGTGAATTCAGGACAAAATTATCAAGAATATACCTACGATGGAAACTATCTGAAGGAAATGAAAAGATTCAATAAGGCTGGTGCGGAATTGGAGAATTATACCTTCATCCACTCGAATGGAAAGATTTGTGAGATCAGGAATGAAAGGAAGTATAATGACAATTTGCCTAAAGCAGAGTGGACTGTCAGTATGTTTTCCCCTTTGCAGTTCATTTTGCCAGAAGAAGTTACTAGATTGATGGAAAAAGAACAAAAGGAGCTTGCAAGGAAAAATGGCGCTAAAGGACAAATAGACCAAATGATTCTAAAACTTACGTGGTCTGGGGGAAATGTCACAAAAATAGTGTCAGAGGTGACAGAGGGATTTAATGATATGCCGGATATGGAAGATGAAAATGCAAAGCTTAATCTGGTAACATATTTTACGACAATAAACCTTCAATACGATCAATGTCACAATCCCTTTAATGGCTTTCTTATGGGTGATATGTATATGGGTTTAACCAATGAACTTGTTTTCAACAAGAACAATGTCGTTAAAATGGAGGTGAATCCAGATGGACAAACTGGTATGCAGCCCTACGAGGAGAAGTATACTTACAGCTATAAGCAGAAATATCCTGTCACTAAAACTGGTACCGCTACGCAAGAAGAATATGAGTACAAATAAAAAAGTCAGGAGAGCGTGAAGCAGGTGCGTGTCATGGATATGTTGGGCAAAGAGGTGATGAGTGAAGAGAACTCTTCTATCAACATGGTCAACATCGCCAACCTGCCAGCAGGCATGTATGTGGTGCTCAGCCAAAGCGGCAAGACTTATTCGGCGAAGTTGGTGAAGGAGTGAGTTTTTAGGGGGAGTCTCGCACTACGTGCTCGAGGGGAGTGGACTACGTCCAAAGGGGAGTCTCGGGCTACGCCCTCGAGGGGAGAGGTGTTGATTACAGGATTACAGGATGATGGATTATATGGTGAGAAGGTGTGATGGGATGTAGGGACGCACTGCGTGCTCGAAGGGAGTCTTGGGCTATGTCCTTGGACAAAAAAAAACCGCTCAAGCGAGCGGTTTTTCCAATCAAACATTATGAACAAACTTTATGCTTCTGCAACAGGTTGTACAGAAACAAAAGATTTACCGTTTCTACCTTTTTTGAAAGTAACGGTTCCGTCAATCAGGGCGAACAAAGTATGATCCTTGCCCATACCTACGTTCATACCGGGATTGTGGACGGTACCTCTCTGGCGGATAATGATGTTACCGGCTTTGGCCAGCTGACCGCCAAAAATCTTAACGCCTAAGCGCTTGCTGTGGGATTCACGACCGTTCTGTGAACTACCGACACCTTTTTTATGAGCCATTTCTGTAAATTTTTAATCGTTAATACTAAAATTAGAAGGTTATGGAATCAATTTTCAATGTGGTCAAATACTGACGATGACCATTCATTTTCTGATAACCTTTTCTTCTTTTTTTCTTGAAAACAAGAACTTTGTCACCTTTAATGTGATTAACAACGGTAGCGGTTACCTCTGCACCGGCAACGGTGGGAGTTCCTACGTTTACAGAACCGTCATTATCAACAAGCATAACGCGGTCGAACTTAACTTGCGACCCTTCTTCAGCATTGAGGCGGTGAACATAAACCTTGCGGCCTTGTTCAATCTTGAACTGTTGCCCTGCTATTTCTACGATTGCGTACATTGTGATTGATATTTTTGGTTAGTAATTTTTTTGGGCTGCAAAAATATAAAAAAAAATCATACAAGCGGCAAAAATTTATACTTTTTCTTAAACAATTTCGTTTAATATGCGTCTATATAATGTTATAACAACTAATTATTAAGGAGGAAAAGCGATGAATAGATTAATTAAAGTATTTGTAATCAGTATTTTATGTTTTTCTGTGGCTTTTTCTAATGCTCAAAATCCGATAGAAAATAACCACCAAAAACTTCCAAAAACTTCCCATTATGTCGATTTAACCGAGGCGGCGGAGCACTCAATTCAGGCCGTTGTGCATATAAAAACGGAATTTAAACAGAAAAATTCTGCATGGGACAGCTATTTTAGCGGCTCGTTTTGGGAGGAATTTTTCGGAATGTTGCCCTATGGAAATACCAATGACTATCCCGTTCAGGCCGCTGGCTCGGGAGTGATTATCGCTTCCGACGGCTATATCATTACCAACAACCATGTGGTAGAGGATGCGGAAAAAATCACGGTTACCCTGAACGACAAGCGTGAATTTAATGCCACTTTGGTGGGCACGGATGCCGAAGCGGATTTGGCCTTGATTAAAATAGAAGAGACAAATCTGCCTTTCCTGACTTTTGGCAATTCCGATCAGGTGCGAATTGGTGAATGGGTGCTGGCAGTGGGTAACCCGTTCAACCTGACATCAACGGTGACTGCGGGAATTGTGAGTGCCAAGGCCAGAAACTTAAATATTATGGATGAAAGTTCCAATATTGAATCCTTTATCCAGACTGATGCCGCTCTCAACCAAGGTAACAGCGGTGGCGCTTTGGTCAATGTGCAGGGCGAACTGATTGGTATCAACACAGCAATTGCTTCTGGAACAGGCTATTACACAGGTTATTCTTTTGCCATCCCGTCTAATATTGCCCGTAAAGTGGCCAACGACCTGAAAACCTACGGGATGGTGCAACGTGCTTATCTTGGTGTTTCCATTATGGATATTACTCCACAGAAAGCGGAAGAGTTGAATCTGAAGAGTTTGGAAGGAGTTGTGGTGAGCCTGGTTGATGAAAATGGAGCGGCCCGCCAGAGTGGTTTGCAAGAGGGCGATGTGATTTTGGCCATCAATAATACCAAAACCAATTCTGCTTCCGAACTTCGTGAGGCTTTGATGCAACACTCACCTGGTGAGACGGTTAGCGTCAGGGTGCTGCATAAAGGAGAAATATATGACAGAAATGTCCACTTGCTGAACAGAAAAGGCACTACCGATATTGTTGAGCAGAGCAATGCCACAGCTGCAAGTGTGTTAGGTGCATCTTTCAGCGATTTGACAAAACGGGAGTTGAGCTATTACCGCATTACCGGCGGGGTGAAAGTGACCAATATTGGAGATGGCTTGCTGCGACAATCGGGTGTGAAGAAAGGCTTTGTCATTACAGTTATCAACGGACGCATCATTTCCGATACCAAAGATCTGGACAAGTTCATCCAAAACAATCACGACAAGTATCTCGCCATCGAAGGCGTGTACGACAACGGATATTATAAATATACTTATACAATACAAATACCATGAGACAATTAAAAATTTCGAAATCCATCACCAACCGCGATACCGCCTCGTTGGACCGTTTTTTGGCGGATATTGGCAAAGAGCAGATGATCAGTGCCGATGAGGAAGTTGAACTGGCAAGACGTATCAAACAGGGTGACCAAGAGGCTTTGGAAAGACTGACCAAGGCTAATCTGCGTTTTGTCGTGTCGGTGGCGAAGCAATACCAGAATCAGGGCATTAGCTTGCCCGACCTGATTAACGAAGGCAATATCGGCTTGATTAAGGCGGCCAAGCGTTTTGACGAAACCCGTGGGTTCAAGTTCATCTCATACGCTGTGTGGTGGATTCGTCAGGCCATCTGTCAAGCTATCGCTGACCAATCGCGTATCGTGCGCTTGCCGCTGAATCAGGTGGGTACCATCAATAAAATCAAGAAGGAAATTGCCCATCTGGAGCAGGAATTTCAACGTGCCCCTACTTTGGAGGAGATTTCCGAAGCGATGGATTTGCCTATTGACAAGGTGAACGAGATTTTGAGAATCAACAACCATCCACAGTCGATGGATTCGCCAGTATCCCCGGATGACGACACCAAGTTTTCAGATACTTTTGTGTATAATGTTGAAAAAGACACAGATGATAAGCTTATCAATGAGTCTTTAAGTTCTGAAATTGATGGTATTTTGAAGAAAGCCTTGAATGACAAGGAGATAGAGATTATCAAATTGTTTTTCGGCATAGGGGTAACCCATGAATATACCTTAGATGAAATCGGTGACACCGTGGGCTTGTCGCGCGAAAGGGTGCGTCAAATCAAAGAGCGTGCCATCAAACGTCTCAAACAGGAGTCCAAGAACCGGAATTTGAAGATATACCTTTAATTAGCAAATTAGCAAATTAGTTAATTAGCAAATGAAGAAAAGGGGGAGTTTCGCTTCGCTCAAGGGGAGTGGACTTTGTCCATGGGGAGTCTCGGGCTGCGCCCTCGAGGGGAGAAGTGTTGATTACAGGATTACGGGATGATGGATTGGTATGCAGGCTAATCCTGGCTGACGACGCTGTAGCCGCCAGTTTTTTTTGCTCCATTGTACGAAATCAATTTCAATTTTGTCAGTTTTGCCAAGTAACGGCTGACAGAACCTTTTGATATTTTGCAATCATTGCTAATATCTCCAATTTTGCAATGGGTATGGGTTGAAATGTAATGATAGACGGTCAGTAGCTTGGGATTATTGTTACATTCTTCTAATAAAACCTGGACATCTGGCGGAGTTTGTTTGCCAAAATAAATTGTGTTGGAAATTCTTTGTTCTTTTCTGGCAATTTTCGCTAATTGTTTGAACTCTAATTTACTCATCACTTGACTCAGATAGGCATCACCAATTCTGAAGCTTAACGGTTCTGTGTGATTTTCTGTTTTGGTCAATTCCAGTGTGTTTTCATTGCATTTTGAAATTTGAATTATAGGTACAATCACATTTCTTGAGATTCGTATAAACTCATTTTCGCCCAACAGTTCCTCCAAACTATTCATGGAGCAATAGCGTATAAATTGTGTGCCATCCAGTAGATGTATGACCGAATTGTTTCTCTCTTGATTGCAGTAATAAATATCATTGGAGCCGATAAAGAGAGTTTGATGTTTTTCGTTTTTAACATCCAATAAGCTGTATTGTTTTCGAATAACACTTTCCTTGTCCCCTTTTTGTTCTCTCAACCATAGTATCTCTTTGACGGCAAAAGCAAAAAGCACCAAACCTCCATTACGAATTAGCACATATATGGTATCCATAAACAGATATTCCTTTATCTTTGTGATATCAAATTGCTTAGAATACATCTCAAGTAATTGAGGACCAACCAATAGCATTTCCAGACATGTAAACAAAACAACACTGCAAAAGGTAAGAAGCCAGTACGTCTTATATTCTCGGTGAATGTATAATTTAGGAAACAAAAGCCAATAATTGAGATAAATAGCAGCTATGGAAAAGAGTCCTGTTATATACTCCTTATACAAAGTTGGATATGCTGCCGGACGCAAGCGACAGTTGTATCCGAAAAAAAACAACAGAATGACACAAAAAATCACATGTGCCGCTATTTTACCATAAAAACGCATAGAATTAGAATCCATCTCAAAAAGTTTTCAGCAACAAAAATAAAAAAAAAGGCATATTTCTCCCAAATTTACCCGAATGAATCATTTGTTGTCCGTGCTTTATCTTCTCATATTATTGTTTTCATCCTAATATGAGTGAGAAGATAAAAATTCCTGTTTTTTGTGATTTTTTTAAGCTGTTGTCTGTCAAATAATTTTGAAAAATCAAATTTTTTTTATCTTCTCATTTTTATTTTTTTTGTCCTTATTCTATTATTTCGTCCTAATATGCCATTAAGTGAATTTTTTTCATGAAACCTTGCTAAATTTGTATGCGAATTTTACAAAGTAAACAGGTATCTATGAAAAAAACAAACATCTTTTTTAGCGTAGCAGTAATGCTAATTTTATGTTCCGCTTGCCAGAAGGAAGCAGATATTCAATCTTTATTTCCTGAAACAAATTGTGTGATTGCATGGAATGGTGATGGAAAAAATCAACAGAACTACACGATAATTACAGATATTGGTCATAAGGCCGAAAACTGTCGAGGCTGTATAATTATAAATGGGGATTTAGTTCATTTAAATTGTCAAGGACATGGCAATGAATGTAGAATTTCAGCCAACATGTCATTAAATATTGGAGGCAGCGAGATATATGCCACCACCACCGACACTTTTGGGCTGACGGACCAAAGCTTCTTCAACATGCCGGCCCGTTCACTGAGTGCTGAAGACGAGAAGGGACAGCCTGTGTTTCTCAACATCCCCGCCCAGCTGGTGTACAGGGACAGCAGCACCCTGCAATTCACTTTTAATGGCTTGTTTTACAGCAGCAGCGCCGTATATTCGAATGATTAGAAAATATTACCAAAAACGTTTAACCATATCAGTTTGAGAAAGGAGAGTTTTGTTACAGGAAAAAAACATTATCTTTGCAAGCATAAAAATCAAAAATATCATGAAACACAAATTTTTTCTTTTTGGCTTTTTATTGATACTGGGACATGCCCATGCCCAGTACGAGTCTTTCTTTGGACAGCAAACATGGTCGTACAACATCGTGTATCCTGTCGTTTGTTTTACCGATGATTATGATCCAAATTTGTTGGGATGTAGTCAGACACATTCTTATTCTTTTGATAAAAACAATGTAATGAATATTCAGGATACTTTGTATTACCAATGTGGTAATACCTATTCCAATGCGATTTGTTTGCGGGAAGACACCATAAATGGAAAATTATATGGACGATATGGGCTTGATAATTACGAAAAAGAATATTTGATATGTGACCTATCTCTTTCTGAGGGTGATACATTTACATTGCAAAACAATTTTAGTTATGGACATGTTTTTTATTGGTTTTATTCAAGTGACAACAGTATTATGAGAGTGGATTCCATTTCTTATCCGTTTGGGAAAAAAGTTCTTCACCTTTCTCTATTAACAGAGGAGGACATGTTCATTCCTATAGGATTCTATAACGTAAATTACCGTTTTATGGAAGGTATAGGCCCCATGTTAGGAATATGCCCACAAGGTTTTTATGATGTCGAGTCATCCGGATTTTTGTTATGTATGCATAAGGACGAGGCTTTATATTATATGACTCATGAGGATTTGGGATGTTATCAATATGGAAGTAAAATTGACGAATATCCTCTATTTTCTATAAACATTTACCCAAATCCTGCTTCCGAAAATATAACTCTGGATTTTATCACCGAAAACGAGATTTCAGGAACTGTGATAATCAGGGATATCATAGGCAGGGTGTGCAAACAGGTGGATATTCACTCGAAAACAAGTGTAATATCCATATCAGATCTTCCACAAGGCATTTATATTCTTACCTTTATAGACGAGAACTATCGAAAACTCACCAAAAAAATTGTGAAATCATGAAAAGATTTTTGTTTTTTTTGTGCTTGTTGTTTCCACTTGTCATCCATGCACAACATCACAGTTGGGATGGCAAAGGCCTGTCTCCCATGGCTAAGATGAGATGCCTGAATATTTTTGTGAATATTATTTATGATATTGATACTACTGTGAATGTTTTTGAAGACAGTACCTATTGGCCAAGAATTAATGACACAACATTGGAAGGCATAAATAATGCCGCTATTCCCACCTATTTGTTGGACTGGATGGACACAGTATATGTGCCGGGACAATTGCGGGGCACATGCACGAGGATTTTCGGAGAATCCTCGTTTGACAGTTTGCAATTAATAGGAGAGTTTATAGTGGTCAATATTAAGGAAAGTACCATTTTACAAAATTATGCATTTAACGAATGGGGTATCACCGATGCTGTTTGTGATTTCATACAACAAAAAGGATTTAGTACGATATATGGCCATAATCAAATTATAGACTACGATTATAATCAAAACAACCGTATTGATTATGTTAATTTTTTAATTAGAAATATTTCCAAATCGTATGGCGGATTAAATTTAGGGAATGGACATGGAAGTTGGCATTGTACTATAAATATTAATGGTATTTCATACTACAATGAAAACGGCACTATACAATGTGTCGGTGCTGGGAATTTTGTTATCAACCCAACTTGTGTGGTTATCCATGAAATTGGACATAGTTTGTTCGGTGACAATGATTTTCACACTTCTGGAGGAAATCATAGAGGTTCAACAGGAACAATGCCTTTTTTAAATATTCAATTTGGATACGGTCTAATGGGTGCGGCAGGTGCTAGTTTAGTAAGTTGTAATGGTTATGATCGTTGGCGCATGCACTGGAAACATCCGCAATCCATTGATTATATCTCCGCTCAAAATAATACAGGTTTGATTTCTATCCCTTCGGATGTATCCAAAGAGGATGGTAATGTGTCGTTTGTACTGCGCGATTTCGTCACCTGTGGGGATGCAATCCGTATCAAACTGCCATACAAAGACTCCGAAACCTCCTCCAATCAGTATATATGGCTGGAAAACCATCAGATAAGAAACGATAAACTTGACTTTTTGCAGTATTCCAATACGGATGATTGCCGTCCACAAGGTAAAGCTGGCATCTATGCCTATTACCAGATTGGTAGGGAAGTTTTAGAAAGTTTTAATTCTTCTGAAATATGGGACAACTACCACCGTGACAATCTCAAAATCATTCCAGCGGAAGGTTACTATGACTATATAAGAAAAGATACCAGCTACCATTTTGGCTGCGTTGCTGACGGTGATGTGAATTATCTCATACGCAGGGGCAACCCCAATCCTTTCTGCGGAGGACAAGACCAGGAAGATCAATTTTTCCCTTTAGAGTCTGACAGTATCCTGTATATTTCCCGGGAAACAGCAATGTGGGGCAAAACCTTCAACAATGAATATGATGGTCATTTAGCCTGCTTGGGAGACACCTTAGACGCTTTTATTCCTCCCTTCAAAATCAATATGGGTACCAATCCCAGTACTTGCAATGCCAAAACATATTTTAGCCGTAATAATCAAAAAAATTCAGGGTATATCATTTCCTCTTCCACCAATATGAACACCCAAACCACCTATCTTACAGGTTTGAGCATAGAGATGTTGAGGAAAGGCAGGTCAACCATACTGGTTAACATCCGCTGGGACGACTATGACATCACTAACGACACCCGATGGACAGGCAACATTGCGCTGAAAGACACCGCCATCCTCACCACCCCGTATTCCATCACTTTGGCACAAAACAGGACTGTAGCTCTGCCATACCGTGACACTGTGACAGGCTTGTTTGCGGGACGGACACAATGGATATGCGAGTCAGGTTCCTATTTCAGGCAGGACGACAGCACCCATGTTTATTTGACCGAAAACAGCTCACTAATATTCCAAAGCGGAAGCACTTACGAACAGGAGGAAGCAGCGGTAATGTGTGTGCAGGCGGGTTGCACACTCCATGTCCAAGACGGTGCCAACATGCTGTTTATGGGAACACTGGAAATTGACTCAGGAGCCGTCGCCATACTGAACGGGACAGTCCATTTCGGCAATGCCGCCCGTTTGATTGTTCGCCCCGGAGGCGTGCTCATTGTTAATGGAGGAACCCTTACCTCGGCAGGAGCGGGAGCTATGTGGCAAGGCGTTGAGCTTGTGGGCGACAGGACCAAACACCAGGAACCCCAATACCAAGGCACTGTGGAACTTTGGAATGGCGCAGTTATCGAGAATGCAGTCACCGCTATCCGTACGGGATTACAGGGTGACAATTGGCATACCACTGGTGGCATCATCAAGGCTACTGACGCTGTTTTCAGAAACAACCAGCAGGCCATAGAGTTCTTATCCTATTGCGACACTGTCTCCGGTACCAGTTTGCGCGACAACTGTAGTTTCTTTACCAGGTGCGTATTCACTATTGGCACCGACAATCTGCTGGCCCAGAACAACCTCCAGTTCTATAACCACGTGACTATGTGGGATGTGAAAAATGTCAAATTCAAAGGTTGTACCTTCGAAAACAACATACACTTGGGAAAATTATGCCGCTTTTCGCACATTGAAAGCGGAATGTGCAGCACAAACTCCTGAACGGGGCGTGAATTGGTATGCGTTGTCGGAACGGCAAATAGAAGAATTGATGCGGATTGCTGAACGCAATACTGGACGTTCTTCGGTGATGGCCAAAGGTATTCTATGCTTCTTTTACAAAATATGTTATGAAGACGAAGAGGAAAATATAGATACAAGAAGTATTATGAATCAAAATGTGGATAATCTTCCTATAGATGAATTCAGAGGTGGAGATATGGGTACCAAGGAAGACAAGGTACAAGAAGAGCAAAACATCGCAACAATAACCCTTTATCCCAATCCTGCCAAACAAACCGTGACCATACTGTTTTCTGAAAATCAGGAAATTGTGAATAAAGTTATGTTTGTCAATATGCAAGGTGTAACCATATTAAGTGAAGAAAATCCCAACCGTAATACGATAGACATATCAGTTTTGCCTGTAGGCATATATGTAGTGCGAGTACTTAGCCAAAGCGGCAAGACTTATTCGGCGAAGTTAGTGAAGGAGTGAGGGGATTTTAGAGGAAGTATCGCACTGCGTGCTCAAGGGGAGAAGTGTTGATTATAGGATAACAGGATTACAGGATGATGGATTATATGGTGAGAAGGTGTGATGGGATGTAGGGACGCACTGCATGCTCGAGGGGAGTGCTACGCAAAAATTATTATCTTTGCAAACAAAATAATAACGAAAAAAAAAGAGTGAGGCAATGAAAAGATTAATCACTATTATAAGTTGTGCATTCATATTATTTTCCTTATTTTATGCTTGTACAACATTTCCCGCATTTCCTGATGAATTAAGGGCTTTTTTCCCATATTCGACCAATGAAAAAATATCTTTCCATAATGAAAATGATTCCATTGTTACATTTAACATCAGAGAAATCACGTTTTCAAGACAATATACAACTTCTGGAGTGGTGAAACAACATGTAAACGAGTCGGAATCGCATTTCATATCTGATAATATACATATCGTTGAAAATAACGAACTTTCACACATAAGTGGATTTATGTTTGCTTTACCTACCAAACTTAATATTTCTTTATCAATAAGTGGATGGGGTACTTCAATGGGTTATACTAAGGACTTCAATGGCAACCCATACGAGGAAAGTTTTGCAAAAGATATAGGCGATACCATCCGTCTTTCTAATGAGTATGGAGATGCAATTTTTGTGAAAAACAAGGGTTTAGTTAAATTTGATGGTTTTCAAAGCACCTGGTCTTTGGTGGAGTAGGTATTTCCAGCTGACATATACGCTATGTGAGTGCATAGCCAGAGTGGCAAAATATACTCGGCGAAGTTGGTGAAGGAGTGAGGGGATTTTAGAGGAAGTATCGCACTGCGTGCTTGAGGGGAGAAGTGTTGATTATAGGATAACAGGATTACAGGATGATGGATTATATGGTGAGAAGGTGTGATTGAATGTAGGGACGCACCGCGTGCGTCCGTGGGGAGTCGTTCTGCCCGAAAAAAATATTATCTTTGCAAAAAAATAAATTATGAAAACACTAAAATATTTGATTCCAATTTTTGTGGTAGCGGTTATCGTTACCTCCTGTAAAAAGACAGTTGTAAAATCCGATTACCGTGACCAGTGGATGGGCGAGTATGCGTATGTCACCGACAGGGACGGGGGTATGGAAGGTATAATCTATGCGGACAAATCCGGAGACAGGTATGTGAATATCTACATAGATGGTATTGGTGAGTTGAAAAAAATGAAGATAGATGAAGACGGAAATTTGAGTTTGGTGCAAGAAAACTATTATTGGAACAATAGCTTTACAGGTAAATTTACAGAAGATAACCTTTGTTTCGAGTATTACATACAATCAGAGTCGCGGATAAAAGTATCTTATAACTGCAAAAAAATCAATGGCAATACTTCCACAGATCGAGAATATCCGGCAGATTATAGGGATAAGTGGATAGGCAAATATATTGACATAAGTGCTGGAACAAATGGTGATCCGAAATCCGTTTTCAAAGTGTCCTACACAAAAGTTGGAATAACCACATCAGAATACCCCTGGGAAATCATATTTAATGTGGCAGAAGATGGCAGCTTGACAGTTGTTAAGCCAAGTGTCGAATGGGGAAATTACAACAATTTTGAAGGATTGTTTACCGAAGATCAATTGAGTTACCATTTCCAAATGCTTACACAAGCAGGAGTTATCAATAAAAACTTTGTCTATCAGAAAGAAATTCCTGTTAAATAGTTTTTCCATTGTGCGAGTGCTTAGCCAAAGCGGCAAGACTTATTCGGCGAAGTTAGTGAAGGAGTAATGGGATTCTAAGGGGGAGTCTCGCACTTCGTGCTCGAGGGGAGTTTTTTTAAGTTGAAAACTGAAAACTGAAAACTGAAAGTTGAAACTATAACTATTAACTATTAATTATTAATTGTTAATTATTAATTCTGACCCCTGACTCCTGATCACTGATCACTCTTTAATGTAGATTCTCTGCACCCGCTTCGAAATCGCAGTCATTAGCTCGTAGGGGATGCGGTGGATGGAGGCAGCCACTTTATCTAACGGGTTGGCGTCGCCATAAACAATTACTTCGTCTCCTTCCTTGACGTCTAAACCAGTGACATCCACCATGCACATGTCCATGCAGATTTTGCCCACAATGGGTACCAGTCGGCCAGCGATAGATACCTGTCCAATGCCATTGCCTAATTCTCTCGGATAGCCGTCGGCATAACCGATAGGGATAATGGCTATTTTACTATCTCTGAGTGTTTTATAGGAACGGTTATAGCCAATGGTTTCGTTGGCGGGGATGGTCTTGACTTGCGTGACCACTGTACGCAGGGTGACGGTATTTTGCAATTGCGCTTGGTCTTGTGGCACGGCCGAGAAGCCATACAAACCAATACCCAAACGCACCATGTCGTATTGTGCTTCGGGAAAACGGCTGATGCCGGCAGAGTTGAGGATGTGCCGCAGAATGGGGTAGTCAAACTGGCCAATCAGGTAGAAACTCATGCGGTCGAACAGTGCAATTTGTCCACGGGTGAAGTCGTCCTCATTGGGGTCTTCGGCAGCCGCCAAATGCGAGAAAATGGAAGCGATCTTCAACTTAGGATGTTGCTGGATGAAAGCTACCAAACGGGGCAAATCTGCTTCGTCAAAGCCTAAGCGGTGCATGCCTGTATCCAACTTAATGTGAATGGGAAAAGATTCAATATCAGAATGTTGTGATAAAAGTTCAGAGAGTTGTTCCAGATAGTGGAAGTTGAAAATCTCAGGTTCCAGCCGATAGGCGATCATGGCTTCGAAACTGTGCGCTTCGGCCCCCAGCACAATAATAGGCTTGGTGATGCTGCGTCTGCGGAATCTGACCCCTTCGTCGGTATAGGCCACTGCTAGATAGTCCACATGATGATACACCAGTTCGTTGATCAATTCCACATCGCCAAGTCCATACGACTGGGCTTTCACCATAGCTACCATCTTGGTTTCGGGTTTTAGCAGCGAGCGGTAGTAGCTCAGGTTGTGGATGATGGCGGGCAGGTTGACATTGAGCACCGTTTGGTGGGTTTTGTACTGCAAGGCTGCCACTACCTTTTCGAAGCGGTAGCTACGGGCCGCTTTGAGAAGGATAACTTCTTGATTGAAGGGTTCTAGGTCTAAGTTGGCCAATAGCTCTTCTGTGGTATGGTAAAAGCTTTGCTCCGGAAATGCAAAGACGGAACGGTGGGCATAAAAACCGGTACCAACCGCAATAAGTCTTGTTATTCCTTTGTTTATCAGTAATTTATATATGTTCTGATAATCATCAGTGTCCAAATTTCCGGCTTGTTCAAAATCGGAAATGATGACGGTTTTGCGAATCATCTGGGTTTGGGCATTCATAAAGTCCAAGGCGATACGCAAGGAGCTCATATCCAGACTGTAAGTGTCGTTGATGATGACTGAATTGTTGATGCCCTCAATCATCTCCATACGCATGGAAACAGCAGACAAACTCTGCAATTTCTGGTTGATTTGTGGGAGCGTGAAATCCAACAACAGCATCAGCACAACGGCGTGCATGGCATTTTCAATGGAACCTGTGTCAGAGAAGGGAATGTCAATCAATTGGCCATTCAGGGAGACCACCGTGTGCACATCGGTAGTGTTGACAAAGTCAAGATGATAGTCCGCATCCTCGGCATGTCCCCAGGAAATAGTCTTTCCTTGGAAGTCTTTATTTTGTTTGAAATAATTGTGAATGAGAGGATTATCAGTATTGTAGATGACTTTCTGACAATGTTGGAAAAGTTTGGTTTTTTCTATCAGTTTTTCTTCAATACTCTGAAAAAACTCTTTATGTGCGGAACCTATATTGGTGAGAATGCCGATAGTGGGCTGGATGATGGCAGCTAAATTTTCCATTTCACCGGGCTGGGAAATTCCTGCTTCAAAAATGGCAAGGTTATGCCGTTTGGCCATTTGCCAAACTGACAAGGGCACGCCGATTTGGGAATTGTAGCTGTTGGGGTTTCTCACCACGTGGAATTCAGGGGCCAGCATCTGGCTAAGCCACTCTTTCACAATGGTTTTACCGTTGCTGCCCGTAATGCCGACCACAGGATAGTCAAATTGCTTCCGATGGGCAGCGGCGATTTTCTGCAAAGCATCCACCGCATTGGTTACTTGGAGGAAGTTGGTGTCGGAAAAATGAGAAAAATTGGCCAAGGCTTGCGTGATTATGAAGTTCCGTACCCCTAATTTCCATAATTCCTGAATGTAATGATGCCCGTCATCTTTGGCAGTGGTGATGGCGAAAAAGAGGGTTTTCTGCGGAATCAGAATGTTTCGACTGTCGAACGCAAGAAACTCTATTTCAGCATTTTCATCAACTATGCGGTGGTTTAACGGGAGACAAACATCCTTGATTTGCGCCAATGTCATCATGCGTGTGAATTTATTTTTGCAAAAATACTTTTTTTATGATTAACTATGCCACGTTATGTAAAAAGTTTTTTGTACATTTGCAGACTTTATTGTATGATATTGATAAATTAGGTTAAATAGCTGAATATTATGGGATTATTTTCTATTTTCACGAAAGAAATAGCCATTGACCTTGGCACTGCCAATACGGTCATTTTATATAACGACAAAGTTGTCGTCGATGAGCCTTCCATTATTGCCATAGACAGAGATACCAAAGAATTGCAGGCTGTCGGCAAAAAAGCTTTGATGATGGAGGGTAAGGAACATGAGCGTATCAAAACTATCCGTCCCTTGCGCGATGGCGTTATCGCCGACTTCCAGTCCACCGAGAAGATGCTTTACGAGCTGATCAAGATGACGGGTACCAAGCGTTACTTTTTCCCGCAGGCCCTGAAAATGGTGATTTGCATTCCTTCGGGTATCACCGAAGTGGAGGAACGTGCTGTAAGAGACTCGGCCGAACATGCGGGTGCCAAAGAGGTACGTATGATTTATGAGCCTATGGCTGCCGCTATCGGTACAGGTATCGATGTGCTGGATGCCAATGGTAACATGATTATTGACATCGGTGGTGGTACCAGCGAAATCGCTGTGTTGGCCTTGGGTGGTATCGTTTGCAGCAAGTCTGTCAAAACCGCTGGTGTGGAGTTCAATCTCGACATTCAGGATTATATGCGTAAAAAACACAATATCGCTATCGGTTTCGGTACTGCAGAACAAATCAAAATCAATGTGGGTTCCGCCATCGAGGACTTGGAAAATCCGCCTGAAGATTATGAGGTTTACGGTCGTGACCTCTTGCAGGGTATTCCTATCTGCGTAAAAGTCAATTACCGCGAGATTGCTCAGGCTTTGGACCGCTCCATTTCGAAAATTGAAGCCGCTGTCATCAACGCTTTGGAAAATACTCCGGCAGAGCTTTCCGCAGATATTTACAAGACCGGTATTTACATGGCCGGCGGTGGTTCCTTGCTGCGTGGTTTGGATAAGCGTATCGCCAAGAAGACCAGCTTGAAGGTGCATGTGGCTGAAGACCCATTGAAAGCCGTGGCTCGTGGTACCGCTATCGCCTTGAAGAATTTCGACAAATTCCCGTTCCTAATCCAATAATTTGGGCTATGAATAATCTTTCTATGATTGCCGCTGTAGGCAATAATTATGAGTTGGGCTATAAGAACCAACTGCTTTGTCATTTGCCGGTGGACCTGAAGCGTTTCAAGACGCTGACCTCCGGCCATACCGTATTGATGGGCGACCGCACTTGGGAATCATTGCCCAAAAAACCCCTTCCCAATCGCCGGAATATTGTCATTACACTAAATCAAGATGCTGATTATCAGGATTGTGAATTGGCCTTTTCCATAGATGAGGCCATGCGTTTAGTAGAAAATGACGAACAACCTTTCATCATGGGAGGGGCTACTATCTACAAGTTGTTTATCGACAAGATTGAAACTTTATACCTTACCCGCATTTTGTCTGATTTTCAAGCGGATGTTTATTTCCCAGAATTGAATATGGAAGAGTGGACATTGGTGGAGGACGAATTTAAACCCAAGGATGAAATAAATATCTATGATTTGCGTTTTCAAACCTATAAAAGGAAACAAAAATGAAAAAGATTATCGTATTTCTCGCTTTTGTAATGGTAGGCCTGATGGCCTTCGCCCAAAACAAAAAGGGAGTGGAAATCCCATATCCCAATGTTCCTATTGATGAACAGACCAATCTGGTCACATATAAGGAAGTGGTGCAGCAAGCCAATGCCACACCACAGGAATTGTTTGACCGTGCCATGCAGTGGGTGAAAAACTATTATAAAAACACGGCAGAGGTCATCAAGAGCAGTGATCGCGACAAGGGTGTTATCCAGTTGCGTTCCAGTGTGAAAATTTATGTGGTGAAAGAAGACGGAAGCAAGTTGTTCAAGAATATTGTGTATTACAATATGAAGATAGAATGCCGTCCAGGCCGTTATCGTTATACCATTACAGATTTCAATGAGAAGGCTACCGCTGCCGCTCCTGTTGAGGTTTGGCTGAATACCGAGAATCCTAAATGGGAAATTGGACAATATGCATGGCTGAATCAGATTGATGAACAGATTCTGGCGTTGATAGAATCCTTGGAAGAAGGTATGAATCCCCCTGTCATTATAGAAGATGAGTGGTAAAAAAGTCCTTTTCTTATTAGTTTTGTTGTCGGCTTTGTTTTCTTCCTGCCGTAAAGAGAAAACAGCAGATTTGTCGTTGTCGTTTGCTTTTGAGGTGGATGGGAAGGCATTGCAGCAGGATGTACGCCAATATGTCAATGCCGCAGGCAATCAATACGAAGTGAACGAAGTCATGTATTTCATTGATGATGTTAAATTGTATAAAAGTGATGGTTCCGTGGTTTCAAAAAACCATATTCATTATGTGGATGCCGATATTCCTTCGACTTTGGAATGGGATTTGGGCATGATACCACAGGGTGACTATACCGCGATTTCATTTACTTTTGGCTTGACTGACGCACAAAACCTCAACAATCGTTTTGTGAATCCGCCGGAGTGTGACATGAGCTGGCCGGAAGTTATGGGCGGAGGTTATCATTACATGAAAATCAATGGCAAATGGTTGGCGGAGAATGGGGAAGTGAAACCTTTTAATCTGCATACAGGCAGAGGTCAGATATACGATGAAGAAGGAAATGTTGTCGAATTGGTGGACAACTCTTTTACTGTGAGAGTAGAAAGCCCTTTTACGGTGAAGGGAGAATGGAAAAACATGCAACTGGTCATGAACATCAACCAATGGTTCAATGCGAATCATGTGTTTGATTTAAATGAATGGGGTGGAAGTATCATGCAGAACCAGGCGGCCCAGGAGATACTGAAACAGAATGGACCGTACGTGTTTGAATTGAAATAGTAATTGTAAAGACGGGGCATGCCTTGTCTCATAAAAATAACACATGAAGAGACGCACGGCCGTACGTCTCTATAAAACGAAATATTGTGAAGACGGGACAACCCCTGTCTCCAAAAACAAAATTTACCATGTCAGGAAAATTAATCATTGTGTCAGCGCCTTCCGGGGCAGGAAAAACGTCAATCGTGAAGCATCTTCTGAAAGTACAGCCCAATTTGGCTTTTTCCATTTCCGCCACCAGCCGTGCCAAACGCGAGGGCGAATGTGACGGCAGGGATTATTATTTCCTGTCTGTGGAGGATTTCAAACAGAGGATGGCCAATGACGAGTTTCTGGAATGGCAGGAGGTTTACCATAACCAGTTTTATGGAACTTTAAAATCCGAGATAGAGCGAATTTGGAGTGAAGGCAAGCATGTGATTTTTGATGTAGATGTCCTTGGCGGACTGAACCTGAAGAAGATTTTCGGCGACAAGGCTTTGGCTGTATTTATCCAACCTCCCACCGTAGAAGCCCTCAAAGAGCGTTTGTGCGGCCGTGGCACCGAAGACCCCGCCTCGCTGAAAAAAAGACTTGACAAAGCTGAGTATGAGCTGTCGTTTGCCGACCAGTTCGATACGGTGATTGTCAATGATGTCCTGAAAACCGCCCAGGAAGAGGCGGTGGCGAAAATCAATGCTTTTTTGAAATAGTTTTCTTTTCTGTGACTTTTCTAAGAATTAGTCTGATTTATTCAGGCTTTTTTCTTAAATCAAAAGTTATTAGGGTGGCTAGTAGAGTTCGCTTATAGTCTAATTATTTCCATGTAATTGGTAACGACCACCAATGTTGTTTTCAACGATTTTAACGATATTGCTCTGTTCACCAAGAATCATACAACAATGATGTATTCCAAGAACCAAATCCTGAACTTCCTGTTCATCTTCCAAATCAATGATGGATAACCCAGCTTTTTTACATTGAGTTCTATCAATATGCCTACTATGAGTTTTGCTGTGGTCGTTCTTGCTGAAAACTTTCTTGATTTTTTCCTTTTTACTCCTGTCAAGTCCCTTATCAGACAATATTTTTTCAGTCAATTCCTCTGAAAGTTCATCGGCTTGTTCGCAAAGTGTGATAAAAGTCGGGTTCAGTTTAGAGATTATAGTTTGCCATAAACCAAGACTCGCAGGGCGTTGTTCAACATCAGCTATAGCTTTTTTGAATTCACGCAGAACTGATTGGCAAGGCACACCATTCAGTTGAGGATCAAACGGGCCAATGCATGACTGCCTGCCCATAATAATAGATTTGCAAGAAACTGCAATCAATGATCCAGCAGACATTGCCATTTGAGGCACAATAGCTCTAATGTCGCTGTTAAAATACGATTTCAAGTAATAAATAATCTGTTCAGTTGCTGCGAGGTCACCACCAGGAGTGTGCAGTATGATATCAAGGCCTTTTTCCTTATCTAATCTATGCACATTTTCCATCAATGCGTTAATATCCTTGTCATTGATGATTATTTCCGGATTTTTCGGTTTGTGCATAAATGCAGAAAAATACAAGATGGTGTTTCTATTTGTGATTTCAGAGAGACGTTGTATAAATTCTGTTTTCTTTCCCAAAAGATATGCCACACCAGCATTAGGATTTTTTGGTGTTATCTGTTTTTGGGATTCATTCAACAAGGTACTCCAGCTATACATAAGACTACAATGCTTTTATAGAGTTAACAGTTCCTGAAATACATACACAGTCGTCATCATACACTGAATACTGCTTATAAAAGCCATTCTGCATCTCCCATTCAGTGTTTACATACTGGGAAGGAGTATAGTCTTTCGTCAGTTTTTCGTATGCTTCTTGGGTGTTCTTTGAGTTGCCTTTCGTATCCATAATTGATAAAATCATTCTGTTATTATTAACCTTGCGCTGCAAATATACAACTTATTTTTCATTTTATTATTGTTCATTTCAATTTTTTTTACATTTGTGGTTTCCACTGCTTTATCGTTATTGAGTATGGTGGCCAGCATAAAGAGACTTTTTTTCGGTGAAAGTTATTATCCATAGTATTTAAAGGTTTATACTGCCCACAAAATTACAACATTCATTTTCCGCCATTTCCTCTCCTCGCGGCACATATTGCACTTGCCCTGATGAAGGTATGAGACTGCCGCGAAATGCTTGAGCAAACATAGTCCGTAGTTAAGTGTATGCTTTGGGCAGAAGAATTTTAGATGGGAGAAGAAATTTTTTTTTCTGCAGTCACTTCCATCTTATTGAATGCAAAAAGTTTTTTGCCCAAATCTTTGAGGGAAGCTCCAAGATGATAAACAGTGTTATCAATAATAAGGAATCGGTCATGGTAACGGTCGGAAGTGTTGATGTCCACCGGTGAGTACTGTTGGTTGTGGCGTTCAAGATCCACTTGCAACGTCTCTGGTATCTTTCGTGTAATGATTGTGGCGTGAACTCCTTCATTGCGTTTGGTAAGAGTCTTCAACACTGAATCGTCCACATAATTGTCGATAAGAATAATCCGTTCTTGAGCCGAGCGTATCAAATCAGCTACAAAAGTGTAGGCATCGAAAACTTGTCCGTCATAGAAAACACCTTCCACAGGAGGTAAAGAGGTACGCACAAAGAAACCTATTTGTTCTTCCGTTTTAGCAACTCGTTGTTCCAACCGTTCAACCCTTTGGCTGATAACATATCCGCGCAACAGATAGTCTTTTAACACAGTATTTGCCCATTGACGGAATCGTGTGGCTTTTTGTGAACTAACTCGGTATCCAACAGACAATATGGCATCTAAGTTGTAGTGCAATATACTTCTAACCACTCGTCTTTTCCCTTCTTTGCGAACTACCGAGATTTCCTCGGTAGTTGCTTCAAAGTCAATTTCGCCTTCTGTATATAGATTTTTCAGATGTAATCCCACATTGTCTGTTGAACACCCGAATAGTTGTCCCATTTGCGCTTGGGTCAACCAAACTGTTTCCTCTAGCATCCTGACTTCTAATCTAATACTTGATGCATGTTTTGTATTTTGCAAAACCATGCAGGGGTACGGTTAGTGATTTTTGGAAGTTTTTTTTGAGAAATAATGTTGTATAGTTGCGTGCGTGGTTTAATCTGTTACATCTTTTGGAACAATTCACCCTATAACCGTGAAAAAATACAATAAAAGATGCTGGTATTAAAAAAAAACATATATTTGCAGAGTGAAATTAAAACAATAAAATATATGGCATAAAAACAAAGTAGAATAACAAAAACATATTAAAGCGTATTCGCTTTTCTTGATGTACCCCGAAATCGGCAAATTTTGGTACTTTACTACTTCAAGAAAGGAGAGACGCTCACGATACCGTGGGCTTTCTTGTTTAGTAGTAAAGGTTTTGCCGAACCTCGGGTACAAAGCAGAAATAGTTCACGGCTTTTTTATTGTTTTTTTTTGACAAGGAATTTAACACATAAACACATAACATCCTGAGACATATGAACGACATCAACTCTTTTGCCGACAATAGCCCATTCAAGAATCTTATCGACATTAATCATGTACAACAAGCTTGTCAAATGGTACCATGAAGAAGGATGTAAATGGGTCAAAATGGGTTATGGTTTTTCGAAGTGAATGACTTAATTTTGCGGAGAAAAAAACGACACACAAAAATATTATTTATACCAATTCAGTGAAAATATATTTTATAAACATTTTACATGAAAAGCAATAAAATGAGTAACAGGAAAGATTCTATTATCAAAACCATGGAAGCTATTGTCAATAATGAATTGAACAGTAGCAATTGCAGGTTAGAGGAGATAACATATAAAAACCAACGTGCTCTTATCAATACTCTTTTTTGCAAGGATAGGTATGAGTACAACAGAGGTACTATCCTTTTACGATTAGTAGTGATAAACTCTTTATATTCTACGAGTGCAGAATATAGTTATTTCTCATTCGATGAAATGGCCAAGGATATTTTCTCAATTGGCAATGGTAATGAGAATGCTTCCTTGGATTATTTTTACGGAATAGCAAACGGAGGAGAAGACAGTAAAGGATTGTTTGGTAAAGAATACGGCATCCGAAAAAATCTTGCAAAAGGCAGTCAGCAGATGTCTCTAATGACAAAATATGCATACTATGCGCTTCTTCAAGAAAAAGAAAAATATCCTCTCGGTTTCCCCATCTATGACCGCCTTGCCAAAGAATCCTATCCAATAGTATGCAAAATGCTTAATGAAAATGAAATCCACAGTTTTCCCCCTATGAAAACTCCAACCATTGAGGATTATGTAGAGTGCCTTAAGCAGATACGATCTAAGCTTTTTGGCAACAAGAATCTATTTCTCGGTTATCAGCAGTTTGATATTTTGGACGCCTATTTATGGCGTATGGGAAAATTTGAAGATGGAAACTTTTCTCTTCTGCTTGAACAGAAAGAATATAAAAATTTTATTACAGCAATTGGTCTAAACGTAGAGAAAGTGGACGGCCGAAAAAAATACAACAAAACGATGATGGAAAAATATAAAAGAGATAAAGATAATGGATTAATAACCGAGAATCAATACAACTATTTCAAAATCCATAAAAAGAATGACCTTAAAAATGACGACACAAAAACAACACACGCTTTTAACTTCAATAAAGCCGTATTAATAGAACTTGAAAAAAACAAAACATCTCTATTCACAAACGAGTATATTACAACTCTTTATACCCATTGGCGTGATGAGTATCATAAAACAAAAACTACCGAAGATGAATAACGATATATACTACCGTCCACCGTGGACTTGTGGCAAATACAATGCTAAGAAGCATGTAGCTATAGTATTTAATTCAATAGAACAATGTGATTATTTTTTTGAAGAGGATGCGGCTGATATTATTGGATTGATATTGAGTGCTGGTAGGAATGGCAAAGTATCTATATATGATATTTCCCAAAAACTTCAAATAGACGAGTCTTCTGTCAATAATTTCTTTTCCAATCTTGTGGAATATGGTTTATTATCACCATCATTAATATCAAAAGAGGTAATTGAAGAATATCGAAATGCTTGTAAATTAGCAAGAACATCGGGAAAGACACAAGGCGAATTTGGAATGAATGAAGAATTTTCCAATGCAGAAGAAGCGTACTGTGAAGCAATAACAGATTATGACACTATCTATTCGGTGATGTTTGAACTTACATACAGGTGTAATGAAATGTGCATTCATTGCTACAATCCTGGTGCGACAAGGAACAGCCGAGAAGTGAGTAGAAGAGGAGAGTTGAAGGAACTTTCTTTAGATGACTACAAACAAATAATTGATGAGTTATGTTCTGCTGGATTAGTTATGGCAAGTATTACCGGAGGAGAGCCCTTTGCCTATCTCTATATATGGGAGATTATTGATTATCTATACAATAAAGACGTAGCAATACGTATTTTCACCAATGGCCAATTGTTAGTTGGCAGTGTGCCAAGATTAGCCAAGTATTATCCTCGCGATGTCCGTATCTCTGTATATAGCGGTGTCGATAGTGTTCATGATGGAATTACTCAAGTAAAAGGTTCTTTAAAGAAGACATTGGATGTAATAGAACAATTGGTTGGATTCTCCACCAAAGTGGTTATCAATTGTCCAATAATTACCCGAAACGTACAATCCTATACAACTGTAAAAAAAATTGGTTCAATCTATGATTCTGAAATTGTATTTGACGTGACAATAATAGATTCTATGGATGGTGATATCTGCCCAACAAAAAATCTACGACTCACTCCCGAACAATTGGAAGTCGTCTTACAAGATATAGATATTTCTGGTCATGTGAGTTTGGATGATCCTCAATCATTAGAATGGCCAAAACAAATAGTAAGCGACGGTGCCCCGTGCAAAGCAGGAGTATCTCTTTTCTGCGTCAAACCCAATGGTGATTTGATTCCATGTAATTGTTTTCCAATGGTTCTGGGAAATATGCAAAAACAACATTTTAAGGATATTATTCATTCAAGTACCCTTCTGTGCGATTGGAGAAATACAAAAGCATTTCAATATATAGAATGTTGGACTCATGATTACTGTGCGTATTGTGACTACTGTGTTGGCAATAACTTTAATGAACATGGTAATCCATTAAAAGCTGGAGAGAACAATTGTTATATGGCAAAAAACAGGTATTCTTTAGCCCAAAAATTGAAGTCTAACTTTTCTGTCAATCGTAATATAGAAAATATCAAACTTGAAGAACGAGAATTAAAACGCCAATACAGAAAAGGTGATGAGAGCCACCTATAAGTGCTCAAGTATTAAAATTTAAAAATTATGAAATCATTAGAATTAGATGCAACAATCCGTTGCAGCAAACAAGGAGTCAAATGTATCCATTCGGGGCACAATGGATGCACCCTTGCAAGAAAAGTTTAAATTTCTAAATGAAGAGGGTGACTACTTTTTAGTCACCCTCTTTTTCCCTACTATGGATTTGGTCTTTTCGATAACCAACTCGAAAATATACAAACGCATACACAAATAGATGACACAATTTATGGCATTGATTGATTTCAACAAATTGAAAGAAAAAAGCACAGAGGCGTTGAACAACACCTCACAGTTTCTGGGTAATGCTAAAGATAAGACGGTAGAACTTACCAATTCGACCATTCAGGCCTTGCTGAAAGGCATGGACCTTGACGGATTGTTATCCAAAGTGGAAGAATACCAGCAGAAGACAGGCAAAGATGCCTCAAAACTCATCGACTTTATCAACAATCTCAAACAGATACAACAAAATGGAGAACGAGAGTAACAAGAATATCATACAGACGCTAACACAGAAATATCCGTTAGCCGATATCCTTGATATTGCAGAGGATGTGGCCAAAACCATTCCCGCTGCTGGCCTGCCCATCAAGATAGTCATCAAGATACTTCGTTTGTTGTTAAAAATCAAAAAGTAATTTATTATGGCAATATTTCTTTGGATATTTCAGTTTATCAGCCCCATCATCTTTCTCCTTGGGGGCTTGTATCTTTTGGAAAACCCGTCGCCTATGACACTTGGTTTAGGCGGAGCGTCGGCTGTTATCGGGCTTATTATCGGTATTGTAGGCTGGGGAGACACCGTGCCTCCACGATGGTTTTGGATCAAGAGCAGCACCGAGCTGGCCGGCAGCCGTATTATGACCGCCATCGGCTATGCCATACAGTTCTTCTTTATCCCAGCATTTGTGATAGGGATGATTGAGTATTTCGGGTAAGATTGTCACATGGGATACGAAACACCAAATCACTGAGAATGGCGTCACTATCAAAGTCATTCCCGTTTGGAAGTGGCTGTTAATGAAAATGGGTTAAAATGGATAGTGTCCTGTAATCGAAATTTGTTTATTTTTGTCTTCGCAAATCAAAGGTATGGAGGATAAGGACAAACTTTATATTGAACACTTGAAAAAATTGCTGTGTGAGGCGGTGGACCGGCAGATGAACCGCCCTTCCGACTTTGTGTTCCTGCAAGCCCTCGTCTTTGAACGCACCCATGAGAATATCGGCCTCAACACCCTGAAACGTATATGGAGCTATGGTAACACACCTGTTACCCCGCACATCTATACACTGGATGTACTTTCCAAAACCGTTGGTTATCGGAATTTTGAGGAACTGAAAAATTTTTACAGCGATGAGGGTTCTGAATCGTCGGACAAAGTGTTCGGCAAGATAGTAAGCAGTAATGATTTGCACCCCGGAGACCATGTGACATTGTGCTGGAATCCCGGCCGTCGCTGCACAGTGGAGTACCTCGGCAGCAATGCCTATCGTGTGATCAGCAGCGAACGCACCAAATTGAAACCCGGTAATACTTTTCAGACAGCATTCTTTGCGACAGGCTCACCTTTGATTTTGTCAAATCTTGTACAAGAAGATGGTTTTGCTCCTCTTTATGAAATCGGCCGTAAAAGCGGTATCACCCATCTCAGTGTGGAGTACAAAGCATCAAAATAATCATTGTTCGTAAATCACCGACAGTCGAACGTCAACTATCAATGTCAATTATCAACTGTCTCAATCGGTTCAATTGTTTTGAACTGGCTCCAAACGGCATCCTGGCGATATTTTTCGACTGACTCCGATGGCACACGAAGCACTGCGCTTTCCGGTATTTCAAACAAAGAATTGGGTTGCATCACCGGAGGGACCTTACAACGAACGGTCATAGTCTGAAGGTTATAGTCGATATTGAAGGCATAGATATCAATACGTTTCATACCACTGCCAATATCCACTTCACGCAGGTTTGGGCAATAGGAAAAACTATACGAACCCAATGCTTCCGTCTTGTCGGGAATAACAATGCGTTCAATCCCACTGTAGTAAAAAGCCGCATGAGCTATATACCGAAGTGAATCTGGTAATTTGATTTCGCTAAGACTGTCTGATTCGGTCGCAAAATCAGAAGGCAACTCCCTGATTGTATTAGGTAATACAATATCCTCGCAATATAACATTCCGGCAAACACGCATGGCGGCAAATGTTCTACAGCATCATCCACTATGACCTTCTTCAAAGAAAAGCAGCGATAATAGAAATTGCTTTCAGCATCGAAATGCTCGACTTTATTGGCTCCCATGTTGCAATCAAATGGCTTCCACACCAGAGTGGTAATAGAATGACAATCCGCAAAGGCATACGATTCCAGAACTTTCAAGGAGCGAGGGATCACAATGGTATCGCTGATCCGGATGCATCCGTTGAAAGCCCGATAGCCTATTCGTTGAAGCCCTTCAGGGAAAGTGACATGAGTGATTTCGTGGCAATTGAGAAATGCAAAGGAATCTACTTCAGTGACCTGATATTGAAGTCCCCTGCACTTTATGTGAGCGGGAATAACCATGTCACCGGAAGGGGATACAGAGTCATCCAAAACTGCCCATTCCATGTTTGGAGCAGTAAAAGCCACAGTTCTGTGCCAGTGCGACAGTACACGGGCATACACCGTTTGTCCGGAATCCAAGGTAACAGGGAAAATCTGACCGTTAGGGTTCATCCACCAGCAAAAAACGAGGACGAGCAACACGGGCAACAGCCACAACCACCATTGTGGACGCATCAGCCGAGCCAATGCTGCTACCGATTGTGGTCGTTTGTTGGGGTCGATACGTTGCGCATGACGAACAGCCCGTCCATACCGATGCGGAAACATTCGCTTTAAAATACCACCTAACGCATAAATATCGCTACGGAGGTCAGCGGACTTGTTTTCCAACTGTTCGGGAGCGGCATATTGGCGGGTACCGCCAATATGTCTGAATGCGAAGTTGCAGTTGTCGGAAAGTCCGAAATCAATAATTTTGGCGGTCAGACCATCCTTGGTGACAAGAATGTTTGAAGGTTTCAGATCCAAATGCCACACTTGTCGGTTGTGACAATATGCCATTGCCTCCATTATTTGCCTGAAAATTCTTTTCCGGGCAGCGAAAGAAGGCCGTGAAGCCAGCCATTGGTCAAGGCTCTGTCCTTCCACATATTCCATCACAATGCAAAGACCCAGCTCGGGATCTTCTTCCAGACTATTAACTCTGACAATATGAGGATGATCCAATTGCACTCCTATTTGGTATTCCTTGGAGAGAAACTCCCGATAGGCAGGATCGTTGCGATACTCGGGTACAAGACCTTTGAGCACATAGTAACGCCCAAAACGGCGGGCACGGTAGAGCACATTACAAGACTGATGACTTCGTATCGGCAGGGACTCATAGCCGGAAAAATGGTCTGACAAGGCATCTAAAGAGCCTGTCACCACACCGGATTGGGAAGTCTCGCTGAAGTCAGACATGTTTTTCGTTGTTTTTGAATACTGGGCAATGTTGTTAGCTTCAGTATTTTTTAATTATGCGGTTGGGCGAACTTATCGTTGTTCGTTAGCATCTCCCTTAACTCCTTCGGTAGATAAAAGGTCTTGTTTTTCTCCTGATAGACAATGACGGAGGATAGCGGGACAATTTGTTTGTCGATGGTGACGTAGTTGTCGTAGCTGTTAGCCACCAGTTTGTGTTTTTTGTATTGCACGGTCAGGCGATAGTGGTCTTTGTCGAGGCTGTCAATGGTGATGTTTTTCGCATCAGGAAACAGGGTGGTATGGCTGGTGAAAATGTCTTCGGTCAGCCTGGAAAGTTGCCCTGTAATGCCTAATTGCCGGCACAGGTACTCATTCACTTCTATATTGCTGATAACGCCGTTGGGACGATCGTTTTGCGGATGATAGCATGCCATAAAGACATCTTCACCGGTATGGCCGTAGGTGGTGGTGCCGAAATAGGTGCGGTCATACACAATGCGGGCAAGGGTTTTGGTCAAAGAGGCTTCTTTTCTATCCTCTTTGTCGATGGGGGAGTTCTTGAAGTCTTTGGAGTGGTATATTTTGTCCAGCTCCTCTTCAGTAAGTGTGATATTATAGTACTTCTTGATCAGTTCAGGGATTTTGTTTATTTCTTCTTTTTTGATCATCTCGGCCATTGACCAGGTGGAGACGGTGTAGTCATCCAAAGGTTTCATGATTTGGTCCAGCGTAAGTCTGTCATATCCGTGGTTGCTCTGACGACTGCCGATATTAAAACCGCCGCAACCATGGTCGGGGAGGACGAGCACTACCGTATGGCCATCTTTACGGGCAAAATCCATGGCAACTTGCACCGCATTGTTGAAGGCTAAAAAATCTAAAATGGCGGTTTTAACGTCATTATCATGGGCGGCCCAATCTACCTTGCTGCCTTCCACCATGAGGAAGAAGCCTTCTTTTTTCTGCGACAACAGGTCAATGGCTTTTTGGGTCATTTCCGCTAAAGAGGGCTCTTCGGCAGGTTTCCGTTCAATCTCGTATTCCATGCAGGTTTTATTGAACAAGGCCCACATTTTGCCGCTTTGGGTAGCTTCCATGCCTTTTTTGTCGTTCAGGAACACTTGATAACCTTCTGTTTTCAATTCTTTTGCCAGCTTGTCTGTCAGGTATTTTGTGCCACCGCCGATAACTACGTCAATGTGATTGTGAACCATCTGCGGGGCGATGGCGCCATATTTGCTGCGGTAGTAGCTATGGGCGCTACAGTCTGCAGGAGTAGCGTGAGGAAATTCGCAAGTAAAGACTAATCCGGTGGCCTTGTGCTTGAGAATGCGTGCCGCTTCCAGTACCGTGGCCATGGGCTGATAAGCCTGTTTGGCATCTATCGGATATAAGTCATGGTCGGTTTTGACAGGATAGGTGGATACAAAGCCGGTTTGCGAGGGTTGCCCCGTCACATAGCAGGAGGTTGTGGGGGCGGAGTCACCAATGGGAGCGTCAGAAGAGTGGGTCATCACCATACCGCAGAAATAGGCGTCGATGGGCAGCGAGGTATAGTTAGCGTCATGATACTGGGCATATTGCCGGGTCATGGACAAGAGGGCAGTGCTGCAGCCATCGGGAATCATGAGAATGACATTCTTGATGCTGTCTTGAGTGCAGAAGACCATCCCTGGCAGCAAAAGGATGGCAATAACAAGGAGGACCTTCAGTTTTTTCATGTTCGGTGTTTTATAAGTTTTCAAGGATATAATTGGTCAGTTTAGTATATAGATGGGTTCTGGTATTGCCACCCATGATAAAATGGTTCTTGTTGGGATAGAAGAACTGGTCGTATTGCTTGCCCGCTTTGTTGAGAGCTGTAACCAAGTCCATGGCATTTTGGAAATGTACATTGTCATCGGCCGTGCCGTGAATGAGTAAATATTTGGTTTCCAAATCTTTGGCAAATGTAATGGGCGAGTTTTGGTCGTAACCGTCAGGATTTTCCTGCGGGGTTTGGAGGAAACGCTCGGTATAGATGTTGTCGTAATAGCGCCAGTTGGTTACAGGGGCTACAGAAATGGCCATTTTAAAGGTTTTGCCGCTCTTGAAAGCCGACAGAGCTGACAGGTAACCACCGAAGCTCCAGCCCCAGATACCGACACGGTTTTTGTCCACATAATACAGGGTTTTCAGGTAGTTGGCGGTGGAAATCTGGTCAATAGCCTCATAGTGTCCCATGTTTTTATAAACGCATTTGCGAAATTCGTCGCCACGGGCGTTGGTGCCACGACCATCCACGCAAACTACGATATAGCCGTGTTGGGCCAGCAGCTGGTACCAGGCGAAATCCATGGCACGGGAGTAAGAGTTATCGACTTCCTGTGAGCAGGGACCGCCATATACGTACATCAGCACAGGGTATTTTTTAGTGGCATCGAAGTCCAGGGGTTTCAGCATCCAGCCGTTCAGCTGTACACCTTGGTCGCTGGTGAAGCTGAACAGTTCTTTTTTAGCGAAACCATATTCTTCCATCCGTTTTTTCAAGGCTGCATTGTCTTCTAACACACGCAATTGCTTGCCGTCGGCTTTATGGATGGTATAGATTGGCGGGGTTTGAATATCAGAATAGGTGCAGCGGTAATATTTCGCATTGGAGCTGAAGGATACATCGTTCCAACCGGTGCCTGAGGTGAGCAGTTTTTTCTTCTTGCCATCGAAATTGATAACGTAAAGGTCACGGTTGAGCGTGTTGGACTCATTGGATAGGTAGTAAACCAATTTCGCTTTTTGGTCAACAGCGGCAATAGAAGCCACATCCCATTGGCCTTTGGTGAGTTGTGTCACGGGGCCGCCCAGCTCAACTTTATAAATATGGTTATAGCCATCACGTTCAGAAGTGACTAACATGGTTTTATTGTCATTCAGAAAATGATATTCATCGCTGATTTCTAGCCAGCATTTGTTATCATCGGTAAAAACCACATCATATTGCTGAGTCAGTGTGTTGTAACGGATAAAATCAAGATGGTTCTGGTGGCGGTTCAGTTTCAGCGTGATCAGGTCAGTGGAGTTGGGCAGCCAATAGATGCGGGGGTAATAACCATCAAAGTCCTTACCAAAATCCAGTTTGGTGGTTTTTTGTGTACCGAGATCGTATATCATCACTTCCACAACAGAATTGTCCTCGCCAGCTTTCGGGTATTTGTAGCGGTATTCTTCGGGATAAAGTTCGCCCCACATTGTCATAGAGAATTCCTTAACCTGGCTTTCATCGAAGCGCAGGAAAGCGATTTTGCTGCCATCGGGTGACCAGCTAAAATATTGAGCTTGACTGAGTTCTTCTTCATATACCCAATCAGCCATGCCGTTCAGCACCTTGTTGCGTTCTCCGTCGAAAGTGATTTGTGTCTCTTTCATAGTGGCTAAATCAACCATGAAGAGGTTGTTGTCGCGTACAAAAGCCACTTTGCTACCATCGTTCGAGAAGGTGGCAAAACTTTGTTTCCCTTTACTCTTGTCGCTAATGGAAACTATTTTTTCTTTCTGTTTATCAAAAACATAGTAAAACGCTTTGGAGGAGCGGCGGTATATGCTTTCTTCTTCTGTAGATAATAAAATTTTGTTTTCGGACTGGTCGAAACTATAATCGCTCAAATCCTCCAATTTTAATTCTTTATTGGAAAAACTTGAAATTTTGAGGGAGGGTAATGTTACTTCGGTCATATCTCCAGTCTCGAAACTGTGTTTGACGATGCCGGCTAAACTTACCACACTGTATTCATTGCCATTGGGCACAGGGGTATATCCCCGGACACCTTTAGGGTAAAACAGATATTTGGACCAGATGTCCTCAACGGTAATCTGTTTTTGGGCATCTAACAATAAGGGCAGAAGCAGCAAAAAGAAAGCAAGGATTTTTTTCATGATGAAAGTATTTACATGTTAAATTTGATTTGCAAAGATAAAAAAAAAGGCGATACGTATATGTATCGCCTTTTTTTTCAAATTTTAGCAACAAATTATTTGCATTCAACACCAGTCTTTCCTTCGCTACCGGTAGCAACGACGGTAAGAGCTTTACATTGATCTTTGCTGATATTTTCATAAGTAGCTGTAGCGACAACATCACCATTTGAATATGTTTTGCAAGTACAACCTTTTTTGCAAGAAGTTGAGAAAACTGCTACCATAGCAACTGCTGCTAAAATGCACAATACTTTTTTCATGACTTTTGATTTTAATTGGTTTATAATTAATTTAGTTTGCAAAAGTACAAAAAAAAAGAGACAGTTGCATATTAATAAATGTTAATAACAACAAGGCTTCTGATTTTGGAAATAAAAAAAAGGTGATACTCTTCGTACCACCTTTTTTTTGAAATTTTGCGGTAAATTATTTGCATTCCATGCCAACTTTACCATCAGGAGTAGTCATAACAGTTGACATATTTGCACATTTGCCATTTTGAGCATCATAAGTTGTGGTAGAAACAACTTTGCCATTTTCATACATGTCGCAAGTACAAGTTTTCTTGCAAGAAGTTGAAACAGCAGCAACCATAGCTATGGCTGCCAAAATACACAATACTTTTTTCATTTTTTTAATTTTTGGGTTTGTAAAAGGGTTTAATTTGATAGTGCAAAGATATATAAAATAATTGAGATAATATGTTAAAAAAACAAAATCCAAATGGGGGGGGTAAAATGTTGATTATCAGTGAATTATTTTTATAAAAAAAGTTCATGCTGAAATTCCACTGTGGTCAGATTGTGGATTCAGAGTAGCTTGAAGCTAAAAAAAATTTTAGGGTAACTAGGGTAAAAAAATATTTTTTATTTTTGTTGGTGATATTATGAGAAGACTAAAGTATAGATAACAATAATTGAAAAAATGGAAGAAAAAGTTTGCAAAGAGGGAATTGTAAGAAAGATTGAAGCTGGTAAAGTTTGGGTTGAGATTGTGGTCAGCTCAGCCTGTGGTGGCTGCGTGGCCAAGAATATGTGCAATATTTCAGAAAAGAAAAACGAAATAATTGAAGCTGAAAATATTACAGGCGAGGAATTTGTTGTTGGAGAGATGGTGCAAATACAGATACAGGAGCGTAAGGCGCATCAAGCGGTGGTGTTGGGCTATTTGTTGCCATTTATTGTGCTGATTGTCGGCCTGTTTGTCTGCTATGCTTTGACTCATATTGAATGGCTGAGTGCTTTGGTGGCCTTTGGTTTAACAGCCATATATTATCTCATTCTGAAAATGTTTGACAAGCACTTGGCACGGCAGTTCACCCTGTATGTCAGCAAGAAAACCGAGGAATAAAAAAATGTAGAGACGCAAGGCTTTGCGTCTCTACAAATTATCAATTATTAATTATCAATTGTCAATTAGTTCGTGCGTCCTGGATAAACCTTCAGGGCTTCGCGGAGGCATTCAACAGCTTTCTCAAGGTCGGAAACGTTGAGGCAGTAGCTGATACGCACCTCGTTAACGCCTTGGCCCTTCTTGGAATAGAATCCCGTGGCAGGAGCGAACATTACTGTTGCACCGTTATAGTTGAATTCTTCGAGCAACCAGCGGCAGAAGCGGTCGGAGTCGTCGATGGGCAGACGTGCCACACAGTAGAAGGCACCTTTGGGCATCGGTACGAAGCAGCCAGGGATGGCATTTACGCCATTCACGATGGTATTACGGCGAGCCACATATTCTTTGTTGACAGCCTCAAAATATTCTTTCGGGGTATCCACAGCGGCTTCACCGAGAATCTGACCATAGGATGGTGGGCTCAAACGGGCCTGTGCCATCTTCATAGCGGTTGCGTAAACTTCTTTGTTGTGTGTGATAAAGGCACCTACACGTACACCGCATGCGCTGTAGCGTTTTGAAACAGAGTCCAAAAGCACTACATTGTCGGCGATGTCGGTCAGCTCCATGACGGAGAAGTGCTGTGCACCATCGTAGCAGAATTCGCGGTAAACCTCGTCGGCGAAGAGGAAGAGGTCGTGTTTTTTGGCGATCTCACCCAGTTTCAGAATTTCCTCTTTGGAGTACAGGTAACCAGTGGGGTTGTTGGGGTTACAAATCATGATGGCTTTCGTCTTCGGGGTGATGACCTTCTCGAAATCCTCGATGGAAGGCAATGCGAAGCCGTTTTCGATGGTGGAAATGATGGGTTTTACCACCACGCCGCACATGGTGGCGAAAGCGTTGTAGTTGGCATAGAAAGGTTCGGGGATGATGATTTCGTCGCCCGGATCCATGCAGCTGTTGAAGGCGAAAAGGAGACCTTCGCTACCACCAGTAGTAACGATAATTTCGTCGGTGGTGATTTCGATGCCCACACTGTGGTAGTATTCCACCAATTTCTTGCGGTAGCTGAGGTTACCGGCGGAGTGGCTGTAAGCGATTACGGGAATGTCGGCGTTGCGCACGGCATCACGGGCTCCTTTCGGGGTCTCGATGTCGGGTTGACCGATGTTGAGGTGGTAAACGTGGATACCACGACCTTTGGCAGCATCAGAAAATGGCACCAGCTTCCTGATAGGGGAGGACTGCATGCTTGCGCCTTTTTGAGAAATTTTCGGCATAATTATTAGGTTTTTTAATGTTTTGTTGTTTTAGAATATAAGCGTGCAAAAATACGAAATTATTCAATTATTCAATTAGTAAATTAGCAAATGTGCAAATTAGAAAATGTCTTTATTCAATTAACCAATTAACTAATTTGCTAATTAACTAATTTGCTAATTTTTGTTGTGTCATCGCATCAATTTGACTGACGAAATTGTAGTAGTACAGGGCGGAGTCACGTTGGCCTAAGCGCTGGAACAGATCGCCTTTTTCGCGGTATCCTTCCAAAAAGTTCTGCTGGTATTTGATACAGTTGTTCATGCAGTCCAAAGCCGCTTTATAATCCTGGCGGTGTTTTTCCACAAGGCCTTTATAGTAATAAAGTTCACCATTATAGGGGAAAATGGATTGTGCCTTGTCAATGACCTGTTCACCCTCGTCCCAGCGGTCACTCAAAAGCAACACTTTGGTTTTCAGTATATAGCCTGTTGGCATATAAGGATCCATTTGGATGGCTTTGTCGTAATACAGGATGGCGGAGTCGGGCTTGCCGGTGTTGAAATAGTTTAGTCCAATAAAAGTGATGGCATCCGTACGTTTGGGATCCAGTTGCAGGGCTTTTTTGTAATAATAGAAAGAAGAATCATACATGGCCAACGTACCATAAGTGCTACCTAAGTTGAAATACGCATCCGTCAACAGTGGGTCAAAATAAACCGCAGCCAAATAAAACTGTTTGGCTTTTTGGATTTCGTTACGCTCGTAATAAATTTTGGCGAGGTTGCTGTTGGCTGTAGCTTTGCTGGGAATATTCCTGAGACATTCCAGATAATAATATTCCGCTGTGTCTCTGTATGACATATCGTTGATTTTGACGCCGATTTTATCATACAGCAAGCCCAATTGCTCGTAGCAGTCCGCATATTGCGGATAGATTTCAATGCCTTTTTTGAATTGTTTGATGGCCTTCCAGGTCCAGTCGAAATACTGTTGGTCATTTTCCAGTCTTTTCACCCAGTTCTGCTCCTTGATGTTGGCTTCCTCGTATTCACCACCTTTGTCCCTAAGTGCCAGTCCCCAGTATAAACGCATGTGTGCGCTCTTGTCCGACTTTTTGACATCCTTGCCGAAGAGGGTGAACTGGTCTTTCCAGTCGGCGGCACGGGTAATGGTTCTGCCTGAATAGAGCAGGAAAATCACCGCCAAAGCTCCGGCTACTATTCCGAAACGTGTAGTTTTAATTTCCGCCTCTTTTCCATCAATTTTGAAAAGTTTGAAAATAAGAAAAATCAATGCGATACAGAAGCCTAAAGCGGGGATGAATAGAAAACGCTCAGCAAAAGAGGAGCCGATACGGTAAACCAGATTGCTGAAAATACTCATGGTGATGATGTAGAAGAAGATAGCGTAAGCAATGGGATTTTTCTTCTTGATACCGAAAATGGCATAAATAATTAATCCTAAATGAATTAGTAAAGAAATCCAAGTGGAGACATCCGTAAAAGAAGTGATTGGGAACTGTTTCATGGAGTAGTCGCAAGCCAAACTGATGGGTAAAAACAGTTTGATGAGGTATTGTCCTAAAAGCATGATAGCGGTAGCCCATCCTTCAAATAAATCGCTGTCATAGAAGTAATTGTCAACAACAGAAACATTGAAATTTTCAGATTCCGGATAATTGGCTAACACCGCATGGCGTGCCATCAGATAGATGGCAGCGGGAATGGCAATCATCAGGAAAGTGAGGATATAGTCTTTGGCTTTGGCTTCTCTGAAAAAATACAAGGTTACAGGCAGCAAAGCCAATGTGGTGATGGCGCTCTCTTTGGAGAACATGGCCAGCAAGAAACTGAGAAAGGCCAAAGGCAGTAGGTAGAATTTCTGTTTATCTACATATAATAATGAAAGGTATAGCGTTAGCACCACAAAAAGGAAACACATGATTTCATCACGGCTTTTGATGTTGGCAACTACCTCTGTGTGAATAGGATGTGCTGCAAACAGTAGGGCAATGAAAAATGGAATCCAAAGATTATATTTTTTCAGCAATCGGCGTAAGAAGAAAAACAGCAGTGTGCAGGCCAAGGCATAGTAAAACACACTGATGGCGTGGTATAAGCCGGGACTGTCGGGGAAAAGCTGCCATTCGGTGGCGAACATGAGCTGGGAGAAGGGACGGTAGAGATTATCAGTGTAAAAACCAGAACCGTGACGGTAGGTTTTAGTAAGAATATCGTGGTAACCGTTTGTGCCAGCAGTAACGTATATGTTGAGCTTGAAGCTGCCATAATCATCCAACACCCAACCATGGTGGAAAGTGTTGGCATACAAAGCAGCGGCCACGATGAAGATAATCAGTCCTAAACCTCTGTATTTCTTTTCCTTGACAATTTGTACCGGGGCTTGTGCCGGTATGTTGGCTTTCTTTTTAGGCTGTGGCTTCATGAAAAAAGTCGAATAGTAAGATTAAAAAATGTTCAGTCCACGATAAACAGCCTCGTGAACAGTGAGACGTATTTTGCTTTTAACTAATTTGTTAGGTTCGCTATAGGGGTAAACACGGTTGGAGATGAACACATAAACCAACTGTCTATCAGGGTCACACCATACCACATTGCCGGTAAATCCTTGATGTCCGTATGTTTTGTTGGATGCCATGGAGGGCAGTACGCCATTAGGTTTAGCAAAGCAGGGTGTGTCAAAGCCCAGAGCTCTTCTGTTACAACCATGAATAGAATAGGTCTTGGTGAAAAAACGGACGGTTTTTTCTGATAAATATCTTTGTCCCTGATAGATACCTCCATCCATCAGCATCTGGAAGATGGCTGCGATTTCGTAGGCGGTGGAGAACAAGCCGGCATTGCCTGCGTCACCATCGAAAAGGGCTGCTGTCTGGTCATGAACATAGCCTTCCACCACTTGATGGCGGAACAGTGTGTCAAGTTCTGTGGGTGCTATGTTGTTCTTGCTGAATCCATTACGCAAAGGGTTGAAACAGGTGAATCTCAGTCCCATAGGCTGATAGAAGTTTTCTTGCAGGTATTGGTCCATAGGCATGCCTGTGATTTGTTCCACCATTTCTTTCAGGAAAAAGAAATTCAAATCGCTGTAAACATATTTTTTCGCGCCTAATTTGCAATGGGCGATTTTGTAGCGGACACTGTCCTGATAATCGTTACGCAAGTAACAGCTGTCGGCAATCTGTATGGAAAATTGCTCGGATGGGCAGGGGACAATGTAGCGGCAATTGTTGCAAATTTTCTTGTAGAAAGGGATGAAAGCCGGCATACCTGAGGTATGGGTCAGCAATTCGATAAGTGGAATGCGGCTTTTGTCAGTGCCTCGCAGGTAGGGTAGATAAGTTCCGATGGTGTCGTAGAGCTTGATTTTGCCTTCGTCATACAGCTTCATTACGGCCAAAGTGGTGGCTGCCGCTTTGGTCACGGAGGCCATGTCATAGAGGGTGCTGTCGGTCACAGGCAGTTGCTTTTTGTAGGTCTGATAGCCGTAGCATTTGTCGAAAACAAGTTCGCCTTTATGCAACACCACAACCTGACAACCTGGAAAAACTTCTGTCCGAATGCCTCTATTGACCAGAGAATCAATCGTTTTTACTGCTTTTTGTGGCAGTTTATAAACATTATTATCGGTGTTGGCCATGACCAGCACCGATAATAATACTAATCCGATAAGGAATATTTTTTTCAAGGTAAATGCTTATTTTCTGATATCCATTTCGTTCAGCAGATAGCCTGCACCACCGAACTTGTCGATAACGAATAAAACATAGCGTGAGTCAACGTTGATACAACGCTGCAGTTCGGTGTTGAACACGATGTCACTGCTCAGAGCTTCCCAGTTGCCGTCGAAGGCCAAACCGATGAGCTCGCCATTGCCGTTCATGATGGGGCTGCCAGAGTTACCACCGGTGATATCGTTGTTGGACAGGAAGCATACGTGCAATGAGCCATCCTTGTCGGCATACTGACCGAAATCCTTGTTCAAAATCAGCTGTTTCAGTTTGGCAGGAACATCAAATTCAAAGTCACCGGGGATTTCTTTTTCCAAAATACCCTGGGTAGTGGTGAAGTAGTTGTAGTGAACACCATCAGCGGGGTAGTAGTCACATACAGTACCGTAGGTAGTACGCATGGTGCTGTTGGCATCGGGATAAATCGGGGTGTCGGCCTTCATTTCCTTGATAGCAGCAATGAAAGTACGGCGAGGCACGGTCAGCTTATCATTGTCAGCTAATGCACCCTGGTTGGCAAGAATAACCGTGAAAATGCTGTTCAGATACTGGTAAACAGGATCTTTTTCCAAAACTTTAGTAGAAGGTTTGCGCATATATTTTTCAAGGTTTTCTTTGGAAACGAAAATAGAGTTGGCAATAGCAGCCTCGAAAGCGGCACGGTTGCCTTTGTAATATTTGTCAACGATTCCTTGAATGTCGGGCTGTTTGTCAGCGGGCAGTCTTTCCCAGGTCTTCAGGGTAGCCAAAATAACTTTTACTTCGGTGTTGACGTCTTTATCTTCGACACCTTTTTCATATTGTTCCAGCACTTTAGCGATTTTTTCTTCGCTGAAGCTCTTTTGTTTTTCTTCCAGTTTCACAGAATTTCTCAGTCTCCATGCAGTCAAAAGGGTTGGAGAAGACATCAAGCAGATGTTAGCGTTCATAAAGGTTTTGGTAGCAGCGGCGTCAACACCCTTGCAGATTTTCTCGATTTTGTCCAGGCACTTGCCATATTTCTCCTGGCGTTCGCTGTTGGCGTTGATCCAGGTGCGGAGTTCTTGTTCTTGGGCAGCTTTCTTTTCAGCTACATGTAATGCTTTCAAACTGTTGACCTCACCATGTTTGTTTTTCCACATGTTGGCCAAGCTGGCATGGTCATCAGCATATTTCAATTCAACAGCTTTGTCGGCTTCCATAGCTTCCTTAATTACGGGAAGAATGATATCGAGGGGTTCGTACAGAGCCGGGTCGTCAATGTTGATAGTGTTTTCTACTTCGTAGGAAGTCATGAAACGCTCGGTTGTGCCAGGATAACCCCAGATCATAGTGTAATCACCAGGTTGATAACCTTTTAAGCTGATGGGTAAGAAATGTTTCGGATGGAAGGGTACATTCTCTTTGGCATATTCAGCAGGAGAACCATCGGGAGCAGTGTAGATACGGAACACGGTGAAGTCGCCGGTGTGACGGGGCCACATCCAGTTGTCGGTGTCGCCACCGAATTTGCCGATGCTGGCGGGGGGAGCAACTACCAAACGAACATCCTTATAAGTGGTGTAAACGAACATATAGTATTCGTTGCCTTCGTAGAAAGGTTTCACCACAACTTTGTGCTTGCCGTTGTCGGAGTTTTCTTCCTGTAGTTTCTTGATGGCGGCTTTCACCAATTCCTCTCTCTTGGATTCTTTGGTGTCGCTGGTCACCTCGGCCAACACAATCTTGGTCACATCTTCCATGCGTTCGAGGAAGTTGACGCTGAAGTTGGCTTGCAGCTCTTCTTCCTTGCTCATGGCGAAGAAACCGTTGTTGAGGTAGTCGTGCTCAACAGTTGACAGTTCAACCACTGAAGAGTAGCCGCAGTGGTGGTTGGTGAACATCAGACCGTCGCGTGAAACCATTTCACCAGTGCAGAAACCGTCGCCCAACTGAACGATAGCGTCTTTCAATGAAGAATGGTTGATGTCGTACAGCTGTTCAGGAGTCAGTTTCAAACCTAACTTCTGCATTTCGGCATAGTTGTAATTTTTGATAAACATAGGTAGCCACATACCTTCATCTGGTGGGTTGGTGGCGAACATTCTTACGGATAAGAATGCTAAAACAATCAATAAAAGAGTTTTTTTCATAAAAGTATTTTTTTAATGATGAAATTCGTCAAAACAACTTGCAAAGATACAAAAAAATTCAATTAGTAAATTGGTTAATTAGCAAATTAGTTAATGTGCTAATGAGACAATGTGCCAATGTGCCAATTATTTTGCGTTGAGCATTGAGTTATGAGCTATGAGCTATGAGTTTTTCCTTCAGAATCCATCATCCTGTAATCCTGTAATCAAAAAAACTCGAACGAAGTGAGACTCTCCCTTATGCATGCATAACTCCCCTCGAGGGCGTAGCCCGAGACTCCCCTATGGACGAAGTCCACTCCCCTCGAGCATGAAGTGCGAGACTCCCCCAAAAACCGATGCTTTAACTATATTCCGTACACTAAGAACCCCACCACACCGCTCAGCAGTATCAGCAAAATGGGACTGACTTTCTTTTTCAGACTAAGCAGAAAAACGATGCCGAAAATGGCAAGGCTGAGGTAAAACTGGAGGGGGTATTGGGACAGAGAACCAAAGTTGGCGGGAGTGGCCAAAAGCAATGCGGCGGCGGCAATCAGACCGAGAACTGTGATACGCAGACTGGAGAATACGTTTTTTATGTCCTTGTTGTCCTTGTGTTTCAGCAGATAGTGAGCCAGCAATAGCATGAGGATGAAAGGCAGCAAAATTACTGAGAAGGAAGCCAAGAACGCACCGGCCACACCGAGCCATGGGTCGTAGCCGGCGTTGACTACCGCAGTATAACCTGCATAGGTGGCCACATTAATACCTATGGGTCCGGGGGTCATTTGGCTCACCGCCACAATGTCGGTGAACTCTTGGGCGGTCATCCAGGCCTGTTTTTCCACCACTTCGTTCTGGATGAGGGCGATCATGGCGTAGCCGCCACCGAAGTTGAAGATGCCGATTTTGCAGAAAGTGTAGAAAAGTTTCCAGAAAATCATGCGGAAGCCTCCTTTCTGTCTTTAATCCGGCCATACAAGAAGCCGCCGACTCCTGCAATAATGATGATTAGGACGGGGGAAACGCCTAACAGCCATATCAGGGCTGCTGCTATCAATGGAATCCAGCAGTTTTGCCATGTGAGTCCTGCGTTTTTGGCCATGGTGAATACGGGGGCGGCAATCAATGCCACTACGCAAGGACGGATGCCCTTGAAGATTCTTTCTACCACAGCGTTATCACGAAAATAACGGATAAATATGGCTAAGAATAATATGGTCAGGATGGGCATCAGAATATTACCCAAAACAGACATAACGGCACCTCGTTTGCCTCGCAGGCGATAGCCGATGCTGGTGGCCATGTTCACGGCAAAAACGCCCGGCATGGCTTGGCTGACGGATAGTAAATCCAGAAACTCCTCTTTGCTGAGCCATTGCTTGCGCAAAACCAGCTCTTTCTCCATCAGCGGAATCATGGCAAAGCCTCCGCCAAGGGTGAAACTGCCGATTTTGAAAAAAGACCAGAAAAGCTCGAGATAGCCAGCCATTACAGTTGATAGTTGACAGTTGATAGTTGACAATTGGTGATTGATAATTGTAGGGCTGTCATATTATGGCAGCCGCCTTTTACACAATTTACAAACGACTATCGATCACCTTCCAATCCACAATCTGCCACAGGGCGGCGAGGTGGTCGGCGCGGCGGTTCTGGAAATCTAAGTAGTAGGCGTGTTCCCACACATCAAAGGTAAGCAGGGGTTGCAGGCCGCTACGTACGGGGTTGCCAGCATTGACTTCCTGTGTGATGACCAGCTTGCCATCAGCGTTTAATGACAGCCATACCCAGCCTGAACCGAAGAGGGCTACACCCTTCTGCTCAAATTCTTTTTTGAAAGCTTCAACAGAACCGAAATCTCTGATAATCAAATCTTTGATTTTGCCTTCGGGTTCGTGGTTGGCGGTGCCGAACTGCTCGAAATACATCGTGTGATTCAATACCTGGCCAGCATTGTTGAACAGGCCGCCTTCGGATTTCTTCACCACCTCGGTCAAGGGCAGGTTTTCCAAGCCGCTGCCAGGTAATAATTTGTTCAGGTTGTCCACGTAGGCTTTCAGGTGTTTTCCATAGTGGAAACCAAAGGTGTTACCGCTGATAATGCCCAGTGTTTCAGGGTCGTAAGGCAGAGTCATCATCTCGAAGCTGCCGTTGTTGGGGAGGATGTTTTTCATGATTTTTGTTTATTTGTTGAATTGTTGATATGCTTGAACTAAGAATTAAAAATTAAGAATTAAAAATGATACTTACAAGATTCTTAGTTTTTAGTTCTTAATTCTTCGTTTAGATTCTAAAGGGCAAAAATACATATAATTTTTGAAATGTAAAGCGTAAACAATTCAACAAAAAATCGTATCTTTGCACCCTCATAATTGAAAAGTATTATCAATCATCTTATTATAAACCCAATAATTATGAATAACGCTTCATTTATTTTCAGAGAACCGAAAAACGAACCCGTTTTCGCTTACGCTCCGGGTTCACCCGAACGCAAACTGCTGAAGGAAGAATTGGACAGACAATTCAACCAAGTTGTGGAAATTCCCCTTATCATCGGTGGTAAGGAAGTGAAAACCGGCAACATGGGCACCGTGGTGATGCCAACCAACCACAAACATGTACTGGCCAAATACCACAAGGTGGGTGAAAAAGAAGTGAAAATGGCTATCGAAGCCGCTTTGGCCGCTAAAAAGCAATGGGAAGATACTCCTTGGATTGAGAGAGCTTCCATCATGATGCGTATTGGTGAATTGCTGGCTAAGAAATACAGATATCTCATCAACGCCGCTACCATGCTGGGCCAGGGTAAGAACCCGATGCAGGCTGAAATCGACAGCGCATGCGAAACCATCGACTTCCTGCGCTTCAACACTTATTTCGCCTCCAAAATTTATACCCAGCAGCCTATCTCTGACAACACTACCCTGAACCGCAACGAGTTCAGAGCTATGGAAGGTTTTGTGTATGCGATTACTCCGTTCAACTTCACCTCTATCGCTCTTAACCTGAATATTTCACCTGTATTGATGGGTAATGTAACCATCTGGAAACCAGCTACTACAGCTATTTTGTCCAACTATTACCTGATGAAAATTTTCAAAGAAGCAGGTCTTCCCGACGGCGTTATCAACTTCCTCCCGGGCAGCGGTTCCGTCATCAGCAAGGTGGCTTTCGCTTCTCCGCATTTGGCAGGTATCCATTTCACTGGCAGCACCAGCACTTTCAAGGCTTTCTGGAAAGAAATCGGCAAGAATATCGACAGTTACAGAACCTATCCGAAGATTGTCGGCGAAACCGGTGGCAAGGACTTTATCTTTGCTCACAAGTCAGCTGATCCTCGCGAATTGGCCGTGGCTATCGTTCGTGGCGCTTTCGAGTTCCAAGGTCAGAAGTGCTCTGCCGCTTCTCGTGCTTATATCCCGAAATCATTGTGGGATGAGACTTTGGCTCATGTGAAAGACATGATGAAGACCGTGAAGGTGGGTGATGTGTTCGATTTCACCAACTTCGTGAATGCTGTTATTGACGAAAAATCCTTCGACAACATCGCTGGTTATATCGACAGAGCCAAGAAATCCAGAAAGGCTAAAATCGTGTTGGGTGGCAAGTATGACAAGAAAGTGGGTTATTTCATTGATCCAACTATCATCGTTACCACCGATCCTCATTACGAAGCCATTCAGGAAGAAATGTTTGGTCCCGTTATCACCGTTTATGTATATGATGACGAGAAATACATTGAAACCCTGCACCTCTGCGACGAGACTTCACCTTACGCATTGACAGGTTCTATCTTCGCTAAATGCAGATATGCTATCTTGGAAGCTGAGGACATTCTTCGTCACGCCGCTGGTAACTTCTACATCAACGACAAGCCGACAGGCGCAGTAGTGGGCAACCAGCCCTTCGGTGGTGCCAGAGCTTCCGGTACCAACGACAAGGCCGGTAGCGAGCTGAACCTCTATAGATGGATCAGTACCCGCTCCATCAAGGAAACCTTCTGTCCTCCTACAGAATATGGTTATCCTTTCCTGCTTCCTGACAATAAATAATATGGGGTAATGAATCAGTTAACCGCTGTTATTATTACCTTTAATGAAGAGCGGAATATCGCTCGATGTTTGCAATCAATCCACACCATCGCCGACGAGGTGGTGGTTGTGGATTCTTTGTCAACAGACCGCACCCAAGAAATTTGCGAGCAATTCGGGGTGCGTTTCGTGTCACATCCATGGGAGGGCTATGCCATGCAGAAAAATTATGCCCATACCATAGCTTCCCACGATTTGATTCTGTCAATGGATGCCGATGAGGCTCTGTCGGAGGAACTGATAGCCTCTATCGCTGAGGTGAAAAAACAAAATGTGGAGCATAAAGTTTTTTCTATGAACCGGTTGATGAATTACTGTGGCACATGGATTCATCACGGGGGCTGGTATCCGGAGACCAAAATCAGGATTTTTGACCGCCGCTATGCGGAATGGGAAAACCTGAAAGTACATGAAGTACTGAAATACCCTGCAGATTTTCAAGTGGTTCACCTGAAAGGAGACATTTTGCATTACTCCTATTACACTGTGGAGGAGCACCAGCGGCAGTTTGATAAGTTCGCTACTTTATGGGCGGAAGGCGCTTACGAGCGCGGCAAAAAAGTAACAATGGCGGGCGCTTACCTGCACGCTTTCTGGCGTTTTGTGCGCGATTACATTTTCAAGGCTGGCTTCCTCGACGGTCGCTACGGCTGGATTATCGCCAAAATCAACGCCGATAATGTGCTTCAAAAATACAAGCAAACCATCGCGTTGTACAAGCAAGCGTAAGCTAACTGCAATACGCAAAATCTTATTCTGTATTACATTTACTAATTTACTAATTTGCTAATTTACTAATTTACTAATTAATTGGCACATTAGCACATTGATAATTAGCCCATTTATTAATGTATGTAATAGTCGTATATTTCCTGCAGCCTTCCGGCGGATTCTTCCAAGCCACCCTCACGGTTACGGACAATCCATAGTTTTTTGTGCCGTTCGATGAGCGGTTTCAGCTCTTTGGCTAATTCCTGCCGTTTGGCCAAGGGAATGCTCTTGGTGTCGTTGCCCTTGACGTTGAGTCGGGCGATACCTAAATGGATGCCGTGTTTAGCCAAATTAGAGGCTTGCTCTAATTCCTCGATGACGATTATGGCATCATGGCATTGTGGCTTGGCATGATGCAACATTACCACTGCCGAATCAATGATTTTCTCGGCATTCCGCAAGGGAGTGATTTTCATCTCGCGGGTTTGGTAATTGCCCTTCATGGTCCATTTGTAGCGGTGCAGCATCAGGTGGAAGGCATTGGCCACGCCTTCGGGAATATTGGTCACATCGCAGGCGGTGCCTAATTTCAGTACAGCTTTGCCAGTCAATCCCGTTTTATCTTTAAAAATATAGTGATTTAACTGAAATTCAAGTGATTGCAGTGCTGTGGTGTCCAAATTCCAGGCGTAACTGCAGCCGATAAGCATGCCGGCATGGCACACTGACAATGGCTGCCAGTGGCCGTAATCGCCCCAGTTGGTGTTCAGCAAGCCCTTGGCACCGTATTGCTTGCCATAGTATGCGGCGTTGTAAATGTTGGCATAGGCGATGCTGTTGCGGCCTATCAATGAGCGCCAGGTGGAGGTACCTGGGCAGACGTAAAAGTCCAAACCGGCATTTTGGAAGTCAGGCAAAACCTTGTTGAAATCGTAATCACGGTCATAGCCCCACACCAAGGCAATCATGTTTTTCGGCAGCTGGGGAATCAGCTCCGGATGATTGATGACAATGTCGCCCCAGAACATGGTGGTATGCCCCAGTTCATTTACTTCGTTATTCAGCTTGCATAAATATTCGAGATACACGTTGCCAACACCTTTTGCGTCGCAAACAGCTTTGGAATTGCCCAAACCTAGCTCAACGGTCTCGTCGCAACCGATATTGAAGTACTGACTGCTGAAATTGGGCAGCAGTTCGGCATAGAGTTCCTGCATCAGCTTGAAAGACTTGGGGTTGGTGGGGTCGAGGCTGGTGAGACTGCGTTTACCCCATTTGGTGGCACAGTCGGTGGGGCATTCCGCCAGCTCTTTGTAGCGGTCGTGCCGCAGCCAGTTTTCCATGTGCCCGAATGAGTTCTGATTAGGCACTAAATCAATGAAACGTTCGCGGCAGTATTCGTCCAAATCGCGGATTTCATTTGCAGTCATCGGTGAGCAGCCTTCCCACGCATCTTTATGGTTTTTGTAAGCAAATGTATGCTCGATGTACAATTGGAATTCGTTGATTTTCCATGCTGCCAGCAAATCGACAATCTGGTACAGCGTTTCCATTTTAGGCACTTTGTTGCGGCTGATGTCCAGCATGTAGCCGCGACGCTCGAAATCGGGAACGTCATGGATGACGAGACAGGGCAGGGTAGTATTTTCTGTGAGGGCATATTCTATGAGTTGCAGCAGGGTACGGGTGCCGAAAAATACTGCGGCCGGGTCGCCACCGAAGATTTCGATTTTGTCGATATGGATGCTCAAACCGTATTCCTGAGGATGGAGTTTTGGAGTAACCGTCATGCTCAGATAGGGTAATTGTTTGGATTCGTTGGGATTTAACAAGTTGTGCTGACGGAGAGACAACAGGAAATGTTGGCAGTGTCTCAGCTGCTCTTGCGACAGGTTGTTTTTCTCCCGCAGCCGTGTCAGTTCCTTGGGAATTGGGGTTAAATAGTCTTTCAAAGGTCTATTTTGAGCGGCTGCGGACAGCACGGTGCAGAAGCAAATCAGAAGAATCAATAATCGTTTCATTGTGGTGCAAAAAAATACAAAATAACAAAAAGATTTCAGATGAAAATAATGTTGAAGAAAAAAGTTATCCATACTTGATATTCAATAAAAGAAATTGCTATTTTTGCAAATTGAATTGAAAAAATCTATCGTCAAACAAAATAAATAACTGTCATGAAAATAGGTGAGATTGTCCATCTGATTGATGGACAAATAATAGAAGGTGAACAATACAAGGACCGTGAGATCACAAAAATATTCGCTTCCGACCTGATGAGCGATGTGCTGACCATTGACACAGACGAACAACTGCTGCTGCTTACGGGCTTGTGCAACAACCAGTCGATGAGAACTTGTGAGATGTCTGATATCAAAAACGTGATTTTTGTACGCGACAAGAAGGCCACCGAGGAAATGCTTGAGATTGCTCGCGACAACGAGATGATACTGATTCAAACCCCCTATTCTATGTACCGCACGGCAGGCATCTTGTACAGCAAAGAACTACCGCCTGTTTATTAAAAAGACTAAAAGATGAATTTTGAATATAAAGTTGAAGGAGGTGACTTCACTAATGCTGGTTCCACCTCCAGTATCGTTAAAAAAATGATGAAGCAGTTGGGTGTGCACCCTGACATCGTAAAACGCACAGTTGTAGCGTTATACGAGGCTGAGGTGAATATTGTGGCCCATGCGAATCGTGGTGTGATTTATGTGGATTTGGACGAAAACAAGGTCTATATCAAGTTGGAAGACGAAGGTAAAGGTATTCCCGACATTGACCAGGCTATGCAGAAGGGCTATTCTACAGCTTCACCCGAAGTTCGCGAAATGGGCTTCGGTGCCGGTATGGGTCTGCCTAACATTAAATCCAATACAGATGAGCTTAAAATCAGCTCGGTTGTGGGCAAAGGAACCACGGTAGAAATCACCAACTACTTCAATAAATAACAGACTATGGAATCTTTTCACCACGCACTAAACTTCAAGTACGATCTCTGTATCGGCTGTTCGCATTGTACAAGTGTCTGTCCCACAGGAGCTATCCATATTGAAAATGGCTCGCCACTGCTTGACCCCAACCGCTGTGTCGATTGCGGCCGCTGCTACCTGGCCTGCCCTGTGAATGCCATTTACATCGAGCAGGACGACTTCCAGACCATCTACAATTACAAGTGCCCCGTGGTGTTGATTCCGTCTATTTTCAGTGCCCAGTTCCCCGAGAAAATCAGTCAAGGCGCTGTCCTCTCCGCCATTTATCACTTGGGATTCAAGTATGTTTATGAAGTGGAGAAGAGTGTGGATCTGATGAAAGAGGTCATCAAGGAGCAGATTCTCAACAGTGAGCGCGAGAAGCCGATTATTTCCTCTTTCTGCCCGGCCATTGTCCGCCTGATACAGGTGAAGTATCCCTCATTAGTGCCCAATATTTTGCCGATGCGTACTCCCTTGGATTTGACCACGCTGTATATCCGTAAGCGATTGACAGACCAGGGAATTCCTGCAGAGGACATCGGTATTTTCTATGTTACTCCATGTGCCGCCTCCATCGCCGCTGTGAAGAGTCCTGTGGGTGAAGAGAAGATGCCTGTGGAAGGTGTAATCAACATGAACTACCTGTATAACAAGGTGTTCCGTGTGATCAAGGAGGGCGTTTACAAGTTGCGGGAAGATGAATTTGACTTCCATCCCATTTCACAAAACAGCTTGTATTTCACGCTGACTGGTGGTGAGATCAAGGATATTGAAGTGGGTCGGAATTTGGCTATCGACGAGATTCACAACGTGTCTGAATTCTTAGAGAAACTGGAGGATGAGGACATTGACAATATCGACTATCTGGAGTTGCGTGCCTGCGATGAAAGTTGCGCGGGTGGCATATTGTGTGCTGGCAACCGTTTCTTGATTGAGGACCGCCAGAAAAAACGTGCGCAAGGTAAGCCCCATACGGTCACTCCCGAGGAGAACAAACTGCTGAATTATTTGCCCTATCTGCGTGAGAACCTGAAAGTTGGTAAAGTCGCTCCGCGTTCCATGGACAAATTGGATGATAATATCGCTGTGGCCATGAGAAAAATGAAAAGGTCGTTCGAGATCAACGAGGACCTGCCGCAAGTCGATTGCCGTATTTGTGGTTATCAGACCTGCAAGGCTTTCTCGGAAGCTATTGTCAACAACGAGGCCGATGTACGCCAATGTATTTTCGTTCAGCGTATTTTGGAGCAAACCGACAAGCTCACCACCCCCGAAGCCTTGAAATTAATGCGTAAGGTTTGGGGCGAGAAAAAGATCGAAAAACACAGCATCAAACACCTGGATTTGGAGTAATTTTTTTATTCCAAAAAATCCCTATTATTATTTGTATTATTCGGAAAAAATTTCGTACCTTTGCACCTTGATTCGAGGAAGCATTATCGGACTTCGTGTCTCCTTGAAAATACAGGCAAAAAGGAGTCCCATACTAACACTAAAAATTAACATGGATAAGATTAAATCGTTAGCAGATTTGAAAAAGAAGAGAGAAGAACTCCAATCCAACCTCAAGCTGCGCGAAAGCGGTGACAATGTGGAGAACATGATCCAGATCAAAGTCGCCATGGCTACTTGCGGTATCGCTTCAGGAGCAAAACAAGTAATGGAAACTCTCATCGAAGAATGCAACAAGAAAAACGTTCAGGCTGTGATCACACAGACTGGTTGCATGGGTTATTGCTATGCAGAACCTACCGTTGAAGTGAAAAAACCAGGCGCAGACCCAATCGTTTTTGGTTATGTGAATCAGGCCAAAGCCGTTGACTTGGTGGATAAATACATCCTCAACAATGAGCTTCTGGAAGGTATCATTCCTGTTAATTACGAAAAAATAGATAAATAAACAATAAGGAGGTTTTTCAATGTCAAATTACAAGTATCACATATTGATTTGTGGCGGTACAGGATGCCATGCGTCTGAAAGTGCCAAAATCAAAGCTAATTTTGAAAATATTTTAGCTGAAAAGAATCTGGCCAATGACGTACAGGTGATTGGTACCGGCTGCTTCGGTTTCTGCGAGAAGGGCCCTATCGTTAAGATTCTGCCTGACAACACTTTCTATGTTCAGGTAAAACCCGAAAACGTTGAGGAAATCATCAACGAGCACATCATCAAGGGTAGAAAAGTAGAACGTCTGCTTTACATCGATCCCAAGACCCAGCAGCACAAAGAAGACTCCAAACACATGGGCTTCTACAAAAAACAGATGCGTATCGCTCTGCGTAACTGCGGTTTCATCAATCCTGAAAACATCGACGAGTACATCGCTCGCGACGGTTACAAGGCTTTGGCAAGCGTTCTGGAAAGAAACGATCCCGAAGGTACCATCGAAGACATCAAGAAATCAGGTCTCCGCGGTCGTGGTGGCGCTGGCTTCCCCACAGGTATGAAATGGAGCCTCTGCCGTCAGAACAGCGCTGACCAGAAATACATGATCTGCAACGCCGACGAAGGTGACCCGGGTGCATTCATGGATCGTTCCATCTTGGAAGGTGACCCGCACACAGTTCTCGAAGCTATGGCTATCGGTGGTTTCTGTATCGGTGCTACCAAAGGTTTGATTTACATCCGTGCTGAATACCCACTGGCAATCCACCGTCTGCAGGTGGCTATCGCCCAGGCTCGTGAAATCGGTCTGCTCGGTCAGGATATCCTCGGTTCAGGTTTCGATTTCGACGTCGAACTGAGATACGGTGCTGGTGCATTCGTTTGCGGTGAGGAAACCGCTCTGATCCACTCTATGGAAGGTCTGCGTGGTGAACCTACTTTCAAACCGCCATTCCCTGCCGTTCAGGGTTACTTGAAGAAACCCTCTAACGTGAACAATGTTGAGACATTCGCTAACATTCCCGTTATCATCAACAAGGGTTGGGAATGGTTTAGCTCAATCGGAACAGAAAAATCAAAAGGTACGAAGGTGTTCGCTTTGGCCGGCCAGATCAACAACGTGGGTCTGATCGAGGTGCCTATGGGTATCACTCTTCGTGAAATTATCTATGAAATCGGTGGCGGTATCAAAGGCGGCAAGAAATTCAAAGCCGTTCAGACTGGTGGTCCTTCAGGCGGTTGCTTGACCGAGAAGTTCCTCGATACTCCTATTGATTATGAAAACTTGGTGGCTGCTGGCTCTATGATGGGTTCTGGTGGTATGATCGTTATGGACGAGACTTCATGTATGGTTTCCGTGGCTAAGTTCTACTTGGACTTCACCGTTGAGGAATCCTGCGGTAAGTGCTCACCCTGCCGTATCGGTAACAAGAGACTCCATGAGATTCTTGAAAAAATTACCAACGGTAACGGTACCATGGAAGACCTGGACGAGCTGCGTAACCTTGCTCATGTGATTAAAGACACTGCTCTCTGCGGTCTGGGTCAGACTTCACCCAACCCGGTATTGTCAACCATCGACAACTTCTGGGATGAGTATGTTGCCCACGTTGTGGATAAGAAATGTCCCGCCGGTCAGTGCAAGGCTCTGAAACAGTATGTCATTGATCCTGACAAGTGTAAGGGTTGTACCGCCTGCGCAAGAAATTGCCCGGTGAACGCCATCTCCGGCACAGTGAAGAATCCGCACGAAATCGACCAGAAGGCTTGTATCAAATGCGGCACTTGCTATGAAAAATGTAAGTTTAACGCGATTAACATAATATAAAAAGCACATAATCAATGGATACAGTAAAATTAACAATAGATAATAGAGAAGTTGAAGTGCCGAAAGGTACAACTATTCTGAAAGCAGCTCAGAAACTGGGTATCGATATTCCTACCCTTTGTCATTTTGAGCTGGAAAATCTGCATGTTCATAACAGACCTGGTGGATGCCGTATTTGCGTGGTTGAGGTGGAGAAAAGAAGAAACCTTGCTCCCGCTTGCGTTACCGAGTGTATGGAAGGCATGGTGGTGAAAACCAACTCCATCCGTGTTATCAACGCTCGCAAAACCGTGTTGGAGCTGATCCTCAGCGACCACCCGTCAGACTGCTTGCAGTGCGCTAAGAGCGGAAGATGCGAGTTGCAAGACCTCGCCATCCGTTTCGGCGTTCGTGAGAACCCCTACATCGGCGGCAATCACGTAATGTCAAGCTATCAGGTAGAAGTTTCTCCTTCTATCATCCGTGATATGAACAAATGCGTTATGTGCCGTCGTTGCGAAATGATGTGCAACGAAATGCAGACCGTAGGTGCCCTGTCAGCCATCGAACGTGGTTTCCCGGCAGTAGTATCTACCGCTTTCAACCAGCATTTGGATCATTCACCCTGTACCTTCTGCGGTCAGTGCGTGGCAGTATGCCCCGTTGGCGCTTTGACAGAGGTTGACCATACCTCCAAGATCATCCGCGCTATCGCTGATCCTACTAAGAAGACCGTTGTACAGGTGGCTCCCGCCGTGCGTGTGGCCCTCGGTGAAGAATTCGGTATGGAACCCGGTACTATCGTTACTGGCAAGCTGACCGCCGCTCTGAAGGCTCTCGGTTTCGACTATGTATTCGATACTGACTGGAGCGCCGACTTGACCATCATGGAAGAAGGTACCGAGCTGATCGGCCGTCTGACCAAATATTTGGCTGGCGACAAGAGCGTTCCGCTCCCCATCCTGACTTCATGCTGCCCCGCTTGGGTTAAATTCTTCGAACACCAGTTCCCCGAAATGAGAGACCTTCCTTCAACCGCTAAATCTCCGCAGCAGATGTTCGGCGCTATCGCCAAATCATACTTCGCAGAGAAGATTGGTTGCAAGCGTGAGGATATGATCAGCGTGTCTGTAATGCCTTGCTTGGCTAAGAAATATGAAGTTGGCCGTGACGAGTTCAAGGTGGACGGCAATCCTGATGTGGACTATTCAATCTCCACTCGTGAGCTGGCTCGCTTGATCAAGTTGGCTAACATCGACTTCAAGGCTCTGCCAGAAGAAAAATTCGACAGTCCTCTTGGCGAATCAACCGGTGCCGCTGTTATCTTCGGTACTACTGGTGGTGTAATCGAAGCTGCCGTTCGTACCGCTTACGAAGTGATTACTAAGAAACCTCTCCCGAAGATCGACTTCGAAGAACTCCGTGGTCTGGAAGGTGTTCGTTCCGCTACCGTTGATGTTGACGGTCTGAAACTGAACATCGGTATCGCTCACGGTCTGGGCAACGCCCGTAAGTTGTTGGAAGACATCAAGGCAGGAAGAAGCCAGTTCCATGCTATCGAAATCATGGCATGTCCTGGTGGTTGTATCGACGGTGCAGGTCAGCCTCAGCACCATGGTAATAGCGATATTATCAAGGCTCGTTGGGAAGCTATCTACCGTGCCGATAGAGAAATGCCTATCCGTAAATCTCACGAGAATCCGTCCATCCAGGCTATCTACAAAGAATTTCTGGGCGAACCTTGCGGTCACAAGTCACACGAACTGTTGCACACGCATTACTTCGACAGACAGACCACCGTGGAAGTGGATGTGGACAAAAAGTAATTAGTAATTAAGAAAAATTCAGAACAATGGATAAGAAGATAATTGTAAAAATGAAAAAAGAAGTTCGGGAGAAAATTGTTGAAATTTGCAACCGCTTCAATAACAATCCCGGCGAATTGATCAATGTTTTGCATCAAACGCAGGACTTTTTAGGCTACCTGCCCGCCGAAGCTCAGGAACTGATTGCCGAATGTCTGCACATTCCTACTGCTAAGGTTTACGGTGTGGTTTCCTTCTATGCCTTCTTCACCATGACTCCGAAGGGCAAATACCCCATCTCCGTATGCTTGGGTACCGCTTGCTACGTTCGTGGTGCAGAGAAAATCCTCGACGCATTCAAGAAAGAATTGAACCTCGAAGTGGGTCAAACCACTCCCGACGGTCTGTTCTCACTGACTTGTCTGCGTTGCGTGGGTGCTTGCGGTCTGGCTCCTGTTGCCATGGTTGGCGACAAGGTTTACGGCCGTCTGGCTCCCGCCGATGTGAAGAACATCGTGAAGGAGTACAAGGATTTGGAAGCAGCCAACGCCTAATTGCCTGTATGAATCAAAAGGAATCGGGCGGGTCGTAAGACCTGCCCGATTTTTGTTTATTATTTGCGGATTATTTTACGACGGGTTTGCCTGCTTGTTTCCATGCGGTAAGGCCTCCGTCTAAGTTATAGACTGTGCATCCTTGGGCTGCGAGTTTGTTGGCGGCGTTGAGACTGCGAACACCCCGGGCACAATATACCGCCACGTTTCCTTTTACATTCTTGATTTTTTCGCTAAAATCGGCCGCTTTCACGTCAATGTTTTGGGCTCCTTTCAAATGCCCTTCCGCATATTCTTTCGGAGTGCGTACATCGATGAGTCGTACGTTTTTCTTCGTAATTACCTTGGCAAATTCTTCTACTCCAATGGTTGTAACTGTTCCTTTTGCGGTTTGTACGGAACTTTTGCCAGCGCCACACCCGCCCATCATTAAAGCGACCAGCACTATCATCAGTATATGTTTCATAGCTTATGGATTTTGGTGAGATTGATGGTGCAAAAATACTTTTTTTTCAATAAGAAACAGAAGTAATAAAGAAAAATATTATTTTTGTAGTCTAAAAAAATTGATTTTCAGCATATTTTTTGGGATACCATGCAAGTTGCGAAAAAAATACTGGTACTACTGATAATATTGTGTGTCACAGGCCTGGCCTTGGGACAGCAGGTTGTCGATGGTGTCCATATAGGTTCGCCCCAAAGTTTTATGTATTTGACCCCCCAGACGGGTGGTTCGTCCGTCAATTGGGACGACTCATGGGTGAAACCAATTTGTATTGTATTTACTCAATCACACACAGGTATAGATACAGGCGCTTATCCAAGTCATCAATTCAGGGTGTATGATCCTCAAAATCCTCAATCCCTTAACAACGATAATTGCTTTCGTAGCTGCGAAGGGGAGGGTTTTAATAGACCAATTATGGCAGAAGCGTGGGATTCAGACCTGTATCCGGGAACTTATGTGGATACTGTGATTCAATTAGGTACACCAGGAACTAGCAGTTATGCTTCGGGGAAAAAAAGGCAACAGATTTTGTATTCTTTTGTGCCCGATACCAATAACCCAGTGCTGTTGGTGAACTTTGCTTTTGTGACAGAAGATGCCAGACACTTCTATGCGGGTGATCCTGGTTTTGAGTTGGCCGTGTTGCAACATGGTACTGATAATTATCTGTCTTTGGGGAATTATGACGCTACCCATCCTTATTCCCGTTTCTGGTATAGAACACCAGGTGAAGCGGGAGATGAGGATCCCGACAATACGCCGGTGTTACGACCCACGCAAAGTTGTCCTGTTGATTCAGGATGCCCTTGCCAATATAATGTGGATAGTATATTCACGTATCCCTATACTATTGTGGCTTTTGATTTGTCGGATCAGGCGCGTGCCGGCCAAGCTGTGGATTTTCGTCTTGATGTATGGGGTTGTTATGGTAATTTTCATTGGTCTTATTGTTATTTTACGGCCAAGATGGTTCCCGCCCAGTTAAAAGCGAAATATTGTGGCGGGGATTCGTTGAAATTGAGTGTTCCTTGGGGCTTTGACGAAGATACTTATGCTTGGTATAATGGACCGGATTCGGCTTCCACCACCACATCCAATTGGTTTGATCCGGATGATTCAAGTAGCCCCGTTGTGTTTCAGGGAAGCACCAAATATAATCCTATACTGCGTCCGAATCCCGCCAAGCCATACTACCGATGTGTGGTTCAGTCTTATACGGGAATCCCCTTTACCTACGAGGCTACGGTCAAATATTATGATTTGAAGCCTTCTTTCTCTATTGAACCTAAAGCACTGACCAATGAGAAAAACTGCGACTATGGCGTGGTGCTGCATAATACCAGCAGTATAGGTGTTATTCAACCGAATGGCAACGGCGGGGTGGATACCATTTGGCAGGATCTGGAGATGCATCCCGATCAGTGTACATGGGATTTTGGTGATGGTACTCCTGCAGTGCATGGTTTTGAGCCTGAACACATATACGCACAGCCGGGTACTTATACGGTGTCGCTATATATTGAGGATTACGAGAGAGAATGCAAATCAGTAACCATCGATACTACCGTCACCATACTGCCAGAGTACATAGAAAAACAATATGCGGCAGATACGGTGAGTACCTGCGAGGGCAAGTTGCCGTATTATTACAAACCCGAACTTTTTGGTTATGATAATGTGATTACCCGTTGGGACTTGAATGCTGTGGGCGATCGTCAGGTGAATTACACAAACGCATTACCTCAGTTTAATATCAGAGCATGGAACGGTTGCGACAGTATTGTAAAGGTGCGCTTTGATGTGCAGAATCTGGCGGTAACCATCCAGCAATTGGGCGACTTTTGTGACAGTGCCCAAACTACGCTGGTGGCTCATGTGAGCAATATGCAGCAGAATGAGGTGGAATATACTTGGATTTATATGGACTCGGTGATGAGCACCACCGATGAGTTGTTGGCACTGAGCGATGGAAGCTACTTAGTGAGCATCGTTGACCGCTCGACAGAATGTGAGGTGAAGGCTACATACAGGATAGAACCCTGTATGCCGGAAGTTTTTTTGCCGAACTGCATTACACCGACCCATAGTCCGAACGATGGCCCGGTGCAGAACGACTATTTCTATCTCGACCAGTTTGTGCTTCGGTTTATCTCTGAGGTGAAGTTTGTGGTATATTCGCGTTATGGCGAGGAAGTATTCTATTACGAAGGGAAGAAAAATACGGCTGGCGAGTTTGTTCCATCCACTCCATTTGCCAACCTGCCCGCTGAAATGGATGGTCGTTTAGTGTTGTGGGATGGGAAAGTAAGGGGTAATGTGATCAGAGGTACCTACGTATATATGCTGTGGGTTGTCAGTGGCGGAAAACCATGTCTATACAAAGGAAAACTGACGGTGATATAGTAATCAGCCGGAGTAAACCTTCCACCTAATTTCTGCGAAGTCTGCAATTATCAATGGAAAATGTGTATCTTTGCATCAAGAATTGAATGGATGGTAACCCTATGAAAGACGATACTCCCCGAATTCCTTGGCTCATCGCATTGGTGCCTTTTGCGGTGCTGGTGGTATTGCAGGTGCTTGTAATCAAGCAGTTCGGCTCCGACGCTATCGACGGGGCCAGCCAGACGGCATTGCTCTTTTCCGCCGCGGTGGCCATCGCTATCGCCATGGTGGGCTACAAGGTGAGCTGGAAGACCATCAATGGGGCGATTGGCGACAACATCAAAACCATCGGCCCCGCCGTGCTGATTCTGTTTTTAATCGGTGCCATTTCGGGCAGCTGGATGATGAGCGGGGTGGTGCCAACTATGATATACTACGGCATGAAGGTCATCACGCCTTCACTCTTCCTTTTCATGGCTTGCCTAATTTGCGCCCTGGTGTCGTTGATCACGGGCAGCTCGTGGACGACTGTGGCTACCGTTGGTATTGCCTTGATCGGTATTGGCACAGCACACGGCTTTTCGGCGGGGTGGACAGCAGGCGCTATCATCTCGGGCGCATACTTCGGCGACAAGATTTCCCCGCTTTCTGACACAACGGTATTAGCTTCTTCGGTGGGCGAAGTGCCCCTGTTCAAGCATATTCGCTATATGCTCATCACTACCGTGCCTTCTTTCACGATTGCACTGATTATTTTCTTGGTGGTGAGCCTGAACCATTCGGCTGCAAGTGGTACCCAGGCGGCTTCTTTTGCCGAAGGACTGCAAAACAGCTTTGTCATCAGTCCCTGGTTGCTGTTAGTTCCGCTCTTTACTGCTATCCTCATTGCCTTGCGTTTGCCAGCGGCTGTTATACTGTTTTTGTCGGCTCTGGTGGCGGGAATGGTCATGCTGGTGGCTCAACCCCACATCGTGACACAAATAGGGGAGGGCAACAATTTTCGTGGTTTGATGCTCACTTACTATAGCAGCACTTCCATCGATACGGGCAATGAAACGCTTACAAATCTGGTGCAAACCCGTGGTATGAAAGGCATGCTCAGCACAGTATTCCTCATTTTCTGTGCTTCCGCTTTCGGCGGTGCACTCACCGGAGGCGGTATGATGAAGAGCCTCACCGGAGCATTGGCTCGTGGCATCAGTGGCCGCCGCTCGTTGGTGGCTACCACAGTGGGTACAGGTCTTTTTGCTAACATGGCCACAGGTGACCAGTATCTTAGCATTGTGCTCACAGGTAATATCTACAAGCAGCTATACAAAGATATGGGCTTTGAGGGGCGCCTGTTGAGCCGTTCCACAGAAGACTCTGCCACAGTTACCTCTGTGCTCGTTCCCTGGAACACCTGCGGTATGACACAATCCATGGTGCTGAAAGTTCCCACATTAGAGTTCTTGCCCTACTGCTTCTTCAATCTCATCTCCCCGCTGATGTCCATCACTGTCGCTTTCATTGGCTATAAGATTTTCCGGCGTACCGATGATGAAGAAACAGAGGAATCAACAACGACAATCGATTAGTACGGAAAGTCTGTCCTGACGTATCGCATAACAAGGATGAAAAAAAAGGCGACCATCAGGCCGCCTTTTTCTGTCTCTACAAGGTTATTTTCTCACCTTCTTCACAAACTCTTCCACTTCGGGAACACCGCCTTGATAGACGAGGTAGCCGTCGTAGGGCTCGCGTTTGGTGATTTCGTCGTTGATGGGGGTGAGCATCAGCTTCTTCACATCCTCGCGCTTCTGGCCGCTGTCTTTGGTCAAACCTAATGCCCAGCCGAGCTTGATGTAAGAGCTTTCCGCTAACATGTTGTCTGCGGGGATGATGCCGCGCGCCATCATGTCGCGGCCAGTGTCATACACAAACATGTGGGTGTAGCCCCAGATGGTCTGCACACTCATGTACTGGTGAACACCAGCGTCGGTAGCTTTCTGGATAGCATCATACATGACCTTGTTCACGTGACCGAGACCGGTGCCGTCCCAAACAATGCCTTTGTAGCCGTTGTCGATGAGAGCTTCCAAAACATCGGGTTTCATGCCCGGATAGTAGTAGAGGATAGCTACACGGTCGTCAAAAGTCGGCACAATGCGGGTGACATTCGGGTCGTTGACGGCAAGGCTGCGTTTATAGTCCTCGTAGTTGGTGATAACTTCCACTTGGCGATGCTGGCCTTTGCGGCGGTGGTTGTACACTTCCTTGATGGGCTGTACGCCATCGCGTCGATTCACGGTAGCCAGCGGTGTGTCGCCAATGGTACGGAAAGTAGAGCGGTATGAGCTGTGCATCTTACGTACACGCGTACCGCGGTGCAGGAAACCGTAGTCGTCGCTGGTGGGACCGAACATGCAGACCATCACCTCGGCGATGTCACCGTGACCGGCAGCGGTCATGGCGTGCATCAGGTTCAAAGCGGCATCGGAGCTGGGACGGTCAGAAGAACGTTGTGAACCCACCAATACCACTGGCATGGGCATATTCTGGCACATGTAAGTCAAAGCGGCAGCAGTGTGAGCCAAAGTATCGGTACCGTGACCAATTACAATACCCTCGATACCAGCCTTGATTTCATCACCAATTTTGTTGGCCAAAGCCATATATTCTTTCGGGGACATGTTCTCGGAAAACACAGCGAAAACTTTCTCAGTCTCCAAGTTGCAGATGTCAGCCAATTCGGGCACCGCACCATACAGTTCACCGGGAGAGAATGCGGGAATCACCGCACCCGTACGGTAGTCCAAACGGGAAGCGATGGTACCACCAGTACCTAACAGTTTTACGTGGGGCAGACCGGGAGTGTAGGGGAATTCCTTCTCCGGAATCTTGAAAACGGGCTGCGGGTCGCGCTCGCCCTTCATGTCGGTGATGGTGTCAATGTCAATACCGATGTTGTAACCGGTGCTGACTTTCATCACAATGTGGATGTCGTCGGTGTTTTCCGCACGGGGCAGAATCTTTCCCGAGAAATGTCCGCGGGTGGTTTCCACTTCGGCTTTGTCCCACACGTGAACGTCGTATTTTTTGAGCGTCTCTAATGCGCGTCCCTTATATCCTTGGAATGTTTTTTTATCGTCGTCCATATCAGTTTACAATTAACATTTTACAATTAACAATTAATAATTTCCTTGGCCAATGTAGTCATGGAGAGGTTGCCCAGTGCTTGTGCACGCACTTGGCCGAGGAGGCTGTTTTTCTTGTCCTCTGCGGTGGTACGGGAGCGCATGGGTTTGAAATTACTGCTCAGATTGCTGAGGTTTTTCAAAATTTCTTCTTTGGAAACTTTACGGTAGCCTGCAAGTTTCAGCAGTTCGGAGAAGTCAGCCTTCGGCTGCTCGAACATCAGCTTCAGCATATCGGTTGCGATGGCCTTGTCCAGACCTTCTTGTTTCAGGAAGGCGAAGAGGTCGAAGATTCTGCAGGTGCAGAAGGGAATCTGGCCATATTGTCCGTGCAGATGTTTGAGTCTGTGACCAAAGAAAGTGCCGATAAATTTCGGACACATATCCAGTTCAGTGACGATTTTCTTGATCCGCGGGAAGAAATTATGGGTGAAAATGTAGTTGAAGCAGTCTTGCGGTACACCCCAGGCAACCATTTGTGCGTAGCGGTCAGCAACAGCATCGGGGATATTCTTGCTCAACTCATCGATATAGTCGGCATGCAATGGAATGGGAGCCGAGTCGGTGTCGGGATACATACGGTCGGCACCGGGCAGCACACGCTCGAAAATGGTGGTGCCGTCGGGCAGAGCCTTACGGGTTTCAAACGGAACACCGTCGAAGGTCATCAAGGCACGTTCCTCAATCACTTCCAAAGCAGTTTTTACATCGTCTTCGGGAGCCCAGAAAATGATTTGAGCATCATTTTCGCCAGCATTCATAGCTTTGGCAGCTTTCTCGAAAACGCTGCGACTTACCACATCCTCGAGGTCTTCAGAAGAAGCCATGTTAGGACGCTCAATGCAAGCGATAACTTTCAGTCTATCGGCAAACTCGCAGTAGAAAGGATGACTTGGCTGAGTGAAGTGTGACAACAGTCCAGCAAATTGCGGCAGGTTAACCGCATATACTTTCTCGCCACGCTTTATGGCGTCGGTAATCGGGTCAAAATAGAAATGGAACTGCTTGGGATCCAGTTCAGTGAATGCCATTTTCCAGTCTTCTTTCTTGATACGGGCTTTCAGTTGTTCGCGGATAGCGAGCAAAGCCCACTGGCGGAAGCATTCCACATGAGTGACCTCGGGTATCCATTTGGTGTGGGCAACACCTTTCACTTCGATACGGGTACCGCCTTTGCAGCTCACGTTCACATCCTGGCGGCCAGCGCCAATACCCGTGCGGACACGGCCGGTACTGCGGTTCAGGAAGCGGATATAGTTGCCAGCTTCTTCTACCTCGTCGGGATTGACCATTTCAGGATAGGTTACCGTTTCAATCAAAGGCATACCTAAACGGTCGGTGCGGTAGATACGAGTGTGGCCGATATCGGATACCTCGCGGCAGGCGTCTTCCTCCACGCTGAGCTGGATGAGGCGCACCTTCTTGTTTTTCAGCTGGATCTCACCATCAATACCCAAGATGGCGGTTCTTTGGAATCCTGTAGGAATGGAGCCGTCGAGGTATTGTTTACGGGTGATATGCACTTCGCCCACGATTTTCAGCTTGGAGGCCAAGGCGATTTCCAAGGCATATTGCAATGCTTCCGGGTTGATGGGGAATGGAGGTGTGTCATCCACCTCATAGGTGCAGGCGGTTTTATGTGCGATGCGGTAGATGATGTTCTTGCGGGTCTTGAACTCCATGAGTGCGGTGCCGTCATATTCTCCCATTTCGGAGAGGGTGGGGCGCATGTGACGCAACAGCTCGGCATCGTACTCGTCGGCTTTCTGGAATATGCCGGCGGGACAGCGGCAGAACAGTTTTTCTTTGGTCGCCAGTTGCTGGTGAACTTCCAGTCCCGACATGAAGCCGATGCGGTCATAGTCGGCCTGCTTGGCTTGCTTACGGTCAACATAGCCGATGGCTTTTTTGCTGGCTTCGTAATTTTCTTGAGGGTTGATAGATTGCATATATTTTGAATTTAGTTGTAATTATTGGCAAAAATAAAGACCTTGGCCTTAAATTTTTTAAGCCACAAAGATAATAAAATTATGGAATGCCACCGCAAAAAAAACTTCCCTTGTTATCTGTCCCCTGAAACCTATCCCCTGTCCCCTGATAATTAGCACATTAGCACATTGTCTCATTAGCACATTAACTAATTTGCTAATTGATCCTATTTTCTCGGATGATACTGTTCTATGATGCTCTTGATGTAGCTGCGGTCGAGATGGGTATAAATTTCCGTGGTGGTGATGCTTTCGTGGCCGAGCATCTCCTGCACCGCACGTAGGTCTGCGCCACCTTCCACCAAGTGGGTAGCGAAAGAATGCCGGAAGGTGTGTGGACTGATGGTCTTCGTAATTCCCGCTGTTTCAGCAGCTTGCTTGATCATCATAAAGATCATCTCACGGGTGAGGCGGCTACCTCTGCGGTTGAGAAAAACAAAGTCTTCTTCCCCCTTCTTGATTTTAATATGCTCACGTACACCTTCCATGTACAAATTAATGGCCTTTTGTGCGGTTTGCCCAATAGGCACCAGGCGTTCCTTATCTCCTTTGCCAATAATACGGATATAATTGTCACGAAAATAAAGGTTTGAAATGCGGAGATTTACCACCTCGCTCACCCGCAATCCGCAGCCATACATCACTTCGATTATGGCCTTGTTGCGATGCCCTTCGGGCTTGCTTAAATCAATACCGTCCAAAATGGCCTCTATTTCAGGAATGGAGAGTACTTCGGGCAGATGACGGCCAATTTTGGGAGCATCTAATAATTCGGTGGGATCATGGGTGATTTTATGGTCGAAAAGCATGAATTTGTAGAAGGATTTCAGCCCTGAAATAATACGGGCCTGGCTTCTGGCTGAAATCTTATCATCATATAAAGATGCCAGAAAATCCTGCAAATCTTCTAATTTTACATCTTCTAATTTTTTTCTTCCGCCTAAAAAATCATTCAGTTTTTCAATATCATGAAGATAGGCCTCCACTGTCTTGGGCGACAGAGAGCGTTCCAGTTTAAGATAGCGCTTATACAACTGAATGCAGAGTTCCATAATCAGAATTATGGTAATAAAATGATTATTAAATGGTTACCAAAGGCAAGCATCTTTCTCGAACCAGCGTCCTTGGGCTTTCAAAGTTTGCTCGATAATATCGCGGGCGGCACCGTCTCCACCTTTCTTCACGGATACATAGTCAGCGATAGCTTTAATCTCCTCAGCGGCATCGGCAGGACAGCATTTCAGCCCGCTGAGCTGCATAATCTCGTAGTCGGGAATATCGTCACCCATCATCATTACCTCCTCGCGGCTGAGACCGTATTTGTTCAAATACTCGTTATAAACTTTGACCTTATTGTGCACTTGCAAATAGATCTCCATGCCAGGGAAATTCTTGTATCTCAAGCGCATAGACTCTGATATGCCGCCGGAGATGACGGCCACTCGATAGCCTTTGCGCAGAGCGTATTGCAAGGCGTAACCGTCTTTTACTCCTGTAGCCCTCAGCTGGTCGCCATCAGGCAGTACCCATATCTTACCATCAGAAAGTACCCCGTCAAAATCAAAAATGAAGGTGGTGATGTTTTTAAGCTTATCTTTATAATCGTGCATGTGAAATGTAATTCGTTGTTATTTGTTGGCAAAGATAATGATTTTTTCTGATACTACTTCCGTAACTATCAAAATTTATATAGTTACGGAAGTGGTATAACGCAAATCTAATGATAATGGGATATTGCATGCTACCCCATTTCGCAGCGGGTTTATTCAGTTCTTCGGTGCATATTACATTCGCGCTGCGAAGAGATACGCCGCATTTTCCATACCCCACACTGCGCTACCGCTTATGTGGGGTTAATAGAATTTGACCTCTTCGAGGTCTTGACAATTGTTGTAAATGATTACATCATAGGTATATGTCCCGGAGGGACATCATCTTATTAACCCCATATAAGGCCGTAGGCCGCAGTATGGGGTAGGTGACAGACATATATGCTTGCCGCGGTGCGTTATACACTTGCTTCGAAGCACTGAACCCAAACACCGCGGAATTGACACACCATTAATAGATGACAAAAACTTACAGTGACTATGATTACTTATATCGAACTCACGTTAAATTAACTAATTACTTTGACGGCGATTCTGGTATATATGGCATTAAATGATAACGTTTCCCTTTTATCAAATCCATCAAGAAACGATGGCCAATAGATGCTGATGGATATACTATGTGATAATTTACAATCTCATCCATTATTTCCTGAAAATCTTTCGAATACTCCATAATTTTACCATTCAACTCCAAACAGCCGACAGCCAAAGTTTTATCTAACATTGAATGTGTCATATTGATAACATCATAGTTATAGTCATCATATACTATAACCACCTGAATCATTCCAAACGACATATACGATTTACAACAAGATGATTCACATTTTGAAAAACTTCTAACCATGTTTGTAACATATCCGAAAAAAACAGAATCATTGATACTTATATTGTTCTTTGAGGGCATTATTCTTTGAGCAATATAAGTAGGCGAAGCCACAACATAATGTGTAGGGTCATCCCAAAAAATCTCTATTTTTTGTGCGTTAGAGTATGAAGTTGCTGCAACCAATAAAAATACCACAAAAAGAAACTTTTTCATAATGCTTTTTTTCTATGGTTTATTACTTCTCTGTCGTAAGTTCCACTGCTTTTAAAAACGTCTTGTCGCTGCTATTGATGACGGGGTAGAAGGCTTCGTCTTGATAGATATCACGACCAATGAGAGCTTTGAGCCATACTTTCAGTTCTTTGATGGACTCGTTGTTGAGGTCCTTCACCTTCAGTCCTGTTTTTTGCGTGTAGAAGTTCAGCAGTTGCTTCAGCAAATCGTTGCTGACAGTCATTCCCTTCACATAGCTTGCGGCGGTAGGATACTGCTTCATCACCTTCTCCTTGTTATCCGTAGCATAGTTGAAGGCAAACTGGATAATGGCCGATGAATTCAGCACCTGGTAATAGGCGTTCAGCGTGCTGTCATCATCTAACGGAATAAAATAATCAGGCATAATGCCACCACCACCATATACTGTCCTACCATTCTTGGTTTTGAATTTCTGATTCTCATCAAATTTGATACTATCGGAATGGCTCATTTCGCCACGATAATAGCGGTCGATGAAATCCTCGTAATAAGCTTCCGTACCTTTGCCATATTCACGCTGAATGCAGCGTCCGCTGGGTGTATGATAACGGGCAACCGTCAAGCGGATACTGGATTTATCGGAAAGGTCTATTTGTCTTTGTACCAGTCCTTTGCCGAACGAACGGCGACCTACCACAATACCGCGGTCATTATCCTGAATAGCACCTGCCACAATCTCGCTGGCGGAAGCACTGAAATCGTCAATCAGCACAATAACCTCGCCCTCTTCAAAGTTACCATATTTGGTGGCATATATTTTATCCGTAGGCACATGTAATCCCTCAGTATAGACAATCATTTCACCTTTGGGCAAAAATTCGTCACAGATTTGGATGGCGGCATCCAAAAATCCACCAGAATTGCTGCGCAAATCCAAAATCATTTTACTCATGCCCTTCTTTTTCAGCTGTTCAATCGCATCACTGAACTCGCGGGCAGTAGTGGCACCAAACTGATTAATTTTGATGTAACCTGTCTGTGAATCAACCATATAAGCTATGTCCAAAGTATAGGTTGGAATGACATCACGGGTGACAGTGTAATCATAAATTTGAGGGAATCCCTGGCGCATGATGCCAATGTTGACTGTCGTTTTCTTCTTGCCACGGAGCAGCTTCAACACATCATCATTTTGTATGCCGACACCGGCAACGTTCTTTCCATCCACTGTCACAATGCGGTCGCCAGCTCGGATACCTTGTTTTTCGGAAGGACCACCGCTAACTGTTGAAATCACCATAATGGTGTCGTTCATGATACTGAACTGAATGCCTACGCCTTCAAAAGCACCTTCCAAAGATTCCATCATGGCTTTATTGTCGCTGGCGTTGGCGTAAGTGGAGTGAGGGTCCAACTCTTGCAGCATGGAAGTAATGGCTGTTTCAAACAATTGGTTAGTATTCACTGTATCAACATAATAGCTGTTGATGTATTTCACTACTTCATCCAATTTGTTGCTTTGCATACTGCTCAAACCTTGCTTGCGACCTGGTACAAAATACAAGGCCACAGTCATTCCTACTAAAAAAGAAATGGCAATGGTGAAGAAATTCTTGATGCGATTACTTCCCGAAGTATGCTCGTCTGTATAATTGTTTTCCATGCTTATTTTCTTTGTCTTTTGATGGAGGATTGATGGAGGAGTTCTAAAAAGTTTTCAATAAAATTTTGATAATCAATATCTTGTAAAGAGTTTTGCTGATAAGTCTGTACCACTTTGTTCCATTGTTCGGGTTGTACCACAGGCAGGTTATGCTCCGTTTTGATTTTGGCAATGGAATCCACAATCTCCATGCGTTTGCTTAGCAGAACGCTAAGTTGAGTATCAATATTATGGATTTGGGTTCTTTGCTTGCGTAATTCATGCTCAGCGGGAGAGGTTATGGTATCCTTAAACTGAAGTTTGGATAACATTTCCGCCAAATCCGCTGGGGTTAACTGCTGTTCCGCATCACTGAGTGCCGCGGAAGGCTGGTAGTGTGCCTCAACCATCAGTCCGTCAAAGCCATAGTCCAGTGCAAGTTGCGACAGCTGGGCAATATACTGGCGTTGACCGGCGATATGGGAGGGGTCGCAAAGCAGCGGAATCTGTGGGTAGCGCACTTTAAGGTCAATGGCCATCTCCCATGAGGGATTGTTGCGATAAACACTCTCGTTGCTGTCGGCGCATCCACGGTGAACCGCCATCAGTTTGGTTATACCGGCATTGAGAAATCTTTCGATATTGCCGATCCAGAGTTTCAGGTCGGGAATCATGGGATTTTTGACCAGAAAGGTAAAATTACGGTTTTTGGCGGCATCGGCTATGGCCTGCACATCGAAGGGGTTCACAGCGGTGCGGGCACCAATCCAGCAGGCTTTGATGTCGTATTGCTCACATAAATCCAATTGGTCTGGCGCACTTACTTCAACACAAACAGGAATGCCCAATAATTGTTGTAATTCCTGCAACCACGGCAAGGCCTCGTTACCGATACCCGAAAAATCCTCAGGTTTGCTGCGGGGTTTCCACACTCCGGAACGGAAAAAATCAAGCGAAAGGCCTTTTGCCGCCAGATTTTCTTTTAATCTCTGGGCGGTAAGGAACAACTGCTCTTTGCTTTCTGCAGCACAAGGTCCCGCTATGATAATGGCTTTCTGCATGGTCTGTTATGAATTGAAGGTCAGGGTGTTAAAAGCCAAGGGAAGCAGTTCTATCTCATATTGGCCTTGTGACAGTAGCTCACCTTCCATCTCTCCTAAAATAGAAGGATCAGCACTAATGCTAAGTTTATTGGTCCGGTAACATTGCACACCTTTTATCTTTTCGATGTGCTTTCCCGTGAAAATATGTTTGATTTTGAACAATACTGTCAAAATGCCGACTTGCGGTAGGATGATCACATCAAAAAGGCCGTCATCATATTGGGCGTCAGGGGCTTGTTTCATGCCATCCCCATGATATTTGCAATTGGCGACCGCAAAAAGGAAGGGTTTTCCTTGGTATTTGAAGTCGTTTGAATTGATGGTGACAGGAATCGCCTTATGTTTGAACAGTGCAAGAAACACTCCCAACATATATACGGAAATGTTGAGGAATTTGGGTTTGGTATAAACGGTTTCATAAATCACTTCGGCAGAGAAACCAAAGCTGTTGATATTGATGAAATAGCGCTGTTCAATTAGTTTTTCCTCCTGAAAAACCTTTGTCAGCCCTACATCGTGGGCGGCAAAGCGTCCTTTCAAAAAACCATCCACGGTATCCAAATAATCTTTGGGATAATGATGGGTACGCGCCCAGTCATTGCCGCGGCCGTGCGGGATCACCGCCAAAAACACTTCGTGCGTGTCAATACCCGAAGTGAAGATGCCATTGACAATTTCATTGATGGTACCGTCACCGCCAATCACCATCAGGTGTCGTTGTCCTTCCTGACACAATTTGCGGGCAAGGTCTATGCCGGAGTGGCTACCATTGGCCTGATGCAGTTCATAGCGTACATGATGCTCATCGAGTTTAGCCGCGATTTCGTTCCAATGCTCCAAACCCTTATGGTCTTGGGCATTGGGGTTGAGGATGATTTGCCAGTTAAAATCAGCTACATTTATTGTATTCAGAGACATAATTTAAAAATAAGATGGCAAAAATAAGAAAATTTCAGTAACGAAGACCGTTTGCCTTATATTTTAAATCCAATCGGATTACTTGGCATGTTTTTCTTCTCACGCAACTGGTCCAGTGCATCATTGATGACCTCGATTTGCAAGGCAAATTCATTGTTAAATTGTTCCTGATGCTCGTTGATGTCATTCTGATCATGGAGGATGTCTTCGACGTAAGCGTTCAGTTGGTCAAGTTTATGGGAGAGTTGCTCATAACGTAGTTCTGATGATTGCATAGCAGCAACAGCTTGTCTCACGGCGACAAATGCTCGCATGATGTTGATGTTAACCTGTATGGCGATTTTGCTTCGAAGTAGTCCTGATAGCATGGCAACTCCTTCCTCGGTGAATGCAAAGGGCAAGTATTTGCTATGTTGACCACGTCCTGTCTTTAAGATGCCATTTTGGCACCTTAAAGCGGTAAGTTCTTCAGTTGTCAGCTCAAACATGAAATCTTTTGGGAAATGGTCTAAATTGCGACGGACCTGACGTTTTAATTGAGCCACTTCTACCTCATACATTGTTGCTAAGTCGTAGTCCAGCATCACTTTAAAACCCCTAATGTCGTAGATTATATTTTGGATTGAATAAAAAAGGCCACCTTGCGGCAGCCTTTTTTCAACATATTGGGGTTGATGTTATTTAGCGACTCTTTCCAGCCATTTCACCATACCGAGCATCACACCCATGGAGATCAAGCAAACTCCCATGAATACTGCCCAGCATTGCCAGATAGGCCATTTGTTGTACATCAGAGGTCCAATCCACAACAAACCGTTACCAACAGCGGTGGCGCCTAACCACAGACCTTGGCAGAGACCGAGGAGGTGCTTCGGAGCGACCTTGGAAACGAAAGAAAGTCCCAGCGGGGAAATGAACAATTCGGCTACAGTCATGAAGAAATAATAGATAATCAGGATCCACCAGCCGGCTTTTTCAGCTTCGGTACCGGTAGTTCTGAATTCTTCAGCTGAAGGATATCCGCATGATGCGCTGAAGATGGTCATAATCAGATAAGCGGTGGCGGCAATTCCCATACCCATGGCAATTTTACGCGGAGTGGAAATGTCTTTGCCTCTGCGGGCCAATGCGCCGAATGCAATCAGGATGAGAGGTGTCAGCACAATCACAAAGAACGGGTTGACAGCCTGCCAGATTTCGGGAGCGATAGCGGAAGTATCCACAAAGTCACGGGCGAACAACGACATGGAGGTACCATTCTGGTGGAAGGAGAACCAGAAGAATACGGCGATACCTAACACTGCGAACAAAGCATAAAGTCTCTGCTTGATTTCGGTAGCCATAGCTCTCTTTTCTTCTTCAGTATAGTCAACAGAAGTAACAGCGGCTTTCTTTTCAGGATTGGGCAATTTGTTTTTCTTCACCAAGAAGATAGTCAGAGAAATCAACATGGCAATAACAGAGGCGATGAAGGAGAAGTGAACACCCGAGTTGAACACGTTGAGGTAATCCTGGCAGAAGGTAGTGAGGTTATCAACACCGACGGTGGAGGCAGTGGCGATCATATCGTTCATCTTGGCCAAAGCGTCAGCACCCATGGCTTCGCCTTGCTCGATGTACTGGTGGCACAATGCGGGAAGGTTGGCGTTGAAGTTCATGTTGTGGATGTTCAACCACCATTGTCTGATCAATGGGGCAACGAAAGGAGCAACCAAACCACCCACGTTGATGAATACGTAGAAAATCTGGAAACCAGGATCACGTTTGCTCTTGGCGATACGGAGTTCTTCCTCGCCCTTCTTGGCGGCTTCAGCTTCGAAATTGTCGTACAGCTGACCTACCAAAGCTTGCAGGTTCCCTTTGAAAAGACCGTTACCGAAGGCGATGAGCAACAAGGCAAAGCAGGTCAGAGGCAGCAACCAGGTGATGGTGCTGGCGGTTGACATGATGGGAATAGCCAGAATGACATAACCCATAGCCATCACAAATAAACCAGCCATGATGGTGCCTTTGTAGTTTTGTTTTCTGTCGGCAATGATACCGCCCACCAGACTCAGAATGTAAATACCCATGTAGAACACGGAATAAATCAGAGTGGCTTGGGTGTCTTTCAAACCGAATTTGGAGCAGAGGAACAACACCAGAACAGCGTTCATGATGTAGTAGCCGAAACGTTCACCCATGTTGCTGAGAGCAGCTGCAATCAAGCCTTTCGGGTGTTCTCTCTTGGCAGTGATGACATAGTAAATCACAAAAGGAGTGATCACTATCAAACTGAGTATCAAGAGAGATTCAGTCAGATGACTTTTGATAAATTCAAACATAGTTTTATGATTTTAGTGAATAATAAATTTGTTTCGATGATTACAGCAGTGAATCGATTTTAGCGGTCAAATCACTCTTTTTGATAGTACCCACATGCACGTCTTTCACCTCGCCATTCTTGAGGAATACCAGCATAGGGATGTTGCGCACGCCGAATTGCATGGCGAGTTCGCCTTCAGCGTCAGTATCGCATTTGCCGATAACGGCTTTGCCTTCGTATTCGGCAGCCACTTCTTCGATAGTCGGACCCAAAGCTCTGCAAGGACCGCACCAGGGTGCCCAGAAGTCGATAACTACTAATTTATCGCCTTGGGCGATAGTTCCAAAATTTTCGGATGTAATTGCTAATGCCATTTTTTTGAAATTTAAGGTTATGTATTATTTGAATAGGTTAGATTCTGTTTTAGATTTCCACCGCTTCTTTCAGTCTCTCAGCGTTTTCAGCTACCTGCAACGCCTCAATGGTCTCCTGGATGTCACCATCCATAAAGCCCGTAAGGTTGTACATGGTAAGGTTGATACGGTGGTCGGTCACACGGTTCTGTGGGTAATTATAGGTACGGATTTTAGCGGAACGGTCACCCGTTGACACCATGGTCTTACGCTTGGAGGCCACCTCATCGAGATATTTCTTGTACTCGCGCTCGAACAAACGGGTTCTCAACACGCTCATGGCCTTATCGAGGTTCTTCAACTGCGATTTTTCATCCTGGATGGCCACCACAATCCCCGTGGGGATGTGAGTCAGACGCACAGCCGAGTAGGTTGTGTTCACCGACTGGCCGCCAGGTCCTGAAGAGCAGTACGTATCCTTGCGGATATCGCTCATCTTCAGTTCCACATCAAACTCGTCGGCTTCGGGCAGCACCACCACGGAAGCGGCGGAAGTATGCACACGGCCCTGGGCCTCGGTTTGCGGCACACGCTGCACACGGTGCACACCAGACTCGTATTTCATCAGGCCATAAACACCCTCACCGCTGATGGTGAACACAATTTCCTTGAAACCGCCGACAGTACCTTCGGTCATGGAAACCACATCGTATTTCCAGCCTTTCTTGTCGCAATAATGCTGATACATGCGGAAAAGGTCGCCAGCAAAGATACTGGCCTCGTCGCCACCGGTACCGGCACGGATTTCCACCTGGGCGTTTTTGCTGTCCTGCGGGTCTGAGGGCAGCAGCAACAGACGGATATCCTCTTCCATTTTCTCTTTTTCCTGCAGAAAAGTGTCCAGCTCCTGCTTGGCCATCTCGCGGAAGTCCTCGTCTTTTTCGGTGGCGATAACCTCCTTCGTGTTGGCGATGTTCTCAACGATATTTTTGTATTTCTTATAGGCTTCCACCACGGCCTGCAAATCCTTGTAGTCCTTGCTCAGCTTAATGAAACGCTTCATATCGGCGATGACTTCCGGCTTGGTGATTTCCTCTCCGATTTCAAGCCATTTCTGATGGATAACCGCTAATTTATCTAACAAATCATTCATTTCTTCTCCTAATGTATAAAATAAGCGTGCAAAGATACGAAATTTTTCAATGTGCTAATTAGCAAATGTGCTAATGTGCCAATTGTTTTTAGAAGATTGCCGTGCAAGGTACTTGAATTTCTCTCACCAGATTTTTTGAATTTAGTTCTTATGTTATTAATTTAAATTTAATTTTTGTAATTTATATTAAAATAAATTGTATATTTGTAGCGAAAATAAAATGATTTAAAATGGGCTGACTCTTGCTGCTTTAGACACCTACGTGAACCAATACAATAAACTATGAAATCAGGATATACATACATCATGACCAATAAATACCACAATGTACTTTATACTGGCTGCACCGTTGACATTATCAAGCGAGTGACACAACATAAAAAACATTATTACAAAGGCTCTTTTTCCGACCGTTATAACTGTGAATATTGTGTGTATTTCGAAGAGTTCCCCGACTACAACTCTGCTATCCAGCGGGAGAATCAACTAAAGAACATGACAAGGAGTGAGAAACTCACACTCATCAACAATCGAAATCCCGAATGGAAGGAGCTAGTGACGGAAAATGGATTTTGCGAAAAACAGAAAACTTGGGCAGAACAAGTGAAACAGGTTATGGATGAATTATTGGGAAAGTCAGAAACAGAACAAGACGATTTGCACGGATAAGATGCTGGGGATTCCGCGGCACTCACTGCGTGAGCTTGCGGAATGGTGGTGCTCCTGATGGATATAGGGTAGGAGGGGGAGGAGGGGCGACGCCCCTCCTCCCCCTCCCCCTCCATCGTCACCTTAAAGTGCCGCACACCATTCCGCATGGAGCGCAGCGACAGGCGGAATCTCATACCCTAAACTTCCAAGTTTTTAAACAACATATCGTTTTTTTTACCACAAATCCTTTCCCCCTTTCCAGAGTTTTTTTATACCTTTGCCAAGCGAAATCCTTGTGTTATGAAAAAAATGAAGCATACATTGCCACATTCCCTTGTCACAATATTATGCCTGCTGATGCTGCTACCGCTATCTGCGCAGCAACACCGGGAGCGCTGGAAATTCGAAGATTACTTCCCCAAAAATTATTTTTATGATGACAATGATGATTGGAGATATGATGATGGTGTTGGAGAAGCAGTATTTTACATGCGACTGGCGGATATAACACCTCTACGCAACATTACCCCAAAAGAGGGCGAGACCATTGTCCGTTTGAGCTACATTCCGAAATTTGCCCATCCGCTGTTTATCCAAGTCCAGCAAAAAGACGACCATATCCTTTTAACATGGAAGAAAGGCAAGGCCGTCAAAGGTTATGTTACGCATACCACCCATACGGAGATGAGCGATATGGGATTAGTGGATGTGACTGAAAACAAATACTATGGCAATGAATGGGACAAGGGGGTTATTGATTCTGGTAGCCGGCAACTGACCTTTGCCGAGTGGCAAGCAATACAAGATATACTGACGGACATTGATTTTATTCATTACCCTCACGGCATTCTATGCAGAGGCTTCCAAACCCCGTTTATCTTGGAATATAAAGATAATCTGAACAGCATTTCTTATTATACGGAATGTCCTGACAACAAAAAGGAGGAACGTGTGACAAAGCTGTTGGTCTCATTTGTTGACACGAACTATGTGGATATGGTGGTGAATACGGTCAATGAGAGAAACGGGATTGTCGCCCCTGCCTACCCTGGCGGGGAGGAAGCCTGTGCGTCGTTTATCCAAAATGCCATACACTATCCATCTGATGCTCTGCGGGATATGGAAGAATACAGGGCTCGTGTGGAAATACTTGTGGAAAAGGATGGCTCTATCAGCATGGTAAAAGATGAATCATGGCCCAAAAGTGATTATGGTTTCGCCGACGAACTGATACGGGTGGTGAAAACGATGCCCAAATGGAATCCCGCTACCGAAAATGGTAAGATTGTTCGTTGTTATGCATACGTGAACTACCATTTTATTCTGCCTGAAGATATCCGCCCGCAGTATGGAAATCCCATTTTGGAGACACAACGCGACAAAAGGCGTTGGGAAGACATTGAGGCATGCCATCGGAAACTTATACAAAATCCTTTTGACGAAAAAACCACCCTGTGGATGGCGAAATACTACTACAGGGAGTATGTTTTTGAACATTCGCCAAAAGAAACTCTCTCTTCTTGGGATTCTGCACAATACAAGCAAGAAGATTGGGAGAATTATTATGATTGCACAGCTGTGGTTTCCCATCCAGGTGACAGCGCCCTGAAGTATTTCTATAAAGTGTTGGAAATAAATCCTGAAACAGAGGAAATTCTCTTTTTTTATTTGCCCGTTTTGCAATTGGAACAGCAACTGCATAAGGAGCATAATCCTTTGGCAAAACTGCCTTACGATACGGTGGAGGGGATACATTTTCCCCACACTGCCCTCATCAACTGGCTGGAAGATGGCCAATTGGATGCGACAAAAGAGTATTACTCGGATGCTTGGAGTTCATTCTTTTGGGTGGACTATTTTTCTGATATATTGACTAAAATGCAGGAGCCCATCATCTTTAATGCTACTTTAAAAGACGATGAAACCGTTTTCCGATTCACCTTTTTCCCTTCCTTTCACCCTCCTGTGACGTTTCGAGTGATGAAAAACAAACGGAATGTGACACTATATTGGAAAATTCTTACAGAATACCATCCGATCCGTTGGGAAGAAAATTCCACTAAGGTAAAAGAAGGGCATAAGAAAATGACCGCTGCCCAGTATGAGCAATTTTTGCAATATATGGAAGCGGTACGTCTTGACGAACGGCCAAATAGTTATTTTTGGGACATGATGAGAGATGGTGCGCAGAGAGTAGTGGAACGCAAAACACCCCAAGGTTACAAAGCCTACTTTACCAATGTAGCCGGGCAAACCATCATAGATGTTTTCAATTACCTCGCCAAGCTCAGCGGCGAGAAAAACATAGACTATATGGGAAAGTACAAGTTTTAGTTGGAGATTTCGCTGTGCACTTAAATTCATTAACAAATTTGCTAATTAACTTCCCCCTGTTCAAAAGTAATCCCTCATCAAGAAATTGATGGGATTGATTTTTGTATCTTTGCCAGAATCAATAATAATGTAAAAAATGAAAAATGTAGCAATTCTGGCAGGCGGAAATTCCGGCGAATATGAGGTCTCGCTCCGCTCGGGTGCCAATATCTTAGACCAAATGGACAGAAGTTTGTTCAATCCCTATTTCATCCATGTGAAAGGCACTGAATGGAGCTATACGGATGAGCAAAATCAGAAACACCTGATTGACAAAAACGATTTCTCGCTGACAATCAATGGGCAAAAAATCGTTTTCGACGTGGTGTTTATCGCCATCCACGGTAACCCGGGCGAAAACGGTAAGTTTCAGGGTTATTTCGACATGCTTGACATCCCCTATACGGGTTGCGACTGCTTCTGCTCGGCTCTGACCTTCAACAAATATTTCTGCAATTTGGCTGTGCGCGAACTGAAAGTGCCTGTTTCTCCGTCCCTGCATTTTTATCGCGACGATGAAATTGATTTGGCGGAAGTGGCAAAAGTTTGCGGCTACCCCTGCTTCATCAAATCGTGCAACTCGGGCTCCAGCGTGGGAGTAACCAAAGTGCATGATGAAAGTCAGGTGAAAGCAGCAGTGGAAGAGGCTTTCAAATATGATGACCAACTGATGATTGAAAAAATGATATCGGGACAGGAACTGGCTTGCGGTGTGGCTACCGTCAACGGAAAACCTAAAGCCTTGGCTGTGACCGAAATCACCAGCAAGAACGAATTTTACGATTATCAGTCCAAATATACTGACGGTCTGCACGACCTGATTACCCCGGCTCGTCTCTCTCAAGAGAATTATAACAAAGTGCTGAAATATTCGGAGCAAATCTATCATTTTTTAAACTGCGGCGGAATTGTGAGAGTCGATTTTATCATAACCCCGGACGGTATCCCTTATTTCTTGGAAATCAATACTATTCCGGGACAGACGGCGATGAGTATCATTCCGGCTCAGCTGAAAGCCAATGGTATGGACCTGAAGGATTTTTATACGAGTGTGGTGATGGACGCTTTAAAAACTGAAAACTGAAAATTGAAAACTGATAATTCCCCTTCTATTAGAAGGGGTGGCCGAAGGCCGGGGTAGTGACGTAAGCATTGAGGCGAAGCCTTCAGCTTAAAATGGAAAAAATGATGAGAAAAATAATTATTGCTCTTCTATGCTTGTTAATTGGCTTGCAATTGTCCGCTCAATATACCGATGAGGATATTGCCCGCTATATTGACCAATACAAGGAATTGGCCATCCTGAAGATGTATCAGTACAAGATTCCTGCCAGTATCACTTTGGCACAAGGTGTATTTGAAAGTGCTTGTGGCACAAGTCGTTTGGCTCGTGACGGGAAAAACCATTTCGGTATCAAATGCCATAAGGAATGGACAGGTGACACCGTGAGAATTGACGATGATGAACTTCAGGAGTGTTTTAGAAAATACGATAGGGTGGAGGATTCCTACAACGACCACTCCCAGTTTCTGATCACCCGTCCCCGTTATGCGGGCCTTTTCCAACTCGATGTGATGGACTACAAGGCTTGGGCCCGCGGTTTGAAAGCTGCTGGCTATGCTACTAACCCCAAATACGCTGACCGTTTGATTGACCTGATTGAACGATTCAATATTGCCCAGTGGGACACACTTTGCCAGCAGCGGGCTGAAAGCAACTGGTTTACCAAGGAAAATATCGCGTGGGCAGAGAGTCAGGTGGCTAATTTTCAGGTTTCAGGAAACAGGTTACAGGGGACAGAGAATAGTGGTCAGGAATCAGGTAGCAGGGATCAGGTAACAGGTGGTGCGTTTCCGGTATCAGGGAATAGTGCACCTTCACAGGGAGGAGTTCCTTTGAATGTGGGTCAACAGTCGTCGGCATCGAAGGTGTTTACCGCAAAAGCAGATCAGTATCCGAAAGTGAAATATCCTTTTACAGAGAGGGATGTTTTTGAGAATAATCGCGTTTATTTTGTCATTGCCGCAGAAGGTGACACCTACGCTTCCATCGCGAAGGATGTTCAGGATTCAGAGAAAAATATCAGAAGATATAATGATATTCTGGATAAAAACCGGGAGGCAATAGTGGGCGAAGTTGTATATATCGGCATGAAAGCCAAAATGGGAAAAGAAAAAAAACATGACGTGGCGGCCGGCGAAACGTTACTTTACATCGCCCAAAAATATGCGGTGCAGCTAATCTCTATTTTTAAGTACAATAATTTGGATGAAAATGCAGTTATACATCCTAATGATATAATTTTGTTGAAACATTAATGCTATGAAAAAATTACTGTTATTATTTATTTGTTTATCAACACTTTGTGCATATTCTCAATATGCGGAAGAAGATGTATTGAATTATATCGATAACTATTCGAAACTGGCCGTACAGTCGATGAAAACGTACAAGATTCCGGCCAGTGTGAAGTTGGCACAGGCCATTTATTCGTCTAATGCTGGCCAGAGCAAGGTAGCCAAAGAGGCCCGAAACCATTTCGGCCTGTTGTGTAACGCAGAGTATCAAGGCGAACAATATTATGAAACTTCTGATAGAAGTGGCAATTGTTACAGAACCTATAATACTGTGGCAGAGTCTTTTCAGGATCACAATATCTTCCTGACCACTCGTCCGCGTTATGAGTCACTGTTTCAATTAGCCCCTACGGATTACAGGGCTTGGGCCAATGGTTTGCAGGCCTGTGGCTATTCCATTAATCCAGAATATGCCCAGCGCTTGATCAATATCATTGAGAAATATACTTTAACCCGTTTTGATAAGCAGGGATTGCAACAAGATACTGAATCAGAGGTGGCTGAGCCGAAGCCTGTGGTCCAAGAAGTGGCAGAGCCAAAACCAGCAGCCCAAGAACCTGTACAGAATCAGCCTGCTACACAAACCCCTAAAAGTGACAAACATAAGCAAAAAGCGAATAAGCAGGAAGAACAAAAGCAAGTAGTTGCTCAGCCAGCCACTACCAATTATGATGGTGTAGAACCTGATACCATCATCAATGGTATTGAGGTTTATATTCAGCGTGGCAAAAGACCGTCCACTTCAGCTGCGGCAGGTAATAGGCCTATCATCACTATGAATGTTTTCACAGCAAAACCCAATGAATATAAGGTCAGCTATTTCCCTTATACCAAACGGGATGTTTACGAGAACAATAAAATTAAATTTGTGATTGCCCAAAAGGGTGATACTTACGCTAAGCTTGCCAGAGAAACACAGTTGATGGAGTCTGACCTGCGTTATTATAATGATGCATACGATGAATATGAACCCATTGAAGGTGAGGTGGTTTATCTGCAAATGAAAAACACCAAATCGGATGTAAGCTATCACAAATTGGAAATGGCAGACTCTTTCCGCTATTTGTCACAAAAATATGCCATCCAGTTGAAAATCTTAACGAAGAAAAATCAGCAACCGGCAGAAGGCTTTACCGTTGGCTCATTAATCTGCATAGATTGCAAGTAATTGAAAACTAAGAATTAAGAACTAAGAATTTTGAATTTTGAACTCTGAAATTTGAATTCATAATTTCTAACCTATAGTCTCTAACCCCTAACTAATCCATGGCCAAAACCTTTTATCATTTTAACACCAACACCTTGTCGTTCGAGAAGGTTAAGCTGAGCGTTAAAGATATTGTCAAGCGCGTGCTGTGGCTTTTTGCCAGCGCCTTGACGTTTGCGGTCATTTTTATTTGGATTGCTTTCTATCTGATTGATTCACCGAAGGAAAAAATGCTCCAGCAGGAGAATGAACAGTTGAAAGAACAGTTGCGGGAGATGGATAATAAGCTGGATTTGATGTCGGAGGCTATGTCGGATATAGAAAACAGGGATGACAATATTTATCGTGTTATTTTTGAAGCCGACCCTATGCCTGTGGAAGAACGATATCCGAAATTGTATGATCAAAATCAGGCGGGGGTAGGTAATACCGACGCCTTGGCATTGTTGCAGGATGTGTCAGGCAAGGCTAACCAACTGCTTGTGCGTTTGTCCGCTCAGTCACATTCCTTTGATACTCTTGCGGAAATAGCCCAACGCAAGTCCGATATGTTGACTTCTATTCCAGCTATTCGTCCATTGAAAGGCGTGAAGACCATTTCTTCCGGTTTTGGTGGTCGTTACCATCCGATTTTGAAAACCATCCGCATGCATACGGGTGTGGATCTTTCCGCCCCGAAAGGTACACCGGTATATGCAACAGCCGATGGGGTGGTGTCAAGAGAAAAAGGCGGCAGCGGCTATGGTATTGTGGTCATTTTGAATCACGGATACTCCTACCAGACTTTGTATGCCCACTTGTCGAAAAAAGTGGTGAAACCGGGGCAGAAGGTAAAAAGAGGACAACTGATTGGTTATGTGGGAAATACAGGTCTTTCGTTTGGCACCCATCTGCATTATGAAGTCATTAAAAACGGTGTTAAAGTAAATCCCGTACACTATTTCTTCGATGATATTACTCCTGAGGAATACGATGCCATTCTCGAATCCTCAAAAATTGTCAACCAAGCACTATCGTAATTAATAGTTAACAATTAATAATTACCATACCCTGTATCCTAAGTTACTAACCCCTGATCACTGACCCCTGACCCCTATAACCTGTAACCTGTAACCTGAAACCTGAAAATGTCCATCGTCGAGCTATTTGGTAAAATCAAGCGGTTTTTTAAAAAACTGTTCTCCAACTGGAAAACCCGGTATCGTTTTTCTGTCAAGACCGAGGAAAACCATGAGGAGAAGTTTAATTTTATCCTGACGCCCCAGCGAATTATTGTGGTTACAGCTACGGCAGTGGTACTTTTGATTGCCCTTACCGCATTTATTATAGGTGTTACGCCTCTGAAATATTACATTCCTGGATATACGACCTTGGAGGAACACCGCATGTATCTGCAAGTTTCTGCCCAGATAGATTCCATTTCGCAGTTAGTACAACAAAATCAGCAATACCTTGATAATTTCTACAATGTGCTCAATGAAAGAAATATTGAGGATGAGAATAGTGTGGTGATGGACAAGTCCCGCATGGCAAGTCATGAGTTGAAGGAGCGGAAGGATGATGAAATGGAGGCGATGAGAGAGGTTGATATGCAAGCCAATGATCTGTTAACCAATTATTTGCGTACGGAAGAGGAAAACAGCAAATTACCAGTTAGCCATAGAGCTGACATCAGCAATATTATGCTTGCCGCACCTGCGACAGGTATCCTGATTCAAGGTTTTGACATGGCTAAAAATCATTACGGTATTGATATTCAGAATAAAAAGAACACCATTATTACCAGTGTGGCAGAGGGTATTATCATTTACACTGGTTTCGATCCGACCAATGGAAACACAATGGTAATCCAGCATCCTGGCAACATTATTTCTATTTATAAGCATAACGAAGTGTTGCTGAAATCTGTGGGCGCCAAAGTGAATATGGGAGAGGCTATCGCCAAAATGGGTAGTAGCGGACAGGACCGTATGCAAAACGCGCATCTGCATTTTGAGTTGTGGTATAACGGCTTTCCTGTCAATCCGTTAGATTATATAGTCATCAAATAATTTCCAATATGGAAAATCTTATAACGCTTGATCCGGCCAATGTGATTGGCATTTACGGACACCATAACGCCAATATTGATTTATTGCGGAATATATACCCCAAGCTGAAAATCATAGCTCGGGGCAACGAGTTAAAAGTGATAGGTGAGGATAGTGAAGTGGAGCTGTTTACCTCACGTTTTGAACTTTTGCTGAAGCATTTCGAGCAGTTTGGCAAAATCAATGAAAATGATATACTGAATATTACGGCATCGGAAGATGACAGCTTTTACCGCATGGACAGTAGCGGTATTGTGGATAATATCATCTTGCATGGCCGTGAGGGACGTATCATCAAGGCCATTACCCCCAATCAGCGAAAAATGGTAGAGAGTGCCGCTGTCAACGACATGGTTTTCGCCATTGGGCCTGCTGGTACGGGAAAAACCTATACTGCTGTGGCACTGGCTGTCAGAGCTCTCAAAAACAAGCAGATACGCCGTGTCATCTTGACTCGTCCTGCCGTGGAAGCTGGGGAGAATTTGGGCTTTTTACCTGGTGACCTGCGCGATAAGTTAGATCCCTATTTGCAGCCGTTATATGACGCTCTTTGGGATATGATGCCCATGCAGAAACTGATTTCTTATTTGGATGATAAAACTATAGAAATTGCCCCGTTGGCCTTTATGCGTGGCCGTACTCTCGACAATGCCTACGTGATTTTGGATGAAGCGCAAAATGCCACCGAAAGCCAAATCAAGATGTTTCTGACTCGTATGGGCCGCAATGCCAAGTTCTTCATCACGGGTGATATAACGCAGATAGACCTTCCGAAACATCAGAAATCAGGCCTGATTCATGTTGGCAAGGTGCTGAAAGACATCAAAGGCATTGACTTCATCTACATGGACAATGGCGATGTGGTGCGCCACCAGCTGGTGACGAAAATCATCCAGCGCTTTGAGCAGTGGGAAGAAGCAAAACAGCGGGAGAAACAGAGTGCCAACGAAAATGTATAGGTCATTGGGTTATTAGGATACGGGCAAATTGGGTGCTAAGAATCCAAAGTTCAAAATTCAAATTAAACAAATCAACAGTTTAACAAATCAACAAAAAAGTGCGTCCTCAAAAACTTTTATACCCTTTCGCGTTGATTTACGGGACAGTGGCCGCAGTGCGTCGCTGGCTGTATCGTATTGGGTTGTTAGAGGCTTATCAGGCCCCGATTCTGACCATCGGTGTGGGTAACTTGTCGGTGGGCGGTACAGGTAAAACGCCTCATGTGGAGTATTTAATTCGTTTGTTATCAAATCAATATAAAATTGCCACCCTAAGTCGGGGATACAAGCGCAAAACCAAAGGCTTTGTCCTGGCCAACGATATTGATTCCCAAAACCTCTCAGCTGAAATGATAGGCGATGAGTCCTTGCAGTTTTACACTAAATTTCCGCACATTAAGGTGGCGGTAGATGAAAAAAGGAAGGATGGCATTCAGCAGCTGCTGCAGTGTTTTCCCGACTTGCAGTATATTATTTTAGATGATTGTTACCAGCATTTGCAGGTTAAACCTAATCTGAATATTCTGATTACGGAATATCAAAACCCATACGCAAAAGATTATCCTCTGCCGGCAGGCCGTCTGCGCGAATTTCGTTCTGCCGCTCGCTATGCTGATATGGTGATGGTGAGCAAATGCCCTGCGGACATGACCGAAGCACAACGCTCTGAGATGGCTCAGTTGTTGAAACTGCAAGACTATCAGCAACTGTATTTTACCTCAATGCGTTATGGAGAGCTGACCGCTTTGAACGAATGCGGGAAACAGCACCAAATAAGTCCGCAAACCGAAGTGGTATTGCTTACTGCTATTGCCCATCCTGAGCCCATGGAAAAGTATCTGTCTGAAAAATTCAAGATCATCCATCATTATCGTTTTGCTGATCATCATTATTTTTCAGCCGAAGAAATAGCGGAAATCCAAAAAACATATTTTTCAGAAAAAAATCGAAACAGAATATTGGTTACTACCGAAAAGGATAGCATGCGGTTGATTTATGGCACTCTCTCCAAACACTTGGAAACCATTCCCTTGTTCTCCCTTCCCATCGAACCGTATTTTCTGTTTCAAGATGAGGACCGATTTTTACGTCAATATCGATATCAATAACATCTGATATTGTTTCATACATTTGCTGTGGCAATTTTTCACCTGCTTGCACACAATTCATAGATTTTATGTAATTTTGCAAATTAAAAAAAAGAAACATCATGATCGCTAAAATAAAGGAAACCGCCGCTTTTTTGAAAGGACAAACTACCCTGCATCCCCGTGTTGCCATAGTATTGGGCTCAGGTCTTGGGGGACTGGTGGACAGTTTGAAAATAGAAAAAGAAATTCCATACTCACAGATTCCCAATTTTCCTGTTTCCACAGTGAAAGGACACAAAGGTGCTCTTATCTTCGGAACATTGAACAATGTGGAAGTGGTGGTGCAAAGCGGGCGCTTCCATTATTACGAAGGCTATGATATGAAAACCTTGACCTTCCCAGTGCGTGTGTATAAAGAGTTGGGCATTGAGGTGCTGATTTTGTCCAATGCCGCAGGCGGCATGAACCCCGCTTTCAAGGTGGGCGACATCATGCTGTTCAGAGATCACATTAACCTATTTGGTAACAATCCCCTGATGGGACCGAATTATGATGAGCTGGGGCCCCGTTTCCCGGATATGAGTGAGGCCTATTCCAAGCGTCTTCGCAATATTGCTCATTCCACGGCCAAAAAACATGGTATACATCTGCAAGAAGGTGTGTATGTGGGAGTTACTGGTCCGTGTTTTGAAACCCCGGCGGAATACCGTATGTTCCACATTTTGGGCGGCGATGCTGTGGGCATGTCCACTGTTCCCGAAACCATCGCAGCCCGTCATGGCGGCATGGAGGTGGTCGCTTTTTCGGTTATCACCGACTTAGGCGTGGTGGGTGTTGTTGAGAAAGCTTCTCACGAAGAAGTGCTGAAAGAAGCTAATGCGGCAGGACCCCGTATGGTCAAAGTGGTTTATGAGATGATGCCTCAGTTATAAACCAAGAGCGAAGCACCATCATACCTGCATTTGTAATGTTTTAAGGATAAGGAGGTTGGCCCAGCTATGGGACTGCCGTCCAAAATGTTGAATTTTGCTCCGCAGCAACTGTCAATAATCAATAAACCGCTGTCATCTACCCACAACCAGGAGTCCGGATCTTGCCAGTCGTAAGGACAAGCCCTGTCGTAAGCGAAAAAAGTGGATTCATCCAAGCGATAGACAATAATTCCAGCCACACCACCTGTAAAATATTCATAACCACCGTAAAAGTTCAGATTGATGTAATTCACACTGTTCGGATAGATGGTGAAACGCACATTCACATTGGGAATGGTTTCATGCTCATATCGTCCGTTACAGGATATACAAAGTATTGCAATAAGGAGGATATAGATAGTTTTTTTCATGGGGTTATCTCAAATTTTTTGCAAAGTTACATGTTTTTTTCGTAATATTGCATTTTTAAATGTTATCTAAATCTGAATATTAAAAAACATAAAATTATGAGCAACGAAGACATTTTCAAACCCAAGAAAAAAGAAACTGGTGCCAAGAAATTCTGGCGTATAGTGTTCGGAACCATGGTGGGATTTTTCCTTTCCTGCATTATCGTTTCCATTTTGTCCATGCTGATGTTTGCTGCGATGATCGCTTCTGTTGGCAGCACTAATACGGTGACGGTCAAGGATAATTCCATCCTGAAACTGGATTTGCAAAAGCCTATTCAAGAACAGGCTGTGGACAATCCTTTCGAGATGTTTGGTGATGAATTCAGCCAATATTACCAGTCAACCATTGGTTTGGATGATATTTTGGCATGTATTAAATATGCAGCTAAAGACCCGAAAATCAAAGGTATATATATCAACACGGGTTCAGTAGGAGCCGCTCCTGCTACTTTGAAGGAAGTGCATGATGCTTTGGTGGAGTTCAAGGAATCTGGCAAATTCATTTATGCGTATGCCGACAGTTACACCCAGGGAGCATACTATTTGTCGTCAGTAGCTGACCAGGTGACTATGAGCAGCACGGGAGTTATTGAATTCAAAGGTATGGCCTTGCAGGTGATGTTTTATAAAGGTCTTCTTGACAAATTGGATATAGACATGCAGGTCATTCGCCATGGCAAATTCAAAAGTGCCGTTGAGCCTTATTTGATGGATAAGATGAGTGAGGCAAACCGTGAACAGATGACCTTGCTGGCCAGTACTTTGTGGAATACGATGGTGGATGATATCGCTGCCTCAAGACAGCTGAGTGCTGAAACCCTGAATAAGATTGCTGATGAGATGTTCCTCGGAACCCCGAAAAAAGCCCTCGAAAGCAAGCTTATTGACAAGACCTGCTATAAGAGCGAAGTGGCACAGGATTTGAAAAAGCTGGTCAATGTTACAGAAGATAAAGATCTGAATCTGACGAATTTGGCAGATTATAGAAAAGCCGTTAAGGCTGAAACCAATACGGCAAAAGACGAAATAGCCGTGATTTATGCGGTGGGTCAGATTACCGGTGGCAAGTCTGGCAACGATATCATGGGTTCTGAAACCATGGTGAAACTGATAAGGGAAGCTTATACCTCTGAAAATGTGAAAGCTATTGTGTTGCGTGTTAATTCTCCCGGTGGCGATGGTACGGCTTCTGACATCATCTGGAACGAAATTGAGCAGGCTAAGAAAGCAGGCAAAGTTGTGGTGACCTCCATGGGTGACTACGCTGCATCTGGCGGCTATTACATTTCCTGCAACTCTAACTATATCATTGCCCAGCCTAATACTTTGACGGGTTCCATCGGTGTTTTTGGCTTGATTCCTTCTTTCCAAAAAGCCTTGAAGAACAAATTGGGTGTGACTATTGATGCGGTGACTACCAACAAACATTCTGATGCCGCAGGAACTATGCGTCCGCTGAATGCTGAAGAAACAGCTGTCTTCCAAGAGTTTATTGATGAATTTTATGGGGTTTTCACCCAGCGTGTGGCCGATGGTCGTGGCATGGAGCAGTCTGCTGTTGACGAAATTGGCCAGGGTCGTGTATGGGCTGGCGCCGATGCTTTGAAAATTGGTCTGGTGGATGCTTTGGGCAATATAGATGATGCTATTGCCAAAGCTGCTGAAATGGCGAAATTGGATAACTATAAAATAACTTATTATCCTAAAAAACAAGATTTTTGGACCAAGTTGATGGAGAAAACCAGTGGAGATAATAATGTACAGGCTATCATCAAACAAGAATTGGGTGATCAGTACTACATTTATCAGGGGTTAAATCAACTGAAAAAGGCAGAAGGAATACAGGCTCTGATGCCATTGCAAATACAATTTGAATAATGGATACCACTTTTTTAACCAATGCCTTCCACATTTATTTGTGGGTGATGGTGTGCCTTGCGGTGGTGGTTTTCATCGCATTGCAGTTTTTCAACGCCGGTTATGGCATGCTTTATACCCAAAAAGGCAGTAATACGCTGAGATTAGGACCCGCTATCAACAATAAGGTGGCATGGTTCTTCATGGAATTGCCTGTTTTTTTGGTCATGATTATCATCTGGGCATGCTCTCCCCATCGTTTCGATATTGTGCCTTGTGTGTTCCTCCTGATTTTTGAGACACATTATTTTCAAAGGGCATTAATTTTTCCATGGATTATCAAAGGTAAGAGCAAGATGCCTATTGGTATTATGATTATGGGCATTTGCTTCAATATTCTGAATGCCGTGATGCAGGGTTATTGGATTTTCTTTGAATCATATAATGTTGGTTATCAAGTATTTGGTATAGGATATACGGATATTGAATGGCTTTGGTCACCGCAGTTTATCATCGGTACTATTTTGTTCATTGCAGGATTTGTCATCAACCTCCATTCCGATTATATTATCCGTCACTTGAGGAAAGATAATAACGATACCAAACATTATTTGCCGAAGGGTGGTTTGTTCAACTATGTGACTTCCGCCAATTATTTCGGAGAGTTAATGGAATGGTTAGGCTTTGCCATCCTCACCTGGTCGGTATCGGGTTTGGTGTTCTTCATCTGGACTTTCGCCAATTTAGTACCCAGAACACGTACTATTTATCAACGATACCAGGAGGAATTTCCTGAGGAAATGAAAGGAAGAAAACTGAAAAGAGTTTTTCCGTTTATCTATTAATGGAGAGTTATGCTGCCCACAGGGGTTAAACGGTGAGAAGATTACGGGATTACAGGATGATGAATTCCCCTTCTTTTAGAAGGGGTGCCCGAAGGGCGGGGTAGTAAATAATGAATTCTTAATTTAATGAAAGACATTCGTGACATTACAGCAGAGGAGCTAAAGGATTTTGTAGAGCAGGCAGGAGAAAAAGCCTTCCGTGCCAAGCAAATCAATGAATGGCTCTGGAAGAAAGGGGCAGGCTCGTTTGCTGAAATGAACAATATTGGCAAGGGCTTGCAAGAAAAACTGAAAGAGAGCTTTAGCTTTCATCGGGCCAGCATAGAGGTGGAAGCCAAAAGCAGCGACCAAACGGTGAAATTCGGTTTTAGCTTGCATGACAACAAGATGATTGAAGGCGTGCTGATCCCTGCGGGACAGCGAGTTACCGCTTGTGTCTCCACCCAGGTGGGCTGTGCCATGCACTGTGCTTTCTGTGCTACGGGACAAATGGGCTTTATCAGTAATCTGCATTTTTCAGAGATTTTTGATCAGTTTATACTGATGAACCAGAAAGCCATAGAATATTACGGAAATCCTATCACCAATATTGTCTATATGGGTATGGGAGAGCCGCTGTTGAATATCCAGAATGTGCTGAAATCCATTGACTTACTTACTTCTCCAGAAGGGCAGGGGTTGTCACCACAGCGTATCACCTTATCTACCGCTGGCATTATTGAGGGTATTCGCAAATTGGCGGATTTAGGCTTCAAACCTGGTTTGGCAGTCTCACTGCACAGTGCCGATCCATTGACACGACTCCGTATCATGCCGGTCACAAAAAGCAACCCCTTGGATAAACTTCAGGAAGTGCTGAAATACTATCATCAGAAGACAGGTGAGCGTGTTACTTTTGAATACTTGCTGCTAAACGGTATCAACGACTCGCAGCGCGATGCTGAGGTTTTAGCAGCCTATTGCAGACCTTTCCCTGTAAAAATCAATTTGATAGAGTTCAATGCCACTGATTCGCCATTCCAAAGGAGCGAGCCGGAAAATGTGCGAAAATTCATCCAGTTCCTCGAAAGCCGCAACATGGTGGTGAACCTCCGCCGCAGCCGTGGCAAAGACATCGCTGCCGCCTGCGGACAATTGGTGAAAAAGTAGCAAGATTTAACTAAGAACTAGGAGTTAAGAACTAAGAATTCAAAATTCAAAGTTCAAAGTTCAAAACTAACCCCTATCCACTAATTCCTATTTCCTATAATCATTGGCACATTTGCTAATTAACTAATTTGCTCATTTGCTAATTATTTTTCGTATCTTTGCACCTTCAAAAAATCCACGATGAATACAGATAAAAAAAGATATACGATTACATCGGCTTTGCCGTATGCCAACGGTCCCGTGCATATTGGGCACCTGGCTGGTGTATATGTTCCTGCGGATATTTATGCCCGTTATCTCCGAGCTACAGGCAATGAGGTGCTGTTTATTGGTGGCTCCGACGAGCATGGTGTGCCTATTACCTTGAAGGCAAAAAAAGAGCATACTACTCCGCAAGCTATTGTGGACCGCTACCATAATATCATCAAGGATTCTTTTGAGAAATTAGGTATCTCTTTCGATATTTATTCCAGAACCTCTGGTGCAGAACACCACAAGACTGCTTCAGAATACTTTACCAAGCTGTACAACGAAGGCAAGCTGATTGAGCAGACCAGCATGCAGTATTACGATGAGGAAGCTCATCAGTTTTTGGCTGACCGCTATATCACGGGTACCTGTCCTCATTGCAACAATGAGCGCGCATACGGTGACCAGTGTGAAGCTTGCGGTACCAGTCTCAGTGCCACCGACCTCATTAATCCTAAATCTGTGCTGAGCGGCAATGCTCCTGTGATGAAGGAAACCAAGCACTGGTATCTGCCTTTGAATGAGTACGAACCCTGGCTGAAGGAATGGATTTTGAAAGGCCATAAAGAGGATTGGAAGAGCAATGTCTATGGACAGTGCAAATCGTGGATTGAAGCAGGTTTGCAGCCGCGTGCCGTTACCCGTGACCTTGATTGGGGCGTGAAAGTGCCCTTGGAAGAAGCCGCTGGCAAGGTGCTATACGTATGGTTTGACGCTCCCATCGGTTACATTTCTTTTACCAAGGAATGGGCCACTGCTCATAATCAGGATTGGGAGAAATGGTGGAAGGACAAAGATACCCAGCTGGTGCATTTTATCGGCAAGGACAATATTGTGTTCCACTGCATTATCTTCCCCTGCATGTTGAAGGCTGAGGGCAGCTACATTCTGCCCGTGAATGTGCCAGCCAACGAGTTCCTGAATCTGGAAGGCGACAAGATTTCCACTTCCCGTAACTGGGCCGTGTGGTTGCACGAGTATCTGGAAGAATTTCCGGGCAAGCAGGATGTACTGCGTTATACGCTGACTTCCATCGCTCCCGAAACAAAAGATGCCGATTTCACTTGGGCTGATTTCCAGGCTAAAAATAATAACGAGTTGTTAGCTATCTTCGGCAACTTGGTCAACAGAACTGTTGTGTTGACGCACAAATATTACGGTGGTGTTATTCCCGAAATGGGCGAGCTGACCGATTATGAGAAGGAAGTGATTGAAAAAATGAAAGAATTTCCGGCTCTGATTGGCAATTCCATCGAGAAATACCGCTTCCGCGAGGCACAGGCTGAACTGATGAACCTGGCTCGTTTGGGCAACAAGTACCTGACCGACATGGAGCCCTGGAAGAAGCAGAAAGAGGATCCTGAAAGGGTGAAGACCGTAATGCATCTCTCGCTGCAGTTGTGCGCTGATTTGGCGGTGTTGTGCGAGCCTTTCTTGCCTTTCACCTCACAGAAGTTGCAGAAGATGCTGAACATGGATGTCCACGAATGGAACGAAGGCGGCCGTTGCGACCTGTTGAAAGCTGGTGATAGCATCAATCCGGCAGAGTATCTGTTTGTGAAAGTGGAAGACGAGGTGGTAGCTGCTCAGGTGAAGAAACTGGAAGACACAAAGAAAGCTAACCTGTTGAGCACTGCTCCTGCCCAGGAAGCTAAGCCGGATGTGACTTACGATGAGTTCCAGAAGATGGATTTGAGAGTCTGCACGGTATTGGCAGCCGAAAAAGTGGCCAAGACCAAAAAGTTGTTGAAACTCAAGGTGGATACGGGTGTGGACCAGCGTGAGATTGTGTCGGGTATTGCAGAATATTATGAACCGGAAACCTTGGTGGGCAAGCAGGTATTGATGCTCATCAATCTGGCACCCAAAGAAATCAAAGGTGTTGCCTCTCACGGCATGGTACTGATGGCTGAGAATGCCGACGGCGAGTTGTCGCTGGTGCAGCCTGCCAAGCCAGTGAAACCGGGCAGCACAGTGAAATAAGAAGAGCGGATATGGCGTAATTGGTAGCCGCGCTAGACTTAGGATCTAGTGGTGAAAGCCGTGGGGGTTCGAGTCCCCCTATCCGCACAAAAGGCCTCTTTTCAGAGGCCTTTTTTTGAAATAAACGAAGTGTTTGTTTTCCGAATTATCTATGTAAAATGGCTGTATGAGATAAGCTATAACAAGAAATATTACCATAAGTCAACTCTTCCCAGATGTCCTAAATCCATACTGGCGGAGGTCGCTCCCAAGGCTTTGAAAACTTTTACTATGGTTGCGTATGTAATACTTCTGCCGCTTTCGATTTTTGATATTTGCGCTTTTTGTACGCCTACCAATGCACCAAGTTGGTCTTGTGTCAGGTGTTGCTTAAGTCGGGTTGTTTTTATCGCCTCCCCGATACGGTATGCCTCAACCTCAACTCTGACTGCTTGGTCAAATTGATCCCGCTTCGTTGTCCCTTTTTGACCGACATATTTGTTTAGTATTTCATCATGACCATACTGTTTCATATCGTTGTTTTTAGGTATTCAGAAAATATTGTTTTCATTTCTAATCATAAATTTTATATTTGCAAAAATAATAATTATTTTATTATGACTTATTGTTGAAAAATAATTTCCTTAATTGTGGAAATGGATCGCCTATATTCAAAAAAAGAGACGGGGCATGCCCCGTCTCTACATATAATAGTTCCGAAAATATTGTCTATTACTCCACTACCGGGCCGAAGGGCACCAGCTTCTTGCCTTCTTCAGTTTCGGTGAAGTTGTTGAAGTTCTTGATGAAGGACTCGGCCAACTGCTTGGCGCTGGCAGCGTAAGCGGCTTTGTCAGTCCAGCTGTTCTGCGGGTTCAGGATGCTGTCATCCACACCATTCACATGTTTCGGGATGGAGAGGTTGAAGGGCTTCACAATCTCGGTCTCGCAGCCAATCAGCTCGTCGTTGAGGATGGCTGAGATAATAGCACGAGTAGCCTTCAGTGAGATTCTGCTGCCAACACCATAACCGCCGCCAGTCCAACCGGTATTTACCAGGTATGCGGTAGCGTTGTGTTCGGTCAGTTTCTTGGCCAACTCTTCAGCATATTTCGTCGGATGCAGCAACAAGAAAGCAGCTCCGAAGCATGAAGAGAAGGTGGGCTGAGGTGTAACAACACCCACTTCGGTACCGGCCAACTTGGCAGTGTAACCACTCAGGAAGTAGTACATGGTCTGCTCGCGGTTCAGTACAGATACCGGAGGCAGCACGCCAAAAGCGTCAGCAGACAGGAAGATGACTTTCTTGGGGTGAGTACCACGTGAAATGGGCTTCACAATATTGTCGATGTGGTAAATCGGGTATGAAACACGGGTATTTTCGGTCTTGGCCGCTGAGGTGAAGTCGATGTTGCCTTCGGCATCCACCACTAAGTTCTCCAACAAAGCGTCGCGCTTGATGGCATGGAAAATGTCGGGTTCTTTCTCTTCGCTCAGGTCAATACATTTTGCATAGCAACCACCTTCGAAGTTGAACACACCGTTTTCGTCCCAACCGTGTTCGTCGTCACCAATCAAGGCGCGGTTCGGGTCGGTGGACAGGGTGGTTTTGCCAGTGCCGGAGAGGCCGAAGAAGATGGCGGTGTCGCCCTTCTTGCCCTCATTGGCGGAGCAGTGCATAGCGGCCATGCCACGCAGCGGCAGGAAGTAGTTCATCACGGAGAAGATACCTTTCTTCATCTCGCCACCGTACCAGGTGCCGCCAATCAAAGCCATACGTTCGGTAAGGTTGAAAGCTACATAATTTTCACTGTGCAAGCCTTGTTCTTTCCAATTGGGATTGGTGGTCTTGCAGCTGTTCAGCACCACAAAATCGGGCTCAAAACCTACCAAATCTTCTTCTGAAGGACGGATGAACATGTTCTTGACAAAATGTGCCTGCCAAGCCACTTCCGTCACAAATCTGATTTTCAGACGGGAGTTCTCGTTAGCACCGCAGTAACCATCGGTTACATAGATATTCTTTCCGCTTAACTGTTTCTGGCTCAGCTTCTTCAGATGTTCCCAAATCTCGTGGTTGATGGGGTGGTTGTCGGAGCCTTTCTTGCCTTCACCGGCCCACCAGATGTTGTTGCGGGTCTCATCGTCCATCACAATGTATTTGTCTTTGGGCGAACGGCCTGTAAATACACCAGTATCTACTGACAAAGCACCGCTTTTGGTCTTGTAAGCCTTGTCGAAACCAGTCAGTGAGGGGTCGGTTTCATGCTGGTATAATTCGTCGTATGACAAGTTGTGATAAATTTTCTGAGGATTGGTAATCCCGATTTTTGATAGTTGTTCCAAAAGTTTTTCCATAAGCGATATGTTTAATTAATTGATTATCAGTATTATGAATATAAAAAATATTTCTTTTTACCTTTTGCAAACTTAATAATTAATTTTGGAAACAAAAAGCGAATATCTTTATTTTTCATGCTTATCGTATGAAAAATTTTCGAATTTATTATTCCAAAAATTATTCGTATTTTTGACCTTTAATTTTTGACCGCATGTTTGAATATAATGTAAATCGAAATCAATTGATAATCAGGGAGTACGGAAGAAATATCCAAAAGATGATTGAGGATACTCTGAAGGAACCTGACTATGCGAAGCGCAGCGAGAAGGCAAAAGCGATTATTCGCATGATGGCCCTTATCAATCCTGAGGACAAGGACAACAAAAATCAGCAGGAGTCTTTGGATTATTGGCATAAACTGTGGGATCATTTGTTTATTATGTCTGATTATCAGTTGGATGTGGAATCTCCTTTTCCAAAACCGGAACCCAAAAAAGAGGATTTTGTTTTCGAAAAACCTGACTATAATAAGCATAAAATCCAATACCGTACGTATGGCAGAAATATGGAAAATATTATCAAGGCGGTATCGGATTATCCTGAGAGACAGCGTGATACGATGGGTAAAACCTTGGCCAATCACTTGAAGAAGTTGTACTTGACGTATAACCGTGAGTCTGTGGATGATAAACTGATTGTTGACCAGCTGAATGAGATGTCCAATGGGCGTATTAATCTGCCTGAAGATTTTGCCTTGGATTCAACCAAAGATATTCTGAAAAACACTTCGACAGCTAATCAGAATAAGCCACTGAATGCCAAGAAAAAATCAAAAAAGAAGAAAAAGAAAAAAGACAAAGAGAATCAAGCAAATAATAATTAAATGAATATTATTGAAGTTCAGAATGTTACAAAGAAATATTCCAATCATCTTGCATTGGACAATATTTCTTTGGCTATTCAGAAAGGTGTGGTTTATGGTTTACTCGGTCCCAACGGCGCTGGCAAAACCACTTTGATTCGTATCCTGAATCAGATTACCGCTCCCGACAGTGGCACCGTGCTTTTCAACGGCAACCCTATTTCCCGCAAGGATATCGAAAAAATCGGTTACCTGCCGGAAGAGCGTGGCTTGTACAAAAAGATGAAAGTGGGAGAGGAAGCTATGTATCTGGCTCAGCTGAAAGGGCTTTCTAAACAAGAGGCGCTTGAAAGGCTGAAATATTGGTTCATCAAGTTTGAGATTCAAAACTGGTGGAACAAGAAGGTAGAGGAGCTTTCCAAGGGTATGCAGCAGAAATTGCAGTTTATTACCACTGTGGTCCATCGCCCGGATTTTTTGATTTTGGACGAGCCTTTCAGCGGATTGGATCCCATTAACACCAATCTGATACGGCAAGAGTTGCTGGAACTGAAAAAACAAGGCACCACCATCATTATTTCAACCCATAATATGGCTTCCGTAGAGGAAATTTGTGATGAAATATGCCTGATTAATAAGGCACATAAGATTTTGGAAGGCAATTTGGCGGAAATCAAACAGCGTTTCAAAGAAAATGTATTTAGCCTTACGTTGAATAGTGAACGTGCGATACCAGCGTTTCCGGACAAGTTCAGTGTGATGGAAACTTCCTCTTCTGCCAATCAGCATTATTATGTGGTGAAAGTGCAGGACGGCGGCAGTGCAAACCAGCTGTTGCAGTTTGTGATGGAGTATGGTAATGTGTTAGCATTCAACGAAGTATTGCCATCCATGAACGATATCTTTATTCAACAAGTAAACAACTCAACAATTCAACAATGAACAACACCCTGCTAATCATATCGCGCGAATATTTGACCCGCGTCAAGAAAAAGTCATTTATTATTCTGACCTTGGTGGTGCCTCTCCTTCTCGCCGCCTTGATGGTGGTTCCTGTGTTGCTGGCTACCAAAGGCCGCGAGCATGTGAATGTGATGGTGGTGGATGAAAATGAGATTTATATCAATAATTTTATTGAAAATGATAAAACTTCATTTTCCTATCGTTCCGGAGATATTGAGCAAATCAAAAAGGAAGCCCTGGCTGGCGATTATGATGTGGTATTGTATTTTCCACGTAATTCGCAGAAAGTGAATGCCAATATGTACTACAATGAGGAGCCTTCCATGTACTTGCGCTCCGAACTGGAAAGCCAGATTGACGATATGTTTTTCGACCATGTGCTGCAGGATACTTTCAATATTGATTTGGATAGATATAATACCATCAAAGATATGGCTCGCTCGCAAATAACTATGATTCAAATAGATGAAAAGGGCGGGGAAAAGGAAAGTATGGCCGAGATGAACAAAACTATCGGCATGATATGCGGTTTTGTCATCTATTTCTTCATTTTCCTCTTTGCCGGTCAGGTGCTGAGAGGCGTGCTGGAAGAGAAAAACAACCGTATTGTGGAAGTGCTGATTTCTTCAGTTAAGCCGATAGAATTGCTTTTGGGCAAAATTATCGGTATCGCTTTGGTGGGTTTGACGCAGTTCCTGATTTGGATTGTGTTTACCCTTGTGATTTTGATGGGTGTGCAATTTGCTATGCCTGACAAATTTATGGAAATGAGCGGGGTGAATAAGGAACAGGTGATGGAATCGGTCAAGGATAGTCAAATGGTGGAGGCGGTCAATAACAGTCAGTTGGCGACAGGAGCCATGGGAGAGGAAAGTATTTTCGCTGAAATCAGCAATTATTTCCCGATTTCTTTCACTGAAATGATTTTGTGCTTCCTCTTCTTCTTCCTGACAGGCTATTTGGTCTATTCCGCTTTGTTTGCCGCAGTAGGTTCGGCGGCGGATAATGAGACCGACTCCAATCAGCTGACGATGCCGATCACCATGCCGTTGCTGCTGACCATTGCCATGGTGATGCCCATTGCGGACAATCCTAACGGGCAACTGGCATTTTGGTTGTCAATGATTCCATTGACCTCGCCGGTGGCTATGCTCACGCGACTGCCTTCCGGTGTGCCCTTGTGGGAACTGCTGCTGTCGATGGTACTGATGGTACTGTTCTTTATGTTTGTGGTGTGGTTCGCCGCCAAGGTTTACAGAACAGGCATCTTGATGTATGGAAAGAAAGTGAGTTGGAAAGAAATTTGGAAATGGGTGAGATATGAATAAAAAAAGGCGGTGAAAACCGCCTTTTTGAGCCACTTGCGAGACTTGAACTCGCGACCTACGCATTACGAATGCGTTGCTCTACCAACTGAGCTAAAGTGGCTTTTTTTGCGGTGCAAAAATACGAAAAAAATTGTAACTTTGTGCTTTCAAACTGAAAACCTTAAAAATACTGATACTATGAACATTACAAAATTAGACCAAGTTATTGAATTGGTAAAGTCAAAACCGAAAAAAAGATTAGTGGCAGCTTACGCCAACGATGAACACACTATCGACGCCGTTCACCATGCGGTGGAATTGGGCATTGTGGATGCCACTTTGGTAGGTGATACCGACACCATCAAGCAAGTGTGTGCCAAGTTGAACATCGATATCAACATGTTCAAAATCGTGCACGAAAGTGTGGATACCAAGGCCGCTGCCAAGAGTTGCGACTTGATCAATGCCGGCGAGGGAGACATCCTGATGAAGGGTTTGCTGCCTACCGACAAGTATATGCGCGCCATCCTGAACAAAGAGCGTGGTCTTTGTCCTCCCAATGCCACCTTGTTGCATATGGCCGTTATCGAGAACCCGCAGTATCACAAGCTATTGTGCGTGAGCGACTGTGCTATTATTCCAGCTCCTGATTTCAAACAGAAACAGAAAATTCTGTCCTCATTGATCAGCACGGCAAAATCATTGGAAATTGCCAAACCGAAAGTGGCTATTTTGGCTGCCACCGAACAGATGTCAGTGGGTATGCAGGCTTGCGTTGACGCCGCTTTGATTGCCAAGATGGCTGAAAGAGGTCAGATTTCAGGCGCTGTTATCGATGGTCCGCTGTCATTAGACTTGGCTATCGATAAAGAAGCTGCTCAGATTAAGAAGATGACAGGTGAAGTGGCTGGTGATGCCGACTGCTTGCTCTTCCCGAACATCGAAAGTGCTAACGTATTCTATAAGTGCTGCACCAAGTTCGACCACTCTGAAATTGCAGCTTTCGTTATGGGTGCCAAGGTTCCCTGCGTGCTTTCTTCTCGTGGCGACTCCACCAAAACCAAATTATACTCCATCGCAGTGGCCGCTTTGGCAAAATAAACCATCAAGTTATATAAACTATTGGCCTTGGCAAGTTGCTTGGGCTGCATAAACCCAATTGCTTTAATTCGGTTGAATTATGGAAAAAATCATCATTCTGGACTTCGGTTCGCAAACCACACAATTGATAGGCAGAAGAGTTCGTGAATTGGACATGTTCTGCGAAATTGTGCCGTACAACAAGTTTCCCAAGGCCGACCCTGACGTGATAGGTGTCATCTTGAGTGGCTCGCCTTTCAGCGTTTATGATGAGAAGGCGTTCAAGCTCGATTTGTCTGAAATTCGCGGGAAATATCCGATTTTGGGCATTTGCTACGGTGCCCAGTATATGGCACATACCAATGGTGGCAAGGTGGAACCCGCAGGCAGCCGTGAGTATGGCCGTGCGAACCTGGCTTCTTTCGACCAGGAAAATCCACTGTTCAAAGGTTTCCACGCCAATTCCCAAGTGTGGATGAGCCATGGCGACACTATCACTCAACTGCCGGCAAATTGCCATAAAATCGCTTCTACTGATAAGGTGGAATTTGCCGCTTACCAGTTCGACAATGAGAATGTTTGGGGTGTGCAGTTTCATCCCGAAGTGTTCCATACCGTGCAAGGCACCCAGCTGCTGAAGAACTTTGTGGTGGGTATTTGTGGCGGTCATCAGACCTGGAGTCCGGCTTCTTTTGTGGACACCACGGTGGCGGAGTTGAAAGCTCAGATTGGCAACGACCGTGTGATTCTCGGTCTGAGCGGTGGCGTGGATTCCTCCGTTTGTGCAGTGCTGCTGAGCCGTGCCATTGGCAAGAATCTGACCTGCATTTTTGTGGACCATGGTCTGTTGCGCAAAAATGAGTTCCACGATGTGATGCGTGACTATGAAGGCTTGGGCTTGAATGTGATAGGAGTGGATGCTTCCGCTAAGTTTTTCAAGGAGTTGGAGGGCGTGTCTGATCCGGAACGCAAGCGCAAAATCATTGGTGCTGGCTTTATTGATGTGTTCAACGCGGAAGCCCAGAAAATCACCGATGCCAAATGGTTGGCACAAGGTACCATTTATCCTGATCGAATCGAAAGTTTGAGTATTACGGGTATGGTGATCAAGAGCCATCATAATGTGGGGGGACTGCCCGAAAAGATGCATCTGAAACTGTGTGAACCATTGAAGTGGCTGTTCAAGGATGAGGTGCGTCGTGTAGGCCGCCAGTTAGGTATGCCCGAGCATCTGATTACCCGCCATCCCTTCCCGGGACCGGGTTTGGCAGTTCGTATTTTGGGCGATATCACTCCCGAAAAAGTCAGGGTTTTGCAAGATGCCGATGATATTTTCATCCAGGGACTGCGCAATTGGAAAGTGAAACTGAGCGGCGAGGAAGCCCGTAAGGTGCTGGCCGCCGGTGTGCCCGCCAACATGAGTAATGGCGAGATAGAAGTTTCCCTTTACGACCAGATTTGGCAGGCGGGCGTGATTCTGCTGCCGATTAAGAGTGTGGGTGTGATGGGCGATGAGCGTACTTACGAGCGCGCTGTGGCTCTTCGTGCTGTTACCAGCACCGATGCCATGACCGCCGACTGGGCACACTTACCCTACGAGTTCATGGCGAAAGTGTCCAACGAAATCATCAACAAGGTGAAGGGCGTGAACAGAGTATGCTACGACATCAGCTCCAAACCACCCGCAACGATTGAGTGGGAATAGAATAAATGTGTCGAAGGACAATAATAAATGAAATCATAATTTTTTTAATCAGTGAGTTATGGCTTTAATCCCTTGTCCTCATTGTGGACTCCAGATTTCAGATAAAGAAAAAAAATGCCCTCAATGTGGCAAAAAAACGAGAAAATTACCGTTTGTTTACCATGTCATATTTGTTTTACTGCTTATAGCGATAGGTGTTTTAACTTACATTTTATGGGATTCTAAATCTGAAGAAGCAAACACAACTGAAACAGTAGCAGTGGATTCGCCGGTAGAGAATCAAAATATGTAAGGGTTTTATTCGATACAAAAATACAAAAACACAATAAAAATGAAACGCTTCATCATTTCTGGCGGTGGCACCGGTGGTCACATTTTCCCGGCTCTCGCTATTGCCAATGGTTTGAAAAAGGCTATCCCTGATGCTGAGATTTTGTTTATCGGGGCGAATGGTAAAATGGAAATGAAAAGAGTGCCCGAAGCAGGTTATCCTATTGAAGGATTGGATGTTTATGGCATTAATCGTAGTCTTTCGCTGAAGGCTATGGCCAACAATGTTAAATTGCCGTTTGTGCTGATGAAAACCATGCGTAGGGCTAAGCAAATTATCCGTGCTTTCAAGCCCGATATGGCTATCGGAGTAGGGGGCTTTGCCAGCGGTCCAGCCTTGAAAGCCGCCAGCAGTTTGGGCATACCAACCCTCTTGCAGGAGCAAAACTCATATCCTGGCGTTACTAACAAAATTCTGTCTGCCAAGGCGAAAAAAATCTGTGTGGCCTACGACGGCTTGGAGAAGTATTTCCCGGCAGAGAAGATTGTCAAGACGGGCAATCCTATCCGTGCTGAAATCCTGAATATGGTGCGGAAAGATGATAAGGCATACGATTTCTTCGGTTTCTCCAAAGAAAAGAAAACCATACTGGTGGTGGGTGGCAGTTTGGGTGCCCGTACCATTAATCAGTGCATGGAAAAAGGTTTGGACAGACTGAAAGAGTTGAATGTACAGCTGCTCTGGCAGACAGGTGAGTTGTTTTACAAAAACATCTCTCCCGAATTACTGGCTCGTCAGAATGAGAGCATCAAGATTGTGCCTTTCATTAAAAATATGAATGATGCATACAGCATGGCGGATGTGATTGTGTCGCGTGCGGGAGCGTTGGCCATTGCAGAACTTTGTGTGGTGGGTGCACCAACCATTCTGGTACCCTTCCCCTTCGCTGCCGAAGACCATCAAACCAAGAATGCTCAGGCACTGGTGGATAAGGATGCGGCTATTATGATTCCAGACAATCAGGCAGAAGCCAAATTGATGGATCAGCTCGTCAGTCTGATTCAAGATGAAGAAAAATGCCACACCATGGGCGAAAATATCCTCAAACTTGCCCAACCCGATGCGATAGACTTGATTATCAAGGAAATACTTTCCAATTGATAATTAACAATTAATAATTAATAGTTGAGAGTAGACAATTGATAGTTGACAGCGAAAATCAATAATTATTCATTATTAATTTTTAACTGTTAATTGTCAACTGTTCGGTAGTACATCGTCGTTTCTTGCTCCTGGTGAAACATCTTGCTGTACAGTGAGTTAATCTGTTCTTCACTGACGGCAAAATAGCGGTTGGTCTCGTCATTGAAGTCTTCTGCACAGCTGAAACATTCTGCTACAGCCAAAGAAGATGAGCGATCTTCAATCTTGATATCATTCTGAAGAATGATGGATTCCACCCGGTTCTTCACTTTCTGCAAATCATGGGCATTAATGCAGTTTTGGGGCAGTTGGTATAGGTAATCAGACAGGCGTTTGTCGGCTTCTTCAATGCTGACTCCTTCTGCAGGACGACCGCCAATGATGAAAATACCTGGATCTAATGTTCCTGTGATATAAGCACTTATGTCGGTAAATAGGGCATCTTCTATCACAAATTTCTTGTATAAGTAAGATGATTGTCCGCTACCGAACAAATCCGATAACATGTCGTAAGCATAAAAATCCCGTGTCAATCGTCCGCATGTGGGCCAGCCTTTGAAAAGCATATCGGCGGGCACGTTCCGTCTATATTCCACAAAGCGCTTTTCTCTTTGCGGGTCTTCTTGGGGATATTGTTTTATTATGGCCTGTCCTGCAGGAATTGGCCCAAACCATTTCTCCACCAAAGGCACAATCTGCTCAAATCTCACATCTCCCGAAATGGTCAGCACCGCATTATTGGGACGGTAATAACGGTAAAAAAATGCCTTCATGTCCTCCATGTTGACTTTCTCGATATGGCTGATTTCTTTGCCGATAGGTAACCATTGATAGGGATGTTTTTGAAAATAAAACTGATTGTACAACAACCACATATCGCCATACGGACGATTCAAAAAGTTCTCTTTGAACTCTTCAATGACCACATGTTTCTGAATGTCTAATTTTTCCTGCTGAAAAGCGAGTTCCAGCATACGGTCGGACTCCAGCCAAAGGGCATGCTCAATGTTGACTGCGGGTAGTGTAATGTAGTAGTGAGTGATGTCTTGTGTAGTATAAGCGTTGTTGATGGCACCCACGCTTTGCAGTTGTGCATCGTAATCAGGAATGTTTTTGGAGCCAATGAACATAAAATGTTCAAAAAGGTGCGCCATGCCCGTCATGTCAGGATTTTCATCCCGGGAACCGACATTATACACCACATTACAAGAGGCCAATGGAGTGCTATGATCCTCATGTACAATAAGCCTCAATCCATTGGATAAAATATGCCTTTTAAATGGAAGTGACATTGTTTTATGTTAGATATTAGAGATTAATATGTGGTAGAACCGAAATCGTTGTAAATGGTTATTACAGGGGAATTATCGGTTTATGGAATTATTATGTCACCCATTTAGCGGATGAGGTTGATAGAACCGGTTTTGATTAGTTCCTGCTTCAGATTATTGTAACGGATATAATTGATGTAATAAGTATAAACACCTGAAGGACATTCGATTCCGTTTAAGGTACCATCCCATCCGATTTCTGGATTGTCGGAATAGAATACTAATCCGCCATTTCTGTCAAAAATCATGATATAATATTTAGCCACACAGGCCACAACAGGTAAGAATACGTCGTTAAGTCCGTCTTTGTTGGGTGTGAAAGTGTTGGGCACAAATAGCACATGGTTATCCACCACAGGGACGGGAGCCATATATACATCCTGACAATTGGCGTCGTCGGTCACGGTAAGGATGACATTGTAATTTTCGCTGTTTTCGGAGTTGTATACATGAGTGGGATTCTCCTCATTACTGTTGGTTCCGTCACCGAAACTCCAGGAATAATGAACGTTTGTGCCTTCTGATTGATTGGTGAAGAGGACTTCCTGACCAACTTCGGCTTCTGCTGGGTCAAAGATAAATTGTGCGGTAGGTTGTTGTCCGGCATTAATATAATTGTTGAGCGTGATGGTTGCATCACAAGGTTCAGCCTCGTATGCATGATAAGTGATGGAATAACGTCCGGGTTCGGTGAAAAGAAAACTGGTGTTGTCGCCATAAATAGTGGTGTCAGGCGTGTTGGCAGAAGAAATTGTCCATTCGTGAGTGCTGGCAGGAGTAGCTGTGGACCTAAATGTAACTTCCTCGGGTACACATATTTCGTTAGGACTGATATGATAATGTCCTGCCAGTTCAGGAGTGCTGGTAATGAGAGCGGTATGGTAGCAAGTATCTGTCATACATCCCCAACGGTCACTGACAATAACTTGGAAGGTTGTGTTTTGGGTAAGGTTGCAATTGCTCTCTCTGGCATTAGGTGTAGCTAATCCTGCGGAAGGTGTCCATTGGTATCTTAAAGGTTCTGTGCCTCCTTCCATTTGTATGGCTACGTGTTCGCATCGGTCACAATAAAAAACAGTATCACTGGTAATTGTGAATTTTTTATTGTCTTTTAATATGTAAACAAGGGTATCGTATTGAGCTCTTTCTTCCCTATGACCATCCAGGTATCTGAAACTGGGACACAAAATGCTTTTGAAAACCAGTTGGGCTCTTTTTGACTGATTGGGGGCAAATTGTGCGCTTTCTTTCAAATCCATTTTTAATCGAATAAGTGTATCTCCTTCTGGAAAAAAAATGGTGTCTCCATGATGCAAGGTGTCAACCAGATTATTTGAGCGAAGACGGATTACGTAAAAATCCTCTTCATTGGCAGTTCCTCCATCGCAATAATAAACAATATTCATCGAAGATTCCAAGGGCTCCCCATAATGAATGTCTATATCGGCACCATGGCAGTTTTTAATCACAGTATCAGATTCTATCACAACACTGTCGGTGATACTTATTTCTTTTGGCAACTTGAAACTGCCTTTCTCTAAAAAGACACCAGAATCGTAGCTGCCGTCTGAAACATTGGCAATGGAAATTTTCATTTTGTATTCAGAACAAGCACAAAGTTGGGCGTCAGCGACCAAATTCGTTGTAAAACCATCATATTCAATGGCTCCCCCCGAATTACTGCGATAGAATTGGGAATAATTCAATGATACACAGTTTGATGAACTTCCAGAACTGCCTACAGTGCCATTGTTTAATGCGTTGATACTAACGGGAAGATTTCCGCTGCCAGGGATAATCGCTATGTTTTTATTGATATTGGTATTAGAATTGCCGTAGGGATCTGGTCCATAGAGAAAGAAACCGAATACGTCATTAAAGTTTGAACATACAAACTCGGGATATTCTTCGGAACCAAAAATATAATTGAAAGATACGATGTTTGTGTATTCATTTCTGCCACTGTAAAAATTGAATTCCAATACAGATGCATTGTTCACGGGATAACCGGAGGTTACCAATTGTTGTAAATCTTGGTCGATAGCAGCATGGTTTACTCCAGTAGAACTGCTCGAACTTCCGGAAGAACTTGGCCCTTGGGCAACACTGATATTGCCTGTGGTAAGCAAAACTCCCTCGCTAAATGGGAATAGGGGATTAGTATTGGCAAAGGTACCCACTTGTGAGCCGTTGATGGCACTGGGACTCCAATTGAACTTGCAGTTATACAGCTTTACCCCTTCTCCCGCAAAATACCTGTTGAGGAAGGTATCGGGCAGCAGACCATTGGCTGGTGTGGTCGTAATGGATTGGCTATACCCTGTTATGATGCACAGGCAGGTTATAAAACTGATAAGCAATCTTTTATATAAACTTTTCATGGTGATATATGATTGATTTTTTATTTCGAAAACATGCTGTCGTTCATGACAATACGGACAAGTACTCCAAAATTGTATGAGAAATCTTTATACCCTTCCAAGCCGAACTTGCCTGCGTTAAAGTAAAAACAAGGATCCAATGAAACATACTTGTTGAAGGCCAGTTTCAGTCCAGCGGCAGCGGAAAAACCAAAGCCAGGTCCACCATATTTGACAATGGATCCATCGGATTGTACGCCAGGCACATAGTTCTGTAGATTGTTGATGAAACTGTAACTTTTCAATTTGTTCTTGTTGGCGTCATAAAATACCGCATCCATGCTTTTTACGCGTACAAAGTTGAATTGTACCCCAGCTTCAATAAAGGGCTTGACAATGGATTTGGTAGTAAAATGATAACAAACGGAAAGGTCTATCAGAGAACGGTCTTCTTTGCCTAAAATATACTGGTTGTCCAACATGCCAGTGTGATAATTCCCTGGTACAGCCTCGTAAAGTATTCGGAACTGCCCGTTGGCTTTGAGGCGAGAAAAAGAATATACCAATTGCAGACTCCAGTTTTTGGTGAATTTATACCGAATGCCTAACTGAATCATTACAGCTACTCGATATTTCATATTACCTAAAGGTCCGCCATAATGAATGGAATCGCTGATGAAGGGGTAATGCTCCTTGATCATGGTATAAATGTCACGATAACGGTACGTGTTTTCAAACAAGTAATCGAGTCCGTTTTCGTTGTTGTAGTCTCCATTATAGTATTGTGCGTTGTATTTAGAGCCAAAATAGCATCCTCCAGCGAAAATAATGTCAAAACCCTTGTCTTTTATATTGTCATCATCGTTTTTTTCTTGGGTATTCTGGGCGGAATGGGATGTGTTGGACGAATAGCGTGCCCCATTTCCGCTTTGTGCAAAAGCAGCTACGAAAGAAATCAACATCAGAAAAAAGATCACAATATTTTTCATGAACCTTGGTTGCTTGTTTTTTAGGGCATATCTTTTTATTGACGACAAAATTCGAAATTTGCTGCATCAGATTTTGTGGAGATTGGATATGCCCCAAAAAATGGGCATATCCAATCTCTATTTGTTACAGGTGTACACATTCTCCGTATGCGGCGGCCGCTGCCTCCATAATACCCTCTGATAGTGTGGGATGGGGGTGTACAGCATGGATAATGTCAGGTCCTGTTACCTTCATACTGCGAGCTAATACCGCGCCGGAAATCATCTCGGTCACATTGTCACCGATGAGGTGGCAGCCAAGCCATTCACCAGTGTTCTTGTCGAAAATCAGCTTCACCATACCGTCGCGACTGCCAGAAGCTGTAGCCTTGCCAGAAGCAGTGAAGGGGAATTTGCCAATGAGTATCTCACGACCTTGCTCGATGCACTTGCGCTCAGTCAAGCCAACGGAAGCTATTTCCGGAGTGGTGTAAGTACATCCTGGAATATTGCTATAATCTACTGGTTTGGGATCCAAGCCAGCGATTTTCTCTACACATACCAAGGCTTCGTGTGAGGCTACGTGGGCTAATGCCGGGCCATGTACAATGTCGCCGATGGCATAGATGCCTTCTTGGTTGGTGCGGTAATAGTCGTCCACTGTGATTTTGCCTCTTTCGAAGGCCACTCCGTATTCTTCCAAACCAATACCTTCGATGTTGGTGATGACACCAACGGCGGACAAGACAATTTCGCATTCCAATTCGGTCATGTTGCCTTTGACATCTTTAACGGAAACCTTGCATAAATCACCAGTCGTATCTACACTTTCCACTGCGGCTGAGGTCATGGTTTTGATGCCAGCTTTGCGGAATGAACGCTCCAATTGTTTCGAAATTTCCTCGTCTTCAACGGGTACCAGGTTGGGCAGATATTCCACGATGGTAACCTTGGTGCCCATAGAAGCATAAAAGAATGCCAATTCGCTGCCGATAGCGCCGGAACCCATCACCACCATGCTAGCGGGTAACTTGGGCAAAGTCAACGCTTCACGATAACCGATAATCTTTTTGCCATCTTGCTGTACATTGGGCAATGAACGCGAACGAGCGCCTGTGGCAAGGATGATATGTTGAGCCTCAAAAATTTCTGTGGTTCCGTCGGCTTTGGTTACTTCCACTTTCTTGTCTTTGACAATCTTACCGAAACCATTGATCACGTCTACATTGTTCTTTTTCAGGAGAAATTGCACGCCTTTGCTCATCATTTCTGCTACGGTACGGCTGCGTTTCACCACCGCCTCAAAGTCGGCTTTAACCTCACCTTCAATGCTGATGCCATAGTTGGCAGCATGTTTGGTGTAATTGAGCACCTGGGCTGATTTCAACAGTGCTTTGGTGGGAATACAGCCCCAATTGAGACAAATACCACCGACTTCGGCACGTTCAACAATAGCAACTTTCATTTTCAATTGGCTCGCTCTGATGGCTGCCACGTAACCTCCGGGACCACTCCCAATGACAATTAAATCGTAATTCATGAGTTATATATTTCTTTTATTGAATAATTTAAAACATTAATCTGCAAAGATACAACTTTTTGTTGAATTATTTGTTTTTTGATTTGGGTTGTGAGGCTGAAAAATTAAAATTTCTTAAAATGCTGCTATATCAAAAAAAATGTGTACTTTTGCCGCCGATAATTATTAACCAAAAAACATTTAATCATGGCTCATAAAATTGATCCGGATCTCTGTGCAAGCTGTGGTACTTGTGCAGGAGAATGCCCTCAGGAAGCTATCTCTGAAGGTACTCCTTACACCATTAACCCCGATATGTGCATCGACTGTGGTGCATGTGCTGATGTTTGCCCCTGTGAAGCAATTCACCCGGAATAAGAGATTGAAAAAACGAAAAAAGACGGCTCTTTTTCAAGGGCCGTTTTTTTTTATCATGTAGAGACGTGCCATGATGCGTCTCTGCAAATTAATTACGGCACCTTTCTGTAAAAAAATCATAAAATTATTCATTTTTCGGGAAAAATACGTACATTTGCACTTTTATTGAGATAAATACAATGAAGAGAATTTTGCTTTTCTTATCGGTTTTGTTGTTGCTGCCATCTTTGTTTGCACAGACTGCTGATGTTAAGACAGTATTGTATTTTCTGCCTTTCTTCGGAGATGAATATGGCATGTATAATGAATACAAAATCAAATCGTCGGTTGACATTGACAATGAGCCTATCTTCAGTTTGGTCAGCTTCTGGGAAGGAGCACAGATGGCTTTGGATGAATATGAAAAAAGCTATCACCGTATCAATGTCATCGCAAAAGATGTGACATATAACAACGATAAACTGATACGGATTATGGAAGACGAAGAACTGATGAGTCAGGTGGATCTGATTATTGGTCCTTTTTTCGCTTCTCAGTTCGAAATAGCGGCTAATTATGCCAAAACATACCAGATTCCTATTGTGAATCCGTTTACTTCGAAGCGAGGTATCCTTGAAGAAAATGAATATGTATATAAGGTCCAGTCGTCAACAGAGACTGTGGCAGAGATGGTGAAAAACCGCTGGGTTGACCATGGAGATGAAACGGAAATCTTTTTTTGGACGGAAAGAGGTGCGGATATTCCGGCTTTGCAAAGATGCGAAACCTATTTCTCACAAATGGATATTCCGTATCAGTTTATGTTGGAAGGAGATAAGTATAGTCTGAAAAGCCGCTTGGGAGACGATAAACGGCAGTTGGTTATGGCTTTCTTGCCTACAGAAACTATGGCTATTGCGCGAATGAGAAACCTCGGTATTGAAAATTCATTCCCCAACACCACTTTTGTTGTTCCGGAAGAATGGCTGGAAATCGATGCGTTGGAAGTGGATTATCTCAATAAATTGAATGTCCACCTGTTTTCAGATTATTTTGTCAATATGGATGATGACAGAACCTTGCTATTCATCAGCGATTTTATTGAAAAATATAATACTCCACCCGATTTGAAAAGGTTTTCTTTCCAGGGATATGATATTACCAAGTATTTCGTGGAACTGATGTTGCATGATTTCGACTCCTCACAAGTGCAATATACACCTATTGCCATGAAGTTCAATTTCGTGAAAACAGAAAATGGAGGCTATGAAAATCATGGACTTTTCCTATTGCAATTGAAAGATTATAAAATCCAATCAGCAGAATAATTTTATTTGAAATGAAAAGATTTTTTTCTTTGATACTTATAGTGCTGTTCTGTATGACAGCAATTTCGGCCCAAGATACCGTGAAAAAATATTGGGCCAATAAAAGACTGATGTCGGTTGGTCTTCAACAAAATGGACTGGAAACAGGTTTGTGGGTGTATTACCATAAAAATGGGGTGAAATGGATGGAAGGCCGGTATGAAAAAGGCCAGAAAGTGGGTACTTGGACCGAATGGTTCAACGATGGTAAAAGAAGTCGCGAATTCGAAGCTGTAAAAGGCCCTTATAAAAGCTGGTATCCATCCGGAAAAATCGAATCGGAAGGCCAAATGGAAAATGGACAGAGAACGGGAGAATGGACTTTCCTTTACCCTAACGGAAATTTGTTCAAAAAGGCTAACTACTTGAATGATAGTGTCCAAGGTAATGTAACTGAATACCATGATAATGGGATGAAAAAGTTTGAAGGACATTATGATAATGGCAGATTGAACGGTTATACGCAATGGTGGACTTCAGCTGGTCAAAAAGATATGGAAGGCAATACCGTCAATGACTTGCAGGAAGGCGAATGGAAATTTTATCATCAGGATGGCTCTTTGGGAAGTGTTGGCTCTTTTGTGAAAGGCATGCAGGAGGGTGAATGGAAGTACTATTTTGAAAATGGAATGCTTTGGAAAATAGTTAATTACAAAAATGATAAAAGACAGGGAGAGTCAAAAGCATGGTATGAGAGTGGACAGATACAACGACAGGGTAATTTTACGGATGACAAGGAGGACGGGGTTTGGAAATCGTTTTATGCCAATGGAAGACTGCAGGATTTGGGTGCTTTTGACAAAGGTCTGATGACTGGTGTCTGGGAAGGTTTTTATGAAACTGGTGTGAAAAAATATCATATTGCCTATCAGCAAAATGAAAGACACGGGGTTTATAAGTATTGGAATGAGAATGGAAAGATAAAAACAGAAGGTTCCTATACACATAACCTGAAACATGGGGCCTGGAAAGAATATGCGGATAATGGAAAACTCCTGGAAAGTGGCCAGTATCGTCAGGATAAGAAAGAAGGAAAATGGACTTATTACGATGAACATGCTAACAAAATCCGTGAGCAGAATTTTGTGGATGATGCGCCTGACGGCAAATTCACAGAGTTCTATCCCAATGGGAAAAAGCATTTTACCGGCAATTTCAAAAACCGAATGAAACAAGGTGCATGGATTTGCTGGGATCCTGACGGGAAGGTGGTTTATAAAGTGGTCTTCAACAAGGGTAGAAAAGTAAAGGTGGTGAATGATATGATGGACCCCAAAATGAATAAGCCTTTCTAAACCAATGAAGAAAAAAATCAGCTTGAGTGAACTTATAACAAGCCGCCACCATAAAATCAACGAAATGACGATTAAAACATTTCATTTCAATCCGATACTAGTTAATACATTTGTTTTGCACGATGAGACAAAACAGGCCATCATCATCGATCCGGGCAATTATGAGAGTTGGGAGGATGAACAGCTGAAGGAGTATATCGAGCAGCAACAACTGTCGGTTCAGTTTGTGGTGAATACCCACCCGCATGTGGACCATGTGTGTGGTAACAAATGGTGTGTGGAACACCTGCACTGTCCCGTGTATATGCACGAGAAGGCTGTGAAAATCTACAACCAGGCAGCAGGATATGGTTATGTGATGGGTATGGATGTCGAATCCTGTCCAGAGCCTTCCAAACTGCTGAAAGATGGTGATGTCTTGTCTTTTGGGCAGCAGCAACTGCAAGTTTTTTATACGCCTGGGCATGCGGAGGGTAGTATTTGCCTATATGATGCCGCTAACAAGGCCGTTTTTGTGGGTGATGTGTTATTCTATGGCAGTGTTGGCCGTACCGATTTGCCAACAGGCTCAGCAGCACTTTTAGTACAAAGCATTAAGGAAAAACTGTGGGTGCTCCCCGATGAGACTACAGTCTTTTGCGGACATGCAATCAATACAACTATCGGACACGAAAAATCTTATAACAGCTTTTTATAAAACTAAAACTAATCATGGAAAAATATATTCCTGAAGGTTACGTCAGACACGACATTTACAATGAATCTAATATCAACAAGTTGGCCGAGAGTTTTCGGCAAGTGCTTACCGCAGTAGGGGAGGACCCGAATCGTGAGGGACTGCTTAAAACACCGGTGCGTGCCGCCAAATCCATGCTTTTCCTGACCCATGGCTACGAGCAAAATCCCAGGGAAATTCTCACCAGTGCCTTGTTCAAAGAGGATTACCGCCAGATTGTGGTGGTCAAAGATATAGAAATCTATTCCATGTGTGAGCATCATCTGTTGCCTTTCTTTGGCAAAGCACACGTGGGCTATATCCCCAATGGCACAATTGTGGGACTGAGCAAAATACCTCGTGTGGTGGAGGCTTTTGCCCGCCGTTTGCAATTGCAGGAGCGTTTGACAACACAAATCAAGGACTGCATCCAGGAAGTGTTAAATCCTCTTGGCGTCGCTGTTGTGATTGAAGCACAGCACCTTTGCATGTCGATGCGCGGTATACAAAAGCAGAATTCGGTGACGACTACCTCGGAATTTACAGGCGCTTTCCTGAAAAACTCCAATACCCGTCAGGAATTTATGCATTTGATAGGTGCGGATTTGCACTGATTCTTTATTTCTTCAGTCTCTTGGGCCTGTTAACAAAGTAAGGGGGCCTTCTTTCGGCAGCCATAGGGTAGGCCACAATCTCCTCTTCATCTGTATTGCGGAGAGTGCAGTTGATGACTTTGCCAACCCATTCAGATGGCAGGCAGATGGTAATGGTGTCTGTTTTCGGAACTAATGTCAATCTTTTCATCATTCATTTTTTTAATGGTTGTTGTATTTTGTATATTCTTTTTTTTCAAAATGAGGGCATAATCGCAAAAAATGATGTCAAAAATGAGTAGAAAATATCATTCTTGAAAATTTTAAATATCTTGATTTAATTTGTTAATAATCAAATTGTTATCTTTGCAAATATACAAAAAATCAGCAAAAAAACAGGTAATCCTCAAAAACTTAAAAAATTTAATTTATTAATCTGATAATCAGTATGTTAAAATTTAATTGATAAAAAATTGCAGGGAAGTGTTTGTTGGCATTGAATAAAGTTGTATTTTTGCAGTCCCAAAAAACGGATGTTTCAGTAGCTCAGCAGGTAGAGCACATCCCTTTTAAGGATGGGGTCCTGGGTTCGAATCCCAGCTGGAACACGGAGAGCCTAACATTGTTAGGCTCTTTTTTTATCTATGGCCTATGGTGGACATGACTTTTATCTGGAAATTCATCAAATTCTGTCTTGTGGGAGGCAGTGGAATGATAGTTGATTTCGGGTCCACGTATGCTTGTAAGGAATGGCTGAAAATTAACAAGTATGTCTCCAATTCCATAGGTTTCTTGCTGGCAGCTTCCACCAATTATATTCTGAATCGCATCTGGACATTCCAAAGTCATAGTCAGGATATTGGTGTGCAGTATTTTACTTTCTTACTGATTGCTATTATTGGCTTGGGTATCAATAATGCAGTTATATATCTGTTGCACAGTAAGTTGAAATGGAATTTTTACCTGTCTAAATTGATGGCTATTGGAGTGGTGACTTTCTGGAATTTTTTCATGAATTATTTTTTCAATTTCCGCTAACCCATCTCCTTATTATCCACCAACCAACTTGATTTATTTACTTGTTAATTAACCAATTTGCTAATTAATTGGCACATTAGCACATTGTTTAATTTGCACATTGAATTAATTTGTATCTTTGCGTCTCACAAAAACAAAAAGTTATGGATTTTGTTGATGTTTTGATTACCCTTGGCATTTTTGCCGTTTTTATCGGAAGTGAAGTGGTGAAAATAAAAAAGAAAATGGCATCATCCGCTTCCCAAAGTCATACAGGAAAAGTGAATTTGGAAGAAGATTTTGAGTCTTTGGAAGAGGATTATTTTGTGGAAAAGGAGAAATGGAAAAATGAAAAAATTGAACCAAATTCTTCTAAATCGTCAACTTATTTTACTTATGAGGATGTTTCTGCCTCTGAAGAAGTAATTTCGCCATCGGCAAATACAAAACCATCTTCTACAGATGAAATTCATTTACAAGAAGTTGAAAATGAAACAGAAACGTTAAATATTAATTTGCAAGATCCTGAAGAAGTAAAGAAGGCTATTATTTATGGTGAAATATTAAAAAACCCTTATAATTAGCAAATTACATTTTTTTTAAATAGAAGTATGGTAAGGAACGAAAATTTTTCGTAACTTTACCGCCTAAAAATATACTGCAAAATAATGTTTAATATAAAATAATAGCTATGATGAAAAAATTACTCTTTACACTCGGAGTGATCATCCTTTTTTCCAGCTTTGCTTATTCCCAATCGGGAACGATTAAGGGAGTAATCACGGATCAGACAGGAGAGCCGTTGGCGTACACCAACGTCTATCTTAAGGTGGACGACAAGGTTGTCAACTACAACATGTCTAACGAAAAAGGAGAGTATCAGTTGTTTGGTATCCAGCCAGGCACTTACGACATCGAGGCCAATGCCGAGATGACCTGTAAGAAGACAATGAAGAAAACAGGCGTGGTGGTGAAAACCGGACAGGTTCAATTCGTTGACTTCAAGATTAACTGTGCCACAGACTTGGATGTTGTTGAAGTTGTTTGGGAACCACCTGTGTTCGATGCCGATAACACCTCTTCCACCACACGTTTGAGTGGTGACGCTGTTCGTAAAACCCCTGGTCGTTCAATCACAGCGGCATTGTCCAACTTGGAAGGTGTATCCAGTGTGGATGGTAATATGACCGCTGTGCGTGGTAACCGTTCCGATGGTCAGCAGATGATTGTTGACGGTGTGAGAATGAGAGGTAACGCCAGTGTGGCTATGAGTACTGTGGAAGAAGCCCAGCTGATTCAGGGTGGTATCCCCGCTGAATTGGGTGATGGTACGAGCTTTACCGTGATTACCACGAAACCCGCTTCTAAGGATTTCCACGGATCAGTTGAGTTGCGTGGTTCTTTGGAAGGTTACAACAATTTCCTGGCCGCTGCTTCTTTGACAGGTCCTATCTTGAAGGGTAAGAAAAGAGATGACCCCGCCCGTATCGGTTTCTTGATCAGTGGCGAGGTTGAATATGTCAAGGACGGTTATCCCGCAGGTAAGGGTAGTTGGAAAAAACCAGGTACCTGGCGTGCTACCCCTGAGACTATCCTCGGCATCACAGAGGCTCCTATCCGTTACCCCCAGACAGATGCTAATGGTAATTCTGTTTTCGGTGTAACTAAATTGGAAGCTGAATACCTCGGCTCCGACGCTTTTGTGAAACAAAGAGTTCGTGACCATGCTGGTTATTGGAACTATTTGGCACAGGGTAAAATCGAATTTCTCTTCGGTAGAACCAATAACATCCGTCTCTCTTTCAACGGATCATATGAATACAACAAAGGTAGAAGCTGGGGAACTTCAAGAGCTTTGTTTAATGCTCAGAATAACCCCGAATCAATCTCTAATACAACCCGTGTCAGCGCACGTTTGAATCATAGAGTCTTCACGGATACTACAGGAACAGGTATCCTGAAAAACGTGATGTATGATATCAACTTTAACTTCACCCGTTATAACTCTACTACACAAGATGCTACCCACAAGGGCAATTTGTTTAACTATGGTTATATCGGACGATTCAAATCTCACTTTGCAGAGAAATATGCTGATGCGGAAAGTTCTTATTTAGATCCGCAAACAGGTATTACATATTATGGTAATATATATAGAATGAATAACCGTCTGGATACTTTGCTTACCTTTGAATCAGGTAATATGAACCCAGGTTTGATTTTCTATACCCAAAACTTCTACGATCAGTTCTCACCAGCTTATATCGCTGCCAATTATGGTGCTGATCAACCGTATGATGACGACTTGTATGTAATGTTCGGTGCATTGTTGAATGGTCAAGGTCCCAATTCACCCTATAGTTTGTATGGCTCACCGAATATTCCTTATACTAGTTACGGTAAATCTCAACAGGATGTGTTCGGTCTTAAGGCCAGCATTTCTATGAACTTAACCAACCATGAGTTGAAACTCGGTTTTGAATTCGAGAAAATCATTTCACGTAGCTACTCCGTTTCTCCTTTCGGAATTTGGACTCTGATGAGAAACAAAGCTAATCAGCATAACGACGAAATCGACATTACTCATCCTGTGTATTTGGATGCTATGATGCCTTCTTGGTATAATAATGAACAAAGACAGAACTTCATTAATGAGCATAGTATCGATTTCAATGGTTATGATGGAGACATCTATATTTGGTTTGACCGTGCTCTCGGTGATGTGGCTGATGGTGGTTTCGCACAGAATATCCGTAACCAACTGGGTATGAATCTGAGAGAATGGGTTGATGTGGATGACATTACACCTGCTCAATACAATGAAATGGGAGGCTTGGCCCTGTTCTCCACAGAAGAATTAGTGGTTGGTACCGGTCATGGCGGTATTGTTTCTTACATGGGTTTCGATGGTCTTGGAAAGAAATACAGAGGTAGTGCTTCCATCAGAGATTTCTTCACCAAGAAAGATGGTAAGAGAACATACGAAATTGGCGCATATCAGCCTACTTATTTGGCATTCTATCTGCAGGATAAATTCTCTATTAACAGCTTGCTCTTTAGCGTGGGTGTCCGTGTTGACTATTTCGATGCTAATCAGGATGTGCTGAAAGATCCTTATCTCTTCCGTGATGCTTATACTGTAAAGGAACTGAAGGCCTTGAACTTTGGCAGAGAAACTATTCTGGAAGGTGCTAATGACAATTGGTATGTATATGTAAACCAAAGAAGTTATTACAATGCCAACCTTAATCCTGATAACTTCGACGTGGCTGTAATTGGTTATCGTGATGGTGACAATTGGTATGACAAATATGGTGACTTGGTTACCGACCCAGAAACCGACCTGTCATTGAATACAGCTGGTCCTATCTTGAAGAATAAATTGGATGAAACAGATGTAACCAAGGTTGAAGCTGACGCTTTCGGCAACTATGCTCCCAACTGGTCAGTAATGCCTCGTATCTCCTTCTCCTTCCCTGTATCAGACAACTCTTTGTTCTATGCTCACTATAATATTGTGACTTCACGTCCTACCAACTTGAGCATTAATCCTATCACTTATATGTTTATTGAAGATTATGCTACCAGCATTATCAATAACCCTGCATTGAAACCTCAGAGAAGTGTTGATTATGAAATCGGTTTCCGTCAGAAAATCGGTGAAAAGTCAGCTATCAGTATTGCAGCTTATTATTCAGAAAAACGTGACATGATACAGTCATACCGTTTCACTGGTGCATATCCAAGTACATATTATTCATATAAGAATATGGACTTCGGTACTGTTCAGGGCTTCACTTTGAGCTATGAATTGAGACGAGTCAAAAATATTTCTTTCCGTGCTAACTACACTTTGCAGTTTGCAAAAGGTACTGGTTCATCCGCTAGTTCAAACGCTGCCATCATCGCTTCCGGTCAGCCGAACTTGAGAACTTTGGTGAATTTGTCATTTGACCAGCGTCATAGATTGGGTGCCACTATTGACTATCGTTTCGATCATGGTACAGAATATAATGGACCTGTTACTAGAAAGCAGAAAAAAGGTACCAATACCGTTAAGGAAATCAGATGGTTCCAGGATGCTGGTATTACCCTTCTGTTCTCTGCCGCTTCAGGTATGCCTTACAGCCGTTCAAGTACTCCTAACTCAACATTCGTATCTGGTACAACCTCACGTCTGCAAGGTACCATCCATGGTTCACATAGACCTTGGATCTTCCAGTGCGACTTGCGTATCGACAAGACTTTCATGTTGAACTTGTATGGCAAGAACGCAAAGGATAAAGATGGTAATCCTAAGGGTGTGAAACCTGGTTATCTGACTGTTTACTTGGATATCCAAAACTTGTTCAATTTCAAGAATGTTCTCTATGTATATGACTACACGGGAAATCCGGATGATGATGGTTTCTTGTCAGCAACAGAATACAGAGCAATTGTTCAGTCTCAAACTGACCGTAGCGCATTCATCAACTATTATAATATGATTATGCAGGATCCTTATAACTATAGCCAGCCAACACGTGTGAGCTTGGGTGTTCAATTCGGATTCTAATCTTTAATCCAACAGTTTGATAATAATAAAAATAAATAATCATGAAGAATACAATTAAAAGTTTATTTTTAGTAGCTCTCGTGCTTCTGTCTGCGAT